>Ga0079997_116703_pt1 | contig 456888 bp, 356 predicted proteins | sample PerSpoCPS_CMetaG_FD_69200 | JGI IMG/M metagenome (GOLD analysis project Ga0079997, IMG submission 69200) | Archaeal communities from Yellowstone National Park, Wyoming, USA - Perpetual Spouter C (PS_C) MetaG (SPADES assembly) (version 2) | ecosystem: Environmental > Aquatic > Thermal springs >... | reverse complement strand
GATGGAACACAGGTGTTTGAAGCGGAGGAATTCAAAATTCAAGCACATGCGCCCGAATAAGCCAAAGGGGATGATCACAATGACACCGAGGAAGGAGACAAGATGCCCCACGGGTGAAGGAGGTCGAGAGGTTCCTTTCACCAATGTGCGGCGTCGCGCACACTCGCCGGCGGAAAGTTGTAGTATAATACCGGACAAAGCTGCAAGGCAGGGGTGGGGTATGAGGAGGACTCCGAAGCGATTCGGAGGCGCCGTGATACCGCGCGGAGAATGTGGATTGTCCGCGAAGAACGGCCGCACTCGTTCTCTTGCCGCCCGCTTTCTGGCCGATCCCTCCGCTGCCCCTCACGGGCGGACGTCAGGGGCGGCTCAAAGAATGACTGTTTTGCCGAATCCTGCGTGAAAGGGGAATAAGTCTTATGTTGCGTGAGGGCTTTCATCACATAAGAGGCAACGCTCTGATGGCCTTATCATTCATCCGGCGATCTTTTCCCGTGGGTCTTGGCCTGTTTTTGGTGGGGGCTTTGGGTTTGTCCGGCCTCCCGCCGACTCAGCAAGAAAGGGCAGCGCATGCGGGTGTGGCCCAGGCCGGACGAGGAGTGGCACAAAGCTGGTATTTTCTTCCCTATCCTGCCCGAGGTCAGGGGAGGTTGCCGCTGGCCTTTATCGAAAACCAAGGCCAGGTGGACGAGAAAGTCAAGTTTTACGTGCGGAACGGCGGCCTGACTGCTTGGCTCACTGACGAGGGGGTTGTATTTGACCTCCTCAGGACGAAAGATAAGACAGGTCAAGGGAAGCTCAAACCTCCATTGGACCCTGTTTATCCGAAGCTGCGCAGGGGAGAACAGCAGGAAGTCGAAAGGGAGAGGCTAGTCTTCACCCAAATCTTCCTCGGCGCCAACAAGACCCCAACAATTGAAGCAAAGGACCCGCAACCAGGCATCTATAACTACTTTCTCGGTAATGATCCGCTCAAGTGGCGCGTTGGGGTGCGCGCCTATGCCGACGTCGTCTATCGGAACCTCTGGGACGGCATTGACCTTAAGCTTTACGGCAATGGGCGGGATTTAGAGCAGGAGTTCATTGTCAGGCCCGGCGGTGATCTGAGCAAGCTAAAGGTAGCTTATCGTGGGGTCGAGGGACTTCAAGTTGCTGAGGATGGTTCACTCATCATCAAGACTGCCTTCGGGGAGTTGAAGGAAAGCAAGCCAAGGATATACCAGGAGATAGATGGAAAGCGCGTGGAGGTAGCCGGGCGCTTTAAGCCACTGGGCCAGACCGTTTACACCTTTGAGGTCGGCTCATACCAGTCTCAGTACGCTCTCGTTATAGACCCAACGCTGATCTACTCCACCTACCTTGGCGGCAGCAGTCATGACGAGTGCTCTGGCATCGCCGTGGACTCCTCCGGTAACGCCTACGTGACAGGATGGACCCGGTCGAACGACTTCCCCCTGGCACGTCCATTCCAGGCTACCCACGCCGGCGGCGACGAGGACGTCTTCGTCACGAAGTTAAATGCTTCAGGCGGCCTTGTCTACTCCACCTACCTTGGCGGCAGCCTTTTTGACATTGGCTATGGCATCGCCGTGGACTCCTCCGGCAACGCCTACGTGACAGGACGTACCTACTCGAACGACTTCCCCCTGGCACGTCCATTCCAGGCCACCAACGCCGGCTACTCTGACGTCTTCGTCACGAAGTTAAATGCTTCAGGCAACGCTCTCGTTTACTCCACCTACCTTGGCGGCAGCAGTATTGACGATGGCTTTAGCATCGCCGTGGACTCCTCCGGCAACGCCTACGTGACAGGACGTACCTACTCGAACGACTTCCCCCTGGCACGTCCATTCCAGGCCACCAACGCCGGCGACGGCGACGTCTTCGTCACGAAGTTAAATGCTTCAGGCGGCCTTGTCTACTCCACCTACCTTGGCGGCAGCAGGTTTGAGTATGGCTATGGCATCGCCGTGGACTCCTCCGGTAACGCCTACGTGACAGGAGGGACCCGGTCGAACGACTTCCCCCTGGCACGTCCATTCCAGGCTACCCACGCCGGCGGCGACGAGGACGTCTTCGTCACGAAGTTAAATGCTTCAGGCGGCCTTGTCTACTCCACCTACCTTGGCGGCAGCGGTTTTGACACCGGCTGGGGCATCGCCGTGGACTCCTCCGGCAACGCCTACGTGACAGGAGATACCGACTCGGACGACTTCCCCATGGCACGTCCTTTGCAAGCCATTCGCAGAGGCGCTCGGGACGCTTTTATAGCCAAGGTTATTGAGGCCGAGCAAGGGGCTGTTAGTTCCCGCGTCCACATCTTCTACTATCCTTGGTACGGCAATCCAAGGACCGATGGGAGATGGGTGCATTGGCAGCAAAACAACCATGTTCCGCCGGATGATATTGCATCGAACTACTTCCCGAAGCTTGGGGCTTACAGCAGCAATGACCGAGCCGTTGTGGATCAACACATGGCCTGGATTGCTCAAGCGGGTGTTGGTGTGGTGGTGACGAGTTGGTGGGGAATCGGCTCGTATGAAGATCAGGCCGTTCCGATGCTTCTCGATAGCGCCGCCGCGCATGGTTTGAAAGTGGCGTTTCACATCGAGCCCTATCTAGGTCGCACACCCGATTCAGTGAAGGGTGACATTGCCTACATATACAATCGCTATGGACGCCATCCGGCTTTCTTCCGGGTGAGCCGACCAACCCGATATGGCTCGTCGGCCAATCCGCGAGGCGTGTTTTACATCTTCAACTCGTTGGCTACTCCGGCTAACGAATGGCGGGCGATGCTGAAGAGCATTCGAGGGACGTCACTTGATGCTTTTGTGCTGGCACAGACCTCTGATGCAAGGCTGATCGACAGCGGACATTTTGATGGGCTCTACACATACGATGTCCTCAACGTTGACGGCAGCTTCTTCCAGGGCGTGAATCAAGCGGTGGTGGAGCGGGGTGCCGTTTTCGCTCCAAGTGTCGGGCCGGGGTATATTGATACCCGCGCTGTTGCTGGAAGCACACGGAATAAGCCACGCTTAAACGGCGCAACTTACGATCAGATGTGGCAACGAGCAATAGAGTCAGGCGCCGAATGGATCACGATCACATCCTTCAACGAGTGGCACGAGGGCACACAAATTGAACCGGCTGTGCCGAAATCAATCCCTGGATTTACCTATTTGAACTATGAAGGCGCTTATGGGCTGAGAGGCGCTCAGGCAGAATTAGCCTATATCGAACGCACGCGGCAGATGATTGACTTGTTTACAAAACGCCGCACGCGTTTGGGGGTGACCACCCATCCTCCGCGCCGCAACCAGTGGGTAAGGCGCCGATAGCCGTAGGTGGGCCATGCCGTCGCCGTTTGCCGGAGCGCCTTTTTGAGCCTGGCTTCATCGGGCGCCTCAACCGGCCGGTAGTAGTAGCTGCTCTGCGCCATCGCAAGCACAGCGCAGGCTGCAGTGACCAGGTACTCATCGGCCAGCCTCTTGATCACCTCCCTTCTCCGTTCAGGCGAGAGGTCAAGATGCTGTCGGGGTCCCCACGCGATCCAAAGATCGCGTGGGGTGGGCGTTGGAGGCTTTTTTGGCCACCTCTAGGGTCAAGCGCCTGACCGTGCGCTCCAACTCGGCGATGCGTTTCTTGGCTCCGGTCGCCGGCAACGATCTCCGCAGCCCGTTTCAGCAATTCTTCCCACCAGCGGGAGAAAACCTGTGGCCGCAGTCGGTACTCCCGGCAAATCTCGGTCCAGTCCTTCACGCCGGTGAGCTTCTCCAGCACCACCTGTGCCTTGAACTCCGGTGCAAATGTTCATCGTCTGGCCATCGTGCTACCTCCCTTGAACCGATTCTACAAGGTATCCGTAGTAGGTGTGGAAACGGTAAATCCAAACCTCATTCCGCCCGTCGAGCCCCCGAAGGGGGCGACTCGATAATAGCCTAGAGCGAGCGATAGCGAGCCCTAGGAACCCGGGTCCGAAAAAAATCTTCGAGCCCGCGAATGCGGGCGGCGCACACGATGCGCGTGGAATACCGTCGGCCCCACGGTGTCGAGCGTGGGGGATTCATCCCTCGGTGTGCGAACGTGTCAGGCGTTTCTCGACCGAGAGGGTCGCCCCCTTCGGGGGCTTGGAGGGGGTGTGGCCCGCCGTGCCCTAGGGTTCGCGTGCGCTCACCCGAGGCTAATTTCGGTCGCCCGCTCGCGCGGGCTTTATGAGGTTGGGAGCATCTCAATATGCCGCAGATGCGCTCGCACGATCTGTCCGGAGCGCGCATCCTTTCGGAGCGTTTCTTCACACTCGGACCCTTGGAGAGGATGCCCGTTTATTCACCTTCACAGTCGCCATCGTGGCAGCTCGAAACAGCGCGGGAAAATACCCGCTTTCTCACGCCACCTTCACAGTCCTCCTGCTCACGATCTCTTGGCGCAGGGAGCGGGTCTTCTTGACAATGGGGGAGCGTGCTGTGTACCCTTTGAGCCTTGAGAACGCGGAGAGAGGGGGGGAAGCGGTGAAGAAAGGCATCCATCCGGAATACGTGGAGGCGATTGTCACGTGCGCCTGTGGCGAAACGTGGCGCACGCGCTCGACCAAGCGGGAGATTCATCTGGAGGTGTGTTCGGCCTGCCATCCCTTCTTCACGGGGAAGCAGAAATATGTGGATAGTGCGGGCCGCGTCGAGCGCTTCCAAAAGAAGTACGGGCAGCGCCCGGCTGGAGAGGCTGCGGGATAGCGGAAGCCGTTGCGACAGGTCGGGCCACAAGAGCTTGCCGTCGTGGAGGCTGGTGAGCGCTTGTGGCCCTCGATATTTCCCGGATGGGGATGTCCTCGATGGAGATGATGGAGAGGCTCAGAGAGGTCGTGGCGAAGTACGAAGAGCTGGAGACCCAGCTCGCCGATCTGGAGGTGCTTCTCGATCACGGGCGATCCGTGAAGCTTCTCAAGCAGCGGCGGGAGCTGGAGCCGATCGTCGAGAAGTATCGCGAGTATGAACGTCTGCGGCGGGAGCTGGAGGATGCGCGCGCGCTGCTCGCGGAGGAGGCCGATGGGGAGCTGCGCGAGCTGGCGCGCGCCGAGGTGCATGCTCTGGAGGAGAAGCTGCACCGGTGCGAGCACGAGCTGAAGCTGCTGTTGCTGCCGAAAGATCCGAACGACGATCGCAATGTCGTCTTGGAGATTCGCGCCGGGACCGGGGGTGCGGAGGCGACGCTCTTTGCCGCGGATCTTTTGCGCATGTATGCCCGTTACGCCGAGCGTCAGGGGTGGCGCGTGCAGATGCTCGATGTCTCCGAGTCCGATATCGGGGGCATCAAAGAAGCGATCCTCCTGATCGAAGGTCGAGGGGCGTATTCTCGCTTGAAGTTCGAATCCGGAGTGCATCGCGTGCAGCGCGTTCCGGTCACGGAGGCCAGCGGTCGCGTTCATACATCGGCGGCGACGGTGGCCGTTCTGCCCGAAGCGGAAGAGGTGGAAGTGCGCCTCGATCCGAAGGATCTCCGGATTGATACCTTCTGCTCCTCGGGGCATGGGGGGCAGTCGGTCAATACGACGTATTCGGCCGTGCGGATCACGCATCTGCCCACGGGGGTGGTCGTGACCTGTCAGGATGAGCGCTCGCAGATCAAGAACCGCGAGCGCGCGCTGCGCGTGCTTCGTTCCCGCCTGTTGGAGATGGAACGGCGCAAGCAGCACGAGGCCCTCTCGGCCGAACGCCGCCAGCAAGTGAAGAGCGGGGATCGAAGCGAGAAGATCCGCACCTACAATTTCAAAGAGAATCGCGTGACGGATCATCGCATCGGCCTCACCCTGTACAAGCTCGACCTCATCCTGGACGGAGAGTTGGACGAGCTGATTGACGCCCTCATCGCGCACCACCAGATGGAGCGGTTGAAGGAACAGGTCACGGCGGCGTGAGCGGTGGTCCGTTCCCCCGACCCTCCTTTCTTGACGGCGTCGCCCTCTCCGCGTAAACTCACAGCCTAGCTATGAGCGACCACGACACGACCATATCGGCGATGAGTCTTCCGGAAGGGCTCACCTTTGATGACGTTTTGCTCATCCCCGCCCGGAGCGAGATCTTGCCGACGGAGACCGATACGACGACCTTTTTCTCTCGGAACGTGCGGTTGAACATTCCCATCAGCAGCGCGGCGATGGATACGGTCACCGAGGCGCACCTGGCCATTGCGCTCGCGCAGCAGGGAGGAATTGGGGTCATCCACCGCAATCTCTCGATTGAGGCGCAGGCGGCTGAGGTGGACAAAGTGAAGCGCTCCGAGAGTGGAATGATCGTGGATCCCATCACGATCACACCGGATCGGCCGATCTCGGAGGCCCTGGCGGTGATGGCGCATTACAAAATCTCAGGCGTTCCCGTGGTGGATGGAGACGGAAAGCTCGTGGGGATTCTGACGAATCGCGATCTGCGGTTTGAGACTCGCCTGGACCTGCGCGTTCGCGACGTGATGACCGGGCGCGAGAAGCTGATCACGGCGCCCGTGGGAACGACGCTCGAGGATGCGAAGGCGATCTTGCAGCAGTATCGCATCGAGAAGCTCCCGATCGTGGATGAGGATTTCCGGTTGAAGGGGTTGATCACGGTCAAGGACATTCAGAAAGCGATCAAATATCCGAATGCGGCCAAGGATCATCTGGGACGACTGCGCGTGGGGGCGGCGATCGGGGCGACGGGGGATTTCCTGGAGCGAGCGGCGGAGCTGGTCAAGGCGCGCGTGGACGTGCTCGTCATTGATACGGCCCATGGGCATGCGACGCGCGTGCTGGAGGCGGTTCGGCAGGTGAAGCGGAAGTTTCCCGAGGTTGACGTGGTTGCCGGAAACGTCTCGACGGCGGACGCGACGCGGGAGCTGATCGCCGCCGGTGCCGATGGGGTGAAGGTCGGGCAAGGTCCGGGGTCCATCTGCACGACGCGCGTGGTGACGGGCGCCGGTGTGCCGCAGATCACGGCGATCATGGACTGCGCACGCGCCGCGCGCGGCACAGGCGTTCCCCTCATCGCCGATGGCGGAATTCGATTCTCCGGTGACATCACCAAGGCCATTGCCGCCGGCGCCGATTGCGTGATGATTGGCTCTCTTTTTGCCGGAACCGATGAAAGTCCGGGGGAGACGATCCTCTATCAAGGGCGCACGTTCAGGACCTATCGCGGCATGGGATCCCTCGGCGCGATGATGGCGGGCAGTAGCGACCGTTACGCTCAGGATCTGGAGCGCGGAAAGCTCGTGCCCGAAGGCGTCGAGGGGAAGGTTCCGTACAAGGGGCCGTTGGCGGCGATCGTCGAGCAATTGGTGGGAGGGTTGCGCGCGGGCATGGGGTATTGCGGCTGTCGCACGATCCGAGAGTTGCAAGAGAAGGCGCGCTTCATCCGGATCACCCCCGCCGGATGGCGCGAAAGCCATGTGCACGATGTGATCATCACCAAGGAAGCGCCCAACTATCGTCTGGAATGAAGGGGGGGCTTGCGCCGACACGGCAGCGCGTTTGCTGTGTCTTCCCTCAGGTATGCCGCACTCATCCACAACCCGATGGCCGGGCGTCGGCAACCGGCACGGGAGCAGATCGCGCGCTTCCGAAAGCTGCTCGCCGAGCGTGGGATCACCCTGGATGTGCTGACGACCTCACGGCCAGGGGAGGCGGCGCAGCTCGCTCGGCAGGCGGTGGGCGCGGGAGCAGAGTGCCTCATCGTCCGCGGCGGCGATGGGACGGTGAACGAGGTCCTGCAGGGGATCGTCGGTCATCCGGTCACTCTCGCCCTTTGGCCCGTCGGCACGGCCAATGTCCTGGCTCACGCCCTAGGTATTCCTCGTCGCGTGCCCGATCTCGTCCGCATGATCGCGGAGCATCACATCCGCCCTCTGAGCCTCGGTCGAGCCAATGACCGATACTTTGCGGCGATGGTCGGCATCGGCTTGGATGCCTCGATCGTGCGTCATGTGAATCCTCGGCTCAAACGGAACGTGGGGGTGCTCGCCTACTGGATCGCCGGGCTGCAGCACCTCTTCATCTGGAAGGCTCCGGTGTTCACGCTCGAGCTCGAGAATTGGCGCGTCCGCGCGACGTTCGCCGCGCTCGCCAATGTGCCGAGCTACGGTGGGGGAATCCGCATGGCTCCCGACGCGCGTCCCGATTCGGAGGAGTTGCGCGCATGCATCATCACGAGCCGCAGCAAGTTGGCGTATCTGCTCCTTTACCTGCCCTTGGCGTTTCCGGGGTGGCACATCCATCAGCCCGGTGTCCTTTACATGGGTGCGCAGCGAGGACGCGCGTATGCCGATTCGGGGGTGGAGATCCCCTTTCAGGTGGACGGCGAGTGGGCGGGGACGCTTCCTGTGGACTTCGAGATCATTCCCCGAGCCCTCCGCGTGGTCGTTCCTTGAGCGTCGCGGCGGTGATACAATACTCGTCTGCAGCGGTCGTATGAACGCGCGCATTCTGAGCGGCACGCTTGTGATCGCCCTCCTGAGCTCGTGGGCCTCTCCCGGAGTGGCGGTGCGCGGGGGCGCTCCGCGCGATCTTCTGATCGCCGGGAGAGGCTGCGGGGCTTCGCAAGAGCCGGAATCGTTTGAGGCCTTGCGTCGCGCGGGGTTCCAGGCTTTCTACAATCTCGAGTACGAGACGGCGCGAGCGTATTTCGAGCGCCTCGTCACTGACTTCCCTGAGCATCCGGCGGGGTATCTGTACCTGGCCACCTACGTGTGGATTGATGGGCTCAATCGCGCGCGGCGGCTTCAGACGGGCGTCTATATCAATCCGGCTTTCTACGCTCAATCGGAGGAGCGCGGGGATGAGGAGCAGGAGAAGCGCTTCCGCTCCTACATCGAGCGCGCCATCGAGAAGGCCGAAGCGCGGCTTCGCGCTGATGAGGCCGATGTCGAGGCTCGATATTTCCTCGGCGCGGCGTACGCTGTGCTGGCCGGCTATGAGGCCACGGTCCTCCGAAAATTCTTCTCGGCCTTGCGCAATGGATTTCGCGCCGTGAAGGAGCACCGGGAGGTCCTGCGCCGCGATGCGCAGTTTGCCGATGCCTATCTCACCGTGGGCCTCTACGAGTACATTGTGGGAAGCTTGCCCTTGGCGGTGAAGATTCTGGTCGCCCTGGGGGGGATTCGCGGCAGCCGCGAGCGGGGCATCGAGCAGTTGGAGGAAGCCGCGCGATCGGGCAAATATGTGGCCGATGATGCGCGCACGCTGCTTGTCGCCGTCTACTATCGCGAGGGGCGATTCTCGGATGCCCTCCGCATGCTGGAGGACCTGATCGCGCGATACCCGCGCAATTATCTCTTCGGGCTGGAGCGGGCCAATCTTCTCATGCGCCTGGGTGAGCGCGCGGATGCCGTCCGGGCGTTCGAGGACCTGCTTGCGCATCCCGCGTCCCGGGAGGTGCAGGATCTGATCCGCTATCAGTATGCCGAAGCTCTCTTCCAGAGCGGGTACAAGCAAGCGGCGCTTCACCATTTTCGCCGTCTCGTGGCCATGGAGGAGGCGCATGCGGATCTGAAGACGCTGGCGCATCTTCGCATCGGCCAGATTCTGGATCTCCGAGGCGAGCGTCACGCTGCTCGGACTCAGTATCGGCTCGTCCTGCAACGGGAGAACGTCCTGGACGCGCATGCGCAAGCGCGCCGGTACCTTCGCCGACCCTATTCGGAGACCCCGCGCTGAGTCGGCGGAACGGGATGTCCTCGGTGAGAAAACCTTTTGCACCGGCGCTCGGCGATCGTGTATATTCTCTCTGTTCGAACGGCGTGGACATTCCGCCGAAGACGGCCTCGGGCGCGTCCCGCTCGAGGGAACGTCTTCGGGGCGCGAGGGCGGCTCATGGGAAGGAAGCGCTTCCGCAATCGGCACGTGCCCAGCTCCACGCGGTCCTTCTTCGCGCAGCAGTATTTCGAAGAGCACGTTGTGTTGGATCGGACCGAGGTGCTCAACCTCATTCAGGGGGGGGAGGACAGCTACGTCGAGTTCAAGGTGCGCTTGAATAATCCGGAGAAGCTGGCGGCGGAGATCGTCGCGCTCGCGAATTCCGGTGGCGGCTTCATCATCATCGGCGTGAACGATAATCGGCGCGTTGAAGGCGTGGAGGATCCCGAATGGGTGGAGCAGCAACTCATTGACGTCTGCCACCACCTCGTCATCCCTCCCATTCGTCCGCAGATCAATAAGATCGCCTTCGACAACGGCAAACGCATCGTCGCGCTGGAGGTGAACGGCATCCATCGGCCCTACCGGACGTTCGATCATCGGTGTTATGTGCGCGTTGGCTCGACAAAGCGAGAGGCGACGGCCGAAGAGATCGCCGAGATGTACGACCCCCGCTATTCGTATGGGTTCGAGCTGCTGCCCGTTCCCACGGCGACGCTCGACGACATTGATGAGGCCATCTTTTGGAGTTACGTGCGAGAGTTGCGCGGAGGAGACCTGAGCGAGTTCGAGGAGCAGGGGTATCCCGTGGATGAGGTCATGATCCATTACTTGCAGCTCGCTGTCGAATTCGAGCGGGAGAGCGTCCCGACGCTCGCCGGGCTCTTGCTTTTCGGGAAGGACGAGAAGGTCGCGGAGCATCTGCCGCGCAGCGGCATTGTGGCCACGCGCTTCGGCGGTGTGGACCTCACGGATCCCATTGTCGAGCGGGAGGAGATCGTGGGGAATCTCGCGAGCGTCTACGAGCGGGCGCTCCGGTTCTTGGCGCGCTACACGGATCTGCTCCGGGAGCGTCCGCCGCGCCGATGGGCGGAACGGTCTCCGGTCGAGCCGCGCGCGAGTTATCCCCGTGCGGCCGTACTGGAAGCGCTCACCAATGCCGTGGTGCATCGCGATTACAGCGCGCGGGAGCAGGTGACGCGCCTCCTCATCTTCGACGATCGCATCGAGCTGATCAACCCGATGCGCACCACCGGAGTTGCGCTCGATCCCATCTGCTACGGCGTCGTTCATGCCCCCCATCCGCGATTGAAGGCGATCTTCAAGAGCCCCTACTACGGTGTGGAGACGGTGACGGGCGGAGTGCCCATGCTGCTTCATCTCGTCCAGCGCTTTTCGGGGATTCGCCCCGAGATCAGACTCGTCAACGATGAGTTTCGATTGAAGATTTATGGCCTTCGATGAGCGCGAAGGCGTTCGAAGGCTCCGGAAGGAGGGAGTCATGAGGCGAAAGATTCGGAAGGCGACGGCGTGGGCGGCTCTCTCGCAGGGGGGCATAGGCGCGGTGATCCTCGTCCTCTTGGGGACGGGAGCAGCGGGCATCGGCCAACGCGCGATTCTCCCTTCGGGGACGGAACTGGTGGCTGAATTGGAGGAGGACGTGGATACGCGCCTGATCGGTGAGGAAGGGCGTGTGCAGCTCCGTCTGACGCACGCGGTGGTCATTGGGGGGAAGGAGGTCGTGCCTCGGGGCGCCCGCATCCTCGGCGTCGCCACAGCGGAGCAAGATGAGGACGGGAACTTCTCGACGCTCGTTGTGCACCTTCGGGAGATCTCGCTGGGCGTGCGGACACTTCCGATCGTCCTGCGGGTGAAAGCGCTGGAGCCGCCGCCTCCTCCGAAGGAGATGGTCCCGACGGAGACGGGGGAGCCGCGTCGCGGACCGCGTATTGAGGTCTCCGGTGGGATCAGCATTCGCCGGATTCCGGATCCGGGGATTCCTGAAGGGAAGCCGTCCCGACGAGGGGTGCGGCGCGAGAGCGTCGAGCTGATGAAAGTCTCGACTCGGGACTCCGGCGTCACGGAGATCACACTTCCGGGCGAGGACATCTCGCTGCGTCCGGGAACGCGCTTCCGTCTCGTCGTGAGTCGCGACGTGGAGATTCGCTGATCCATGCGGTTCAAGATCGCGCTGGCACAGATCCGTCCCGTGCTCGGGGACGTCGCGCGCAATCTCGCGCGACATCTGGAGGCGATCGCGCGCGCGGCCGAGCAGGATGCGGATCTCATCGTCTTCCCCGAGCTCTCCCTCACGGGGTATTACCTCGAGGATTTGGTTCCGGATGTGGCGCTCGATCTCGCCCGCTCGGAAGTCGTGACGGCGTTGCGAGAGGCCAGCCGGACGCATCGGATGGACATCGCCTTCGGGTGCGTCGAGGTCTCCGAAGATTTCCGGTTCTTCAATGCGGCGGTTTACGTGAGTGAGGGGGAGATTGTTCACGTCCATCGGAAGATCTATCTGCCGACCTATGGGATGTTCGACGAGGGGCGATATCTGGCGTCGGGCGATATTCTGCGCGCTTTCGATACGCGGCTGGGACGCATGGGGATGCTGATCTGTGAGGACATGTGGCATCCCTCATCGGTGTACCTTCTGGCTCAGGATGGGGCGCAGATGCTCCTCTGCCTCTCGGCGGGTCCGGGGCGCGGCGTGCGGGGCGACGGAAAGCTCGGCAGCGTCGAGGCGTGGGAGATCATCACGCGCTCCACATCGCAGGCCTACTTGCTCTATGTCGTCTATGTGAACCGCGTCGGGTTCGAGGATGGAGCCGTGTTCACCGGGGGATCGGTGATCGTGGATCCGTTCGGGCATCCGATGGCGCGTGCTCCCCTGTTGGAGGAGACTGTGCTCGTCGGCGAGGTGGATACGGCGGAGATCCGTCGCGCCCGTCTGTTCTATCCTTTGCTGCGGGACGAGCGCCTGGATCTGGTCCTTCGGGAATTGAAGCGCATCTATGCGAGACGATACCATCTCACCGCCTCAGAGGGAGGCTTCTGAGAGCACATCGAGGGCGGTCTTCGAGAGCTTCCAGCCCGCTTTGGCGGCGGAGCTGCTCGTCCGCTTCATCCGCGAGGAAGTGACGAAGGTGGGCTTCGAGCGCGGTGTGCTCGGTCTCTCGGGGGGAGTGGATTCGTCGGTCGTGGCGCATCTGACGGCGCGGGCTCTGGGACCGGAAAACACCTATGCGGTGCTCATGCCCTATCGGACGAGCGACCCGGCGAGCATCTCCGATGCGCGCATGGTCGCCGATCACTTGGGAATTCGGACGATTCTGATCGAGATCACGCCGATGGTGGATGCCTACTTCGAGCGCTTCCCGGATGCCGATCGCGTCCGACGAGGAAATGTCATGGCGCGCATGCGGATGCTGATCCTTTACGATCTCTCGGCAGCCCTGCGGGCGTTGGTGATCGGCACGAGCAATAAGACGGAGCTGCTCGTCGGGTATGGCACGATCTACGGAGACATGGCCGCGGCGATGTGGCCGCTCGGCGATCTCTATAAGACTGAGGTGCGGCGATTGGCGCAGTATCTGGGCGTTCCGACGCGCATTGTGGAGAAGCCGCCGACGGCCGATCTCTGGGTCGGCCAGTCCGACGAGGAGGAACTGGGTCTGTCCTACGACACGCTCGATGCCCTCCTTGTCGGGCTCGTGGACCGGCGTCTCCCCGTGGAAGCGCTCGTCGCGGAGGGGTATGAGGAGGAGCTTGTGCGCCGGGTCGCCGAGATGGTGCGCCGATCTCAGTTCAAGCGGCGAACGCCCCTCTGCCCGAAGATCTCCTCGCGTTCGATCGGTCATGACTTCCGCTACAAGCGCGATTGGGGGAGCTGACGACCGGAACGCGCATCCTTTGCTTCTCTGGTGAACACCGCGGCGCGGGGGATTTCACGGACTCGGGAGAAGCATCTCATCTTACGCGCGGGATCGCGAGGGATCCCTCTCTCGCTCCAGCAGCAGGGCCAGGAACTCGCGCAGGTGTCGAAAGGCGTGGCCGCGATGGCTCACGGCGGATTTCTCCGAACGCGTCATTTCGGCGAAGGTCTTTCCGAGAGGGGGGTATTCGAATACGGGATCGAAGCCGAATCCCTGGGCTCCCGCGGGCGCTGTGCGGATTCGCCCGTAGACTTCTCCGGCGAATGTCCGCTCCAGATGAGGGCCGACAAGCGCAGCGACGCAGACAAAGCGCGCCGTTCGCTGCTCGGCCGGCACATCGCGAAGCTCGGCGAGCAGTCGGGCGATGCGCTCGGCGTCGCTCCGTCCGTATCGGGCGGAGAAGAGACCTGGAGCCCCACCCAGCGCTTCCACCTCCAGCCCGGAATCTTCGGCCACTGTAAGCAATCCCGTTCGCTCGTGAAAGAAGCGGGCTTTGAGAAGCGCATTCTCCTCGAAGGTGGAGCCGGACTCGAGGGCGTCGGGCAGAGAGGGGAATTCCTCGAGCCCGATGAGCGTGATGGGGAGATCGGCGAGCAGCTCTCGGATCTCCTCCCACTTCCCGCGATTTCGCGTGGCGATGAGCAACTTCTCCGGCATGTCGGCTCTTTCCTCTGGCAGAGGGTCATCCGGGGCGACCTCTCCTGGTGAAGACGGTGCGCGACCGACCCCTGACTGTCGCGGCGCTCACTCTTCCTCCGCCTTCACGCGACCTTCGGCGCGCGCCTCCGCGATGATCTTCTGAGCGATATGCGGAGGCACCTCGTCGTAATGCGAGAGCTCCATCGTGTATGTGCCGCGTGCCCCCGTGAGCGAGTTCAACGTGGATTGGTAGGTGAGCATCTCGGCCAGAGGGACTTGCGCCCGGATGACCTGTTGCTTGCCTCGCGCTTCCATCCCGAGGATGCGCCCACGGCGCGCGTTCAAGTCGCCGATGACGTCGCCCGCGCATTCTTGGGGGACGACGACCTCCACGTGCATGATCGGTTCCAGGAGCACGGGATTGGCCTTCTCCATGGCGATGCGGAAGGCTTTGATCCCTGCGAGCTTGAAGGACAACTCGTCCGAATCCACCGGATGCGTTTGCCCGTCGATCAGCTCCACGCGGAAATCCACGACGGGATATCCGGCCAGCGGCCCGTTCTGCGCCGCTTCGAGAATACCCTTCTCGACAGCCGGGCGGAACTGTTGAGGGATCACGCCCCCGAAGATCTTATCCACGAACTCAAAGCCGGCGCCCCGCGGCAGCGGCTCGAAGACACAGACGCAATCGCCGAACTGGCCGCGTCCGCCCGTCTGCTTCTTGTGCCGGCCATGCGCTTCCACGCGGTTTTTGAACGTCTCGCGGTAGGGCACCTTCGGCAGCTTCAGGGTCACATCCACGCCATAGCGCTTCTTGAGGCGCGCGACGACGGTCTCGATGTGAAGCTGTCCGGTCCCCGAGAGCAGAAAGTCTTTCGTCTGCGGATCGCGCTCAAAGCGCAGCGCCGGATCCTCTTCCAGGAGCCGGTGCAGCGCTGCCGAGAGCTTATCTTCGTCCGCGCGCGATTTCGGCTCGATGGCGAAAGCGATGGCCGGATGCGGGAAGGAGATCGGGTCATAGACGATGGGAGCGGATTTCTCGGCGAACGTGTCGTTGGTCTGCGTCTCGCGCAGCTTCGTGACGGCTCCGATATCCCCGGCGTGCAGTTCGGGTACCTTCTCGAGCTGCTTTCCCTGAGCGACGTGAAGCGGTCCGAGGCGTTCCTGGACACCTTTCGTGACGTTATAAGCCGTCATGTCCGAGCGCATGACGCCCGAGTAGACTTTGAAGAGGGTGATGCGACCGGCGAAGGGGTCCGCGATCGTCTTGAAGACGAAGGCGGAGTAAGGGGCTTCATCTGAGATCGGGCGCTCGATCACCGGCGCATCCGATTCGATCCCCGCGCGTCCGCGGACGCTGCCGAAATCCGTCGGCGCCGGCGTGTAGGTCACGAGGGCGTCCAGAAGCGGTTGGATCCCGATGTTCAGATATGCCGAAGCCGCGAAGACGGGGAAGAGGCGCTTCTCCAAAAGAGCCCGTCGAATTCCTGCGAGCAGGTCCTCCTCCGGAAGCGTGCCCTCGGCGAAGAACTTCTCCAGCAATTCGTCCGAGCTCTCGGCGACGATCTCGATGATGGCCTCGCGACGCACCTCGATCTGATCGCGCAGTTCGGCGGGCGGATCGGTCTCGGTGAACCGGCCGCTCAGATCATTCTGAAAGAGATACGCGCGGCGCGTGATCACGTCCACCACGCCGGAGAACTCGCGTTCCTTTCCGATGGGGATGTGAAAGGGAAGGGCCAGACGCCCAAAGGCTTCTCCAATGGAGGTGAGCGCCGCCTCGAAATCTGCACGCTCGCGGTCCAGTTTGTTGACGAGGAGAACGCGCGGCGTGCCGAACTCCTCCGCGTAGCTCCAGGCCTTCTCCGTTTGCACCTGGACGCCTTCGACGGCATCCACGACGACCAGGGCCGTATCCGCCACGCGCACAGCGCCGCGCGCGTCATGGATGAAGGCTTGATAGCCGGGGGTGTCCAAGAGGTTGATCTTCGTCCCCTTCCACTCCAAGTGGGCGAGCGCCGTATGGAGCGTGATCTTGCGCTCGATCTCATCCTCGTCGTAGTCGGTGACTGTCGTGCCCTCATCCACGCGCCCCAAACGCGGGGTGACACCGGCATCAAAGAGCATGGCGGAGACGAGCGAGGTCTTTCCCGCATCTCCGTGCCCGATGACGGCGATGTTTCGAATCTCCGATCCCCTGTATGTCCTCATCGGTCGCTCTTCTCCCTCGTGGTGAGATGGCGTTGCGAAGGGGTAAATGTATCATAGGGATCCGCGGGAGATCAAAAGGCCGGAGGATGCAGGACGGGGGGACTTTTGACTCCGCCGTGCGCCATTTGCTATAGTAGCGGAAAACCACGGCGAGAAGGAGCTATGGAAGGCGGGCCCATTTACATGGGCGTGGACGTCAGTGCGACGACCGTCAGGGCCGCGCTTGTCAGCGCCACGGGGGAAGTCTACGAGATCACCCAGGAGGCCATTAGCGATGATCCGGAGGTCGTCCTTCGGGGCGTGCGCTCTTCTCTGGAGCGGTTGCGGGAGCGGGCGCGGGAACGGCGGTGGGTAATTCGCAGCGCCGGCGTGGGCGTTCCAGGACTGGTGAACGCGAGGGCCCAGCGCGTGGAAGCCGCGCCGAACTTATCTTCCCTCGTGAAGGTGGATGTCTCTCGGGAGGTCGCCGACGTCGTGGGGTGTCCCGTGCTCATCGAGAACGATGCGAACCTGGCGGCCTATGGGGAATTCGTGTGCGGAGCTGCTCAAGGACGCGCCAACGTCATCTATATTGCCGTGGGGACGGGAATCGGAGCTGGGCTCATCTGTGACGGAAAGCTCTATCGGGGCTCGCTTGGATTTGCCGGGGAGTTCGGCCATACGACCGTGGATCCTGAGGGGCTGCCGTGCGCCTGTGGGAATCGCGGATGCTTGGAGACGATCGCATCCGGTCCGAACATCGTCCGGCGCGCTCGCGAGCGGCTCTTTCGCGATCGCAGCTCCTCGCTCTCGCGTCTGGCCGTGCCGGGGAGCGGAGAGCTGACGCCTGAGCGCATCGCCACCGAGGCCCTCAACGGCGACGACTTCTCCCTCATGATTCTGGAACAAACGGGGAAGTGGATTGGGATCGCCGTGGCCAACGTCATCAATCTCCTCGATCTCGATATGGTCGTGTTGGGGGGAGGTGTCATGGTCGCCGGTGATCTGCTGCTCGGTCCGATCATCGCGGAAGTCAAACGGCGCGCGTTTACGGCCATGGCGGCCCATTGCGAGATCGTCGCGTCGCTTCTTGGCGGTCGGGCAGGTGTCATCGGGGGAGCCATGCTCGCCCGCGACACTCTTCCGTAGTCGGAGATGGTCACACCCGAACGCATCCGCAACTTCTCGATCATCGCCCATATTGATCACGGCAAGTCCACGCTCGCCGATCGCCTCCTGGAGCGGACCGGGGCGCTCAGCGAGCGCGAGATGACCGAGCAAGTTCTCGACTCGATGGAGCTGGAGCGCGAGCGGGGGATCACCATCAAAGCCCATGCCGTCCGCCTTCACTACACGGCGCGCGATGGAGGCACGTACGTCTTGAACCTCATTGACACGCCCGGACACGTGGACTTCTCTTATGAGGTCTCCCGCAGCCTCGCGGCGTGCGAAGGCGCTCTTCTGGTCGTGGATGCTGCGCAAGGCGTCGAGGCTCAGACGGTCGCCAATGCCTATCTCGCTATCGAGAACAATCTCGAGCTCATCCCCATCATCAACAAGATTGACCTGCCGGGGGCCGATCCGGAGAAGACGCGGGAGCAGATCGAGACCATCATCGGCTTGGACGCGAGTCAGGCGATCCTCACCAGTGCAAAGCTCGGCATCGGCACAGAGGAGGTCCTTGAGGCGATCGTTCAGCGTATTCCGCCTCCGCGTGGGGATCCCGAGGCGCCGTTGAAGGCTTTGATCTTCGACTCCTGGTTCGATGCGTATCGCGGGGTCGTCGTCATGGTGCGGGTGATCGAGGGGACGTTGCGTCCCGGACAGCGCATCCGGTTCATGGCCACCGGGCGCGAGTACGAGGTGGAGGAGTTGGGAGTCCTCACGCCCAAGCCGCGGCGCATCGAACAGCTCTCGGTCGGTGAGGTCGGATTCGTCATCGCGAACGTCAAAGCGATCGCCGATGTAAAGATCGGCGATACGATCACCGAGGCCGATCGGCCGACTGCGGCTCCGTTCCCGGGATTTCAGGAGATCAAGCCCATGGTCTTCGCCGGATTGTATCCGGTCGAGAGCGGGCAGTACGCGGAGTTGCGCGATGCCCTGCAGAAGCTCCGGTTGAACGATGCCTCGTTCTTCTTCGAGCCGGAGACGTCGGCGGCTCTGGGATTCGGCTTCCGCTGCGGGTTCTTGGGCTTGTTGCACATGGAGATCGTGCAGGAGCGCTTGGAGCGGGAGTTCGGGCTGGAGCTGATCACAACGGCGCCGAGCGTGCGCTATCGCGTGACGACGCGCACGGGGACGGTGCTGGAGATCGAGAATCCCGTCAAGATGCCCGATCCGGGACAGATCGCGAAGATCGAAGAGCCCGTCATCGAGGCGATGATCTTCACAAACGCCGAGTCCGTTGGCCCGATCCTGCGCCTTTTGGAGGAGAAGCGCGGTGTGCAGAAGCGTTTCGAGTACGTCTCGCCGACGCGCGTGCTGCTCACGTATGAACTGCCGCTGGCGGAGATCGTGCTCGATTTCTACGATCGTCTGAAGTCGCTCTCGCGCGGCTATGCCTCGCTCGATTATCATGTCGCCGGATATCGCGAGGCGGACCTGGTGAAGCTCGACATCCTCGTCGCGGGAGAGCCGGTGGATGCCCTCTCGGTGATCGTGCATCGCGATCACGCCTATGCGCGCGGTCGAGCGATCGTGGAGAAGTTACGCGAGCTGATCCCCCGGCAGCTCTTCGAGGTCCCCATTCAAGCCGCTATTGGTCATCGCGTTATCGCGCGCGAGACCTTGCGCGCTCTCGGCAAGAACGTGCTCGCCAAATGCTACGGCGGCGATGTCACTCGCAAGCGGAAGCTCTTGGAGAAGCAGAAAGAGGGGAAGAAGCGACTGAAGAAGATCGGGCGCGTCGAGATCCCGCAGGAAGCGTTTCTCGCCGTGCTCCGCGCCACTCCCTCGGCGAAATCTGAATGATGCCCGTCACGTCGAGGAGGAGAGCACGCGCTTCAGCTCATAGAGGAGCGTGAGAGCTTCAATGGGGGTCAGGGAATCCGGATCCAGATGCGTCAACCGATGCGCGATCTCCCGAAGGGGGGACGCGGCGTATTCCCCTGGAGATTCGGCGACGCGGCCCGTGGCCTGAAGGACGCGCCCCGCTCGGGCTTCGTATTCGGCCAGCAGCTCCTCGGCGCGATGAACGATCGGGCGAGGGAGTCCCGCCAGTCGAGCGACCTGCACGCCGTAGCTCCGCATCGCGCGTCCGGGCACGACGCGATACTGAAACCGCAACGTCCCTTCCTCTTCGGCGACCAGAATGTGGAAGTTCTTCACCCGAGGGAGGCACTGTTCCAGCTCCGTCAGTTCATGAAAGTGCGTGGCGAAAAGTACGCGAGCGCGCACGCGCGGGTGGTTGTGGAGATATTCGATCACCGCGCGCGCCAGGGCCAGACCATCATACGTGCTCGTCCCTCGCCCGATCTCGTCGAAGAGGATGAGCGAACGCGATGTGGCGGTGTTGAGGATGGTCGCCGTTTCCGCCATCTCGATGAAGAAGCTCGAGCGGCCTTGGCTGATGTAATCCTCCGCGCCGAAGCGGTAGAAGATGCGATCGGTCACGCCGATGAGCGCTTCTTCAGCGGGGACGAAACTGCCGATATGCGCCAGCAGTGTGATGAGCGCGACCTGTCGCAGATATGTGGACTTGCCCGAGAGATTCGGGCCGGTGAGGATGAGGATCTGCGCGTCTTCGGTCGAGAGGTGAGTGTCATTGGGAACGAACCGGCCTGTGGGCGTCGTGCGCTCGACAACAGGGTGGCGCCCGCCGCGAATGACGATCCGCGATTCGGGGACCACCTGCGGCCGAACATAGCCGTATGCGGCGGCGACGTCGGCCAGGGTCGCGACGACGTCCAGTTCGCCGAGAGCGCGGGCGGTGCGGAGAATCTCCGCGTGTCGTTCGGCGATGCGCCCGCACAGCTGGCGGAACAGGCTCGCCTCCAGTTCGCGAATGCGTTCCTCCGCATGCGCAACGACCGATTCGTGCTCCTTCAATTCGAGCGTGAAAAACCGCTCAGCGCCCACGAGCGTCTGCTTGCGGACGTAGTCGGGGGGAACCAGGTGCACGTTGGGCTTGGTGACCTCGATGTAATAGCCAAAGACTTTGTTGTACCCGACCTTGAGCGAGCGGATGCCCGTCCGCGCGCGCTCGCGCGCTTCGAGATCGGCGAGATACGCCCTCCCGTTTTTGAGGAGAGCGCGCAGGTCGTCGAGCTCCTTGGAGAAGCCGGCTTTGATGACGCCCCCGTTCTCAAAGGATGACGGGGGATCTTCGACGAGCGCGTCGGCGATGAGCTGCGCCGTCTCTTCTTGCGGGATCACGTCCGCGAGCCGGGAGCGCAGCGGCGGCGGAGCTTCGGCGAGAAGCTCGAGCAGAGTAGGGATCACCCGCAAACTGCGACCCAGCGCGACGACCTCGCGGGGGATCGCCGATCCACTCTTCACTCGCCCGATCACGCGCTCGAGGTCGGCGAGCTGCCCGAGCTGCACGCGCAGGTCGCGGCGGATGGTCTCCTGTTCGAGGAACCATTGGACCGCTTCCTGGCGATCCCGCAGGGCGGAGAGATCCATCAGGGGGTATTTCAACCACTGTTTCAACCGACGGCTCCCCATGGGCGTGACCGTGCGATCTAATACGCCGAGGAGCGATCCTTCGCTCGTTCCCGCCCGGCTCTGGAAGATCTCCAAGTGGGCGATCGTCTGTGGATCGAGAGTCAGGAAGGCATCCAGAGTATACGCACTCAGACGATCGAGGTATTCGAGCACTCGAGGCTGTGTTCGTCGAAGATACGAGAGGATCGCACCGGCTGCGCGGATCGCCAGCGTGCCCATTGTGCTCTCATAGGCCTCGAGCGCGACAGCGCCGAAGTGTTCGCTGAGCAGGCGACGGCTCGTGTCCGCGGCGAAGACCTCATCCGCAAGCGGCGTGAGTGTGGCCACGCGCCCGAGCGTGAAAGCCGGGATCTTCGCTCCTTCCGTCTGAGCGACGCTCTCCGGAATCAGAACCTCCGCCGGCCCCACCCGCGTCAGCTCTTCCCACACCTGTTGGCGCGATGCTTCTGTGGCCGCGAATTCCCCCGTCGTGACCTCCACGAAGGCGAATCCCGCGCGCGTTTCTTCGAGGAGGAAGCTCGCCAGGTAGTGGTTCGCGCGTTCCTCTAAGAGTGCGGGCTCAGTGAGCGTGCCCGGCGTCACCACGCGCGTGACATCGCGGGGGATGAGCCCTCGGCCCGGCGGCGCGAGTTGCTCGCAGATGGCGACCTTGTACCCCCGCTCGATCAGCTTGCCGAGGTGGTGCGTGAGCGAGACAATGGGGATGCCCGCCAGCGGCACGCGCACGTTCTTCCCCATGTATTTCGTCGTCAGCACAAGTCCCAGTTCGCGCGAGAGAATGAGGGCATCGTCATCGAAGGCTTCGAAGAAATCGCCCACCTGAAAGAGGACGAGCATGTCGGGATAACGTCGCTTGATCTCCAGGTACTGTCGGCGTAAAGGTGGCGTCAGATGAGGATCTCGCATAGCACGTCGCGAATCGAAGTGAGCGCCCGGTGCACGCGCTCCACGTCCGCGGCGCTCAGAACGATGGTGACGTCTCCGATTTCGTGAAAGGAGCCGGAGAGATAGGGACGCAGCCACTGACGCGCGCGGTTCTCGTCCCGCGCGTCCGCGATGACGAGCACGGGCTTGGAGCGTTGCGTGTCGTAGGCGTGTTTGAGCTTGGCGAGGGCGCTCTCGAGCTTCCCTCGCACCTGGATCTCGAACACATGGCTGAGGCGCGGCGAGAGGGGGCTCTCTTTCCAGACGACATCGTACCGTTCGTATTCTCGCTCAGCATGCTTACCGAGCCAGCGTCCGATCTCGACCAGCATCGTCTGCAAGTCCTCATGGGAACACGCGCCTCGGGCGACCTCGCTCGCCGAGGGCTCCACCAGCATCTTCTCGGCTTCGGCGCGCTGGCGCCCGCGCTCGGTGAGCCGCCACCGACCCGCATGCCGGTGCAATTCGCCCCGTTTCACCAAGCGGGCGCCCGCGCGTTGTACCATGCGCCGCCACCGCGCCGTGACGCGCTCCCGTTCCTTCTCGTCCAGATGGGGGAAGTAGGCGAGAAGCCGCTCGTAAAGAGCGCGGATGCGCTCTTCCCCTCCCAGAGCGAGCAGCTCTTGGAGGATCGGTCCCTCCAGTCGTGCGCTCTCCGGTAACGCCATAGCCCCGCGGCCTCGTGTGGAACGTGGCATTTATAGCACACGCTCCCGCGATCCTCAATTTCCGCAGGGAGGGGGCAATGGCCGTGCGCGCTCCGCAGCGCGGGCCGAATCGCGCCGTTCCGCCGAGAGCCGGAGGTAGAACACAAGCGCGACGAGCATGAGGCCGATGGAGAGGAATTGCGAGGTCGAGAGCGGGCCGACCCATCCGCGCCAATCATCGCGCCAGAATTCGATGATCAGGCGCAGCGCGCCATAGAAGAACATGTAGGCGAGAATCACCTGGCCGGGGAACGCGCGTCGCGCGCGCAGTGCGAGCAAGAAGAGGGCCAAAAGGAAGGCCGCCATCGCTTCGTAGAGCTGCGTCGGGTGCACGCGCACCCCCGTGGGCGTGCCCACGAGGCGATGAGCCACCTCAGGAAATTCCACTCCCCACCAGGCCGATGTCGGCTTCCCCCAGCAACACCCCGCGGAGAAGCATCCGAGCCGTCCGACTCCGAGTCCCAGCGCCACACCCGGCGCGAAGGCGTCGGCCGTTCTCCACCACGGAAGCCGATACCGCCGAACGAGTCCGAGCGCGACAGCGACCCCTCCGAGGAAGCCCCCCAGGTAAACACCGCCCGACCTCAAGAGATCGAGCGAGAAGAGAAGGTGCCGTTTGTCCTCGTACAGGTTCCACTCGGTGATGATCATCAAAAGACGCGCTCCGACCAAACCTCCGAGCACCGCGCCGATCCCGACATTGAACAGATGGGCGCGGTTGAGGCCATCCGCGTCACCCAGACGCATGGCCAGCCAGAGGCCGAGGATGAAGGCGAGCGCGTGGAGAGCCCCATAGGTGTAGATGGGAAAGTTCACGTAGGGGAGGCGAAAGAGCTCCGGATGCATGGCCGCGCACTCCTAAGGAGTCCCCATGCGATCCGAAGATCCCGTGGGGTGCCCCGCGAAAGTCCGTTCATCCGCCTGACTGCGCCAGCGAGCCTCAGGCGAGGGGCGCACCGCATCCGCCAGAAGGAGCAGGGCGCCCACCGTGATGACACAATCGGCGATGTTGAACGTCGGCCACCGATAGCGCCCGATGAAGAGATCGAGGAAATCCACGACGGCGCCGCGCCAGAGCCGATCCGTGAGGTTTCCCAGCACGCCTCCGAGTACGAGCGCCAGTCCCACGTGCGTGATGCGCTCTTCACTCGGCGTGCGCAGAGCGTATGCCATAATGCCGAGAGCAGCGATCACCGAAATGAGGGCGAGGATCCATCGCCCCTCTGGTCCCGCATCAGCGAAGAGTCCCCACGCGATCCCAGCGTTTTCGACATAGGTGAGATGCAGGAGGCCCGGGATGATCGGAATACTCGGCTCATGCCTCAATCCCAGCGCCAGGTACTTCGTCCCCTGATCGGCGAGAAAGATGGCGAGGGCCAAGGCGAAGTAATGGTGCTTCCTCATCCCGCATACGCCTCCTCGAAACCGATCTCAACCTCGCGCGGGGTCCTCTCCGTCGCCCCCTTCATTCTCCCATTCCTCGAGGACGGTCACGCAGCGCGCGCACACGGTCGGATAGCGAGCGCTCTCGCCCACGGTGGTCGAATAATTCCAGCATCGTTCGCACTTCCGACCATCGGCCCGCGTGACCGCGATGGTGAGTCCGGCCCCGTCGCCCTTGAGCACTTCGACCTGCGAGACGATGAAGACGGTGCGCAGTTGTTCGCCGAAGCTCATCAGGAAATCGTACAGTTCCCCTCCGGCCGTGAGCGTCACCTTCGCTTCGAGCGAAGCGCCGATGAGCTTTTCCGCACGCTTCTCCTCGAGCGCTTTCAAGACGTGATCGCGCACTTCGAGCACGCGACGCCATCGAGCCAGCAGGTCGGCCTCGCCCGGCTGTTCCTCGGCCTCAGGGAATTCGGCGAGATGGACCGAAGGCAGATCGCGGTGCGCCGATCCCGGAAGCACGTTCCACACCTCGTCGGCCGTGAAGGCGAGAATCGGCGCAAGCAGGCGCGTGAGGACATCCGCGATGCGAAAGAGCGCCGTCTGCGCGCTCCGCCGCCCGTGCGATTTCGGCGCGAAGGTGTAGAGCCGATCCTTCAGGATGTCGAAGTAAATCGCCGACAATTCCGACACGCAGAAGGTGTAGAGCGCATGATAGGCGAGGTGGAACTCATAGGAGTGATACGCCGCGAGGACCTTGCGGATGAGCTGATTGAGCTCCGCCAGGATCCAGCGATCCAGCTCCTCCATCTCCGCGACGGGGACGGCATCCCGATCCGGATCGAAGTCATAGAGGTTGTTCACCAAATAGCAGGCCGTATTGCGGATCTTCCGATACGCCTCGATGAGGCGATTCAGAATCTCCTCCGAGATGCGAACGTCCTCGTGATAATCGGAGGAGGCCACCCACAGGCGCAGGATCTCCGCTCCACTTCGCGCGATGACTTCTTGCGGCTCGATCACATTGCCTCGGGATTTGGACATCTTCTGCCCTTCGGCATCCACCGTCCATCCCGACGTGATGACTGTGCGATAGGGGGGAGCGCCTTTCACCTCCAGGGCGACCAGCAGTGACGAATTGAACCACCCGCGGAACTGATCCCCTCCCTCCAGGTAGACATCGGCGGGCCAGGGCAAGCCGCGCCGCTCCAGAACCGCCAGATGGCTCGTCCCCGAATCGAGCCAGACGTCGAGAATATCGGTCTCCTTGCGGAACTGCGTACCTCCGCACTGTGGGCACCGCGTGCCTTCCGGGAGGAAATATTCGGGTTCGCGTTCGTACCAGACGTCGGCTCCCTCGCGCTCAAAGATGCGCGCGACGCGCTCGATGAGGGCGGGATCGGCCAGGATCGCCTCGCACGTCTGACAGTAGAAGACCGTGATCGGCACCCCCCAGGCCCGCTGGCGCGAGATGCACCAGTCCGGGCGCGTGCGGATAGCATTGCGCATCCGCTCGAGCCCCCATCGCGGGATCCACTGAACGTGCTCGATGGCGTCCAGGGCGCGCTGCCGCAACCCCGTCTTCTCCATCGAAATGAACCATTGGGGGGTCGCGCGGAAAATGAGCGGCTGATGGCAGCGCCAGCAATGCGGGTAGGCGTGCACGATCTCGTCGGCGGCGAGCAGCATCCCGACCTCGCGCAGGTGTTCGATGAGAGGACCATTGGCCTCGAAGACGTGCTGTCCGGCAAACCGCTCGACCTCCGCCGTGAATCGGCCTTGCGCATCGACAGGCGAGTAGATCTCGAGCCCGTACCGTTGGCCGAGCACGTAATCCTCATATCCGTGGCCGGGAGCCGTGTGCACGCATCCGGTCCCCGCCTCCAGGGTGACGTGCTCGCCGAGCATCAGAAGCGACTTCCGAGCGAGGAACGGATGGCGGGCCGAGAGCCGATCCAGTTTCCATCCCGGCACTACGGCGAGGACGCGCGGATCGCGCCAGCCGAGCTTCTCCGCAACGCGCGGGAGCAATTCCGCCGCGACGATGTAGACCTCATCCCCCACCTCGACGGCGCTATAGTCGAAGCTCGGATTGACGGCGATCCCCAAGTTGGCCGGAAGCGTCCACGGCGTCGTCGTCCAGATGACGATCGAAACTCGCTTTCCCGCCAGTGCCGGAGCGATGTCCGCGGGGTCGGAATCGAGGGGGAACTTCACGTAGATCGAAGGGCTCGTGCGCTCCTCGTACTCGATCTCCGCTTCCGCCAAAGCCGTCTGGCAATGAAAGCACCAGTGGACGGCGCGAAGTCCTTTGTAGACGCTCCCTCGCTCGAGGAATTTCCCCAGCACGCGCACGATGTCGGCCTGATAGCGCGGGTCCATCGTGTAATACGGGCGCTCGAAGTCGCCGAAGACGCCCAGTCGTTGAAACTCCTCCGACTGCGCTCGCATGTAGTACTCCGCGAGCCGACGCGCCTCGCGCCGAATCTCCACAATGGACAGCTCGGCTTTGCGGCGGCCGAGCTTCTCGTCCACCTGGATCTCGATGGGCAGGCCGTGACAGTCCCATCCGGGGACGAAGGGGCAGTAATACCCCATCATCGTGCGCGTCTTCACGATCAAGTCCTTCAGGATCTTGTTCAGCGCGTGCCCGATATGAATGTGACCGTTGGCGTAAGGGGGACCATCGTGCAGGATGAAGGGCGGACGATCGCGCCGCGACTCCAGGATGCGCTCATAAAGGCGCATCTCCTTCCACCGGCGCAAGCGCGCCGGTTCCGATTCCACGAGATTCGCCTTCATCGGCAGGATACGTCGCGGGAGATTGATCGTTTGCTTCAGGTCCAATGGGGCTCGCGTAGCCATCAGATGAAGAGCTCCTCGTCCTGATACACGCGCTCTGCAGATTTTCGCCGGCCGGAGAGCAGGACGCCTGCGGCACGTCGCAGTGCCGCTGTGACGGCGCGGACCTCTCGAACGGGTTCTAAGATCTGCTGTTGGATGGTCGCTGTCGTTTCATCCACGCGCGCCGTCGTGCGCGTGACCAGCGCGTCGAGCTGCTCGACCTTATTGCGCATGACGAGGACGGTATCGCGGAGTAGCCCGCGCACTTCCAGGGCCTGCGCGTGGACCATATCCGTCAGCTCCGTGGTCGTCGTCGCAAGAGCGCGCAGGATGGGGCGAGCCTCTCCCACGAGCGCGGCGATCGCGCCCCGCGCATCGCTGAGGACGCCCTGCGCCTCGGCGAGCATCGTGTTCACGCGCTCGTTCATTTGTTGGGAGTGCGCCATCATGGCCGTGAGTGCGTCATGGATACGGCGAAGGAAGACGAGATTAAACACGAAGACGACGAGAACCGCAATCGCAATCACCCATTCAAAGACAGCGTGCCCCACGGTCGGACGCTCCTTGGAGGAGACTCATCCTTCGGCTTCCGCTTTCCGTTTCTCTTCGCGGTAGGCCTGTCGGCCCGCCTCGATAGCCGCCGAGAGGCGTTCACGGCTCTCGGCCACGCGCTCTCGGGCCTCTTCTGCGAGGGCCGACACTTTCTCGCGCCCTGTCTCGACCAGTTCCTTCGCTCGTTCGCGCGCTGCTTCGTACGTCTCCTGAGCTTTCTCCAGACCGCGCCGCGTCTTCTCGGCAATGTCCTCCCGGAGCTCCCGTCCCGACTTCGGGGCGAAGAGCAGAGCAACAACCGCCCCCAGCCCAAATCCGATCAGAAAGTAGGTCAATCGGCTTGCTCCGTTATTCTCCGCCATACCGGCCTCCTTGTTGATGAACGTTCACCGGTTCAGTTTACATGGCCCGGCGCGGCTCCGTCAACAAGTCAGGGCGCAGCGCGTCGCTAAAGGCAGTCTTCACTTGTCACTCTTCCTCTCTGCGGGCACGAAAAAGAACGATGGCCGCCGCGATGAAGGCGAAGGCTGGCACGCTCGTGGCCTTCGCGAGATCGAGCGCATTTCCCGCAGAGGCCAGCACCTGCGCCAGGAGCAGCAGGAGCGCACTCGCGAGGAAGGCGTATCCGACGATGACCTCCAGAAGGCGGCGACTCTTCTGGAAGAGAAATCCGTAGAGGGCGTAGGCGATGATGCTCGCCCGGTTGACCAGAAGTCCGTGCATGAGGTGGAGATCAAGCGCGCGGCGCGCTTCCTGAAGCAGCTCCCCTCGGGCCGTGTATTCGGTCGTCGCGACATACTGAAGGGCCAGGGAGAGCACCCGGTCTCTGGAGATCTGGTGGATCAGGAGAAGGCCACTCAGGAGGATGCCCGAGAGCAAGGCGAGAAGCGACAGGTATCGCGCCCGATGGTGCAGATAGAGATAGAAGGCGAGCATCACGGAGATCACGAGCAGAGCCGGCAGATAACCCACGAGCAGAAGCAGGTGCGGACCGCCGCCGGCAAGGTGGCGCAACACGTGCTCCAGCTCTTTCTCCGAGAAGGGCGTGAGGGTGCGCTCGTGCAGCAGGCCGGCGCTCCACAGGAAGTTCGCGGCCACGCCCATGCAGAAGAGGCCGTTCAGTCGGTAGAAGAACCGTTCCGTATCCACCTTCAGGACGCAGGGGCTCGAACGCGTTCGGCCCATTCGAGGAACAACCGGAGACGTTCGCGGACCGAGGGGATCGGCCGCGGCAGGGGGAGCGTAGAGCCCATCTCGTAGATCAGGACCAGCCTATCCAATTCCGGTCCCGACGGTCGGCCTGTGAGCGCGATCCGAATGGGGTGGAAGAGGGCACGCCCTGTGCGCCCCGTCTGCTCCCGGACGCGAGCAGCAGCCGCGCGAAACGTCTCCGTCGTGATCGCGGGGAGATCCGCCAACTCCCGCTCCAGTTTTCGCAGGACCTCGAGAGCCGCCGGATCCTCCAGAACGTCGCGAACCTCCGGGTACGCGAGCGCGCTCGAAAGGTCATATTCGAAGATGATGCGCGTCTCTTCGACAATTTGCGACAGGTGCTCCAGATGTGTGCGCACAGCGTCCACGACGTGCGCGAGCCACGCTCGGATCGCTTCATCCACGGGCGTGGGCACGCACCCGGCCTGCTGAAGGTACGGCACGACAGCGGTCACCAGTTCCTCGAGCGAGTGGGCTTTCAGGTATGTGCGGTTCATCCACCTCAGCTTCTGAAGATCGAAGATGGCCGGTGCTTTCGAGACTCGCTCCAGGGCAAAGAGCTCGAGCAGTTGCCTTCGGGAGAGGACTTCGCCGGTGCCCTCGGGAGGAGCCCAGCCCAGGAGTGCCAGGAAGTTGAAGAGGGCTTCGGGGAGGTATCCGTGCTCCCGGAATTCGCGGAGGGCCGTCGCGCCATGCCGCTTGGAGAGCTTCGTGCCGTCGGTGCCGAGGATGGTCGAGAGGTGCGCGAAGACAGGAGGGGGGGCGCCCAGCGCCTCATAGAGCAGAAGCTGCCGAGGGGTATTGGGCAGATGCCCATCGCCGCGAATGACATGCGTGATGCGCATGAGCAGATCGTCCACGACGACAGCGAAATTGTAGACGGGCCATCCGTCGGATTTCAGGATGACGAAGTCGCCGATGACCTCAGCCTCCCATCGGATAGGGCCGCGCACAACATCCTCCCACACGATCGGGCCGGGTCGCACGCGAAATCGAAGCGTGTGCGGATGCCCCGCTTTCAGACGCTCGCGCACCTCGGTGTCGGAGAGCTGGCGGCAGCGCCCTGAGTAGCGATAGGGGCGATCTTCCGCGCGGGCCTGTGCGCGCTCTCGCTCTAACTCGTCTTCCGTGCAGAAGCACCGATAGGCCCATCCCATGTCGAGCAGCCGATGCGCGTACTCGTGGTAGATCGCCTGGCGTTCGCTCTGCCGATACGGGCCGAAATCACCGCCGACATCCGGCCCCTCGTCCCAATCCAAACCGAGCCAGCGCAGGTCTTCCAGAATCTGCACCTCGAATTCGCGGCGCGAGCGCTCTCGGTCCGTATCCTCGATGCGCAGGATGAACGCTCCGCCTCTCTGTCGCGCGAAGAGCCAATTGTAGAGCGCCGTCCGGACATTCCCCACATGGAGCTGACCCGTCGGGCTCGGCGCGAATCGCACCCGCACGCTCATGGTCTCTCTCTCCCAGCTCGATCCTCGGGGATCGAGCTTTCGTGTTCGATGGCGGCCGTGCTCATCGAGCGTATTATAGTCCGCCCCGTGCTTGAACCGAAGAGCGTTTTGGGATAGGATGAACGGCCAAACGAGGGCCCCCGAAGGGCAGAGGGGGCGGGGTCCTGAGGTTCCCATCCGGTGACGAGGGTGAGGGTATGGAGAGGGGGGAGCAACGGCGAGAGGGGCATTCGGACGTCTACGTTCGCCGCTCGGACGAGCAAGTCGTGCGCTTCGATCCCCAGCGCATTGTGGATGCCCTGGTGCGCGAAGCGCATGTGGACGTGGAGCAAGCGACAAAGATCAGTCAGGAGGTCACGGAGGCGATCATGCGCTTAGGAGTTCGCGCGCTCAGCTCCGCGCTCATTCGCGAGCTGGTGAATGTGAAGCTTTTGGAATATGGGTTGGAAGCCGCGCATCGTGCGCACTCGCGCTTGGGCGTTCCGCTCTACGATGCGGATCGCCTCATTCGGCAGAGCGCGCGTGAGAACGAGGCCCCGCCGCAGGGTCCGGAAGGGACGAGTCTCCTCTTGGCCGAGGCGATCAAGCGAGAGTACGCGATTCGCGAGGTCTTCTCCGAGGAGGTGGCGGAGGCACACCTGACGGGACTGATTCACATTCAGCACTTGGGGGCTGTGGATCGCCCTTATGCGCTCACCAGCTCCCTGGACTACCTCAAGCGGTATGGCATTGCCCTGCCGTATGGATTCGCCAGTGCACGCCCGGCGCGGCATCCGGAAGTCCTCCTGGCACACCTGGTGAAGTTCTCGGCGGCACTTCAGGGGTATGTGGCGGGACCTATCGTCTGGGACAGTGTGAACGTGACACTCGCTCCGTATCTGAAGGGGATGGACGATCGCGATCTCAGGCAGTTGGCGCAAGCGCTCCTCTTTGAGCTCTCGGCACCTGCCGTTGCCCGCGGGGGGCACGTCATCGCGTGCGACCTGCATCTGGATTGGGAGGTCCCGGCCTATCTCGCGCATCGTCCCGCGCTTGGTCCTCAGGGGGAGGAGACCGGAGAGTCCTATGCCGCCTACGGAGAAATCGCGCGCCGCTTCCTGCGACAGTTGCTGGAGGTCTATCGAGAGGGCGACGGCGCAGGGCGTCCTTTCCTCACCCCGCGTTTGGTGCTCCATCTGACGGAGCGCTTTGCGACGATCGAGGGGTATCGAGAGTTCCTCGATGTGCTCTGTGACGTCCTCGGGCATCGGGGGGGACTCCGCGTCGTCTTCGATCGCGATGCGCACCGCAGTTTCTTCTCGCGGTTCGGCGTTCTGTTTGAAGCGAGCCACGAGCGCGCCGAGACCTGGCGGTGGCGCACGGCGGTGCTTCAAGCTCTCGCCCTGAATCTCCCCCGGCTGGGCTATCGCGCCGAGGGCGATCTGCTCGCCTTCTTGCAGCACCTCTCGCAGGTGATGGAGCTCGCCGCGCAGGCTCATCTGGAGAAGCGTATCTTCCTGGAGAAGCTGATGGCGCTGGGTGAAGGGGGACCCCTCGCCCTTTTGGCCCGGCACCATCCGGAGATGACGTTCCTGAAACTCGCGTGGACGACACATCTCATCTGTCCCTTCGGGCTGGATGAAGTCGTGTGGCTCTTCACGGGACGGCATTTGCACGAATCCGATCACGCCATAGAGATGGCGCTCCGCATCACGGCGCACATGGTACACGAAGCGGAACGCTTGAGCGCCAAGCATAAAGTTCGCTTCGTCGTCGCCGATTCGACGGACGAGCTGGCCGCTCATCGGCTCGCGCGCTTGGACCTGCGCTCGCCCTGTGCATCGCGCGCCGCCGACGTGGTCTCCGGGGATTCGGAGAAGGGAGACGTCTACTACACTCGTCCGTTCAAGGTCCTTCCGGGAGCTCCGGTCCGCGCCCTCGAACGCGTGCGCATCGAGGGCTTGCTGCAGGAGGTGGGGATCTTCGGGGCCATTACGCCGATCTGGTTGAGCGAGAAGGCGACGGCGGCCGAGCCGTTTGCGGCCTTAATCTCTCGGGGATTTTTCCAAACGCATTCGGCAGGAATTCTGCCGGCGCCGGAGTTCACGCTGTGTCTGGACTGCGGAGGATGCCTGCGCGGACTTCATCGGCAGTGCCCACACTGCCACAGTTCACGGTTGGATGGTCTCGCCATTGGCACCCATGCTTTCGGTCGCCTCTCGACGTGGAATCGAGGCCTTCTGGCCGAATGGCGGGATCGCTATCGCGTGGATGAAGATCTCGGGTGAGTGTCCTCACCGGCGAGGAAAGCCCCATCTCAGAACGCGCACCTTCACACGACGCACGCCGAATGCGCGCGCTTCGTCCACCGTTGGCATCCACAGATCGAGACGGCGTCCCTGAACGTTCTCTCCCGTGTCGAGCACCGTGTAGATTCCCGAATAGCGGCCGGCCGAAATGTGGAGGAGCGAGCCAAGAGGCAGGATGTTCGGATCGGCCGCCACAATCCCCCGGCGCACGTTCTCACCCGAGGCCGTCTGCCCCGGCAGAGCATATGCTGTGGCGAGAAATGTGTGCGCCGGAAGACGTTCGAGGTCTTTCAGCAAGCGCTCTTCCTCAGAGGGCGCTGCCATCTCGGGCTCCGGTGCGGGAGGATCCTCCTTGAGCGCTCGAGCCGAGAAGTAGGCGTGCGCGGAGGTGAGCATCAGAAGGAGCCACAACAGAAGCGGCGAGCTCACCAGACCGCGTGCGGGCCGATGCACGTTCCAGAACACTCCGCGCCACAGGGGTCCGGGAGTGCCCCCTCTTCGGATCACGCGGTGACCGCGCTGGTCGTCCTCCCGACAGATCGTGAGCATACGCGAACACCCCCCGAGGATCCCTTCTCTCTCCCGGGTTCGCTCAGCGCGCGAAAAGGCCGGGACCGAGAACAGGAGCGATCACGAGGCTGACGACCGACATGAGCTTGATGAGGATGTTCATCGAGGGACCGGCCGTATCCTTGAAGGGATCGCCCACGGTATCGCCGACGACGGCAGCCTTATGCGCGTCGCTGCCTTTCCCCCCGAATTCGCCCTTCTCGATATGCTTCTTCGCGTTATCCCATGCCCCGCCCGCATTCGCCATCAGAAGCGCCAGCATCACGCCACTCGTCATCGCTCCCGCCAACGTTCCGCCAAGCGCTTCCTTGCCGAAGATGACGCCGACCAGAAGGGGCACGAGTATGGCGGTCACTCCCGGCACGATCATCTCCTTCAGGGCAGCGATCGTAGAGATATCCACGCAGCGCGCGGTATCGGGCTTGGCCTTCCCTTCCATGAGTCCTTTGATCTCGCGAAATTGGCGGCGTACTTCCTCCACCATCGTGAAGGCCGCGCGGCCGACGGAGGCCATCGTCGAAGCCGCGATGAAGAAGGGCACGATCCCTCCGATGAAAAGACCGATGACGACGTACGCGTTGGTCAGGTCAATGGTCGGAATTCGCGCCGCACTCTTGTAGGCCGAAAAGAGGGCCAACGCCGTCAAAGCGGCAGATCCGATGGCAAAGCCTTTTCCGATGGCAGCCGTCGTATTACCCAGAGCATCCAGACCGTCGGTGATCCGGCGCACGTCCGCGCCCAAGCGGCTCATCTCCGAGATCCCCCCGGCATTGTCGGCAATGGGCCCATAGGCATCTACGGACATCACCAAGCCGATCGTCGCCAGCATGCCCACGGCCGAGATGCCGATTCCATAGAGCCCAGCCACGGTGTAGGACAACAGAACGGCCAGACAGATGCTCAGAACGGGCACCACCGTGGACTTCATCCCTACGGCCAACCCCGTGATGATATTCGTCGCCGCTCCGGTCGTCGCCGCTCGCGCGATCTCCAGGATCGGTCTCTTCGACGTGTAATACTCTGTAGCGTATCCGATGAGGAGGCCCACCACCGTGCCGCTGGCCAAAGCCCAGAAAGGTCCGTAGTAAACCGGACTCTCCGGCATGTCCAGATCCAGCGTCACCACAACCGCCAGCGAGCCCGCGAGCATCAGAAGCGCAGCCAGCGCTGTCGCCGTTCGCAGTACCGCCGCGGGATCGGATCTCTGAAAGAGGCGAACAAGCAGCACGCTCACCAGAGAACTTGCCGTCCCGATAGCGGCGATCAGAAGCGGCAGAGCCATCCACGGCCACCGATCTCCCGTCAGAGGCATCGTCGCCGCGATCGTGATGGTCGCGATGATCGAGCCGACGTAGGATTCGAAAAGGTCAGCCCCCATGCCGGCGACGTCCCCCACATTATCCCCCACGTTGTCGGCGATCGTTGCCGGGTTGCGCGGATCGTCTTCCGGGATACCGGCTTCAACCTTCCCAACCAGATCCGCTCCGACATCGGCGGTCTTCGTGTAGATCCCCCCGCCGACACGGGCAAACAGAGCGATGGAGCTTGCGCCCATGGCGAAGCCGCTGATGACCATCGCCGTCTTGGCGGGAGACAAGCCGAGGAGCTGCGTGTACACATACAGCAAAAGGCCCGTCCCTATGAGCCCCAGGCTCGCGACAGACATGCCCATCACAGCACCTCCGCTGAACGCTACCATCAGCGCCGCACGCTGCCCCGAGCGACGGGCCGCTTCCGCCGTGCGCACGTTCGCTCGCGTCGCCGCCTTCATGCCAAAGAATCCCGCCAGAAGCGAGCAGAGCGCGCCAAAGATGAACGCGAGCGCCGTCTTGTTCCCCTCCGGGAGCCCGAAGAAGATGGCGGTCGCTACCACGAGGATGAAGATCGAAAGGATCATGTACTCTCGCTTCAAGAAGACCATCGCCCCATCGTGGATAGCGTTGGAGATCTCGATCATCATGCCATCTCCGGCCGGCTGCCGGAGGATCTGAACATACGTGAGCGCAGCAAAGCTCAGTCCGACAAGACCCAGAAGGGTCGTCGTTATTATCATGCTTGTCGGCTCGAACATCCGATCGCCCAGCCTCCTCTTGAGGATTGGGGGTGAAAGCCTAGCATACGCCCTCGGTCTCTGCAAGAGGGCGATAGAGACTCCCCTTGACCCAACTGCGCTCGGGAAGCCAAGGGTAGGGGTTGAGAACTGCTCGCGGGTGTGTCCCAAATTTGTCGGGGGGGTAAGATAGGGGTGGGGGGTGACCTCTGGGGGAGGCAGAGGAAGAGACAGTCGGGGCCGAGAGGGGACGTTCTGCAAAGGGGTTGCTTCAATGGGCGAAGGAGCATCGGAGATGCGGGCTGAGGGAGTGAGAGGAGCGGGTTCAGGAGTGGAAGACCCGCGTGGGGGTGCCGGTGGTGGAGGCCTCTGTGGCGCTGCAGGGGGGGGGGGGATGGGCTGACGGGGGGTGCTGCAGTGGTCATCGGGGATGGGGCAACCTGGAGTGAGGGGTTTGCCCAGATGTAGTGTCCGGAGCGGGTGCGGGTGGTGGACGGGTATCCTGCGGTGGAGCATCTGTGGGCCTTGGGGAGGGAGGCGTTCGGGGAAGAGGCGGACTGCTGGGTTGAGAACGTGAAACAGAAGTTGTGGGAGGGAAGAAGAGAGCAGGTCATCCGGGATTGCGAAGAGGTTCTGGGGAGGAATCGAGGTGGAGTGGGGAGGTGGCCCGAACGGCCGAATATTTTCGGGAGAGGCGCGTGCAGATGGAGTCTCCGGCCTTTCGGAAGGCGGGGTATCCGATCGGAAGTGGGACGGTGGAGAGCGCCCGTACGGGGCGGGGACAGCGCTGGAGAGCCAAAGGATGGGGGGCCATCTTCGCCCTGCGGCGTGCCGGAAGGGGAGGGCAAAGAGAATGGAACCAGGCCTGGAGGCAGATGGGCCAGGCCGCTTAAATCCTCCTACGATTTTGGGACACACCCCCTGCTCACGAGGCTATTGATAAAAAAAAGAGCTGAATCGGTTATTCTGTAAGTTGTTGGGTCACAAGGACCTCAGCACGACCATGATTTATACGCACGTGTTGAACCGGGGAGGCCGTGGCGTTCGGAGCCCGGCTGATCTACTCTGAAAAGGTGGACAGGGATTGGGCAACGTTCCGCCTAATCTTTCGAGAAGTTACATGAGTTTTGTTGATCTAGCATGTTGGAAACGGATGGAATACGACGAAAAAATCGTGCAAGACGTTTGGGATTAGGCAGAAAACTGCCTAATTCAAGTTGGGCCGACAAGTAGTCGGTGATGCACGGCAATCAGGCTCATGGAGGAAACGATGGACGAAGCGATGGATCAATCGAAGGCCGAGGCGTTTGCCGGGCGGATGATGGCGCTTCTCAACGACGCGTCCTTAGGCATGCTGGTAAGCATCGGGCATCAGACGCGCTTGTTCGATGTTATGGCGGAAATGCCGGCCGCAACCAGTGAGCGCATTGCCGAAGTCGCCGGGCTTCAGGAGCGCTACGTGCGGGAGTGGCTGGGGGCCATGGTCGTGGGCCGGATCGTCTTGTACGACCCGGCGACAAAGACCTACGTGCTTCCTCGCGAACACGCGGCCTTCCTCACGCGGCCGGCCGGGTCGAACAACCTCGCCTTCTTCACGCAATACATCCGGCTTCTTTCCGCCGTCGAAGGCGATGTCGTTCGTGCTTTCCGCGAAGGCGGCGGCGTCGGCTATGAGAAGTACCCCGACTTCCAGCGGCTCCAGGCCGAGGAAAGCGCCGCGCTGTACGACGCTGCCCTCGTGGAGGCGATCCTACCCTTGGCCGACGGCGTAGTGGAGGGCCTGCGGTCGGGCATTGACGTCATAGACATCGGCACGGGGCAAGGGCACGCTATCACTGTGATGGCGCGCGCCTTTCCCAACAGCCGCTTCCTTGGCGTGGATTTCTCGGCTGAAGGCATCGAGGCTGCGCGGGCCGAGGCAGTGGGCTGGAAGCTCTCCAACGCGCGCTTCGCAGTTGCCGACATCACGGCTGGGCTGCCCGGGGAATTTGACCTTGTGACGGCGTTCGACGTGGTACATGACCTCGCGAAACCCCAGGTCGTCCTGGCCAACATCGCTCGCGCCCTGCGTCAGGAAGGCGTCTTCCTGATGATGGACATGGCGGCCTCAAGCCGCTTGGAGGAGAACCTCGATCACCCGATCGGGCCGCTGCTTTACGGGGCGTCGGTCATGCACTGCATGATGGTCTCGCTGGCGCAAGGCGGTGAAGGACTGGGAACCATGTGGGGAGAACAGATGGCGCAGGACTACCTGAACAAGGCTGGGTTTTCCAATGTTCAGGTCCACCATCTGGAAGGTGACCCCATGCACGCATTTTACGTGGCACGGCTTTAACCGGTGGCCGAACCCGGCGCTGCCGCGGACCGGCTTCGCCGGCCGCTGAGCGCCAGGACGTTAGGCGCAAACAAAGGAGGCAAGCATGAACCAGTTACAAAAAGCAAAGATCAACGAGTTCAAAACGCAGTTCCAGGGGGATGTACTTCTTCCTGGTGACGCGGGCTACGACGAAGTGCGCCAGATCTGGAACGCCATGATCGACCGCAGGCCCGCGCTGATCGCTCGCTGCGCGTCGCCCGAAGATGTCGTCCAGGCTGTCAAATTCGCGCGCAAGCACAACCTGCTCGTCTCGATCCGAGGAGGCGGGCACAACATCGCGGGCAATGCCGTCTGCGATGACGGCCTCATGATCGACCTCTCGGCGATGAAGGGCGTCCGGGTGGACGCGAAAGCCCGCCGCGCGACGGTCGAGCCGGGCTGCACCCTGGGCGACTTCGACGCGGCGGCGCAGGCGCACGGCCTCGCCACGCCACTGGGTATCAACTCGACCACGGGCGTGGCCGGCCTGACGCTCGGCGGCGGCTTCGGCTGGCTCAGCCGGAAGTACGGGATGACCGTCGACAACCTGCTCTCCGCGGATGTCGTCACCGCGGATGGCGGTCAAGTGCACGCGAGCGCGAGGGAAAACGACGACCTCTTCTGGGGGCTACGCGGTGGTGGCGGGAACTTCGGCATCGTCACCCGCTTTGAGTTCCAGCTCCATCCCGTCGGCCCAGATGTGCTGACTGGGCTCATCGTCTTCCCGTTCGAGCAAGCGAAGTCCGTGCTCACGCATTTCGCCCGTTTCACCGAGACGATGCCGGACGAACTCACCGTCTGGATGGTCACCCGGAAGGCGCCGCCGCTGCCCTTCCTGCCCGAGAAGGTCCACGGCAAAGAGGTCATCGTGCTCGCTATCTTCTATCCGGGCGACCCCGCTCAGGGCGAGAAGTTGATTGAGCCGCTGCGCGGGTTCGGCACGGCGCACGGCGAGCACGTCGGCGTGCAGCCGTTCACCGCCTGGCAGCAGGCTTTCGATCCGCTCCTGACGAAGGGTGCGCGCAACTACTGGAAGTCGCACAACTTCTCGCGGCTCAGCGACGGCGCGATTGACACCGTCATTGAATACGCCGGCAAGCTCCCATCGCCGCAGTGCGAGATCTTCATCGCTGTTCTTGGCGGCCAGGCGGCGCGCGTCGCGCCCGAAGCGATGGCCTATTCGAGTCGGGACGCCAACTACGTGCTCAACGTGCATGGCCGGTGGGAGTCGGCTGCCGAGGACGAGCGTTGCATCGGCTGGGCGCGCGAATTCTTCGCTAAGTCACAACCATTTGCCAGCGGCGGCGCCTACATTAACTTCCTCACCCAGGACGAGGGCGACCGCGTCGCGTTCGCCTACGGTGCGACGTATAAGCGGCTGGTGGAGCTCAAGAAGAAGTATGACCCGACAAACTTCTTCCGGATGAACCAGAACATCAAGCCGGCGTGACGGAAGGTCATGCGCCTAACAACAGCATGCATCGGACGGCGCTTCGCGCTGCCGCTGATGCTGGACGTTAGCCGGCCTATGGCGAATGGACTGATTCTCACCAAAACGTGGGGCAGAATACGTGGTGTCGACGGGCACACGCCTTGGCTTGCGCAACAGCCCGACCGCGTGAGTGTCGTCGTCGGGCTGCTTGGGAGCGGAAATGCTCCCGCATGAGCGCGGGTCGTGCGAATTATGGAGGGGTTGACTTTTCGCAAGTCTTTGGCTAGGATTTTGGTGCAATGTTGGAGCAGCGGAACAAGCGGGCGTGACGCAACGGTAGCGTATCAGCTTCCCAAGCTGAGTGTTGCGGGTTCGAATCCCGTCGCCCGCTCCATTTTTTTATCTGGAAGACGCTTCTCCAGGGAGGTCGTCTCGGTGAAAGCCTGCGGGGGGGATGATGTTTCTCCATGTGCGCACCGGGAAGAGGATCGGGCTGGGGACATGGTGCCGGAGGTCGGAGTCGAACCGACACGGCCGTCTCAACGGCCACCAGATTTTGAGTCTGGCGCGTCTGCCAAATTCCGCCACTCCGGCCCTGTTGTCTCTCGAGGCGAAGCCATTCTAGCGGATCCCCACAAGTCGCGTCAAGAAAGACGCACCCGTCGCTTTCGCTTCACTCCGATCCGCCGCTGCGGCCCCGTCGCGCTCTCGCTACAGCGAGACGGATTCGCGATGTTCTCCGAAGACGCGGCGGAGGCAATCACTGATTTCGCCGAGGGTCGCATAGGCCTCCACAGCGCGGATGATGAAGGGCATCAGGTTCTCCGTTGAGCGGGCCGCCTCCTCCAGTTCGGCGAGCGCGCGGCGAACTGCTGCCACATCGCGTTCCGCCTTGATCCGGCGTAGGCGCTCCACCTGAGCCTGCTCGATCTCCGGATCAATGCGGAGCACAGGGATGGGACGGTCTTCGGGGAGGACAAAGCGGTTTACGCCGACGACGACCTGCTCGCCGGATTCGATGGCGCGTTGGTACGCGTAGGCGGATTCATGGATCTCCTTCTGTACCCATCCGATCTCGATGGCCCGGAGCATGCCGCCCAGAGCCTCAATGCGGTCCAAGTAGTCGAAGACGCGCCGTTCGATCTCGTTGGTCAGGCTCTCGATCGCATACGAACCGCCCAGAGGATCTACCGTGTCAGCGACGCCCGATTCGTAAGCGATGACCTGTTGCGTTCGGAGCGCGAGCCGTGCCGCTTCTTCGGTGGGCAGGCCCAGGGCCTCATCCCGTGCGTTGCAGTGGAGGGATTGTGCGCCGCCGAGCACGGCGGCCAGAGCCTGCAGCGTCACGCGCACCACATTGACCTCAGGCTGTTGCGCCGTCAGTGTGGATCCTGCCGTCTGCGCATGGAAGCGCAACATCATCGAGCGGGGATCGCGCGCGGAGAATCGTTCGCGCATCAGGCGCGCCCAAATCCTCCGGGCCGCGCGAAACTTCGCGATCTCTTCGAGGAAGTGGTTGTGGACGTTGAAGAAGAAGCTGAGTCGGGGAGCGAACTCATCCACCGGCAAGCCGCGATCCACAGCCGCCTGCACATAGGTGATCGCGTTGCCGAAGGTGAAAGCCAACTCCTGCACGGCCGTCGCTCCGGCTTCGCGAATGTGATACCCGGAGATGGAGATCACGTTCCACTTCGGGACGAACCGCGAGCAGAACTCGAAGATGTCCGTGCACAGCCGCAGGCTCGGCCCTGGCGGGTAGATATAGGTCCCGCGCGCGATGTACTCTTTCAGGATGTCGTTTTGAACAGTGCCGCTCACGCGCTCCCACGCGACGCCCTGTTTCCGAGCGACGGCCAGGTACATGGCCAGCAGGATCGGTGCCGTCGCGTTAATGGTCATCGAGGTCGAGATACGATCCAGAGGGATCCCCTCAAAAAGCGTCTCCATATCGGCGAGCGTGTCAATGGCCACGCCCACTTTCCCCACCTCGCCCTGCGCGAGGGGATGGTCCGAATCGTACCCCATCTGCGTGGGCAGATCGAAGGCCACGCTCAACCCCGTCTGGCCCTGTTCGAGGAGATATCGGTAGCGGCGATTGGACTCGCGAGCCGTCGCATATCCGGCATATTGGCGCATCGTCCACAAGCGCCCCCGATACATGTTCGGATAGACGCCTCGCGTGAAGGGATACGCTCCCGGTTCCCCCAGATCGCGCTCCGGGTCGAATCCGGTGAGATCGCTCGCCCGATAGACGGCCTTCACTTCAATCTGCGACGGCGTCTCAAATCGCGCCTTCCGTTCCGACATCGTCGAAGAGGTTTGTTCCATCGCTGCCTCCTCGTGTGGGTGCCGTCTCCATTTTACGGTATTTCCACGTCCTTGAGGAATTGGAAATCGCCGGAGGAGGGAAGAGCGGGGACGCGCACGCGCGGGTTCATGAGCGCGACATTAGCCGGATACCAGAGGAGAATCCAGGGCACATCCTCGGCCAAGATGTCCTGAATACGGGCGTACAGGGCGCGTTGCTCGGCACGATCGCGCGCAGCCTCGGCCTGTTCGATCAACGCATCCACGTGCGGATTCCGGTATCGAGCGCGGTTCAGGAAGCCCGTCCGCTCTGATTCCCGGATCGTGGGATCGCCGGGGATCGAGCGGGAGCCGAAGGCCGCTTTGAAGATGTCGGGGAATTGGTTCGCTCCGATCTGCCGGAGGAGGAAGAGTTGAAAGTTGCCCGCGTTGATGTCGTTCAAAAAGGTCTGGAACTCGAAGGACTGGATGTGCAGCTCGATGCCGATGGCACTGAGCTGTTGCTGAAGCGCTGTGGCAATCTTTCGCGGGTGTTCGGCCGAGGACGTCTTGAGCGTGAGGCGAAAACGCGGCTGTGGACCGTCGCCGTCGGGATCGGGATATCCGGCTTCATCGAGGAGTTGGCGAGCGCGTGCCGGATCATACGCGTAGGTCTTCACCCCGTCGTGATATGCCCAGTGCGTCGGAGGGAGGACGCTCTTGGCCGGTCGCGCTTGCCCGCGCAGCAGGGTGGCGATGATCGCCTCACGATGGATCCCGTAGGCGAGCGCTTGCCGAACACGGCGATCTCGGAGGATGGGATCGGTCGTGTTGATCCCGATATACTCGAGCGCAGCCCCGTCGGTGATCATAACGCGAAGCTGTCGGCCCGCTTGTTGCTCGGCGATGAAGTCGGGCGAGAGCTGTGCGTTCAGCGCGAGATGGACCGTCCCCCCCAACAGCTCCAACGCGAGCGTCGTGGGATCGCGCACGATCTTCACCCGCAACCGTCGGACGCGCGGCGCGCCTTGAAAATGCTCCGGGAAGGCGTGGAGATCCACCTCCTGATTCTCCACATAGCGCTCGAACCGAAAAGGGCCGGTCCCGATCGGCTGTCGCGCGATCGTCTCCCCGGAGCCTTCGGGAATGATGCCGATGGCGATCAGGTCTACGAGCAGCCCCCGATACGGCTCGCGACAGCGAAAGACGACCGTGTGCGTGTCCACCGGCTCGACGCGCTCCAGCTTGCTCAAGGCGGCTCGCTTCGGAGATTCGAACGTTGGCGCCAGCAATGTGTTGAACGTGTAGGCGACGTCGCGAGCTGTCAGCTCCCGACCGTCATGAAACATCACGCCACGGCGAAGGCGGAACGTGTAGACGGTGAAGTCGTCCGAGATCTCCCACCCTTCGGCCAGCTCCGGAACGACGTCAAATCGCTCGCTCTTCTGCGTGAGCGTGTTGAAGATGAGCTGCTGCACGCGCGCCGTCACAGCATTGGTCGGGCCTCGCGGATCGAAGGTCAGGGGAGGCGCTTCGATGGCGAGGATGAGCGTCTGCGCCTCATCCCGGTGGCGGCATCCCGGCACGGGGAATACTCCTGCGAGAAGGAGCACTCCGCATATCCCCCACCGCCATCCCGCGCGCATGCGATGCCGGATCTTCATCGTCGCATCCCGCGGTCACCGGATGTCGTCAGCGAGCAGTCGGATGAGGTGCGCCAATGCGCCGAACGCGGAATGCTCCGGAACACCGGATCGGACAGAGAGGAGCGCGTCGAGCAGGATAATCCAGCCCAAAGGTGACGTGAGCGTCCCCCGCCATCCCGCGGAGTCCTGAACGCCGAATCCGACAAAGAGGGGATCAGGGAGAGCCTGGACGATCGTCGCCACCTCGTCCGAACGCGCGCCGCCCCGCAAGGGTCGAAACCACGACAGATGAAGAGCTGCCGGCGTTCCCAGAAGACCGACGATCGCTCCAGAAGGTCGTTGCCGCATTCCATGGGCAAACGTCGAGGTGCGCCCGAGGACCCGACCGTGTTCGCGGTGATCGAGGATCTGCTTCAGGCGCTCCGTCCGAGCGATCATCGCGTCCGCAGACGTGACCACAATGGAGCGATCGTCCGTGAGCGGATAGATCGTGTGCGTCTTGTAGATGATGGGGCGCGCCGACTGGCGCGCGGCGATCTTCTCCAAGACAGAGCGAAGGAGATCCGGATTGCGCACGGAGAGGAAGATGTCGAGCTCCTCCTGCTCGGACGAAGGGTGCCGGGAGAGGGCCATCTCGTGCCCGAAGGCAGCGAGCAGCTCGTCGCGAATGCGGAATCCGAGCTGCACCTCCAGCAGCGCGATCGCGGACTCCGGCGATTGCCCCCCGAGCTGAGTCGCGATGAGCGGTCCGAGCGTCACCACAGCGGCCTCATAAAGACGCATGAGGTCGAGTCCCATGAAGACGGTGAAGGCCGCGTCCTCAGGGATCGCATGAGCCGTGGCGAACTCGATGGCCGGAGCTTCGCTCAGAGCCGCAATCATCGCGTTGTGTCCCCGATCAATGACCAGGTGGAACTCTTCGAGCGCGGTGCCCTTCTCGAACGCGAGTGAGAGGCCGAGGGCTTTAAAGGCAGAGAGACCGACAAACTGCAGGAGGGGAACCAGAAGCGACATCGAACCGCTGGGGGATTGTGCCGTCCATCGTCCGACTGCGAACGACATGATTCGTTCGAGATTGAGGAAAGCAAAGATCGTCCCGCGAGCGCACCGCTGCTGGAGAAGGCGAAAGGTGGGGAGCTCCGAGAGCTTTGGCATCTTCGCCTGAGCGTCGAGCACGCGCTCGACACTCTTGGTCGGCCCGAAAAGGAGCACGCGGTCAAGATGGGCGAATCCCACGGGCTCGCCCTGAAGCGTGAGCGATGTGTGCCAGATCGAAGCCGATCGTCCGGGAAGCTGGCGCACGGAGCCCAGGCGCTCCAGGGAAACGCGCAGACGTTCGGCGGTGCGCGCGGCGCGGTCGCGCGAGGCAGCTTCGGCCAGCACCAGGGTGCGAGGGGGATCACCCGCTTCCGGCAGAACGAGGGCATATCGGGCGCCCGCGCCCAAGTGCGCTGCGCCGGAGAGATCGAGCCGATCCAGGATCTCGCGAAGATATCGTCCCAGGGGGAGCGATGTCCCGACGAGGGTGCGAGCGAACGCGCTCTGCTGCAGACCTTCCCGAAAGGCGTCGAGATCGCGCAACAGGATGACGGCAGCGACATCCTGAGGGATGACCGATTCGAGCGTCTTCGCCGGAGCCTTCGCTGAGGGTGCCCCTCGACGATTCTGCGCGGCGCCTTCGTGCAGGAGGCCGGCCATCGGTCCGAGCACGAAGAGTCCGATGAGAAGCTCGCTCCAGAAGATCCGCGCCTTCATAACTCCTCCTTCGCGTCGCATCCGCTCGCTTACCCGCTGATTATACCGCACGGGACGCAATGAGGGGGAAGAGGCCCCGCAGAAAGATTATGGGCGGCGGATACCGTAGCGTTTCATCTTCCGCCAGAGGGTCGAGCGATCTATGCCGAGAAGATCGGCACAGCGTTTGATCTCCCAGTTGCAGGCTTCCAACGCGGCGCGCAATCGAACGGGTTCGCTCGTGATCTCAGCGGGCACACGAGGTTCGGAGGGCGATTCGCAGATATTGGGCGGGAGATCGGTCGCGTGAATCGTCGTCCCTTCGCAGACGATGGCGGCGTATTCGAGGGCGTTTTTCAACTCGCGCACGTTGCCGGGCCATCGGTAGCGCAGCATCGCGCGCAGCGCATCATGCCCGAGGCGCACGTCCCGACCCGTGTTCCGTCGGATGTGCTCCAGAAAATGCGCAGCCAGAAGCGGGATGTCTTCCATCCGTTCCCGCAGCGGCGGCAAATAGATGGGGACGACGTTGAGCCGGAAGAAGAGGTCTTCCCGAAACCGATGCTCGGCGACGGCCGCACGCAAGTCCGTGTTGGTCGCCGCAATGATCCGAACCTCCGCGCGGCGCGTGCGCGGATCACCCAGCCGCTCGAATTCCCCCGTCTCCAATACGCGCAGGAGCTTGGCCTGAACCGAGGGGCCGAGATCTCCCACTTCGTCCAGAAAGAGTGTTCCACCATGGGCCAGCTCGATGCGCCCCGGCTTATCGGAGACAGCACCGGTGAACGCACCGCGCACATGTCCGAACAGTTCATCCTCCACGAGCGACTCGGGCAGCGCGGCGCAGTTCACCTTGATGAGTGGCCCCTCGGCTCTCGGGCTGTGAAAGTGGATGGCCTCGGCGACGAGCTCCTTGCCCGTGCCCGTCTCACCCTGAATCAGGACCGTGGCCGTTGAGTCTTTGAGCAGCTCGATGAGTCGGTAGACTTGCTGCATCGCTCGGCTTTTCCCAATAAGGCGGCCAAAGCGCTCCCGCTCGCGGAGCTGCCGCTCCAGCTCCCGCAGCTCGGTCACATCGCGGAGGAGGCGCAGGGCACCGGTGATCGCCCCCGTTCGATCGCGCAGGGCGATCGTGTGGATGCGGACGATGCGCGTTTGCCCGTCCTTGGTGCGGAGCGTCGTCTCGAATTCCTCGCACGGACGCCCGGTCGTGAAGAGCGCCGTTACATCGCAGTCTTCTTTGCAATATCGGCCCGCGCACACTTCGAAACAGCGGGCCTTGAGCGCTTCTTCCTTCCGATATCCGGTGAGACGAGCAGCCGCTTCGTTGAAGCCGATGATCCAGAAGTCCCGATCAATGATCATCACGCCATCCTCCATGGCGTCGAGGATGGCGTGCCACTGGTCCTCCCCCCGTCGCTCGAACATTTGGTCACCTCCCCGGCTCGTATGCGCGCCATTGAGAAATTGTATGCAGGCGCCCAAGGAGCGACAAGCCGCGACACGAAAAACCACATCCTCCAAGCCCGCGCGTGCGGACGGCCCATCGGACGCGCGCGCATCCTCTGAGCCCTAGGGTTCGCGGGCGCTCACCCGAGGCTCATTCCGGTCGCCCGCGTGCGCCGGCTTCATACGGTTGAGGGTCATCTCACTCGTTCGCATGTGCGGGCTTTGGCACGGATACCGTTGTCACGCCTTCATTCCGGCGCAGGGCGGTTCTGCGCTTCCCACAGGCGGACGAGCACAAAGATCTGTCCGACGTGATGGGCGGCATGTTCGGCCAGATGATGCAGAATGGCTGACCGCCGGACCGGGATGCGGCGACGGCCTACGGGCCGGGGCTCATCCAACGCGCCTTCCTCCACAGTCCGAATCTTCTCGATGGTTGCTTCGAAAACAGTGCGCACTTCTCGAAGCACATCTTCTTTCGGACGGGGCGCCGGAACCCACTCGCGTTCGGCCATCTCGGCCAGGACCTCAGGATCCCACTCGGCGTCGAAGGCGTAGGTGTGCAAACGCCGAGAGGCTCCGATCAGGTGCTGAATCCGCGCTCCGATTGACGCCACCCGGGGAGCGGGCTCCCACCAGAGCGCTTCCTCCGGCACATCGCGGACGGCGGTCTCCAGAAGATACAGCGCCTGTTCGATCCCTGTGATGATGTCCGCGTGACGCGCAGAAACGTCTGCTTCCCCCGATCTCAACCAAGGCTCCATGACGATCCTCCTCACGGAGAAATCACGAACGCGCTCGGCGTCTCCATCGAACTTTACGATGAAGCGACAGTATATCGCAGCGCGTCACTTTGGGAAAATCGAGGCCCCCTCTTGAGATACGTGTGACCGTCGTCGGAGCGAAACGCTCGATGTGACGGAAGTCATAGCCGAGGGCGATCACCGTCGTGTAATTTTTGCCCCCTGATCGTGGGGAGAGGAGTTCTGAAGAAAGGAGGTGAGATGCGATGCCTGATGCTCGGCTGTCGCCGTGGTGGAGGCATGCCGTCATCCTTGTGATGATCGGTGGATTCACGATCTTGATCTTTCTGGCGGTGAGAGCGTACACAGATGCGCCGCCGATTCCCGATCAGGTCGTGGATCCCCATGGCCGTGTTCTCTTCACGGGAGAGGACATTCGGGGAGGGCAAGAGGTCTTTTTGAAGTACGGCTTGATGGAGAATGGGACGATCTGGGGGCATGGAGCCTATTTGGGGCCGGATTTCTCGGCCGAATATTTGCGCGCGCTCGGCCGGGACGTTGCGGCATGGATCGCCCGCGCGCGTTTCGGGCGCGAACTGGATGCGCTCACTGAAGCGGACCGCGACATTGTTCAAGCCGAGGTCCGACGGCTCCTCAAACAGAACCGCTATGATCCGAAGCGCCGCGTTTTGGTCTTCACTGAGCCGGAGGCTCTTTCGTATCACGAACAGATCAAGCGGTGGGCTGAGTATTTCTCGCATCCGACGCGGAATCTCGGCCTGCCGGCCACCTATATCCGCGATCCCGAAGAGGTGCGACGCCTGACGGCCTTCTTCGCATGGACGGCGTGGGCTTCGGTCGCGCCGCGCCCCGGTCGAACGTATTCGTACACAAACAACTTCCCCTATGATCCGGCGGTCGGCAATACTCCGACGAGCGAAGCCGTACTCTGGAGTGCGCTCAGTCTCATCGCCCTCTTGGGTGGATTGGCGGCCGTCCTTTTCGCCTTCGGTAAGTTCGATTACCTCGGTTGGCGAGAACAGGGGGCTCATGCGCACCCGCAGCTCATCCCGGGTCAGGTGACGCCCGGTCAACGTGCCGCCCTCACATACTTCGTTCTGGTCGCGTTCCTCTTCCTGGCGCAGGTGCTCGTCGGTGGAGCTGTCGCCCATTACCGCGCGGATCCCACGAGCTTCTATGGCATAGACCTCTCACGATGGCTTCCGAGCCATATTCTGCGGACGTGGCATGTGCAGTTGGCGGTGTTTGGGGTTGCGACGGCATATATCGCCGGAGGACTCTTCCTGGCTCCGGCCTTGAGCGGGCATGAGCCGCGCCACCAGGCGCGATGGATCACCTTCCTCTGTGGGGCGCTCCTGTTGGTCATTTTCGGAAGCCTGCTCGGCGAATTCCTTGGCCTTCATGGGCTCATCGGCCGACTGTGGTTCTGGCTCGGGCATCAAGGATGGGAGTATTTGGATCTCGGACGCGCATGGCAGATTCTTCTGGCTGGAGGGCTTCTCCTTTGGCTTGTGTTGCTTTTCCGGAGCCTCGCGCCTGCTCGGCGGGATCCCGAGCGTCAAGAGATCCTCTCACTCTTTCTCTACGCGGCCGTCGCCATTCCGCTCTTCTATCTCCCGGCGATGTTCTTCACCAGTCGGAGCCATTACTCCGTCGTGGACACGTGGCGCTTCTGGATCATCCACCTCTGGGTGGAAGGCTTTTTCGAGCTGTTCGTCACCGTGATGGTCGCGGCGATCTTCTATCGGCTTGGTCTCATCAGGTCCACGACGGCGGCTCGCGTTGTGTACCTGGACGCCCTGCTCTATTTGGGGAGCGGGATCGTAGGAACGGGACATCACTGGTACTGGACCGGGCAGTCGCACATCACAATGGCGCTGGGGGCGACATTCTCGGCGATGGAGGTGATCCCGCTGACGCTACTCACGCTCGATGCGTGGGATTTCATCAAGCTCACGCGCCAGCAGTGCGAGGTCTGCGGTCAGCCGGTGTCCGTCCCGCATCGGTGGACGTTCTACTTCCTCATGGCTGTGGGCTTTTGGAATTTCGTCGGTGCCGGCATCTTCGGATTCCTGATCAACTTGCCGATTGTGAGCTACTTTGAAGTGGGGACGCTGCTGACGCCCAATCACGGACATGCGGCGATGATGGGGGTATTTGGGATATTGGCCGTCGCGCTCATGGTCTTCGCGTTCCGACAAGTTCTCACCGACGAGCGGTGGGCATCGGTCGAGCCGCTCATTCGCGTCTCCTTCTGGGGCTTGAACTTCGGGCTTGCCCTCATGGTTGTGCTGAACCTCTTCCCGGGCGGAGTGCTTCAACTTCTGGATGTGCTCCGTCATGGCTACGCGCACGCGCGCAGTCTGGAATTCCTCCAGCAGCCGGTCATGCGACGGATCGAGTGGATGCGCTTGCCGGCTGATCTCATCTTCATCGGCGTGGGCGTCGTGCCCCTTGTGCTCGCCGCGCTTCGGACCATCCGTCTTGGGCGGCAGCCGATCACCTCAGGTGCCAAGGAGTGGATCGGTGTCTCTTCCCGGGTGGGTTGTGACTGAAGTCACGGCGTCGCGTCCGGGTCCACGGTACACTATGAAGCTCAGCCGGAGAAGATCACCTATGGGGAGGTCGGAATGAAGATCGTACTCGTGGTGGGGCTCATCCTCATCGCAGGCATCCTCGGAGGCGTGCTCTATCTCGGCGCCAAACTCGCGGCTCTCTTTGGAGGAGGCGAGTTTCAGGGGAACCTGGAGGATGTCGGTCGAAGCGTGGCCTTGCCTATGATGGACGATCAGTGGTTAGGGGAACGAACGCACCCGAAGGTGCCCTCGGATCCGCATCGCGGGTGAGGAGCTCTTCATGGGGAAGCTCATGGCCTATCGCGCGGTCCGAGGGAGCAGGAGGAGGGAGTCGAGATGAGAAAGCAGCTCGTCACGGCGGAGATGCTCCTGCCGGAGATGATCCGGCAGTTCCCGGCGACGCGCGCGGTGCTCGATCGCTATGGGCTTCGGGGATGTGGCGGTCCGGAAGGCCCGCGCGAGACGATCGCGTGGTTCGCGCGCATGCATGGGGTGCCGCTCGATCGGTTGCTCGACGAACTGAATGCGGCTGCTGCAGGCGAACAGCCTCTCGAGGGGCTCGCGTTTCATCCGACGCGCGCCGATGTGATCTATCGGCCGTTCTTTCTCGCGGGGCTGGCGACGCTCTTCACGCTCGGCTGCGTGTGGGGAGCGGTGAATCTTTGGCTCGTGGGGACGCGGCGGAACTTCGCCGGTGTGGAGTATTCATGGATTTTGGCGCACGGGCATGCGATGGTCTTCGGCGTGGTCGGTTTCTTCATCATGGGGTTCGCCTATCAAGCCTTCCCTCGATTCAAGCATACGAGCCTTTCGCATCCGACGCTCGCGTTCTCGACGCTGCCGCTGATGGCTGCCGGTATTGCGCTTCAAGCGCTGGCGCATCTTCTCGCGCCGCGCGGGCCGTTTCTCGCCCTCGGCATCGGAGCGGGCGCTCTGCAGTTTCTCGCCGTCGCGCTCTTTGCCGGGGTGCTGCGGCAGACGATGCGGCAGGCGAACCGGCCTGAGCCCTACGACTCGTTTATCCGCGCAGCGCTTTTCTGGTTCCTGCTCGCGGCGGCGGCGAATCCTCTCATCTTCTGGCTCTTCGAGACAGCGCCGACGCGCGCGGCCTTTCTCTTTCGGGTGGCGACATTCAATATCCCTTACCGGGATGTGCAGCTTCTGGGGATTGCGGTGGTCATGATTTTGGGCGTCTCGCTCCGATTCCTGCCGCACGCGTACGCGTTGCGGGAGCCGACGCCCGCGTGGCGGCGATTCTCGCTCTGGGGAACCAATGGCGCGATCGTTGTGGCTATCTGTTCGTTCCTCGCGGGCATGCTGTCGTCCGATCATCGCTGGCTGATCGGACAAGAGATCGCGGCGGTGATTCTGCTGGCCGTCGCGATCGGGACGCCGCGTCAGTATCGCCTCTTTGGACCCGTGCCCGAGAGCGAACGCGATCGGGGAGTGAAGTTCATCCGTGCGGCCTACGTGTGGTTCATCGTCGCCATGGCGATGCTCGCCTTCGTCCCCGTGTACAATCAGCTCATCTACCAGCCCCTCACGGGAGCTGCCGTGCCGTTTTCGCATGCCTTCTTCGGCGCCTATCGGCACGCCCTGACCGTCGGTTTCATCACGATGATGATCGTCGGCGTCTCGAGCAAAGTCGTCCCGACGCTCTCGGGCGTGGACGTGCGGCGTGCTCCCGCGCTCTGGCCCACCTTCCTGTTGCTGAATCTCGGCAACGCCGTCCGGATTGGGTCGGAGATCGCAACCGATTACGTCGCGGCGGCCTTCGCGCTCATGCGCCTGTCTGGGGTGATCGAAGTCGTGGGACTGGCCCTGTGGGGAATCGAGCTGATTCGGAACATGCGCGTGGGCATGCGACTTGAGCGCTCCACGCGATCTCTGGATCGCGTGGGGACCCCGATGGAGCGCGAGGCCGCGACCAGTGCGACGTCCGAACCCTTTGTCCTCGGGCCGCAGACGAGAGTCGCTGAAGTTCTGGAGCGGTATCCTCGGGCGCTCGAGATCTTCCTGCGGCACGGGTTCGCTCCGCTTCAGAATCCCGTGCTGCGACGCACGATGGCGCGCGTTGTGACGCTCGAGCAGGCATGCCGGCGCGAGGGTGCCGATGTGAACCGACTGCTTGCGGAGCTGAACGCGCTCATCGAAGCCGAGCGGGAGGCGCGAGTCCGGTCCTCGGAGGCGGGCGAGGCGTTCTCCGTCTAGGAGGGAGCGATGTCGGAGGAGAAGCGAATCGCTGCTTCTGCTGCAGCGGGGAGTTTTCTCGAGCTCCTGCGAGTGCACGAGCGGCTGAATGAGATGTTCCAGAAGCATCAAGAGGCTCTGCTCGAGCAGGACATCGCGCAGGCGCGCAAGCGGCTCCTCGCGTATGAGCGCGCGCTGCTCATGCACATGCGCGTGGAGGAAGACGTCTTGCTCCCGATCTATGTGCGCGCGGGGGTGATTCCAGGAGGATCCCTCGAACTCTTCCTCGGCGAGCACCGGAAGATGCGGGAGTTCCTGCAACGCTTCATGGCCACGCTCGCGGAGCTGGAGACCCATCCGCCCGATCTGAAACGGCGAATCATTCGGCTCTTCGATGAGCAAACGATGTTCAAACACCTCGTCGAGCATCATGATTTGCGCGAGCAGAACATTCTCTATCCGACGCTCGATCGCCTCACGACGGAGGCCGAACGGCGGGATCTCCTCGGTCGGTGCCTCGAGGAGGAAGATCGGAGTGCAGGACGATACCCGGAGGAGGGATGACATGCCTGGACCGGTGGAGATTTTGACGCACGAGCATCGAATGATCGAGCGGGCGCTTCGAGCACTTCGCGGAGTGTGCCAGAAGTTGGAGAGTGGCACGTCGATCCCTGTCGAAGTGCCCGCGCAGCTTGTGGAGTTCATCCAGACCTTTGCCGATCGCTGCCATCATGGGAAGGAGGAGAAGCATCTCTTCCCGGAGCTCGAAGCGCGCGGCGTCCCGCGCGACGGAGGGCCGATCGGCGTCATGCTGTATGAGCACGAAATGGGGCGCGGCTTCGTCCGCGAGATGGCCGATGCAGCCGCCGCCTATGCGCGCGGGGAGTCGGAAGCTGCCGCCCGCTTTGTGCGAGCAGCTCACTCGTACATGGATCTGCTGGCGCAGCACATCTACAAGGAGGATAATGTGCTCTTTCGGATCGCTGAGAATGTGCTCGATGCGGCGGCGAAGGCCGCCTTGGTCGAGGCCTTCGAGAAAGAAGAAGTAGCGCTCGGCCTCGGGACGCACGAGCAGTACGAAACGCTGGTGAGTGAGCTGGAACGGGCATGGGCCGTGTGAAGCGAGATGGCCATGTGGCTCTCTCGGTCACACAAGCGAGGACCATGTCCCGCCCTCTTGAGGCGAAGCATCAGGCAGAACGGTAGGCGATGGGATGGCGCGCTCGTCTGAAGCTGCCGCGGGAGCATGGGGCGTGGGTGATGCTCTACGTCCCGCTCGTGATGGGGACGATGGTCGCTCATGGGCCGCGCCGTCCCATACTCTGGTTGAGTGTGGCGGTGACGTTTCTCTTCATCGCGCGCGAGTCTTTCCTGGCCTGGTGGCGGGCGCGCCGCCGGGATCAGGAGGCGATCCGCGCACGGCGGCTGATGCTCGTCTATCTCTGCCTGGCATTCGCCTTCGGTGCGCCGCTCGTTCTCCTCGACCGTTTGTTCGGACTGATCCCATTGGCGATCGTCGCCTTCGGCCTGCTTCTGGTGAATGCGGAGCAGGTTGTGCAGCGGGAAGACCGCACGATCACCGGGGAAGTGCTCGCCATCCTCGGGCTCACGATGACGGCTCCGGCCGCGCATTACGTGATCCGGGGCCGGTGGGAAGCGATGGCGCTGGGGCTGTGGGGAGCCAGCGCCCTCTATTTCGTGAGCAGTGTCTTCTACGTCAAGTTGCGCATGGCCGCGGCTCATGGGCGATCGCTCGAGCAGCGAGAGCGCGCGCGGCGCCAGTGCGCTCTCTACCACTCGTTCCTGATCGCCGCGCTCCTGGGTCTGGTTCTGACGCACCGCTTGGGCGTGTTTCTGACTATTGCTTTTGCTCCGGCGTTAGGACGCGCCTTCTGGCATGTCGTTCAGCCCGCTGAGCGGGTCAATCTGCGGCGTGTTGGGATCGCCGAGATCTTCAATGCCCTCGTCTTCCTGATCTTCGCCACTTTGGCGTTTCGCCGTGGGTGATCGCACCCATTCTCTCAGGCGGTCCCAAAGGTCTCCGCGTTCACCCGGAGTCGGGGAGCGTTGACTTCCCCCGTGATTTGCGGTATTAAAGAGGCTCACACTGAAGTGCGTGGGAGTGCCTATGACGGTACAAGAGCGGGTGATTCGAGCGATTGCGCGCGCCTGTCATCTCGATCCGGAGCAGGTCCATCCTGAGGCGACGTTCGAGGAGTTGGGGGTGGATTCGCTCACGGGGTTGGAGATCGTCTTCGAGTTGGAGGAGGAGTTCAAGGTCTCCATCCCGGAGAATCTCGCGGTGGGGATGCGCTCGGTGCGCGATGTCGTCGAGCGGATTCGGACACTCTTCGATCCTGCCGGAGAGCTTGGGTATTCGCCCGAACCCTCATCCTGATTGTGCGGTCCGAGCCGCGCAGATTCGCGAGAGAGCGAGCACAGCCGATCCCTGGAGACGTCACATGCGGCGGGTTGTCGTCACGGGAATAGGGGTGATCTCGGCGGTCGGCCAGACGGCCGCCGAGTTCTTCGAGAACCTCATTCACGCGCGTTCGGGAGTTGGGGAGATCACGCACTTCCCCACGGATGCGCTGACGGTCAAAGTCGCGGCTGAGGTGAAGGTCTTCGATCCGTCCGCGTATTTCACGGCCAAGCAGATGGGGCTGCTCGATCGGTTCGCGCAGTTCGCGCTTGTCGCCGCACGCGAGGCGCTCCTGGATGCCGGATTCTCGCCCACAGAGGCCGAGAGCGAGCGCTTTGGTGTTGCCATGGGAACCTCGTTTGGCGGCATGGCGACGTTGGAAGCTGGATACGAGCGCCTGTATGGGGAGCGAAACTCTCGCCTGCATCCGCTCACGATCCCGCGCATCATGTACAATGCCGCCGCGTCTCAGATCTCCATGTTCTGTGGGGCGCGGGGTCCGATTTTAGCCATCAGCACGGCATGTGCGTCGGGAGCGCAAGCCATCGGGTGGGCATATCAGCAAATCAAGCACGGGTATGCCGATGCCATGCTCGCCGGAGGGGCCGATGCGCCCATCACCTTCGGCGTCATGAAGGCGTGGGAGGCGCTGCGCGTGTTGGCGAGTGGCCGCGGCGACCCGGCGCGGGCGTGTCGCCCCTTCAGCCGGGATCGCGATGGCCTTGTTGTCGGCGAGGGAGCGGCTGTCCTTCTGCTCGAAGCATACGAGAAGGCGCGCGCTCGAGGGGCGCGCATCTATGCCGAGATCCTCGGCTATGGGGTATCGGCCGATGCCGGTCACATCACCGATCCTTCGATCGAAGGACCGGCGTCCGCGATGCGCGCGGCCTTGGCCGAAGCCGGGCTCGCTCCTGAAGAGGTGGATTACATCAACGCGCACGGGACAGCCACCAAGGCGAACGATCGGTTGGAGACCGAAGCGATCAAATGCGTCTTCGGACCTCACGCGCGGCGCTTGGCCATTAGTTCCACCAAGGCGCTACACGGGCACACAATGGGAGCGGCGGGCGCTCTCGAATTCGCTGCCGCACTCCTTGCTCTCCAGCGGGGGATCATCCCTCCAACAGCTCACTACACGGAGCCCGATCCCGAGTGTGATCTCGATTATGTTCCCAATTGCGCGCGCGAGCAGAAGCTCGAGGTCGTCCTCTCCAACTCCTTCGCCTTCGGTGGCATCAATGCCGTTCTCGTGGCTCGGAGGGTGTGATGCGCGAGGGCGTGGCGGAGGTCCGGGTGCGTCTGGCGTGCGCGGAAGATCGCGAACGGATTCGCGCTATTTGCCAACGATCGGTGCTGCGCGGCTATCCGACGGAGCGCATCTTCGAGGACGTGGAGATTGTGAGCCGCCTCTTCGCCGATTACTACCTCGAGTACGAGCCGGAGTCTTGCTTCGTGGCCGAGGTCAACGGAGAGGTCGTCGGCTACGCGCTTGCCTGCAAGGATACGCGGCGGTATCTGCGCGTCCTGCTCCGGCACATCCTGCCGGGCGTGCTCGGGCGTATCGCGAGAGGGATTGTGCTCCGCCACTACCGGCGGCCGGAGACGTATCGCACCCTCTGGTGGGTGCTCACGCGCGCGTGGCGAGAGATTCCTTCTGTGTCTCTGAAGGCCTATCCGGGGCATGTGCATGTCAACGTGGATCCGGCTTTCACCGAGGAGAAGCTCGCGCTTCTCAAGATTGGGATGCGATTGGGTCAGGTGGTGATGGCGCATCTTCGGGAGGCGGGCGTGCGGGGCATCCAGGGAGCAGTCGCCGAGCCGGAAGGAGAGGAGCAATTGACGCATTTCTATACGCGCTTTTACGGAGCGCGGATCGCAGCCGTTCGACGCTTCTCCCTCTGGGAGCGGATCACGGGCATGCGCTGGTATGCGAAGCTCGTAGTGATTGATCTGCACTCGGAGATCGCGGGCCGATTGGAGGCCCCATATGGGGACCCCACGTGATCTCCTGATCGCGTGGGGCTCCCCCTGAGACGCTATGCGCTACGTCTCGATCGCCGCGGTGGATCGCCCGTTTGACGACGTCTATATCTCCCCTCATCTGGATGACGTGGCGCTTTCCTGTGGCGGGCGCATCTTGAGTGAGCGGGCGCTTTCACGATCGGTGCTCGTCGTCACTGTCTTCACGGCTGACGCCGGTCCGTGTCGGAACATCCCCCCGCGCGTTCGGGCGCGCGTCGGGGAGATGGAGAAGCGGCGTCGCGAGGACGAACGGGCCATGGAGCGGCTGGGCGTTGATTTCCTCTGGCTCGGATACCCGGAGGCGATCTTTCGGGATCGCGTCTATCACACGCTCTATGGCGCCTTCTCGCGTATGGCGACCTCGGATCACGACGTGATCGCGCGCTTGGCTTCCGAGTTCCACGAGCTCCTGAAGCGCGTTCGCCCGCAGCGCGTCTATTGGCCGTTAGGCGTCGGCCATCATGCCGACCATCGGGTGGTGTTCGAAGCCGGCGTGCGTGTGGCCGAGGGTATCGCGTCTCGAGGAAGCAGGGAAGGAAGTGGGCGCAGCGCCGACGCTCCCTCCCTCTCGCTCGCTCTCTCAGAATGCGGGAATGGTCCCGACCTCTATTTCTATGAGGACGCGCCTTATGCTTTGATCCCGCATCTTGTGGAGCATCGGCTCGACATGGTGCGCGCGCGTTCGCTTCAGGAGCACACTCTTGAATCGTGCTCGATCTGGGCGCGCACGCGTGACGCGTATGCGGCGATGATGTCGCTCGCTTCCGTCCGAGCAGAGGTCGGGCGATGGGCATGGCGCGCCGCAGCCTATGGGTTCCTGCTTGTTCACTTCGCCCGAGGTCGGCGAGCGCAGCGGCGGGCATCTCCTCGGCTCTGGCTTGTACCCGAACTGTGCGAGATCGGAAAGGTCCTGCCGCACAAGCTCGACATCCTCGCCGAATATGGTTCGCAGATCGCGCCCGTGCTTGGTGACCTCCACAGCTACGTCCGCTTGCGCTTGGCGTATTCGCAACGACTCGCCACCCTCGCTCTCGGACACGTCCTGTCGGGTATCCCACGCGATCCGGAGAGTGCGTGGGAATCCCAGTGTCGGTCACCGGAGGGCACCCCTTGCCTTGAGGATCGGCCCACCTCTGGCGTCTTCGAACGCGTCTGGAGGATCGTGCGCATCAATCGGGAGATCCCGGAGACATCCCCCGCGATTCACAGAGAGGGCGTCCAGGATCAGGATTCGGATGCGCTCGGTCGGGGCTGTGGGCGTTCACGGGGTGAAACGTTTCCCGGAGTCCACTCGACGATCTTCCCCGCGAGTGCCGAAGCGGCGACCGTGAGCGGGCTCGCGAGGTAGAGCTGTCCGGGACCGCTCCGTCCGGGGAAGTTCCGATTTTGCGCGCTGATGGCCACCTGTTCGCGATCTGTCGTCGCTCCGGGGCCGGCGTTGATGCAGGCGCCGCAACTCGGCTCGATCACGATCGCGCCCGCTCCCTCGAAGATCTCCAGATATCCCCGTTCCGCGCAGTATTGGCGAACGTCCTGCGAACCGAATTGGATGTAGAAGCGGACGTCCGGATGAACGCGTCGGCCTTCGGCCAGAGCTTCAGCGAGTACACGGGCGTACATGTCCATGTCGGCTTTCTTACCGGCCGTGCACGAACCGCCGTAGGCGATGTGGATCTTCACCTCGTGCGCTAAGCGAGCGATCTCGATGCCATTCCCCGGGTCCCCGGGCAGTGCGACCATAGGTCGAAGCTCCGTGGCGTCCAGCTCGATGACGTGGGCGTACTCGGCGTCGGGATCGCTCCACAGGCCTTCGATCCAGCGTTCCGCTTCAGCGCGCGACATCCCCCGCCGCTCGACTAAGAAATCCACCGTCTTCTGATCCGGGGCGATGATCCCCGTGAATCCGCCAATCTCTGCCGCCATATTCGTCAGTGTCGCTCGCTCATCGAGGTCGAGCGCCTCGACGGCCTCGCCCGCATATTCGATCACCTTGCCGATCGCCTTCCCGCTTCGCACGTACTCGAGGCGAAGGATCGCCAAGACGATATCCTTCGCCGTGACATTCTCCGGCTTTCGCCCGCGAATGACGATCTTCACCGACTCGGGCACGCGCACGCGCACATCGCGCGTGATCCAGGAATTGAAGAGGTCGGTCGTGCCCACGCCGAAGGCGAGAGCGCCGATGGCTCCCGAATGCGGCGTGTGCGAATCCGAGCCAATGATGACCTGGCCCGGGAGCGCATAGCGTTCCAAGACAATGCTGTGGCAGATTCCTTCGGAGCCTTTGCGGTCGGGCACCTCACCGTGATATCGAATCCCCTGTTTTCGAGCGAACTCCTCTTGCTTGAGTTTGAGCCGGAGCGCTAGCTCCAGAAGGGGGCGTCGCTCCGGAGGCAGGACGTCCTCTAGGAAGGTCAAATGGTCGCGGAAAAGAAGAATCGAGTCAGGATCGGCGACGCGCTCATTCTCACCCACATATCGCTCGAAGAAGAGGGCCGCCATGGGGGTCACGTATTCATGACTGAACCGAAGGTCGGCGCGCACGAATCCCGCGTCGCCGGGGCGTACGGCGGGCACACCGATGCGCTCGTGCTGAAGGTCTACGACCATGTGGCGGGCGAAGATCTTCTCGGCCAGCGTCATGGGGCGCGGCTCCGTTGTGATCGGCGGGATGGCGGCTCGCCCCTGCAGGCGCGCGACATTGAAGGGAAACAGGCCACCGAACTCCACAATCTGCCGCGTGATCTCATCCTCCCCTTCGGTGAAAGCCGCCAGCGGAATCTCCTCTCCGCGCCGGATCGCCTCGATCAGATCGAAATTCGTCGTCGTGAGTATCCCCAGATTCTGACAATTCTGCTTGTAGATCCGTTCGAGGTTCTCGGCGATGACGACGCGAATGCCCGCCAAGAGCTCGGCCAAAGGCGCCTGCTCGCGGCTGCTCCCTTTGCCCCGCCGCTTGCCGGAGACGGAGGCGACGAACCCGCCCCGTTTGACGTCTCCGCGTCCAATCGGGAACTGATCGCCGGCCTTCAGCCCGGTGTAGGGGAATTCGCCGAGCGTCTCGTCGAAGTAGAAGCAGACGTGAGCGGGCGTGATCTCGTCCGTCGAGATATCATCGCGGAGTTTCATTGCCGGCGTCCACGCCAGGTCCTCCCCCGCAAGTTGCCGACGGATCAGCTCCGGATCTTCCGTGAGGAAGAGAATGCGGCCTGTGAAGCGCACGGTTTCCGGTCGTCGGGTGATCGGACGGTTCATCACGCTCTGAATCATCGGTATTCGCTCCCGGTCCGCATCGTCAGGGTCCCCATATGGGGTGCCCGCGCCGCGAACGTTTCATCATAGCACGAAGCCGTCATCGAAAGGGAGGCGCGTCTCCGGTCGGCGCCCCGTCTCTTCCGGGAAGACAAAATAGCTGCGGCAGGCGCGGGCCATCGCCTCTGCGGAGAGTACAGCCGGACAGTTCAAGAACTTTGCGCGACTGAGCACATGCTCGATGAGATCTCGCGGATGGCATCCCCGCGGTTCGATCCCGTATGCGTCATAGACCTCGCGATAGAGGAACTCGACGATGGCGGGATCGTAGGCGAGCCCGTGCCGCTCGCATTCGCGGCGGAAGATCTCCTCGTACATCGCGCGCGTCGGATTCGCCACGTGGATTTTGAACCGAAGGCGGCGGAGGAAGGCGTCGTCCACCAACTCCCCCGGCTCGATGTTGGTCGCGAAGATGAGAAGCGTATCAAACGGAATGGGGAACTTCTCCCCCGTGTGAAGCGTGAAGTAGTCCACGCGCTTTTCGAGCGGCACAATCCACCGGTTGAGGAGGTCGCGCGGTCGCACGAGTTGGCGGCCGAGGTCGTCGAGGATGAAGACGCCGCCGTTGGCCTTCACCTGCGGCGGCGCCTCGTAATATTTCGAGGCGGGAGTGATTCTCAGATCGAGCATCTCGAGCGTCAGCTCACCGCCGACGAAGATCGTCGGGCGGCGGCAGCGTACCCACCGGCGATCATAAGGCTCGGGCGCCTCTTCGACGGGGACGTGATCCACGGGGGTGAAGATCTTGATGATGTGATTCCCCACTTCGATCGCGTGGGGGATGAAGATGTCTCCGGCGCGGGCGATCGCCTCGCCAATCGCCTCGGCGATGAGCGTCTTCCCGTTTCCCGAGGGGCCGTAGAGGAAGATCGAGTGACCGGAATTGATCGCGGGACCGAGCTGGTCCACAATCTCCTCGCTCACGACGACTCTCGCGAGCGCCGTGCGAAGCGTCTCCCGATCCACGCGGATCGTGTGGACCGATTGTCGGCGCACGCGGTCCGCGTAGTGGTTCAGCGGAACCGGCGCCGGTCCGACGTAGGAGCTCACCTCGAGGAACTCACGGGCGCGTTCGCGCCCCAGGCTCGTCACGCTGTACCGGTAGGATCCGCGCTCGAGGCTCTCTACCCCCCGCACTTCGATCAGTTTCTCCGTGCGCAAGAACTGAAAGAGGGGATCCAGCACGAAGTAGGGCAACCGCAGAACCTCGGCGATCTCCACGCCCGTCGCTTCGCCGGCAAAATACAACGTCTTCATGATGAGCTGGACGAGGAGATCGGGATCGAGGCCTGTCTCCTCCAGCGTCTGCGGAACTTGAGGGATCGCCAGGGGAGCCTCCATTATCGCCTCCTCCTGCCGGTCATCGCTCGACGCACCACCTGTCGCACCGTGACATGCCGCTGCAGCTCGTCGCGGCGGAGGAAATACGTCGGAGCCGCTCGGCCTTGGCTGAAGAGTTTCTCCGCCTGATCGTCCCAGTGCGGACTGCGGGGATCGTCGCTGTGACCGAGGGGGACGACGGAGTATGACCGGGGGGGCTTGGTCAAGATGACGATGTGAGTCGCCGACTGCCCGGCGCGCCCGAGCATCATGGTCCTGGTCGGAACGAAGGTGATGGCGCGCGGCGTCGCCATCCCCACGTCGGTCAGGGTTCCCCCACCAACGGGCCACGTTCGCTCTCCACCTTCGCGTCCGACGCGGAAGTACCGCCCGTAGGGAACCCGCAGCGTTCCGAACGTCGTGCGCAGCCAACGAGCGGCGCGCTCGAGCGCCTCCAGAAGCAGAGTGTCGTTCAGTGTTGGCGGAGGATCCACAAACGGCGCCAGCGCGGGACCGAGGCTCTTCTTGAACGCGTAGAAGGCCAGAGCTCCTTCGGAGTCGGGATCGCTGCGCCGATTCCAGTGCTGAATCATTTCGTAGAGGGCGGTCGCGTCCGAGGATCTCGCGGATTCGGGCGCGCGCTCCCACGCTTCTCTCAAACGCGCTTGCCAGAGATCGGCGTGCCAGACGCCGGTGTCGAAAGCGATGGCGAGCGCTTGCTCCTCGGTGACGCGCGTCGCGGCATCCAGAATCTCCGCCACTCGCTCGCCGCGTTGATGGCGCGGAGCCGTGCGGCTCGCATTGTAGATGTAGGGGAGGTATCGCTCCGGCACCAGCGGGCTGTCCCGCGTCATGGCGAAAGGCGTCACGTTGCAGTTCTGCATGTACCCCGAGGGAGGATTGTGAAGCTGCACGAGGTCCGAGAGCGGATGAATCCCACGCCATTCGGTCGCCGACGTGTGGCCGGGGATGGGGCGGCTGGGATCCACGCCCGGAGGACGAATGGGCACGCGTCCCACGCGCGCGTAATAGATGTCGCCGGATGTGCAGCCGATGAGGACATTCTGCGCCATGAGCTGAAGGCGGGCCAGAGCGCGCTTCATCTCCTCGAGGGTGCGCGCGCTCCACATCTCCAGGATCTGATCCATCAGTCCGACTTCTTCCGCATAGGGGAGGGCCAGCGCGTACGCTTTGCGACCTCGGCGCGCGACAATCGGTCCGTGATGCGTATATTCGAGTTCGACCGTCACCCAGCGGATGCGATCGCCATCCCGAAGGCCGATACGTTCCGAGCGCACGCGCATGGGGCGCCAAGCGCCATCGTACCGATATTGGCGGGGATCCTCGGGATTGATGTCTTCCTCGTAGACATCCGACGTATCCGGCCCTCCCGTCGTCATCGCGAGGGAGCAGAAGGCCGTGTGGCCGAGGACGGGAAGGGGGGTGCCGACCAAGGTGGCGCCAGCGGCAGCGAATGCGCCGGCATAGATTCGGACCTGGTAAAAGCGGAATTCACCATACCACTCCAGATGCGGATCAATGATGGCAATGGGAGCGCGCATCGCCGTGCGCTCCGAAGCGATCAGCATCGCATTGGAGCCGCGATCCTCGACCCCGAAGCCGGAGCGACGCTCCCACGCGCGCCACAGCTCGGGAGGAATTCCCGCAGGGGGATCGGGCGTGATCCCCGCGCGACGAAGATCGCCGAGCGCTTCGCCCACCGGCCACCCGAAGAGAAGGAAGCGGGCGAGAGCGACAACGTGCCAGGGATGCAGCTCCGGAGCCCAGTGCGGGACTTTCTCCGGATGCGCCGCCATGTAGGCCCGAACCCCTTCGAGAAAGGCTTCGATCACGGCTCGCACCCTCGGGCTGAGACGATGGTAAAAGCGTCGGCTCACCTCGGCGTGTTGCCAGAGGCGTTGCCAATAATCGTGAGGGAGGAATTCGGAGCCGAAAACTTCCGCCATCGTCCCTGTCGCGCGGCGATAGTTCTTGAGCAACTCTTCGAGCCGATCCTCCGCCTGCGCATAGCCGATGGCATAGGCCGCCGTCTCCACATCCGGAGCGAAGATGTGCGGAACGCCGAACTCGTCCCGAAGAATGAGGGCTGTGGCCGACGCCCATTCTCCATCATGACCTCCGACTCTCAAGAGGAGGCTGAGCCCGAGGACGACTCCGATCTTCCTTCGGACATCCGCCATACGATCAGTATCCCACCGGTCGCCCATCCATGCGCGGATCAGAGACACCCACGCGCACGCCCGTCTCCGGTTCGATCATGATCGCCTGTACGTCGCCCATGTAGCGCGGTCGCTCGGTGAACGTATGTCCCCGCGCGCGCAGGGCCTCCATCGTATCCTTGGAGAGGCCGAACGGCTCATAGACGATCTGATCCGGCATCCACTGATGATGGATGCGCGGCATGGCGACAGCCTGCGCCAGGGGCATTCCGAAGTCAATGATGTTGAGGATGACCTGCAGGACCGTGTTGATGATCGTCGGTCCCCCGGGACTGCCGAGGGCGAAATAGGGCTTCCCATCTTTGAGCACGATGGTGGGCGTCATGGCCGAGAGCGGACGCTTGCGTGGGCCGATGGCATTGGCGTCGCTCTGAAGGAGGCCGAACATGTTGGGCACGCCCGGCTTGCTCGTGAAGTCGTCCATCTCGTTATTGAGCAGGAATCCGGCGCCCCGAACGGTCACGCCGCTGCCATAGCTGCCATTGAGCGTGTAGGTGTTGGAGACGACATTGCCCGCCGCATCCACGACGGTGAAATGCGTCGTGTGTTCGGATTCGTACGCAAAGGCGTCACTCGGCGCAAGCGTCGCGCTCGGTGTCGCGCGTTTCGGATCGATGGTCCGGCGCAGCGCGTCGGCATATCGGCGCGAGGTCAGCCCCTTCACCGGGATGCGCGCGAAATCGGGATCGCCCAGGAAACGCGCGCGATCGGCGAACGCCCGTCGCATCGCTTCGACGAGAAGGTGCACGTAATCGGACGAGTTGTGGCCCAGGGCGCGCAGATCGAAGCCTTCCAGAATGTGCAGCATCTCGATCACGGCGACGCCTCCGGAGCTCGGTGGGGGGACGGTGAGAATCTCATAACCGCGATACATCGTGCGCAACGGCTCGCGCTCGACGGCGCGATACTGCCTCAGATCCTCGAGCGTGATCACGCCGCCTCCGGCTTCCATCTCCGCAACGATGCGACGCGCCGTCTCCCCTTCGTAGAATTCGCGCGGGCCGTGCTCGATCAGCCGTCGAAAGGTCTCGGCGAGTTCCGGTTGACGAAAGACCTCGCCCTCTTCATAAAATCGCCCGTCGCGCAGGAAGATGCGCCGACTTTCGGGGAATCGGGACAGAAGTCGTGCCGCGCGTTTCAAACTCTCTGCTTCGAAATGCGTGAGCACCACGCCTTCGCGAGCGAGCCGTTCCGCCGGTCGGCACACGTCGGCCCAGGACATCGTGCCGTATCTCTCCAAGGCGAGGGCCATGCCCGCGACCGTCCCCGGAACGGCGACAGCGCGATGGCCGACGGTCGAGGCTTCCGGACGGACATCGCCGCGTTCGTCCAGGTACATATCGCGATGCGCGCGTGCCGGAGCCATCTCGCGGTAGTCAATGACCGAAGCGCGCCCATCCGCCATGCGAATGAGCATGAAGCCGCCGCCTCCCAGATTCCCCGCCGCTGGGTGAACGACAGCCAGCGCAAAGGCGACGGCGACCGCCGCATCCACAGCATTCCCCCCGCGCTTGAGAATCTCCACGCCCACGCGCGACGCAACCTCGTGCGTGGACGCCACCATCCCCTGCCGCGCGCGGACAGGACGTCCGATCTGAGCAGCATCCGGCAGCCGCTCGAATCTCACGGCAGGACCGAGCGCGAGACTCACCAGAAGCAGAAGATGCCCCCGCCGCGTCATCATCCGTCCTCCCGATGTAGTAGGATTCCTCCCCCACATTTCGTGGGGCATTATAGCCGAAAGCCCCTATCTCCGGAACCGGGTTCCCCATGCGATCTCCGGATCGCGCCGCGTATCCCCTCTGCGAATCGCGTGGGATACCTGAGGCGCGGACCTGCGAGCTCGATACGGTACGCGCGATCTCAGATGGGGGGATGGGGAGGCCCACTCCGCGTGGATGCCCATGGGAGAGGGAGGGGCAGCGCCTTGACCTGCCCCCCCCGAGGGATGGACGATTACTGGAGATCTTCTTCGCCTGTCACTGCTTCTGCGCGCGCTCGTTGCCGTCCGACGTGAAGGTGGTCGTAGTGGAGCATAGCGTTGAACAAGAGAAAGAAGCTGCCTTGTGTTTGCTGCCGCCACATCGGATTGTTCGCGAAGAGGAGGACGTGTCCTCGACCGACGGGGACGTCAATGACGGCCGGACGATTCGCCAATTCCTGACCTCCGGCGAGCATTCCGGCGATGAGGAGCTCACGCTCCTCGGCGAATCGGAGCACGACGCGCGGTCGCGCCTCCGGCGGTGGGAGGAGTGCTCGCACGAATTCGCTCACCTCTTCAGGAAGCCCTGATTCCTCTCCCGGCCGCGAGGGCGGAGGTGGAGGGGTATATGGACGCCCTTGTGGAATATCGGGGTCGGTGAGCGACCCGCGCCCGCTCGGTCGAGGAGACAATTGTTGGGACGGCGCACCAAAGGCTCCTCCACCGCCGAGGCCACCGGTCAGACTCACTTGAAACACGGGCGCTTGATTGAAGTAGACGGCTAACTGATCTCCGTAGCCGTATGCGATCGGACTCCGCTTATCGGCGAAGACCGCACGATAAACTCCCCCCCGCGCTTGCAGCTCGCGCGTGGAGACGATGGAGACCCCTTGGATCAGGCCATATTCGATGGGAATCGCAGCGTTACTCCCGATGGTGACGAAAAGACCTCCCTGCTCGATGAAGCGTTTCAGGTTGACCATGCCCTCCAGTTCAATCCCTCCGCGAATGTCCTCGGTTTGATCGGGTGATGTCCCGATATTCGGCGTCAGCTCGCTCTTCTTCCAGGGGATGGGCTCCCCGCGCTTGGGGATGCCCGTGACGATCGCCTGAGCACTGCCGGGGGTCGGCCCCAGAATGATCACGTCATATTTCTCGCGCAGGTTGGGGGTATCGCGCAGGACGTGCACGGAGATATAGTCGTAGGGGATCTGAAGGCGATCGAAGGCGAGGCGGAACCAACCTTCGTTCTGCGTGTTCGTCCACGTATGCACGAGCGCGATACGCGGCACAGCGATCTCGTGGGTGGGGACGGTCGGCATCTCTTCAACAGCGAAAATGGTGAGCCCCAACTCAGCAGCCGCCTGCTCCAGTCGGGCGCGCAGATCCGGCGGGTTTCCTTCCACAGGGATGATGAACGATCCGGCGGCGAACGAGCGATCCAAGGCGCGGAACGGTTCCTCAGCCGCGAGCATCCGCACATCCCTCAGGTGGAAACGGAACGTCGCGAGCGTGTTGTCTGTATTGTGGTTGATGAGATAGCCGACCGCAGTCGCCGATCCCACGACTCGGCCTCGAACCTTCACGTCTGCTGTGAGCAGCGTCATCGGCATGGTGAGGATCGCCGGGTCCGTCACGCGCACCGTCCGCACGTTTTTCAACGCACCCAGCGACCACCCCGTATCATCGTACGGGCGCGGATCGCTCGGATTGTAGTATTGCGTATCGAGCAACATATCGGCCATACGGCTGTAGGGCTGGTCCATGCGAATGATGTAGCTGCCCGCTGGGACTGTGACCTTCTTCTCTTCCCGTCCTTCTCTCACCGTCACTGTGATCTCGCGATCGGCGGTGTGCACCTCGACGCCCTGCAGTCGGAGGAGGTTGACCAGCTCGGCGCACTCGACCGGGCGCGGATCGTCGGCCGGGATGACCCACGCGGCCGGCCCTTCCGTCGTCGCTTTGAGCACGGAGCGTTTGCTCTTGAGGTAGAAGTTGTGCAGGAATCGCTCCTTATTCCGTGCCACAAAGTTCATGGCAAACAGGAGTGCGCTTTGCTGCAGGTTGATGTTGTTACGCAACGACCATCGCACGCGGGGCAAGGGAGGATTCGGCCGATACCATGTCCGCGTCGTTTGCGCGGCTGGGACCGTGCGATCGCTGGTGTCCGCTCCGCGCCCGCCGAACGTCTCGTAGAACCGCCCGATGGCGTTGTGCCCATTGGCCACGTAGAACATGTAGTTGGGCGCCCATCCGTCGTAAAACCCATGCGTCCATACGCCGGGCACACCTCGCTTGGTCATCTCCTCGATCTCGTGATAGGCCAGCAGGTGCCACTCGTTGATGAGGATCGGGTCCACCCAGGCGTTATATGGTCCTGTTCCCGTCGAGGTGTAGAGGAAGGGGACCGATTCGTGCAAGTCGTGGAGCACTTGCGGATGCCATTCGAGAAAGGTCCTCATCATGTGCCGACTGAGAGCGAGCGAGAGGGACATCATGTCGCGATTGTTGTCGTGAGCGACGTACTTGCCCCAGTAGATCAGGGGCGGTGCGGGCTTCTGAGGGTTCGCTTTTCGATACATGTACAGGTCCACCTGACGATCGCGCCCATCCACTTCGACGACGGGCGTGATGAGCACGATCAGGTTCTTTCGAATCTCCTGGATGAAGGGCGTCTCCTCGACGGCCAGTCGGTATGCCAATTCCATGAGCATTTCGGGCGAGCCGGTCTCCGGCGAGTGAATCGCCCCTGTCGCCCAGTACATGGGAAGCCCCTCGGCGATCAAGCGCTTGGCCTCCTCATCGGTGATCGTGCGCGGGTCGGCGAGCCGAGCTGTGATCTCCTTATACCGCTCTAGCTTCCGCATGTTCGCCTCGTCGGAGATGACGACGAGAATCATCTCTCGCCCTTCTTCCGAATACCCCATGGTGAAGACCTTCACCCGGGGCGTCGCCTTCTCCAGCTCGCGCATATAGCGGTAGATGTCCTTCGTGTACGTGAGCTTGTTCGGGGTGCCGATGACATAGCCGAGCACTTTCTCCGGAGTCGGAACCGTATCCGACGCCGGCAGGTGGTCCACGAGCTCGGTCAGAAAGAAGGGTTCGGTCGTGTATTCGCGGATCTTCGCCGTATACCCCTCATCGAGTCTCTGCGCAGCCGGGGATATCGGCGCTCTCCCCTTCGTTTGAGAAAGGGTCGAGGGAGCAAGTGCCGAGAGGCCTATGAGAAGACAGGACAGGCTCCTTCGAATCGGTGTGTTCATGATTCTCATGGTTGTTCCTCCCCCTGAAGTTTGGGCTGTTCTCCCAGGGCACGCGTTCGCTCACCCTGGACCGATTCCACGTCCCCCCTGTCGGGGCGCACCGACGGTGAGAACGGGGAACTCGAGTGACCTCGCCGCACAGCTCGTCACCTCGGAGCTCACTCCGGGCAACCCATCGTCCCGAATGCCCAACCTCGCCACAGTCCACCCCGCTCATCTGCAGGCGGCCAGGAGTCTTCACCGTCGGCGCCATCGTGATCATCAGCGGCCAATGGAGCTGTATCTTCCACAGGTCGGATGACCGCTGGAACCGGTCTTGGGACAACCGATTCTCCCCCCGGCAGATCCAAAGCGCTCCAGGTCGGAGACAGGGGTCGCCATCTTTTACGAAGGGTGCTCCCGCACAGAGCCCGAGGGCGATTCCGGGCGGCCTCATCGTCCCAATACCTTCTGACGAAGCGTTCGCCACGTTCCTCCTCAGTCGCGTGCGTCCCTTGAGGGGTTTTTCAATCGTAAGGATACGTTCCGCCGAAGGCAAGAGTTGCAGGAGAAGCTCGCTCTCGCCACCCCTTGACGGGATCCGCCCCCCTGTGATATAGAGAGGGCGTCCTAACCGCTATTCCAGACTAAGGAAAGGAGGGGAAGACGATGAGGCGCATCGTGTTCGTGGTGATTCTCGCCATAACAGGAGGTTGGGCTCCCTCCGCAGGCGCCCAGAGTTTCACGGCAACGCTTCGGGGAACTGTGCGCGACCCATCGGGGGCGGTCATCCCGGGAGCAACGATCACCATTCGGAATGTGAATAAAGGGTGGACGCGCACGACGGTGACCAATGAATCGGGGGATTATGTGGTCACGCAACTTCCGGCGGACTCGTATGCCGTCACGGCTCAGGCGACAGGATTCAAGACCGAAGTCCGCGAGGGGATCGTCCTGCAGGTGGGGCAGGAAGCGCGTTTGGATTTCACGCTCGTGGTGGGCGAGTTGGAAGAGCGGATCGTGGTAACGGCCGGAGCCCCGCTCGTCCAATCGGAGAATGCGATGGTAGGGAATGTCATTGATGAGCAGAAGGTGAAGGAATTGCCTCTGAACGGACGCGAGTTCTGGCAGCTCGCGCAACTGGCGCCCAATGTCTTCAATCCGCCTCAAGGCTCGACGCTGGGATTTCGCGGCGGTTTCAACGTCGCGGGCAATCCGGAGGTCAATAATTACTTCCTGCTCGACGGCATTGACAACAACGATGAGACGACGATGCAACCGACGCATCGCCCCTCGGTGGATGGCATTCGCGAGTTCAAAGTCCTCACGGGGGTCTACAGTGCCGAATATGGCCGACACTCGGGCGGACAGATCATCATCACGACGAAATCCGGGACCAATGAATTCCACGGGACGGTCTTCGAGTTCCTGCGCAACGACAATCTCGATGCGCGCAACTTCTTCTTGCGCGGGCCGAAGCCGGAGTTGAAGCGGAACCAGTTCGGCTTCTCCGCCGGAGGTCCGATCGTCCGCAATCACACCTTCTTCTTCGTCACCTACGAGGGCTTGCGATTGACTGAAGGAGTCGCCCGATTGGCCACTGTTCCGACCGAGAAGATGCGACGCGGTGATCTCTCCGAGATCGCGACCCCCATCCGCGATCCCCAGACGGGACAGCCCTTCCCCGGCAATCGCATCCCTGAGGACCGCATTCACCGCGTCAGCCGCGCCTTGCTGGAGTTCTGGCCGCTGCCGAATCAGCCGGGTTTGGCCAACAATTACGCGTTCAATGCTGTCCGGACTCAGAATCAAAACCAGTTCTCCATCCGCGTGGATCACAAGTTCTCGGAGGCGAACAGCTTCTTCGCAAGCTATCAGTTCATGCAGCGGGAGAACTTCGAACCCTCGAACCCGCTCTGCGGCAATCGCGTGATTCCGGGATTCGGATGCACGGAACCGGAGCGCACGCAGCACATCGCCATTGTGGATACGCACGTCTTCTCGCCCCGCTTCTTGAATGAATTCCGCATCGGGTATAACCGGATACGCACGAATCGGTTCCACGAAGACATGGCTTTGGGGAACATGGTGCAAAAGCTCGGGCTTCCGCAGGGTGGCCCCGATGGACTCGCGGGCCCGGAGTTCTTCAATACGGGCTTGCCGCAGGTTCGCGTCTCAGGCTTTGCCACCATCGGAGGGCCCACCAATCTCCCCCAGGGACGGCGAACAAATACCTACCACATCGCCGACAGCGTGACCTATACCGGTGGCAGTCACACGCTCAAGGCCGGAGCGGACGTGAAACGGTTCCTCTTCAATTCCTTCTTCACGCAGTTCGGTCGGGGCGATTTCTTCTTCAACGGGCAGTTCACGGGGAACGCTTTCGCAGATTTCCTGTTGGGATTGTTGCGCTCGACATCGCGCGCACCGGGCGAGCCGTTCTCCAACACGTATACGTCTCAAGCGGGGTTCTACGTGCAGGATGATTGGAAGGTCTCGCCGAAGCTGACCCTGAACATCGGCCTGCGGTATGAGCTGAACTTTCCCGAGCTGGAGCGCGTCAACAAGATGTCGAGCTTCGATCCGAAGACGGGCTTCGTCCCCGTCGCCGATGGTCGCTTGATCGCTGTGGATGCCAGCGGGAATCTCGTCACCGTCGGGCGGTCGCCGCTCGGGCGTCGGCTCTGGCGCTTGGACACGAACAACTTCGCGCCGCGCTTTGGGTTCGCCTATCGAGCGTTCGGGGATAATCGCACGGTGCTTCGCGGCGGCTATGGAATCTTCTACAACCAGATCGTGGCCGGCAATGGGCTCTCGCAGATGTATCGGGGTATCCCCTTCCGCATCCGCCAAACGTTCACCAATACGACGGCGCGCATCATAGCGACGTGGGAGCAACCCTTCCCTCGGGGAGTAGCTGCCGGAGGCTTCACTCCGCATGGCATCAATCCCGATTTCCCCTCCGCGTATGTCCAGCAGTGGAGTCTGGGGATTCAACGGGAAGTGACAGCAGATTTGCTCATTGACGTCACATATCTGGGGTCGAAAGGGACACATTTGCCGCTGCTCTTCGACATCAACCAGCCGGAGCCTGGTCCCGGTCCGATCCAGCCGCGTCGTCCCTGGCCGCAGTGGAGCAATGTCTTCTGGAGAGATGCCGTTGGGACGTCCAACTACCATGGGTTCTCGCTGCGCATCGAGCGCCGCTTCAGTCAGGGGCTCTCGTTCCTCACGTCCTGGACAATCTCGAAATCCATTGATCTGGGAGCGCCGCCTTCGACCTCGGGGGTCGGGGAAGCGGATGTCCAGAATCCGCGGAATTTGAGGGCCGAGCGAGGTCTCTCCGAATTCGACGCCCGCCACCGCTTCGTCACGAGCTTTGTGTACGAGCTCCCTTGGGGGCGAGGACGGCGGTGGCTCTCCGCGGTGCATCCGATCCTCGACCATGTCCTCGGCGGATGGCAAGTGACGGGAATCCTCACGCTTCAATCCGGGAGACCGTTCACGGTGATCACGACGCGAGACATCTCTAACACAGGAGGAGCGAACCGCCCCTTTGTCGTCGGGGATCCGAGGGTGAAGAAGCCCACGCCTGATCGGTGGTTCAATACGGATGCCTTCTCTGACGTGCTGCCACCGGGCGTCTTCGCCTATGGGAATGCCGGAAGGAATATTCTCATCGCCGATGGGATCAACAATCTCGACCTCGGCCTGTTCAAGAACTTCCGTCTCGGCGAGGAGCGCCGACTCCAGTTCCGCGCGGAGTTCTTCAACGTGGCGAACCATGCGAACTTTGGCATTCCGGATCGGAATCGCGCCTCCTCCGCATTCGGTCGCGTGAACGCGACGACGACGCTGAATCGGCAGATCCAGTTCGGGCTGAAGCTCATCTTCTGAGAGCGACGACGTGGGAGTCCCCGCGAGGGAGACTCCCGCTTCGTCTCTCGAAGCCGTCGAGAGCTTCCTCAAAGAAAATGTGAGATCTTGCGGCCGGGATCATCAGGCGTGACCCTCGGTGTCACCCGCTTCAGAAGAAGCGGCCGCGGGTATACGCGGTGTTGCTGCCTCTCATCGCCGGCGAAGCGCTGCGATTCCGGGCTCCTTGTTGGTGTATAATCCACGCGCTGTGGTGCATCCGCGACCTCGCGTTTGCCACAGTATCTTCGATCGTCGTTCGGAGGACAGATGAAAGGGGCGGGAAAAGGACCGTATGCTCTCACGACTCTCCGAGAGAGGGGGTGGAGAGCGTGGATTGCAGGAGCACTTGGGGTGGGGCTTCTTCTGATCGGAGGGAAGAGTGCGCCCTCCATCGGATGCCCCAGCGTGGGGACCTCGATGAGTGGAGGAGGGTCGGACGTGAGGGCAGACTTCGCAGGCGATGCTTTCGTTCAACTCCCGGAGGATTCGAAAGCGCTTCAGGCGCATGTGGATCGCCTGTTCGCGACGTGGGATCGGTCGGACTCTCCCGGATGCGCTCTGGGAGTCGTCCGCGACGGGCAGCTCATCTTTGCGCGGGGCTACGGCATGGCCAATCTCGAACACGCGATCCCGATCACTCCGCGCACGGTCTTCGACATCGGTTCGACCGCGAAGCAGTTCACGGCAGCGAGCATCCTGCTTCTGGAGCAGCAGGGGAAGCTCTCGCTCGATGATGATATCCGGCGGTTCGTGCCGGAAATCCCCAACTATGGCCGTCCGATCACCATCGGCCACCTGCTCTATCATACGAGCGGCCTGCGCGACTATCTCACGCTCATGGCGCTGGCCGGCGTTCATTTCGATGGTGTGACGACCGAAGAGGATGCGCTGCGACTGATCGCGCGGCAGAAGGGGCTCAATTTTCCTCCCGGCGAGGATTATCTCTACAGCAATTCCGGCTACTTCCTGCTCTCGATCATTGTGAAGCGCGCCAGCGGGCTGTCGCTCCGCGAGTTCGCTGAGGCGCACATCTTCCGCCCGCTCGGGATGGCGAGCACGCGATTTCATGATGATCACACGCGGATCGTCCCGCATCGGGCGACCGGCTATGCTCCCGCTCCTGATGGAGGATTCCGTATTCGCATGTCGCACTTTGAGCAGACGGGAGACGGCGCGCTGCTGACGACGGTGGAGGATCTCGCGCTCTGGGATCAGAATTTCTATCAGCCGAAGGTCGGCGGACCGGAGCTGATTCGCCGAATGCTCGTGCGGGGTCGGCTCGCAAGCGGTGAGACGCTCCGCTACGCAGCGGGGCTCATCGTGGACACCTATCGCGGCGCGACGGTGATCCGTCACGGAGGCTCGTGGGCGGGGTATCGCGCGGAATTCCTGCGCTTCCCCGAGCAGCGCTTCTCGGTGATCTGCTTGTGCAATGTGAGCAACAGCGATCCGACGCAACTGGCGTATCGCGTGGCCGATCTCTACCTCGACTCTCTCCTCCCGGAACGCGCGCCTTCTCCTGAGGGCGTCGTTCTGTCTGAGGCCGAGGTCGCAGCGCGCGTCGGTGTGTATCGAAATCCGAAGACGCGCGCTGTCCTCCGCCTTCTGCGACGTGGGGCGACCCTGTCCGTGGAAGCCTTAGGGGCGAATCTGACGGTGCAGCCGGGTGAAGGAAATCGCTTCCGTCTTGTCGGAGCGCCATTCTCGGCAGAGCTGGTATTCGAAGACCGTCGTGCGGAGGCCCCTCTCCGGCTCCGACTTCTCCGACCCGGCCGTCCGGACGACGTGTACGAGAAAGTGGAGCCGGTGACGCTACCGCCCGAGCGCCTTCTGGAATACGCGGGAACGTATGAGAGCGACGAGCTCGAGGTGACGTATACGATCGCGCGCGAGGGCGATGTCTTGGTCGTGCGCGCGCGAGGGATCCCGACGCATCCGCTTCAGCACCTTCGCGAAGACGATTTCCTGAGCCTCACCGGTCTGCATTACGAATTTCACCGGGATACGCAGGGGCGCGTCACCGGGTTCTTCCTGAATGCCGGCCGTGCTCGGGGTCTGTGGTTCGCGCGTCGCTCTTCCTGATGCGCGCTCTTCGGCGGGAGCATGTCCGGGCGTGCCTTCAAGGTCCCCACGCGATCCGCCAGGGGCTCTCCATAGGGCGGTGCCTCAAAGGTAGGCGGGGTGTACGCGTTTCCATCACAGGGAGAGTCGTGATATGATCTTCCGGCATTAGACAGCGCCGGGAGAGGAGGAGATATGGTCCGAACGAAGGCCATCTTGCTGATAGGAGGTCTCGTACTCGCGTCCGTCATCGGGAGGACAGGCGCTCCGGCGGAGATCGCGTTCGTTCATGTCGCTGTCATCCCGATGACGTCCGAACGTATCTTGGAAGACCACACGGTTATTGTGCGAGGAGATCGAATCGTCGCGATCGGTCCGAGCTCACGCGTGAATGTCCCGGAAGGAGCGATGAGGATCGAAGGACGAGGGTATTATGTGCTTCCGGGTTTGGGGGAGATGCACGGGCATATCCCACCGCCGCAAGCTCCACCGGAGTATCTTGAAGCCGTCCTGTTCCTCTATCTCGCCAATGGCGTCACGACGGTGCGGGGGATGCTCGGAGCGCCGGGTCAACTGGAACTCCGCGAGCGGGCGAATCGAGGGGAGATCCTCTCCCCGACGCTCTATATGGCGGGGCCGAGTTTCAATGACGCCTCGATCAATTCTCCGGAGGACGCTGTCGCGAGGGTGCGCGAGCAGAAGCAGCAGGGATGGGATCTGCTGAAGATCCATCCCGGGCTCACGCGCGAGGAGTACGAAGCCATGGCGCGAACGGCCAAAGAGGTGGGCATGCGATGGGTCGGGCATGTCCCGGCGGATGTCGGTCTCATCCGCGCGCTCGAACTGGGGCAGGAGACGATTGACCACCTCGACGGGTATATCGAGTATCTGGAGGGGGACAAGGGGCCGCTCGATCGCGCGAAGCTCGAAGATATCGTCCGTCGAACCCGAGAGGCCGGAGCGTGGGTCGTTCCGACCATGGCTCTCTGGGAGGTCTTGATCGGGGCGCGCGATCTGGAGACGTTGCTCGCCTATCCAGAGCTCCGCTACATGCCCCCCTCCATGGTGGAGAACTGGGTTCGAGCATATCGCGCGCGGGTCACTGCTCCGAATTACGATCGGAAGCGCGCGGAGCGCATCGCCGCGAATCGAAAAGAGGTCCTGCGTGCCCTTCGTCGCGGGGGCGTGCGGATTCTCTTCGGAACCGATGCGCCGCAGCAGTTCAGCGTCCCCGGTTTCTCTGTGCATCGGGAGATCCCCGTGCTGCTGGAATGCGGACTGACGCCGTATGAGATTTTGCAGACGGCGACCCGCCATGTGGGAGAGTACTTCCGAGAGAAGGACCGCTTTGGGACGATCGAAGTGGGGGCGCGCGCCGATCTCCTCGTGGTCAAGGGGAACCCGCTGTCCGATCTGGGATCTTTGAAAAATCCGGCGGGCGTGATGGTGCGCGGGCGATGGATTCCGGAATCGGAGATTCAGCATCGGCTCGAGCGCATCGCGGCGACCTTCCGAGCGGGTGGACTGCCTCGATGAAACGCCCGCCGCTACTCGTATTCTTCGACGGAACTGCGGGCAAGGCGCTGACGGACCTGCTCTTCGGGCGTGTCGTTACGGGGTTTGTCGGTGATGTAGCAGCGGATTTTGCCAGCGGGATGAACGAAACTTGGGGTGTCTTCTCACTCACATCTAACCCCTCACCTGAGGTATTATGTGACCATCGAACAGGCGAACACAGGAGCCGCCACCAGCGAACAAATCCAACATCTTCGGGGGAGCTGCCGAAGCGCCGGCGGATGAGCCTTCGCGCCTGCTCCACCAAGGAGCGCCCGGCGGGATCGCCGTCATGCACCTCACACTGGCACAAGTTGGCGATGAACGTGGAATATTTGTACAACGCCTGGCTCCGGAGAAAAACATCCCACCGGCACAGGTGGGCGATGAACTTCTCGTTCACCTCGGCGGATTCGGTGAGCAAGGCGCCCAGCACAGCGGCGCGGGCCACCACCAGCGGTCGCCGCGCCCACCAGACATGGAGGGTGGAGATGTGGCCGTGGCGGATAGCCTTCTCCTGGCGCACTTCCGCCGAGAGCTCCCGCAGGGGGAGCGGGGTTTAAGAAAGCGGTGAGACTCCGTCATAGTTTATTCTCCTTTTCGCCGGTGAATCGCCCTCAAATTGCTTCGCCCTCGTTAAGACTGATGCGTTTCCGTTTGACGCTGAAGCATTTTTTGCCTTGTACCGCGTCCGTTCTCCCCTATCAGTCCTGCTTTTGAGAGTCGTGCTATTCACACAAATTTGACGAGACTTCTCAATAACTCCTTAAGGTCTCTCAATAATGCGCCTGCCCAGTCTATAGCGCCTTCCTCTTTTCTCTCCCTCAGGCTCCAGCCAACCCAGGGACACCAATTTACGGAGGATCCAGTTTGCCTGCCAGGTGGAAACATTCAAAGCCTTGCGGATGTCCTCGTTCTTGACGAAGTCTTTTTCCCGCAAGATGGGCTCAATGGATGCAAACTCAGGCGGCTTTTCGACCACGACTTTTTCGGATTCCGCAATGACCTCATAGACACGCCCTTTTGGCTTGGTAAGCCGAACTATGCCTTTTCGGATGAGGTCTCTGATGTCCCTGCTGGCAGTGTAAATGTCCACACCGACGAGTTTCTGGTATGCTCGGCTGGTAAAGCGCCCGCCGTGCGCATGGGCATATGCGAGCAAGCGGAGCTGGTTGCGGGTAAGCCCTTGGTGTTCAAAGCGCCGGAGCCACCGGAACGTTTCAGGAGGGTAGATGGGCGTGCTCCAGAGCGTGACCACGAAGCGACCTCCCTCGAGGCGGAACTCCGGCGGACGGAGACCCTCCTGCTCCATGACCTCGAACATGCGGGGGATGCCTTCACCTAACTCGCGCATGTAGCCGAAGGTTGTGAGCACCCGCACGATGCGGGGATTGCGGGAGGCGTGAACTCGCTCCCGGTTCCTCAGCTTTTCGAGGGTTACCGGCTCCACCAGCTCGCCGGGACTCCAGATCTCCATGCGGTCATCAAAGAGATGCACCTCGATGCCCAGCCCTTGAAGACGATAATCCCGGTGCGCCACGGCGTTGACGATGGCTTCCTGCCAAGCGAAGGTGGGATAGGCGAACCGTTCCTCGAAGAAGAGATCCACAAGCCGCTGACGCTCGGGGATGAAGGGTTGGATGGCGCGATAGGCTTCCTCAATCAAGCGGACCAGGGGAGCCTCTATACGGATGCGCTTGACGATGTTCAGTCCGGCACCAGTCCGGCGTTCGGTGCCTTCCCACCGGACGAATTCAATCCCACAGCGGGGATGCCAGCGGGTGGGGTCCTTCGCGAAGAGAAGCACAGCAGCCAAGGTGAGGCGCAACCGGCCGTTGACCTTTTCGGCCAGCCGGTAGTGAACCAGGAGCTCCTCCGGCGGGAGTTCCATCCCGCTTTTACGCGCCAGCTCCTGCAAGAGACCTATATCCAAGTCCGCCAGCGTAGCGTCGGGGAGAAACTGCATCTCCGTGACCCGCTGCAGACGGGAGCGTTTCATCGCCTCGATATCCCCGGCTGGGAAGGGCAGGCTATGGGAGCCCACCCGTAGGAGGTATCGCCCATCGGTGAGCTGATGCACCTCTGCGCTCCAATCGGTCTCAAACACCCAGACGCGCCGTCCTTCCAGGGTGACCTCTTCAAGCTGAAAATTCAGTCGAGGGCGGATAAGGTCATGAATTTGCCTCCGGACGGCGTCTTGGTGATACCCGTCCGGAACGCCGGAGACCGTGCCATCGTCCTCTACACCGAGGACGACCGTTCCGCCGTCGGCATTGGACATCGCCACCAGGGCTTCCGCCACATCGCGCGCCACCTCCTTGATCGGGCGGGGATGAGGGTGCGTCCCTGACCGCTCATAGCAACTCTTGCGCTCCAGGAACTGTCCCTCGGGTTGCGTCTTCAACCAGGTCCAATCCTTCCCCATCTCAAGTTGCCCCTTTCCACGCCTGTGACGGGCTGGGCCGATAAAGATGCGGCTTGGACTTCCTGAGACAGAAGCGTGATCTGCTTGCTCGTCTGCCGGACCTCGAAGACTTCCGCTTCCTCGGGGGAGGGTTCGATTCGGACCCGGTCGCCTTTCTCTACCATCAAGGCTGATCCTCCCATTGTTCGGATGGTGTCCTCGCGGTGAAGCAGTTTATCCAGCCGGTAGCGATCAACAGTGAAGCCGCTTGTCCGAGGTTGTGAGAGGCCGTGCCCGAAGGGGATCGAGGCGGTCGGAGTCATAGCATCACAGCTCCTGTATCGAGTGCATCGGTAAGTCCGAGTCTCTTGAATCATCCTCTCCCTCGGAGCGAGAATCTTCCCTATGATATATCAGTCGCGAACTGATCGCTACCCACGAGCCGATGTGCCGAGCGCGGACGTGTCTGCGCTATGGGCGTTGGAGCGCAGGGACGTCAGAGCGGGTGGTGGATTGTGGATCCTCTGTCGCAGAGGAGTTGTTGTGTGATTGAAGTCGTTGTCGAGCGCGTAGTTTATGGGGGCGAGGGGCTGGCGCGGCATGGAGGGCGGGTTGTGCTCATCCCCTTGACGGCGCCGGGAGATCGAGCTCTTGTAGAGCTCACCGAGGAGCGGAGCGATTTCGCGCGGGCGCGTCTGGTGCGGCTTCTCGACGCTTCGCCCGATCGGCGAGATCCGATCTGTCCGTATTATGGCACATGTGGTGGGTGTCAGCTCCAACACCTTCATTACGCCGCTCAGCACCGCATCAAGAGGGATATCGTCCGGGAATCGCTCGTGCGTCTCGGTGGCCTCTCGTGGCCCGGAGAGATTCCCCTCATTCCTTCGGAAGAATTTCGGTATCGGCTTCGCGCGCAGGTGAAGGTTCGCGTCTCGGAGGGCCGTGTCGAGATCGGCTATTACCGGCCGGCGTCGCATGAGATGTGTGCGATTCTTGAGTGCCCGCTCCTCAGCCCGGAGCTGAACGCGGCGTTGGAGCGGCTGCGATGGGAAGCGCCTGAACGCTTCGCGAATGTGCGCGCGCTCGATCTCGCTCAAGGGGAGGATGGACGCGTCGTTGTTCACCCGATAGGTGAACCCGTGGCGGTCTCGTGGTCGGTGAGGGGGATCACGTATGCGTTCGATGCGCGGACCTTCTTTCAGGCGAACCGATTCCTCCTTGCGGAGCTGCTCGGCCTCGTCACCGAAGGAGAGGAAGGGGAGCGAGCGCTCGATCTCTTCTGCGGCGTCGGGTTTTTCGCGGTGCCGCTCGCGCGTCGCTTCGCCGAGGTCATCGGAGTGGAGAGCGATCCGCGCGCCGTGCGCTTTGCGCGTCTCAATGCGCGAGCCCATGGAGTGCGGAATTGTCGGTTTGTGAACGAACGTGTTCACACGTGGCTTGTGCGAGAGGGCGGGCGTCTGAGGCCGGTGGACCTCGTCGTCCTCGACCCTCCGCGCGGTGGGCTCTCGCGCGCGCTCATTTGCGCCCTCGCGCGCCTGATGCCCGAGCGCATCACCTACGTCTCCTGCAATCCGGCGACGCTGGCCCGCGATCTGAAATGGCTGCTCGCCCGGGGGTACGTCATCTCTTCGATCGTCGCGCTCGATCTCTTTCCGCAGACATTCCACGTCGAGACGATCGTGAAACTTCGGCGTGCATCGGAGCTCCCTTGACGTGCTCCCCGCATCGGCGACATACTGGTGATGTTTCCATGCGATCGGGGCTCCCACGGTGGGATACACCGAGGGATCGCGTAGGGGGCCCGGTTCGCATCCTGGGTGTGAAGGAGAAGAGCGGTGAGGATCTTGGTCGCGGAAGCCATCGCCCCATCGGGGATCGAAGTCCTGACGGATGCCGGATGGACCGTGGACGTCCGATCAGGGATGACGCCGACGGAGGTGGAGGAAGTCATCGGCGACTACGATGCGGTGATCGTCCGGAGTCAGACCCGGCTGACAGCGCACGCGATCCAGCGAGCGAAGCGCTTGAAGGTAATCGGTCGCGCGGGCGCGGGTGTGGATAACATTGACGTGGAGGCTGCGACGGCCCGAGGTATCCTCGTGATGAATACGCCGGGGAGTAACAGCGTGAGCGTCGCCGAGCACACATTCGGGCTGATGCTCGGTCTCCTGCGGCATATCGTCGCAGCCAATGCTTCGGTGAAGCGCGGGGAGTGGGAGCGTCGGCTGTTCTTGGGTCGAGAACTGAGGGGCAAGACGCTCGGTCTCATCGGCCTCGGGAAAGTGGGGCAGGAGGTGGCAAAGCGCGCCCGAGCCTTCGACCTGACGGTGATCGCCCACGATCCCTTCGTGGCGGAGCGGATCGCGCGCGATCTGGACGTGCGGCTTGTCTCTTTGGAGGAGCTTCTCGCGACGTCCGACATCATCTCGCTTCACGCCTCGCTCACCCGTGCCACGCGGCGGATGATCAATCGGGACGCGATCGCGCGGATGAAGCCGGGAGTGATCCTCATCAACACGGCGCGGGGCGAACTGGTGGATGAAGAGGCGTTGCTCGACGGTCTCGATTCGGGTCGGATCGCGGGCGCAGGTTTGGATGTCTTCGCGGAGGAACCCCCGCGGAACCGTCGGCTCGTGGAGCATCCGCGGGTGTTGGCGACGCCACATGTCGGCGCCTCGACGCTCGAAGCGCAAGAGCACGTGGGCCTGGAGATCGCGCTCCAGGTGCGGGAGTATTTGCAATCGGGCAGCATTCGGAATGCCGTGAATTTCCCGGCGCTTTCTCCGGAGGAGCGGCATCGCCTGAGTCCTTTCATCGAACTGGGAGAGAAGCTCGGCGCCTTCATCGCGCAGATTGCGCGCGTGCGCCCGAGCGAGGTCGGCATCCGGTACTACGGGGAGTTGAATCACGCGAACGTCTATCCCATCTCCAACGCCATCCTCTGTGGCGTCCTACGGCAGATGCTCGACGAAGAGGTCAATCTCATCAACGCGCGCGCGAAAGCCGAGGAGCGGAATATCGAGGTCATCGAGACGCGGAGCAACCGCACGCGCAGTTATGCGAACCTGATCAGCGTGCAATTGCGCGATGGGACGGGAGGTGTGGATTGGGTCGAAGGGACGGTGTTGCATCAGGGGAACCTGCGGCTCGTCTCCATTGACGGTGTGAGTCTGGAGATCCCTTTGGCGCCTTATATGCTCCTCATTCGCAATGAGGACGTGCCGGGCGTCATCGGGCGCATCGGGACGATCTTGGGCGATGCGGGAGTGAACATCGGGAATTTCGCGCTGGCCCGCGGAGGAACGGAATCGGTGGCTGTTGGCGTCCTCACGGTGGATTCGCCGATCGCGGAAGACGTCGTGGCTGAGATCCGGCGCATTCCGGCTGTTCGAGACGCGCGCGTCATCGTCCTCTGGTGAGGACTACGGGGGTCCCCAGGCGGCGATGGAGGAGATGGGATCTCCTTGCGGGGTGGGGATTCATCGGGAGGCTGTGGTCTCCTCTGCGCGCGCAGGACCCCAACCTCCTCCCCCGGGAGTCCGAATGGAGAGCACGTCGCCCTTTTTCACGCGAATGTTGACCTTTCCGGGCAAGCGGCGCTCGACGCCGTCGGAGATCACGAGATTCTCTCCCGGTTGACCGGGCTCGCCTCCGTGAAGTCCGTAAGGGGCGAATCGCCTCCGTTCGGAGAGGATGGCGACAGTGGCATCGGTGAGGAATTCGATCTCACGGATGATGCCGTCCCCTCCGCGATGGAGACCGCGCCCGCCGGAGCCCGCGCGCAAGCTGTAGCGGCGCACGCGCACGGGAAGGGCATACTCGAGCGCCTCCACAGGCGTATTCAACGAATTCGTCATGTGCGTGTGCACGCCACTGTCGCCATCGCCCTGAGGACTCGCGCCCATCCCGCCGGCGATCGTCTCGTAGTAGGCGAAAGGCGCGCCCGTGCGCGGATCGATCCCTCCAAGCGTGAGGTTGTTCATCGTGCCGCTGCTCGCCGCCGGGATGACGTCGGGCAAGGCGGGAGCCAGAGCTTTCAGCAATACGTCCACGAGTCGCTGCGAGGTCTCGACATTACCAGCGGCGACCGGAGCCGGGAAGACGGCGTTCACGACCGTCCCTTCCGGCGCGATGACGGTCAGCGGTGCGAGCACACCGGCGTTAGCGGGAATGTCGCCCCCCGTGATCGCGCGGAAGACGTAGTACACAGCCGAGAGCGTGATGGCGTACACGGCGTTGACGTTCCCTTGGGTTTGAGGGGCGGAGCCGGTGAAATCCACAATAGCGGAATCGCCTCGGATGCGGATAGTGACTCGAATCGGGATGGGGGTGTCGGTGATGCCGTCATCATCCAGGTACTCCTCGGCGGCGTACTCGCCATCGGGGATCGCGGCGATGCGCGCCCGCACCATCCGCTCCGCGTAAGCATAGAGCTCGCGCATGGAGAGGGCGACCTCGTGGACACCGTATTTCGCCACCATCTCATGCAATCGCTTCTCGCCCGTGCGGTTGGCGGCCAGTTGTGCCGTCAGGTCACCCTCGCGCTCAGTCGGTGTGCGCACGTTGGCGAGGATCAGGCGCAGGACCGCCGCGTTGAGCCGGCCTCGCTCATAGAGCTTGATCGGCGGAATGCGCAGGCCTTCTTGGAAGATCTCGGTCGAAAGCGGCATCGAGCCGGCGGACATGCCTCCGATGTCAGCGTGATGCGCCCGAGTGGCAACGTAGAAAAACGGTCGTCCCTCGACGTAGACGGCCGAGACGAGTGTCACATCGGGCAGATGCGTCCCCCCCTCATACGGATCGTTGAGGACGACGACGTCGCCCGGCTCGAGGGTGACGGCCTCGAGAGCTTTCCGCACCGACATGGGCATCGAACCAAGGTGCACGGGCATGTGATCGCCTTGGGCGACGAGCCGCCCGTCGCCGTCGAAGATGGCGCATGAGTAATCGCGTCGCTCCTTGATATTGGGGGAGAAGGCCGTGCGTCGCAGCGTGACGCCCATCTCCTCGGCGATCGAGATGAAGAGGGATTTGAAGATCTCCAGCCGGATGGGATCGAACGACATCCTAGCCCTCCCGCGAGAGGATCACATTCTCGTATTCGTCCACTTCGGCGTGCCATCCGGGTGGGACGACCGTCGTCGCGCTGTACTCGAGGAGGATGGCCGGTCCGACAAGTCGCGTTCCCGGGGCGAGGGATTCCCGCCAGTAGAATGGCGTCTCCCATGCGATCGGAGAGTCCTTGTGGCGGAAGTAGACCGGACGGCGCGCCAGGGGGGCAACCGGAGCAGCGCGACGCTCTTTCGGCTGAAAGACAGGTTTCTCTGTAAGCCCGCAGGCTCTCACACGCACGGTGACCAGCTCGATCCGTCGCGTGGGGTCGGCATAGCCGTAGCGGCGCTCATGCGCGCGGTGAAACTCCGCGATGAACTCGCGCGTGAAGGGGAGCGAGAGCTCGAACGCTTGTCCGGCGTATCGCACGTCCACAGAGCGGGAGAGGAGGCGGCGATCGGGGGGGAATCCTTCCGCCTGGAGGTCCGCATGCGCGCGCGCTTCGAGCTGGGCGAAGAGAACCTCCAGCCGTTCCCACTCGATCTCCTCCTCTGCGAGCATAACCGTTTGGGAGTAGTCTCTCACGACGTCTGAGAGCAAGACGCCGAGCGCCGACAGCAATCCGGGATGTTTCGGCACCAACACGCGCGAGATCGAGAGCATCTCGGCGAGATCGCCCGCATGCAATCCTCCGGCGCCGCCGAAAGCAACAAGCGTGAAATCGCGCGGATCGTATCCGCGCTCGATGGAGATGACCTTCATCGCGCGCGCCATGTGGGCGTTGGCGACGTCGAGGATGCCCAGGGCGATCTCGACCTCAGAAGCCGAGCCAGGGAAGCGGTGGCGAAAGGCTCGGAAATATTCGAGCGTCCGCGCTGGATAAAGCGGCATCGCCCCGCCCAGGAACCACTCGGGATCGAGCCGTCCGAGCATCAGGTGAGCATCGGTGACTGTGATCTCTTCGCCGCGTCCGTAGCACACGGGACCCGGATCGGCGCCCGCGCTCTCCGGACCGACGCGCAGCGCTCCGCCCTCATCCACGCGCGCGATAGATCCTCCGCCCGCGCCGACCGTGTGAATGTCAATCACGGGAATGCCGAGGGGCATCTCCGCGATGCGGGCTTCATGGGTCGTGTGAATCGCGCCATCCACGAGGCTGACATCGGTCGAGGTCCCCCCCATGTCGAACGTGATGATCCGAGAGAGCCCGACACGTTGAGCCACAGCGAAGGCCCCCACCACGCCCCCGGCAGGACCCGAGAGCACGGTGCGCACCGGCTGTTCGGCGGCCACCCGGGCCGAGATCGAGCCTCCGTTGGATTGCATGAGCCGCAACGCGGGGCGGGCGGAGAGGCGGCGCGTCTCTCCAAGCCGGATCAGCCCCTCTTCCAGGCGCGAAATATACCGGCTCATGAGCGGCGCCACGTAGGCGTTGATGACCGTCGTGGAGGTCCGTTCGTACTCCCGAAATTCCGGGAGGATCTCGTGGGAGAGCGAGATCGGGACACCGAGATCCGCTAAGAGCGCGGCCGTCTCCCGCTCGTGCGCGGGTTCGAGGAAAGCGAAGAGGTAGCAGATGGCGATGGATTCCACGCCCTGACGCACGAGCTCCGCGCGCAGTTCGCGCACGCGATCTCGATCCAGCGGAATGAGCACCTCTCCGGAAGACGTCACGCGCTCGCGCACGCCAAAGCGCAGCGACCGAGGAATGAGCGGCTTTGGGCGCGAAGCCGTGAGCTGGTAGAGTCCCGGCCGATTCTGTCGGCCGATTTCCAGGACATCCTCGAAGCCTTCGGTCGTCAACAAGGCCGCTCGCGCCCCCTTGCGCTCGAGCAGCGCATTGGTTCCGACCGTCGTCCCATGCACCAGCTCGAATTCTGTATCCCCTTCGCCGAGCAGCTTGCCCACTCCGGCGAGCACCGCCTCCTCCGGATGCTTCGGCGTCGACGGCACCTTCAGCACCAGGAGGGCACCATCGCGCACGAGAACGAAATCTGTGAACGTTCCTCCCGTATCCACGCCGATTCGGAGCATCCCGGCCTCTCGATGTGAGATGCGTGTTGCCTCCGTAACTTCTAACCATATGCGCTCGTCCCGCCCCGAGACAAGGGGAAGACTCGCCTCATCGGGCCGAAGGCTCTGGGGCGCGCGGAAGCACCGGACGCTTCCGGCTCACGACGAGCCGCACGCCAGTGGCCGTCTCCTCTTCGCTCCGCGTGATCTCGTACTGGGATTCGTAGAGGAAGTGCACGTGAGCGAGATCGAAGAGGAATCCGGCGGTCGCGACCAGCTCGAGCCACTCTCCCCGCGCCGTCTCATCAGGGGCTTCCGTGCCGCTCTCGAAGACCGTCACACCCGGGTATCGCCCCATGAAGCTCGGCGCCGTCGGACTCGGTTTGATCCCTTTAACAGCGGTGTAGATCCGTACGCCTTTGTGGAGATCTTCCTTGTAGGTCTTCGGATCCCAGTGCACGCCGTATTTCCGATAGCGCGCGTACATGCGCTGGTTCAACTCGCGGAGGCGCGCATCGCTGTTGATGGCATCGGCGATGCGATCGCGAAGAGCGAAGGCCACATCCTTATGCTTCGGGTATCGAGGATCTTGGATGTACGAAAATCCGGGGATAAACCAGCCCCGCGGAGCCCACCACGCTCTCCCGCGTTCGGGCAAGCGCGAGCGCACCCATCCGGCGTATTCCCCGAAGAGCTGCACCCATTCATGAGAGGGGTAGCCATGCGGATTCAGGAAGATGTCCGGCAGCCAGGTGCGCCAGATCTCGCGTCTCACCCTCGCTTCCGGGTATACCGGATCGCGCTCCCATTGACCGACGGTCACATCGACACCCAGAGCCCCCCAGTATCCGGCATGGAGCATGAAGTGCGGAGTGATCTTCTGCAACTCATAGGCCAGGGCTGCTCCATCCGGATTCGTGATCGGATGCAAGACGAGGTTGACTCGCGTGAGATACTTCTTGTAGTCCGGATCGGTCGCCATCACTTCAGCCAGGCGCAGGATGTGACTCGTGCTGGAAACCTCGTTGGCATGTTGTCGGCCGGAGATGAAGAGCGTCGGCTTGAATGTCGTCGCTTTCGCATGTGACCACAGGCGTGCCGGGATCGGCAGCATGACGTCCATCGCCCAGATGTCGCGCCCCAGGTACGATGTGCCGACCCAGTAAGCGGTGATCTCCGGGAATGTGTCGAGCTTCGCGATGATCTCCTCGCACGCTTCGGGACTGATCGGCTCGTTCCACGAGACGATCCGTTCACCCGCATAGCGATACCCGCGCGCTCGCACTCCGATGTCCTTCACCGGAAAGGTCGAGCCCGGATTCGGCACGTCTTCGTAGGTCGTCCTCTCCGGGGAGATAATGCGGAAGCGAAGGCGATCGAGCTGCGGGTAGGCGAGCGTCGCCCTGAAGAGTTTCGCCTGATGGAATCGCCTCAGGATGTCGAGCATGGCGCGCGCTTGCTCGGCGGAGAGGATCGTTCGATCCACGATCTCCTCGGGTGCCCTTCGGATCAACGCATCGCGTTCATCCCGTTCCGTGTCGGTGCGCAGCACAATGTCCAGGCGCCGCACGCCATCATATCCGGCCTCCACGATGGCCGCCACGACGCGCGGATCCTCCACGGCGATCTTCGGGATGTCGAGCGAGCGCTTTTGCGTCCCTTCCTTCCCTCGCTCCGTCCACTCGAGGACGACGCGTGGGTAGCCTGCGGCCTTTCCCGTGAGGGTGATGCGCGCGTGTCCGTTCTCCTGGGGACGAGGAGGGAGGATAATAGGGATGATCCGCCCCGGGTACGTCAGGCGCTCTCCCACGAACTTCAGCCCAATGAGGTCGAAGAACGCCAGCGTGCCGAAGTAGAGATCCTCGTGCAGCGCTTCGAGGGACGAGATCTGCTCTTGGTCAATGCCCAACGGGTAATCCGGCTCGCTCATCGCCAGCTCTATCCTCAACTCGCCGAAGTATGGCGCATGTTCGGCCTTAGGCTGTCCTTCATAAAGGTCCATGACGTAAGTGAAAAGGCGCGCGAGGATTTTCGTTTGATAGAGATCCCAGAACCTCTCCGGATCGGTGACGATCCGCTCATCCACCACGCGCTTCCCATCCACGGTGACCGTAAGCCACCCCGTCGTTACGCGAACCGATTCGTAGTCAGGAAAGAGCTGGAACATAGGACGGACGACGAACTTCGGGTCGAAGTCGCCATGGTAGAGAAGGCGCCCCGCGTGATCGAAGACATCGAGCTGGTAGATCGGACTCCTTGGCGACGTCGCTTTCTCGAAGACGATGGTATCCACCGGCAGGTTCAATTCCTTCGCGAGCACTTCATCGATGGGATACAGTTCCTGCAGCCATCGGATGGGAGAGAAGACCGTCTGCCATCGAAGCTCCGGCCGATCCTTCTCCTGCTCCACTGGGGCGAAACGGATGCGGATCTTCGCGATCTCCCCCCGACGCTCTCGGAGTATTGGGAGGACGAGATCGGTGATCCAACTGAAGCCCTGTTTGTAGGCGGAGAGCACGCGGATGACGATGTTCTCTTCGGCGACCCCTCGCTTTCGCAGCTCCCCGCGGATGGCGCGTTCCAGTTCGCGTCGGACCTCAGGAGCCTCGCTCACCCGCACTTCGATCTCCACGCGCGACGTCTTTTTCACACGGGGGAAGACGCGGGAGCGGAGTTTCTCCCACACATCATGGACCTCCCAGGGGATCTCCCAGGACTCCTCCAGAATCGGCGTGGCGTGGAAGAGATCAATGGTGGTCGCCGCGATCTGCACGCGCTCGGCCGTGAGCTTGGGCCGGAGGACCTCCTCCAGGACACGGGCGAATCCGTCCTCGGCATTCTCCACATAGGCATTCACCGTGACCGATTCCACATCCTTCCCCGAGAGTTCCGAGGCGATGAGGCGATCCAGTTTGTACAACGCGGTCGCAGCTTGCCCAGCACCCGAGCGCGCGGCGAAGAACCGTCGCGCTTCCTCTTCTATATGGCCGAGACTTAATCGGCCCTTTTGGGGCTCCCAGAGATACGGAACGCGCATGGCCAAATAGCGAGCTGCCGCTTGCGTCCCCACGTCGTCGGCACCGGCGACGACAATGGCCGGAGATTCTCCAAACGCTTCAGGGACGATTTCGACCACCCCTTGATTCGGCTTCAGCTCCGCGAGATTCGCGAGTTTCCCTTTCTCCGAGAGCGCACGCACGAGACGGTTCTCCCGCCCGATGAGAATCGGGTTGATCTCCCCCTTTTCGTCTTTGAGTTCCTCGGCCGACGTGGCCACAGGCAGTCGTATTCCCGTGGATTCCAAGCCAAGGCGAGCGGCGATCTCCGCCGCCCACAGGGCATCGTGACCCGGTCCGACGACGATCGTCGTCTCCACGCGATTGGGGATGAGTTCGGTCGGGGATCCTCTCAGGAGACCCTCAGTGGAGTAGATGTTGGCAAGGCTCATGTCCCGCGCAGGCTCCCGACTCTCGCGAACGAGGGGGCGCGGCTCCTTCTTCGGGATCCCACTCCTTCTGACCTCCACGCGGTGGAGTTCGGTCCCGGCCCGAAGCCGGAAGATCACGCTGGCTACGTTCGGGTAATTGAGCACGTCCTCGCGCTGATTCCGCTCATGGGCGGCGGCGATCTCGCGAAGCCGTGCGAGAGCGTGCGCCAGGTCGCCCGCGCGATCGAACCGCACATCGAGAAGCACCGAGGCGATCTCCTCCGCTCCTTTTCGTACGGTGATGGCGCGCGTAGCGATCGCAGGACGGCTCAGGCCATTCCGTTCGAAGAACGTCGCGGCGTCTTCTTCGATCCTCCCGAGCGTCTCTCCCCCTACGCGCCAGAGATATGGCATTCGCGCGGCGAAGAACTGACCGGCTTCTCGCACGCCGTCCTCATCGCTTCCGACAATGATAAGCGCATCTCTGCCCTCCAGAGCAAAGGGAATGAGTGCGATCATCCCCTCCCCAGGGCCAAGGGACGCGAGGTCAAGTCGTCCTTCGCTCGTGAGCCGCTGGACCCACTGATTGTGACGTCCGACCAAGAGAAGATAGGGAGCGTCCGGGAGCGTGCCCTCTGAATCCCGGAAGACGAGGGGCAGGTCAAGCCCCATCGTCTCGAACCCAAAGCGCGCCCCAATATCCGTGAGAACGACCGAATCAGCGACCGTCGCTTCGCGAGGGGCGATAATGGCTAGCGCAAGGAAATCCGTGATGCCGTCTCCATTGCGGTCTTGGAGGAGATACCCCTTCGAGAAGACATGAGCAAGGCTCGGCAACCGATTCTGCGCCCGCGCCGAGAAGGAGAGAACGGATGCGCGGGGGTCCCCACGCGATCCACAGGATCGCGTGGGGAACCCGTGAGGAGAAGTGGCCACACGAGTATCACGAGAGACCGTCTACCTTTCCGCATCATGGCTCCCCCTGCTCAAAAGAGGTCGTCCCCAGCAGGCTCGTGTTTCGAGAAGGGGAGGGGGAGATGAAGGCCCTCCCCTTGTGAGGCAAGCGCTCCTTTGTGGAGATCCCGGAGCGCACGCGCTCGCCGCCTGGTAGGTTCAGAAACTGAACCGCAGCGCCAGTTCGATCTGGCGGGCGTCCAGCGCCGCCCGGGTTCCCCACGCGATCCACAGGATCGCGTGGGGACCCCCGTCGTCGGCTTCCCGAAGAGACCGGAGCGAAGATTCCCCGCCGGCGGATCGAAGTTGACCCGATTGAAGAGGTTGAACGATTGGACAATCACCTCCAGCCGCGTGGCCTCCTTGAAAGCGAACGCCTTCGTCACTCGGAAGTCCACGTTCGCATAACCCGGACAGAAGATATCCGCTTCGCTCAGCGGAGCGAGCCGATCGGGTTCCCCACGCGATCCACAGGATCGCGTGGGGACCCCCGCTTCCCCTGCCGATACGCGTTGAGCGCCGACAGGTTCAGAGCCCGACATCCCATATTCCGAGTGATCCCCGCGGGGCGATCGCCGGCCACCCCATCCCCATTGAGATCCGTTCCCGCTGTGATCTCAAACGGCAAGCTCGAACGGAGCTGTACAATCGTCCCCAGCGTGAACCCATAGGGCAGTTGCCAAAGACCGCTGAAGACGAACGCATGGCGACGATCTGTCGGACTCGGCCCCCATTCATCGCTCAACCGAAATTGATCCGGTGGGAGCCCATCGTGAAGGTTATCTTTCCCTTCGGCCAGCGTGTAGTGGGTGAGGAAAGTGAAGCTTCGACTGAAACGCTTCTCCACCTTGACGTAGAGGGCTGTGTAGTGCGACTTCGCTGCTGTCTCCCGGCGCGTCACGCGTGCAAAGTTCGGATTGGGACGCACACGCACCGTTGGGCTGGGGAAGTAGTTGGCATCTATGGCGCGCCACTGCTTGAGTCCGAGATGGTACACGCCATCCACTGTGACGGCGAGATTGGGCGTCAGTTGCATACTGAGCCCGAGATTGTACTGTTCCGAGTAGGGGTTGACACTCTCGTTGGCCAGCACGGTGATGTTGGGCGGGGCCTTGGAGATGAACTCCTCCGGACTCCGTCCCTGGAACGGATCCGGGTACGCCGGATTAGAGATGACGATCAATTTCTGCTGCGGCCACCAGCGCTCGGCGAAGTTCGTGAGCGTTCGAACGTTCTCATAGTAGATCCCGTATCCGCCCCGGATCACAGCCTTGCCCGTGCGCGTCGGATCCCACGCGAAGCCGAACCGAGGCCCGACGTTATTGTGGTCTCCGCGCCCCTTGGAGGTGATGTATGGCACCGGGATGGGAAATGAGATCTTGTCAATGTCCTCGTTGAAGGATCCCAGCTGCACGTCATATCGGAGTCCGAGATTGAACGTGAGATAAGGAATGGGCGACCAATCGTCTTGGATATAAGCGGAGAAATGCGTCACCGGCTTTCGCGTGTAGGCCGGAAATTGCATGGTGAAGAGATAGGGATAGGTCGTCGGATCGTTCGGATTGTACGGCTTGTCCGTGGCGAAGGAATACGTTCCCTTCACATTGATGAAGATGTCGGCCGCGAAATCGATCCAGTTGTAATCCACCCCTGTTTTGATCTCGTGCTTGCCGTACCGGTTGGGGATGTAGAAGGAGAAATTGTCCACGAACTGCCATCGCTTCTCCGGTCCCATCTGCGAGTTGCAATTTCCGGTGATCAAACTGGGCCGCACGATGATCTGGGCGCAATCGTCGAATCGCTTCTTGGGGAAGTCACCCGGATCGAACGAATGGCCGCGCTTTCCCGTATCGGCCGGAGAGACAATGTACTTGGCGAAAGCGTACTGGAAGCGGAAGTCGTTCAGCGCCCTCGGCGAGATCGTCCACGTCCATCCGATGACCGGCGCGCGGCGCGGGACAGCGAATCCGAAGCCCGCGCTCCGCGCGCGGATCCCGCCGGCCGTGAGGAAGGGCCGATACTCATCCTCCTGCGCATATCGAGCGAAAAGTTTATGGCTCGCATTGAACTGATGATCCACGCGCACAAGGAACATCGTCCGCCACTGATCGCTGAGAAACGTCCCCTCTTCCTGTGGATGGAGACCCCCGGTGAAGACCGTGAAGAAGCGATTCTCATCCGTCCGCTCGATGGAGCCGAAGACGTGCGTCTTATCCTTGACGATCGGTCCGCCCACGCTTCCGCCGTATTGATAGCGACGGTAATCGGGCCGCGTCTTCTCGAAGGCGTTGCGCGCGTTGAGAACCTTGTCGCGGAAGAAGAGGAAGGCGCTCCCATGCAGCTCGTTGGTCCCCGATTTCGTGACGGCGGTCAACAGTCCTCCGCTGGCCAGACCGTACTCGGCCTTGAACTGCATCGTGTTGATTTTGAACTCGCGAATGGCGTCCTGCGGGAAATTCTGGCGCGGTTCGCCCATCTCAGCCCACGTGTTGGTGACGCCATCGACGACGAAACCATTGGCCCACCACCGGGATCCCCCGCCAATGTTGAGATTGTTGTAATAGAATCCTCGGATGTTGTCCTGGCTCACTCCTGGCGTCAAAAGTCCCAGGTCGAGCCAGCGGCGCGTGTTGACCGGCAGATCTCGAATCATCTGCTCGCTGACGCCGGTCGCGACTTCGGATTTCGAGGTCTCCACAATTGGAGCTTCCGCCGTGACGACGACGGTTTCCTCGATCCCCGCGACCCTGAGCACAATATCGAGTGTCGCTTCTTGGCGGATGGTCAAAACAATGCCCCGCCGGACTTGGCGAGCGAAGCCGCTCGCTTCGACGGCCAGCTCGTAAGTGCCGGGGGGAAGCGCAGGGAGCCAATAATCTCCGGCATCCGATGTCCGGGCCGTCCGCCGAAAGCCTGTCTCGACATTCGTCGCCGTGATAACGGCGCCAGGGACCACGGCTCCCGTCTCATCGGTCACTTTGCCTCTCACTGTCGCCAGCTCACCTTGGGCCTGAACATGCCCAAGCGTGAGGGCAAGCCCCACCACCACGATGGTCCATCCTCCTTGGATCCCACGCCGCATTGCTGTTCCCTCCTGTGAGGTTTTCCTCGCCGTAATTGTATCCACATTGTATACAGCAGCATCGGCTCCTATTCTATGAAGGGCGGTCGAAATGTCAAGAAGATTTTTCGCTCACTCCAGCGCCTTGCCTCTGGTCTCGGGGAGAGCGAAGACGAAAGCGGCGGCGATCAGAAAGGCGATCGTCGTGAGCGAAAAGGCGACGCCCACGCCGTGTCCTTCCGCATAGTGTCCAATGGCGAGCGGGGCGAGCGCGCTCACACCGCGCCCGAAATTATACGTGAAGCCTTGCGCGGTTGCCCGAATCCGCGTCGGGAAGAGTTCGGCCGTGATCGCTCCGAATCCGCTGAAGTATCCCGTCCCGAAGAAGGCGACAAGCGGGCCTAAGAGGAGGAGCGCCAGAGGGTGTCGCGTCCCTCCATAGATCGGGGCCAGGGCTGCCGCCATGAGAAAATACACGAGATAGGTGGGGCGTCGCCCCGCCCAATCGCTGATGAATCCGAAGGTCACGTAGCCGAGCCACATCCCGACCTGCATGAGGATCACCCACGTGGACGTCTGCACAATGCTCAGGCCCGCTCCCCCTTTCTCCAGCGGGAGTGCCAGATAGGCCGGAATCCACGTGAACATTCCCCACCATGCGAACATCGAGCTGGTGTTCATGAGCGTCGTCGTGAGTGTGTATCGGAGGAATGGTTGGCGAAAGAGCTCAGCGATCTCCGACCGAGCGGCTTTCGAATGCGCGCGCGCTGCATGCGCGGTCTTCCAGAGTGCGGGCTCTTCGATGGAACGTCGGATCCAGAACGTCAAGAGTGCCGGGAGGATGCCAAAGAAGAAGACCGCGCGCCATCCGTAGGAGGGGAGGATCAGGGCCGTGATCGCCGCAGCGAGGGCATAGCCGACAGCCCAAGAGCTTTGCACGACCCCGAGAGCCTTGCCCCGGTGCTCTGCCGGCCATGTCTCCGAAACGAGCGCAGCTCCCGCCGTCCATTCTCCCCCCATACCCAGCCCGAGCAGGATGCGAAAGATGGCAAGTTGGACGACGCTCTGCGCCAGACCGCAGGCCGCAGTGAAAACGGAGTAGATCAGGATACTCGCCATGAGCGCCTTGGCCCGACCGATACGATCAGCGAGAAGACCGAAGAGCATACCTCCCAGTGCCGAGGAGAGCAGCGTGAGCGATCCCAGCAAACCCGCCGTCGTGGTGCTCATCTGCAGATCGCGCATGAGGTGGACAAGGACCATGGCGTAAAGCATCACGTCCATGCTGTCGAGCATCCACCCGAGGCAGGCAGCCACGAGCGCTCGGCGTTGTTCGGGCGAGGCATGCCGAAGCCACGCCCAGCCTCCCGTCACCGCCTCGCGGCTTGTCGGGCGATGGAGAGACGAGTTCGGGGGGAGAGTCGGAGTCGCCTCTTTGTGACGTTCTGTGCGCATTCTCGCCCGTGGATCAGCGCCGCTCGGTCGCGCGGGGTGCGAAGATCCGGGATAACCAGTCCGGCTTCTCGTGGTCTCTCACCAGGTGTGGGAATCCCAGCTCCCCTGTGTATCGCAGCTCATGCGTCGTGAAGAATTCGTTGTTCTCGACCAAGAGATGGATCGGGCGTCCATCGCGAGCCGAGGCGAGAGCTCGCCAGAAGACGTCTCGGCTGAACCGCCGTCCGTTCACCGCTATGATCTTCATCCCCGGGCCGAGGCCGCTGCGATAGGCGGGCGTATCATAGCCAATGTCGAGAATGAGGCCATCTTCTTTCACACTCAGGCCAAGCGCTGCAGGGAGTGCGAGGACGTCCTCCGCGAAGGGAAGAGCAAATGGGTTCGGCGTCTCTGTGTACGTCACCCTCCATCCTCCTTCGAGGAGACCTCCGAGAGGAGCGCGGGGCTGTTTCTCCAGGAGCCGGGTAGTGAAGAAGCCCTTCCAATCATACGGAGCGATCTTGTGCAAGGCGGTATAGACGTCCTCGACGGTGTAGGGCTTCACGAAGACCTCGCCACCGGGTCCGATACCCGAACCGAAGAACTCTCGCGCGAAATCGTCGAGCGAACGTCGCCCCTCGGTCAATCGGCGGATGAGGACATCGGCCTCGAGCCAGAGCAAGGCGCCCTCGGGATAGAAGTCCACGCCACGCCGCCAATTCGCCCACTCCGTCGGAGCCGCGTAGAGAATATGCGCGGCCGTCGCCGTGTCTTGCAACGATCGCCAGGCTCGTCCTGTCCGATGGTTCATGCTGTCGGCATCCGCGGCCAATGCCTGGCGTCCTTCCTCCATCGAGAGGAGTCCGCTGCGCACGGCGAGCACCAGGCCATAGTACTCGGTCAACCCTTCGTAGACCCAGAGCAGGTCGGTGAGCATCTCCTGCTGGTAATCCGTGGTCACAAGACCTTGCGGACGACGCGTCTTGCCACACCACGAGTGAACGAATTCGTGAGGAAGCAGAGTAGCGAATCGCTGGTGCACCGCATCGTCCACGAAGAACCGCTCGGGAACCTGGTTGTTGGACGTCTGATGGTGTTCCAGCCCAAAGGGGCTGATGTGATCACTGAGCGACACCAGAAAGTGGTAGCGCCGGTAGTGCATGGCGCCGAAGAGCTCTCGGGCTTCTCGAACGAGCCGGCGATAGGCAGCGAGACGGGATTCGGGAATCTCGAGCGCCCATTCGCTATCGGCGACGATATCCATCACGTGCGGGGGGAGCCCATCGGCCGACCCCGCGAGCTCAATCCGCCGATAGTGGGCTCCGATGACTATAGGGGTATCAATCAACAGGGAGAGGGGAAGCGGTTCGAAGACAATTTCGTTCTGGTGCGTGGCGTGCGCACGCAGCGCTCCCCCCCAGTGCCATCCGGTGGGCAGACGGAGCCTCGGGCGAACGAACGTTCGGTCCGGAGAGGCTCCTTTCGGATAGAGAAGAAACAGGTGCCAATCTATGACGGCCAGCTTGGCCGAGGGGTTCGTGCTGAACCCCCCTGGTGCTGTCGGGGCGAGATAATCGAAAACGACATCGAGCCGGGAAGCCTCCGAAGGGATCTCCGTGTGAAAAGCGAACATATCGCGGGAGTCGCGCCGCCAAGGGATCTCGCGCGTGTTCGTTCGAAAGATCAATCCCGCGAGGTTCACAATCGGGCCGGTGGGTCCGTGTTCGCCGGGAATCCATTTCGGATAGACGAGCGTCAGGGGGCCGGGCGAGGCGGGGATCGTCATCCGCACGTGGAAGATCTTGCGGGGGGCCTCCGAGGCATCCACCTGCAGCTCGATCGGCTCCGCATTCGGTTGAGGTGCCGCCCGAGGATGAAGATTCGGAGGAAGCAGAAGAAGCAGAAGGACAACGGTTCCCAACGCTGAAGCGCGTTGACCTCTCCCCCCCATAATCGCATCTCCTTCCCTGAGGCGGTCGGTCGCAGAGTGTCTCACGTCAAAAACAGCCTCGATGTTCGCTCTCTCGTGTTCTGAATATGTTGCTCCATGGCGCGGCGAGCTTGTTGCGGATCACCATCGCGCAGGGCGCGGACAATAGCCGTGTGCTCCGCGACCAGCATCGGGCCGTACGCACCCAGACCGATCGTGTGGTAGAAGAATCGCTGAAGCTTGTTCTCCACGTCGAGCACGATCTCCACGAGCAGATCGTTACCCGTCGCCTCGGCGATCAGCGCGTGGAAGCGAAAATTCGCGCGGATGAACTCGAAATAGCTTCTGCGATCCTCGAAGGTGTAGGAGGCGCGGCAGAGGTGCTCGAGCACGTTCAAGCGTTCCGGATCAACGGTGCGAGCCGCCAGTTCGGCGCATGCGCTCTCGACGATGAGCTGTACTTGGTAGAGCTTCTGCAGGTCTTCAAAAGTGATCGGGGGGACGAGGTAGCCCTTGTAGGGAATGCTCTGCAGGAGGCCCTCTTTCTCCAGGAGCGTACAGGCTTCACGGATGGGCGTGCGGCTGACATGGAAGCGCCGAGCCAGTTCCGTCTCCGAGAAGCAGTGTCCGGGCTTCAGCGCGCCGGTGATGATGTCGGCTTTGAGCTGATCGTACACGCCGTCGGACAGCATGCGCCGCTGCCGTGGGCTCTTGGACCGGCTCCCGCGCATACGGAGAGCCGTATTATCGTCGTCGGTCGAGTACCTGTCAAGTCGGACGCGATATTTTCCTCTGCAATCCCACCGGGGACGCGCGGAAGCGTCTCCTCTCATCGCGCGGGAGCCGCTTCGACCAGGCGCAAGAATCGCTCGTGGATGCGCCGATCCTCGGTGAGCTCAGGATGGAACGTCGCCGCCAAACAGCGACCGTGTTCCACAAGAACAGGGTGTCCCCCATGTTCGGCGAGAACGTGAACGTCCGGGCCCACGCGCGTGATGATCGGAGCGCGGATGTAGACCATCTCTAAGGGGGGAGGACCGAAAGCGGGGCTGAGCACACGATCCACGAAGCTGTTGATCTGACGGCCGTATGCGTTTCGCTGTACGGAGATGTCCAGGAAGCCCAGCGAGGGTTGGCGGGGGTTGGTGACCTCTCGCGCTAACAAAATGGCGCCTGCGCACGTGCCGAAGAAAGCGCCGCCGCGGCGGGCGAAGTCCTGGAGCGGCTCGAGGAAGCCTTCCTCATAGAGGAACTTCAGCATTGTCGTACTCTCGCCACCCGGGAGGATCAGGCCTGAGATCTCGCGCAGTTGCTCGGGATGGCGCACCTCGCACCAGGGCACGCCGAGCCGCTCCAGGACGCGCCCGTGAGCGGCGAAGTCTCCTTGGACAGCCAGAACGCCGATCTTCATCGCTCACCATCCGCGCGTTTGCAGAAGCTCCTCTTTGGCGAGCCGGGAGACATCCAAGCCGCGCATCGGCTCGCCCAACTCTTCGCTCGCTTCCAGGAGCATCTTGGGATCGTTGTAGTAGGTCACTGCCTTGACGATCGCGCGCGCCCGTCGCGCCGGATCTTCGGATTTGAAGATTCCCGATCCGACGAAGACGGCCTCCGCTCCCAGTTGCATGCAGAGCGCCGCATCTGCGGGCGTGGCAATTCCCCCTGCGGCGAAATTCGGCACCGGCAGACGACCGTGTTCGGCGACCCACTGGACCAGCTCGTAGGGTGCGCCCAGGCGTTTGCTTTCAGCCATGAGTTCCTCTTTCGGCAGGACCGTCAAGCGGCGAATCGCATCCATCACGCTCCGCAAATGTCGAACCGCCTCGACGATATTCCCCGAGCCCGCTTCGCCTTTGGTCCGAATCATTGCCGCGCCCTCGCCGATCCGGCGCAAGGCTTCCCCCAAATCGCGCGCTCCGCAGACGAAGGGGACTTTGAACTGATGTTTGTCAATATGGTGCTCCTCATCGGCGGGCGTCAGAACCTCGCTCTCGTCAATGAAATCCACGCCCAGCTCCTGAAGGATCTGGGCTTCGACGAAATGGCCGATGCGCACCTTCGCCATCACGGGGATGGAGACGGCCTCCATGATCTCGCGAATCCTCTTGATCGAGGCCATTCGAGCTACTCCCCCTTGGGCGCGGATGTCCGCGGGCACGCGTTCGAGGGCCATGACGGCGGCAGCTCCCGCGTCCTCTGCAATGCGGGCCTGCTCCGCGTTGGTGACATCCATGATGACGCCCCCCTTAAGCATCTCCGCCAGTCCGACTTTTACCCGAAAACGGTCATCCCAGATCATAGCGAGGTCCTCCTTGTTCCGAGAATTCGGGCGGGCGATCTGCGACAAGAGGCCCTGTTCGGGGACATCCCCGAAAAGGCTCTGAAGCGGTCACGCTGTGCGGCTTTCACCAGAGAGCCCACCCCTCCCACCCGTGTCACAACACAAGATTATACTCGATGCGGACGCACGGGCGAGAGCGCGAGACCTTCGACGGGGAATCACATGGGCGAGAGGGCACATGAGCCGCTGTGACCGACAGGCGGGAGCGTGACGCATCGTGGCCGGCGATCGAGACTCTCAGGGATGTCGAAGCTCGGCGGCGACATCCGAGGGCTCGCCGGTCCGATGGCCGCCGGATCGGTAGCTTCTGAGCACCTGGTCGAGCAGCTCGCCCGCTTCCGCGCTTCGCTGCGCCAGTTGGGCGTCCAACTGCTCGTATCGCTGCTTCATCTGATGCAGCTCGTCCGCGATCAGCAACGCCGCCAGGATGGCGACCTTGAGGGAGTCCACCGTGAGCGTCTTCGAGGCGATCTCGCGCATGTGCCGATCCACATACGCGGCCAGTTGTTGAATATATTCGGCGTTGCCGTCGGCGCGAAGGTTATAGGTTTGGTTGTAGATCTCGACCTTCACCGTCTGTGTGCGCGTCGTTTCCATAGGCTCCTGCCTGTTCCTCCCTCATCGCATGGAATCCACCATCTCTTGCTCGAGAACCGAGAGAGCTTCCAGCATCGCTTCGATCTTGAGCTTGATGGTATCGCGTTCCGCCAGTAACCGTTCCACTTGAGCTTCCAGCCGATCTTTCTCCGCCAGCAGGGCGCTCATCTCTCGCCGCAGGGTCACCACCTCTTTCTCCAGCGTCTCCTTCTCCTGCCGCAGGGCCTTAAATTGCTCGATCGCGCGATAGATTTTGTCTTCCAGGTGCGCGAACTTTTCCAGACCGCTCACTCCCATCACGCTCATCCCTCCACAACACGGCTGAGCCGTATTCTACTCCTCTGCTCGCGATCTGGCAACTCTTTTTTTCTCATTCTCTCGCACGGGAATCACGCGCGCAGGTCGATCTGAAAGCGCTCTTGCAGATGAGCCAGCAGGCGCGTCTGGATGGCGGCGATCTCCTCCTCGGTCAGCGTGCGGTCCTCCGCCCGCATGCGGACACTGATCGAGAGCGCGCGCTTCTCGGCAGGGATGTTCGGGCCCGTATAGACGTCGAAGAGGCGCACCTCGACGATCTCGGGGATGCCCAGCGCTGCGATGCTGCCCTCGATCTCCGCGTACGGGATGTGTTGCGGGACCAGCAGCGAGAAATCCCGCACGACGGTGGGGAACTTCGGCAGCGGCTGATATCGGATGGCCTCCCCCTCTTTCTGCAGCAGTTTCTCCAGATCGAGCTCGGCCACAAAGACCGGTTGCCGAAACTTGAGAAGGGCAGCGACGCGCGGGTGGAGCTGACCGAAGTCTCCGATCGGCTCGCCCTCCACAAGGAGGCGGGCCGATTGGCCCGGATGCAAGTACTCGTGCGGGGAAGCCTCGAAGGCGACGCGGCGCAGGCGCAGCTTCTCCAGCACGACTTCGAGCGCTCCCTTCATCTCGTAGAATCCGAAGGGACGATGGTGCTCCTGCCACGCGCGTTCGTTCAGAAGACCCGTGGCCACCAACCCCAATCGCTCTCGCTCGATCGGGCGCGCGCCCTCATCGCCGGCGAAGAAACAGATGCCGATCTCGTAGAGGCGCACCGAGCGCACCCCATGATGCAGATTGCGGAGGAGAGATTCGAGCAATCCGGGGAGCAGGCTTGTGCGCAGATGGGCGCGCGTCTCATCAATGGGGTTTCTCAAGCAGCAGGCCCGTACGCCCTCGGGTCGGAAGAGGCTCTCCCACTGCTCGTTGACGAAGCTGAAGGTGATGGCTTCGCTGAAGCCAAGCGCCGAGAGGACCATCCTCAGAGCGCGCCGCTTCTCTTCGCCCGGCAGAAGCTCCCCGTGGCCGTTCCACGCAGGCAGTGTCGGGGGGATGGTGTCGTACCCGATATGCCGCGCCACCTCCTCGACCAAATCGTCCTCTCCGTCAATATCCACGCGGAAGCTCGGGGGGATCGCCCATAGTTCGTCGTCGTCGGAGCGCTCGATATGGAACTCCAGCGCGCGCAGGATGCGGACAACGTCCCCCCAGGGGACGTCTCTCCCAAGGAGGCGGCGCACGCGGTGACGACGGAGCCGCACGGGATCGCGGCGCAGCGCGTGGGGATAGACGTCAATGGGATCGCGCAGGATGCGCCCGCCGGCGACTTCGACGATGAGACGAGCCGCACGATCCGCTGCGCGTCGCGGCGCCTCATAGTCGGCTCCGCGCTCGAACCGATAGGAGGCCTCGGTGCTCATCCCGAGATCCCGCGCCGTACGCCGGATGGAGAGAGGATGGAAGTAGGCGCTCTCCAGGAGCACATCGCGCGTCGTCTCGGAGACAGCCGTCTCCTCTCCCCCCATGATGCCGGCCAGGGCGACCGGACGGTGCGCATCCGCGATCACGAGCATGTCCTCGCGCAGCGTGCGGGCGACGCCATCGAGCGTCACCAAGCGTTCCCCCCTTCGCGCGCGTCGAACGATGATCCGCCGCTCGCGGAGCTTCTCCAGGTCGAACGCGTGAAGCGGATGGCCGAGCTCGAGAAGGACGAGGTTCGTGATATCGGCGACGTTATTGATGCTTCGCTGGCCGAGTCGCTCTAATCGCTCCACCACCCAGCGCGGTGAGGGCCCGACGCGGACATCTCGGATCACTCGCGCGACATATCGGGGGCAGAGGTCCGGATCCCAAATCTCCACCGAGGCCGCGCGCGCCGTCTCCTCCCGATCCTCCTCCACGCGCGTCTCCGGATGTCGAACGCTCGTCCCGCACAGCGCGGCGATCTCCCGCGCCACGCCCAGATGCGAGAGGCAATCGGGCCGGTTCGATGTCACATCCAGCTCCAGAAGGACGTCCCCCTCCACCTCATCCACGCGATCCACAGCCAGACCGAGCATCGTGAGCTTCTCGGCCAATTCGCGCGGCGACAGATCGAAGTCCACCAGTTCCTGCAGCCAGCGATAGCTCACCCGCATACGCCCTCCGCCTCCCGCTCGCGAAGCGACGGATTCCCGGACGTCCTACTAGAAACCGAACTGTTCGAGGAATCGCAGATCGTTCTCATAGAGGAGTCGAATGTCATCGAGGCCATACATGAGAGCCACCATGCGGTCCACGCCCAGACCGAAGGCGAATCCGGTGAACTCCTCTGGATCGACACCGGCGCCCCGCAGCACGCGGGGATGAACCATGCCGCATCCCCCGAGCTCGATCCATCCCGCCCCTTTGCAGATGCGGCATCCTTCTCCGTGGCAGACGAAACAGCTGAAGTCCACTTCCGCACTCGGCTCCGTGAAGGGGAAGTAACTCGGGCGGAATCGCGTGCGCACCTGCGGTCCGAACATCCGCCGGACGAATTCCTGGAGTGTTCCCTTCAGGTCGCCCATGGTGATCTCGCGATCGAGCGTCAGGCCCTCGACCTGGAAGAACATCGGATTGTGCGTCGGATCCGGTGTATCGCGGCGGAAGACCTTCCCCGGAGCGATGATGCGCAGTGGGGGACGCCGCCTCTCGAGCGCTCGGATTTGCACGGTCGAGGTTTGCGTGCGCAAGGCGAGATCATCGCTGATGTAGAACGTGTCCTGGGCTTCGCGCGCCGGATGTCCGGGAGGGATATTGAGGGCATCGAAGTTATAGTAGCTCGTCTCGACCTCCGGACCGCTCTCCACCGAATATCCCATCGAGACGAAGATGTCCTCGATCCGCTCGCGGATCAGGGTGATCGGATGTCGGGCGCCGAACACGGGGCGCAACCCGGGCACGGTGACGTCCACCCGTTCGCGCTCGAAGCGTTCGGCTTCGGCCTGCTCCTGCAGCCGCCGGTGGAGGCGCTCCAGCATCGCTTCCGCTTCATCCTTCAACTCGTTGATCAGGCGACCGATCTCCGGCCGCTCCTCCGGCGGGAGCGCGCCGAGCGCCTTGATGAGCTGCGTGATCAGGCCGCTCTTTCGCCCGAGGTAGCGATCGCGCACGCGGGCGAGAGCAATCGGATCGGCGACCTGAGCCACCTCATTGCGCAATTGAGCGCGAAGCTGCTCGATGCGCTCGCGCATGCGAGAGTCCTCCTACTCCCCCGGCTCGACGCTCACTTCGTCTGAGCCGCGAGGGCCTGCTTGGCGACTCCGACGAGCTCTGCGAAGGCGGCCGCATCACGGACGGCCAGATCCGCCAGGACCTTTCGGTCCAGAACGACACCGGCCAGCTTCAAACCGTGCAGAAATTCCGCGTAGTTCAGACCATTCTGGCGGGCGGCGGCATTAATGCGGATGATCCAGAGGCGACGAAAGTCGCGCTTTTTCAAGCGCCGTCCAATATAGGCGAACTTCCACGCGCGCTGCACGGCTTCCTTCGCGTATCGGTGGAGCCGGCTCTTGGCTCCCCAATATCCCTTCGCCCAGCGCAGATATTTCTTGCGGCGTTCGACTCGCTTGTGACCTCGTTTGACGCGTGGCATGTCCGTTCCTCCTGTGCGGACTCACGCGCGGCCATACGGCAGCAGGCGCCGGATCCGCCGCGCATCCGTGGGATCCACGTACGTATCCCGATCCAACTTCATCTTGCGTTTGGGCGACTTCTTGGTCAAGAGATGGCGCGCGTGCGAATGACCGCGCTTGATCTTCCCGGTCGCCGTGAAGCGAAAGCGCTTATAGGCCCCTTTGTGCGTCTTCAACTTCGGCATGTCCTTTCCTCCCCAAGCGGCCGTCCCCGTGAGAGGACGGCGGCTCCTCATGATTTCCGATGTTTCTTCGGCGCGAAAACGGCCACGAGGTTATTCCCCTCCAGACGCGGGGGGGATTCGACGACGGCCACCGGTTCCAAATCCTGGATCAAACGGCGCAGGATCTGCTCGCCGAGATCCCTGTGCACGATCTCGCGCCCGCGGAAATGAACGATCGCCTTCACCTTATCCCCTTCGTTCAGGATGCGCTGCGCGTTGCGCATTTTGAACTCGTAATCGTGATCGTCGGTGGCCGGGCGCATCTTGATCTCTTTGACGGCGATGATCGTCTGTCGCTTCTTCGCCTCTTGCGCCTTCTTCTTCTGCTCGTAGAGATACTTGCCGTAGTCAATGATGCGGCACACGGGCGGATCGGCCTGAGGAGCGACCTCGACCAGATCCAGATCCCGCTCGCGCGCCAGCGCCAGCGCTTCCCGAAGGCTCATGATGCCGATCTGGTGGCCGTTCTCGTCAACGACCCGGACGCGCTCGGCGCGGATACGCTCGTTAACGCGATAGCGCAAGCCGTGTGGACCCTTCATGATGCCTCACCCACAGGTCAGAAAGACTCGCGCGTCCTCCCGCTCACGGGCCGACGCGAGTGCCCTTTCAGAGGGACGGAGGATTCATGCTCCGGCCCGTGTGGGATGTCTCTCATCGGTGTGTGGGTCCGCTGCATCCAACTCGATAGCGCGGGTGCGAATGAGGCGGAGCGCTCGCTCCAGGAACGCCTCCACCGGTACAGCCCCCGTATCTCCGCGAGTCCGCTCGCGGACCGAGACGGTTCCCGCCTCTGCCTCGCGAGCCCCGACGACGAGCATAAACGGAATCTTCTGCAATTGCGCATGGCGAATTTTGGCACCGATCTTCTCCCCGCGCAGATCCACCTCCACGCGCAGTCCGGCTCGGCGCAAGTGCTCCTGAACCGCTCGCGCGTATTCATTCTGCTTGTCCGTGATCGGCAGGATGATCGCCTGTACCGGAGCGAGCCAGAGCGGAAAGGCTCCGGCATAGTGCTCGATTAAGATGCCGAGGAACCGTTCGAGCGATCCGAGGATCGCCCGATGGATCATGATCGGGCGGTGCGGCCGGTTATCCTCACCGATGTACTGAAGATCGAATCGCTCTGGGAGGTTGAAATCCAATTGGATCGTTCCCAGTTGCCAGTTCCGCCCGATGGCATCCACGACCTTGATGTCTATTTTGGGGCCGTAGAAGGCCGCTTCGCCCTCGATCACCGCATGGGCGAGACCCATATGCTCGAGGGCTTCGGCGAGCACAGCTTCGGCCCACGTCCACCGCTCATCCCCGCCCATGTACTTGGCCGGATCGCGAGGGTCGCGCACCGAGAGCTCGACCGTATACGTGAAGCCGAACGTGCGGTAGACGAGCTGGGCGAGCTCCAGACAGCCCATGATCTCCTGTTTGAGCGCCTCCGGCGTGCAGAAGATATGCGCGTCATCCTGAGTGAAGCCGCGCACGCGCAGGAGCCCGTGCAGCACTCCACTGCGCTCGTAGCGATACACCGTTCCGAATTCGGCCAGTCGCATGGGCAGCTCTCGATAGCTGCGGGGGCGCGAAGCGTAGATGCCGATGTGAAACGGGCAGTTCATCGGTTTGAGCTGATATTCGACCTCGTCAATGCGCATCGGCGCGTACATGGAGTCGCGATAGAACTCCGTGTGACCGGATTGCTCCCACAGCCGATAGTGAGCGATGTGGGGCGTGTAGACGAGCCCATAGCCGCGTCGCAACAGCTCCTCTTTGAGAAAGTCCTCGATCTCCTTGCGGATGATTCCTCCTTTGGGATGCCAGAAGATCAGCCCCGGACCATACTCCTCATGGATGCTGAACAGATCCAGCTCGCGCCCGAGCTTGCGGTGGTCCCGTCGTTCCGCTTCTTCGCGACGGCGCAGGAACTCCTGCAGCTCGTCCTCCGTGAAGAACGACGTCCCATAGATGCGCTGCATCTGTGGACCGCGCTCATCACCTCGCCAGTGCGCGCCGGCTAGGCTCAGCAGTTTGAACGCCTTGATGCGGCCGGTCGAGGGGATATGCGGCCCCGTGCAGAAGTCTATCATGTGATCTCCGAGCTTGTAGCAACTGACGATGTCGCCCCCTTTATCGGTGATCAGCTCGCACTTGAGATGATCCCCAGCTTGCGCGAAGAAGCGCAGGGCCTCCTCTTTGGGAATCTCGATCCGTTCGTAGGGGAGATCGCGCTCGATCAGCTCGCGCATCTTCGCCTCGATGCGCGGCAAGTCTTCAGGGGTGAAGCGCTCCGGGCGGAAGAAGTCGTAGAAGAATCCCTCTTCGGTGGCCGGCCCGATCCCCAGGAGCGTCCCTGGGAAAAGCTCCAGTACCGCCGCCGCCAGCAAATGTGCCGTCGAATGGCGATAGACCTCCAGAGCTTCCGGCGTGCCGATCACGACAGGTTCGATGAGGCTTCCCTCCTCGGGGTGGTGCGCCAAGTCCACGAGCCGCCCGTTGACTCGAGCGACCAAAGTGCGCTCGGCCACCTCATGATCGGCATAGGCAATGGCCTCGCCCGCCGTCACCCCCGAGGGGACCTCCACCGTTTCCCCTCCCGGAAGACGAACCCACATGCCCATCTCTTCTTCCTATCCCCTCGCCATTTCCTCCGCGCGAGCACTCCCACTCCTTCGAGCGAGAGCTCTGCGGTCGAGCCGTTCAAAGATACCAAATAAAAATGGTAGGCGCGAGCGGATTTGAACCGCTGACCCCTACCGCGTCAAGGTAGTGCTCTCCCCCTGAGCTACGCGCCTAACCCAATCATTCAACGTCGGAAAATGTAGCAAAGGGGGTGTCGGGTTGTCAAGATGGCTTTTGTCGTCACATCGGCGGAGGAGCATCCTGTGTCTCTCGCTCCTAGTTTCACGGCAGCGGTTACGCTATCATTGAGCTTTGCGGTCCAATGCGCACGGCGCGGGAGGAACGCCAATGCCGATCACCAAGCGAGACGTCGAGAAAGTCGCCGAACTGGCTCATTTGGAGCTCACCGAGGAGGAGAAGGAGCTCTTCACCGTTCAACTGTCGGCCATTGTCGCCTACGTGGAGAAGCTGAACGAATTGGATACGGCGGACGTTCCACCCATGGCGCACGCCGGTCGAGAAGAGCGCGCCGATTACGCGCAGCGCGAGGACATCGTTGGCGAGGGGCTCGGACAGGAGCGGGCACTCGAGAACGCTCCGGATCCGGCGTGCGGATACTTTCGCGTGCCGAGAGTCATCGAGGAGGGATGATGGACCTGATCGGATTGACGGTGGATCGCTTGCACGAGGCGTTGCGAACAGGAGCGACGAGCGTGCGGGACGTCTGCGTGCGGACGTTCGAGCGTATTGAGGCCTTGAACGAGCGGTTGGGCGCTTTCCTCACCCTCAATGAGGAGGAGGCGCTGCGGCGCGCCGAAGCGTTGGATCGCGACCTGGCGCGTGGAGAGTGGCGCCCGCTTCTGGGCGTTCCCGTCGCCATCAAGGACAATATCTGCACGCGCGGGCTTCGAACGACGTGCGCCTCTCAGATCCTCCACAACTTCATCCCCCCGTATCACGCGACGGCCGTCGAGCGCTTGCTCGAGGCCGGGGCGATCATCATCGGCAAGACAAATTGCGACGAGTTCGCCATGGGCTCGTCCAATGAGAATTCCGCCTTCGGAGTTGTGCGCAATCCATGGGATCTCGAACGGGTGCCCGGAGGATCCTCAGGAGGGTCTGGTGCGGCCGTCGCGGCTGATCTCTGCGTGGTCGCCCTCGGCTCGGACACGGGCGGGTCCGTGCGGTTGCCGGCGGCCTTCTGCGGCGTCGTCGGACTGAAGCCGACCTATGGTCGCGTCTCGCGCTATGGTCTGGTCGCTTATGGGTCGTCGCTCGATCAGATCGGGCCGATCACAAAGACCGTTGCGGATGCGGCTCGCGTCCTGCAGGTTATCGCCGGGCGCGACCCGCGCGATTCGACGTCTTCGAATCATCCCGTGCCTGATTACGTGGCGGCGTTGAACGGCGAGATCCGGGGCTTGCGTCTCGGTGTGCCGCGAGAGTACTTCGGCCCGGGACTTGATGAAGAGGTGAAGACGGCGGTGTGGCACGCCATCCATCGCTTCGCCGATCTGGGGGCGGAGATCGTGGAGGTCCGGCTTCCTCACACCGAGTATGCCATTGCGTGTTATTACATCATCGCCACGGCCGAAGCCTCCTCCAATCTCGCTCGCTATGACGGCGTGCGCTACGGATATCGGGCCGAAGGCGCGCGGACCCTCCGCGAGATGTATCGGCGAACGCGCCAGGAGGGGTTTGGGGCGGAGGTCAAGCGGCGCATCATGCTCGGCACGTATGTGCTCTCGGCGGGATATTACGACGCCTATTACCTGAAGGCTCTGAAGGTGCGGACATTGATTGAGCGGGATTTCCGCGAAGCGTTCACGCGATGCGATCTCATCGTGGGACCGACATCGCCGACAGTCGCTTTTCGCCTGGGGGAGAAGACCGAAGATCCCCTCGCCATGTACCTCTCGGACATCTACACGATCATGGCGAACTTGGCGGCCATCCCGGCCATCAGTATTCCCATTGGGCTTTCGCGCGAAGGATTGCCTATTGGACTGCAGCTCCATGCTCGCCACTTCGACGAAGCGACACTTTTGCGCGCCGCGCATGCCTATGAACAGGCCTTTCCTTTCACACACCGACCTCCTGTGTAAGAGCCTGCTCGACCCGGGGCTTGAGCGGATGCTCTGCTCGGGTGGGGGCATCCCCCGCGGGAATCCCCTAGGGAAGCGGCGACATGTCCCTGATCATCGTTGACTCTCTCTCGGAGAGACATCGGCCCACGTGGGCGGAGATCCACCTCGGGCATCTCGTTCACAACTTCCGCGCGATTCGAGCCCGGGTGGGCGCGGGGGTGAAAATCTGTGCCGTCGTGAAGGCCGAGGCGTATGGGCATGGGGCCGTAGCGGTCGCGCGCTGTTTGGAGGAGGTGGGAGCCGATTGGTTCGGCGTCGCTACGGTAGAAGAAGGCGTGGCCTTGCGCGCGGCGGGTATTGCTCGGCCCATCCTCTGCTTCGGTGTCCTGCAGGGACAGCAGGACCTTGTGCTGGAATATCGGTTGACGCCCGTTGTTTTCGATCTCTCGCTCGCCGAACGGCTTGAGGCATGTGCGCGCGCCCGGCACACGATCCTCGATGTTCATCTGGAGGTGGACACGGGCATGGGGCGCGTCGGTGTTCCCCTGCGGGAGCTGACCGGCGTTCTCCGCGCGCTCGCGCGATTCCCGCACCTCCGTCTGGATGGACTCATGACGCATCTGGCGGCTGCCGATGATCCGGCGAAGGCCGAGTTCACTCGCGAGCAGATTGCTCGTTTTCGGCAGGCGCTGCAGGTGGTCGAGGCGATGGGGTTTCATCCCACGTATCGGCACCTGGCCAACAGCGCAGGCGTGCGCGCGTATCCGGAGGCGTGGGGAAACATGGTCCGTCCGGGGGGGTTGTTGTACGGACTCTGGAGCGGTCCGCAGGTCTCGGAGCTCGTTTTGGACACGCCTGAAGGGGACCGCGTATTGCGTCCTGTTCTCTCGCTGCATACGCGTATCGCCTTTCTCAAAGACGTGGATGCGGGAACGCCGCTCGGCTACGGGAGCGCGTTCGTCACGTCACGCCCCAGCCGCATTGCGACGCTGCCGATCGGATATCACGACGGGTATCGGCGCGCTCTCTCCCGGTGCGGGCACTCCGCGCGGTCTGAGGGCGCTCCCCGCGATCTCACGCGCGCGTCAGAGGGAGCACTCCCCAAGGACCCCGTATGCGGAGAGACCTCGACCGGAGGGCGCGTTCTTGTGCGCGGACAGTTCGCTTCGGTCGTCGGACGCGTGAGCATGGATTGGACGCTCGTGGACGTGACCGATATCCCCGAGGTGCGCGTGGGGGATGAGGTGATCCTGATCGGTCAGGCGAATGGACAGCGCATTCTCGCGGAAGATGTGGCGGCTTGGTGCGGAACGATCTCCTATGAGATCACCAGCGGGATCAGCGGGCGTGTGCCTCGCGTGATCATCCCCGCGGCTCCCGCTCAGGGAGATGCCGGGCGGAGGGAAGTGTCCGAATGAGGAGGATGGGTGCGGCGGTCGCGGCCGCGATCTTCGTCGAGAGAGGGAACGGACGATGAGGCCCTCGCGCGGTCATCCGCTCGTGGAGATCATCCTCGGGCTCCTTCCCGTCTTGGCCATCATGTGGGTGACACCGCTTCTGATCGAAAATCGAACGGACTTTCTGCGGGTGAACACTCTCCTCTCGCTTTTGGCCTTTTCCGTCGCTGTCGCCTCGAACGTCATCCACCGTGAGGGATTTCGAGACATCGGCCTGCGCGTGGACAATCTCGGGCGCGCGCTTCGATGGCTCGCTCTCCCGACGATCGCTGCCGCTCTGGTGATTCTCGCCATCGGGTTCGCTGTCGGAAGCGTGAATCTCGGCGATCGGTTCTTCTTCCATCTGAAGACGCTTCCTCCCTGGGCGCTCGTGCAGCAGTATGCGCTTCAGGGATTCATCCATCGCCGGTTGCACGATCTTTGGGGAGGGGGACGGCGGACAGCATTCGGCGTTGCCGTGATCTTCGCTGCTTTGCATCTGCCGAATCCCGTGCTCGTTGTGGGAACGTTCTTCGGCGGATATGTCTGGGCGCGAGCCTTTCAGTGCGAGCCGAATCTTTTCGCCCTGGCGGCTTCGCACACGCTGTTGAGCGCCTTGCTCGCGAATGCATTTCCGGCTTCAATCTTACCGAACATGAAGGTCGGCTGGGGATATTGGGGGTGAGGCCATGATGGGGCCATTCCGTCGTCTCCGAAAGAAGAATCGCGTCGCCGTGGTCGCCATTGAAGGGATCATTACCGATACGGTCTTCGGGGCTTCGCGCGAGCATATTCTCGAGGCTTTGGAGCGAGTCGAGAAGATGAAGGCGCGTGCTGTGGTCGTGCGCATTAATAGTCCCGGGGGGACCGTCGGCGCGTGCCAGGAGATCCACCAAGCGATCCGTCGCCTCCGCGAGCGCCGGAGGATTCCGGTCGTGGCCTCTCTGGGGGACATCGCCGCCTCAGGGGGCGTTTATGTCGCCGTCGCGTGCGAGAAGGTCGTCGCCAATCCGGGGACGATCACCGGCTCAATTGGCGTCGTGTTGAAGACCAATAACCTGCGTGGTCTCTATCAAAAACTCGGCGTCGAATCCGAAGTCATTAAGTCCGGCCCCTACAAGGATGTGCTCTCGACGTTCCGCCCGCTGACGGAGGAGGAGAGAGTGCTTCTGCAAGAGGTCATTGACAACACCTACGCGCAGTTTGTGGATGCTGTCGCTGAAGGGCGCGGGCTTTCTCCGGAAGCCGTGCGCGCTTTCGCCGACGGGCGCATCTTCACCGGGCAGCAGGCGAAAACCTATGGTCTGGTGGATGAGCTGGGAAACGCGCAGCGCGCTATTGAGCTGGCCGCGGCGATGGCCGGAATCGTCGGCGCGCCTGTTGTCGTCACTGTGACGCCCAAGAAGAAAGGACGTCTGGCGCGGTTCTTCTCCTGCTGGCGCGCTGTGCCGGAGGAAGCTCTCCTCTTGAGAGCGCTGCGCGGTCTCCCTCTCTGGCTCATGCCGCTGTGAGCATTACGCCCCGCAGGGACTCCGTTCGGTCACGGCTCTTCCTCATCCCACTGCCACGATGAGGAGCTGACGGTTTCGGAAGAGGGATCGGATCGCGTAGGGACCTCGCGGTGGCGTGTGGGGCGCTCCACTGCGGAGACCCCTTGTGCCGGTTCGGCGTCCAACTGCTTTCGGATGGCATCGAGCAGTCCGTTGATGAATTGCGTCGCCTCGTAGGTCGAGTATCGGCGCGCGATCTCAATGGCCTCGTTGATGATGACGATCTTCGGTGTCTCCGTCTCGTAGAGCAGCTCGTATATGGCCAGGCGCAGGATGTTTCGATCTACGGTGGCCATGCGCTCGATGCGCCAGTGCTCGGCGCGGCTGGCGAGCAACCGATCTATGGTCTCCAGGCGCTCGATCGTTCCCAGCACGAGCGAGGTCGCGAAACGGCGCACGTCCTCATCCACGTTGGGGCGGAGCTCGCTCCAATAGGTCTCCAACAGCTCGTCAATCGGTGGACGGGCGACATCGTACTGGTAGAGCATCTGCATGGCCGATTCTCGCGCTTTGCGTCTGGATCCCATAGACCGTCCGGGCTGTCAAAGATCACCCGGGTACCCCCCGGTGAGGACCCCGCCTTCGACGAGTCGAGACCCCTCGAAAGATCAGGCTTCTCGATACAAGTTCGCCAATTCGACGGCCGTCATGGCCGCCTCAAATCCCTTATTGCCGCTTTTGGCGCCCGCGCGATCAATAGCCTGCTCGAGCGTATCAGCGGTGATCACACCGAAGACGATAGGCACGCCCGTCTCCAGGGCCGCGGTCGCGATGCCCTTGGCGGCTTCGGCGGCGATATATTCGAAGTGGGGCGTCTCCCCCCGAATGATCGTTCCCAAGCAAATGATCGCATCCCAACGGCCGCTTGTGGCGAGCCGCTTGGCCATCAGCGGAAGTTCAAATGAACCCGGCACTTTGTAGACGACGACGTTCTTCTCTTCGGCGCCTAGTCGCTCCAAGGCATCCAGCGCCCCGGCGAGCAATCGGTTCGTCACAAAGTCATTGAAACGGCTTGCGACGATGGCGAATCGCAAACCCTCAGCTCGCAGCGCTCCTTGCACGACGCGCGGTTCCATAGATCGCTCCTTCGAGAGTCCGAGTCGAATTGTAGTCGCGCAGGAGGAAGGGCGCAAGGAGATAACCTTGGAGCAGTGGTGCGGGGGGGCGAACGTGCGGGCGGAAGAGGAGGAGCGCCCGCCGGCGATCCTCCTCTGTCCTATCGTCGCTCAGGGAACCAGACGCGAGAAGACGTAATCGTTGTTCGCTTGCGAGGCGTGGCAGTCAAAGCAGGCCGATTTCACATCAGCGTTTTTGATGAGAGGTCGGCGCGTCTGCGGATCGAAGGCTTGAAAACCCCATCCCCCCGTTTCCGGAAAACGTCGCCGATCCTTGACCATGATGGCTTCCACCTTCTTCTTCCCCGCCACGTACGCGCCTTGCTCGTTGACGTGTTCGTAGAGGACGAAGACGAGCTGGCTGCCATCCGGGAATGGTCCTCCGGCTTCACTCGCTCGTCGCCCTATGTCATTCACGTAGATATGGTGGAGGCCGCCGAAGGACCCAAAGAGCGGGTGCTTTTCGTCAAAGATCACCATGCTCTTGACGTGGGTCCAGTTTCGGTAGTTCGGCAGCCTGAGGCTTTCGACATCACCCTGAGCTGCCTGCCGCTGGCCGTAAAGAGCGAGCGCAGCACCGATCACGATCATGAACGACAGAAGCACACGTTTCCCGATGCGCATCATCTTTATCCTCCATGCGAGAATTTTCGGGCCTCGTTCGGGCCCACTTCTCATGATCGCCTCACAGTGTGCTAAGATAGACCTCGCGTGCGCGGTCGTCAATCAGGCACTTTTCGGTAGATTGGTCACAGGAGGGTGATGCATGGATTCACTGGGCGTGGGGGAATCGGCAGAGGTCTTGAACGCGTTGCGCTGCAAATGGGCAGCGCTTGTCTTGCGCCGCTTGTCTGAAGGGATCGTCCGGCCGGGTCAGTTGAGACGGGCGATCCCGGGGCTCTCGACGAAGGTGCTCTACGAGCATTTGCGCGCGCTGCAGGGGCGTGGGCTCGTCAGGGTGCAGACCTTCCACGGATATCCGCAACGTGCCGAGTATCACCTGACGGATCACGGATGGCGGCTCGTTCGTCTTCTCTCCGCCTGTGAGCAGCAGGGGATTCCTCTGCCTGTTCTGGCCGACGTTCTGAAGTGCCGGTGGCTTCGCGACATCCTGTGCATCTTGCGAGAGGGCCCACAGCGCCCCAGCCATCTCCGGAGACGACTCACGGGAATCAGCTCGAAGGTATTGGCCGAGAAGCTCCAGAAATTGGAGCGGCTGCGTTTGATCTCGCGTGAGGTCCGTGCGACGCGTCCGATCTCTGTCTGGTATCGGTTGAGCGAAGAGGGCACCCGCTTGAGCGCCATCTTGGATGGGGAGAAACGTGCGCACCACTCTGAATCGATTATCATGAGCGCCCCGGTTACGTCGGTGAGATCGCATAATGGTGAGTGAAGCGGCCGGACGCCTCGCGAGCGCTCCGCTCCTTGGGAAGACTCTCTTCACCGCTACAACCTGACCACGCTGATTCTTCGGGATAGACGCGATGGGAGCGCCCAGAGGGAGAGGGGGTGATCCCTCAGCCCATCGTCCGTTCGGCACTCCGACAGTTAGGCCGTGCGGGCCTTATCCCCGTCTCCGTGCCCCGGCGGAGGTCAGTGCGCGTTTCCTGCTCAGGCACTCCGTCGAGCGCGGCCGTCACGATTGACCAACGGCGGCAAGCGCCTTCTCGATATTGGAGACGGCCAGGATCACCGTCGCCTGCGTTTGACCAGGAAGCGTCGTCGCATACGCATACTTGATGTTGACCTTCGCCTGAGCCAATTTCTCGGTGATCTCAGCGAGGGCTCCGGGCCGGTGCTCCGCGGAGAAGATGAGCGCTTCTTCCTCAGAGAAGCGGATGCGCGCCGCGCGGAGCGCATCGCGCGCTCGCTCTATATTCTCGACGACGAGCCGCACCTTCCCTTTCTCTTTGACCTCGGGGACGAAGACGGCCGTGATGTTGACGTTGGCTTGTGCGAGGGCGGAGCAGACGCGATGCAGCGCCCCCGGTTTGTTCTCCAGCGTGATGGCGATTTGTGTGACGGTAGGCATTGCGCCCCCTCCTTATGCCGGAGATCTCGCCGGCCATCATTAATGATACGGCAAGGGGCCGCCGAAACAAATCGTCCTTGACATTCGGAGAGCGATTGGATAAAAATGCCGCCGAGCATCGAGCCGATTGGGCTGTGTGCGAGAGAGTGAGTGCACGGGACGACGGCGAATGAACGTGAGCAACGCGGAGTCCGAGTGAGGGTGACCGATATCGCGGACGTCGTGTGCGCGATGAGGGGAGATCTCACGTCAGCGGGGAACATCCGGCTGAGATGCGATCAAGGAGGACGATGTGAGGCGATGGCTCTGGATGCTCGTGCTCGGTTTCGCACTCCCGCTTCCAGGAGATCGAGCGCTTCCGGGAGCTTCTGAGGCAGCGTGGAGGTGGCGCAGGCCGAGGCCTTCGATCGGCAGCACTCGGGGGAGTCCCCGTGGGGTGCCCGCGAAGAAACGCGCTCGTATCCCCGACATCTTTTGGTCTGGGGTCTCGCAAAGCACCACGACGCTGCCCGTGGTGCTGCGCGCGCTCATGGTGGAGGTAGAAGGCGAGCCGAGGCGTCGTCTCTTTGAGGAGACGAGGTGGCTCGTCCCTCTGTCGGTGGCTGCGGCCGATTTCGACGAGGATGGACGACCGGAAGGTGTTGTGGGATTCGCGTCACCGTGGGGGGGAACGCTTGTTCTCCTGCCGGGAGGGGCTCTGGAATCCGCGGATCGCATGACCGCGCGCTCTCTCGCTGTGCCGATGGCGCCGGTGGAAGTGCAGACAGGCGATTTCAACGGCGATGGGCATGCGGATATCTTCCTCGCCGATGGTCTCGATGCTCACGCATATATTCTCGAGGGAGATGGTCGAGGTGGGTTCGCCGATCCGCATTTGGTCACCCTACCCTTTGTACCCTCGGCCCTAGCGGCAGCCCCTCGAGCCGGTCCGCCGCTTGCTCCCTTCGCCCATGCGGTCCTTCGCGTGCCCGTTGATCTTTTCCTCGTGGGAGAGCGGGAGGGACAATGGCACATCGCCCGCTTGCGGAACGGTGTGGTGCGGGAGGTGGTTTCTCTTCCCGTGCCTCCGGTGTCCCCCGGCAATCCGGGGATCGCAGGGGGTGCTCGTCCGGCAGGGCGGATCGCGACTATGCTTGTGACTGATTGGGACGATGATTTCCGAGCCGATCTCCTCCTTGTCGGAGGTGATCGGCTTGTGGTCTTCCTCGATCTCTCACAGGAAGGGTTCGCGCCGGCCGAGACGATTCCGCTCGATCTGTCGGTTCAAGCAGCTGTGGCCGGCGATTTCGACGGGGATCGGCGCGTGGATCTCGCCCTTCTGGAGGAATCCGGTTTTCGCGTGGATATCCTCTGGCGGGCGTCGGCGGAGCGGACATCGCTCGTCCTTTCTCAAAGGGTGCGCACGCTTGTCTCGGCGCGCTTGGATGGAGATCGCCGAGCTGATCTCATCCTTCTTCCCGAAGCTGCGGCATCGCTCGAGGTCTGGTCGGGTGAGAGCCTTGTGCTCGCACGGGAGCTGGTGTGGGCGCGCACTCGTACATCCGAGTCGCCTGCGCGTTCGATCGTCCTGGCTGCGGGGTGTCGTCCTTTTGCCGCGCTGTCGGTCGCAAGAAGTGGAACAGACGGGCTTCTCCTCGTGAGTCGCGAGGAGCCGGGAGGGACGTGCCCGAGTGTGCTCCATCGGCTGACGATGCAAGCGAATGAGATCGTCGTCACGACCACGAGCGATAGTGGCCCCGGCTCGTTGCGGCAGGCCATAGAAGAAGCGAATGCGAGTCCGGGTCCGGACGTGATCCGTTTTCGCATTCCCCCATCGGACCCGGGCTTCGCTGCCGGAGTGTTCACGATTCGGTTGCAGAGCCCGTTGCCGGAGATTCGAGGCGGAGGGACGACCATTGATGGAGAGAGTCAAATCGCATTCACGGGGGCGACCAATGGAGATCGTCCGGTCATTCTCTTGAGCGGCGAAGCTGCCGGATCCATCTCCGGGCTTGTTCTGGCCAGCGATCGCAACGTCGTGCGTCGGCTCATTCTCACGCGTTTCACCGGGGCGGATCAGGCCGCCCTTGTGATCCGCGGCGGGGCCGAGAATGTCATAGAAGGGTGCTTGATTGGAACGAGCGCGACCGGAGCGGGACCGGCGGGAAATACGTCGGGGGTGCTCCTGATCGAAGGCGCGCGGGATAACCGGATCGGAGGAACGTCTGCCGATGCTCGGAATGTGATCTCAGCCAATACGACGGGCGTTCTCATTCGCGGAGCAACGACACGGGGCAATCTCATCCTGGGCAACTTCATCGGGACGACAACCAGTGGCGAGGCGCCGCTCTCCAATGTGGACGGCGTCCGCATCGAGAGCGAGGCGACAGGAAATTGGGTGGGCGCGCCGGGTGCCGGTAATCTCATCGCTGCCAGTGTGGGCAATGGGGTGTGGATTCGCGCGCCCGGTAGTTCCGATCGCAATATCGTCCAGGCGAACCGGATCGGCATCACGCCGAGCGGTGCTCCGCTGGGCAATCGTGTGGCCGGCATCGCTATCAGCAGTGGGAACGAGAACCTCATTGGAGGGACGGAGCCGGGCGAAGGGAATCTCATCGCGTATCAGCGTGGAGTCGGAGTTCAGATCCTCGGGCTGTCCCGCAGAAATCGCATCCTGGGCAATTCGATCCGAGACAACGGTGAGTTAGGAATTGATTTGCGCGGCGATGGCCCGACGCCCAATGATCCGGGCGACGCCGATGCCGGGCCTAATGACCTGCAGAACTTCCCCGCGATCGCCACCGCTGTGCAGCGCCCGGGACGGCTCGTTCTCACCGGGACGCTCGACACGCGCCCCGGCGACGTTCGCGTGGAATTTTTCGCCAACAGGTCCTGTCATGCTTCAGGATTCGGTGAAGGGGAGACGCTGCTTGGAGCCATCCATGTGCGCGCGACGGGCGATGCGCAGAATCCGGCCGCGTTCACCGCTGAGCTTCCCGTGACAGCGCTCGGCCGATTCCTCACGGCGACGGCGACCGATAGCGCTGGGAATACGTCGGAATTTTCCGCCTGCGTGCCGGTGAACGCCGCGCCGATTGCCGAGGCCGGGCCGGATCAGCTCGTGGATGAGGGCACGGAGGTGGTGCTCGACGGAACGGCGAGCCGCGATCCCGACGGAGATCCGATCACATTTCGATGGCGGCAAGTGGCGGGACCTTCGGTCACCCTCTCGGATGCGACATCACCCCGACCGCGGTTCCTCGCCCCTGTTGTGGATCCCTCGGTGCCGCCTCCGGTTCGGCTCATCTTTGAGCTGATTGTGAGTGACGGGCGTGCCGAGAGCGACCCCGATCGTGTGACGATCACCCTCAATCGGCGTCCGATTGCCGAGGCCGGACCGGATCAAAGGGTGGATGAGGGGACGACGGTCACGCTCGATGGAACAGCGAGCCGCGATCCCGATGGGGATCGGCTGACTTTCCAGTGGCGACAAGTCTCTGGCCCATCGGTCGTCCTCTCGGACGCGACATCACCCCGACCGCAATTTGTCGCGCCCGTCGTCGCGCCGACTGTTCCTCCACCGGTCACCGTGACATTTGAGCTTATCGTCAGCGATGGGCGGCTCACGAGCGCCCCCGATCGTGTGACGATCACCATCAATCGGCGTCCGGTCGCTAATGCGGGGCCGGATCACACGGTGCCCGATGGAACGCTGGTCACGCTCGATGGGACGCGCAGCTTCGATCCCGATGGAGATGGGATCACGTTCCGCTGGACGCAGACAGCGGGGCCGGCCGTGGCGCTTGTCGGTGCGACAACTCCTCGACCGAGCTTCACGGCTCCGAATCTCGCCGTCACGGAAGCGGCATCGGTGCGCCTCACCTTCTCGCTCGTTGTAAGCGATGGGCGGTTGAGCAGCGCTCCGGACACCGTGGACGTTGTCGTGCAGAACCTCATCCGTTTGGATGACAGCCGTCGCAGCGGCAATCGGCTCGTCCTCAATCTGGCGACGAGTGCGTTCGAATTCCGTGCCGATCGTCTCGGTCGGACCTTCACCGGAACGATCACGGAGATCGCGCGCGGCGTCGGCGATGGGTCCCAGATGCGCATTGTAGGGGCGGGACCGGAAGGGCTCATTCTCACGGTGAACATTGACGTGCGCCGAAATATCGCCACGGCTGTCCTCATGACGGCGCGCGAGACACTGGCGCTCTTCACCGGCGATGTGCAGTAGCGGGGCTTCTATGGCGCGATCGCGAGATGAGACGGCGAACGGGGTCCCCCCGGAGGGTGGCCGATCGGTTCGCCTTCAAGGAGGAGACCATGAGGGTTCGATCTCCGGCGCGAGTGCTTGTCCTGATGGGACTGTTCTTGGGGTGGATGAGTGGGCTGACGGCGCGGTGTGTCGAGAGCCGGGCGCAGGAGCGGCCTGAGGTCCCCACGGTGGGGCACCCGCGCGCGCCCATTGAACCGGCGAATCAGACGGCGTCCACGGTGACGGGAGGAACCAGCACGGGACTCTTCCTGACACTCGGCCCGCGAACGCTCCGTCGCGGCGAGTTTACGCTGAGCGCCTCCTGGAGCAATTTCGATCGCGATCCGGGCGATGTGGACATCAATCAGATTCCACTTAGTGTCACATTCGGAGTGACCCATCGGCTGGAGCTGTTTGTGACGGCGAATGTCTTTCAGCAGATGACCTCGCGGCAGCCCTTCGCGCTCTCGGGCTATCAATTTCACGGTGTGCGCCGAGCCTTCGGCGGCGATCCGCTTGTCGCCTTCGGTCCGCCAATCGGGGGACGAGAAGGAGCCGCCGCGTTCTTTCCCTTGAGCGGAGCGCGCTTGGGAGGGATTCTGCCGCCACCCGGGAGCTTCTTCGGCCCCGCTATTCTCGCTGATCGTCCGAGCTTCGTCCTCGAGTGGCCCTTTTTTGGCCCGGCGACGTTCCTCTCCCGCGAGTTGGGATTTGATGTGGAGCGGTCGGCCAATGGTCTGGGCGATGTGACCGTGGGGTTGAAGGCTGCGCTGACGGAACCATCGGGATCATTTCCTCTTGCCGTGGCCGCCTTGCTGCGTCTGCCGTCCGCACGACATTTGGAAGCGCTCGCGCGCGGCCGCAGCTCGGGGGCGACCGATGTCGGCGTGATCCTCATCTCCGCGCAGAATTATCTCGGTCATCGCCTCCGCTTCGTGCAGAACATCGGATATGTTCGCTCCGGAGATCCGAAGTTGGGCGGTGTGAAGGTGCTCGACCGGCGCGATCAACTCTTACTCAATGCGGGCGTGGAGATCGCGCCGGCCCAATGGCTCGTGCTCGTCGCGGAATGGGCGAACGCCATCGCCGTCTCTTCGGGAACACCTCGTCTGAATGCTCTCAATCCTTCTGATCTGCTCCTTGGAGCGCGATTTTACGGATACGAAGGGCGGATTCAGGTGGGTGGCGGATGGCGGAGGCTGTTGAACCAATCGGACGGGCGCACGATCCCTGTCTTTCAACCCGGCCGAGGCGTGTCCCCGCTCGATATCGGTTCGCGGGATGCCAACGGTTTTATCGTCAATCTCGCTCTGGCGCGTCGCGCTTCGATTTTGCCGCCTCCTCCGCCCAATCGCTCGCCGAGCGTCACGCTCTTCGTTGACCGCGCGGAGGTGCGCGATGGGGAGCGCGTGACTGTAGAGGCGCGCGCCTTTGATCCCGACAACGATGTGCTCACATATGCGTGGACGGTTGAGCCTCCGGTCCCGCAGGAGGCGGTGCGCGCGGTGGGCGTGCCCCCGGGAGCTCCTCCGGGGAATCGCCTTGTGCTTGAGACGGCGGGCTTGAATCCCACGCCGGGAGCGCCGCCGCGCACGTTCACCGTCACGGTACATGTTGAAGATGGGCGCGGAGGCGTGGCGTCGGATCGGCGCGTGATCACTGTGACATCGCCACCTCCTCCGCCTCCTCCCCCTCCACCTCCTGCCCCGCCGCCCAATCGTCCCCCTGTGATCCAGGATCTGGAGATCGCGCCTGTCGGAACGCCGCAGGTCCCCGGACAGATCACCGATGGCGATCTCGTGCGCATTCGCGCCATTGCTCACGATCCGGATGGCGACGTGCTCGTCTACCGGTGGAGTGCGACGGCAGGGCGATGGGTGGGCATCGGGAGCGAAATCACATTCGATACGGCGGGAGTCACGATTGGTCCGGGAGGGCCGCCTGTCACGGTGACGATCACCGTGGTTGTGGATGATGGCCGAGGAGGGACCGAAAGCCGCTCGCGCGCGATCACCGTCATGGCGGTGAGGCGTCCGGAGCCTGTTCGGCAGCCGGCTCTTTTCTTTGGCCTGAATGCCGCGCGCATCACCAATCTGCACAAGGCCGTTCTCGACGATGTGGCCGATCGGCTGCGGCAAGATCCGCGCGCTACGCTCGTCGTGGATGGACATCAAGATCGCGCCGAGCGCCCCAGTGTCGCGCGCACGCGGGCTCGCAATACCGCCGAGTACCTGATCCGACAGCGCGGCATTGATCGCGCGCGCATTCAGATTCGAAGCTTTGATGCGCGGCGTCCCCATGAGAGCGGACAGCGCCGGAGGAACCGTCGTGTGGAGCTGTGGATTCTCCCTGCCGGCGCTGAGATGCCTCCTGATAGTGCCGGAAGCACATCCCGTGATATCGCGCCGTGGCGCGAGCCGCATCTTTCTGCACGGGCTCGACCCGCGGAGATGTTGTCGCTCGCTTCTTCGGAGCATCCGGCGAAGGAGAAGCGTCGCCGTCCTCTCCGCGTGATGCCGCGTGTGTCGGCTCATATCTCCCCGCCGCGAGAAGAATCCGATGCGCCTCCGAGAGTCGGAGAGCAGGTTCCGCGGGCACCGGGCGAGCGTCGGTCCGAAAATTGGTGATCGCCCTGCGCCTCTCCCGTAGGCTGGAACGGGGGGCTCGCATCGGCTCAGGTCATGGGCGACGACTCTCGTGAGAGCGGGCGACACGCTCGCGCCGCTGATCACCGTGGGCTCAGCGCTCGAGGTCATCTCGGGAGGCGGCGGAACCCGCGACAGACTTTCCAAACATTTTCGTTGACAAAGTCGCCCTACCTGGGCTATACTCTTCCCCGACTCGCGTGATCGGGAGGTGCGCATGGTGCGGTTCGACAGAGAAGAACGCGTGAGGACGCGGTTCGACGGCATAGCGCGCCGCGTTCGGCAGATCGAGGTCTTCGTCTCTCGAAGGCCGTGGGCGTCGGAGCCTGCAAGCGCCCTCGCCGATGACGTCTGTCGTCGCTGAATCCTCGGCGAACGGTCCCGCGATCGTCCGTCTGTCCTGTGATGGGGAGGAGAGCTGTCCCCGCCGAATGTGCGTTCGTTCATGGCATGGCGTCGTCTATGGAGGACGTTGGATCGAAGGAGGCACAGAAAGAGACGAAGGCCGCGCGGATCGAGCGGCTGAAGGCGGAGAAGAATCCGTGGGAGCACCTGGAGGAGATCCTGCGGTTCGCCGCCGACGGGCACGAGGCGATTCCGCGCGAGTGGCTGGAGACCTACTTCCGGTGGTGGGGGATCTACACGCAGGGAGATGGGCGAGGCGTTTTCGGGAAGGCGACGCCGTACTTCATGGTGCGGATTCGCATTCCGAACGGCCTTTTGGTCTCGTCCCAGCTTCGGGAGATCGCAGACCTGGCCGAGCGATATGCCCGCGGGTTTGGAGATATCACCGTGCGGCAGAATATTCAACTGCATTGGGTGCGGATTGAGGACCTGCCCGACATTCTCTTTCGCCTCTTTCGCGTGGGACTGACGACGATGGGGGCCTGTGGCGATGACACCCGCAACATCACGGGTTGTCCGCTGGCGGGAATTGATGGCGATGAGATATGCGACGCTTCGCCTTTGGTGGTGCAGGCGACGCGCCTGCTCGTGGGGAATGAAGAGTTTTATAATCTGCCGCGCAAGTTCAAAATCTGCATCACAGGCTGTCGCGTGTGGTGTTCCTATCCGGAGATCAACGACATCGGTCTGACGGCCGTCGAGCGCGTGGGAACGGGCGGGAGACGGGAGATCGGGTTCTCTGTGCGGGTGGGAGGGGGCTTGTCGACGGCGCCTCATTTTGGGGTTCGCCTGAATGCGTTCGTTCGGTGGGCGCAGGTTCTGCCCGTCATTCGGGGGATCACGGAGATTTTTCGCGACAGCGATGTCTTACGGCGGGATCGGACGAAAGCGCGCTTGAAGTTCCTCTTTCTCGAACACGGGTGGACGGCCGAGCGATTTCAAGAGGAGCTGGAGCGGCGTCTGGGCTTCCGACTTGATCCGGCTGTGGAGGAGGAGCCGCCCGAGCGCGTCTTTCGCGATCATGTGGGCCTGCATCCGCAGAAGCAGGAGGGGTATTACTACGCGGGCTTCGCCATCCTGCGCGGGCGGATCACGGCCGAGCAGATGCGTCATGCGGCGGAGATGGCGGATCGCTATGGCGATGGGCAACTGCGCACGACGAACATGCAGAACCTCGTCGTGCTCAACATTCCGGAAGCGCGGCTGGGGTCTTTCCTGCGAGCCGTCGAGAAGACGGATCTGCGTTTGGAAGCCTCTCCGTTTTGGCGCGGCGCCATCGCCTGCACGGGGACGGAGTTTTGCAAGCTGGCGATCGCCGAGACGAAGGATTTCGCGCGCTGGATTGTGGAGGAGATGGAGCGGCGGCTTCCCGGTTTTGACGAGCCGCTCAGGATCAACGTCAACGGGTGCCCGAACTCCTGTGGGCAACATTGGATTGCGGACATCGGGCTTCAGGGCTGCAAGATGAAAGTCGGAGGGGAGCAGGTAGATGCTTTCGACATCCTCTTGGGAGGAGCTGTTGGTCGGGGCGCGCGGTTCACGCGTCGCGTGGGGCTCAAGATCCCGGCCTCTGAGGTTCCGGATGCCCTCGAGCGATTGCTGCGCGAATATCTGAGCCGTCGGCGGCCGGGCGAGCGATTCCATGAATTCTGCTGGCGCCACAGCGAAGCGGAACTGCGCGCACTGCTCGTCGGGGAGGAGGTCGAAGCGTGTGCTGCTCCAGTGGGGTCGGGGCCGCCTCCGCATGGCATAGAGGGATGACATGGGACGATACACGATGAGTTCCTTCGCAGGGTTCGCGAGCGCGCGGGGCGGGATGTGTTCGTGTCCCTGTCCGTGTATGTGTCCGGGCGCGCCGGTAGCGGGCCTCTGGGAGGGCGAGGGGATATAGCCGAGAGGCAAGCGATGGAACCAAGGCCCGCTATCGGGAAGTCCCGAAGCGGGCCTTTTCATTCTGGGACACAGGAGGACGAGGAGATGGAGAACGGAGAATCCTTGGAGCGTGTGCTTGTCGGACTGCCCTCGGAAGTGCAGGAGGAGATTCGCCGGTTCGTGGCGGAAATCGAGGCTCTCGAGGCCGGGCGACGCGATCCGGAGGATTTCAAGCGGTTTCGCTTGGAGAATGGGGTGTATGGCATTCGCGGAGCGCCGGAGGCGCACATGGTTCGGGTGAAGGTGCGGTTCGGTCGTATCACGCCGGAGCAGTTGGAGGCGCTCGCGGACATTGCCGATCGGTTCACGCCGAATCGGCAGGTGCATCTGACGACGCGGCAGGACATTCAGTTTCACGGTGTGCAGCGTCGAGATGTCCCCCTGGTGCTGGCCTACATTGCGCGCGCGGGTCTGACGACGCGCGAGGCGTGCGGTAACACTGTGCGCAACGTGACGGCCTGTTCCCTGGCGGGCATCTCGCCCACGGAGGTCTTCGACGTGACGCCCTATGCCGATGCGGTCTCGCGCTATTTTCTGCGCCATCCGATCGCGCAGAATCTCCCGCGGAAATTCAAGATCGCTTTCGAGGGATGCCGCGAGGATCACGCTCGCGTGCGAATCCATGATATCGGCGCCGTGGCTGCAGTGGAGGACGGACGGCGGGGATTTCGCCTCTACATCGCGGGGGGATTAGGAGCTCAACCCCGTGCGGCTGAGCTGCTCGAAGCGTTCACGCCGGCCGATCTTTTGATTCCCACGTGCGAAGCCGTTCTTCGCGTTTTCGATCGGCATGGTGAGCGCCGACCTGAGCATACGTTTCGCATGCGGGCGCGGATGAAGTTCTTGGCCCGACAGTGGGGGACCGAGCGATTGCGCGAGATGATTCTGGCGGAGCGCCGTGTGCTCCTCGCCACGCGCTCCGGGTTAGCGCGGTATGAGATCGAGGAGGGAGAAGAAGAGGTGCCCCCCGCTGTCGAGATCCCCCGCGAGAGGCCGGCCGCGAGAATCTCTTCGCCGGAGTATGAGCGTTGGCGGCGGAACAATGTCCTCGCGCAACGACAACCGGGCTATTCGGCTGTCCTCGTGCGCTGCGCCTTGGGGGATGTGACGAGCGATGCGTTGCGGGCCCTGGCGCGCATCGCGCGCCGATATTGCGGGGGACGCATGCGCACGACGATCACGCAGAATGTGCTCCTGCGATGGGTCCCGACGGATGTCTTGCCCTGGGTCTACGCGGAGCTTGCGGAGGCCGGACTCGCTGAGACGCATCGGCTGGCGGATGTCACACGGTGTCCGGGGGCCGATACGTGTCAACTAGCGCTCACGCATTCGCGGGGCTTGGCCGAAGCCGTTCGTCATGTGCTCTCCGGCGACGGATTCGAGGAGATTCCGGAGCTGGGTGAGTTCACGATCAAGATCTCCGGCTGCATGAACTCCTGCGGACAGCATCATATTGCCGACATCGGCTTCTATGGCGCCTCGAGCGATATCGGTGGGCGCGCCCTGCCGCAGTATGTGATGCTCGTCGGGGGATACACGGAGCTGGAACGCGTCCAGTTCGGACGTGCAGTGGCGCGCATTCCGGCCCGGTGGGCACCTCAGGCGCTCGCGCGCGTGCTCGCCCTCTATCGCGAAGAGCGCCGAGAGGGAGAAACGTTTCGCCAGTTCCTCGCGCGCGTCGGTCCTGAACGCTTTCGGGACGTGCTCGCGCCGTTTCAGCAGGCACCGCCGTACGAAGAGGCGCCAGAGCTCTATCGCGATCTCGGCGCTGAAGAAGAACCCTTCCGTGCGGAGATTGGGCCGGGAGAATGCGCCGCATGAGGTGAGAGCAGGGCCTTTCCGTCGCACGGATGGGCACAGTGAGGAGGAGCCATGAGCGAAGGATCTCGCATCGGGAAGGTTTACTTGGTGGGCGCAGGGCCTGGGGATGTGGGATTGCTGACACTCCGCGGAGCGGAGGTGCTGAGCGGGTGCGAAGTCGTAGTGTATGACGCCTTGGTGAACGAAGAGATCCTCGCATATGCGCCGACAGAAGCGGAACGAATCGGCGTAGGAGAAGCGCATGGCGAGGGGCGATTGACGCAGTCGCACATCATCGAGATTTTGATTGACCGGGCGCGGCAGGGGCGGCGCGTGGTGCGGCTCAAGGGAGGGGATCCGCTCCTCTTCGGACGGGGAGGGGAGGAAGCGCGCGCATTGCGGGCCGCGGGGATCCCCTACGAAATCGTGCCCGGCGTCTCGGCCGGCCTGGCCGTTCCGGCGTATGCCGGGATCCCGCTGACGCATCGCGGAATCTCCTCGAGCGTGGCCTTTGTGACCGGACATGAGTGTGCCGCACGCGAGGGAGCCGTGCGCTGGGAAGCCTTGGCGCAGGCAGCGGAGACGTTAGTGATCTTCATGGGGGGGAAACGGCTGCCGCAGATCGTGGAGCGTCTGTTGCGCGGAGGGCTGGGGCCGGAGACGCCGATCGCCCTCATCGAGCGGGGAACGTACGACGATCAACGGGTTCGCGTGGCGACATTGGGAACCGTCCGAGCCGAGATCGAACGAGAGCCGTTGCGCTCGCCCGTCTTGATCGTGGTGGGAGAAGTCGTGCGGCTCTCCCGCGAGCTGGCGTGGTTTCCCATGGGCGAACTCGTGGCCGAGGTTCTTGAGGAGGAAGTGGTGGCATGAGGTTCTATCCCGTCATGCTCGATTTGCGAGATCGGGAAGTGGTGGTCGTGGGAGGTGGCGCGGTAGCCGAACGGAAAGTTCGAGAGATGATCGAGGCCGGAGCTCGGGTTCGGGTGATCAGCCCGGACGTGACGCCCGCTTTGGCGCAGCTCGGGGCGGAAGGGCGGATCGTCGTTTGTCGGAAGCCATTTGACGCTGCTGATCTGGAAGGAGCATGGCTTGTTATCGGAGCGACCCCTGATGCCGCGGTGAATCGGGCCGTAGCCGAAGAGGCTGCGCGCCGCCGCCTCTTCTGCAACATCGTGGATCAGACGACGCTCTGTTCATTTCTGGCCCCTGCTGTGGTGCGGCGAGGAGCGGTGACCATTGCCATCTCGACGGGTGGGATGAGCCCGGCCCTGGCCGTGCGCCTGAAGCACGAGGTCGCGGCGCATATCGGGCCGGAATATGGCGCCTTGGCCACGTTGCTGGGACGCATGCGGTCGCAGATTCAGAGACTCATCCCTGATCCGAAGCGGCGAGCACTCTGTTTCCGTCGGCTCGTTGCTTCGAACCTGCTCGACCTGCTTCGTGTCGGGAGAACACGCGAAGCCGAGCGGCTCGCCTGGAGGCTTGTTCGGCAGTGGGCATGTTCGACGACGGAAGCCAATCTCTCCGGAGGTGAGACGCCATGAGTGACGTGTCCGTTCCTTCCGAAATCCCTTCTCCGGTGTCAGAAGAGCGACGCTCGGATGGGGCGTTGTCTCTTGAGGAGATCCATCGGCTCAACGACGCGTTCGAGGGGAAGCCGGCGGAAGCGCTTTTGGAATGGGCGCTCGAGCGCTTCCATCCGCGAATCGCGCTGGCGTCGAGTTTCGGTGCCGAAGACGTTGTGCTCATTGACATGCTATGGCGCATTCAGCCGCAGGTGCGCGTCTTCACGCTCGACACGTGGCGCCTGCACACGGAGACCTATGATGTCATTGACCGAATCCGCGAGCGCTATGGGATTGCCGTGGAGATCTACACACCGGATCCGACCGAGGTTGCCGAGATGGTTCGCGCGCATGGGTATAACCTGATGTATCGTTCGGTCGAGCTGCGGAAGCTGTGCTGTCACGTGCGGAAAGTGAAGCCGTTGGAGCGAGCGCTCGCGGGTCTGGAGGCGTGGATCACGGGCTTGCGGCGGGAGCAGGCCGTGACGCGAGCGCACGTCGCCAAGATCGAGCGAGATCGAGCACACGGAGGACGTGTGAAGCTGAATCCGCTCGCGGACTGGTCGTGGGAGCAGGTCTGGACCTACATTCGTCACCACAAAGTGCCGTACAATGTGCTGCATGATCGCGGGTATCCGTCCATCGGTTGCGCGCCGTGCACGCGGGCCGTTCGACCTGGAGAAGATCCACGCGCCGGGCGGTGGTGGTGGGAGCACGATGCGGCTCCTCGGGAGTGTGGATTGCATGTCGCCGAGTGGGCGCGCGGCGACGTCGTGCTCCCCTCAGCGGAAGGCGCGAGGACGTCGGAGGCGTGATCGGATCCCCCAGGTGACGCGTGGCGTCTCAAGGGCCCTCGCGCGATCTGCGGATCGCATGGGGGCGCCTGAAGGGCAGGACAGCGCATGATCCAGTGGGGTGTGCGAGAGCGAATCGGGAGGAGCGAGGATGAGTGTCGAACTGTGGGGGGTGGTATTTCTGGCAGGATTTTTGGCGCAGTTTGTGGACGTTGTGACGGGGATGGGATTCGGGGTCATCTCCAGCAGTCTCATGCTCGCTGCGGGAGTGCCTCCGGTGCTCACCGTGGCGACGGTGAATCTCGTGAAGGTTGGTAACGGCGTGTTCGCCGGCCTCTCCCATTGGGGCTTCGGCAATGTGCGTTGGAAGTGGGTAGTGCCGCTTTCGATCTCCGGGGTCGTAGGCGCACTGCTTGGAGCGGCGCTCGTCAGCCGAGGATCCGAAGATGCCCTTCGCTTTTGGGTCCCGGTCGTTCTCCTCGCGCTCGGAGGCGCGCTCCTTGTTCGCTTCCTCTTCTGCGCGCGAGGGAATCCCTTGGCGTACGACTCGTCCCCTATGCCCAATCCGGACGCTTCGAGCGCGGAGATGACTCCCCGAACGGTGCTCTCGTTGGTCGGCATTGGGTTTCTGGCGGGCTTCTTCAATGCCCTGAGCGGAGCGTATGGGCCATTTATGACCACGCTGTTGATGCTCACCCGAAGTGGTCCCCCGCGCTACATCATTGGGACTGTCAGCCTCGTCGAGCTTTTCGTCGCCGGCGCGAGTGCTTTCCGGTTGCTGCCCGCGCTTGGCTCGTACGCTTTCCCCTTTTGGCTCCCGCTCGCCCTCATGGGCGGGGGGCTGATCGCCGCACCGTGGGGCGCTTATCTCTGCCGTCATCTTCCTGCGCGCGCTCTCGAGGGTGTCGTCGGAATCGCCGTCGTGGGCCTCAATCTCTGGAACGTGCTGCGCGCATTCGGATGAGGACGGCTCAGTCGCGGATCTTCTCACTGAGCTTGGCCTTTTTCTCCCTGAGGAGTTCGAGATGGCGGCGGCCATAGGCGATGTGAGCGATGAGACGTAGCGGAGGATTCTCCAGAGCCGGGAGGAGCATGAGCGTGCGCGCAGAATCGGCCGCCGTCATCGCGGCGACTACGCGCTCGAGCATGGGCATGAGATCCCGTTCCGCGATGCCCAGGGCGACACCAGTCCTCATGAAATTGAGTTGGAAATTGGCGCCCACCACTTCGGTCAGAGCATCCGCGCGGTTGAGTGGGCCGATGGCCTGAGCGAACGTCTCGAACGCGCGATCGCTCTCCAACGGGAGGAACGCTTCGGCGAGCAGGATGAGCGCGCGCGCTTTCTCGATGGAGGGCGGGAGGCGCCGAATACGAGACTCCGCTTCCTGAAGCAGAGCGAGTGCGGCCTCGCTCTCTTTCCGCTCCTCGAGTCGCCGAGCGAGAGAGCCGCACATGAGGACGAGCCTCTCCGGATTATTCAGCTCCAACGCCGTGCGGCGCGCGGTCTCCAGGTCTCCCTTCTCCAGAGCGCGCTTGGCCCAGTGGTAGTACACAAAATCGGCGACATCGGCGCGCTGCTTCACATCGCTCAGGCGAGGGACGAGAGCCGCAGCCGTCTCAAAGTGCTCGATGTTGCTGGCTTCGAGGATCGCCTGAAAAAGAAGCTCATCGCGCTCTTCGGCGCGTGACGTGCGCTCTGCGTGTCGAAGGAAATCGGCGATCTTTTCCTCCGGAGAAAGAGTGCGCCTCTGCTCTTCGGTGTGAATTTCGGCCTGTGTGCGAGCCGAGAGCGTGAGGGCGAGCCGGTTCAAGAGTCCGTCCACCACAGCGGCACGATCGGGGAGATAGCGCTGGACCGGCGCTCGAAGGTTCAGGAGGATGCCATAGAGAGTCTGCGGGGCGGTGAACCAGTCCGTCCGAGCGACTTCGGGAGCCAATGTCGGATTCAGGGCGATCTCGATATGGTGCCCGAGAGCCTCCAGAAGCACGCTCAGGTATCGCGCCGCCGTGGTCGGATTGACCGGAGGGGGTTCCGATCCAACGCCGAGACGAATAGGAAGATGCCAATCCGCAGCCACGTAGGAGCCGAGCGGAATCAGTTCGTACAGCCGCGCCGGTGTATGCCGCGCGATCGTTCGCAAAGCCTGATCGAAGAGCTGATCCGCGAGCGCAGGATCTTTGGCGCGGAGCCTCATGAGGAACATCACGAAGCTTTGAGTGACGCCTTCTTGTAAAGCCGCTGCGGCCGCATCGGCGGCGCTCTTGGGATCCTTCTCGAGCAGCAGGGTGGCCACGCTCATGAGCGCCTGCGTGCGTTCGGAGCCAAGGGCCTGCCGCATACGACGGGCTTCGGGATCCTGCTCGAGTTCTTCTCGCTCGTTCTTTTCGATCTCCAGGCTTTTGGCCAGCTCTGCAGCGAAAAGAGGATCGAGGCGGCCCACCTTGGCGAGGATCTGCTGGCGTAGCTCGATGGGAGAGCGCGAAGTGCCGATCCACGCGCGTATATCCTTCGGGCGTTTCGGCGCGGGAATGTGCGTGGTCTCTTCAAATGCCGTTCGAAAGAGCTGACGGGCTAACGAAGGCTCATGCTCCCACAGCGCTTCGGCAAGGGCAGCGAAGCTGCGGATCCGCACGACGGGATCGCCGATATCCCTCGCCCACTCGTAGGCCTGAAGCAGGAGCTGCACTGTCTGCCGAATCTCCTGCTCCACGGCCTCTCGCTCCTCCTCCTGCTCCGAACGCTCGACGCGCGCGCCTGTCTGCTTCTGCTCCTTCTTCGGCGGCACAGGGGGAGCTTGCCCGTGAGGACTCGGGCTTGCGAGGCCGATAGGGAGAACGACGAGAGCTCCGGCGAAGAAGCCTCTTAACAGCATGACCACCGGCCGTCTGTGAGCACTCAACCGGCGGCATGCACCACCAAACGACGCCATTGCGTTCACAAGTGGTGTGAGGGGGTCCCCCGTGATCCCGAGATCACGGGGGAGGCCAAGCGGTGATCCGATAGGGCTCGCTCGCCTGGGTCTATATTCGGTCGTCCGCTTGGAGGACCTCATGGGCTGATGAGGCTCATGTGCGGTCATCATTGGCATCCCCTCCTTTGCGAAATCTCCGTTTTCATTCACGCGGGGGGCGGCCCGCCGGTTCCGAAGGTTTTCCTCCTCGGTTGGCGATGGCGTATACTTCTTTTTGTCGCAAGGCGGGGGAAAGGCGAGGGAAAGAGGGAAAAATGGGCGAGCCGGTGCTTGTGTCTTGGAGCGGAGGGAAGGACAGCGCGATGGCCTTCTGGGAGGTGCGGAAGGCCGGCGGGTATGAGGTCGCGGCCCTTCTCACGACGGTGACCGAGACATATGATCGCGTGAGCATGCATGGAGTGCGTCGCGCGCTTTTGGCCAAGCAGGCACAAGCCATCGGCGCACCCCTTCACGAAGTCCTCATCCCGCCGGAGGCGAGCAATTCCGTGTATGAAGTCCGGATGGCAGAGGCACTCCGGACGTACCCGGAGCGCGGCGTGCGCTCGGTCGTCTTCGGCGATATCTTTCTGGAAGACGTCCGGCGATATCGCGAGGCACATCTCGCTCGAATCGGGATGCAGGGCCTTTTCCCCCTCTGGAAGCGCGACACCCGCGAGCTCATGCGTGATTTCTTAGCCGCCGGATTTCGCGCTATCGTCGTCTGCGTGGATCTGAAGGTTCTGAGCGCGGCGTTCGCCGGACGGATGCTGGACGAGAGCTTCCTTCGCGATCTCCCTCCCACCGTGGACCCTTGTGGCGAGAACGGCGAGTTTCACTCCTTCGTCTTCGACGGTCCGATTTTCCGCGAGCCGGTGCACTTTCTCACGGGCGAGGTCATCATCCGCGGCGAATTCTGTTTCTGCGACCTGCTCCCGTGCGTTCTCGAAGGGGAAGGAACTGAACGCCGATCCTCCTGAGCGCAGCGGGAGAGCCCCTCGCAGGAGGGACTCTCCCAAACCCGAGCGGAGCTCTTTACGGTCGCCGGTTCCCGAAGTCCCGGTGCCTGACGTTCTCCTTCGGTTGCAAATCTACCGTATGCGTTCCCGGAGCCGGCGGAGCGGTTTGCTTCCAACCGGGTTGCAGGACCTCGGAGACGACGTACCGTCCGGGAGGCAGGTCGAAGAAGCAGTACGCGCCATTCTGATCCGTGAGCGCCGTGCGCACGACCGTCCCTTGATCATCGCGCAGGATGATCGTCCACCCGGGCAGCGGCCGGTCCCGCGAGTCCATGACTCCATCGCCGTTCACATCCTCGAACGTGACGCCACAGATCGTCCCGCCCTCGCAGCAGAGATCGCTGCCGGCCGTCACATCGCCCACAAGATTGAAGCCCGCTTGAGGGCCGAGACCGAGGCCGGGCAGGAAACTGGTGGGGCCGCCGGTAACGACGACCTGCAGGCAATTGAGACCCGCGCGGAAGTCTGACAACGGGATCGTCAGGGGATCCGGTTGCTGGTAGGAGCGCGGAGGAGTCACGCCGATCTGCTTCCCGTTCAGGAACACAATCGCTTCGTCAGCCGCCCAGAGCGTGATCTTCCCGCTCGCTTTCGGGAGATCATCCGGATCCAGACAGAAGCAGCGTTGGAAAACGTACTGGCCTGTCCGACGAACTCTGCCAAGCTGGTCGGCCGAGATCCATTCGGATTGCGGTTGCTTCTTCGTCTGCGGGTTGGAAATCACGGTCGCCGGGCGCGGTTCTTGAGTGCTCGGATCAGGGTCTTGAAGGACCACCCATTCGTCATCGGGATCGCTGAGCGGGATCGGAGACGAGAGGCGCTCATTCCATCCGGTGTTGAGAATCTGCGGGCGGTCAGCGCACTCCCGAGCTTCGGCCGCAGCCCGCACGTTCGGGAACGAACACATGATGCAATCGTAGCGATTGATGTCCTGACGGTAATTGCAGGTGAACGTGCACGTGCCCGCACCACAGGAGAGAAACTCCGGCTGATTTCCCGGGATGGGGATGAACTTGCGACAATGAAGCGGTTCTGCTTGCCAGCCGGATGGCACATCTTCCGAGATGGTGTACGGTCCGCCGGGAGCAATGTTGTAGAAGCAGTACTGGCCCCACTGGTCCGTCTTGGTCGTGACCGTGTTGCCCTGGCTGTCGGTGAGAGTGATCGTCCAGTTAGGCAGCCCGGGGTCTCTTCCGTCGCATTTGCCGTTTTGGTTCAGATCCTCGCATTTCATGCCGCAGAGCCAGCAGCCCTGTGGGCAGGTGAGGTTCAGGGTGGTGGAACACGTGAAGTCTTCCACCATCCACTGGATGGTGAGCGTACCGGTCGTATTGTTGAAGAAATTGAGGCAGAACATTCCGATCGTCGTCGTCCCCGAGGGGATAGAGGAGCCGGCGGTGTAGTTCAACGTAATGGGGCCGGGAGTGGGAAAGGTGGGCGGAGAGGCGAACGCCCATCCGGGAGCAAGGGTCATGCCCATAAACGGAAAGTTCGCCGTGAGCGTGAGCGTGGGTCGAAGCGAGAAGCTACTAGGGAGGTTATTTTTCACGCTCAACTTCCAGCAGCAGGTCGGACCTGTCGGCTGGAGCGTGAACTGGAGCTGTGGGGACAACTCTCCGCAATAGTCCTGAGATGCCGCGGGAGTCGCGTCAGGAACTTTTAGGCGAGGGCCGGACCAGATCAGGAGGAAAAAGGCCCCCGCGAGAGCGACAATGGACACGGGTCCTCCGGGTCTGCGCATTTTCTTCTCCTCCTTTCCCGAAAAGTTTCAGAAGCAGAAACTGATGGAGACATAGGGCGGAAGCGGGTGAAACGGATGACAGAGAAAGCCGATGCACGTGAGCAGGAGAACGAAAGGAGGCACTGGGATGAATGTGAGGCTGAAGCTGATCGTCGGTCCTACACATCCGGTGAAGGCCATTGGTTCCACCGGCTCTTCGGAGGACGACGTTGTCGCCTGGCAGGTCGAAATCGTCGTCAGCGTGAGTGGTTCTGAGGTTGCCGCCGATGGGCCGGCAACAGGCTCGATCTGCGCATCCGTTTGGGCCACCTCCATTCCCAGGGGATTGATGAAAGAGATCTTCCGTGTGGCGAAATCCACATTCACCTTATAGCTCCCCGGAGGGAGCAGTGAGCTGCCGATGGTCATCGGAAGCCCTGTCTCCATGACGCCGATTGTCGGCCCAGCTCCTGTCGCCGGAGCCATGGCTATCGGCACATTTCCGATCTGGAAGAGCTTCGCGTGATCAGGGTTCACGGAGACGCCGAGCCGACTAGCCGTGCCCGAGATCAGGCTGCGCGTTTGATTGAAGATCGTTCCCGCTTCTCCTTCCAGGCCGCTGGTAAGCAAGACGCGGAGGCAGAGCTGATCCCGAGGCTGACCGGGCTGGATCGGAAAGAAGAGCGTCGTGAACGACTGCTCGCCGCGCTGCCAACTGACCGTCACGTCGTTCGGCGTGAACGTCGCCAGCACGGGAAATTGCGAAACGGGGAATTGGAATGTGGTCGTCTCTCCGGTTTTCAGTGAACGGCGGCTAACTTGCGTGGCGACCGGAGCCCCGTTGACCGTGAGCGTCACGCTCAGGATTTCGATCGTCTCCGGAGCCGGAGCGGATCCGCAGATATTCATGATCGTCACCGAGAAGCCCTGCGGTTGAGTTCCGGGAGCTTGCGCCAGGGCCGGAAGCTCAAGCCGGAGACCGAGAATAAGAAGCATGAGGGAGATGAACCATCGTCGTTTCTTCATACCCATCCCTCCTCAATCTGTGAACTACCGACCTCCACCCTGCCTTGGCGTGGAGTACCAGCAGGAATGTGCCAGACCGAGGGAGCACTGTCAAGCACGAATGTTATTCATACCTCGTGGAGACCCCTTCGGGGATCTCGTGGACACTCGCACGAGATCTTTGCGCACTCTCAGGATCGCGTGGGGTTGGGAACTGCTCGCCGGATTATGGACAAAAATGGCGGAATCGGTTATTCTCTTCGCCCTCATGAAGCTGAGGGAATGGGCAAGAAATCAGGGCATGATGGGCACCCACCGCGATCTCTCGTTCTGCGCCCGTCTCTACCGCGCCGAGCGGGCTTTGGAGGCTTTGCAATGCGCGTTGTCCAGGCGTTCCGCTTCGAGCTAGACCCAAACTGTGCGGCCCGCGTGGCGTTGGCTAAGCACGTGGGCGCCGCCCGCTTCGCCTACAACTGGGGCCTGGCTCGTTGCTTGGAAGCCCTGGAGCGCGGTGAGCGGATCCCATCGGCGGTGGACCTTCACAAGGAGTGGAACGAGTGGAAACGACGGAATGCCCCCTGGTGGGTGGAGGTCTCCAAGTGTGCGCCGCAAGGAGCGCTTCAGGATCTGGAGCGGGCTGTCCGTAATTGGCGGGCAGGTCGGGCCAAATTCCCACGTTTCAAGCGCAAGAAGATTATTGCGGATAATGGGGCACACTTTACGGGTTCCATCCGGGTCTTTCCCCGTCACGTCCAACTTCCGCGTGTGGGGAAGGTGCGGATCAAGGAGGGGACGGAGAAGCTTCTTGAGCAGCTCTCTGAAGGGAAGGCGCGCATTCTTTCGGCGACCCTTTCTCGCGAAGCGGATCGGTGGGCGGTGAGTCTCACGTGCGAAGTGGAGCGGCCTGATCCTGAGCCTCGGGAGATTCGGGGTGTGGAGGATGTCGTCGGGATTGACGTTGGGCTGAAAGCTTTTGCTATCCTCTCTGACGGCACGAAGATCGAGGCTCCAAAGCCTTTGGCGAAGGTCCTGCGGCTTTTGAAGCGGCGGTCGAGGCAGCTTTCCCGCAAGCAGAAGGAAACCGTCCTGGAGCTGGATCCGGAGACGGGGAAGGAACGAAAGCGAACAGTTTTCTCTCGGAATTATGAGAAGGCGGCATTGTGCTTAGCGCGGCTCTATCGTCGGGTGCGGAACATTCGCCGAGACTTCTTGCACAAGCTCACCACGGAGCTGGCGAAAACCAAGCCGGTTCTGGTGGTGGAGGATTTGAACGTGCGGGGTCTTGTGCGAAACCGCCCTCTCTCCCGATCCATCAGCGATGTCAGCTGGGGAATGTTTCGGCGGATGTTGGAATACAAGTGCGCGTGGTACGGGGCCAGGCTGATCCTCGCGCCGAGGAATTTTCCCTCCACGAGGATGTGCTCCCGCTGTGGGTGTATTGGCCCAAGGCTGCCGCTGTCTGAGCGAATCTTTCGCTGTGCGGCAGTGGGCTGGAGATGGATCGGGATGAGAACTCGTCGCTCAATTTGAGGGGTTATGGTCTAGCCGTCCTTAACGGCTCTACCGAGAGTTCCTCGGGAAGTGACGCCTGTGGAGATCGGCTCTGCGGCGGAACGGGCACGGGCACGGCCCGGTCTACGAGCATCCGGTCGGTGAAGCAGGAAGCAACCGGACAGGTGTCGTGGAACACTTGTCCATGAGTTGCAGAACGGTGCTCTCACGCCGTCTTGCAGGCGCTCAATGGCGGAGACAGAAGAGAGTGTTGCATCGTCGCCGCAAGATGCGGGTTATCCGAACGCTCTTCGTCGAGCAGTGTTGGTCACGGTTTTTGCGCCGCGAGCAGGCTCTCGATGGCTTCTCGGAAAGCGGCATAGGGTTGAGCGCCCACGATCGTCCGGTGGACCTTCACCCTCAGGCTCCCCGATTCGAGGACACCCAGGAAGAAGGTGGGCGTCCCACGAACGCCCGCCTTTCGCCCTTCGTCCAGGTCGCGACGGACCGCTTCGGCATGCCGCCCTTCGTCCAGGCACTGCCGGAACTTCGCCAGATCAAGACCCAGTGCTTGAGCATGCTGCGCAAGCGCTTCGGGATTGAGAGCACTCTGATGCTCGAAGAGTCGCGCGTACATCTCCCAGAATCGCCCTTGCTCAGACGCGCAGCGAGCTGCTTCCGCGGCCTTGAATGCCTGCGGATGCGTGGGCAGGGGGAAGTCGCGCACCATGTATCGGATCTTCCCTGTCCGAATGTAGTCCCGTTCGATCTGAGGCAGCGTCTCTCGAACGTGTCGCGCGCAGAACGGACATTGGTAATCGGAGAATTCGACGAGCACCACGCGAGCCGTTGGCTCCCCCTTCCACGGCGCGCCTTCTACGCTGAGCACCACCTCGCGCGGTTCGGTCGGGCGCGCGGTCAGTACGGCGTTCAAGAGATTCCGGATCTCCTCAAGCTGCTTCTCAATCCGCGCTTGTCCCTCCTTGAGCGCCTCGATCTCCTTCCGCAGAGCTTGAAGCTCCGGGCTCGAAGGCGTCCCCTGTTGCAGGGCACCGAGAGGCACAGGGAAGAGAAGCAAAACGGTCACGGTCGTCCCGAGAACTACTCGTTGTCGAACAAAGTGCATCTCTCCCTCCTTTCGGGCCCCTATTCTCTCACATCCTAGGCGGAAAGGGAAGGTCCTTCCGTCACAGCCCCTCCACGATGTGAAGTGACACATCGGCACTTCAAATCGTCGAGCCCACGGGGGCGGGCGGCCCGGGTTAGCCTAGGGCGAGCGGGAGCGAGCCCTAGGAAACCTGGAGAGGGCAGAGAGGCGTGAGCTCACTGTCTCCGGTGAAGGCGACCCTCTTCGGTGCTGAACCAGACACTCAGCCTCCCTCCGACATCCAGAAGGATCAGGTCCTGACGTCCATCGCCGTTGACATCCCCGGTCACCAGGGAGACAGGAGCCGAAGTCGGTAACCGCTGTCGCAGCGAGAGGGGGCTTCGCCCTTCTGCTCCATAGATCCACACCTCCTCGGCAATGGCCCCCACGCAGGCGAGGCTTACTGCCTCCGGAGAGAATCGCCCGAAGGCGATCCCTATCGGGCCTTCCCCCGTCGGCAGCGCCCGCACAGGCTGTGCGGTCCACGCCTGCTCCCCTCGGCTTCTGAGCGCCACAATCGAGAGAGCGGCTTCTCTATAATGGGTGACAACGATCTCCGGTCGCCCATCCCCATCGAGATCTCCCACCGCCACGCGGAGAGGATCCTTCCCCACCTCGACGGTGACCGGGGTGAACGTGCCCGCCCCCTGTCCAAGAAGGAGCGTGAGACTGTGCGCGCCACTGTTGGCGACGACCAGGTCCAGCCATCCGTCGTGATTCAGATCCGCCACGGCCAGAGAGCTCGGCCTTCGGCCCACAGGGTAGCGGCGCCCGGCCCGGAACGTCCCCTCTCCCCGTCCCATGAGGATCTGCACCGCGTCCCTGTCCCCATAGGCCAGCACCAGATCCCCACGCCCATCCCGATCCACGTCCGCCAGAGCCAGCGCCCACGGTTGTCCCTCCACCGAGAGCGTTCGACCCTTCCGGAAGGTCCCATCCCCCTCCCCCTGCAGGAGTGTGAGGCTTCGCCCCCTCAGGTTGGCCGTCACCGCGTCCGTGATCCCATCCCCCGTCAGGTCCCCAACGGCTACAGCCACCGGACCTCGCCCCACCGAGAGACGTTGTCTCAGGACGAACGTGCCATCCCCACGATTGAGAAAGACCCGAACTTGGTCCTCCGCTGAGGTGGCCACCAGGACCCCCTCCACAGGAATCCCCGAGGCCGCTCCCCTCAGGGAGTGCACCGCAAAGGCTGCCAGATCCCGGTGGATCAGCTCCGTCTCCGCCGTGCTCGTATTGTTGCCCATCGTCGGATCGGTCACCGCCGAGCTCACCGTCGCCGTGTTGAGGACGAAGCCCCCCAGAGCCGGAGCGCGCACGGATATAAAGATCGGCGGAGCACTCGCACCCGCCGCAAGCACAGGACGATGGCACGTGACAACATCGCCACTCACTCCACACGTCCAGCCAGCGCCCGAGACGCTTGTCACAATCGCCCCCTCCGGCACAGGATCGCTCACGCTCACATCCGCCGCATCCCAAGGACCCAGATTCCTCACCTCGATCACGTAGGTGAACGCTTGCGCCACATTCACCACCGCAGGAGCCACCTTCGTGATCCGAAGATTCGCTTCCGGCGCCGGTCCGATGAACTGACCGAAGGCGACGGGCTGGGTGCCTACGGATACTGTGGTGATCACAGCGTTCGTCAGAGCATTGATCACCGAGACGTTGTTGCTGCCCTGGTTGGCTACATAAACGCGCGAGCCATCCGGCGTCACAGAAACACCCAGCGGAGCACTCCCCACAGGTATTGTGGCGACCACCGTGTTGGTCCCCGCGTTGATTACGGAAACGGTATCGTCACCTTGATTGGTCACATAGATCCGCGAACCGCTCGGGTTCACGGCGACACCGGTTGGTCCGGATCCAACGGGTATCGTTGCAGCCACAGTGTTCGTCGTAGCGTTGATCACCCAAACATCGTTGCTACCCTGATTCGCTACGTACACCCACTGGCCGCTCGGGTGCACGGCGACGCCGACGGGAAAGACTCCAACAGGTATCGTAGCCGTCACGGTGTTGGTCGAGGTATCAATGACCGAAACATTCCAGGTCTGGGAGTGGGCTACGTAAACCCGCGTGCCACTGGGATTCACAGCTATGCCCGTGAGGTCATCTCCAGGGACACTCACGGGTATCGTAGCGACGACGGTATATGTGGCCGTGTTGATCACGGAGACATGACCGGTGGTGGCGTCATGGGTTACATAGACCCGCGAGCCATCCGGGCTTACGGCAATGCCGATGGGGAAGGGGGATGCCAAGGGTACGGTAGCGATCACCGCATTGGCGGCCGTGTCAATGACGGAGACCGAGCTACCGGCGTAATTCGCCACATACACTCGTAATCCGTCCGGGCTCACGGCGACACCGATGGGACGGCTCCCCACAGCTATAGTGGCGACCACAGTATTGGTGGCCGTGTCAATCACGGAGACACTATTGCTCATGAAGTTGGTGATGTAAGCGAAAGGGCCTCCCACCGGTGAAGCCAGGGGAAGGGGAGGCACGCTGAGAGAGAGTAAAAAACCGAGAAGCACGAGTGCGCTCGTTCTCACTCTTTCCATATCCTCAAGCCCTCTCCATGCCTTCAGGCGTGGGTCGTGAAAATAAGAAGCATCTAAAGCATAGCCATCAGGGGCCATCCTGTCAAGGTGATGCCCCCCGCACCCAAATGGCGCAGTTCACGGTGATGGGGGACGCGATGCGCTCCTTTTCCAATGAAGCAATTGCAGGTGGGAACATCTCGCCCAAGTCAGAGGTCACATCATGACTCGTGGCTCAGTAGCTCATGGGCCTCCTGTGATTATGGTAAGAAGACGACCACTCATTGATCGGGACCTCTTGCGGCCCTCCACCACCCCATGGGCCGCAGAAAACAAAGACTACCACCGTTTCGACCTGTCCCACGCGCCGTCAGACGAACCGACAAGCCGTTCCCCACCAACTGGGCACGCGGGTTTGACCGAGCGCGGAGATTCATCCCAGACGCCAGCCACCAAGTTCTTTTTGATGATCTTTCATCCACCCTTGACCAAGAGTAACGGACCGGGTTTACCAGTCACGCACATCCGCAAATCAGACACCCGGTTTCCAAATTGGCAGGGTATTTCCCTTCACGAGAGCCTCGTTCTGAAGGCCAAGGTACCCCGCTTTCAGCGGTTCCGAAGACGCCGTTCTATACCTGCCTCTCGGCATCAAGATATTGAGTCCCATGTCCGTATCTGTTTTCGCGCCACTTGGTATCTTTCGTGGGCCGAACCGAGTTCAGCCCACGACGAGACGGCCTCGGCCTCATGCGACACGGTGATAGCTATGGCCCCGGTCGGACGATTATGATCCGGAATTCAGCGACATTGTTCCCCTCCTCCGATTCACTAATTCCATTTGGCGCATCGGCGATGACCCGAATCAGGGCCGGCCCCGTAGGCACGTCTCGCGGAATTGTCACAAGCTGATTGAAAGATTGGGATGCTCCGGCGGCCAGTGGCCCGGTCATCACGGTGGCCAACAGAACATTCACTTCTGCTACGGGTCCTCCACCAGCGATCAGTCGGATTTCGTGACGGGCCGGACCGGCCTCGCCCGTCCCTTGATTGACAATATCGAATCTCACAAGCACCTGGCTGCCCAACGCAACGTTACCCCCAGGAATCCCCGGTGGGATGGCCGTCAGATTCCTCACAATGAAGTCCGGGAAGGCGATCACCCGCCGGTTGCCGAAGTTTCGGCCCGTCACCACCTGATTGGCTGCTAAAGTGACCGTATGAGTTCCTGGCGTCGGCGGGAACGTTTGTACCCAGAGAGGTTGCAACACCTCTGCCACGGTGTACGTTCCCGGCGGCAGACCGCAGAAGCGATATGTACCTCCGGTGCCGGTGGTCGTCGTTTGATTCACCGGACCGGTGAGCTGGATGGTCCAGCCTGACAGTCCCGCTTCACCCGGATTGATCACACCATTGCCATTCGCATCGTTCCACTTCATGCCTTCGATGCACCCCTTGCACTTGCCCGCGGAGCCGGCATTGAAGATCGCTTGAATCTCTTGCGGCATGAGCGCGCTCTTGAAGAGTTCCACCTCGTCGAGATCACCGGGGAAGAAGCCGCCGCCTTGTTGGGCCGGCGTTCGCATGCCCAGATACAGGTCGCTCGCATTGTCGAGATTCCCCGTCAGGGGAGCACCCGCGAACACCTGGACACCGTCCACGTAGAGACGCACGCCACTAGTTGCGTTCGCCCGATCCACCGCCGCCGCCACATGGTGCCACTGACCATCGGCGACCGACGGCGCGGACGCGACATAGTTCACGCACGCCACACCCGGTGTTGGCGTCGGAGCGCACGATGAGCTTCCTACACCATTGGCCATCTGGAATCCCAGCCGGCCATTCGCCAGGAAGAGCGAATAACCCAGCGGCGTAGGACCGCTTCGCTTGTCGACGAGCACCACCACACCTGATGAGGCTTGAGTACGGACCCAGGCATCGAGAGTGAAGTTCCCCGTGCCGACATCAAGTTCAGCATGATCCGAAACGCGCACATGATCATCCACGCCATCAAAGTGGAGCGCACCAGCGACCTTTCCGGGGATTGGCGTCGGGCCATTAACGTGCGTTCCGTTATTTGGGACTCCGGCCAGATCATTCGCCGTTGTGCCCGACGGCTCGTCAAAGGGCCACCAGGCCGTCATATTCGCAGGCGGCGTCACGCAGCCGGTGACCTGGAGCGTCACGCACGACTTGTTATTCGCCTGATTCGCGTCGCCGACATTGGTCACTTCGGCGCAGTTTTGAATCTGGCTGCCCGGCGTTCCGGTCACGGTCGCCGCGAAGGTAATTGTCACGCCCGCACCGGGCGGCAGTGCATTAGTGGCAGTACACTGCACCCCACCGGGCCATGCCCCACTGGGACTGCTGATAAAGCAGTTCCACCCAGCAGCCCCACTCCCGGTGACCGATACTGGCGGCTGGAAGGTCATCCCCGTGGGTTGCGGGTCTGCAAGGACGACGCCCGGCACGGCAGGACATGCGGCTGTGCCCACGTTTGTCACCGTCAGGGTGATCGTGACCTGCTGGCCGCTCTGCGCGGGATTGGGCGTGATGGTCTTCGTGATCTCTCGATCACACACGCCTTGTTTGTTCCCGAAGTTGATGTTCATCGCCGACGGAGGCACCGTCACCGTGTACGTGCCGGGCGAGGGCGGGAAGGTCTGAATCCATCCGGGTTGCAACGTCTCCGAAATCGTGTACGTGCCCGGAGCCAGACCGGTGAAACAGTACTGCCCGTTGGCATCGGTCGTGGTCTGTACATCGAGAGGTCCACCCGGCGTCTGAAAGACCATGTTGATCGTCCATCCGGGCAGCCCCGGCTCATTAGGATCTTTCACGCCGTCGCCGTCGAGGTCATTCCATTTGATCCCGCAAATTTGATACGTCACTCTCTTGTTGCCGAACTCGACCACGCTGCTCGTTGCCGGTGCCACCGTCACGGTTTGCGGGTTGGGTGTGGTCACCGTCCAGCCGGATTGCACCGTCTCGGTGACGGTATAGGTTCCCGGTGCGACAGACTTGAGGCATGTCGGTTGAGTCTGGCCGGTTGTAATCGTGCCCACAGGAGTGTTGCTCGCATCGGTGACGGTGAATTGCCAACCAGCGAGCAATGGTTCGTTTGTGTCGCGTACACCATCGCCGTCGAGGTCCTCGAACTTCACCACGCAGATCTCTCCGGGCTGAGGCCTGTTGCCGAAGAAGACGTTGACGAGCTGACCTGGAGTGACTGTCACTGTTTGGGGATTGGGCGTGGTCACTGTCCATCCCGATTGCACCTGCTCGGTGATGGTGTAGGTTCCGGGAGCCGCCACGCCAAAGCAGATGCTGCCCTGGGGGCCCGTGGTCACCGGGCTTGTGGTCGGAGGCAGTGGCGCCGGGCTCACCGTGAACTGCCAGCCTGCAAGCGGCGGCTCGTTCGGGCCTTGCTTGCCATCACCGTCGAGGTCGCTGAACTTGAAGATGCAGATCTCGGCCTTGCCCTGGTTGCCGAAGGTGACGTTGACCGTTTGTCCCGGTGTCACCGTCACCGTTTGGGGATTAGGCGTTGTCGGCACCCAGCCAGCTTGCACTTGCTCGGTGACGGTGTAGGTTCCCGGTGCGGCGACGGTCAAGCAGGCCGGTGGCGTCCCCGGCGGAGTCGTCGTGATCGTGCCAACAGGATTGTTGCTCGGATCGGTGACATTGAACACCCAGTTAGGAAGCAGTGGCTCGTTGGGGTCTTGCACACCATCGCCATCCAGGTCCTCGAACTTCGTGACGCAGATTTGTCCTGTTTGACCCGGCTGAGGTCGGCACTTGCCCGCCGAATCTGCGTTGAAGAGATCCTGGACTTCTTTGGGCGTGAGCACGCGCTTGAAAAGCTCCAGCTCATCGATGGCGAGCTCGCAGCGACCACCGGGAACACGGATTTCTCCGATCAGCATCGTCAGGGCGTTGGTGATACTCCCCGCGGGCACGGTGAAAGTTCCCGCCGGCGCGCCGTTGATGTAGAAGGTGCCCACTCCCGTCGTACGATTGACCGTCACGGCCACGTGGACCCACGGACCGGTATTGGCAAGGGGATTCGCTCCCGTCGGCAGCGGACTTGTGCTTGTGAAGAGCATCGTGTTGAGCTGGAGCTTCAAAAATCCCGTGCTCGGCGAGGGCTGATCCACAAAGAGCGAGAAGCCCGTTTGCGTGGTGGGATCCCACTTATCCACGATGGGTGCGAGCACGCCGCCTCCGCTCATTCCACACTCAACCACCCGTATCCAGGCATCAATCGAGAAATCGCCCGTGAAGGTGAGATCGGCGCTCGGTGGAACCTCCACAAACGGGCCGAAGAAATACAATGCGCCGGCCCCGACTTTGCCAGGCACCGGATTGGGGCCGCCGCTTCCCACGGGTCCCGGCTTGGGTATGCCCGTGTCACTCACGGTGGAAGCTGGTGGCGGCGCGATATCCGTCACCGTCGTCGCGCTATTTTGCTCATCCAGCGGATACCACGCGACCATGTCCGGCGGTGGTGGAACGCACGGGCATTTTCTTCTCCCTTGTCGCTCGGCATCGTAAATGCTCTGAAGCTCGGCTTGCGTCAATGCGCGGTTGAAGATCTCGATTTCATCCAAAGCCAGCTCGAGAGCCGCAACAACGGCGGCAGCAAACGCCACGGCGGACCTTCCGAACCAGAGAGGCGCCGTGTTCGTGGTCACGAAACTGGATACCGTCGCGGTCGTCGTCGAGCAAGAGCCCCCCAGGTCGCACACAGCGAGTGTGACGGTCCCCGTGGCGCTCACACGCGCCGCAATGAAGCGCCAATCCGACGGCGACAGACCTTGCGGAACGGATGGACCGGTCAGGATCGTTCCATTCAGGTTCATTTTGAGCGCGTAGGTGGTTGGGCTATTGACTTCCAGATACAGCGAGTATCCGTTTGTGCTCGATACGTCGAACTTTTCCAACAGCGGCGTTCTGGCAATAGGGGTAGGAGAGGCGAAGGCCCAGAAGGTAATGGTGATCCCGTTCGAACCGATATTGAGACTGGAATGATGCGGCACTTCGGTAAAGCTTCGGTTGAAGAAGAGCGCACCGCGCAGAGGACTCGTCGAAGGATCCACCACGACCGGTGTGAGCGTACCGCCGAGGATATTGGGCGCTGGAAGTTGACTCACCACTTGGGGTCCAGCCCCAAGGCTGATGTTGAGCGGCGTGCCCGTCGAATCCTTGGTCGTCCCGTTGTTACCTCCTACCAGGTCCTGCACCGTGCTTTGGCCTACGGCATCATCCAGCGGCCACCAAGAGACCATACCTGGGGGAGCTTGCGCGCACGGTCCAGGTCCAGGGCAGGTCGGCAATGTGACGCAATGCTTTGTCTGACAGGTCACGACCCCCTGAGTGGTGAGCACGATGTCGAAGCAAACGGTGGATCCCGGCTGAGCGTTGGGACCGCCGATGGTCACGGTTCCTGTAACGGACTGGCCGGGTGACAACGGGGTGGTGATCGAACTCGGCGTGATGGTGACGCCCGCCGGAGGCACGAGGTTGATCCCCGTCACGACGGCGTTTGTCACGTTGGTGAGGGTGGCTGTATAGCTGAACGTGCCGTTGGGATTGCAGGCGATCTGTTCGTTGCTCACGGTCGCGCACTTGCACTTGCCTACCGTGCCGGCGTTCCAGATGGCTTGGACCTCTTGCACCGTGAGCGCACGCTTGAAGAGTTCGACTTCGTCGAGATCACCGGGGAGGAAGCCGCCGCCTTGTTGGGCCGGCGTTCGCATGCCCAGATACAGGTCGCTCGCATTGTCGAGATTCCCCGTCAGGGGAGCACCCGCGAACACCTGGACACCGTTCACGTAGAGACGCACGCCACTGGTTGCGTTCGCCCGATCCACCACCGCCGCCACATGGTGCCACTGACCATCGGCGACCGACGGCGCGGACGCGACATAGTTCACGCACGCCACACCCGGTGTTGGCGTCGGAGCGCAAATCGAACTCCCAACACCATTGGCCATCTGGAATCCCAGCCGGCCATTCGCCAGGAAGAGCGAGTAACCCAGCGGCGTAGGACCGCTTCGCTTGTCGACGAGCACCACCACACCTGATGAGGCTTGAGTACGGACCCAGGCATCGAGCGTGAAATCCCCCGTGCCGATATCGAGTTCAGCATGATCCGAAACGCGCACATGATCATCCACCCCATCAAAGTGGAGCGCACCAGCGACCTTTCCGGGGATTGGCGTCGGGCCATTAACGTGCGTTCCGTTATTTGGGACTCCCGCCAAATCATTCGCCGTTGTGCCCGAGGTCTCGTCCAGTGGCCACCAGGCGACCATGTTCGGAAGCGAAGATGGATCCACGCAGGCTGTGCTCTTGGTGTTGGTGTAGGTACAGGTGACGGTCTCACCGGGACCGAGGACAATGGTGGCTGTCGAACTGCTGACGGTCGTGTTGTTGGTCGGGTCTGTGCACGTGAGGCTCGCGAAGGTCCATCCGGCGGGCGGTGCCAGTTCTGTGACGGTATAGGTTCCCGGTGTGGTGAGGTTGCTGAAGGTCTGGGTGCCTGAGCCGCTCGTGGTGGTGATGGTGAAGCTTCCGGGCAGCCCGGCGCTCGCGGTGAACGGGAACGTGTCGTCGCCTCCGACGCTCGCTTTTTTGATGACGATGGTTCCTGGCGGGCACGTGACGGTGAGGGTGGCCGAAGCCGCCGCCGCGTATTTGTTGGGGAGATTCGGCGCGGTGCTTCCATCGCGCTCGCCGTCAATCGCCCCAGAATTGCCCGGCGTGCAGGAGCCCGTCGGATTCGGACATGTGCCTTTCGGTCCGGGCAGGCTCGTCCAAGTCACCTTAGCTTGGTTGGTCAAGGTAGCGGGGCACGAGCCCGGGTTCGCTACAGCCTGGTAGGCGATGCTGACGGAACCATTGACCGGTATGGTCGCGCAGGTGACGGAGACGTTCGGAGCAGCAAGCGTTCCGGTGCAGCCGGCCGGGAAGCTGAGAGAGCCTGCTATCGGCGTGAGGCCGACCGGTAACGTGTCCGTGAAGGCCACATCGAAGGCGTCGGCTGTACCCGCGTTCGCAATAGTGACGGTATAGGTGACAGTCCCACCTTGCACGACGGGATTCGGTGAGACAGTCTTTGTGATCGTGAGGTTGGGCTCGACAACGTGGACGTTGACAGGTCCTGAGTTCGTGGCGAATTGGTTGCCCGCGTCATCTTTGAACCGGACTTGGAACTGGTCTGCTAAATTGGTGCTGCTTTGATTGCTCGCGATATTGTCCACTTGCGCGTTGAACTCGATGATGGCGAACTCCAGGTTGGGATCGTTATCGTTGTTGACGATGTCGAAAACGGGAGCCGGATTTGTCGGCGACGCGACGAAGAAGATGGGGTCTACTCCGAGGCCCGGAGTGAAGGGACCGCCGGCCACATTGAGGGCGCTCACCGGGAATGTCGGCCCGGGGCATTGGGCGAGCGCTTGATTGGGACTGGTGGGCCAGAAGGCAGCGGGCGGACTCATGATCGGATTATCCGCGACAAAGATCACGCTGGGATTGCCTACGTAGGTCAAGCCCGGTGGCAAGAGGTCCTGAATTTGGAAGTTGCGCGTCGTGCCCTCGGGGATAACCGTGACCAACCGATAGCGCACGATCTCGCCGATCGTCGCGTTCACCGTGCCTGCCTGCGAAGCGGATTGTGGCGTCGTATGCGCTTCGGACGTCGTCTGGATGCATTTGGCGAAGGGTCTTGGACCGACGCACGCCTGAGCGGCATCCTCGAACGGTCCGCCGAAGCCCGCCGCGACGAAGTTCGGGCCGCTCTCGGTGTTGGAGTAGTTCTCCAGTCTCGCTCGGTTGTCGCAGCAGCCTGATTTGATGTCCGAGATTAGCTTCGCATCGAAAGTAATGACCGCGATGTTCTTCCCGTTCGTTTGATCGAAAGGACCGAGCGCGCCTTGGGTCGCGCTGTCGGTGAGTTCAATCGTAAACGCGCAATGACCACCAGACCCAAGAGTGAATGGAATGGGATTGCCGGTGCCATCCGTGACGCACAGCGTGGAAAGATCCGGCGCAAAACAAGAGGGCAGGTCCACAGCGCCGCACGGGAAGACGTCCCGGATCTTCACATCGAAGGCACCATTTGGCCCGGTGCCGAGATTCTCGACGACGATGGCGAAGGTGACCGTATCGTTCGCATCCACACCTGAGACGTTGCTGTTCAAGTTGAGCGAACCGATGTTCGAGGAGTTGATCGTCCCACTGAAGCGCGGGCACGAGCCGCCAGGCGGCGTGAAGGTTCCCGACGGGGGCGCAGCGGGCGAAAAGATCGCATTGGGATTATCGCTGGCCACCACGCCTTTGATGATCCTCACATCGGGCTCGGCGATTTGCACCTGCGCGATGGCGACTTGGCAGAACGTCGTGCCGAACGTGTTCGTCTCGCATTCCCGCGCCTCGTTGGTTAGGAACAGGCCGTCGGCAAAGGGGTCATTGGTCGCTGTGAGCGTAAATAGCAGGTCTATCTTGCGCGGAGTGTTCGTCGGATCGTTGAACGTGCCGTAGTTGAACGTCACGCTGTTTGTCGGAACGTTCGACGTGAAAGTGGGGCTCACCGTGAGCGTGTTGGTCGGGCCCAGGCAAGCCTGACCGGGAGCCGGGATTCCACAGGCCGCAGCGGAAAAGCTCATCGGTGGCCCTGCCGTGCCGTTGGCGTCTGGATCAGCGACATCAAAAATGGGCAGCGGCAGCCAATCTTGGATGGTCAGGTTTTCGGCATCACTGGACGGAATCGTCTTCTCGATGCGGAAGGTCACTTGGTCGCCCGGTGTCACCTGTGGCTTAGCCGGACAGGGCGAAGTATTCGGCCCGCAGATTTCCGTGCTCCCGCGTTTGACGGCGTAGACCGTTTTCTTGATGACGTCAGTGACGATGCTCGTGAGGGTTTTGCTGTCGTCCGTGACCACCACACCGGTGGGAGATGGGATCGTGGGTGGGTTGACGTTCGTAAACACTTCGCCGCGAATCGTCACGCAATTGGCCAAGGGATCGTCCTTGTCCACAAACCGATCGCCGGGATGGTTCTGGGGGAAGGAGAACTGATCCTGTATTCGCGCGTAAAAGACAATCTGACCAGTGGCCGGAACCGAGGAAGTCGGCGTCGTCGCCCATCCGCCGGTCAGAATTCCCGCCACATGTCTCGGATTCGAGGGGAATAGACTGGTCATCTTTTGGGAAACCATGAAGACGAGATTGGTCGTGCCTTTGATTCCCTGGCAGGTGGAATTGGGATCGCCGGTGACGAATAAGTCCAGAAAAGGAATGAAAGGCCCGCTGACGGTGCCGAATTGATCCGTGACCGTCAGCGTCGGCGCGGGTGCGGGAAGAAATTGCTGCCCGTCGGAGAGCTGGTCTCGGATTTCCAGTTTCCCGAAGGTCTTGAAGTCCGAGATCTGGAAGTTGAGCGTGTACTGGAGAACATCTCCAGGAGTGGGGCCGGGAGCGCCCGTGTCCTGAAACACGGCGACTTTCTTTTGAATCGCAATGCATTTGTCGGCAAGAATGTGATCGCTCGTCGTCACATCGCTCACGACGTGCGCGGGCGAAGTATCGCACGAGTCAATGGGCGTCCAATCGCCTTCGGCTTTCACATCGTTGACCGATTGTACGGGCTGGCAGTTCGGGGGAAGGACAGGGTTGCCGTTGGCATCTTTTTCGGGGATGAAGAAGTCCACGACGACTGTGGCATCGGGACCGGAAGCGCCGGTGAGCGAGGGCCAGGTCACGGTCAGGCAATTATTGGGAGGGTTATTAGGCCCTGGGGGCGGCGGTGTGACCGTTGGCGGTGGCGTCGTCGGGCTGACGGACACCACGCTCTGAAACGCCAAGTTGTTAGGGAAGCAATCGGTCACCGTGACGTTGCTCACGGTTTGGCCGTTGGCGATGTCCACCGTAATCGCGTACTGCAAGGGGTACACGGAGGTGAAGTTCGGGCCGGTGGCCGCTTCATCTTCAGGGCCCAGATACTTCTTGCCAACGGTGATGACTGTAGGGGTGACCGTTGCTTGAGCGGCCCAAAGAGTACTATTTGTCTCTTGTCCCCCGGAGCTGGTGAGGTCGCTCACGATCGGCGGATCGGTGCTCGGATTGTCCAGCGGGTCTGTCCCATAGCGGAAGCCGCCGCGCGCGAAAATCTTGAGCGGTGTGCCGGCATCAGCGAGATTGCTCACATGGGCGGTGACCTCGACCACAATCTCGGGCTGCGTGGGATCGAAGCTTCCGAAGGGCAGCTCCAGGGTGATCAGTTGTGCTCCGGCAGGAACCGTGACAGGTAGAATACCGCTTGAAGCAAACGGGTGCGACAATGAAACGCTTGGAGGCGTTGGGTTACACTGAGCGAGAACGGGGAAGCTGTTCAGAGAAACAGGACCGCCGACCACACCGACCATTTCGGCTTTCACGAACGTGATGCCGTCGCACGCACAGGCCGGATTGTTCTTGCTGAGGTTCGCTCCACCGGCATCGAGCACAAGGTCAATGAACGGCCCGTAGCCAATGTCGCCCGGGTTGGCGCTGGCGTTCTTGAATTTCACCGTGAAGGTGAAGTCTTCGCCAATGAGCACCTCTGCAGGCACATTGAGCGTGACCTGCGGCACTGGGCCCGATTGGGTGAACGTCGTCCTCGAACCCGTGGCCAGAAATAATGCGCCCGCGACGGCGAGCACGGTCAAAATCTTCTTTAGGCATCGCAGGTTTTTAGTCCTCATTTTTCTCCCCTCCCGAAAGGAGCCGCCAAGTGGCGCAAGATGCCATCTTGCGCTACCTCATTTCCATCCTTCGTGGCGTGCCGTTGCATAGAGCCGATTCTTGTGAAAACAGCCCGCGAAATGGCCCGCGAAACAGCCCGCGAAATACGCGGAAGACGCGAAAGGAGAATTGAGCTAATGAGGTGGCTGCGCGTCTATACCTACAGATCGGTATCAAGGTATTGAGTCCCATGTGCATCATGTGTTTTCGCGTCCTTTCGCATGGTTCGTGGGCCATAGTGAGTCGTTACGAAAAAATCTATCCCCCATTGAAGGCGGCGAACCCACTGCCATTCTTCTCCCTTTCAGGGCCCACCGGGATGCCCAGCGCGCGGATTCTTTCCACTAGCGCAGGGATCGGGAGCGTTTTCTCCCAATACTGATCGGCTCCGCGCCGCCGGGCTTCGCGTTCGATCTGGGGCGAGCCGTACCCGGTCAACACAGCCACCACAGTTTGTGGCGCTCGCTCCTTGATTTTGGAAATGAGTTCGAGTCCTTCCATGCCAACTCGTCCTGTCAAGCTCAGATCCACAATGGCCAGATCGAATCGCTCTGTCTCGATCAACCGTTCCGCTTCCTTCCGTGTGGACGCCGTGCGAACCGCCACCACGTCGGATGCCAGAATGGAGCTCAGGCTCGATCTGGTCGCGTCATCATCATCCACCACGAGGATTGTTTTTCGATCCATTCGATCATCACTGTTTTGTCATTGGTCATTTGTCCGTGGCCCGTGCGGCTCAACCGCCAACCCGCCACCGACGCCGAACACCTGGCGTTTTCATATAAGGCAAGCCGCGTGCCGAATTTTTCCTCTCGGTCGGCGGTGAGAGGGGTAAGTCTTCGGATGGAAAAGGATTAGGGAATCGAGCTCTTCGGAAAAGAGAGTGAAGAATCCGCCACTGTGTCTCGGAATAAAACACTCCAACTGTCTTGTTTTGAGGCAGAGTGTCCCATTATGAGAAATCGAAACAGCCCACGAAATGGCCCGCGAAATAGCCCGCGAAATGGCCCGCTAAACACGCGGAAGACGCGAAAGGAAGGGATCCGATCTCGTTGCTGGTCGCTGCTCATGGGCGCAGGGCAAGTAATGAAGGGCTACGGACAAAGAACATCTGAGTCTGAGGTTTGAAAGCAGGAGCGCGCAAGTCTCTGTCTGTGATTGACAATTTCGAGTGATTCGCGTGTTTTGTGGGAACTACCGAGTCAGAATCTGCTCCAGGCACCTCAACTCGTCCGGCAGCGGTTCTTGCCATAACCATGCCGCGTCAATCCAGAAGCCGGGGATGGCCTGGCTTTCAACTCGGCCGTGAGTGTGAATGGTCACCCTGTACGGCGCTGCGGGGTCTTCCGGAAGAAGGTGTTGATGGAGAGCCGTGTGCTCGGGATCAACCGCCCAATATTCGGCGACCCCGTGCTTGCGATAATTCGCGGCCTTCGTTTCCAGGTCATGATGGCGCGTTCCGGGAGAGATCACTTCGATCACCAGGGGCGGAATGCCGGAGAAGCTTTGTGGTTCCAAGCGATCGGACTGTTCCGCAGGGACGACGAAAATATCCGGCTCGTAATTCAAGCCGGGACGCAGCCGAACCACCGCCGGTCCGTTGAGAACGCGGCCGATCTGTCGTCGCGCCACAAAAGCCTGAAGCAGAATCGTGAGGAATCTCACCACCTCTTGGTGCCTGATGCTCACCGGTGAATGCATAATCAACTCCCCATCCTCGAACTCAACGAACCACATTTCGGGCGCTTCTTGGAAGTACCGCTCCTCGGTCCAGCCGGGGATGCGCAGCAGGAAGGCGTGCAGTGTCTCCTCACGCTCGGGGCCGATGACTTTCACCGCGAGGCTCATCGTTGATTTCTCCTCGAAGGATTTTTCCATGCCATCAGTATATCCGTGCGCACTGTTCACCGTCCATAGCTCATCTTTCCGGCGAGAGGCGGTATTTCTCGATCTTGCGGTAGAGCGTGGCGCGGGAGATGCCCAGGGCGCGAGCGGCGGCTTGGAGGTTCCACCGGTGGGCCCTGAGAGCAGCTTCCAGATGCTGGCGTTCAATGTCTTCCATTGTCATTGTGGCAGCGCCGGCTTGCTCCGCGCCTGGGGCGGCCAGCGGGCATTCAGTGAGTTTGGCCGCTGATGTGCTTCCGGGCGAAATGGCCAGCGGCGGCAGGTGAAGGGGCAGAAGCTCGGAGCCCGGCGGACACAAAATTGCCGCCCGCTCGATCACGTTTCTGAGTTCGCGCACATTGCCGGGCCAGTCGTAGCGGAGAAGAATCTCTTCGACCTCTCGCGACAGGCCCCGCACCGGAGCTTGAGGCGTATGAAATTCGCCAAGGAAGTGCAGCGCCAGCGGCAGAATGTCCTGCCGTCGCTCCCGCAGCGGCGGCAACGTGATGGTGAACACGCTCAATCGGTAAAAGAGATCCTTGCGAAATCGTCCCGCGGCCACATCTTGTTCGAGATCGCGATTGGTCGCCGCAATGATTCTCACATCCACTTCGATCTCAGTGAGGCCACCGACGCGGCGGAAGCGTTTCTGTTCAAGGACATTGAGAAGCTTGGCTTGGACGGCCATGTCCATCTCGCCGATTTCGTCCAGGAAGAGCGTTCCGCCGTTGGCCGCTTCGAACAGGCCGAGCTTTCGTTCGACCGCTCCGGTGAAGGCCCCGCGCTCATGCCCGAAGAGTTCCGACTCGGTGAGTTCACGGGGCAATCCCGCGCAGTTCAATTCGACGAAGGGTTCTTTCCTGCGGGGCGATAACTCATGAATGAGGCGGGCGAGCAATCCTTTCCCCGTGCCGGTTTCGCCGCAGAGCAAGACCGTCGTCTCGCGCGCGGCCACCGCTTCCGCCTGTCGCACCGCCTCGCCCATCGCGCTTCCTTCGCTGAAGACGAGGGGGCGAGACGGACGCGACAATCGTTCGAGCTGAAGCGCCTTGCGCCGCAATGAATACGACTCCAGCCCCTTGGCCACGATGGCCAAGAATCGGGGCGGATCAATCGGCTTCTCGATGAAATTATCCGCGCCCCGCTGCATCGCCTCGACGGCCGTTTCAATCGTCCCCACGCCGGTGATGATGATGACCGACATTTCGGGACGAAGCAGCTTGAGCTGCGGCAAGAGATCGAGACCGCTCTGCGCGCCCAATCGAATATCCACGAGCGCCAGCTCAATGGGCTCGCGACGCACGATATCGAGGGCGTCATCGGCCGCTCCGGCAGACCTCACCTCGTACCCCGCACTGCTCAGAAGCCCCGTCAACGCCTCGACGAGCGACGCATCGTCATCAATGATGAGTATTCTCTTCATAGAGTTTTTCTGCCCGCGAAACACGCCAACGACGCGAAAATGTGTGATCCGCGTCTTTCGCGGGCCCCTTTTGAGTGAGAACTATTCGCTCGTATTCCAGCTTGGGATAATGTCCAAAGTTGACAAGCAACCCCAGCTTGAATCCGGTGGCGTTCAAGTAGTTGAGCATTTGCGCCCGATGTTCGTCCGTCAGTTTGGAAACGGCTTTCAGTTCAACAATAATCGCGTCGTAACACACGAAGTCCGGTTTGAAAGTCTGCTTCAACGGGCGATCTCGGTACTTCACCGTGAGTTCTTTTTGCGCCTGAAAAGGAATCCCCAGATACTCCAACTCAATCCCCAGGCATTCTTGGTAAACCGATTCCAAAAACCCACACCCCATCGCTTTGTAAACGTTGAAGCAAGCGCCCATAATGGCATAACTCTCTTTTGCATAAACAAGCTTGTCCATCATTCCCTCCCTTTTGTGTCTTCCGTGTGTTTCGCGGGCAGACAGATTGTAAACACTGTCCCTTTGCCGGGCTCCGATTCCACCCTGATTGTGCCGCCGTGTTCTGTGACGAGCCGTCGGGCGATAGCCAGCCCCAAGCCCGATCCTTTGCCGGTGGTGAAGAACGGCTCGAAAATTCGCGGCAGGATCTCCGGCGGGATTCCCGCTCCGTCATCGTGAACGCGAAGGCAGACCTGACCATCGGACTCGACAGCGACCGAGAGGGTCACCTTTGTCACTCCTTGCGCGTGGGTGGCGGCATTGGCGATCAGATTGACGATGATCTGCACCAGCCGGGCGCGATCCACATGAATCGGCGGCAGATTCGAGGAAGCCTCCAGCACGATCTCCGGAGACGCGCCCGGATGCTCGGCCCGATAGGTCTCCACCGCTTCCTGCAACAGCTCGCGGGGATCCGTTCGCACCGGCAGTAATTCCCGCGGTCGGGCGAACTCCAGCAGATCGTTCATCAACCGGGTGAGGCGCTTGGTCTCTCGCTCCAGGAGATTCACCTGCGTTTGCACCTTCGGGTGCGTTCCACACTCCCGCCCGATCACATACGCCGCCGCCTGAAGCGCAAACAGCGGATTTCGCACCTCGTGGGCAACGCCGGCGACCACCTCGCCATAGGCGGCCATGCGTTCGGATTCGGCCAGCTTTCGTATTCCCTCCTGAACTCGCTGCTCCAGGGTACGATTCAACTCCGTCAGCTCTTTGGTGCGCGCGGCAACGAGCGTTTCCAGTTCTCGCTGCCGCGCCTTCAACTGCCTCACGCGCAACAGATAGATGCTCGGCCCCAGAGCTATCAGAAACACTCCGACGAGCACGGAGAAGACTCGCGTCTGGTAGAAGTGAGGCGCAAGCGTGAATTCAACATGTGCTCCGGCGTCGTTCCACACCCCGTCGTTGTTGCACGCGATGACGCGAAAGCGATACCGCTCCGGCGGGATGTTGGTGTAGTAGGCGATCCGTCGGGGGCCGGCCTCTACCCAGCTCTCGTCGTAGCCTTCCAGCCGGTACTTGAACCTGACCTTGCTCGGATCGAGAAAACTCAGGGCCGTGTAGCGCACTTCAAGTTCTCCTCGACCGGGCGGCGCTTCCGCCCTTCCGTCCAGAGCAATGGATTTCTTGTCCACGATGACCTGCTCGATGGCCACCGGCGGCGGCAGAGCATTCGTTCTGATATTCGCCGGGTCCACGACGACGACCCCTTTCGTCGTAGGAAACCAGAGGCGTCCATCCCTGGTTTTGCAGCCCGCCGATTGATTGCCGCCGTTACATTCGGCGCTTTTCATGCCGTCGGCTGTTCCGTAGACCACGCTCACGACGGACGCGATCTGCCCTCGGGCACAGTCGTTCAACTCTTTTTTGCTGATGCGGAAGATGCCCCGGTTGGAACTCATCCAGAGATTTCCTCGACCATCGTCCAGAATCTGATAGATCGTATTATCGGGCAGGCCATGATCCGTTGTATAGACGGTGAAGCGTCCATCCCGGAAGCGGTTCAGCCCGCCGCCATAGGTGCCGATCCACACGGTTCCGTCCTCGTCCTCGTAGAAAGAGGTCACAAGCTCGCCCGGAGAAAGCCCATCGCGCGTGGTGTAGAACGTATCATTGCCCTCTTTCAGGCGATAAAGTCCTCGCCGTGTGCCGATCCAGAGAGCGCCCTGGCGATCTTCATAGATTACCCGGACAGATCCTCGCGGTGGGCCCATGCCCGGACCGACGCGACGCAATCCACCTTCTTCCAGGCTGAAGCCGATGAACCTTCCATCCTTCAACTGATACAGCCCCTGACCATAGGTGCCGATCCACAGCGTCCCGCTTCGATCCTCGTAAAGAGCATACACGCGGTCGCTCATCAACCCTTGCTTCTTGCCGTAGACGGCGAATCGGCCATCGCGCCATCGCGCCAGGCCGCCTCCATCAGTGCCGATCCAGAGATTTCCTTTCCGGTCCTCATAAAGGGCCCTGATGACGTTGCTGGGCAATCCGTCCGCTGTCGTATAAGTGGTCAGCATTCCTTCCGTCCATCGCGCCAATCCCCTTCGCGTTCCGATCCAGAGACTCCCCGTTCGATCTTCAAGGACCGAATGGACCCACTGATCCGGCAGGCCTTCTCGGGTCGTGTAGGCCGTTACCCGCGTATCCTTGAGGCGATTCAATCCGCCTTGCGTGCCCACCCAGAGGCTTCCTTCGCGATCTTCGTAGAGAGATAAAACGCGATCATCGGACAATCCCTCTTTGACCGTGAGGCGGCTCCACGCCCCCCGGCTGAACCGGTACACTCCACCGCCGTAGGTACCGATCCAGAGATTTCCCTCTCGATCGTGAATCATTGCGCGCAGTGATCTGGTTGAATGGCTTTCCTTCGACACCAGGCTGAACTTCCCGTCACGGAATCGAACGAGTCCTCCATCGGTGCCAACCCACAGATTTCCTTCCCGGTCTTCGGAGATGGCTTCCACATTCTTGCGAGGCAGTCCCTCCGTCGTGGTATAGCTCGTGAACCGGCCATCCTGGAAGCGACTCAATCCGCCCATCGTGCCGATCCAGAGAGCTCCCCGCCGGTCCTCATAGATGACATTCACACGATTGTACGCCAGCCCCTCGCTCTGCGTGTAGACAGTGAATTTTCCCTCTCGGAAGCGATTCACTCCGCCGGTTTCGGTGCCGATCCAGAGATTGCCCTCACGGTCTTGGCCGAGCGAGCGCACCTGATTGTCGGACAACCCGTCCCGACGTGTGTAGGCCGTCCATTTCCCATCTTTGAATCGGATCAATCCTCCGCTGGTGCCGATCCAGAGCGCCCCGTGCCGGTCCTCGAGCAGGGCCGTGATACTGTTACTCACCAGGGCGGCCGCATTCTTCTTGTCGAACACGGTGAACTGCACGCCATCGAATCGGACGAGTCCGTTGTCGGTTCCGAGCCACAGATAGCCGTCGCGGGTTTGAAGGATTGCTCTGATGCTATTCGATGGCAGTCCCTGCTCCATCTGCCACACCTCATGGGCATACTGAGTGATGACCCTTCGCGGATCGAGCGCCTCTGTTACCGGCGCTCCCTTCACGATGAGCACGAAGGCTGCCAGCCCGATGATTCTTCGTCTCCTGCGGTGCGTGGGATTCATAGAGTTACCTCCCTGGCCGTTGACAAGACGGGCGATTTTATCCCTGCATCTCCATCCCGCCTTGTGACGGGCAGTCCCAGAGATTAACTCTCCACCTTTAGCTCAGGTCCAGCACTCTTCTCCTCGCTCCGGCGGGCATTTTACCCACGCGCTCGCGCAGCGTCAATGCCGAAGTTCTCTCCATTCCCACATTCCCGGCAGGGGCGTACTGTGATCCGACGCATCCTTGCCGCTTGATCACCGTGGCGGGAAGTGCGTCGCGCGCCCGAGCCGCGAGAGATCATCGGCAAATGGTGTTCACGAAATTCAGGATGATTTCGGCGGGAGTTCGCCCTCGTGCATCTCTGTCGGTCCCGGTTAGAAGATCTCCGTGAGCCGAGTTTGGCAGGAAGGCATGGGCGAAGCGAGACGTGCGCGTGCTGTTTTTGTAAAGGAGAAGGCTGCCGAGTATGAGCCGAAGAACGAGCGTTCGCATCGTCTGCGATGACCCTTTCATCCTCCCCTCCCCTCCTTCGCGGTTCATCTCCTGTTCTCTTTGACGGTCAGCCCGGCTCAAAGGTCTGTCCGAAGGTGTCGGCGTGCGCGGAGACTCCTTATGTTCGAGAGAGAGGAGATGGCGGGGATCACGGCCTCTTTGTTCTTGCCTCGCCGGAGGAGTCTGGTATAATTCTGCTTCTGTTATGTGGATGGGCGATCGAATGAAAGCTCCGGTGCTGGTGCTCAACTCGACCTATGAGCCGATCAATGTCACGACGGCTCGGCGGGCGATCGTGCTCATTCTGAAAGGAACGGCGCGGCCGGAGGAGGTCACATCGCGGATTGTGCGCTCTGCGCATGTGGCGATTCCCATCCCCTCGGTGATCCGTCTTCTCGAATACGTTCCCGTTCCCTTTGAGCGAAAGGAGCTGTCGCGAAAAAACGTCCTGCTACGGGATGGCTATACGTGTCAGTACTGCGGGCGGAAGCTCCCGTCCTCCGAGCTGACGGTAGATCATGTCATCCCGCGCTCGAAGGGGGGACGGACCTCATGGGACAACGTCGTGGCGTGCTGCCGTCGGTGTAACGTCCGGAAAGGGAACCGCACGCCTGAAGAAGCCGGCATGACCCTGCTCAAGCATCCGCGCGCGCTCTCCTGGCGTGTGAGCCATCAGATCCTCGCTCATTTGGGGCGCCATCAGGAGGCGTGGCGAAAGTACTTGCTGCTCTGAAAAGGCGAGCCCTGAGTACCGCCTGATCCTCCAGCGTGATGATCTCCGCCTGTGGAGGTGCCTATGTCATCGAAGACTCGCCGATATGGTATCGTCGCAGGAGTTCTCATCTTCGCTCTCGCCGGAACCGGCTTCCCGCAGGAGCCTACGGTCACGCTGGGGACCAATCTCGTTCTGGTGGACGCCGTTGTCTTCCATAAGAAGACCGGGACGCCAGTCGGCGATCTGAAGCGCGAGGATTTCCTGCTGCTGGATAACGGTGCGAAGCAGGAGATCATCCATTTCAGCCGGGAGGAACTTCCCCTGTCGGTCGTTCTCCTGCTCGATGTGAGCGGCAGCGTTCAGCCCATCATTGATGAGATTCAACGGGCCGCACTCGATGCTCTGGGAAAGCTGAAGCCGGAAGATAAAGTCGCCCTCATGATCTTCGCCAACCGACCGAAGCTCCTTCTCGAGCTGACGACGGATCGCGCTGCCATTACCGAACGCCTGGAGAATATCTGGAGCGAGAGCGCCGATGTGGGATTTGCCACCTTCATCAATCTAGGGATTTACGAAGCCGCGCGCTATGTGCGGCGCCGGACTGCGCCCACCGAACGGCGGGCCATCATCATGGTGACCGACGACATAGATACAAGCTGGTTCCGGGGCGGGCCACCCCGTGATGTCGTCCTGCGCGAATTGTACGAGGGCGGCACGACGTTATGCGCCCTTCTCGTTGGCCAAAAGGTAGCGAAAGCGCTGAAAGCGGCAGATTACGGGACGACGGCGGCCATTACGGTCCTCAATCCTGGTCTCGGAGCCGCGTGGATCCTTTTCAGACTCATGCGTCGGGGGTGGGCGACGACTGGCCTTGCCCAGCATTACGCTCGGCAAACAGGCGGCATTGCCGTAGGTGTCCGACACGAGGAGGTCGGCAAAGCTCTTGTCGAGCTAATGGGACTCTTGCGAACGCGGTACACGCTGGGCTATTTCCCGCCGGCTGTCACGGAGGGCCAATTTCGAGAGATCAAGCTCGCCGTCAGCGAGCGCGTGAAGAAGGAAAAAGGCGATCTCCAGGTCATCGCTCGGCGCGGCTATATCGCGCGTCCGGCTCCGGCTTCGCGCTGACGGAGATATAGTGCTCATCGGGGAAGCCCCGTGCAACATGAAGTGCTCATTCGGCCTGAACGACCGACCCCGATGGGATCACTCGGACAGGACTACTGACTCGGTGTGTGGACCGGACCTCCCCTCTGCAAACGGGAGGTCCGGCTCAAGGTTTAAAAGAATCGGAGCGCGTAGGTGAATCGCACGCCGCGCCCAATTTCCGGAGCCAGGTCCTTGATGAAGGAGATGTGGTTGCGATAGAGCCGATCGCTGAGATTGAAACCCGTGACGGAGAAGATATGGAGCACGTGCGCCTGAGCGCGAGTATAGGTCGCGCGCATGTTGAAGACAGCGTATCCGGGCGTGCGTGTCTCCGTGGGGAAGACGTCGTTCTGGGACCGCGCCATGATGACTTCCGGAGCGAAGGTGAAGCTCTTGATCTGAATGTCTAGGCCCGCGCGTCCGCGCACCGGCGGGATACGTGGCAGGGGCGTTCCCGAGGGGCGCAGTTCTGCATCCACGGCGTCCAGGCCGAGAGTGAGCCAGACGCGGGAATGAAGGGCGAGATCGAGGCCGAGTTCCGTCCCCACGAAGCGACTGTCCGCCTGTCGGAAGATGATCTCGCGCAGGCCATCGCGGATCTCCCCGGTCGGAGCGGGGAAGACGAAGTCGGTGAGGCGATAGTAGTACGCGTTCGCTTCGGCGCGCCAGCGCTCACTCCGATGGCGCAGGGCGAGGTCCACGCCATCACCACGCTCGCGCCGGAGCGTCGGATCCCCGATCTCGAAGGCGAGGTTCCCAATGTGCGGTCCTCGGTTGTACAGCTCTTCCAGCGCCGGCGCTCGGAACGAATGCGTGTAGTTGAGGACGACCGTCCCCCCTTCCCAAAGAGGAAGGCGCACGCCCGCTGCTCCCGAGAAGCCGGTGAAGGATCGGCTCGGCAGGCCCACCGGATCGTAGCCGTTGTATTCCACTCGTCCGCCGAATTGGAGGACAAGACGTCGCACGTCCCATTGCTGAAGGGCGAAGAGCGCAAACGCGCGGTGCGTGACCGGTGGGGCTAAAGCTTCCGCACCGCTGGTTTCGTATCGCCGGTGCAAGAACCAGAGACCGAAACTGCCGGACAGACCGTGCCCCCGGCGTTGGTCCACGACGACGCGCGAGACCATCTGCCGGTTCTCGAAGCGCGTCTTCGGAGTCCCATCCTCAAGCTCTCGATGAGTGTACTCGGTGTAGTCGAAGAAAGCCTGCATGCTGTCCACGAAGGTTCCGATACGGCGCACGCCTGCGCTCGCGCGCACGTTGTGGCGTTGCATCTTCAGGTCCACAAGCGGCTCGGCCTCCTGCTCGTCGTGCTCCTCAAAACGTCCGGCGAAGGGGACGCCATAGCGGCGCGTATCGTAGCCGTAGCTCAGGCTGAAGAATCCGCGTTCGCTGTAGCGACCGAATCCCCCGGTTCCATTCCCTCCTCTCGTCTCGGAGTTCAAGACGGGGCCAAGGGGGGTACGATAGGCGCGCGTCCGCTGTCCGCCGCCGTTGCTCCAGAAGAGCCAGGAGCCGGTGCCGTACTCGAGCCCTGCGCTTCCTCCGCCCTGATCGTTCGTCGAGCTGCCGATGCCTGTCAGGTAGCCGCGCAGACCTTTATGGGGATGCTGATGTATTCCATGGTGGCGGGTGATGACATTGATGACGCCACCGAGCGCGTTGCTCCCGTAGAGCAGTGTGGCGGGGCCTTTGACGACGTCTACCGTGTCCGCGCTCAGAACATCTATCGGTTCACCGTGCTCGCCCGATTGAGATCCGAGCGAGCCGGTCCGGATGCCATCCTGAAGCACGAGGACCCGGTCTCCATCGAATCCGCGAATGACGGGACGAGACGAGCCAGGACCGAAACTGCGTTTGGCGACGCCCGGTTGATACTCCAGCGCCTCGCCTAACGACGTTGTGTTCTTGCCGAGGAAGTCCGTGGCATCGAGCGAGGTGACAGCATGGAAGGCTTCCTCCAGCGTTTCTTGGCGTCCGCCCGCCGTCACTGTGATCTGCTCGCGAATGGGCGAGAGCACGAACTCGATGTCGAGGGTCACGGTAGCCCCGGCGACGATCTCCACGGTCTTGACGACGTCCGGTAATCGCTCCAGGTGGGCAATGACCGTATACCGACCCGGGGGGACCTCGGGGAATTCATATCTCCCGGTCTCATCGGTCACGGAAAGGCGATCGCCGGGTATCAGGGTGACGGTCACCCCATGTGCCGGTGTGCCGGCTGGTCGGAGGATGACCCGGCCACGGAGCGTCCCGAGGGATTGTGCTCCGTAGGTGAGCTCACCAAAGAGTGTGAGTCCGACTGCGCACAGCACGCTCACACTCAGGTGCCGCGAGAGCGTCCCAATTACGGGATGAGTCCCATGCAGAAGCAGCAGATGTCGGTATCTCATTCTTCCTCCCCTCCTCTCGCTGAGAGATTCTTCGCGACGGTCATTCTCTGCGACCTCGCGGATATTCCCAGGCGCATATCACACTGACGAGCACGCTCAGCCTCGCGCGATCGGGTTCAGAATGCGCGGAAGTCGCGCGAGGGATCACGGCCTAACCGAGAGGAGGGGATCGGATAACAGGTTCCGCTCGTAGAAGGCGAGTGTTTTCGGGGGACGAGATCCACTCTGTGAGCGCAAGGGTCGGCGGCGCCAGAAGGATCTCTTTCGCTACCGAGAGGAACGGACAGTGACCATGCTGGCAGACGCAGGAGCCGTGGTGCGTCATTCCTGAAGGGAAATCGGAGTTGGGAGTCGGCGAGAGGCGGAATTCGGGCGCTGTCGCCTGCGGAGACTCTACATGCGCGCCCACAGGAGCCACCGCGTGTGCCGTGAGATCGCAGAGCAGGAGGAAGAAGAGCAGGAAGACAAACCGCGGGCCGCTGGAGATTACTCCTTGCGCCTGCTGCCTTCTCATAGCGAAGGCACCAAAATACCAACCGGTTTCGCTTCCTGTCAAGCCGAGGCGTTTTCTGCCTCCTTGATGCCGAATTCCCTCTCTTGGGCGTCGGTCCGAAGGAGAGATGCCGGTGACAAGAGCTCATCGAGAGCGCCGGCCCCAGCCCTTGTGACCTCTTGCAAATCCGATCGAATGCGGCAAGGGCGCCCATAGTCTGAAACGGTTCGTGTCCCGATGTCGCGGATTCCCGCTTGACCGCGCTCGGGACCATCGGTATGATGAAGCCGATGAAAATCTCGAGGAGGTGCTGTGATGAAGAAGCTCGTTAGTGCGGCGCTCATGGTTCTGGCTCCGTTCGTGCTCACGTTCGGCTCCGCGATGCTTCCGAACATCTGTCTGCTGCTCTTTTTTATTTTCCCTCCTCTTGTCCTTCTCTGCATCGGACCGTTTGCGGGGTTGCTCCCACCGGACTTCCAGACCTTCCTGTGAAAGCCGTGAAGGTGGTGTGAATCGGTCACAGCGGTGAGGATCTCCCTTGGAGGCCGTTCGCTGAGGCGAAGGGAGAGGGGAAAGCATTTCTTTTCGAGGAGGCGCTATGCGGCGTATTCGATGTGGAGCTTTGGGATTCGCGGTTCTTCTCGCAGGCCCGCATGGGCCGGCGCTCGCTCAGTTTCAATCGCCTGTTGTTATTCAGCTTCCGACCTCCGAGAGCAGCTTCGGATTTGGCTTAGCCTGTGGGGACGTGAACGGAGACGGGATTGCCGATCTCGTCGTGGGGGCTGTCCTGGCCGATGTTGGCGATAAGACGAACGCTGGGAAGGTCTTCGTCTTCTTCGGTGGATCGCCTATGGAGACGTCGGCCGATATGGTCCTTCAAGCGCCGACGCCAGAGCGAGGAGCGCGCTTCGGATGGGCGATCGCACTCGGCGACGTGAATCGAGATGGGGGGACGGATATTATCGTCTCCGCTCTTTTTGCCAACGGGGGAGAGCAGCGGGGGACGGGGAAGGTGTACATCTTCTTCGGTGGACTCTCTCTGGACGCGCAAGCGGATGTTGAGCTTCCGCTTCCGAGCTTAAATCCTCTGGCGCATTTCGGGTGGGCGCTTGCTGTGGGCGACGTCACCGGAGATGGTTGGACAGATGTGCTCGTCGGCGCTGAGAACGTGAAAATCGGTGCCCAGGATCAAGCCGGACGGGCTTTCTTGTATGAAGGAGGGGCCTCGTTCCCCAGGCTTCCGCGCGAGCTCCAATCTCCAACGCCGCAGAGAGGGGCGGCCTTCGGTTCTGCGGTCGCCATTGGGGATGTCACGGGAGAGGGCGTGGATGATGTGCTCGTCGGAGCCCCCAACGAAGATGTTGGTTCAGCGCCGAACGCCGGGCGCGTGCATCTTTTCTTCGGTGGACCGTCCTTTGATACGACAGCCGATGCTATGGTGCAGCAACCTGTTCCCCTTCGCCAAAGCGGATTCGGTCAGGCCCTCGCTGTCGGAGATATCACCGGTGATGGCATTGAGGATGTGATCGTTGGAGCGCCCCATCCGAATCTCACGCGGTCTCTGTTCTCAGCTACGAGCAATCCCGGAGAGGTCCATCTCTTCTTCGGAGGGCGTCCGTTTGATACGGTGGCCGATCTCACGGTGAGAGCCCCATCGCCGGCTCAAAATGATAATTTCGGCGGAGCGGTGGCTATCGGGAACGCCGTAGGGGATGCGGCGGCGGATATCCTTGTGGGGTCGGTAGCCGTCAAGGGCAATGGCGTCATGGGCAGCGCGTATCTCTTTGCAGGAGGAGCGGCGTTGGACGCAGTGGCCGATGTCCCGTTTCAAGCTTCTCCCCCTGACCCGGGTGCGCAGTTTTCTGTCACTCTGGCCATTGGGGACGTAAACGGCGACGGACGAAGCGATGTGCTCATCGGCTCGGTCAAGCCAGGGACGCTCGGGCTGCCGGCTGGGCCGGGGAAGGTTTATGTCTACCTGGCTTCTTGAAGCGGTGAGCACAACGCCTGAGCCGGTTTCGCGAGAAGCCGAGTCGTGAGCGGCGACGGTTCAGGGGGATACACTGCGCTGCGCCTCGGAGAAGACGCGCTCGGCGCGGTAGGAGCTGCGAACGAGCGGTCCGCTGAAGACTTCGCGGAAGCCCTCGTCGTATCCCCATTGCTGGTAGCGGGCGAAGTCTTCCGGCGTCACGTAGCGGGCGACGGGGAGATGGTACCGTGTGGGACGCAAGTATTGTCCGAGGGTGAGGATGTCTACGCCCACGGCGCGCAGGTCCCGCATGGCCTGGCGGATCTCCTCATCGGTTTCGCCCAAGCCGAGCATCAAGCTGCTTTTGGTGAGCACCTGGGGGCGGAAGCACTTAGCATGCTCCAGGACGCGAAGAGTTTGGTCATATCCGGCGCGGGGATCGCGCACGCGCGGGGTGAGGCGACGCACCGTTTCGAGGTTGTGTGCGAAGACATCCACGCCTGCGGCGAGCACGATCTCGACGGCGCGGTGATCACCTCGAAAATCCGGCGTGAGGACTTCGACCTTCACCTCGGGCGCGAGGGCTTTGATGCGGCGCACAGTCTCAGCGAAATGGGAGGCCCCGCCATCGGGAAGATCGTCGCGGTTCACGCTTGTGAGCACGACATATTTCAGGCCGAAGCGCCGGGCGAGAACCTCGATGGCTTCAGCGACATGCCGCGGTTCATCGGGATCGAGCCATCCTCGAGGATTTCCTGTGGCGATGGCGCAGAATCGGCACGCGCGCGTGCAGATGCTGCCGAGCAGCATGAGAGTCATCGTCCCATGCCCCCAGCATTCGCCGATGTTCGGGCAGAGTGCTTCCTGACACACCGTGTGCAGCCGAAGTCGCGCCACCAACTGCCTCAGCTCCCCGTATACCGGGCCACTCGGGAGTGGAGCTCGAATCCAGGGGGGCTTCGGTGCCGAGATCGGCTCCGATGAGGGGCGCGCCATTCCGCGCGGTGCGATCTTCACGATCCGCGCCCCCTGCGCGTCCCCGAGCTTCACACGTCTTATGTCGCCCTTCATAGGCATCCTCAGGCGCGTTCTCGAGGGTATTGTACCGCATGGGGCCGTGTTGAGGAGAAGGCGCGCGCTCTTCTCACGATGAGGGGAGGCGACGGGCGAGACCCATCTGCCGGCGTAGGAGCTGATCGAAGAGGTTCTCTGGAAGCCAGCGTTTCAGCGCCAGAAGCGCGCGTGCGTGTCCGGGGACGGTATAACGGGGGCGCGGCGGCTCATCGGTGAGCGCGCGTCGGATGACCGCGGCGACCGCTTCAGGACGTCCGGCCCATTGTTGCCAGCGTTCATACCGGCGATCCAGATCGGCCAAGAATGGGGCATAGGGCTCGGCGCGCTCGAGCACGGAGCGCGAGACCTCGTGGGCGACGCGCAGGAATTCCGTCCGAATGAATCCCGGTTCGATCACGATCACGGGGATGCCGAAGGGGGCGAGCTCCCCACGAAGTCCATCGGAGATCGCTTCCAGAGCATGCTTGGTCGCATCATACACAGCCGAGAACGGACGGGCGATACGCCCGGCAACCGAGCTGATGTTGACGATGCGTCCGCCACCTTGGGTCCGCAAGAGGGGGATCACAAGCTGCGTGAGCGCGATAAGCGAGAAGAGGTTCGTCTCGAAATTCTGTCGAATGGCTTCGACGGGCACGCATTCGATAGGACCGCGCTGCCCGTAACCGGCGTTGTTGATGAGCGCATCGAGGCGTCCGTATGCGTGAAGGGTGCGCTCGATCAGGTGGCGCCGGTCGGCATCCACGGTGATATCCGTGGGGACGGCGAGCGCTCTCCCTCCAGATGCCGCGATCTCTTCGGCAAGGCGGTGCAGGCGCTCTCGCCGCCGCGCCGCGAGGACGACCACGGCTCCTTCTCCCGCCAGATGTCGAGCTGTTGCTTCGCCGATCCCCGACGAAGCTCCGGTGATGAGGATGACACGGTCGCGCAGCTTCGCCGCCCTCACGAGCTGTTCCTCCGGCGTCCTTTCTGTCGCGCCATGAGTGAGCGACCAAAGCGCTCCCTTGCGCTTATGATTTCAACGCGGCGGTCACCGCGATCAGATCTCGGAGTGGCGTTTCTCCGGTGCCGTTCTCGCAGAAGCGAACAGGGAGAACATGCCCGAAGACGAGAACCTTCAGGGGCGCAGCCGTTCGAGCTCCTCCAGATGTTCCTGTTCGTCCTCCAGAATATGCTCGATCGTTTCGTAGAGCAGCCGCTGCTCGCGAGGGATCATGTCGAGGAGCTCCTGATAGAGCGCGATGGCCTTTCTCTCCTCCTCCACGTTGACATGGAGGATCTCCTCGAGCGTCACGGCGGAGATCAGGCCCGCCGTCTCGACGTTCATGGTGGGCATTCCTCCCAATCCCGTGATGCGATCGCGGAGGTCGCGAGCATGGCTCTCCTCATCCTCGGCGATCTCATCGAGCTGCTCGCGGATGGGTTTGGCATAGGGGCCGGTGATCACGGCCGCGTGCGTCTTGTAGCGAAGGAAACACGCATGCTCCTGAGCGAGCGCTTTATTGAGGGCCTCCAGGATCTTCTCTCGGTTCATGCTTCGATCTCCTTTCTCGATACTGTCGCGAATGTCGCGCGTAAAGGTAGCCGATCGGCGGGAACGCGGTCAAGCGGATGGAGCGAACCGAGGCTCATCGTCGCATCTTGGATTTCGCATGCGGCTGTACTACACTAAAGGCTCGGTGTCAGGACATCGGCGATCCGAGGCCGCGAACCGATGGCGCGCAAAGATGACGTTCTCGCGATCATTCTCGGTGGGGGGCAGGGGACGCGTCTTTTCCCTCTCACGAAAGACCGCGCTAAGCCCGCCGTCCCGCTGGCGGGGAAGTATCGTCTCGTGGATATCTCCGTGAGCAATTGCATCAACTCGGGGATCACCAAGATCTACGTCCTCACGCAGTTCAATTCCGCATCGCTCAATCGGCACATCTCGCGCACGTATCAGTTTGGGCCGTTTCTCGAGGGCTTCGTGGACATTTTGGCGGCCGAACAGACCTTGGAGAATCGGGATTGGTTTCAGGGGACGGCGGATGCCGTGCGTCGTGGCTGGCGCCATTTCGAGCAGTGGCGCGCGGAGACGTACCTGATTCTGGCCGGTGATCACCTCTATCGCATGGACTATCGCGCGTTCCTCGCGCATCACGAGCGCACGCGGGCCGATGTCACGCTCTCGGTCGTCGCCGTCGAGGAGGGGCGCGCGTCCGACTTCGGACTCTTGAAGATTGATGCCGGGGGGTGGATCGTCGAGTTCCGCGAGAAGCCAAGGGGAGCGGCGCTTCAGGAGATGCGCACGGATACGGCGCGGATCGGCCTCCCTCCGGAAGAGGCAGCGCGACGTCCGTATCTGGCCTCGATGGGCATCTATGTCTTCCGCAAGTCGGTGCTCCGGGAGCTGCTGGAGGCGTATCCGCAGTACGTGGATTTCGGGCGCGAGATCATCCCCGAAGCGATCCGACGTTATCGCGTCCAGGCTTATCTCTTCGACGGCTATTGGGAGGACATCGGCACGATCCGGGCGTTCTATGAGGCGAACATCGGCCTGACGCTCCCCATCCCGAGATTCAATCTCTACGATCCGGATGCGCCGATCTACACGCATCCGCGATATCTCCCCCCGGCCAAGATTCGGGACTGTCGCATTCACGACTGTCTCATCGCCGATGGTTCCATCCTCAACGGAGCGGAGCTCGTCCACTGTGTCATCGGCGTTCGATCTCGAATCGAGCGCGGAGCGCGACTTGTGCGCACGATCGTCATGGGGGCCGATTTCTACCAAACGCTCGAGGAGATGGAGGCCGACCGCGCACGGGGGATCCCCGTTGTGGGCATTGGTGAGGACGCGGAGATCGTAGGCGCCATTATCGACAAGAACGCGCGAATTGGAGCCAAGGTCCGGATCGTGAATGCCGAAGGGCGAGAGCACGCCGATGGCGACGGTTGGTACATCCGGGATGGGATCGTCGTCGTCCCGCGGAATGCTGTCATCCCAGAGGGGACGGTCATCTGATCCGAAGGCGGGGCTCGACATCGGACGCGGAGCAGTGGAGGGAGGTTCATGGGATCCGTGAGGGGAGCGCTGCGGACGATCTTCGGCCTCCACTCGTTCGAGATGCGGATCGCCTTGCGGTATCTCACGGCGCCGCGGAAGCAGGCCGTCATCGCCGTCATCAGTGTGATCGGGATTCTGGGAATCGCCGCCGGAGTCGCTGTGCTCCTGATCGCGTTGGCGTTGGTGAATGGATTCAATCAGGACATTCAAGGGAAGCTGCTGGCGGGAACGGCGCATCTGAATCTCTTGCGCAAGGACGGGCGGGTCATCCCCGATGAGGCGAGTCTGCGGGAGAAGGTCGCGCGGGTGCCGGGTGTTCGCGCCGTCGCACCCACGCATTACGAACAGGTCTTCGTCTCGTATGCGGGGCATGGTCTGGGACTGATCTTGAAGGGCGTGGACGTGCGCGCGCCGCGCGAGGCGAACGAAGTGTGGAGCATCGTCGTCCAGGGATCGGTCGAGCGGCTGGTCGAGTCCGATCCCGAGGTGCCGGGTGTCCTGCTGGGGCGCGTCGTTGCCGAAGAGTTGGGAGTGAAGGTCGGCGATGTCCTGACGGTGATTCCGGCGGAGGGACGGCTGACGCCTCTGGGTCTCGTGCCGCGGATGGGACGACTGCGCGTCGTCGGCCTCTTCTCCTCCGGGCTCTACGAGTACGACTCTGCATGGGGCTATGTCTCTTTGGAAGCGCTCGGGCGGCTGCTGGGCACGGAGCCGCCGGTCACCGTTCTGCAGATGAAGGTCGCGGACATCTACGCGGTGAAGGAGATCGCCCAGCGTGTCCTGGCTGTGGTCGGACCGGACTACACGACGACGGATTGGCAGGAGTTGAATCAGCCGGTGTTCGCCGCCCTGCAGATTCAGCGTGTGGTCGTCTTCATCGTTCTCACCCTGATGATCTTCATCGCGGCGTTGAACATCATCACGTCTCTTGTGATGATGGTCATCGAAAAGACTCGGGACATCTCGATCTTGCGAGCGATGGGTGCGACCTCCTCGGCGATTATGCGGATCTTCATCTGGCAGGGCGTGCTGGTCGGTGCCATCGGTACAGCGCTCGGGCTCGGTCTCGGCCTGGCGCTCGCGCACCTCGCGGATCGGTATCAGTGGATCCGACTCCCGGAGACGGTCTTCTCGATCGCATATGCACCGTTTCGTCCGCGCGCCGTGGATGCCCTGATCGTCGCAGGGATTGCCCTGCTCATCAGCTTCCTCGCGACGATCTATCCGGCGCGACAAGCGGCGCGGCTCAATCCCGTCGAAGGGTTGCGCTATGAGTGACGGGCGCGTGCCCACGGTCGAATGGGCGCGGCGTGCGCGATCGGCGCCGATTCTGGTGCGCGCTGAGCGGCTCAGCAAGACGTACACGGATGGGCCGGAGCCCGTTCCTGTGCTCCGAGACCTGGAGTTGAGCGTCGCGGAGGGGGAGATGGTCGCGATCGTGGGGGCTTCCGGATCGGGAAAATCCACACTGTTGCATCTGTTGGGCGGATTGGATCGCCCGACCTCGGGACGCGTGCTCGTGGATGGGTTTGACATCTTCTCCGGCGGTGAAGTAGACTTAGCTCGATTCCGGCAGCGGATGATCGGTTTCGTCTTTCAGTTTCACGGGCTGCTGCCGGAATTCACGGCGCTGGAAAATGTGATGATGCCGCTCCTGATTGGCGGCATGGGGCGGACAGAGGCCGCGCGGAGGGCGGCGGCGATGCTGGAGCGGGTGGGATTAGGGCATCGGCTCGCGCATAAACCGGCACAACTCTCCGGAGGAGAGCAGCAGCGGGTCGCCCTGGCACGGGCGCTCGTCCACGAACCGCGCGTGCTGTTGGCGGATGAACCGACGGGAAACCTGGATGCCCGAACCGGAGCCGTGGTCTTCGCCCTCCTTGAGGATCTGCATCGAGCCCGGGGCCTGACCTCCATCATTGCGACGCACAACGAAGCCTTAGCTCGTCGCTGCGACCGCGTGCTACACTTACAGGAGGGAACGGTGCACGAGGAATTTTGAGGGAAAGCGAGGGGGCGATGTTTGAACGATATACGGAGAAAGCGCGACGCGTCATCTTCTTCGCCCGATACGAAGCGAGCCAGATGGGGGCTTCGGCGATCGAGGCCGAGCACATTCTGCTGGGGCTGCTCCGGGAGGATAAGACGCTCGCCGCGCGGTTCTTGCGCTCGCCGTCGGCCGTGGAGACGATTCGGAAAGAGATCGAGGGCCGATCCGTCGTGCGAGAGAAGGTCGCGACCTCCTCCGTGGATCTGCCCCTCAGTCAGGAAGCGCGACGCGTCCTGAAGTACGCCGATGAGGAATCGGAGCGTTTAGGCCATCGGTACGTGGGGACGGAGCACTTGCTGTTGGGGATTCTGCGGGAGGAGAACAGTCTGGCCGCCGAATTGCTTCACGAGCGCGGACTGCGGCTGCATCACGTGCGCGAGGAGCTGATGCGCAGCAGCGTCGAGCGCCTGCAGCAGGCCAAGAAGGAGACACCGCATTTGGCCGAATTCAGCCGCGATCTGACGGAGATGGCCTTGGCCGATAAACTCGATCCCTTGATCGGGCGCGAAGCGGAGCTGGAGCGCGTGATTCAGATCCTCTGTCGCCGAACGAAGAATAATCCCTGCCTGATTGGTGAGCCGGGAGTCGGCAAGACGGCCATCGTCGAGGGGCTGGCGCAGCGGATTGTGGCCGGAGATGTGCCGCCGTTTCTCCGGAATAAACGGATCGTTGCCCTCGACTTGAGCCTCATCGTGGCCGGGACGAAATACCGCGGGCAATTCGAGGAGCGCCTCAAGGCCATCATGCGGGAGCTTATTGAGAACCCGCACTACATCGTCTTCATTGATGAGCTGCATACGCTCGTCGGCGCCGGAAGCGCCGAGGGCTCGCTCGATGCGGCCAACATCCTCAAGCCGGCGCTCTCGCGGGGAGAGATCCAATGTATCGGCGCGACAACGCCTGCTGAGTTCCGGCGCACGATCGAGAAAGATCGCTCATTGGAGCGACGCTTCCAAGCCGTGAAGGTCGCGCCTCCGACCGAGGAGGAGACGATCCGCATCCTCATGGGCATTAAGGATCGCTACGAGGCGTACCATCACGTCCGGTATACGGAGGAGGCCATTCGCGCGGCGGTGTACTACTCGAATCGGTATATCACTGATCGCTTCTTGCCCGATAAGGCGATTGACGTGCTGGACGAAGCCGGGGCGCGCGTGAAGCTGCGGCATGCGGCAACGCTCATGAATCGGCGACCGCGCGGCTCTTCATCCGACATCGCCCATTTCCTCTTCCGCTCGCGCTCGCGGCTCTACACCGACGAATGGGAGCCGGACTTCTTCGAGGACGAGCCTGTCCTGGACGTCGTGCGCGAGGACATCGAGGAGGTCATCTCCCGATGGACGGGTATTCCCGTGACCTCGATCAAAGAGGAAGAACAGCGGAAGCTGCTGCGCATTGAGGAAGAGTTGCACAAGCGTGTCGTCAGTCAGGACAAGGCCATCTCGGCTCTGGCCCGCGCCATTCGCCGCTCGCGCGCCGGATTGAAGAATCCGAATCGTCCGGTCGGGAGCTTCCTTTTCCTCGGCCCGACCGGCGTCGGCAAGACGGAGGTGGCGCGGAGCTTGGCCGAGTTCCTCTTCGGCAGCGAGCGCGCCCTGATCCGGTTCGACATGTCCGAGTTCATGGAGAAGCATTCGGTCTCGAAGCTCATCGGATCGCCTCCCGGATACGTCGGGCATGAGGAGGGCGGACAACTCACCGAGCGCGTCAAGCGGAATCCCTACTGCGTGATCCTGCTCGACGAGATCGAAAAGGCGCACCCCGACATCTTCAACATCCTCTTGCAGGTCTTGGAGGACGGTCATCTCACCGATAGCCTCGGCAACACGGTGGATTTCAAGAACGCCATCATCATCATGACCTCGAACATCGGCGCGCGCTTCATCCAGAAACGCGGCCACGTGGGCTTCCAAGCGACGCCCGAACAGGCGTACGCGAAGATCGAAGAGGAAGTCATGCACGCGGTCCGACAGACGTTCAATCCCGAGTTCCTCAATCGGCTCGATGAGATCATCATCTTCGATCCGCTGACGGATGAGGATCTGCTGAAGATCGTGGATCTGCTCGTCGCGCAACTGAATCGCACGATGGCGCACGTGGGCGTTGAGGTGCGTCTGACCGACGAGGCCAAGCGGTGGATCGTTCAACGGACCTGTTCGGATCGGAACTTCGGCGCGCGACCGCTGCGGCGCGCCCTGCAGAAATATGTCGAGGATCCCCTCTCGGAAGCCCTCATTGAGAAGCGCTTCAGCCCCGGCTCGGTCGTCGAGGTCTATCCCGAGGGTGACGCTCTCGCCTATCGCCTGATGTCCATCGAGAAGCCGGATGACGCCGTGCTCGTTCGATGATCCGGGACGGGGGAGAGAATGAGAACCGCTCGCCACGCTGTCGGCACACAGGGCTCCGTCGGTTTCTGGGCTTTGGAGAGCCGGCCGTGAGAGGGTTCGCGCCGAAGGGAGACACAACCTCGGTGTTGCGTAGACCTCGTACCGGATGCGCGTCAGGGCGAGGGGAGAAGGGTATGATGCGAGCTATTGTCGCCGTTCTCGCCGCATGGTCCCTCCTTCTGACATCGGGGGCGACCGCGCTGGCCCGTCCGCAGGTGATCGTCGAAGATGTCCTGATTCGGGGAAATCGCCGGCTGACGGCGGACTCGATCCGCTACTACATCCAAACCCGTCGGGGCGATCCTTATAATCCGGCGCAGATCGAGCGCGATATTCAAGCCCTCTGGGCGCAGAATCTCTTCCGCAACATTCGCGTCTATGTGCAGGACGGTCCCGAAGGGGGAAAGATCGTCACGTTCGAGGTCGAGGAGAACCCGATCATCCGCGATCTGAAGTTCGTCGGCTTGAAGTCTGTGCAAGAGAGCGATGTCCTCCAGCGTTTTCGAGAACGCCGCGTGGGCGTGAGCAAGGAGGCGATGTGGGATCCGGCCAAGGGACAGGTCGCCCGACGCGTCCTCAAGGATCTGCTCGCGGAGAAGGGGAAGCCCGAAGCGACTGTGGACATCCAGGTCGAGGAGCTCTCGACGGCGGCCGTGGCCGTGACCTTCAAGATTGAGGAAGGACCGCGGGTGCGCGTCGTCAAGATCGACTTCGAGGGGAACACGGTCTTCTCCGACAAGAAATTGCGCAAGGCCATGAAGGAGGTGCGGGAGGCCGGCTTCCTCACGCGCTTCACCTCCCGCGATATTTACCACCCCGAGGCCCTCAAGCGGAGCCTCGAGCGCGTCCGCTTCTTCGTCCTCGCTGACAACGGCTACATTGACGCGCAGATCGGCGAGCCGAAGGTCGAGCGGGTGAAGCAGGGCGGGGGGATCCCCCTGCCGCTCTTCCGCAAGCCCCGACAGGGGTTGAAGATCACCATCCCGATCCATGAGGGCCGACAGTATCGGTTCGGGAAGATCGAGGTCGAGGGAAACACGCTCTACACCGACGAGCAGATCCTGCGCTTCATCGGTTTGAAGACGGGCGATATCGTGCGCTCGACGGTCATTCAAAAGGGCGTCTTCGAGACGCTCAAAGACCTCTACGGGGCCAACGGCTATATCCAAATGCAGGCCAATCCCCGCCATGAGCTGCGGGATGACCCGGACGATCCGAAGAAAGGGATCGCCGATTTCACCATCGAGATCGAGGAGGGGCGCCAGTTCATCCTCAACCGGCTGGAATTCACCGGCAACACCAATACGCGCGACAAGGTCCTGCGTCGTGAGATGCTCGTCGCCGAGGGCGAGGTCTTCAATCAATATCTCTGGAAGCAGAGCCTGCTGCGGCTCAACCAGCTCGGTTACTTCGAGGAGATCAAAGAGGAGCATGCGACCTTTCGCACCAACGATCGCGAGGGATTGGTGGACATCGAGTTGAACGTGAAGGAGAAGGGGCGGAATCAGATCCAGTTCACCGGCGGAGCGAGCGGCATCGGAGGCAGCTACATCGGCATCGATTACTCGACGAACAACCTCTTCGGATATGGCGAATCGCTCACCTTCAGCATCGCGCAGGGGAATCTGCAGCGGTATTTCCTCTTCTCGTTCACCGAGCCGTACGTTCTGGATCGCAATGTCTCGCTCGGGTTCAGCATCTTCGCCCGGAGCTACGACTTCTTCGGCGGCGGGCTGGGCATTCTGGGGGGAGGGCTCTTCGCCAGTCCCGGACTCTTCGGATTGCGCGGAGAGTCGCTCTTCAAGGACAAGACGGCGGGCTTCAGCGTCTTCATGAGCACCCCGCTGGCGACCCTCACCAAGCGATGGTGGCGCCTCGGACAGTTCTCCCGGATCGGACTCTCCTATTCCTACAGCGCCAATTCCATCGAGGATCCGCCGGTCAATCGCGACGCGGATCCCAACAACGATATCCCGGTCACGTTCCGCCAGCCGAATATTCGCACGAGCATGATCGTGCCCTCGTTCACGTACAACACGCTCAATTCCTTCCTTGATCCCACCTCGGGCAAGAGCCTCCTGATTTCGCTCGGCATCAGCGGTGGCTTCTTGGGCGGGAATGTGCGCCTCGTGCAACCGACGGTCGAGTTCAAATACTTCCGTCCGACGCCCTTCAAGTTCTTGGGTAAGGAGACGGTCATCGGCATGCGCGTTCTCGCCTCGCACATCACCACGTACGGTCGGCCGTTTGACTCGAACTCGCTCGCCTTCGTCGGGGGCATCCCCATCTTCAGCCGCTTCTTCCTCGGAGGGGAGGATTCCATTCGCGGCTTCGGCATCCGCTCGGTTTCGCCGGTCGTCCCCGTTCGGCAACGCTTCACTTCGACGAACGTCGAGGCGATCTTCGCCGATGATCCCGACCCTTTCAAGACGACGCGGACATTGCCCGTCGTTCCGGATACAGCGCTGGCTCCCGCGCAGCGTCCCTTCATTCGACAGGGTGTCCTGGAGAAATTCCTCTTCACCGATGAGCTGTTGACGCGCACGCTCGTTCCCGTGGGAGGAGATACACAACTCCTCTACAACGTCGAGTATCGCATTCCGTTGGCCGGCCCGCTCTCGGTCGCTGCCTTCTTCGATATCGGCTCCGCCTTCAATCTGAAGAGCTACAGCGATCAGCGCATCACGAGCACGCCGCTCCCGCAGTTCATCAGTCCGCTGTTTGTCGCGAGTCGTCGGGGGATCCCCCTGGGACACCAATTACTCACGGAGCTGGCCTCTTTCGAACAAATTCTCCTCAACCCGAACGGATTCTTGGCAACGCCTGAAGAGGTGCGGATCGCTCAGCGCGCTCAGGGGAAGTTGCCGAGTGAAGTGCCCGACGGGTTCACGCAGGTGAAGATTCGCGGGCTCGGGCAGACCAAGAGCGAGATCCTCCTCTCGGAAGGCGCCCGAGGATTGCGCGCCTTGCGCGATTATCGCGCGTCGCTGGGCATCGAATTCCGGTTCCAGATGCCGGTGATCAACATCCCCTTCCGATTCATTTGGGCGTACAATCCGAATGCGAAGACGACGCCCGGACCCAATCAGATCTTCTTCGAGGAGAAGTCCGTCTTTCGGTTCAGCATTGGCCGGACGTTCTGAGTCAATAGAGGAAGGGGACGAGGCGGGCCGTGCGTCGCGCGTAGTCTCGATAGAGGGCGCCGAAGGCCTCTGAGAGCGCGGCCTCTTCGATGCGAATCCGGTAGAGATAGGCCAGAAGCGCGGGGAGCCAGAGGACACCGAGCCCCCACCACTGTCCGACCAGAAGCGGCCACCCGAGAAGGAAGAGCAAGATACCCAGATAGCCCGGGTGCCGGATATACCGGTACAATCCGCGTTGGATGAGCTCATGATCGGGGAAGATCACCACCCGCGCCGTGAAGAAGCGCCCCAGCGTCCGCTTCGCCTGCCAGCGGAGGACGATTCCGGTGGCCGCCACAAGCCCTCCCAGCGCGTTCCCTATCCCATCAAGGAGAAGACGGCAAAATCTCTCCGGAGCACTCGCCGTTGTGAGCGCCACGATAAGAATGCCCGCGGCTTGCACGACTCCCAATACGAGGAGAGAGCGGCGATCTCGCCGATCCTTTGGTCCCAAAGAGAAGCGCCCCAGAATGGCCTCGACCGCACCGCACGCCCCAAGGCCGATCCAAAAGAGCGTGTGAAAGATCGCGAGCATGTTCTCCATCGGCCGATCCGTGAGGATGAGCCTCTTTCCCGCAGGGACGATGCTTCAGACAGATAGTGTACCGGACCGCGCATCCTCGAGGGAACGGGGATCGTCACTTTCCCGACGCCTTCGGATCGGGGACAATAATTCGGTCATGGAGCGCGAGATGACTCAGGCGAGCTCTCAGAGCCGGGTCCCGCGATGGCTCGCCCTCGGAGGGAAGGGGGCGATCAGCGGCCTCTTGCTGTGGATCCTCTTTCGACGCATGGATCCGGAGCGGATGGCCGATGCGCTCGCGCAGATTCGTTGGGAATTCTTCCTTCTGGCGCTTGCGCTCTACCTGAGCGGTCAGCTCCTCAGCGCCCTTCGATGGCAGGTCTTGCTGCGACCTTTGGGCCTTGCGGTCTCTTACGCACGGCTCGTCGCGCTCTATCTGCTCGGGATGTTCTTCAACTTCTTCCTGCCGACGGTCATCGGCGGAGATGCTGTGAAAGCGTACTATCTGGCGCGCGAGACGCAGGATTCGGTGCGGGCGCTCGCCTCGGTCTTCATGGATCGGAATACAGGGCTCGGCGCGCTTCTGCTCATCGCTTTTGGAGCTGCGGCGATCGGTCATGTCTCGCTCTCGGAGCGTGCCCTTGTCGTCCCTCTGGGGGGTGTGCTCCTCGTCTATCTCTTACTCAACCTTCTGCTCTTTGCCGAGGCTCCGTATCGCGCATGCCTCTGGCTCTTGAGGGTCGTGCGGCTTCGGTCAGCCGTGGGCGTGGTGACTCGAGCGCATGCCGCGCTTGTCGCCTATCGGTCCTCTCCCGCTTCGATCGGGAAGGCTCTGGGCTTGTCGTTCGTCTTTCATCTCCTCCTGATCGGGCTCAACTATGCCAATGCACGCGCTCTCGGCGTAGCGCTCGATATCCTTGCGCTGAGCGTCTTCATTCCGATCATTTCACTGCTCAGCATGCTGCCGATCACGATGTATGGCCTGGGCGTGCGCGAGTATGCGTTCGTCGTGCTCTTCTCCTCGGTGGGGCTCCCGCGCGAGGCGAGCCTGCTGTTGGCGCTCCTTTGGTTCCTCGTGACGCTGCTGGCGAGCGTGCCCGGGGCATTCCTCTACGTCGCGTATCGGTCTCGTCCGCGGCACGGTGACGATCGAGCGGAAGGGCGCTTCACCGGATGACGAATTTCGTCGGCCACTGCACGAAATATGTTTCGAGTCGCGGCTTCCCCTGATGTTCGACCATGCGCTCAAACCGAATGCGCCCGAACGAGAAATCGGACAGAAGTGAAGGAAAGACGTGCTCCGAGCGGTAGTGAGCCCGGAGGGGGAGGCCCAGCTCGCGCCTCACCTCATTGACGAGAGCTTCGCACTCGCCCGGCTCAACGGTGCCGCGCCGATCACTCGGATCGCTCCGGCCCTCGACCGCATGCCCGAGTTCATGCAAGAGGACGAACCCCATATCGAACGCTTCGAGGGCTTCGGGGTGACCGGTGAGGTACCGAAAATCCTCGAAATCGAGGCGGAGGGAGAAGATGGGGATGCTCCTGCCGGAGTCCGGATGAGAGACGGCCCTGCGCTGGATCGCTGCGAAGGCAACGCTGAAGGATCGGCTATAATCTTCGAGGAAGATCGTCACCGTCTGCATCGCCTTGAGCAAGAGGGCGCGCGCTGTCGGGGACCCGCTGCCGCTCTCCCGGACGTCTCGAAGGCAGAGCACGGTATCGCGCTCGAAGTGGATCCCCGCCCATCCGGTCACGCGTTCCAGGCCCGCACTGACGGCTTGGAGCTTCTCCCGACTGAGACGACGCGATGCCTCAGGACTGTTGAAGATTCCGGTTTGCCCGAAGGTATGGCCTTCGGTGCCCACGCCTGTGGCTTCGCAGGGAGGCGTCACAAGCAGAAGAAAGAATGCGCCTGTCAGGGCGAGGGCAGACCGGAGCCTCGACCCCCACAGCCCGCTGGCGACACGCCCGCCGACGAGCGAAAGTGTGCTCCTCATTGCTCCTCTCCCCGGCCAGTGTCAGAAGAAGCAAGCGATGTGCCAGAGGAGAAGGAAGCGGAATACCCTCAGCCCCTTGCGAAAGAGGGAGTTACCCTCTTGCGGGCTCCAGGGCAGCGAGGACTCCAATGGGGGAATCTTCGCCTCCGGTGGGGGAAATCGCTCGCTCTCAGTCCGCTCGGGGTTCCCACGCGATCCGAGGATCGTGGGAGATACCCTCTGCGCTTTCGCCCATCGTGTGTTGGTGGAGGAGCGGAGCCGGTTCCGTGGCGACCTCGGGGATGCGTTCTCGTCGTCGGAGCACCACGCGACCAAGCCATTGGCCGAGGTCATCGAAGAGAGTGTAGACGACGGGGATGACCAAGAGCGTCAATAGGGTCGAAGTCAGCATGCCCCCGATGACGGATACGGCCAGTGGCGCGCGCGTCTCGCCTCCTTCGCTGAAGGCTAAGGAGACGGGCACCATGCCGGCAATGGTCGTGATCGCGGTCATCAAGATGGGGCGCAGGCGGGTCGGCCCGGCTTGCAGGATCGCCGCCGTACGCTCCAGACCGCGCGCACGGAGCTGATTGGTGAAGTCCACAAGCAAAATAGCGTTCTTCGTCACGATGCCGACGAGCATGATGATCCCCAGATAGCTGAAGAGGTTGAGCGTCTTCCCCGTCACGAGTAAGAGGCCGAAGACGCCCACCGTGGCCAGCGGCAACGAGAGCATGATCGTGAAGGGGTGGATGAAACTCTCAAACTGTGCCGCCAGGACCATGTAGATGATCAGAATCGAGAGAGCGAGTGCCGTGCCGAGATACTGGAACGAGCGCCGGAATTCGCGGCTTCGTCCGCCGAGCTCGGCCCGGTACCCCGGCGCATTGGGGAGCGTTTCGGCGATCAGGCGCTCGACTTCGGCGAGGGCTTCTCCTTGCGGCTTCCCTTGGAGGTTGGCATAGAGAGTCACCGCGCGCTGCCGATTGTAGCGGTTGATCACGTTAGGGCCGGCGCTCTCGACGACCTCGATGACATTAGAGAGCTTGACGCGGCGTCCATCGCGGGAGACGATGAGAATGCGTTCCAGATCGCTCGGTATCTCTCGGTCACTTGGCACCGCGCGGACATGGATGTCGTATCGCTCGCCGCCCTCTTTGAACTTGGCGACGTCCACCCCCCCCATTATCACGTTGATCGCTTGCGTGATCGTGGCCACATCCAGACCGAGATCCTCCGCCTTCTCCCGATTGATGTAGACCTTCACCTCGGGTTTCGTCAGCTCCAGGTCTGTGTCCACGTCCACGAATCCTGGGCTGCGCCTGAGGCGTTCGACGATCTGTCCCATGCGTGCAGCGAGGTCTCCCAGAGACGGTCCTTCCACAATGTACTGCACATCGGTGCTCCGTTCACCGCCTCCGATAGGGGTCAAGGGCTCAACAGCCACGGTCAGGTCGGGGATCGCGCTCAGCTCCCGCCGCAGCGTGTTCATGAGCTGTTGCTGGGAGACCGCGCGCTCGCTCTTCGGCACAAGGATCACGATCATGACGCCTTGATTGATGCTCCCGAAGAATCCGGTTCCCACGAAGGCGCCTCGAACTTCGGGATGGGAGAAGAGGATGCGTTCGGCCTGACGGGCGGCGGCCTCGATGCGCTCCACGGACCATCCCAGAGGTGTCTCGAAGCGTACGATGAAGCGGCTCTCATCCGCTTGCGTGAAGAACTCGCGTCCGATGAAGCGGGAGAGACCGAGCGAGAGAGCGAAGAGCGCGAGAGCGCTCGCGATGACCACCGCTCGTCGGCGCAGGGCGAAGGCCAAAGCGGAGCGGTATGCCTGCTCGACGGCGCGGAAGCCGCGTTCCAAAGCCGCGTAGATCGGGCCATGCCGTTGCTCGATGCGCATGAAGCGCGAGCAGAGCATCGGCGTGAGCGTCAGCGAGACCAGGAGCGAAATGAGGATGGCGATGACGACGGTCAATCCCATCTGGATGAAGAAGCGTCCGATGATCCCCTTCATGAAGGCGACCGGGAGGAAGACAGCGGCGATGCTGAAGGTTGCGGCGATCACGGCGAAGGCGATCTCCCGCGTTCCCTCCCGCGCCGCCACCAGGCGCGGCTGCCGCAATTGCTCCATGTGGCGGAAGATGTTCTCCAAAACGACGATGGCGTCATCAATGACAACGCCGACAGCGAGCGAGAGCGCCAGCATCGTCATGTTGTTGATCGTGAAGCCGAGCGCAGCGATGAAGGCGAAGGTCCCGATGAGCGAGATGGGAATCGCCACAACGCTGATGAGCGTCGTGCGCAGGTTCCGCAAAAAGAGGAGAATGACGAGCGAGGTCAGCATCGCTCCGAAGAAGATATCGAACTGCACATCGCCCATGGAGGCCTTGATGAACTGCGAGGCGTCGAAGGCGATCGTCGCCTCGATCCCCGAGGGCAACTCCTTCCGGATCTCCTCCAGAGCGGCCTTCACGCGATCGGCGACCTCGACCGTATTCGTTCCCGACTGCTTGCGGACGCCCAGGCCGATGGCGGGCTTTCCGTTGAAGCGCGCGATGGTGCGGGTGTCTTCCTCCCCATCCTCCACGCGTCCGAGGTCGCTCAGACGCACGGGCGCGCCTTGCCGGTAGGCGACCGCTAAGGTGCGCAGGTCCTCAACCGATGTGTATTCCCCCATGACCTTGATGGTGAGTTCCTGCTCGCGATTCTCGAGGCGTCCGGCCGGCAACTCCACATGCCTTGTCTGAATGGCGCGTACGACGTCCAGAGGCGAGAGTCCATAGGCCTCCAAGCGGTCTTGATCGAGCCAGACGTGAATCTCCCGATCGCGAAACCCGCCCAGCACGATCGAGCCGACGCCCCGCACCATCTGCACGCGCTCTTTGATCACCTTATCCGCGTAGTAAGAGAGTTCGCGGTACGGCCGATCACCGCTCACGGCGATCCACATGATGGGGTTGGCCGTGATGTCGAGCTTTTGAACGATAGGCGGCTCGATGTCCCGGGGCAGACGCGCCGCAGCGACGGCGACCTTCTCCCGCACTTCCTGAGCAGCGACGTCAATGTCTTTCTCCAGGACGAAGGTCACGATGACCTGAGAGAAGCCCTCGAAGCTCTGCGAGCGGATCTCGTCCACGCCTTCGATCGTGCTGATCTCTTCCTCGATGACATCGGTGACTTCGGTCTCGATGACCTCGGGGCTGGCTCCGCGCAGGATCGTGGTGACCGTGACAACGGGGAATTCTACCTCCGGATAGAGATCCACGCCGATGCGCTGATATCCCGCCACGCCGAAGATGACGAAGGCGGCGATGAACATCGTGGTCAGGACGGGGCGTCGGATGGCTATGTCCGAGAGTGTCATGACTTCTCCTCCTCGCTCATCCGGAGCGCACGACGCGTACACGCGCGCCGTCGCTGAGGCGATCCAGATTCGAGAGGATCACGCGCTCACCCGGTCGGAGGCCGTCACGGACCTCGATCTCCGCGTTTGCGCGCTCACCCGTTTTAATGATCCGCTCGCGAGCCCGATCGCCTTCCAGCACGAAGACCTTCGTCGCACCGAGCGACGTGATAACGGCGCGCACAGGGATCAGGAGCGCTTTCACTCCGGGTTCAACGACCACCTGGGCGCGCGCGAAGTATCCCGGTCGCAGCTCCCCGCTCGGATTCCTCACTTCGGCTTCGATCGTGAGCGAGCGTGTCTCGCTGCGCGCCGACGGGCTCACGCGCACGATCATCCCCGAGAACGTGCGGTCGGGGACAGCATCCACAGAGAATGTCAGGCGGCGACCGATAGCGACCTTCCCCGCGTAGCGCTCCGGGATATCGGCGCGCAGGCGCAGGGGGTCAACTTTCACCACCGTGACCACGCGGTCGTTCCGGCGGAGGAATTCGCCCACCGAGACATGGCGGGCGGCGACTGCCCCGGAGATCGGGGCGCGGATCACCGTCTTCTCCAGGTCGCGACGGGCCGTGGCCACACGCGCGCGCAGTTGCTCCAGTTGGGCGAGCAGGCTGCGCACCTCTTCCCGAGCGGATTCATAGCGCGCTTCCGCAATGCGCAGAGCGGCCTCCGCCTGATCGAACTCCTGCTGGGAGACCACGCCTCGGCCTCGCAACTGTTGGATCCGGTGGAATCGTAAGCGCGCTTCTTCGTAAGCAGCTCGCGCCTGGCGCACAATGGCCGTCTCTTCCGGATCGATCCGATCGCGATCCGGGGACATCCCCAAACGAGCGCGCACTTGCTGGAGGGCGGCTTCCGCTTCCGCCACGCGCAGCTCGAAATCACGGCTCTCCAATCGGGCCAGGACCTCGCCCCGACGAACCACGCTCCCCAAATCCACGCGCAGCTCGACGACCCGCCCCTCCACCTCCGTTGAGACGACGACCTCTTCATCGGCGGCGAGCGTCCCGACGATCTCGATCTGGCGATCGAATGTCCGCTCGACGACCGGAGCGACATCCACCTCGACGCTCTGGTCCGCCGATGTCGCGCGCGGCTGCGCGCGATCGCTGCGGTCGCGGCACGCCGACAGGGCCACCGCGAGGATGAGCATGCCCAGTATCCACCGATTCATCGCGCGCGCCTCCTGTCCGCCGATGGGGACTTTCGCTCTGATCGCCGAACGACGCCGTCGAGGAAGATGGCGGCAAAAGCGCGCGCGGCCGCGCGATCTTCGATCTTCAGAAGGCGCCCGGCGGGGTCGAACAGCTCCCGCACCAGCGCGTGATGAGCGACCATCCCCACGAAGGCGCGCGCCGCCACACGCGGGTTCACCGCGCGAAACGCCCGCTCCCGCACGCGACGCCTGACGTAGGCGACCAGTTCTTCGAACATCTGCGCGACATGCGTCTCGTAGACCATGCGACTCAGCTCGTGCCCCTCCAACGCGCTGAAGAACATCAGGCGCGTGAAGTCCGGATCCTCTCGATAGATCCGCAAGATCTCTTCCGCCAGACGGGTGAAGACCATCCGATCATCCCGATGCGCCATCGCCTGCCGGAGCTCTTCGCGAAAGGAGCGCTGACATTCCTTCATCTTGTGATCTATGATGGCCCGATAGAGATCGTGCTTCGTCGGGAAATGGCGGAAGATGAGCGCTTCGCTCACGCCGGCCGCCTGAGCGATCTCTCGGGTCGTCGTTCCGTCGAAGCCCTTTCGCGCGAAGAGTTCGATGGCCGCGTGGACGATCTGCCGACGCCGATCTTCGGCCGAGAGGCGCCGGGCTTCAGTCCTCGACGCGGTTGCGATCTTGGCGACCATGATCCCTGCTTCCCCCAAAAGTAAGTAAGTACTTACCACATCGGCGCGCCTTTTGGCAAGGTCGGAGGACGAGATAGAATGAACGCGCGGTGGATTCGCGCGGACAGGGCATCTCCTGCGACCCCCGGATCGCGGGGAGATGCTCGGGAGGTGGGAAGGATGCTCACCATTCTCGCCGGAGGAACCGGAGCGGCTCGATTCCTGCGGGGAGTGCTCGCGGTGATTCCCCAGGAGGAGCTCGCGCTCATCGGCAATACCGGGGATGATGTCGAGATATGGGGGCTGCATGTCTCGCCGGATCTGGATACGCTCATGTACCAGTTGGCGGGACTTCTCGATGAGGATCGAGGGTGGGGCCTTCGCGGCGACAGCTTCGCCTGCCTGGCGACCATAGGTGTGTATGGAGAGCCCACATGGTTCGCGCTCGGGGATCGGGATCTGGCGACGCATGTGGTGCGGACCAAGCTCTTGCGGCACGGGTACTCGCTCACTGAGGCGACAGCTTTGTTGTGCGCCCGATTGGGCGTGCGCGCTCGGCTTCTGCCTATGTCTGATGATCCTGTCCGAACGTACGTGCATACGGATCTGGGTGTGCTCGCCTTTCAGGAGTTCTTCGTGCGCGAGCGGTGGCAGCCTGAGGTCACGGGGGTCGAGTATCGCGGACACGAGCACGCACGACCGGCGCCGGGCGTACTCGAGGCGATCCGCCAAGCGCAGGGGATCCTCATCGCGCCGAGCAATCCCATCACGAGCATCGGCCCCATCCTCTCCATCCCCGGCATCCGCTCAGCGCTGCAGGAGAAGCGGACATCGGTGCTCGCGATCAGCCCCATCATCGGGACGGAAGCCGTGAGCGGTCCGGCCGGGAAGTTGATGCGCGCCTGCGGATACGAGGTCTCTCCTCGTGGCGTCGCCCGCTTTTATGCGGGAATTGCGAGCCGGCTCCTGATTGACGAGCGCGATGTTCACTGGCGCGAAGCGATCGAGCGCGAAGGGGTGCGGGTCTTCACAGCGCCGCTCTTCATGAGCGAGAGGGAGGCGGCCGTGCGCCTTGCGCGTGCGGCTTTGGCCTGCTTACACTTTGAGGCTTGATCTGGGCCGTTGTTCCGGTCAAGGACTTTGATGCGGCGAAGCAGCGGCTTCACGCCGTGCTCGCTCCTGGCGAGCGTCGAGCGCTCGCTCAGGCTATGCTCGCCGATGTGCTCACGACGCTGCGGCGCGTGGGGGGGCTGGATCGAATCCTCCTCGTCACGCGCGAGCCCCACGCGATGGCGCTCGCTCAGTCTTTCGGCTGCGCCGTTCTCACCGAGCCTGCCAACTGCGGTCAGACATCGGCCGTCAGGAGGGCGCTTGAGGAAGCTCGTCGGCACCAGGCTCACGCTGTGCTCACGGTGCCTGCGGATGTGCCGCTTGTCGCGCCTGCGGACGTGGAAACGATTCTGACGGCGGGAGCGGAGGCGGAGGTTGTGCTCGTGCCTTCGCGGGATCATCGCGGAACGAATGCCGTGTGGCTCCGTTCCTCCGCGGACTTTCCGCTCCGCTTTGGCGCGGACAGTTTCCGCCTCCATTGGGACGCGGCTCGCGAGCGGAAGATGCGCACGGTCATCCTCGAGCTCCCTCGGCTCGCCCTGGATGTGGATGTGGCGGAGGATCTCATGGAGCTTGCGCGCCGATACACCGAGGATCCAGAATTGGCCCTGGGATCGCACACGGCTCGACTTATGGAGCAGATGCTGTGGCGCGCGCGATTCAGGTGATCGGTATCGAGAAGATGCCCGAGGTGCGGCCGGGCGATGACTTGGTCGCTCTGCTTTTGCGCGCCTTGGTCGCGGAGGGACTTGCGCTTCAGGATGGAGACATCCTGGTCCTCACGCAGAAGATCGTCTCCAAGGCGGAGGGGCGGGTAGTCGTTCTGTCTGAAGTCGAACCTTCGGCGTTCGCGCGCACCGTTGCGGAACAGACGGGGAAAGATCCGCGGCTGACCGAGGTGATCCTTCGCGAGGCGCGACGCGTTGTGCGGATGGATCGGCAGGTGCTCGTGGTGGAGACACGGCATGGGCTGATCTGCGCGAATGCGGGCGTGGATCGTTCGAACGTGGGCGGAGGTCGCGTGACGCTTCTGCCGGAGGATCCGGATGCCTCGGCGCGCGCCATCCGGCGGGAGCTCAAGCGGCGTGCGGGCGTCGAGGTGGCTGTTCTCATCACCGATACGTTTGGTCGGCCCTGGCGTGAGGGATTAACTGAAGTCGCTATCGGCGTGGCGGGACTCGCTCCGCTCAAGGATTATCGGGGGCAGCGCGATCGGTTCGGCCTGCCGCTTCACGCCACCATTGTGGCCGTCGCCGATGAGCTGGCGTGTGCCGCCGGCCTTCTGTTCGAGAAATCGGCAGGGATTCCGGCAGCGATCATTCGCGGTTATGCCTATGATCTGCAGGAGGGCTCAGCTTCCGCGCTCCTGCGTCCGCCGGAACGGGATCTGTTCCGCTGACAGGAGGGGACATGAAAATCGCCATCATCGGGGGAACGGGTAAAGAGGGGCGTGGGCTCGTCCTGCGGTTGGCCGCTGCAGGCGAAGACGAGGTGCTCATCGGTTCGCGCCGGGCGGAGAAAGCGCGAGCAAAAGCTGAGGAGCTGAATCGCCAGTTGGGGCGGGAGGCCATCACGGGATGGGAGAATCGGGCGGCGACGCAGGCGGCTGATCTCGTGATCCTCTGCGTGCCCTATGCCGCGCATGAGGAGACGCTGCGGGCCATTGCTCCGGAGCTTCGCGGTAAGGTCCTTGTGGATACGACCGTGCCCCTCGATCCGCAGAATCCGTTGCGGTTGCGGCGGCGATCGGAGCGTTCGGCAGCCGAAGAGGCTCAAGCTCTCTTGGGCGACACGGTACGGGTCGTCGCGGCATTTCAAAACGTCTCAGCAGCCGCCTTGCAGAATCTGCGCCGCCCGGTTGAGTGCGATATCTTGGTGTGCGGTGATGACGCAGCGGCTAAGGGAGTGGTCATGACGCTCATCCGTCGGTTGGGCTTGCGCGCTCTGGATGCCGGACCCCTGGAGATGGCGCGTGCTGTCGAAGCGATCACGCCGCTCCTGCTCTCGTTGAATCGGCGCTACGGCTCGCGATCGGCAGGCATTCGCATCACGGGCATTGAGGAGGCTCCCGCCCCTGCAGCCGGGTGAACGACGACCACCGCTTCTTGTCCGTCCTCCGGGTCGAGTGATACACTCTCGTCGAAGACGCGACCGGGATGGGAGAGATGCGCTCGACCTTCACGAAAGTCGCCACTTGGGCCGTGGAGATGAACCGATCCAAGCGGAGGAGTGTGGCTGCAGGGAGCTTGGCGGCGAGCGGGCGCATGTTGAGGGGGTGGGAGAACCGATGAAGGCCGCGAGACTCAAGCGCGATCCTTACGGCTTGGTGGGCTCTGTCTTAGCTGGCCGATATCATCTGCAGGAGCTGGTGGGAATTGGCGGTATGGGAGTCGTCTATCGGGCGCGCCATCAGGTGACGACGGCGACCGTGGCCGTGAAGATCCTCAAGCCCGATCTTGCACTCTCTTCCCCCGAGTTGGTCGAGGCGTTCTTCAAGGAAGCGAAGGCGACCGTCGGATTGGATCACCCGTACATCATTCGGGTCACGGATGCGGCGGTGACGGACGAGGGACTCCCCTTTCTGGTCATGGAATGGCTCTCCGGGCACACGCTGGAGGAGGAGATGCGACAGCGGGGGCCTCTGCCCATTGCCGAGGTGGCACGACTTCTGGAACAGATCGGCGAAGCGCTCGCCCACGCGCATGCCCGTGGTATCGTGCATCGGGATTTGAAGCCCAGCAATGTGATGCTCGTCACCGATCACAGGGGCGAGCCGATGGTTAAGATTCTCGATTTCGGGATTGCGAAAGCGCTCAGCTCTACTGTGAGTGCGCGTGTCAGTCGCATCATAGGGACAGTGCACTATGCCTCGCCCGAACAGTTCCGTCCGGGAGCCTCCCTTGATCATCGGTCGGACATCTACAGCTTGGGCATCGTCGCCTATCAGATGCTCACCGGGCGCGTGCCCTTCGAAGCCGGATCCATTGAGCGGGTCATCTACGAGCATCTGCATGAGGTCCCCCCTTCGCCTCGGCGATTTCGCCCGGACCTTCCTCCGGCCCTTGACACGGTATTCGAGCGCGCCTTAGCCAAGGATCCGGAGGCTCGTTTCTCATCGGCTCTGGAGCTGGCGCGCGCCTTTCGAGGCGCGGTGGGATCGGGGATGGGGAAGCTCCGTCTCGAGTGCCGGGATGCGGAGACTGGGGCCGGAGTCGGTGCGGCGCTCATCTACGTGGATGGCCGATATATGGGGCGGACTGATGTCGAAGGGACGTGGGTGGGCGAGGGCCTCAGTCCTCGCGCGCATGTCCTGGAGGTGGAATCGGCGCGCCATCATGCGTGGCGGGGGACAGTGCAGGTGGAGCCGGAGAAGGAATGCGCGCTCGTCGTGGAGCTGTGTGCGCGTCGTTTGGGAGGAATCGTGGTGCGCTGTGCTGCTGCGCATGCGGACATCTTCCTGGATGGCGTGCGCGTGGGAGCGACCGATGAGCAAGGAGCGTGCACTCTCGACCACGTTCCCATCGGCCGACATCGGGTCGAGGTGCGACATCCGCGCTATGCTCCCACTCAGGTGGAGTGCGAGGTCGTCGAGGGAGAGATCCTTCCTCTGGCACTTGCCCTCGTTCCGCGTCACCAGCGCCTTTTTGAGCGCATGGCGGTGTGGAGGAGAGCTCCTCGACGCCCGGGGAGAGAGGAGCTATCGCCTTCATCGGAAGCCGTCCCGGAGACGATCTCCGAGGGAGTGACCCAGCAGATTGCCCCTGCCGTGCCGACTCAGGCGGCCACGCGACCGCTTGCGGCGTGGAGGGAAGGGCGGTTTCGACGCGCGATCGCCGTCGGAGGGATAGGGCTCGGCCTCGCTGGCGTGAGCCTGGCACTCTGGTTGTGGAGGCATTCGGAGCGTGAGCCGTCCTTCGTCGTGGAGACCGTGTCCCATACTCCCGCTCCGCCACTCACGTCGAAGCCGGAGCCACGGCGCGAGCCGCCGAAGTCGTCTCCGCGTCCTCTTCGCCGTTCCCCTTCTGCCGCGCCGCCGGTAGCATCCGACCACACGAGGGAGTCCCCACAAGAAGCGGCGCCGACCCCGGAGCCCTCGGCTCGCATTGAAGACGCCTCGGACGTTCGGCTTCGTCTCGCCGAGCATGTGCGACGCGGGAACGCATATTTCACGGCGCAGCAATATGAGGAGGCGCTTCGCGAATATCACGCCGCACGAGAACTCGATCCCTCCAACCCTGACGTCTACTACCTGATTGGCCTCGTACACGAACGCCGCGGTGAGTACGCGGCAGCGCATGAGGCGTTCCGGCACTGTACGGCTGGGCCGTATGCAGCCGTTGCGCGGAATCATCTGAAGATGCTGGAGAAGAAGCTCCGGAAGCCGTAGTCTCTGCGCGCCGCCTCCTGATCAGCATGCCGCGAGAGGCAAATCAACGCCGAGGGAGGCGATCCGGTGGGCGAGGCGGATCGAAGAAGGCGGGCGCTATTCGCGGGCGAAAAAGCGGGCCGAGCTGTGCCGACCTCTCCGGCCTTGTATCTCCGAGCCTTCGCTATGCACGGGGAGAAGCGGAGGCACGCTTCGTGATCCGGAGATTCGGATCTCTGCGCGGGGATCCCACGTGGGGTCCTCCCAAAGCGCGCGCTGTGTGTCGAGGGGAAGTCCAACGAGGCGATTGGCCGGCGATCTCACGATCGCTTATCGCAGCCTCCGCCTTCGTTCGAGAGATGGCGGTGCCTCTCGAGCGAATCCCAACTCTCTCAGTCTCTGTTTCATCGAGCGAAAGGCCGGCGTGTCGTGCACGAGGCGAGGATCGAGGGCCAGATGATCCGTGATCTCTGCCTGCGTGTTCCGGAGACGTTCGGAGGCCGGTGGGTGCGTACGAAAGACGAAGCCGAGCAGATCGGGATTCTGGCGCGAGAGGCGATCCAGCTTCTCGAACATCGAGAGCATACCGCGCGGGTCATATCCGGCCGCGTACAGGGTGTGCAGGCCGAGGAAATCGGCCTCGCGTTCGGCTTCCCGCGAATGTCGAGTGAAGAGGCCGGCCGCCAAAAGCTCCGAAGCCGTCTGCCCGATGCGTGCCGCTCGGCTCTCGCCTCCTACGGCTCCAATCCCCACGTTGAGGAGACCGATGAGGAATTGGTACCTCTGCGCGCGCTTGAGATTCTTGAGCCCATGTCGCGCGACGATATGCCCGATCTCGTGTCCGAGGACGGACGCGAGCTCGCTCTCGCTCTCCACTGTCGCGAGTAGTCCCGTGTGCACGTAGACGTGCCCGCCCGGGAGCGCGAAGGCGTTCACCGTCGGATCCTCGATGATGAAGAAGCGATATTCGAGAGTGGGACGCTTAGAGACGCGCGCGAGCCGCTCTCCGAGACGCTGCACGTAGTCGGCGAGCGACCTCTCGTGAACGAGCCGTTGTTCCTTCTGTAGCTGCTTGTGCAGCTCCTGCCCCAGGCGAACCTCGTCTTCCTCCGAATAGAGGCCCTCGTTACTGTAGCTCACCTGCCGAAACTTATCGTAGGGGTTTCGGCTCTGAACGGAGCTCGCCGCGAAGCCGGAGGTATGCACGCTCGCTCTCCGTTCGGCAGGAAGAGTAAGCGTCAGTCCAAGGGTCAGAGGTCCGAGCACACAGAGCGAGAGAAGGAACAACCGACGGCCACCGCGCCATTGCTCGTATTGTTCCGTCCGCATACGCATTCCTCTGTCAAGATACGCGAGGCCCGATCCCGAGTCAATCCGCGTGCCGGACGGAGGCGTCCTGAAGCAACGCAGGATCCACTGGCTTGGTCTTCCGCGCGCGGGTGTGATATACTCCGACGCCTCATCGGGAGAGGGAACAGGGGGGAGAGGGCTGTGAGTATACTTGTGGATGAGAACACGCGTGTGGTCGTCCAGGGGATCACAGGGCGTGAGGGGACGTTTCATACGCAGCAGATGAAGGCGTATGGAACGAAGATCGTCGCGGGCGTCACTCCGGGGAAGGGGGGGACCATTCACGAAGGCGTGCCGGTTTTCGACACGGTGGAGCAAGCTGTGCGGGAGACCGGCGCCAATACGAGTGTGATCTATGTGCCGGCGGCGTTCGCCGCCGATGCGATCCTGGAGGCAGCGGATGCCGGGATCGCTCTCATCGTCTGCATCACCGAGGGGATTCCCGTCCTCGACATGGTGAAGGTCATGGCGTTTCTGAAGGATCGGCCCGCGCGGCTGATCGGGCCGAACTGTCCGGGAGTGATCTCGCCGGGGAAGTGCAAGGTCGGCATCATGCCTGGGCACATTCACCGTGAGGGGAGCATCGGCGTCGTCTCCCGGAGCGGGACGCTCACCTACGAAGCCGTGTGGCAACTCACGCAGCATGGGCTCGGGCAATCCACGTGCGTGGGTATTGGGGGTGATCCCATTGTCGGCACGAGCTTCGTAGACGTCTTGCGCCTGTTCGAACAAGATGCGCAGACCAAAGCGGTTGTCCTCATCGGGGAGATCGGAGGGACGGCGGAGGAGGAGGCGGCAGCCTTCGTGCGCGCGCGCATGACAAAGCCCGTCATCGGATTCGTCGCCGGTCAGACGGCACCGCCGGGCCGACGCATGGGACACGCCGGAGCGATCATCTCCGGTGGACAGGGGACAGCAGCCGAAAAGATGCGGGCGATGGAGGCGGCCGGCATTCATGTCGTTCGGAGTCCGGCGGAGATCGGTGCGACGGTGGCGCGCGTTATGGGGCGGGGCTGAGCACGTGTCTGAGCGGGACGCGTCGTCGCTCTGTCGGGGGGACCCCACGCGCGTGGGGCTCCCGGTCAGCAGATCATCGGAGGAGGGAGCAGATGCTCGAACGCACGCTCGCTATTATCAAGCCGGATGCCGTGGAGCGAGGGCTCGTGGGGGAGATCATTCGCCGGATTGAGGCCGAGCGATTTCGCATCCGGGGCTTGAAGATGGTGCATCTGACAAAAGCGCAAGCGGAGGGATTTTACGCCGTGCATCGCGGCAAGCCCTTCTTCGAGAGCTTGACGACGTTCATGTCGAGCGGCCCTTGTGTCGTCCTCCTGCTGGAGGGGGAATCGGCTATCGCGCGGTGGCGCGACGTCATGGGCGCGACCGATCCGGCTCGGGCGGCCGAGGGAACGCTCCGCCGCCAGTTCGGCACGACGATCGAACGCAACGCCGTTCACGGCTCGGATGCCCCGGAGACCGCGGCCTTCGAGATCGCCTATTTCTTCAACGCCTTGGAGGTCGTCGGACCATGATGCCGGAAGGATTCACCGGCTTGGGACGGCTCTTCCTTATCGTCGGGCTCATCTTCGTGGCCTTCGGGCTCGTGATCATGCTCTTTGAGCGCTTCCCCCAGATTCCGCTCGGACGGCTTCCGGGAGATATTCGCATCGAGCGCGAGAATGTTCGGTTCTACTTCCCCCTAGCCACGAGCGTGATTGTGAGCCTGGTGGTGACACTTCTGTGGTCGCTCATCTCCTCGCTGCGCAAATGAGCGAGGATTCTTCGCGGGGAGGTCTGCATGAGCGCGCCCAAACGATTTCGCGTCTTCGCAACCTGCGACATTGGACACGAAGCCCTCGACCGCTTGCGCCAGCGGGGGTACGAGGTCGAGGTGTATCCGCATCCTGATCCTCCGCCCAAGAGTCTCATCATCGAGAAGGTGAGATCGGGCATTGATGGACTCATCACCACCTTGCGCGATCCCATTGATCGCGAAGTGCTCATGGCCGGACGCGGCACGCTCAAGGTCGTCGCCCAATGCGCCGTCGGCTTCGATAATATTGATCGCGCGGCGGCGAACGAGCTGAAGATCCCCTTCACTCATACGCCTGACGTCCTGAATGAAGCAACGGCCGAATTCGCCCTCTTCATCCTGGGATGCGTCTCGCGCAAGCTCTGGCCGAGTGAGAAGCTCGTGCGCGAGAACCGATGGGGTGCCTGGCATCCCTATCTCCCCTTCCTGGGCGATGAGGTGACCGGCAAGACCGTCTCGGTCATCGGGACCGGTCGGATCGGAAAGGCCTTCATCAAGAAGTGCGTGGGCCTGGACATGAACATCCTCTGCTACGATCCGATCGTTCAGGATCATGAGTTCGTGGCCAAGGTCCAGCGCGAGATGGATCTGCGCTACGAGGTGGGATTCACCAGCGAGCGGCGCACGATTCGCTACGTGAGCTTGGAGGAGGCCTTGAGTCAGGGGGATTATGTGAGCCTGCATGTTCCCTTGCTCCGCCCCGGCGAGAGCGAGACGCCGACCTATCATCTCATCAATGAGCAGACGCTGCGGAAGATGAAGCCGACGGCATACTTGATCAATACCTCGCGCGGGCCGGTCGTAGATGAGCGCGCGCTCTATCGGGCCTTGAAGGAAGGGGTGATCGCCGGAGCGGCTTTGGATGTCTTCGAGGTCGAGCCCTTGCCGCCGGATTCTCCCCTTCGGGATCCGGAGCTGGAGGATCGGCTCCGGCTCTTCCACCACTTCGCGAGCGGAGGACGGATCACGCGCCTTTCCCCCGATCCCGATCGCGGCATGGCCGGACGGACCGTGCAGGCGCTCATTGACGTCCTGGAGGGGAACTATGGCGGGGATCCGGCGAAGATGCCCTTCGTGGTGAACAAAGAGGCGTTTCGGTAGCGCGCGGGCAGGCGGAGTCCCTCCCGATCGTGGAGATGACGCTCGTGATTCCCGTCCATCGGGGGCGCGAACGGGCGCTCGCGCGCCTCCTTGTGACGATCGCGGAGGTTGCGCCGAGCGCATGTGCTCCCGCGAGCGTGCTGATTGTGAGCCGAGATCTTCCGGATTTGGACACTTGGGTGAAACCGCTCGCTCGTCTCCTCCCGATCCCGGTGCGCACTCTGGTCGTTCCCAAAGCCCGTACGCTCGCCGAGGTGCGCAACGCTGGGCTTCACGCGGTCACGACCGAATGGGTGCATTTCCTCGATTCGGATACCTATCTCGCACCGGATCACTTCGTCCGACTGGAGCGCGCTCTGAGTGCTCACGATCCTTCGATCGCAGGGTTCCAGCTCAATTTCGCTCCCGCTCCGAGCACGTCCCGTTGGGCGCAGTACGAAGCGGAGATTGATCGGTGGGCGATCGGCCGATATATCGGTGAGGATCGCGTGCGGGGATTAAACGGCATGGGGTTTCTCGCGCGCGTCGCCGTGCTCCGAGCCATTGGGGGCTTCGATCCTGAATTGGTGGCTGCCGAAGACATTGACCTGGGGTATCGCCTCTTCCGCGCCGGAGTCCCAATAGTCTTCCTGCCCGAGGTGAGCGTCTTTCACGAATATCCGGCGCGATGGCGGGATCTCCTGCGCCGCAAGTTCTGGCATGGCCAGGGATATGGTCTCCTCCTCCGACGCCACCCGGAGTTCTGGTCTGAGATCTCCGGATCGTCCTGGCCTTCGCCCATGGCCGCTTGGCGCCGACCCCGATTCCTCGCCTACGTCCTCATTGCGCACCTCGTCTTCTTGCTCGGTGCCGGTTACGCCCTTGTGCGCCACGCTGTGTCGAGGCGGCGCTTGGCTCCCGCGGACGCACGAGAATAACGCCGGACATCCGGTTCTCCTTCAGGAACTCCTCCAGCTCTTGCTCCAAGACGCGACCGCGACGGCGCGAGGCGTGAGAGAGAATGAGTCGGGGAGAGGCGGCCGCATCCCGCGGCGCTTCTTCGACGAAGAGAAGGCCGACGTGAAAGACATCGAGGTTCGGCTTCGTGGAGACGAAGAAGATGAGATCGCCATCGCGGAGGTGGCGACCGAGTGTCGCCAGGGTTTTCTTCGGGAAGCATCGGAACCGCAGCGTCCGGGGAGGGATTCCAGGGACGGCATCCACGCGGCGTTTCAGAAGGCGCGTCCGGGAGCCGCGCGTGAGATCGGTGAGGAAGCCCTGACGGATGTTCTCGCGAATCCATTCGATCATGTAATGGTGGCGCGCGCGCCAGCTCACCCGCCCCTTTCGATAGCGCAGCCGTCGTAACAGAGACGGGACCTCGCGCACCGACCTCGCCAGCGCCACTGCGAGCGCCGTCTCCACGTAGGTGACGCAATCGAATCCCGCGAGCGAGAAGGTGAAGACCTCACGCTGATGCGGTCCGCCCCCGAGCGGATTCGCGACATAGGGGCGATCGCGTAACCATCGCGCGATCTGCCGAAGGCGTTCGCCCAGGGAAGCCGTGGAGCGAAGCCGGCGCAGAACGATGGCCATCTCGCGCTCGGCCGCGTGCTGCGCATCGGTCCTCGTTCCGGAGGTCTGCGTTCGGGCCATTCTCCATGATTGTACGGGATCGGCGATCGGGCGGGCGAGCCCTCTTGCCCGAAGGCGGGAATTGCGAAACGGACGAGCCTGGCGGATAATACCCCCGGGATATGCTCGAACGTCGGAAGCTGCACATCGAGCGCGTCGGACTCATCGTCAAGCCGAAGATCCGGGAAGCAGGACCGGTCATCGAGCGGCTCTCGCGCTTCTTCACCGAGCGAGGGGTCGAGCTCGTCGCCGAACCGATCGTGGGGGAGATGGCGCCGGGCTGCTGGGCGACGTTGCGTCCGCGCGAGGATCTGCCCGCGGCTGTTGACCTCTTGATCGTGCTCGGCGGGGATGGAACGATGCTCGCCGCTGCGCGGCTCATCGGCGGACGGCGCATCCCTGTCCTCGGCGTCAATTTCGGCGGGCTCGGCTATCTCACCGAGTTCACGCTGGAGGAGGTGTTCCCCACCTTGGAACGCCTGCTCACTGAGGACGCTCTCATTGACTCTCGCCTGATGCTCGACGCCGTCGTCTATCGAGCGGGCCGATGCGTGGCCGAGTATTCGGTCCTCAACGATGCGGTCGTGAACAAGAGCGCATTGGCGCGCATCATCCAGATCGAGTGTTGGATTGATGGCGCGCTTGTAACCACCTTTCGCGCTGATGGCCTCATCGTGTCCACTCCGACCGGCTCCACGGCATACTCGCTCTCAGCCGGAGGTCCCATCGTGCATCCCGCTGTCGCCGCCATCGTGATCACTCCCATCTGCCCCCACATGTTGACGAATCGGCCCCTGGTCATCTCCGACGAGTCGGAGGTGCGGCTGACGGTGCGCACGCCGCGCGAGGAGGTCACGCTGACGCTTGACGGACAGGTCGGCTTTGCCCTCCAGGTCGAAGACGAGGTGATCGTCCGCCGGAGTGCCAAGACCTTCGACCTTGTCTCCCCGATGAACAAGAACTACTTCCAGGTCCTGCGCGACAAGCTCTACTGGGGGAAGTGACGGCGCACCTCTCCCCGTGCGCTTGCCCCTTGTGAGGGAGCGGTGATAGGCTCTATGGGGAGTGAAGATCGCCAGGAGGAGAGTGTATGAGAGTGGGGCACGACCGGTCTTCCGTTTGTGTGTTCCTGCTTGTGACGGTCATCCTGGCATGTGCCCTCCCGGTCGGCGCTCAATCTCAAGCCACGGCGGCCACCGTGGAGGGATACGTCTATGATCCGACGGGCGCTGTCGTGCCGGAGGTGGTCGTCACGGCCGTGCACAGGGGGACGGGGCTCACGCGCACGGTGCAGACCGATGCCACCGGTCGCTACATCCTCCCTCTTTTGCCCCCGGGGACGTACACGATCACCTTTGCGAAACCCGGTTTCGCGGAGTTGAAGCTGGAGGGGATTGAGGTGCGCGTCGGCGATGCGCTCACGGTGAACGGCACGCTGCAGCCGGCGGGCGTTCGTGAAGAGATCATCGTCACGGCGGAGACACTGCCGCTCATTGAGACGACGCGCACGCAGCCCGGGGTCGTCATCGAGCGATCGTTCATTGATGTCCTCCCTCTCAATGGGCGGAATTGGACGGAGCTGGTGTTGCTCACGCCGGGCGTGACGGCGGCCGATGATTTCGGCAATGTGAGCTTCACGGGCGTGGATCGTGTCTTCAACAATATTCAGGTGGACGGTGCCGATAACAACAATGCGTACTTCGGCGAGATTCGCGGGCGCACGCGAGCTCCATTCCAGTTCAGTCAGGAGACGGTTCAAGAGTTCCGTGTGGCCACGAGCAACTTCTCGGCCGAATTCGGGCGCGCGGCCGGCGGGATCGTCAACGCCATCACGCGCTCGGGAACGAATCAGTGGCGCGGCACGGCCTTTTATTACATCCGCGATGATGCCTGGAATGCCAATGGCTTCTTCAATAACGCCAATGGGATTCCGAAGCCGCCCGAGCGGCGGCAGCAGTTTGGGGGGAACATCGGCGGACCGCTCATCCGCAATAAGCTCTTCTGGTTCCTCAACTACGACCAGCAGGTCCGCAACGAACCGGTCTCGGTGATCCTCGGCCCGCGTCTGGAGAGTGACATGCGCGCGCTGCGGGGGGCCGATCGAGAACTGGCCGAGCGCTTCTTCCGACCGCTTGTGCGCGCCATTCCGCGCGACTTCGATCAGATCACCGTCTTCCCTCGGCTCGATTGGCATATCACCTCGAACCACACGCTCACGCTCACGCATAACTTCCAGCAGTTCGATTCGAGGAATGGCGTCTTCACCACGCCCACGACGACGACCAACATCACGGGCAACGCGAAGAACTTCACCAACAGCTACACAAGCGTCATCGCGCTGCACTCCGTACTCACGCCTCGAGTGCTCAATGAATTCCGTTTCAACCTCGTCTTCGACGATACGGGGGATTTCGCCAATGATCCGCAACTTCCGCAGATCACTGTGGCCGGGTTCAATCTCGGCGGACGGACGTTCTTGCACTCTCGGCCGGGTGATTTCCCCGGACGATTCACGCGCGAGCGTCGTCAGCAGTGGATCAACAACGTCTCGCTCCTGCTGGGGCGGCATACGATCAAGGCGGGCCTCGACATCAATCGCATTGTGGACACGAACCTCTTCGCCAACAACGTCAACGGGACCTACAGCTTCGGCACCCTCGCCGATTTCCTGAACGGCATCATCAGCAACTACACCCAGCGGTTCTTCATCGGCGATCCCCGTGTTCGACAACGTTCGATGGTCTATGGCGTCTACGGGCAGGATACGTTCCGTGCGACCTCGCGGCTGACGCTCTATTACGGCGTGCGCTATGAGCTGCAGACGCTGCCGGGGCCGATCGTCGTGAATCCGCTCGTGCCGGAGACCGGGCGCATCGCCGAAGATACGAACAATGTGGCTCCGCGGCTGGGGCTGGCCTTCGCTCCCTCTCGCGAGGGGAGGACAGTCATCCGCGCTGGGTATGGGATCTTCTATGGCCTGACACCCCATCTCATGGTCAACGACGCGCTCACCAACAACGGTGCCTATTCGATCAACATCTTCCTCTCGGGCGACGCCTTGGCGGCCAATGGGATCATCTTCCCGCCGGTGGCCACGCTCGATCCTTTGAACCTGTCCCGGACGAAATTCCCGCGTCTTGCGGCGCCTCCGGGAGGGATCCGATTTGCCGATCCGTTCTCGGATATCATGGTCTTCGCCCCGGATCGCGTGAACCCCTACACGCAGCAGGCGAGCCTGGAGATCGAGCGCGAGCTCTTCCCACAGACGACCGTCTCGGTGGCCTATCTCTTCACGCGGGGCGTACACATCTCGCGCTCGCGCAACATCAACGTGCGCCCGCCGCTCGAAGGCCCGGCCGGCGTGGCGACCATTCGCGTGCTCGATCGAGAGGGGCGAATCGTCCACACGTTCTCGTTCCCGCGCATCGGCGTTGTCTCCCCGGCTTCGCTTCGGCCCAATCCCAATTTCCGACAGATCAACATGGTCGAGAGCGCCGCCAACTCGATCTATCACGGAATGGCCGTGCGCTTCACTCGCCGCTTTCATCGGGGGCTGGCGCTGATGGTCTCCTACACGCTCTCGAAGACGACCGATGACATCCGCAATGCGCTCGACGGACGCTTCACCGATATCCTCGATCCGTTCAACGTGCGACGCGATCGAGGACTCTCCAGTCTGGATGAGCGGCAGCGGCTTGTCATCAGCGGCGTCTGGCAGATGCCCTTCTTCAGGCGAACGGGTCCGCGCCTGCTGCGCCCTGTGCTCGGAGGATGGAGCGTGAGCGGAATCGCGACGTTTTCCAGTGGGCGCGCGGTGACGGCCGATCTCGCGGGATCGAGCACCGATACGGATCTGAACGAGGATAACGTGCCCGACGATCGCGCCCCGCACTGGGGACGCGGGGCTTTTCGCGGGCCGGGACGCAATCAGATTGATCTCAGCCTGCGCAAGCGCATTGACCTGGGTGAGCAGCGACGCCTGGAGTTCATCCTCCAGGCCTTCAATCTCTTCAATCGCCCGCAGTTCACCGGCGTGCAGGTGGATGCTTACGATGCCACGCGCAGTGGCGGTATTACCTCGCGCGTCTTCACGCTCCGTCCGCGCGCCGATTTCCTGCAACCTGTGTTCGGATTGCGCGCCCGTGATCTGCAACTGGGCGTGCGCGTGACATGGTGAACAACCTGCGAGGACTTCTGTCGTGGCCTTCCTAAGGAGGCCGACGATTCGGAAAGGAGGAGGAGGTATGCGAGGTATGCGTCGTGGGCCAGGCATTCTTCTGTGCACAGCGCTTCTGCTCTTGGGGCTCCCGAGTTGGGGACAGGGAACACTCGTCGTCCGACTCGTCCTCTCCGGAGAGCAGATCGCCGCCGCCAAGGGCGAGAGCGATCCGACGAAGGTCTTGCCGTTTCGCCTGGCGGCGACGGCCGATAATCGGCTCGTCTTCAGCGATCATGGGGTGCGGGAGAATATCCTCATCTTCGAGGTATATTCGATCACGCCGCAGCAGATTGTGAAGATCACAGACACCGCAGCCCTGCGCGCCACAGTGGATGAGCTCAACGGAGATGAGCCTGCGCCCTCGGTCATGAGCGTGCAGGCGCTCGATCTGGACGCCGAGGGGCATCTGGTCATTCTCACCGATGGGCCGGATCCAGAGCTCGCCTATCTCTTCCATGTGGATCGCCGGACCGGGAAAATTGATGTGGTCTCGGGACTCGATCGTCCTTTCCTCCCGGGGGCTCCGATCTCCTCGATCGAGGGGAACCGTTCCATGGCCGTCCTGGGCACGACGGCGTATATCCTCCTGAGCGACCGGTTCGGCGCTTTCTTCGGAGACAGCATTGTGGCCATTGATGTTCACTCGGCGACCGATGGGAAAGGGGTGGCCACCGAAGTGATCTCCACGGCCCAGCTCGAAGCCGTCATCGGACAGGGTCAGGATATTGACCTGAACGATATCGCCGTTCGGCCCACGCGCGGTACACTGGTCGTCATCAATAGCGGCCGCGCTCAGGCGACGGATGATCTCCTGGAGGTGGATCCTGTGCAAAAGACCGTCTCCCTCCTTGTCGCTGCGACGGACATCCAGGCGGATCTCGGCATCCCGGATGTCGGCTTCAGTGGAATGGATGTAGGGCCGAATGATGTCATCTACTTGATGAACACCTTCGGGACGTCCGGCCATCCGGCGACGCGCGGGATCATCGCTATTGCGAACGCGAAGGACGGACAAGGAGATGCCACGCTCTTTGCATCGCAAGCGGAGATCTTGGCTTCTCCCGAAATCCGATCGGTCACCGGAAGTCCGGTTGCTGAACTCCGTCTCCAAAATGCCGGCCTGGCTGTCCATCCGGTCACAGGCGAGGTCTTTTTCACCGAGAGCGATAGCCGCTCGCCGCGGACGCAGACCAATGGGATCATCGGCGTGCGCCGCGTGACGGGAACGGAGCCGCCACCTCCGGGCTACGGAGCGGGTGTCTCGCGGAGATAACCCCTCGGGAGGACGACGCGCGGGATGAGCGGCTCTCGGGAGAAGCCGTGTGAAGCAGGGAGCGGAAGGAGAAGATCGGCGCGGCGGCGGGGGAGGATCTGGTAGCCGCGTGTGAAGGGGCGGAAGCTGTCGAATTGGGTGACAACGCCGATCAGCGTGAACGAACCGGTCGGCGTCGGCAGGCCGGGAATATCCGTCGTGCCCACGATGCGGAGTGTTGTCGTTCCCGTACCGTCCGTGATACGGAGATTCGCGCTGCCCGATGGGGGAATCGCGCCTTGAAGGATGCGCACACCCTCGATCCGAACGAGTTGGCCTTCGAGCGCCTCGCCGATGTCCCGGAGGCGCACCGGACGTGGACGGGGAGCCTCTTCCGAACGACTGAGCACACGAATGCCGAAAGGAGAGGGGAACGGCGGGACAGGCAACGGGTTGGTGATGTCGAGTTCCAGAGTTCCCTGAGAGCTTTTCACGCGCCCGGTGACCAGGACGTGATCCCCAAGGCTTACCAACCGGCTTTGTGCGCGAAGCTCAAAGATGCGGATCCCCCCGGTCTCATCCTCCACGAACACTTCGGTCTGCGATCGGCTGAACGTTCCGCTTCCAACAGTCACGATGCCGCGAATGCGGGCGAGCGCGCCTTCAAAGCGCGGGAGACCCCATGCGTCCACGGCGCGCAGAGCGCGAATCGGTGTGATCCCGGAGAAGTAGATGCCACAGGTCGTCGTCCCTTGTCCCGCTCCGTCTTCCGCCGTGACGCAATAACGAACGCGCGTTCCATCGGCGTACCCGGGGATCTCGCCGATAAAGAGGGTTTCCGACAGACGGGTGAGGGGGAGCGCGATCGGTTCCCCGTCGTTCACGGAGACGGTGAGACGAGCGGAACGGATATGTCGGGAATCGTCAGCGATCTGAGCGGAGAGCAGGACAGCTTCCCCTGCCGACGGGACGGACGGAGATGTCCACGCGAGGATCGTCGGAGGGAAATCGGTGCGCACGCCGCGTTCGGCTCCGTCAGTGGGGAAGGTCATCGGCGGCAATCGTCCGCCGCGCACGGTGTACTGACGTCCATTCGTCTCGATCTCGATCGTCCCTTCGGCGACCAGCCCTTGGCGGCTCACCCGAGGATCCGAAGGCGGACTCGCCTGGGTCTGAATGAGAAAGGGAGGGCGTGAGGGCGGGATGTTTCCATCGGGCGGATCAGGTGTGAGTCCACTTGTCGGCGTCGTCGTGATGAAACGATCCACGACTTCAACGCTCGGATGCCCGTAAGGATTCGCCGTCGCCACTTGCACGATCCCCACTTCGGCTCGGAGCGCAGAGAGGAAGGTCGCGGTGCCGCTTGTCGCGCTTCCATGGTGATTCAGTTGCACCATGTCCACGTCGCCGACGAGCTGAGCTACTGTGGATTCGACATCCGTTGTGTTGTCGCCGCCACCGGTGAGGTCGCCCGAGAGGAAGAGATCGAAATCGTCGTACTGGATGAGGAGACCGATCGAGGCACTGTTGTCCACCTGATCGTAGGGATCGAAACGACCGAAGATGCCGACGCGACCGCCACTCAAGAGATCTCCGTTGACGACGAGGCAGGTCACGCGAACGCCTCCTCCGAGATCCATGCTCTCTCCGGCGCGGAGCGTTCGGCGAGACGGACCAATGGCCTTCAGGTAGTCCATGAAGGAGGAGCTTTCGCGCGGCGCTGTGAGATCGCCGCTATCATAGGCGACCGCAGGGGGGAAAGCGGCGGCGACCTCATCGAGTCCGCCAATGTGATCGGCATCGTAGTGCGTAGCGATCATTCCATCGAGACGGGTCAGTCCGAGGCGCCTCATGAGCGGAACGAGAACGGTCGCCCCTGCTCCATCCGGACCGCCGTCAATGAGCAGAGCGCGTCCCGTCGGGGAGAGGATCAGTGCTGCATGCCCGTGTCCCACATCCGGGAAGAAGATGCGCAGCGTGGCCTCCGACTCGTGCAGCGACAGCGGTGCCCGCAGGAGTTCGAGACCGAGAAGTGCGATGCCGGCGAGCCTGCTCTTCCTCATGATCAGCGCGCGAGGTCGCCTTCATGTTTCGGGGCGAAGGCCGACCGCTTCCATCGCCCGAAGAATCTCCGGATTGCGCATGAACCAGTTCCAGACCTGGCCTGTGCGGAGATTTTCGGCGCTGAGCAGCGTGATCCCCACGCTGATGCCGATCACGTCCGGATTCACCCAACCGGTCGTCGGATTGAAGGCATCGGTGAAGCCATACCGGCCCCAGAAGCGTTCGCCATACTCGGCCGAGAATTTTTCCTTCATCGTCCGGAGCGCCGCGAGCGAAATATCCGGAGTGAACATGAGCGAACCGGCAGCGGCGCTCGGAACGACCGTGCCATCAATTCGCCCATCTCGAGGGAAGCCCGGCGGTGGTGGCCCGCCCCAATCGCAGTATTGCTGTCGTCCCTGCCACCAGCAATCGGAAGCCGTGATGCCCCAGACGGTCTCCGAATAGCTTCGGGGAAATTCCGCGGCCAAGCGGAGGCAAAACTCGCGATGCGCCCGCGTCGCCGCTATCGAATTCTCGAACCAGTTCGTGCGCCGTCCGCGCTCTTCCCGACGATGACGAAAATCTATCCAGGCGTGCGAATACTGATGGATGAACAGCGGCGGTGCGCCGTAAATGTACGTGTAGCCCGCATAGGTGATCGGAGTGCGCCGCCACGCGTACCAGGACTCCGGCGAGATCGGATGCGTCGGCGATCCGATGGCCAGAAGATAGAGGATCATGTGCTCGCTGTAGGTATCCCATCGAGAGGGGAGGAAGCCTCCCTCCGGCGTCCAGCCGTGCGACAGGAGCGTCGGATGTCCGTTGAGCATCCAGGGGAAATCCACGCGCTCGTAAATCGCTGTCGCTCGCGCGACGATCTCCGCGTCGGTGGAGAAGCACTGCCGCACCGTGAGCACGCCCGCGAGCAGCAATGCCGTGTCAATAGAGGAGACTTCGCTCGCCCACTCGCGCGCGCCCGTTTGTGCATTCATCCAATGGTACAACCAGCCGTTTTTGTGAAAGGCCCGTTCGGCCAAAAAGCGCAGCGTCACGCGGGCGCGCTCGCGCGCATCATCCGCAGCGATCCACCCCCGGTCGGCGGCGATGCAGAGAGCCGTCAACCCGAAGCCCGTGGCGGCGATGCTCGCCAGATCGGAGCGCCGCTCCCCGGTGACGCCTGCGCGATCGCGCACAAGCCCGGTGTTCGGATCAGCCTGCTCCCAGAAATACAGGACGGTGCGGTACGAGAGGTCATCCAAAAACGCTTCATCCTGCGGCGAGAGGAGCGAGGCCGTGCCCCTCAACCCGCAGTGCACAGGAGCCGTGAGGGCGATGCCGATGAGCAGAATGACGATGCGACGATCCACACTCCTATTGTACCACCTCGAAGCTCGCTTCCAATCCGCCCACGGAACTAGAGCCGACGAAGATCCGGAACTCGCCCGGCTCCACGACGAACCGCATCTGACGATTGTAAAAGCCCAGGTGCTCCGGTCCGAGGGTGAACGCGACGCGCCGTTTCTCTCCGGGCCGCAGCGTGATTCTCTGAAAGCCCTTCAGCTCGCGCACGGGGCGCGTCACGCTGGCCACCACATCGCGGATGTAGAGCTGAACGACTTCATCGCCCGTGCGCTGACCGATGTTCTCCACATCTACGCTGACGGTGATTCGCTCATCGGGGCGAAGGCGTCGGGCACTGAGCTGCAGATTCGTCAGGCGAAACTCCGTGTAGCTCAACCCGTGTCCGAAGGGGAAAAGCGGCGTCACCGCTTCGTCGAGATACTTGGACGTGTACCTGTTGGCCGGGTCCGCTGGTCTCCCCGTCATCTTGTGGTTGTAGTAGAGGGGAATTTGACCGACCGAGCGGGGGAAGGTCACCGGCAGTTTGCCCCCGGGATTCACATCGCCGAAGAGGACGTCGGCGATGGCGTGGCCGGCTTCGGTGCCGAGGAACCACGTTTCGAGAATGGCGGGGACGTGCTCGGCGATCCAGGGGATCGTGAGCGGGCGTCCATTGACGAGCACGACCACTGTGGGCGTTCCGGTCGCATGGAGGGCTTTCACCAGGTCGAGCTGGCGTCCCGGCAGATCGAGCGAAGCGCGCGAGGCTGCTTCGCCGCTCATCTCCGCCGACTCGCCTACGACGACAATGGCAACCTCCGCCTGACGGGCGAGACGCACGGCTTCCTCTATCCCCTCGCAGATCGAGTCGGTGATTCCACATCCCGGAGCGTAATGGATCTGCGTCTCCGGTCCGACCTTCGCTCGAAGGCCGGCGAGAATGGTGACGACATCCTCGGCGCGCCCGTCTCCCGACCACGGACCGAGCATGTTCTTTCGATCATCGGCCAACGGCCCGATGAGGGCTACGGATCGGAGATTTTTACCGAGCGGCAGAACGCCGCCCTCATTTTTCAGCAGCACGATCGAACGGGCAGCGATTTCTCGCGCCGCCGCTCGATGTTCCGGACGAAGAAGCATCGCGGCCTCGCGCGTCTCATCGGCGTAGGGACGTTCAAAGAGTCCCAGCCGGAATTTGATCCGCAGCACGCGCCGCACAGCGTTGTCAATGGTCGCCATCGAGAGTGCGCCCTCTCTGACAAGCAGCGGCAGGTGGTGGGCGTAGAGGCGGCTCACCATCTCCATGTCCACGCCGGCTTCGAGCGCCGCACGCGCAGCCTCGGCGCCATTGGCGGCCAGCCCATGCGTGATGAGTTCGGCGATGGCCGTGTAATCGCTGACGACGAATCCGTCGAATTTCCACTCGCCGCGCAAAATGGTTGTCAGCGTGAAGGGATGGGCCGAAGCCGGAATGCCGTTGAGGTCGTTGAAGGCGCTCATGAGCGTTCCCACACCGGCCTCCACGGCTGCGTGGAAGGGCGGGAGGTAGATCTCCCGGAGCGTTCGCTCGGACATATCGGTCGTGTTGTAATCGCGTCCGCCCTCGGCGGCGCCATAGCCGACGAAATGTTTGGCGCAGGCGAGGACGCGGTCCGAGGCGCTTGGGTCCCGTCCTTGGAACCCGCGCACCCGCGCTCGAGCCATGACCGCGCCGAGAAAGGGATCTTCGCCCGCCCCTTCGACGATCCGCCCCCACCGGGGATCGCGAGCGATGTCCACCATCGGCGCGAAGGTCCAGGTCACGCCCGCTGCGCGCGCTTCCGTCGCCGCGATGTGAGCGGCACGCTCGACGGCCTCCGGATCCCAACTGCTCGCCTCCCCGAGCGGCACAGGAAAGATCGTGCGATAGCCGTGCAGGACATCGAAACCGAAAAGCAGCGGGATCTTCAACCGCGACTCCTCAACGGCAAGGCGCTGCAATTCGTTGACGCGACGCGCACCGCGCACGTTGAGAAACGCGCCGACCAGCCCCCGCCGCACGAGCTCCCGATGCTCCGGGCGATACGATCCATCCACGTCGCCGTCGAGCATCTGCAGTTGTCCGAGCTTCTCTTCGAGCGTCATCTGCCGGAGCAGATTCTCGATCTTTCGCTCGATCTCATCGGTGGGCGACGCACGGTGGGCAGGCAGCGGTCCCGGGAGCATAGTGATCATCAGGCTCAGCATCCGAATCACGGACATCCACCGCCTCGCTCTTCTCGTGCGAAACTGGCCGAACCGAAGGCGCATACGGTGTGCTCGATGCTCAGAAACTAAAGCGGGCTTGGAACTCGACAACACGACCGGCAAGTCCTCGCGTCGCCCGACCGAAATTCGGACGATCGGCGAACACTCCTTCATCGAAGAAGCCGAGCGGTTGCAGGTTCAGCTCGTTGAACGCGTTGAGGAAGTTGAAGCGGATTTCCAGGCGGGCCGCTTCGCCGAGTCCGGGCAAGCGCGGCAGTGCCGTTTGCTTCACAAGACTCAGGTCCACGCTGCGATACCCCGGACCCCGAAACGCATTCCGCCCGATGCCCGGAGGCCCAATTGTCGTCGTGTCGAAGTAGCGCGCGCCGCCGCCGGGGAAATTCCCTCCGGGTCGAATGAACGCACGGTCGCTCCGATCCGTGAGCGCGCCGCCGAAATAGCGCGTGGGTCGGATCGGTCCCCACGGTTCTCCGTTGGCGAAGCGGAGGCTCTGACCGATCTTCACCGTGTAGGGGAAGCCCGTGGAGATCGTCCAGATGCCGTTGAGCTGCCAGCCTCCCAGCGCCTTGCCCCAAAAATCGGTACGGGTGTGGAAAATCGGCACATCCCAGAGCCAGGAGACGATGGCGTGATGCCTCACGTCGTAGTCCGAAGGCCCGCGCTCCGAGCGCAGATCGCTCGGATAGGTCTGGTTGGTCGGCGCTCCCGGCCCTTCGTAGGAGAGCGTGTCTATGCTCTTGCTCCAACGATAGGTGACCTCCAGGCGGAGGCCGCGCGAAAAGGGATGCGTGAGCCGCGCCAACAGCGCATGATAGTTGGCGTTCACATCAGGGAGCAGGAAGAAGACGGGGCCGAAAAAGGGATTGCGCGGATAGAGCAGATTCTGATTGATGATGCGAATGAGCTTGTGGCTGCTGCTGGCCTGATAGCCTAAAGAGGCGATGAGAGTCCAGGGCAGTTGATACTCGGTCTCCAGCGACCAGAAGTAGACATAGGCGTTGGGGAGCTTCGGCTCCGTGCCATAGATTTCGACCCGACTGCCACGAACGCCTCCCGTCTCGGGATCAATGCCTTGCGCCAGGGCCGGATTCACCGGATAACTGGTCAGGGCTCGACTCGTTCCCAACGTATAGAGGATTCGTCCCCCGGCGAACGGAAAGAGTCCTTCTTGAGCCGACCCGCCGCAGCAGATGAAGTGGCGGGCGAAAAACGGCGGATTCCCTCGCGTATTCCCAAACAGCACGCCCGGGATGCGATTGTAGCCGATGCCGAAGCCGCCACGAAGGACCATCTTCTCTTTCCAGAACGTCGGACTCCAGGCCATGCCCAGTCGCGGCGCGACGTTATTGCGATCCGGATCGAAGAGCTGGCTGCCGACGACGATCTTCGACTGATCAAGCCGCCCTGCAGGAAAGACGAGATTGCTGACGCGCCCCCGCTTTTCCCGCAGCGGCGTGAAATATTCGTAACGGAGGCCGAGGTTGAGCGTGAGGTTGGGCCGCACTTTCCAATCGTTCTGGACGAAGAGGCCATAGTAGCCGTACCGGAAATAGCGCTGGGCATCGGCCGGAAGCCCCGTAGCCGGATCGGCATTGATCGCCTCAAGATACGGTGCATCGTTGGCCAGGTTGTACAGCCCGCGAAAGACGTAGAGGGGACGCGCGCCTCCGGCCAAGTTGTTGTTGTCCTGCTCGCGACGAATCTCCGCGCCGAATTTGAGCGTCTTGTTGCCCCGCACCCAGGTGAGCGTGTCGCGCACTTCATACGTGTTTTGCGCAAAGATGCCGGGCGTTGTCTCAGATCGGATCACGCCGATCTCCAACCGCAGGGCCGAGGGGCCTTCGACTTCCACGCGCGGGATTCCCCAATGAGCATCGGGATTATCCTTCACCTCGTTGAACGCGAATCGGGTGACGTTGGCCCGCAGTTCGTTGAGCAACGTCGGGGCGAGCGTCCGAATCCAGGTCACCGTTCCCGCGGAGTTGAGCGGTCGGGTTCGCAGATCGCCAATGGGACGACTCTGCGCGACGTTCTTGAAGTCGTTGCGCCGCGTGATGTACGTGCTCACGGCGACCTGGTCGTTGCCCCGCGTGAAGTCCACACGAGCGTTGAATTGGTCTCCTCGGACGAGATTCGGCAGCGCAACGCGAACGAATTGGATGTCGGGGATGCCGTCAAGCCCCCCTCCCACCGTGTTGCTGACGGGAACATAACGGCCGAGGCTTCCGGTGAGCGACCCGATGTCCAATCCTCCCGAGACCGCCTGACACCGCCGCGGATCGTTGAGAAAGAGCGAGCAATCGGCCGGCAGGACTGTGAGCCCACGCGGGGCAATTCCTTCCGCCTCGAAAATTTGGGCCGTCACTCCTCCCGGCCGTTGCTCTCGAACCAGACGCCGGAACTCAGGCGTCTCGATCCACGTGCTCACGAAGTCCGTATTGTTGCTGCGCAAGCCTTCGTAGGAGAAGAAGAAAAAGAGCCGGTTTTTGAGGATCGGCCCGCCGAGACTTCCAGCAAATTGGCGATAGAGCTGTTCAACGCGCACCGGAGGCGCGTCTCGGGTGGGATCGCCGGTGATGCCGCCCCACCGATTGAAGGCATTCAGATCGGGATCGTTGTACTTGATGAGGGCGCTGCCGTGAAATTCATTCGTTCCGTTTTGGGAGACGACCTGAACCTGCGCGCCGGTGTTGCGGCCATACTCGGCCGAGTAGGCGCTGGAGAGCACGCGAATCTCTTTGACCGACTCCTGATTGGGCGTCACAACGGCAGCTCCGGCCCAGCCGAGGCTGTTGACGCTGACGCCGTCAATCATGTAGTTGTTGGCCGACAGCCGTTGGCCATTGGCGCTGATGGGGACCTGATTCTCGACTTGAAAGATCGAGACGTTCGATCCGCCCGGACCGGTCGTATTGGGCAGACCGACAGATTCCCCTCGGCTGCCGCGCGCCCCTAGACCGAGCACGCCCGGAGTCAGCCGGATCAATTCATAAGGATCGCGTCCGAACTGCGGGAGCCGAAGGACTTCGGGAGTTGTCACGGCGCGCGTCACATCCGGGTTTTCCGTCTGAAGCGAGACGGCCTCCGCACCTGCCTGCACGGTGACAGTCTCAGCGATCTCGCCCGGCTCGAGCATCACATCGAGACCGTGCACTTCCTCAGCGCGCACGATCACTGTATCGAGCACCTTCTTCTTGAACCCCGAATATTCCACCACAAGCTGATAAGTTCCCGGCGGCAACCCGGAGAAGCGATAGAACCCTTCGGCGCTGGTGACCACCTGCTGGATCCGGCCCGTCTCCCGATTGGTGAGCGTCACCGTCGCGCCGGGGATGACCGCTCCTGAGGGATCGGTCACCACTCCCTGAATCCCGGCCTTGAATTGAGCAAACACGAGCGGTTCGCTCACAAAAATCCCGCCCAGACAGAGCGCGCACACTACGGCAGAAAAACGGCGCATACATCACCCCCTGAACCGAGACCTTCACCCCTCCTCAGAGCGAAGGCCTTCAGATCCTCTGACACGTTACAGGCGATTCGGACTTCCCCGACAAATCCGTCGGGGAAGTCCCGAGCCTTTGTCTTCACCGGCAATCGGCGGCCGTCGTGCCTCCAGTGAGGAGCCTGCCGTTCCACCGAATGTTCGTGAATCCCGCTGCAGCGCTGTTTTTGGGAATCTCCGTATTGATCACCGTCTGGATATAGCCCTTGACGAAGAACGGCCCTGGAATTCCCTGCTCCAGGTTGGTGAATTCCAGCGCGGGACTCTGCCGGTCGTTCGCCCGATAGATGATCTTGCGCTTACCGTCTGTGTCGCGGAAATACCGAATACCCAGGCTGATGACATCTCCGGAATTGTAGCTCAGGTCGAACTTGTAGAACGGAAAAGGTCCCCCGAAAGCGACGACCTCATGGGCATCCGTATTGATGATGTACTGTCCTTCTCCGGCAATACTTGTTGTGATGATAATCCCTCCTTCCTTTCGCTCCGCGAACTTCGTACCGGGAGGCGTCCCCATGAGCACCACATCAAAACTGAACTCGAAGAAGTCGTCGATGCCAAAGGCAAGAGGCTCCTCGCCATCTTCCGACAACGCCCAATCATGCCGATTAGCGAATTGACCAGGGTGGCTGACCTCGGAGTCCGAGAACGCCACCACCGGTGGCACCTTGACGAAGCAGAACTTCGACTGCGGATCACCCCCGTGCACCACGCGAGGGAGAACGACGATGTCCTTGACCTGTTTGGCTTGCTGTGCTTCTTCTTGGAGGCCGGTGGCGGCCATGCTTGGCCATCCGGCGAACCATAATGCGACAACGACAAGCCCGATTCTCTTCATGACGCACCTCCACTGTGAGCGTTCTTGCACCTTCTCTTTCGTGGGAAATATTTCCAAAGGGTTGGTCTTCAATTCTCCGCTCATCCATCGTTCCAGGATTGCGAGACATGAGATCGTTCCAGCTCCAGGAGGCGTTCCACGAACGAGCGGCTCCACCCGTAGCGCTTCCGGCAGGCGTAATAGAGTTGCTCCGAAGAGGGTTCCTGCTGAAGCTCCTTTCGGAGGTGCGCCTTTACGCTCCACAGCTTTCGCAGGTTTTGGGCCTTGGTGATCGCTTTCGATTCCTCGTCGTCTGGCAAGCGGCAGAGGTTGGCCAAGACGTAGTCAAGCGCCCGGTTCTTGAATGCCCTCTTGCTTCGGGGAAGCTTCTCTTCAGGCCAGGCGGAGCTGTCACAAGCGAGGTCGTGCAGGAAGGCGCAAAAGTGTTCCTTCACCTGCTGCGGTGAAGCCCAGTGGAAATGGTGGCGGAGGAAGCGTTGGATCTCCTGGAGCGTTCGAAGCTCGTGTTGGGGGAGGGGGTGTTGGAGTCCATCGAGGTGGTTGATCCAAGCTTTGAGCTGTTCCCGGTCCCGCCACAGGGGCCGTCGCTCCGCATGCGGAGGGGTCGAGGAGGGAAGCGATACGCGGGAGACGATGAGCTGCAAGGCTTCATATCGGGATCGGATGCGATCTTTGTGTGGTCCGTCTACCTTATCCAAGGAATCGAGTTTGTGGAGAGCGCGTTCGTAGTCGTCCTTCTGATGATGAGCGAAGGCGATCGCCCTTTGGACTACGGGATCAGTGATCATCGAGGGCATTCGAAGCGCCAGTTGGCAGAGGAGTATATTCCCCAGCCAGTTCTCCGGATCTATGGTCACCACATCCTTGGCGGAATTGGCGGCGGCTTCCCAAGCTTCCGCTTGGTAGGCTCTCATCGCTTGTTCGGAGGCGCAAAAGAGCGCCCAGATGGGAAAAGCCGTCCCTTCGGGAGCAGCATCGGTGAAGAAGTGCACGTCCTTTACCTCAATGGGGATTGCGCCGCTGCGGCGGTCGCCTCGGCCCAGCATGGGGCCGAGCTGCCAGACGGTTTCGATCTTCTTCCGCAATTTTGTGCAGTGGGTGGCGAAGGCCTCTTTGGGGAACTTCGGCTGAGCGGTAGGCCAGATCAGGTAACTCCAGATCCAATGCGTCTGCTGCCAACCGGCTTGGAGCAGCTCGATGAGATGACGAAACAGGTCGTATTCGGCTCCGTGAAGGATCGCTTCCAGAGTATGCGCGGGCGATCGGCGGAGAAGGACTTTGCGCTGGGTGGCGTCGAGATAAAGGGCGGGGTATCCCTTCACGGTCACCGTCGCCATTTCAGGCGACGCAGAGGGCTGGCTCGTGAGTTCTTTGAGGGAGGTCAACTGCCGCTGCATCGTCGCCAGCAGGCGGCGCGCTTCTCGCAGCTCGGCAATGCGGTTCCGTTCCACCTGCCGGTGCCAGAGGGAGAGGGCGGCGGCAGCGAATCCGAGAAGCATCACGGCCAAGAGCCAGGGCCGGAGGACGGCCAGCCGTCCCGGAGAGAGTTCCCGATTGATGTCCGCCTCCGCCGAATGGAGTGCGGCAAAGACCAATCGGGCGCGTGCCACATGCTCGGCTTCGGGAATCGTCGTCTGCGGAGTAGCGAGCAGCGAGAGGCGTTTCCAGAACGCGTAGAGATTGTCCCGTGTCGCCAGGTTCTCGACCACGGGAGCCCATTCGGGAATCTGGGGGTAGGTTCGTCCGTGCGCAAGAGCTGTTCGGAACAGATCGGCATAGGGGGATGCGGCGAGCGCGTGCTCGTCAGCCGGAAGTGCGCCCAAGGCCTCCGTGTATCGCCTCTGGCTCTCTGTCGAGCAGAAGAATTCGATCAGTCGTCGCGCTCGCCGGACGCCTTCAGGATCTCGTCCTCGCGTCGGATCGAGGAGAACGAGCAACGATCCCCCTTTCATCGTCACGGCAGCAGTCGAAGCAATTGCCGGCGGCAACGTCGCTCCGATCTGCGCACGCCAGTCCGGTCCCAACGCTTTCTCCGCGAGCTTTGTGAGCCAGGGGCCAAGGATGACCATCGCGTATCTTCGGGCGAGAAAATCCTCAGCTAATTCTTGGTTCGACTTCTCCGGTAGCGCCAAGCATCCTCGGCGGGCCAGGCGGATGAGAAACTGAACCGCTTGTTCGCCTTCAGGACCGGCGAAGATGGCTTCTTTCCAGGGCAGTAGGCCAAGACGCTTTTTCGTCGAGATCATTTGAGGCAGCCCGGCATTGTAGAGCCAAATCGAGAGGTCGTGCAGGAGGTTCCAATCCGGGGCAGTCGGGATCGCCAACGGTGCCATCAGCTCCGGAGGCGCGGCGCCTCGAAGCCTCTGACACGCGGTGAGCACGCCATCGCCGTCGGCGATCTCCTGAGGTGAGATCATGTCCTTCCAGTACCAGAGCACGCGCACATCCCAGGTGTGCCGCCGTTCGTAGGCGACGACGCCGAGCGAGCGAAAGTAGGCGATCCACGTATCTCCAAGTTGAGCGACAATGGGTGGATTGTTCCGATCCGAAACATAATCCGCGAAGAAGCGAAAAGCATCGGCCCAAGCGATAAAGCGCACGCGTGCCGGGATGCCTTCCTGCGCGCGGAAGGCGGCCAGCTCTTCGAAGATCTGGCGCTGGCCGAGCACTTGCCGAGCGAACGCGCGATCTCGGAGCAGATCATGCGCCGTCATGTGCAGGAACGGACCGCGCGCGGCCAAAAAGCGAGCGATGTCGGCTTCTGACGGCTCGTCGGCCAGAGCAACCTCATCGGGCATACGAATGAGGAGCACAGGATCGTTGACGCGCGGGTGCGCTCGCACAACGGGGGCAGTGAGCACAAAAAGCCACGCCACTGTCACGTGCATCCATTTCGTGCACGCGTCCATTGTCGCCCCTCCTGCGGGCAATTTACCCGAGGGAACGTGCGTCGTCCAGGGGATTTCGCGCTGCTCCTTGAAACGAGCCGATTAGGAGCCCCTGATGTGAGGGGGCTGGAGGCTTTGCTTTATCGGCGAGGCTATGGAGGAGGGGAAGCGTCCGGGTGGGAGAGAATTTTCACCCATCGGTTGGGCTCACACGCCCAGTATGAGTGCCGATGCGCTCCCCTCGCGGGGATGCAAGTTGAACGATCGCCGGGACATACACCACCGAAACGTCTCGGCACAAGACTTGCTAAAGGGCAATTCAGCGGAGTCAACGACATGGAGGTATCGCTCATGAACGAGCCTACGATGACAACAAAGTCGCCGTCGGTGAGCGAGAGAAGGAAATTTTTGAAGTTGGCGGGAGTCGGAGCGGCCGGGGCTGTAGTGGCTGCTGCAATGGACCGGAGCGGTTCGGGAGTAGCGAAAAGGGCGGCCAGTACCCTGGCCACACGAACCGACTTCGCTCAAACCGAGATTCAAAACGCGCTCCTGCGAATGCAAGAAGATGTGCGGCGGGCGTTGACCAAGCCGGTCCACGAGCGAAGCTGGGTGATGGTGATTGATCCTCGCCGGTGCGTCGGCTGTCAGGCGTGCGTGGTCTCGTGCAAAGCCGAGAACGTGACGCCGCCGGGCGTTTCGTATCGAACCGTTCCCGAAATCGAATTCGGAACCTATCCTCGCCTCAATCGCCTGTTCATGCCTACCAACTGTATGCAATGCGACGATCCGCCATGCGCGAGAGCAGCTCCGCCGGGGGCAATCGTCAAGCGGCCGGACGGCATCGTGGCCGTTGATTACACCAAGTTCCGATCACGCGAAGACTTCCAGAGGGCGCAGCAGGCCTGTCCCTACACGGCGCTCTATTTCGACGACGGATCTTTCTACACCCGCGAGACGCCGGGCTCGACGCAGGCCTACGAAATGCGCGAGTTCTCCGAATATGAAAGCCGATACACGCGGGCGAGCGGTCAGCCTCCGGTCGGCAGCGCCCGCAAGTGCCATTTCTGCCTGCATCGGCTCAACGCCGGAATGTTACCGGCATGTGTGACAACGTGCATCGGCGGGGCGATGTATTTCGGCGACAAGAGCGATCCGCAGAGCCTCGTCTCAGAACTGTTGGCCCGGCACCGGGTCATGCGGATCAAGGAAAGTGCCGGCACACAGCCGCGCGTCTACTACATCGAGGATGAAATCCCGAACGTGCGTCAACTGCTTTCCTGCCGTGTGTGTCATCGCTGAAGGAGGAAAACGGCCATGAAAGAAGAAAGGCTCATGAACACCGACATGTCTCCGGATGCGGCGCCCATGCCATCGCGCGAGGACGTTGGCGATCCGACGTTTTGCGTGACGCGGCGAAATCTACTGAAAACGTCGGCGCTGCTCGGTGGATCGGCGCTTTTGGCCAGCTCCGCCAAGCGGATCGGCCATTTCCTGGCTCCGGCTCATGCTCAATCGCCCGGACCGGAGTACGAGCTGGCCAAGGCCGAGAACGTCCTCTACACGACCTGCCTTCAGTGCAACACCGGATGCGAAATCAAAGTCAAGCTGCTCGATGGTGTGGTAGTGAAAATTGATGGCAGCCCTTACGGGCCGCGCGCGATGTGGCCTCATGTCCCCTACGAGAGCTCGCCGCGCGACATGGCCACCGTGGATGGGTCCATTTGCCCAAAGGGGCAAGCCGGCCTCCAGACGCTCTACGATCCTTATCGCATTGTCAAGGTGCTCAAACGGGCGGGCAAGCGCGGGGAGAACAAGTGGATGACGATTCCTTTCGAGCAGGCCATCGAGGAGATCGTCACCGGCGGCAGGTTGTTCGCGCATGTTCCGGGCGAAGAGAATCGCACCGTCACCGGATTGAACGAGATTTGGGCGCTGCGCGATCCGACGCTCGCGAAATCCATGTCCGAAGATGTCGCCAAGATCTGGGACAAGAAAATGACCGTCGAGGAGTTCAAGGCAAAATACGCGGCGCATCTGGATAAGCTCATTGATCCCGATCATCCGGACCTCGGTCCGAAGAACAATCAATTGGTCTTCATGTGGGGCCGACTCAAAGCCGGTCGGTCGGAATTCATCAGCCGGTTCGTCCGCGACAGCTTCGGCTCGACGAACGCGCATGGTCACACGACCGTGTGTCAGGGCTCGCTCTATTTCACCGGCAAGGCCATGAGCGATCAGTACGTCGGCGGCAAATGGACGGGCGGTAAGAAAGCCTATTGGATGGCCGATACTGCTCATGCCGAGTTCATCATTTACATCGGCGCCAGCCCGCTGGAAGCCAATTACGGGCCGCCCTTCAAGGCGAAGAGGCTCACCGAAGGAGTCGTGAATGAGCGGCTGAAGATCGCCGTGGTTGATCCGCGGTTCTCCAAGACCGCGGCCAAAGCGTGGAAGTGGGTACCGATCAAGCCGGGCACGGAAGCTGCATTGGTGCTCGGCATGATCCGCTGGATCATCGAAAACGAGCGGTACGACCGGAGATTCTTGGAAAACGCCAACAAGGCCGCCGCGCGCGCCGACAATGAACCGACATGGACTAATGCCGCCTGGCTCGTCAGGATCGAATCCGACGGGCGCCCTTCGAAGTTCCTGCGTGGGAGCGACATTGGCTTGGGCGACGGCGATAGTTTTGTCGTGCTGAGAGGGGGGCAGCCCGTCGCCTTCCGATACGACGATGCGCAAAATGCGGTGGAGGGCGATCTGTTCGTGGACGCGACGGTCGGCGGTATTCGGGTCAAGAGCGCGCTGCAACTGGTTTACGAATCAGCGGCCTCCCGCACGATTGACGAGTGGGCGCAGCTTTGCGGCATCACCGCTCAAGACATCATCGAACTTGCCCGTGAGTTCACCTCCCACGGCAAGCGGGCCGTCATGGAGCCGCATCGTGGCGTATCCCAGCACACCAACGGCTTCTACAACGTCCTGGCCGTGATGACGCTCAACTTGCTCATCGGCAACTTCGATTGGAAAGGCGGCATGATCTATGGCGGCGGCACCTACGATCAAATCGGCTCGACGCCCGGCAAGCCGTTCAATCTGAGCAAGCATCCGGCGAAGCTGACGCCCTTTGGCATCAGCATCATTCGTCACGAAGTGACCTACGAGAAGACGACTCTGTTCACCGGCTATCCGGCGCCGCGCAACTGGTATCCCTTCGCCAGCGACATCTACCAGGAGATTATTCCGTCGGCGGGCGACGCCTATCCCTATCCCATCAAGGCGCTCTTTATCTACATGGGCTCGCCGGTCTACGCGCTCCCGGCCGGTCATACGAACATCGAGATTCTCGCTGATCCCCATAAGATTCCGCTCATCGTCGCTTGCGACATCACCATCGGCGAGACCTCGATGTATGCCGACTACATCTTCCCCGATCTGTCGTACCTGGAACGCTGGGAATTTCACGGTTCGCATCCTTCGATCCCACAGAAGGTCTCTCCGGTGCGCCAGCCGGTAGCGCCGCCGCTTGTGGAAACCGTCACGGTCTTTGGCGAGGAGATGCCGCTGTCGCTCGAAGCCCTGTTGCTCGGCCTGGCCGAGAGGATGGGGTTGCCGGGCTTTGGCCCGAACGGATTCGAGACGGGCGTGGACCTGAAGCGCCCGGAAGATTTTTACCTCCGCATGGTCGCCAACATCGCCTTCGGAGACGCATCCGATGGCTCACAAGCAGTGCCTGATGCCGATGACGAGGAAGTTGAACTGTTCGTGAGAGCGCGGCGACATTTGCCCCCGACGGTCTTCGATCCTGCCCGATGGGAGCAGATCGTCGGCTCCCGATGGTGGCGCAAGGTCATTTATGTGCTCAATCGTGGCGGGCGTTTTGAGAATTATCCCGAGGCTTGGGTCGGCGAGCACGTGAAAGCCCAATACGGCAAGTTAGCGAGCCTCTATCTGGAGAAAGTGGCGACCACCAAGAGCGCGATGACTGGCCAATATCTGCCCGCCGTGGCCACCTATCTACCCATCCGCGATGTCCTGGGACGTGAGGTGAACGATCCGGGCTTCCAATTCCATCTCATCACGCATCGGGAGATCTTTCACACGAAATCCCGAACGGTGGTGGATTACTGGCTGCTCGACTTGATGCCGGAGAATTTCGTCTTGATGAACGTCGAAGACGCCTCCCGGATGGGGTTGAAGGAAGGGGATCGGGTGAAGCTCGTCTCGGCCACCAATCCCGACGGCGTTTGGGATTTGAGGAACGGGCGGCGCGTGCCGATGATCGGCACGGTGAAGCCTATTCTCGGGATTCGTCCCGGCGTGGTGAGTTTCGCCTTGGGATTTGGTCATTGGGCTGTTGGCGCGAGCGATGTCATCATTGATGGAGTGCGCGTCCCTGGCGATCCGCGTCGCACGCGAGGCGTTCACGGCAATGCCGCCATGCGCGTGGACGAGTTCCTGAAGAACACGTGCCTGGTTGATCCCGTGGGCGGGAGCACCTCGTTCTACGACACGCGCGTCAACGTGGTGAAGGTGTAGCCGGAGCACGTGCGCCCATCAGCACAACTCCTCTCGGCCTTCGCGCTTGAGGCGTTCCGGGAACTGGCGCACGTCCTGAGAGCGGGCCAGATCGCCGACGAGCAGGACATCGGGCGTGTCCACGATCATGACGCGATCCAGACCGAGGACGGCGATCAAGCGCCCTGTTTGCGAGTAGATGAGCGACTCGCGGACGTCAATGAGAAGCGCTTCGCCCACTGTGAGGTTCCGCTCCGCATCCTGCTCGTGCGCGCGGAGCTGGTGCAAGGCTTGCCAGCTTCCGACGTCATTCCAGCCGAAGGTCACCGGAAGGACGTAGATCGGCTCTTGGGTCTTCTCCATGATGCCGTAGTCAAGAGAGATCGCTTCGACCTGATGGTAGACCTCCTCTAAAGTCTGCTCGTATGTGCCGCAGCGCGCGCTCTCGTCCAACCGGACGAGCGCTTCGGCCAGACGAGGGAGGTGCTTCTCAATCTCGCGCAGGATTGTGCTCACGGTGAAGGCGAAGATACCGCTATTCCACAGATACTGTCGGCTGATGACGTAGCGGTGGGCGGTCTCCACGTCGGGCTTCTCGACGAAGCGGCGCGCTCGGTAGACGGTCTGCCCGAGGACGGTGCCGCACTCCGCGCCTTTGAGGATATACCCATAGCCGGTCTCGGGGTGCGTCGGGGGGATACCGAGGGTCGCAATGCCGCCGGATCGCACGAGCGTAGCTGCTGCGTGAAGGGCTTTTCGGAAAGCCTCGTCATCGGCGATGAAATGGTCCGAGGGAACGGCGATCAGTATCGCATCGTCCGCTTCGCGCTTGATGTGCCAGGCCGCCAGGCCGATGCACGGCGCGGTATTTCGCCCTTCCGGCTCGACCACAACGCGCACGGCGCGATCTTTGAAGATCTCTCGCACCCGGGGCTCGTATGCGCGATGGGTGACGATCACAATGTGCGAGTCCTCGACCAGTGGAGCCACGCGCCGATATGTCTCTTCAATCATCGGGCGCGGTCCTGTGATGCTCAGGAATTGTTTCGGAAGCCGGGCTCGGCTTGCCGGCCAAAATCGCGTGCCCGATCCTCCGGCCATGATCACAATGTATGTCGCGTCCATAGGCGTCCTCTCGGTCCGTCGCGGACTGTGAGAGTCTTCATGATTCCACGAATCTGAGGAGAGGTCAATTTCTCCGCTTCGGGAGCTCTCCCGTGGGCGAAGCGGGAGGTTCAGGAAGGGGTCGGGAACCGCTCGCCGGATTTATGGACAAAAATGGCCGAATCAGTCATTCTGTGAGTACCGGCGAGAACCAAGCCGGGTGATGTTTGAGAGATGGGGTGGCCCACCTGACGGGCTCTACCGGTCGGGCACCCCACGTGGGGACCCCGTGGAGACTGGCTCTGCGGCGGAACGGGCATGGCCCGGTCTCCGAGCACCCGGTCGGTGAAGCAGGAAGCAACCGGGACAGATGTCGTGGGACATTTGTCCATGAGGTGCAGAACGGTGGTGTCCTCTTGGTCGGGAGAGGCACACGGTGTGAGCTGCGGCGTCGAGAGGTCATACCGGCGTCGCATCTCCTCTCTTTGGAAGCTCGCTGATTTCCTTCTGGACAAGGACGTCGAAGAGGATATATCCTTGTCTCTGGCGCGATAGGCGCGGAGGCGCGCCCGTAGCTCAGTTGGACAGAGCGTCGGCCTCCGGAGCCGAAGGTCGCTGGTTCGAATCCAGTCGGGCGCGCCATTTTCACTTTGGGCGTCGGATGGCGAGGACAGAGGGCCTTGGGCGGCTCCTCTCAGGTCGCGCGCGCTCACAGTGCTCAGGAGAAGCCGCACATGGATGAGGCCGGCATGTGTTCTCTGTGGCGGTATGCCGCATTCGAGTGCCTCAATGAGGAGTGTCGCCGACGGTATCCACTCACTGAGAAGCTCTTCGTTTGTCCGGAGTGCGGCGATTTGCTTCACGTCGTGTACGAGCCGGCGGATCCGGCGCCTGATTTCATAAAGGCGCGCTGGCGCGAGCGCCGACTCTCGGAGGATCCGCTCGATCACAGCGGTGTATGGCGCTTTCGGGAGTGCCTGCCACCGATCGCCCCCGGGCACATCGTCACCTTGCGGGAGGGGAATACGCCCGTGTACCCCGCGCGCTTCTCGGCACAATATGCGGGTGTTCGAAACCTCCTTTTCAAGCACCTCGGTTTCAATCCCACGGGGTCTTTCAAAGACTACGGCATGACCGTGGCGGTCAGCCAGGCTCGTGCGTTGGGTGCGCGCATCCTCATGTGTGCGTCCACGGGGAACACGTCGGCTTCCATGGCGGCGTATGCCGCACGAGCGGGGATGCGCGCGATCGTCCTCATCCCGAGCGAGAACGTCGCCTTGGGGAAGATCGCGCAGGCGCTCGAATACGGTGCCGTGACGCTCCAGGTGAAAGGCGCGAGTTTCGATGACGTCTTGCATTTGGTGCGGGAGTTGAGCGGGCGTCCGGATGTGTATCTGCTGAATTCGCTCAATCCCTTTCGCATCGAGGGGCAGAAGACGATCTTCATCGAGCTGCTCGATCAACTCGGCTGGAACGTACCGGAGCATTTGGTCGTTCCCGGAGGGAATCTGGGGAATTCGGTGGCCCTCTTCAAAGCGATGGAGGAGCTGCAGCGGTTGGGATTCATCTCGCGGTTCCCGAAACTGACGATCGTGCAGGCGCAAGGCGCGAGTCCGCTGGCGGAAGCCGTTGCGCGAGGGGCACGGCGGATTACCCCTGTCCCGCATCCGCGCACGCAGGCGACGGCCATTCGCATCGGTCATCCGGTGAATTGGCGGCGCGCGCTTCACGCTCTGGAAGCGACGGGAGGGTTCTGCCTCGCCGTGAGCGAAGCGGAGATCGCCGAGGCGAAAGCCGCTATCGGTCGCGACGGCATCGGGTGCGAACCAGCTTCCGCCGCGACACTGGCCGGGATCAAGAGGTTGCGGGAGGAGGGAAAGCTCGCGCCTTCGGAGACCATCGTCGCCCTTCTGACGGGCCATCTCCTGAAAGATCCCGAATACACGATGCGCTATCACAGCCATCAGCTCGAGGATGTGCTCACCGGAGGACACATTCTCGGTCGTTTAGCCAATCCCCCGATCCCGATCGAACCGCGCCTTGACGCCATCGCTCGGTATCTCTACGATTTCAGCTTTTCAGATGGACGATAAAGGAGGTGGGGATGCTGCGCCATCGGAATCTCGCGGTCCTCGGCGCCGGAAAAATTGGCGAGGCGTTGATCCGAGGCCTGCTCGAATCGGAGATCGTGGAGCGGGAGAACATTATCGCGACAGCGAAGCACCAGAGGCGACTCGATTATCTGGCCGAGCACTATGGCGTGAAGACGACGCTCAACAATGCGCTCGCCGTTGAGCAGGCGGAGCTTGTTCTGTTGAGCGTCAAGCCACAGACCCTGCGCGAGGTGGTGGAGGAGATCGCTCCGGTCGTCACCCCGCGACATCTGCTTATCTCCGTAGCTGCCTCAGTTCCCACGTCGTTCATTGAGAGTCTGCTGCCGGTCGAGGTCCCCGTTGTTCGGGCGATGCCCAATACCCCATGTGTCATTCGTGCGGGGATGACCGTGCTCTGTCGCGGACGCTATGCGACGGATTCGCATCTGCAACTGGCGCGCTCGCTCTTTGATGCCGTCGGGCGGACGATGATCCTCGAGGAGAGCCATATGGATGCCGTGACGGGCTTGAGCGCGAGCGGTCCGGCCTTCATTTACATCATCATCGAGTCACTGGCCGAAGCGGGAGTGAAGGTCGGGCTGGCGCGCGATGTGGCTACGGAATTGGCGGCGCAGACGACGCTCGGGGCGGCGAAAATGGTGCTCGTCACGAACGAGCATCCCGCCAAGCTCAAGGATGCGGTGACGACGCCCGCCGGGTGCACTATTGATGGCATTCTGGAATTGGAGGAGGGGGGATTGCGCGTGACACTGATCAAGGCGGTCGTCAAAGCGACCGAGCGCGCCCGGTGTCTTTTCCCTCAAGGAGAGCTGAGATGAGCGGCGGCGCTTTCAGGGAGCGTCAGTGCTGGTGTCCTTCGGAGGTGCTCCGCGCGCGGGTGCGCGAACTGACGGCCGTGCTTGTAGAGACGCCGACACCGAGCGGCAACGAAGCGGCACTGTATCCCTTCCTGACCGGTGTGCTCCAGGCATGTGGATTTCGTGTGGAGCGGCAGATGACGTCGCTCGGGCGCGAGAATCTCGTCGCCTGGCGCGGCCGAAGCACGTTGCTCTTCTCCGCGCACGTGGATACGTATCCGGCGTACACGCATCCGGAGCCCTACCGGCTGCGGCAGGAGGACGATCGGCTCATCGGACGGGGCGTCGTGGATTGTAAGGGGCAGATCGCCGCCTTGCTGTGCGCCGTTGAGCTGGTGGAGGCTCCCTGTCAGATCGCTTTCGTCGTGGACGAAGAACGCACGGCACTCGGCTCACGTGAGGTGCGCGTGGATGCCGAGGGAGCAATCGTGCTGGAGCCGACGGAGCTGCGTCCTGTGATCGCACATGCAGGAGCCATTGAGCTGGAAGTCACCGTCTATGGACGGGCGGCGCATGGAAGCGCACCCCACTGTGGAGAGAATGCCGTCCTCAAGGCTCTGCGCATGATCGAAGAGATCGAGCGCTTGCCTTTTCTGCAGCAAGCCCATCCGTTGTTCCCCCCTGCTCCCTGGGTAACCCTGGGGAAGATCGAGGGGGGATTCGACACCATGGTGGTTCCCAATCGGTGTAGCTTTCAGATGGACATCCGCGTCTTGCCGGGCGTCTCCATCCACGCCGCGTGTGAACAGTTATTCGCCCTCGCGGCGCAGCATGGGGCTGAGCTGACGATCCTCGATGTCTCGGAACCCTCTGAAGTGAGCGCTCAGCATCCGGTCGCCCAAGCTGTAGTGTCCGCTCACGAGGCGGTCGTAGGGCAACGTCCGACGCCGTGCGGTTATTACAGCTTCACAGATGCTACGCATTATCTGCAACGAGGTCTGCCGGCTGTCGTGTACGGAGCGGGGAGCCTCGGCGTCGCCCATTCCGATTACGAATGGGTCTCGCTCGGAGAACTGGAGATCGCTGCTCGCGTCTTCGCCCAGCTGATCGCTCACTGGGCGTGAGCTTCCCCTTCGATCGGTTTGACCATGCGCACCCATTCGCCGTATTGGATGCCGCATTCCTCGAATCCTAAGTCCTTGTACCACTGGCGCGCATACCAGTTGCGCTCCCCAACCCAGAGGCTGACGGATCGGCGACCTCGCTGGCGGGCGTACGCAATGGCCGCTTCGATGAGCTTTCGCCCAACTCCTTTTCCTTTCCACGCGGGATGGACGCAAATCTCATGAATCTCTCCTGTCTCGCCTAAGCGCTTGTCCCACCACTCGGCGTGAATGCTGACAAATCCCACCACCCGTCCTTCGGCCTCAGCCACGAAGAACCCTTCGGGCTCGCCGCTATAGAGCCAGTTCAAGTAGTTACGGATGCGAAATGCCGTCGTATCCGCATATTCCTCCAGCCCTCGATAGGCCTCCCGATAGACCTCTTCCAAGGGAGTGAGATCCTCCACGCGTCCTCGACGCACCGTGATTGGCTGTGGCGCGATCGTTTCGATCATACCTTCACTTCTTGTATTATCCCTCACCCGAACATTGTGAGACAATTGCGCGAGTCTGCCACCCGCCCAACACACGGGATCCGCTGATGCATTGGGAAGAGATACAAGTGGGAGTATTCGGATCGGGGGCAGGACAGTAGCCTGTAGAATACACGGCTCAGTGGTCCAAAGGTAGTGCCAGCTCACCGACGGAAGAAAGCGAAAAGGATGCCTACCATCGCCCCAATCTGCCCCACCCAAAACACGAACATCCACTTGATCAGCTCCGATCGCACGGATTCTATCCTCCCGGTCAGCTCCGACCGCACGGATTCTATTCTCTCGATCATTTCGCCTCTCAGGTGGCCTATTTCAGCCCTGAGCTTGGAGGCTTCTTCTGTCAGACGCCGTTCGAACTTCTCCTCCACCACCGCCACCACATCCCCCTTGCCGGCTTCCGTCGCCTGATTGATCAGTTGCACCAAAGCCTCCGCCCCCTCCTCCCCCAACCTCTCCCGCAACGGCTTCGGAACTGTGATGATCGGCATCCCCTCACCTCCGGCACATCCGGCTCCCACCGCTCAACTTTGCACCATGACCCCCTCCCACTGTCAAGGGACATCCCCCACCGATACCCGCTGACGGAGACTCGCTAGACCAGCTCACTTGCGGAAGAAGGCGAAGAGAATGCCCACTATCGCCCCAATCTGCCCCACCCAAAACACGAACATCCACTTGATCAACTCCGACCGCACGGATTCTATTCTCTCGATCATTTCGCCTCTCAGGTGGCCTATTTCAGCCCTGAGCTTGGAGACTTCTTCTGTCAGACGCCGTTCGAACTTCTCCTCCACCACCGCCACCACATCCCCTTTGCCGACTTCCGTCGCCTGATTGATCAGTTGCACCAAAGCCTCCGCCCCCTCCTCCCCCAACCTCTCCCGCAACGGCTTCGGAACTGTGATGATCGGCATCCCCTCACCTCCGGCATATCCGGCTCCCACCGCTCAACTTTGCACCATGACCCCCTCCCGCTGTCAAGAGGAGATAAGGTCGCGCTAAGACGAAGGATGAGATGATCCGATGACATCCTCGCTTTCCAAAAGCGATCAGAAGGGGACACCTGTGGGTTTCATTTCTAGGTCACGAGCCAGGCGTAGTTCTGACAGGCGCCTTGTTTTCCCGTTCACGCCAAGAAGAACCCCCGCGTGTCGCTTATCCCCTACTAGGGACTCGGCAGATTATCTGGCGCGCCCGGGGGGACTCGAACCCCCAACCCTTGGATCCGAAGTCCAATGCTCTATCCGATTGAGCTACGGGCGCTGTAGTCTGGCGCAAGGTTGTGAGAATATCATATCAGCGGAAAACCTTTCAAGCACGTCGTGCGCAGGGACACCACGTGCACACCGTCTCCGCCCATCGGCCTTCTCGGCATCTTCGGCGTGGTACCCATTCGGTGCACTGTTGCTGTGGGGGGCACCACTCTGGCCAACATGGACGAGATGGGCCGGGTGCTGTATCCTCCCACAGGGGTCCTTCCGAGGTGCAGTAAGCGAGTATGCCTATGTCGCCGCTCTTTGGGTAATTCGCTGATGGCACAGCGAAAGACGTTCGCGCTGAGTAGTATACGGGCTCGTCCCATAGTGTTCGCGGGATCGTTTGGGCAAAAGGAGCTATTATAGGGGATTGCCCCGCGGGGAGTCCGTGCGGAGACAAAAGAGGTGGTGTAGGCCATAGCGACAAAAGAATGGCACCCCACGTCCACCGGATCGCCTCGAATCTCATCTCTCTCCTCCTCGTATGAGATGTCAGGTAAGAGCGGCAGCGTGCCGCCCGGTTGAACAATGGGGGAATCTCCGGCATCCTGAGAGTCGCTCAAGGAGGGAGGCACGGCTCCTCCTTTCGCTGATTGGCTCGAGATGGACGTCCTTCAACGACCGAAGGGACAGAGCTCCACAACTCCTACATCGGGACCGGTGAGGCGCAGAAAGATCGCCTCTTGTGAAGTCAGTCCGATGAGCTGATACGTGAAATACGCCGATGGGTCTCTCCCGAGAGAGTGCAGCACAGGAGACCACGTTCGTCCCCAATCGGTCGAGAGAAACCAGCCATACCCGAATGGCCCGCTATCGCCGAAATTAGTGGCCTGGACGATCAACCGGTCCTTCGGCAGGAAAACCACTGACGAGACCGAAAGGGCTCCCCCGGTTCTCTTCAAGCTCGTGAAGGGGTGGTTCACCAGTTGAAGCACGCGCCCGTCCACAGCGAGAATGACGAGGGAATCGACTCCGGGAAGCCAGGCGTACACCCGATCTTCGACGATCTCAAAGTATATATCTGAAGCCAGAATTCCGGGGCCGTACGGATCAAGCGGATCGAGTTCCTTGGGGAAGAGGGAGCGCGGGAGCGTTGAGACAAGAATCCGTCCATCGGGAGAGAGCTTATGAACCTGAGCCCAGTTGTCGTCCTTGTCGAATCGTTGCCAGTCGTATCCGAACATCCACACATTGCCGTCGCCATCAAGGGCGATCCTCTTTGGGACGAAGGGATCTGTCTTGATGATCCGTTGCAGTTTTCCCTGCAAATCGAACTCGAGAAGGGCCGAGGCCAATGCGTTTTTCTTACTCCGCACAGTCGCAGCCACAAGAAGGGTTCCCTTTTTGGTCACAGCCGCATCCTTTAAGGAGATCCCTCGAGCATCTGTCAGAGCGCGAGCTGGAGAGATGTGACCGACAAGCTGACCTTCGGTGGTGTACACCCAAATCAGCGGTTGGGGATCGGCGCTTGCATGGTGGTGAATGAGATACCCGTTCCGGTCCCACTTGAGCCTACCCAACGGATGCTCCAACGGCCAGGTCCTCGTGGGTGGTTGAACATTCATCCCTCCACGCTGGGTTTGTGGGAACGTTTGTCCCCACGCCCCACTCAGGAGAGCGCTGAGAGCAAGCACCAGAAGGCCGGATTTCCTCATAGCATCTATCCCTCCAAAATTAGCACCTTCCGCCTCTCCGCTACCCATAAGCTTACGGATCCTCTTCGGGAAGTCAAATCAAAAAAAATAGCCGCATAACCCCCCCTTATGGAGACCCCAGGTCACGGGGACAGGGTTCCCAAACTAGGTGCTTCCATGTCGCCTCAGATCCAGTATGAACGGTTATTGCGATCTGCCGGGTTTTGAGGCCCTAGCCTTCGCCCTCATCGCCTTTGGACAAGATTTTATGACATCGCGGCTTCCTCACCGGCCCGAGGGCATACTCCCACCCACCTATGGGACAGCTTCTCAGACACCACCACTGATCGTCTATGAACGCTCCTTGTCCTACGTCCCAATAGAAAATCTCATAGCCATCGCCGTAGCAGGTGCACATACAGTTTTGCCTCGTCTCACCATCCCGGCACGTCCTCGGGGTGTACTTCCGTCTTCCATCACACTCATACCAGGCAAAGTCGAGCTCACAGTTACCTAGGTCTCCCCGGACCTCACAGTACTCGATGTCCTTGCAGTTCCCGCCCCCCAGCTCTGACCCCAGACGGTCACGGTTAAAAGAAGGAGAGCGGATGCTGAAAAACAAGCACGGGTGATCCGGTAGCGGAGGGAACCCTTCCCCCACCACTCGGTTCGGGCCGAAGGCCGCTGCCAAAACTCGCCACAGAAACCACAGAAATTCCCGAGGACATAGAATCTCGCAGTTTCGTGGAGCTATTCTTTGATCGAGAGACAAATGTCATCGCCTTCATTTTCATTCCCCGCCACTTTTGCCCAAACATGCCGATCGTCAACCCAGGGCACCACCGCCTTGGCCCGCCGGGCAGCAGATCGCTTATCTCTGTCTGCTATGTGCGGCTGAAACTACCAGTGTCTCTCGACCAAGTCAAGCACCACAGGTCCTTGCCAGCTCACCCACATAGCCGAGCCTCAGGATCGGCTGACAGAGCGCCCCAGCAAGACCGGTTGGACTCGATCCCCTGTGGCGGTATTATGCACATGGTTTCAGCACTACGCTCTCGCGGATGGACAGGGAATCCCCCAGCGGTCACCCTCACGGGTGCGAATGGCCCCGATGGCACCCATCCCCGGCTTGTGGTCGAGGCAATCCCTCTTGTGTAAGGCAAGCGGGGGCGACCACGGCGCCGACCTAACCACATCCAGGACGGCCGGGCCTATGGCTCGGAACCCCATCGGCGTTGACTCTGGAGGCAAGGCCCCATGCCCGTTTTGGCATCGGACCAAGCACAGTACGGGCTTGGGAGTGTACCGATAGAGGGGCAGACGAACCCTGTCGAGGCTGCCGGGCTTCCTCCGATTGCGGGTTGGGTAGGAACGACGGGCGGAAATTCATCACGTGTTTCTGTCGATGGACGACGCCCTCATCTGTCGGAGGTTCCTGTCATCGGCGCTCTTAGGAGCGCTCGTCCCCTTAACCGCGGAGTCAATCGCATCTGCATCTGATCACATCCCGACCCTCAATTCTTGACGAATGCCGCCGAGCTTCTCGGTTTCCTTCTCCATCACCACGAGATGAAGAAGATACCGGCCCGGTTTGACCACCACCGATTGCTGAATGTCAATGCTCCTGCGAATCTTTCTTCGGCCCAATCCTACCGTTACGGAGAACTCGTCCACAGCGGACTTATCTTGTGGATCAAGCAAAACGCCGTATATAACGAGAGTCGAGCCGCCAGAGGCGAACTCAAATTGGCCGCGCACCACAGGGATTTGTATGTTCAAGAGCAGCGAGGAGGTGGCCGCATCATAGCTGTATCCCGTAAGGCGCACCGGCACGGAGATGAATATCTCGGGATGCAAAACGGCGCGACGCAAGTGCTCTTCCGGGTCTATCAGGCGAAGCCGTGCGTTCTCCATTCGGCTGAGGGTCTTCACATCTGCCGAGGGGGCGCTATCAAAATAATTGCGCCGGTAACGGACACGAACATCCGGGCGCGTGACTCTTAACCGGATCACGTGAAGTTTACCCTGCTTTCTCGGTTCGAGAGGCAGAACCCCAAGCGAGTAATAGGCCATCGTTGTTTCCTTGGCCGCGTGAAAGCCTCGGAGCAAATCGTTTGTATCGGCAGTGAGGTGCCCCGAAGTCGCCTCAGCCAGATAGGCCATCATGTTGCGGCTGTGAAGGGTGTAAAGCGAGTGAGCAAGCGCCTGTAACGCCTGTCCCCCTTTGCTTAGATCCCGCCAGGTCTGGCTCGGACTGATGCTCACATCAGAAAAAGAGCTGAGGGGGCGTAAGCCTGAAGGATCGATCGTGAAGATTCTTACCTGCATGACGTTGGCAGCGGCCGTTACAGCATTCACGTATGGCGTGAGGTCCGTTGTAGAAAAGCCCCAGTTGCCTATAGTGAGGATTTCGGGTGAGCCTATGACCATAGGGAATCCACTGCTGCACACAATGAGGGTGCGAATCCCTGGCGTTTCTGCTAACTGCTTGACGGCTTGCAGCAGCGCTTGCAAAAAGCTCGTTGCCTTTGCGGCAGTCATTTCGTTCACTCGATTGAAGAGACTGACGATTGACCGTGTTGTGGCTTCCTCCCCTCGACCGACAACGACCTGTGTCGGCATCTCGAGAGGTCTCATCTTTGCCAGAACTTCGACTTCTGGATCACGCCAGAGGGCTTGACGTTCGCTCGGGATATGAGGCCCTTTACAACCGATGTTTTGAACCGCCCGGTCTATCGCGCTGTGCAGTTGGTCCTTTTTGTCAGTAGAATCGGCCAGCACTTTGAGACTTCCGTCAAACACAGCAATCGTGATACGATCATCGGCGGTTGCCTGCGTGCTCACGAAATCCTTCGCAGCGTCAGCGATAGGCCTTAAATCGGCCTGATCGGTGAAACAGAGATCAAGTAAGATGAGAAAATAGCCCATCGCCGCCGATTCTCTCTGCGACTCGAGAACTGCCGGTGGCTTTTTGGACTTCGCTCTTGCTGCTTCAGCGGATCGCCTCACGAGTGAAAAATTGACGATAGGGCGAGACTTTCCGTCAATGAACACCTGAAAGTCTTCAGGCGTGAGGCCCTCTACAAAGGAACCGTGGCGATCTGTAACTATAGCGTCCACAGTGACCAGGGGCGATTCGAGTCGAATCTGATCGGTCTCCTTCTGCTCTTGCCTCTGAACGTCTGCCGGGTTCGCCTTCCCTGCTTCTAGGACGTGTGGAAGGTCAATTATTACGGAAAGTGCAACGACCAAATAGAACAGCATCTTAGTTAGTGGGAACTCGATCGATCGCGGACGCAATACCGATAAACCAGCTTCAGCCACGTGACTCATCATCCTGCTCATGATGCATTTCCTCTTCCTTCGCTGCTTTTTGAGCTTAGCAGCAAACCTCACAGCGGTTATTTGTGCGATCGTTTGCGCTGCCCATCGGTGTTCGTTGACCAAGCTGGTGAGAATAAAGGTCGCGTCTGCGAGGAGCAAACAAAACCGATGCCGCGAGGCAGAGTTACCTCCTTCGCTTTCGATGTGCAAGGCTTCAACCACTACCGCCATCAGCCGCTGATTTTGAAAACTACTCGAGAGCGCATTTTTTCAGTAACACGGCGCGCGGCAAGAGACAAAGTCATACCTCTCATCGCGACAACATTCGTTGTACTGGTCGTTGCAACATGAGAGGCATTGGGTGTAAAGTTCCCCTTTTCCGGCACACAGCACTTGGCAAGCTGCTATGCACTCATTTCGCATTTCCCCACAATCTTGGTCGCAGATCACCTCTCAGGCTTCAGCTCTTTGACGAGCTTTTCCATGACGGCTTCGATTCCTTGCTTCTTGTAGAAGCTCAGGAGGCGTTGTCGGAACATGTGAGCTCCTTGCTTGAGAAAGACATGCGCCCGCTTCGTCTGTGGTGAGGCGCTCACGTCTGTCTCCGCTTCGGTGAGGTGCAGGAGCGCCGCCTCTTCGCTCTGGTGCAAGAGATTCTCGATGAGCCCCTCCTTTCCTCGCTCCTCGTAGATGTGCAGCAACCATTGCCTGTAGGCTTCAGCGCCCCGTCTCCTCCATGCGATACGTTCAGATGCATGCATGCGGTCCGGTCCTGTGCTCGTGCCGTCATCGAACTCGACGTAATCAACGGAGACCCGAACCTCCCTGACCTCGATGGGCGCTCCCTCAACCACAAGGGGCCCTAGGGACTCGAACACGTGCGTATCTCCGGGAGCAAGGGGGTTCCCACCCTCACCGAAGCGGGCGTCCATGGCTTGGGAGGGGCCTTCATCAATCGTCCCATTTGACCACTCCACCGCCCAAGCGACCGCCAGCGCAGTGATGGCTTTGCCGGTGTTATTTCGTACTCTGCACCAATACTTATCCAGCCGCCCAGGAGACCCTTCAGCTTCTACTTCGATAATCTCCACCAGCACGTCGCCTTGGTCTGACACGAGATGAATGGCTTTCGTTGGATAACGCATTTTCGGAGTCTGGAGTTGCTCGCTGAGCGGATGATGCGTCCAGATTCCGGCACTCGTTAGAGCGCCGAGGACAAACACTTTTCTCAGAGCGACCCATTGCCGAGATGGGGAAAGAGCTCTCATAGCACGTCCTCCCTTCTTTTGGGGTTCACGTGTGGGAGAGCGCCGATGGGAAGAACAAACCGGCAGGCCTTCGCGTTACGTGATGGGCTACTTCCTGTCTCCTTGCGAGCTTTGTGAAAGGCTTGCCTCCACGTCCCATTGAGGAGAGCACTGAGAGCACGCATCAGAAGGCCGTGTCTCCTCATAGCATCTAAGCCTCCAAAATTCGTTCCGCCCTCTGCCTCTTGGCTACCCATAAGCTTACGGATCCTCTTCGGGAAGTCAAATCAAAAAAAATAAATAGCAGCATTACTCTCCCTTATGGAGACCCCGGGTCACGGGGACACGATTCGCAAGTTGCCCGGAAACCGGGACCCGCTTCAAAGAGGAGTGCGACGATGGTTCATTGTGTACTTGTGAGCAGATGCCACATGGTATGGGCTGCGCCCTAGGGCAAGGGGCGCGATTGGCGATACGATATAAGCTATGCGTCGGTTGGTACTTCTTTGGGGAATTTGTGCGACGATCGTCGTCGCCCTTGCGGCGCCCGATGATCGAACGGTCGTCATCGTCAGTTGGGACGGTGGTAAGCCATCCGTCATCCGCGATCTTGCTCAGCGAGGCGAATTGCCGACTATCCGCTCTATGATGGCGGATGGCAGTTACACTTTCGCCGCTGAGACAATCGTGCCCAGTTCTACTCTGCCCTCTCATGCGTCCATGCTGACGGGCTTGAGCCCTCGTCGGCATGGCGTCGCGTGGAACGATTATCGGCCCGGGAAGGGAGCGGTGACCGTGACGACCGTTTTGGGGTTCGCCAAACGCGCTGGCTTGCGCACGGCGATGGTCTTCAGTAAAAAGAAGCTCGTGCATCTCATCAGGCCGGGCACGGTGGACGTCGCGGAGTATATTCGGGGCGATGCCGATAAAGTAGCGGAAGTGGCGGTGCGGGTGTTGGAGAATCAAAAACCTCACGTGCTTTTCGTTCACTTCCGCGATCCCGACAGCGCAGGACACGGGTTCGGTTGGGGGAGTGAAGCGAGAGGCATCCCGCCATCCGATGAGTTTTTGGTGGCGCTGCGACGGTGCGATCGGGCACTGGGCGACATCGTCGCGGCGCTGAAACGCGACGGTCGGTGGACGAGAACGCTTCTCATCGTGACCGCCGATCATGGCGGGCATGATCGGAGGCATGGGACGGTAAACCCTGAAGATGTCCGTATCCCCTGGATTGCTGCGGGTGGTCTGGCGGCTAAAGCGGGTGAACTCAGCCGATCCGTTCGAACAATGGATACGGCAGCCACGGCATTAGTGGCGTTGGGACTTCCTACGCCCGACAATTGGGACGGCAAGCCTGTTTGGGCAGCGTTGCGCGATCGGAAGGAAAGGATCCTGCCCCAGGGGGATGAGATAAGAAGGCGGTGAGGGAACGAACGTTGGCGCTTCAGTGAGGGGATCTTCATGCTCATTTTCGTGTTGGCTCTATAGCCGTGGGTGTTCTTTCGAGAGAGAGGCGCTGGAAGGGGATTGAGGGGAAGCATCGTCTGAACAAGGGGGAGGCGTCATGGTTTCAGCGCGAGACGCACTCAATCGTCTGCGGGAGGGAAATCGCCGCTTTGTCTCCGGCATTCGCGGCAGCGATACGAGCCCAGCGCGCCGCCGCGAGTTGGTGGTGGGCCAGGAGCCGTTTGCCATCATTCTCGGGTGTTCCGATTCGCGGGTGCCGCCGGAGATCGTCTTTGATTGCGGGCTTGGCGATCTCTTTGTCATCCGCGTTGCTGGAAATATCGTCACTCCTTCTCAACTGGCGAGTGTCGAGTTCGCTGCGGTGCACTTCGGGACCCGGCTGGTGGTCGTTCTTGGGCATTCCCAGTGCGGGGCCGTTCGAGTAGCTCTCGAGGAGCTTCAGCCGGCATCGGGTATCCCGTTGCAGAGTCTGCGTTCGATCCTCGACCGGATTCGGCCGGCTGTGGAACCATTGCGAGCGACGGAGCTCAGGCACGATCCGGAAGCTTTGATGCGGCACGCTGTCCGAGCCAACGTTCGTGCTTCCGCGAATCATCTGCGGCGTGGATCAGAGGTCCTCGACCGGTTGATCCAAAGCGATGGACTTCTGGTTGTGGGCGCCGAGTATTCTCTGGAAACGGGGATCGTGGATTTCTTCGACGGTGTGTCAGAGACTGGCTGATACGGTTTTGTTCCCGATGGCGGTTGTGACATCATAAATCTCTGCGGCGAAAACGCGCGTGAGGCGATGTTAGAGATGAGGATCAGTCTGTCGGGGACACATCCAGCGGTGTCGTAGAGAAGTGATCAGCGGGGCATCGGAGATATGCGACCGAAGGTGCACATCGCACTCGTGACGTCGCTCACTGAGGCTGGAGTACTCGCTCGGGATCGGCTTCGCGTGCGCCTCTTGAATGAGGCGAACAAGCCGACCATCAAAGCCCTCTTGCGACTCGTGGACGTGCCGGAGACCGTTCTTCTTCACGCCGAAGATATAGGTGAAGGAACGGCGGCCCCTCGTCACCGTCTGATTCTGGAAGTGGATCCGCGCGGAGGACCGGAGCAGGGGAATGGGAAGATCTTAGCGGATGTTCTCGCCGTGCTCTATCGTTCATCGCGAGACATCGGGCTTGTTCTTCACCGCGTGGCGAAGCAGGGGGGTGTACTTTCGGCGGAACTCCTCGGTTACGAACCCTGAGACGCTTCGCGGCGGCGCTGCTCGGCGATCAGGTCATCCATCTGCTTGAGCTGATGGACGAGCCAAGGAAGCGGCAGAAGCACGCCCAGAGAGGCCACGAGCAAGGCGACGGACAAGAGCGCCATTCCGAACACGACATACATGCCCACGGGGTGATCGGCCCATCGCCGTACGATCACGACACCGAGCGCCAATGCGCAACTGATCAGGAACAAGGTAGCTGCTACGCGCACTATCTTATCGGCGCGTCGGGCAAGGAGGGTTCGTTGCCCCCCCATCCATTGCACCGTCTTCATTGCGTCGTCCCCGAGCCAGGGAAGCATCATACCGCGAACGCGCGGAAAAATCGAGCGGAGATCGGCGCTTGCCTTCTCACGAGAGGTCTCGCGCAATGAAGAGCGGGCTCGGATACCGATCGTGTGCCCGGTGGAGAGGTTTGTTGTGATCGCGAGAGAAGAGCGATAGAATGCAGTTCCCGGCTTCGAAGGGGGCAGAAGATGGGCCTGACGTGGCTGGGGGATCAGTGCGGGAGTATCGTGGAGGGAGAGTATGCGGGGGCGTCATTTCTTCGCGATGTGGGCGGAGAAGATGCGAGCAGGACGTGGGGAGTGTCCTGCCGTGAAGACACGGCGCGGGGGACGGGCGGTGATTCTGAGCGTAGTGGCGCTGCTCATCTCTATTTCTCCGACGGCAGGGCAGTGGCAGCGGATCGGGTCAGCCCGATCGGTCGTGCGCGAGGCCCGGGGCGTCATGCTCGATTGTCAGAACGCTCTCCTGCGAGTGACGGTTTTAGCTGCTGACCTCATCCGGGTGCGGATGCAGCCGGGACGCTCCTTCGGTCCGGATGAAAGCTGGGCCGTCGTCAGAACCGACTGGCCGGCTGTCCCTCTGGAGGTCAGCGAGAGCCGATCGAGCGTTCGCCTGACCACGCCTGAACTCATCGTGGAGATCGGTAAGCAGCCGTGTCGCGTGATCATCCGCGATAGCCGGGGCGAGATCATCAGTGAGGATGCTCCCGGGAAAGGGATGAGCTGGAGTGGAACGGAAGTGCGCGTCTGGAAAACCATGCCGCCGGATGAATACTACTATGGCCTGGGAGAAAGAGCGGGACCGCTCGAGCATCGGGGCCGAACTTACGTCAACTGGAACACCGATGCCTACGGCTATCAGCGGGGGACGGATCCTCTTTACCAGTCCATCCCTTTCCTGCTCGCTCTTCGGCGAGGTCGGAGCTATGGGATCTTTTTCGATAACACCTATCGTTCGAGTTTCGATCTGGGCGCAGCGCGCCGCGACGAGTACAGCTTCGGCGCCGAGGATGGGGAGTTGAACTACTACTTCTTCTATGGACCCGATCCCAAGAAGGTCATCAGCCGCTTCACCGACCTTGTAGGGCGCATGCCGCTTCCTCCGAAATGGGCCCTTGGCTATCAGCAATCCCGGTGGAGTTATGAGCTGGAGAGTCGCGTGCGAGAGATCGCCAGGGAGTTTCGGCGGCGCCAGATCCCATGCGATGTGATCTATCTGGACATCGACTACATGGATGGCTTTCGGAGCTTCACCATCGATCGGCGGAAGTTTCCGACCTTCTCCCGAATGATCTCGGATTTGGCCGCGATCGGTATGAAGGTTGTCGCGATCGTGGATCCGGGGATCAAGAAGGAACCCGGCTATGGGGTTTACGATGAGGGGGTGAAAGGGAACCACTTCGTCCGGATGCCGGATGGATCGCTCTACACGGGAGCTGTCTGGCCGGGTCTCTGTGTCTTCCCCGATTTCACGCGGGAGGAGACGCGACGGTGGTGGGGCGATCTCTACAAGGAGCTCGTCGAAGCGGGCGTCAAAGGATTCTGGAACGACATGAATGAGCCGGCGGTCTTCGTCGAGACCGATCGGCACGTGGATCGAACCATGTCCTTGGACGCGATCCATGAGGGGCACAGTCAGCCTGCCGATCATCGGAAGGTGCATAACGTCTACGGCATGCTGATGGCGCGGGCGACCTACGAGGGTTTGAAGCGGCTTCGACCGGGCGAACGTCCCTTTGTCTTGACGCGGGCGTCTTATGCCGGTGGGCACCGCTATGCCGCTACCTGGACTGGGGATAATACGAGCAGTTGGGACCATCTCTCCTTGTGGATTCCGATGGTGCTCAACCTGGGTCTCTCCGGACAACCGTTTGCCGGACCTGACATCGGAGGCTTCACGGGGGTTCCGACGGCCGAACTGTACACGCGCTTCTTACAAGCGGGAGTCTTCAGCCCCTTTTGCCGAACGCATGCGCAGAAGGGGAAGCCGGATCAAGAACCGTGGTCTTTTGGCCCGGAATACGAAGCCATCAACCGCCGGGCGATCGAGCTGCGGTATCGGCTGCTCCCCTATCTCTACACCGTCTTTGAAGAAGCCGCGCGAACGGGAGTGCCGGTGATGCGCCCGTTGTTTCTGGAATATCCCGAGGATCGGAGGACCTATCGGATGGACGAGGAGTTCCTGGTTGGTCGGGATCTGCTTGTCGCCCCCGTGCTCACCGAAGGGGCGCGGTTGGTCGAGGTCTATCTGCCCGAAGGAGAGTGGTTCGATTTCTGGACCGGCGAAAAGAGGGTCGGGCCGGGACAGTTTCGCGTCGAAGCGCCTTTGGATCGGGTGCCGCTCTTTGTGCGCGGTGGGGCCATCCTTCCGCTGCAACCGGTCGTCCCGTACGTGGAGGAAGCGCCGATCCATCCCCTCGTGCTGATGATCTTCCCCTCCCGCGAATCGGAGGGGGCGCTCTACGAAGACGATGGGATCAGCGATGCCTATCAGCAGGGCGCATGGGCTCGCACCTCGTTTCGCGCGCGGCGTTCGGACGAAGAGATCACTCTGGAGATCGGTCCGCGACAGGGACAGTATGCGCCACCGCCCCGCGCGTATCTCCTACAGTGCGTCGGCGTGGAGCGAGAGCCGTCGAAGGTCTCTCGCTCGGGCAGGGAGCTGGAGAGGAGCACAAGCCTCGCCGGACTCGGCCACCGCTCCGAAGGATGGAGCTACGATCCCGTGAGCAAGATCGTCTGGGTGAAGTTTCCGGATGAGGGATCGGCTGTGACCGTGACGATCCGGTGAGGAAATCGCTCTTGGTGAGGGGATTCGGAGGGATTCTCATGATGCGCGGAAGACTGAGCGGCGGACGATTCGTCGAACGCGTGCGCTGCGGCGTCCTCCTGAGTTTCCTCATGGGGCACGTACTCCTTGGTTTTTCGATCTCGGTCGGAGGTCGCGCGTCGGCGAATTCATCAGCACCGGATCGTGCCGGAGAGACGGAGTGGCGGCGCTTCCGCGAGTATATCCGGCAGAGTTGGCGAATACTCCAACGCACGCCGCGCGATCTTGTGCGGGCAGCCGAAGACCCGAAGTTCCCTTCTTCGACCGGGAGATGGATCGTCTACATCTCGCCGAGGGAAGACAGGACAGCACTCGAAGCCCGCTTGCGTCAGCATCTCTCCCCGGACGAGTGGGCGCGGATCGAGTTGCGGCGCTTGCCCGATGATCCTGCGGCGATTCGAGAACACGGTCTGCTCTATCTCCCCCATCCCTACGTCGTGCCCGGTGGACGCTTCAATGAGATGTATGGGTGGGACAGTTACTTCATCGTCCTCGGTCTCTTGCGCGAAGGGGAGCAGGAACTGGCGCGGAGCATGGTGGAGAATTTCCTCTACGAAATCGAGCACTACGGCAAGATCCTCAATGCCAACCGCACCTATTACTTGACCCGCTCGCAGCCTCCCTTTCTCACGCCGATGATCCTTGAAGTGTACGCGCGCACCAGGGACAAAGCGTGGTTGGCGAGGACGGTGCCGGCGATCGAGGCCTTTTATCGGTATTGGACGGAGCCGCCGCATCTGGTGCCGGAGACAGGATTGTCGCGCTATTACGATTCGGGGCGCGGTCCGGCGCCCGAAGTGCTCGCCCACGAGCGCGACGAACAAGGGCGCACGCACTATGACCGCGTCCGGGAGTATTATCGCACGCATCGCGTGCCGGATTACGACGTACGGCTCTTTTACGATGCGGAAGCTGATCGGCTCACCGATCTCTTCTACATCGCCGATCGCTCGATGCGCGAATCGGGATTCGATCCCTCGAGTCGTTTCGGTCCGTTCAATGCGGGCGTGTTGTCCTACACTCCCGTGTGCTTGAACTCATTGCTGTACGTCATGGAGCGCGATATGGCGCGTATCCTTCGGGAGCTCGAGCGCCACAGGGAGGCGCATCTCTGGGAGCGACGCGCCCGCTTGCGTCGGGTTCGGATCAATCGGTGGCTCTGGGATGAGCGAGCGGGTTTGTACTTCGACTACAATTTCGTGACGCGACGACGGCGTCCGTATCCTTTCGTCACGACGTTCTTCCCCCTCTGGGCTGGGATCGCCACGCGACGGCAAGCAGCGCGCGTTGTCGCTCATCTCTCGCTCTTCGAGCGACCGGGGGGATTGCAGACGAGCACACGGGTGACGGGCCAGCAGTGGGATGCTCCCTACGGGTGGGCGCCGATGCATCTGATTGCCGTCACGGGGTTGCGCCGATACGGCTATCACGCTGCGGCCCATCGGATTGCGGTCAACTTCATTTCGCTCGTGTTCAAAGAGTTCCTCGAACATGGTGCGATCTTCGAGAAGTACGATGTCGTGCGTCGCGAATCGGACGTAGCTGCCGGATTGCGCTTCGGATACACGGCCAACGAGATCGGCTTCGGGTGGACGAATGCGGTGGTCCTCGAACTGCTCGCGGAGCTGCCGGAGTCGGAGCGGCCGAAGGTCCGTCGGCTCGGCGGCGTGGGCGTGGGTCGGTGACTGTTGCCTCCGGCCTCGGAGAGCCGATACACTGAATCGTTCGACGAGTGAGGCGACGCCTGAGGACACCTTATGGGGAGGACACCACGATGGGTGGCGACGTCTTCGTTCGATGTTTCTGGAGCGTGACGATTCTGGGCGCGCTGGCATTCGGTGGGATCTCGCTCTCTCCTCCGGTCCCCGAGCGTGCTGATCCGAGCGTCGAACAAGAGGGGTGGAACATCCCCGAATCGGCGAAGCGGGTGAAGAACCCGATCACAGCGACGGCCGCATCGATCCGGAAGGGGAAGAGCCTCTTCGCGGAATACTGCGCCATGTGCCATGGGGACGAAGGCAAGGGCGATGGGCCGATGGCCGAGGCGTTGGAGACGAAGCCGGCGAATCTGACGGATCGCGCTCGGATAGCGTCGCAGAGCGATGGGGAACTGTTCTGGAAGATCAGTAAGGGCAATCCCCCAATGCCGGACTTTGAGAAGACCTTGAAGCGGGAAGAGATCTGGCACTTGGTCAACTACGTGCGCACGCTCGCCCGATAGCGCCCCGCTTGGGGTCACCCCATGGGCGCTCACGCCCACCGGGTGAGGATCGTCTCCCGTTGGAAGAGGCGGGCACCGATCTTGAGAATGATAACATCGAGCACCAGCAGGACGAGGGCTCCGATCACGATCCATCGAAAGCGGAGCAGGAAGAATCCGCGCATCTGCATGATGAAGAGCGCCATCAGGGGCAGGATCAAGATGACGCCGATTTGCTGCGCTGTGCGTGGATCTTTCGCGCGCGAGGAGACGATCACGCCAAGCCCTAAGCTCAGGATCGCCACCAAAGGGCCAATGAGAAAGATGAGGCCGAGCCCTACGGGATTCGCCACGCGGGAGAGCACGGGCGGCGGGCTCAGCGCGTGCATCCCCAGCACGTAGAGGCCGAACGCGATCCACGTCAGGAGCGTCGCCGGAAGGGCAGCGGCCAGGCTCTTTCCCCACAAGAGCTCCGTCGTTGTGATCGGCGTTGCCAGAAGAGGCTCGAGCGTCCGATTCTGCTTCTCCCCCACGATGCTGTAGGTCGCAATAGAGAGGGCGCTGAGGATGGGCACCATGAGGAACATGATGACGAACTGCCGGAAGATGTAGATGGAGAAGACCACAAACGGATCCAATTGCCTCAGATCGGGCTCGGCGCGACCGAGCAGCTCGATCATGCGCTGGAAGCTGCGGTCGTTCCATCCGGAAGGATCGAGCACGGGAATGAGGATCACGAGGGCGAAGGGCAGGATAAGGAAGATCACAGCCGGCACCACCATGGAGAAGAGCAGCAGGTGATGCCGGCGCAGATCCGCCCACTCTTTTTGCAGGATGACGAGGAGAGGAGACATCCGAATCATCTCGCCGCGGACACTTCCGCTCGATCGAGAGGGGAACACCGCGCGCGCTCGCCACTCTCCTCTTCGATGAGGCGGAGATAGATCTCCTCCAGCGAATGCTCTTCTTCGGTGAGGAAGCGAACAGCAGCACCGGCCTCCACGAGCGCGCGCACAAGCAGGGGGTTCTGCCGCTCCGGATCGGGGAGTGCGATTCGAAGCTGGTTCCCGTCCTGCTGCAGATCGAGCACGAAGTCGAGGGCGCACACGCGCTCCAGAATGCGCTCGGTCACGGTCTCCAGCGTGACGATGATGCGCCGTCCGAAGAGCTGACGGCGCAATGCCTCCGGCGTCCCCAGCGCGATCGGGCGCGTCCTCAGCACGAGGATGCGATCGCACAAGCGCTCGGCCTCATCCAGATTGTGCGTGCACAGAAGGATCGTTCGCCCTTGTCCCTTGAGATCGGCGATGAAATCGCGCACGACTCGCGTCATCTGCGGGTCGAGTCCTGAGGTCGGTTCGTCCAGCAGGAGGACCTGAGGTTCGTGCACAAGAGCGCGTGCGAGCGCTAGCTTCTGCTTCATCCCTTTGGAGAATGTCCCGACCGGATCGTCCCGCCGATCCCAGAGATCCAGCAATCGCAGGTACTTCTCGACCTGTCGCGCGACGTTCGAGACTCCGTAGAGCTTGGCGTAGACCTCCAAATTCTCTCGCGCGCTCAAGCGCTCGTACATGCCCGGCGCCTCGGTCACGATCCCCACAGAGCGGCGGATCGCCGTATCGTCCTCACCCAGGCGGTATCCTCCGATGATCGCTTCACCTGAGGTCGGCGCAATGAGCGCCGCGAGCATGCGCACGGTCGTCGTCTTCCCGGCGCCGTTGGGTCCGAGCAGGCCGAAGATCTCCCCGGACCGGACCTCCAACGTGAGGGCATCAACGGCGACCTTCCCATCGTAGATCTTCGTCAGCGCTCTTGTCGTGATCATCGCTCACACCCACTGGCGAATCACCTCGCACCGTCCCTTGAATTCAGCTTCCAAAGCGAGCACACTCATTTCCAACCGCTCAGCGGCCGGGAGAAACTCCACCGGCGGCTGCGTCCGGAGCTCCTCCAGTTGTGCGCATACGATCCGCACCTGCTCATGGAGCACCAGCTCATATTGGTAGAGCTGATCGAGCACGGCGTCTTCAACCGGTCGTTCCGTGAAGAAGGCCGTCGCGCCGTAATCGGGAGCGCTCAGAGCGCGCAGAAGTGCGCGCAGCTTCTCCCGGACGCGCTCCAGAGGCAGGACCTCGATGACCTGACCGGCATGGGCCCGTTCGCCGATGAGCCGCTCCAGGGGCTGGAGCAAGTCGCTCAACCGATCGCTCACATACCGGCGGTAGGTCGCATCCTGCTCCCGACGGAATGCGGGATCCGCGTATCCGCGGTGTTCGGGAAGAACGCTCCGCAATCGTTCCAACCATTCGTTCGGTGGTTCCCGCTGGGCTTTCTCGCTCACGCTCTCTTCCCCCCTCTCGGAGATGCTGCGACGGGTTCGCCGACGTTCAGAGCGGGATGTTCCCGTGTTTGCGCGGCGGATTCGTATCGCGTTTGGTGTCGAGCATCTCCAGCGCGCGAATCAGCTTGGGGCGCGTGAAGCGCGGCTCGATCACCTCGTCAATGAATCCGCGCTCGGCAGCGACGTACGGGGAGGCGAACTTCTCCTCGTATTCGCGAATGCGCTCGCGCCGCACGGCCTCCGGATCGCGCGCGCTCTGAATCTCCCGGCGATAGAGGATATTGACGGCGCCTTCGGGCCCCATGACGGCGATCTCGGCCGTCGGCCACGCGAAGTTCACATCCGTGCGCAGGTGCTTCGAGCCCATGACACAATAAGCGCCCCCGTAGGCCTTTCGCGTGATGACCGTGATCTTCGGCACAGTGGCCTCGGCATAGGCGTAGAGCAGCTTCGCCCCATGCCGGATGACGCCGCGATGCTCCTGATCCACGCCGGGCAGAAAGCCCGGCACATCCTCGAACGTGATGATGGGGATGTTGAAGCAATCGCAGAAGCGCACAAAGCGCGCCGCTTTCACCGACGCATCAATGTCGAGCACGCCCGCCAGATACGCCGGCTGGTTGGCCACGATCCCCACAGGCCGCCCGTTGAGCCGCGCAAACCCGATCACGATGTTCGGCGCGAAATGCTCGTGCACTTCCAGGAAATATCCATCGTCCACGACCAAATGGATGACGTCGCGGATGTCGTAAGGGAGATGGGACTCGGCCGGCACCAGTGTATCCAGCCGTTCCTCCACACGATCCACCGGATCGTGACACGGGCGTCGGGGCGGATCCTCCACGTTGTTTGAAGGAAGAAACGCGAGCAGCTCGCGGATGAGGTTCAAGCACTCCTCTTCCGTATCCACAGCAAAATGGGCGACGCCGCTCTTCGTATTATGCGTCATCGCGCCGCCGAGCTCTTCTTTCGTCACGTCCTCGTGCGTGACGGCGCGGATGACATCCGGCCCTGTGATGAACATGTAGCTCGTGCGCTTGGTCATGATGATGAAGTCGGTGAGAGCCGGACTGTAGACGGCGCCGCCGGCGCACGGACCCATGATGGCCGAAATCTGCGGCACGACGCCCGACGCGAGCACGTTGCGGAGAAAGATCTCGGCATAGCCCGCGAGCGAGGCCACGCCTTCTTGGATGCGCGCTCCGCCGGAGTCGTTCAGGCCAATGATGGGCGCGCCGACTTTCATCGCGAGGTCCATGATCTTGCAGATCTTCTCAGCGTTGGTCTCCGAGAGCGATCCTCCGAAGACGGTGAAGTCCTGCGCGAAGACGAAGACCGTACGTCCGTCAATCTTCCCCCACCCGGCGATGACGCCATCACCCAGGTACCGCTGGTCGGCCATGCCGAAGTCCGTGCACCGATGCTTCTTGAACTTATCGAACTCCTGGAACGTGCCCTCGTCAAGAAGGTACTCGATCCGCTCGCGAGCCGTCATCTTCCCTTCGGCATGCTGACGCTCCACGCGCTCGTGCCCTCCACCGGCCTCGGCCGCGCGGTTCAGCTCGCGCAGATGATGCAGCTTCTCTTCAATGGTCACCCGCGATGACATGCGCACCCTCCCGCCGAGCACCCGCATCCGCTCCCGGACCGGACGCTCGCGATGACCTTCCGAGCGACGCTGAAGGCGAACGAAGAATAGACCTGCTCGCACGCGGAGCTCCCGCATCGCGGACACACGACCTTCGTCGAGGGCGACAGAATCAGTTTCTCAAACTTCTCTCCGCATCGCTCGCACACATATTCATACATCGGCATGGCGCTCCTCCTTTGGAGCTTCCCCCGAGCCGACGTCGGGGGGGAAACTCCGTCTCCTCGCGCTTCGCACGTACACTCTATCAAACGGTCGCCGGGCGATCAAGAAACAGGCGGTTGAGTTCGGTCTCTCTCGATGGGGGTCGGGGGAGAGGGCAGAGGCTCATCCGGCTCGAGAGATCGGCATCCCCTCAGTGCTCCGACGACGGCGCGCTCCTTCGCCGGGGCCCGAGACGGCGCCCAGCCGCTCAGGATTTCAGAAGCTCATCGATCTTTCGGCGCATCCGCTCCACATGCGTTCCCGCCCAGTAGGGACGCGCGCACTGCGGACAGATGAAGAAGTCGGCGTGCTGGTTGTACACGGCCTCGGGAACTCGTGCGCGCAGGCTCGCTTTCTCCGCGGCGATGAGCAGGACGTTGCACTCCGGGCAGCGCGTGAAGGCTCGAATGAGCTCGTGCAGATGGAATTCGGAGAGGACTTCTCGAAGCTGATCCTCCCAGTGTTCGCTCCGGACGAGGTAGCCGTTGACCCGTCGGTCGCGAAGCAGCCGCGCATCCCGAGTGAGGAGCGTGCGCTCTTCGGATTCCGCGATCGCGATGAGCTGCTCATCGCTCGCATCGGGACGATAGACGACATCGAACCCGAGCAGCCGCAGCCATCGGGCGAGGCGACCGAGCATGACGTCAGCGACGAATGTCATGGTGCTCAGAGGTATCCGGCTTCGCGGAGCCACTCCTCTGTGCGGCGCATCCCTTCTTCGAGCGAGATGCGGGGGGTATATCCGAGACGCTCGCGCGCTTTCTCGATTCGGAACACGGCACGATGGTGGAGGTACTCCACGATCTTCGGAGAGAGCGGTGGGGGGTGACCGCGCAGGCGAAAGATCCCTCCGAGCAGATGCAGAAGGAGCTTCGCCGGAGCGGCCGGAAGGTGCGGCACAGCCTTGCGTCCGAGCATCTGCGCATAGTATCCGAAGAACTCCCTCCACGTTGTCGCTCGCCCATCGGTGATGATGAACGCTTCTCCGAGGACGGCATCGTTGGCGAGCGCGAGAGAGAGGGCATCCACGACATTATCCACGTAGACGTGGTTGCAGATGCCGTCGGCGCGACCGAGGAGGAACAGGCGGTTCGCCTTCAGCAGCTCGATGATGCGAATCGTCCAATGCTGCGAGCGAGGGCCGTAGACGATCCCCGGTCGAAGGACGACAAGGGGGACGCCGCGCCTCCGGTGGTACTCGAACGCCAGCTTCTCGGCTTCGATCTTCGTATCGCAGTAGGCGTTCCCGCAGGGATGATAGGGAAAAGATTCGTCTGTCCCATCCCGAGGGAAGAGCCCATAGACAGCGATGCTGCTCACGTGCACGAAGCGCTCCACGCCGGCTCGGGCCGCCGCTTCGAGCACATGGCGCGTGCCTTCGACGTTACTTTCCCAGAATTCGTCCCATCGCCCACGCTCGGTGACGCGAGCGGCACAGTGAACGACGACCTGGCATCCGGCGACGGCCTCGCGGAGCGTCTCCGGACGCGTGATGTCACCGAGGACGATCTCCACCGAAGGAGCGTGCAGCGCTTTCGCCTTCATCGGATCGCGGACGAGTGCGCGGATCACAACTCCATCCTGCGCGCAGAGTCGTTCCACAAGTCGTCGGCCGATCAAGCCTGTGGCTCCGGTCACGAGCACGCGTTTTCCGGCGAGCTGCATAGTCTCTCTCCTCATCAGCGCTCGGTGGCGCGAGGAGCCCCTGCCTCTGCTCTGCGGGCTCTCACGTCCGCGATTCCGCGGATCGCAGAGGAGGCGATGGTGTTCCCGGTCCACCCGCTCATCGTCGGAAGACCACCGCTGAACGGTGAGAGCTCGGTCTCGCCCATGAGACCTGCGGGGAAAGCGCTTCCTGTAGCACCCGTCCTGTCGCGTTCGCCGGAACCTCAATGCGGAGCACGGCGGCGAGCGTCGGAGCGAGGTCGGCCGGCGTGCACGCGCTCGAGAAGATTCCGGAGGCGATGCCGCGTCCGAAGAGGATGAGCGGAACATGGGTATCGTAGCTATAGGGAGAGCCGTGGGTCGTTCCCGTTCGGCCGCTGGAGATGAACGCGAAAGGTTCAGGGACAAGGATCACATCGGGACTCCGCGCGGGGTGAAAGCTTCGCGCCACGCGCCGGCTCACGGGGTCGTCTCCTGAGCGCCCGGCCAGAAGATGCGTCCTTGTATAGTATCGGGCCAGGCCCGAAACCTTCAGGGCAGCCTCTCCGGCTGCGCGTTCCACATCGGCCGGATCGAGATGCTTTCGGTTGATCACTTCGCGACGGAGATAGACGAATCCGTTGGAGAGGAGGGGAAGCGCTTTGGGTTCGATCCACGGCCCCTCTCCGAAACGCGCGCTCAACGCCTCTTCGATGGCCTGGCGCACGGCTGCCGGGTCAATGCGCCGACCGCCCAGCTTTGCCCGGGCTGCCTCTTCCGGAAGAGGGGCGACGCCGTGGTCCGCCGTGAGCGCGAGGACGTACGTCCCTCCAAACCGCGAGTCGAGATAGGCCAGAAGCGAGGCCACGATCTGGTCGGTCCGCACTGTCAGGTCTGCGACTTCCTGGCTGTAGGGTCCGAAGAAGTGGCCGACGAGGTCGTTCGTAGATAGGCTCAGAGCCAGTAGGTCGGGGAACTCATCCCGCCCGAGTTGCTCGCCTTCGATCGCACGCTTGGCCAGCTCAAGGAGCACGTCGTTCGCAAAGGGCGTGAACATGAAGGCCGTGTAGAAAGCGGGGCCGGGCTGCGCCAGACCGCCGGTGAGAAGGTGCGGGAACGTTCGCCCTCCACCCGGCAGAGGGGTCTCCTCGGGACGATCATCCGAAGCGGCGAGCGCAGACACTGCCTTCGAGAAGGCCTTCTCCCATCGCGCGCCAAAATACCGATCGGCCGGACGCGTCGCATTGAATCGCGCGACCCATTCGGGGAGAGCATCGACGTAATAATCGCTCGTGACGAAAGAACCGCTGGATTCGTCAAACCACAGGGCGAGGTGAGCGAGCTTCCCCCCCAGGAGGATGGCCGAGCGATCCTTGTACGAGAGCGCGACCACCTTCGAGCGGAAGTTCGTGCTCAAGCGCAGCTCATCTCCGAGCGTCGTCCCGATCAGTCGGTGAGGGGATGACGCTCGTCCGGAGGCCGAGCCGACGACGCGCCGAGAGGGATCGGAAACGCTCGTCACGATCTCCCCTGCTTCGCGATCGTACCACTCGTTGGCGATGATCCCGTGCGTCGAGGGCGTCGCTCCTGTCGAGATCGTGGCATGACCGGGAGCCGTAACCGTGGGAGCCTGCTCGTAGTGACACTGGGAGAAGACAGCGCCGGAAGTGAGGAGTCGGCGGAACCCACGGTCGTTGAAGAAAGGTCCGAATCGAAGCAGGTACTCCTGGCGGAACTGATCAATGACCAGAAGGACGACAAGGCGCGGACGCTCCTCAAGCGCGCGCTGTGGTCTCGAAGCGGGAGCGCCTGCGGGAGAGAACAGCACGAGCAGCACAAGGAGAGATCTCACGAAGGATCGCATTCGTGGGCCTCCTGGCATGGGGAATTCCTTCAGACCTCGCGTCATACCGTGCGCCGATCATACGGATGAGAGCCAGTGACCGAGCTTCTCCTTCTTCGCGCGCAGATAGGCCACCGTCTCTTCGGCGGGCTCGACCTCCAGCGGCACGCGCTCGACAATGTGCACCCCTGCTTTTCGGAGAGCCGCGATCTTGTGCGGGTTGTTCGAGAGGAGGCGGACGTGACGAATGCCCAGCGCGTGGAGGATAGCCACGCAGTCCTCGTACGAGCGTTCATCCGGAGCGAAGCCCAACCGCAGATTCGCCTCCACGGTATCGAGCCCTTGGTCCTGAAGCTCATACGCCCGAATCTTATTCAAGAGGCCGATGCCGCGCCCTTCTTGTTGTTGGTAGATGAGGACGCCGGCGCCCTCTCGCTCGATCAGCTCCATGGCGCGGCGCAACTGCCGCCCGCAGTCGCACTTGATCGAGTGGAAAACGTCTCCCGTCAGGCACTGCGAATGAATGCGGACCAAACACGGGCGGTCCGGGGAGAGGTCTCCCTTAGTCAGCACGAGGTATTCGCGTCCGCTGTTCATCTCCTGAAAGCCAAGCACGCGAAACTCGCCGATCTCCGTCGGGAGTCGCGCTTCGGCGACCTTCTCCATGCGAAGCGGCGCATCCGACCTTCTTCGGATTCGGCGATCTCCATTTCCTGCCATCCTCGTTCCTCCCTCCTCACAGGTTTCGGGCGGGAAGCATCGTGCCCCCGTGCGCCGAAGCGGGAATTATCCCACATTCCCGCACATTCAGCAATTTCTCGTGGGGATGAAGAAGCCCGCTTGACAGCGGGAGGGGTTCGGCTCATAATCGCCACTCACGGATCGGTCGGGGGAGCCGGGCGAGTATGAGGTGAGCGACACCGCGACGACTATCTCACAGGAGGTCATGGAGCGTGGCGCGTCACATCTTTGCGAAGAAGTCCGTCGAAGTCCTGAGGGCGGAAGCGTTCGATACGGAGCACGGATTGCGGCGGGCGCTTGGTCCGATCAATCTCGTCTCCTTGGGCATTGGTGCTATCATCGGGGCGGGGATCTTCGTCCTCACGGGGAACGCCGCCGCACAATATGCGGGTCCGGCGATCGTGCTCTCCTTTGTATTGGCGGGGATTGGGTGCGCCTTCGCGGGCTTATGTTATGCGGAGATGGCCTCTATGATCCCCATCGCCGGAAGCGCCTATACCTATTCGTATGCGACGATGGGGGAGTTCTTCGCGTGGATCATCGGATGGGATCTCATTCTGGAGTATTCACTCGGGGCCGCGACGGTGGCGATCGGATGGTCCGGATATGTCGTCAGTTTCCTGCGCGATCTGGGCATTGAAATTCCGCCCCATCTGACGGCGGCGACGGGGACGCGACTCGTTCAGGTCCCGGGCGAGGGATGGCGCCCCATAACGGAAGAATTGGCGCGGCACTTGGCGGAGAAGGGGATAGACGTCGCCACGTTGCCTCACGTGACGGCGCTCTTCAACCTTCCGGCCGTCTTCGTCATTGCTGTCGTGACGGCGATCCTCGTCATTGGGATCCGGGAATCCGCCACTGTGAACAATGTCATCGTGGGTGTCAAGATCACTGTGCTGCTGCTCTTCTCCGTCGCCGGGTTGGCATACCTGATTCAGCATCCGGAGGTCTGGCGGGAGAATTGGCGCGAGTTCATCCCGCCGAATCAGGGGGAATTCGGCAAGTACGGCTGGAGCGGCATTCTGCGGGGCGCAGGCGTGATCTTCTTCGCCTATATCGGCTTCGATGCCGTCTCGACGGCTGCGCAAGAGGCGAAGAATCCGCAGCGGGATATGCCCATTGGAATTTTAGGGAGTCTGGCCATTTGCACGCTCATCTACATCATCGTCTCAGGAGTGCTGACGGGCGTTGTGCACTATTCACGGCTTCTGGTCCCGGACCCGGTGGCCGTCGGGATTGATGCGACGGGGCTCACCTGGCTGGCGCCGATTGTGAAGCTCGGCGCGATTGGAGGCTTGACGTCCGTGATCTTGGTCATGTTGCTTGGGCAGCCGCGCATCTTCTGGACGATGGCGCGCGATGGGTTGCTTCCCCCGGTGTTCGCAAAGGTTCATCCGCGATTTCGGACGCCGTACATCACGACGATCGTGACCGGCATCGCTGTGGCGATTGCCGCGGGCCTCTCTCCGATTCATGTCGTGGGCGAGCTGGTCAGCATTGGCACGCTGTTGGCCTTCGTGCTCGTCTGTACGGGTGTGCTCGTCCTGCGCTACACGAATCCGGAGGTGCCGCGACCGTTTCGGGCTCCCCTCGTACCCTTTGTGCCGATTCTCGGCGCGGTGATCTGCCTGGCACAAATGGTGGGATTGCCCTGGCATACGTGGGAGCGCCTGATCATCTGGATGGCCATCGGGCTCGTGGTCTACTTCTCTTATAGCGTTCGTCGGAGCGCGTTGCGGCATGCTCTTCCGGGAACCTCTCGGACGTGAGGACTGCCGCCGCGCGACAGCAGTGAGGAGCCGCCCGTGAACCTCAGAAGGGACGCAGGGGATTATGGCGCAACCGAGTGTACCTGTCGCTTCGCGTGAGGAGGCCTTCGTTCGTGGACTCGGGCTGCTCGACTCGACGATGATCGTCGCCGGGTCCATGATCGGATCGGGGATCTTCATCGTCTCCGCCGACATTGCGCGGCAGATGGGATCGGCCGGATGGCTCTTGAGCGTATGGGCGATCACGGGACTTCTGACGCTCATGGCCGCGCTGAGCTATGGCGAGCTGGCGGCGATGATGCCGCGCGCCGGCGGCCAATATGTCTACCTGCGTGAGGCCTATGGTCCCTTTTGGGCCTTCCTCTACGGCTGGACGCTCTTTCTCGTCATCCAAACGGGGACGATTGCGGCCGTCGCCGTCGCTTTCGCGCGCTTCCTCGGCGTTGTGGTCCCGCAGATTTCTGAAGAGCGGACGTTCTTCGAATACGGGCGGCTGGCGCTCTCGCCGACGCAACTGGTGGCGATTGCGGTGATCGTCTTCTTGAGCTGGACGAATTCGAAGGGGTTACGCGCGGGAACCATCGTGCAGAATATCTTCACGATTGCGAAGATCGGAGCGCTTGCGCTGCTCATCGCCCTCGGACTCTTCGTCGGTCGGAACGCTGAGGCCATTGCCGCGAACTTCCAGAACTGGTGGTCGGCGACGTTCACGCAGCCGGTGGCACGAGGAGCAACTGAGTACACGACGATGCCGCTTGAGGGCTTTGGCCTGCTGCTTGCGGTAGGGACGGCCATGGTCGGCTCGCTCTTCGCCTCGGATGCGTGGAACAACATCACGTTCACGGCCGGGGAAGTGAAGAATCCCCAGCGCACACTGCCGCTCAGTCTTCTCTTGGGCGTGGGGCTCGTCTCGGCGCTCTACCTTTTGGCCAATGTCAGCTATCTCTGCGTGCTCCCGCTTCGGGGGGACCCGCACGGGACGACAGCTCTGGAGCGCGGCATTCAATTCGCCGTGAACGATCGAGTGGGGACGGCTGCCGCCGAGGTCATCTTCGGGGCGCGCGCCGCGGTCATCATGGCGGTACTCATCATGATCTCTACTTTCGGCTGCATGAACGGCCTGATCCTCGCCGGCGCGCGCGTCTATTATGCCATGGCGCGCGACGGACTCTTCTTCCGGAGTGTCGGCTGGCTCAACGCGCATCGAGTGCCGGCCAACGGACTCTTTGTGCAGTGCGTCTGGGCGTGCGTGCTCACCCTCTCGGGGACGTACAGCGAACTGCTCGACTATGTGATCTTCGCCGTCTTGATCTTTTATGTCCTGACGATCGCCGGCCTCTTCGTCCTGCGCCGGAAGCAGCCGGAGGTGGAGCGGCCGTATCGCGCGTTCGGCTATCCGTGGGTCCCGGCGGTGTATATTCTCGCGGCGTCCTTTATCGCGGTGGATCTGCTGATCTCGCCGAAGACGCGTCCTAATACGTGGCCGGGACTGATGATCGTTCTGGCGGGAGCGCCTGTATACGCCTTATGGCGGTGGCGGGCGGCGCGAAAACCGGCGCTCGATTCCGGATCGGTGGAAGCCCCTCGTGCGGTTCAAGAGTCGCGTGGGGACCTCGATGGCGGAGTGACCGTATGACCGAGGGACACGAGCGCGTGACGGGCGGGCGACTTCGGCTCCCTTTGCATACCCGCATCTTCCTCGGGCTCGTCGGGGGAGCAAGCGCGGGGATCAGCGTGAATCTCATCTGGGGCCGACGACCGGAGGTCGAGTGGGTTGTCCGAACGGTGACCGAGCCGATCGGGCAAGTTTTCTTGCGGATGCTCATTATGGTCGTCGTCCCGCTGGTCTTCGCCTCTCTGGCTCTGGGTGTCGCCGGCCTGGGGGATTTGCGGAAGCTCGGGCGCATCGGCGTGAAGACGTTGCTCTATTTTCTTATGGTGACGACGCTCGCCGTCACAATCGGCCTCATCCTGGTGAACGCGATCCGACCGGGAGAGGGCCTGCCTGAGGATGTGAAAGCGCAGCTTTTGGAGACGTATCGCGGGCAAACGGCCCAAACGTTGGAGCAGGCAGGGCAGACGCGCTTCGGCATTCACACGTTCGTCAACATCGTGCCTCGGAATCCGATTGCCGCCGCCGTACAGGGCGACATGTTGGGGATCATCTTCTTCGCCCTGATGTTTGGCGTCGCCCTCACGTTTCTGCCGGCGAGTCGCGCGCAGCCCGTCATAGCGGTCCTCTCCGGAGTGGGAGAGGCGATGATCGTTCTCATTGATCTGGCGATGAGGCTTGCTCCTCTTGGCGTGGCCGCCTTGATCTTCAGTGTCACAGCGCGGTTTGGATTCGATCTGCTCGCCAAGCTCGGGCTTTACGTCATCACGGTCATCCTCGGACTCGCCCTCCATCAATTCGGTGTCTATTCGATCCTGGTGCGTATCTTCGCTCGAGTGAATCCGTGGCGATTCTTCGGCGCGATCCGGACGGTGATGATCACGGCGTTCTCCACCAGCTCCTCCAGCGCCACACTCCCGACGACGATGCGCGTCTCGGAGGAGAATCTCGGTATTCCCCGGGAGATCGCTGGATTCGTGCTCCCGCTGGGAGCGACGATGAACATGAACGGAACGGCGTTGTTCGAGGGGGTCACCGTGCTCTTCCTCGCTCAGGTCTTCGGCGTTGAGCTGTCGCTCTCGGCGCAAGCGATCGTCATCATCATGTCGGTGCTCACGGCCATTGGGGCGGCCGGCGTGCCGGGCGGTTCGCTGCCGCTGCTCATTCTCGTGTTGCAGACGGTGGGCGTGCCTGGCGAAGGGATCGCCATTATCCTCGGCGTCGACCGATTGCTCGATATGTGCCGAACGACGCTCAACGTCACCGGGGATATCACAGCGGCAGCCTTCATCGCGCGGTCGGAAGGGTACCTGCTCACACCAACACTTCAGGTTGCCGAAGGACACCCCGCGCGATCTGAGGATCGCATGAAGACCCCCGTGGAGGTGGAGCGCTTGGAACCGGGAGGGGAACGGCGATGGTAGAACGCACGGAACCGAAACGCTTCAGTTTTTGGGGGATCCTCTCTATTCTCTTCATCGGCGTGGTGATTTACCTCTTCATGCAAGAAGGGCACCTGATGCTCCTCTATATCGGAGCGACGATCGCCCTGTGCCTCCTGCTGATCGTCGTCGCTTTCGATCTCGGGGTGCGAAAGAAGAAGGAGGACGGATCCTCGTGATTCGGGTGCCGTTCTGCAACTCATGGACAAATGTCCCACGACGCCTCTCCCGATTGCTTCCTGCTTCACCGACCCATGACTTGGAGACCGGCCCTGATGGGCCGTTCCGCCGCCAGCGTGATCTCCACAGGCGTTACTTCCCGGGGAACTCCCGGGGTCCCCACGCGATCCCGAAGATCGCGTGGGGTGCCCGACCGGTAGGGCTTCTCAGGTGAGCCACCTCATCTCTCAAACACCATCCGGCTTGGTTCTCGCCAGCACTCATCGAATAACCCAGCCATTTTTGCCAATAGCCTCGTCGGCAGTTCTCAACCCTCCATGAAGCTCGGTCTTGTCGGCTACTCTGAGCGGCGTGCTGTGATGGGAGAGGTATCGCCATATCCCATCTTTATTGACGAGCACGTCAGTCGCTACGCCTTGCAGGGATACTGCCCGTCCGTTGAGTATCGCCTGCTCCGTCCACCGATATACGACCACGGCCACATGGCCTTCCTGGCGAACGACAGGGTCGATGACTTCCCAGCCGAGGACCGTGGCCCGCTGGAAGGCCCGCCGGGCAACTTCCAGGAGAGTGGCCCGGCCGAGGCGCGGGCTTTCGGAACTCCCGGTGAACTCCACGTAGTCCTCCAGGGCCATCGCTTCTAAGAGGCCAAGGTCTTTTTTCTCCCACGCCATCCACCATCGGTAGACGGCGGCCACAGGGGTCTTCGCGTCTTGGGGATGTTTGTCAGACATGGGATACCCTCCCAGCATCACGGTAACCAGGGTCCATGCGGTCAGCGTTCGTCGCCGTTGTGGCATAGTCGCCTCCCCCGACGGGGCCTTCAGGCAGTGGGAAAGTCGCCCGACGGACCGTAGATGGGTGGGACCTGTCCGCCCATCGGTCGGATATAGACGCTCAATTGGCCCCGGTGGTGGATGAGGTCAAAGAGGTATCCCCAGGCCATCTCCCCGAAGGGCGCTTCCCAAACGAGAGTGCCCTGCGAGAGCAATCGGCCCGTCCCGCTCTCCCAGCGACCGTCGTCGGGTTTGGCGAGTTCTCGGCCCACGAGTTCCACAGCCCGGTCATAGGCCGTCAGAATTTCCCGTAACGAGTCCGGCGGTGTTGATTCCTCCCAGCGAGCCTCGCCCGTGCGTAGGAACTCACCCAGCAAGGACACGACGTCCACCAAGGTCCAGGCCAGCTCCCGAGCCGAACGCGATCGCTCATGTGGCCGGAAATCCAAGTGACCTTCCGGCAGCGCCTCCAGCACCCGCCGGAATCGAGGCGCTTCATCTTGCCACAGACGCACGTAAAGTTGACGACCTTCCATATATGTCTCCGTTCCGAACTGCTAAGGTCTCTCCCTACGAAGTATTCTCGCTCCTTGTTCCAAGCCTAGTGAGCAGTTCTCAACCCCCGAAGTGCTCTCACGAGCCGGAGGGTGAGCGTTGACCTCCTCCCGTGCTCTCAGCGCGCGCATGGTATCGCGCCTGCACAATGCTCTTCATTCCCCCGCGAACGTTGAATTCTCCCGTCACCTCCGCCCAGACGGGGCGACAAGCGGCGACGAAATCCCGAAGGATACGGTTGACGGCATTTTCGTAGAAAATCCCGAGCTGGCGGTATCCCAGGATGTAGTACTTGAGTGACTTCAGCTCCACGCACAGCTCATCGGGCTCATAGCGGATGGTGATCGTTCCGAAGTCGGGCAATCCCGTTCGCGGGCATACCGAGGTGTATTCGGGGATGATGATGGTGATCTCGTAGCCCTTGAACTGGTTGGGCCAGCACTCGATCTTTGGGAGATCCGCTTCCAGACCGGCTCGGGCATGCTCTTCCGTGTACTCTCCCATAGGGAGGAGACTATAGCCGAAAGGAGGGGGACGGGACAAGCGGATGCCCGCGATAGAACTCCTGTCAGCGCAGAGATGGGGCGAAGAGAAGGCTATTCAGAAAGAGGCGCGTGAGCCCCTGCCAGAAGAGCCGGAAGTTCGGATCCTGAGCGTAGAGGATGACGTGGCCGCGTCCTGTCGGCTCATGGATGAGGTAAGCCGTCCCACTGATCAGATCCACGGTGTTATTGGGCCAGACGAAACCGCTCAGATGCAGGTCCTTGCCTTCGAACGTGACGACGTTGGCTCCGTCCCGACTGCGGGTGAAGAAACGCGCTGAATTCACCAGGACGGGCACATGTTCCGCTTCGTACCCGAAGGTCAGGAAATGATGCCGGTCCACAGTCGCGCGCAGGATGGCTCCGGGAACCGGGAGTGGTCGCGGTGAGGTTGGTCGTTCCGCTTCCCGGGAGTGAGCGGGAGCGGTCCCGCTTGCTCCCGAAGGAGCTTGTGTCTCTTCCTCTGCGCCGAGGACTCGCGACGTCGTCAGCTCGACGCCTTTTTGCGTGAAGAGTTCGGCGGCGCCACCGATTCCAATGAGGACGCCGCCTTCGCTCACCCATCGCTTGAGCCGCTCCACGCCTCGATCTCCGAAAGCCGCCCGGTAGACAGAGGGATTTCCGTCGGGGAGCAGGATCACGTCGTAGGCGAAGATCTCGGCTCGCTGCAACGAGGAAATCGTCATCGGGATGAAGGGAATACCGAAGCGTCGCTCCAAGAGGAACCAGATCGCGCCGTAGCTTGTGGGGGAGACCCCCTCTCCGAGGAGAACCACAATTTTCGGCTTTCGCAAGGGAAGGACAGCCGGAGACCCGATCCCCGTATCCCCGCGATCCGTATAAGCACTGGAGATGGCGTAGGCCGTCACCCCGTATTCGCGGGCGAGGGTGGCGAGGCGGTCGTGCACAGATTCCGGATTCCGCTCAATGGGGACGATCAGAGTCCCGCGCGGGAAATCGCGGCCATCAGCGCGAAGCGGTCGTGTGGCGACGGCGATCTTGTAGCCCTCTGTGAGCAGGGCGAAGGCCAAGCGAGCTGCAGCATTCGCCTCATATGTGAAGAGGTATGCGGAGGTCGCGCGATCGCCGACGATCCCGCCGGTGACAATTGGCTTCTGCTCGTCGGACGTGATCACGCGTCCGGCGTCATCCAGTGTCAGCAGGACGGAGCGGATCTGCGGCGCGTCTTCCGTCCAGTACGCTTCGACGCCGAAGGCCAGAGGCAACGACCAGGCCGTCACGTCGTAGAATTCATACCGCTCCTTCGGGACATTCTTGCCGCGCCGTTCGTTCCGATCGCGAATCTCCAGTTGGCGTTTGACGAATTCCGGATCCAGGTGAGATTCCGGCTCGAGCAGGGTTTTGGCCAGACGCATCTGGGGCTGGGCCAGATCCACGAGAAACGCGCCTGCGGGGAAGGAGCGCGCCGTCGCCTTCTTGCTCAGATAGTCATACGCAGCGCGCGACGCGAAGGCCTCTTGGGCCATGCGTACTTCGATGCCGGCGCGCAGAAGCGTGGCGACCAGTTCGGCTGCTCGCCCCGGATCGTTCCCCGGTAGCAGAACGAAGCGCCGCATGGGGCCGCGCGCCCCTTCTTCGATCGCCGTTCGCTTGAAGTCGAAGAAATACTGCAACAGGCGCTCCCGATGGCGCACGGCCGTCTCCACCGTCGCCAGGCTCGCGACGAAATGCTTCGCAATTCCGTCGCGCAAGGTCACTACCGCTCCATCCTCGCGTCGCCAGCGGAGTCCTCGGCTCCCCCCACCATCCGTCTCATAGGTCATGCCGATGGCTCCATTGAGCGATGGCCAGCTATCCCAGTAGCCCGGATAGAAGAGGTCGAAGACATCTCGGACGAAATATCCCCATCCCTGCCGGTCGAACGCCTCGGCGTTGCCCCGTCCGAAGATGTCCATCCACTCATGATAGGCTTTCGGGAGGTTGGCGTTCACAGGAGCGGCCGGGGGAGGGAAGAAAAAGGTCGTCGTCTGGCCGTGATGGTCCACGAAGACCTGCGGATTCCAGTGCAGATAGGCGCGCATGAGCGCTTGTGTCTCCACCTGCGTGCTCGCCAGGGCATCGCGATTGAGATCAATCTGGTAGTGGTTGTTGTTCGTGGAGAGGCCCCAGGGCGCAGTGTGTTCATGAGCAGAAGGATCCTCGGCGCCCACGGCGAAGGCGTTGTACCAGGCCACGAAGCGTTCATGGCTCTCCGGATTATGAGCGGGATTGATGAGGACGATGGCGTCCCGGAGCAGCTCCCGGGTCTTCGGCTCCTCGCTCGCCGCCAGGTGATACGTGACCTGCATCGCGGCTTCGAAGGCCGCCGACTCGTTTCCATCATTGGCGTAATTCAACCAGACGATGACGGGCGTCGTGCGGATGATCGTCGCCGCTTCCTCAGATGAGCTGAGCGTTCGCGGATCGGCGAGCTTGCGAATCCGAGCGCGGATCTCTTCAAGCCGGTTCATGTTCTCCGGCGAGCTAATGATGATCAGGCGCAGGGGACGCCGCTCGTAGCTCTGTCCGTATTCGATCACGCGGACGCGATCCGATGCGGCATGGGCGATGGCGAGGATGACCCGTTCCATCCCTCGAAAGTCGGTGTGGAATTCACCCGGCTCATACCCGAGCAGGTGCGAGGGGCGCGGAACGGATGGCCGATATGGCCCTCGCGCGTAAAAATCGAACGATGAGGTGGCGGCGAAAAGTGGCGCAAGAGAAAGCAGAAGCAGGAGTCCGGAAACGATCACAGCCGTCCGTCGCATCATCATCGCTCTCCCTCCCCCGAGTGTGAGTCGCCGTGCCCTTTCATCATACGACATACGCTACCGCCCGCCAAGGAGAAGACAGCCGATGTCGGACCCCGAAGGTCGCGCAGGACGCCCTCGCCAGCGTTTCGACAGATTGACCGGGACGCCGCATTTCGGTTTTGATGGAACGTTCGGAGTTCGGGAGATGGCCAGCGTTTTCGCGACATGGCGGAACCGATGGAGAGCCTTTGTCGAGCGTCATCGAAGGCACGGTCCGATTCTGGCCTTTATCGCCGGGTTCGTGTATGACAGCCTGACGCTCACGCGCATCGATCGGTGGTCGGACAATATGATCCTGCTCGCATATCTTCTGGCCTCCGGCGTCTTGATCGTCGTGATCGGACGGGTCGAGCGCGGGCGCCTGCGCTCGCCGTGGCTCCTTCGACGGCTCGATGGGATGACAAGTGGCGTGCACTTCTTCATGGGTGGCCTCTTGTCGAGCTATGTCGTTTTCTACCTTCGGAGCGCCGCCATTGGGAAGTCGCTGATCTTCGTCGGTCTGCTCATCGGCCTCATGGTGATCAACGAATTCTTCTCCCATCGGCTGCGCGACCTGAGGGTGCTCGCGACGCTCTATGGCTTCTGCGGCTCGGCATTTTTCACCTTCTTCCTGCCGATCCTCGTTCGGCGGATGAGCGCTCTTCTCTTCGTCCTGAGTGGCGTGCTGGGGCTGGCGCTGACGGGCATTCTTGTGGTGGCGATTGGGGAATGCCGGCGCGATATGGTGAGGAATCTTGTGCTTCCCACGGCGGTGTTCGGCGGGTTGCTGCTCGGCTACTTCGGCGATGTGATCCCGCCGGTTCCCCTGGCGGTGAAAGACGGGGGGATTTATCGAAGCGTCCGGCGCGTCGGTGCGCGGTATGAGGTCGTCTATCGAGAGCCTCCACGCTGGCTCTTTTGGCGCCAGGATGAACGCGAATTTGCCTATGGGCCGGGGGACACCGTCTATTGCTTCACGGCGATCTTCGCGCCGACGGCATTCACGGAACAGGTCTGGCATTATTGGCAACGACGGGATGACAGCGGGACGTGGATCACGACAGACCGGATAGCGTACACGGTCGTTGGGGGGCGCGACGGAGGCTATCGAGGCTACACGTTCAAGCGGAAGCTCGCACCCGGTCCATGGCGCGTGGAGGTGCGCACAGCGGAGGGACGGGTGCTCGGGCGCATCCCTTTTGTCATCGTCCCCGTGTCGCGCCGGCCTGAACGTCTGCGAACCGACTTCCGGTAAGAGTCGCCCGGACGATACGGAACAAAAGCCCACGGTACTCCGTACAGAGAAGGGCGACAGGATCCTCGCGCGGTCCGAGGGGTCGCGCGAGGTGCCTGGGGAGATGCCCGAGGGTCATCGAAGGAGGGGGGATGTGAGGACGTACTACAGTGCGCTGATGATCCTTCTCATGCTTATGGCGAGCGGGGATGTGAAGGGGGCACCTCCGGAGGAACGTCCGCGTGTGCGACTCTCCCGCGTTTCTTCTCCTCCTCGATTGGAAGACCACCTGGGAGGGAGGCGACAGGAAGGTGAGGTGTGCGTGTCCGACTTTCGCCAGCGAGAGCCGGGAGATGGAGCGCCAGCCAGTTTGCCCACGACCGCCTGCCTTTCCTACGATCGTCAGCATCTCTACATTGTGTTCATCTGCAAGGACGATCCAACGAAAATTCGCGCGCGTCTCTCTCGCCGCGAGGCCATCTTCGAAGATGACCTGGTCGCCGTGATCCTGGATACGTTTCAGGATCGGCGTCGCGCGTATCTCTTTCTCGTGAATCCTCTCGGCATTCAGGCCGATGGGATCATCGGAGAGGGACAACAGGACGACTACAGCTTCGATGCGCTCTGGTATTCCGATGGCCGCCTGACGGAGGACGGATTCATCGTCTGGATCGCTATTCCCTTTCGGAGTCTTCGGTTTCCGGCCACGCGCACGCACACATGGGGAATCGCTTTGGGGAGAGCGATCCCGCGCCTCAACGAGCAATCCTTCTGGCCCTATGTCACGCGGCGCGTGGCCGGATTCCTCCAGCAGTTGGCGGCATTGGAGGGGTTGGAAGAGATCTCGCCCGGTCGCAATTGGCAGTTCATCCCGTATGGGGCCGTTGCCGCTGCTCGATTCTTGAATCCCGCGGAGGTGAGTCGACCCGTCTGGCGTTCGGACGTCGAGGGTCGAGTGGGGATGGATGCGAAGCTCGTTTGGCGCGATGCGTTCACGTTCGATCTCACTGTGAATCCGGATTTCAGCCAGGTCGAGTCGGACGATCCGCAGGTGACGCTCAATCAGCGATTCGAGGTCTTCTTTCCGGAGAAGCGCCCGTTCTTTCTGGAGAATGCGGGGTTCTTCCGGACGTTGGAGAACCTTTTCTTCTCCCGCCGGATCGTGGATCCACAGTTTGGAGTGCGTATGACGGGAAAGGCGGGGCCGTGGGCGCTTGGCGCGCTCGCCATTGATGACCGAGCTCCGGGAAGGAGTGTGTCGCCGACGGACCCCGCGTATGGGCGGCGGGCGGCCATCGGCGTCCTTCGGGTGCAACGCGAGTTCGCCGAGCAATCGAGCCTGGGCGTTCTGCTGACGCATCGGCGGGCACCACATGTGGGGACCCCTGATCGGTCCTTCAGGACGCATTCCAACAGCGTCCTTGCGCTTGATACCCTGCTGCGACTCAACCCGAATTGGACGCTGACCGGACAGATCATGCAGAGCTTCACCCGGTGGGGTGAGGAGCGATCTTCCGGGCCGGCATATTCCCTCGATCTCTCCTATTCGGGACGACACTTCTTCTACTCCGGAGAGTACGTGGATCGCAGTCCGCGCTTCCGTTCGTCGCTCGGCTTCATCCCCCGCGTGGACGTGCGGCAGATGGAACATTTCGTTCGATATCGGTGGTTTCGAGAGGGGCGCCGCCTCCAGAGCTTCGGACCGAACGTCTTCACCCTTGTGAATTGGGATCGGCGGGGTCGTCTCCAAGATTGGATCATCAGCGGAGGGTTTCAATGGCAGTTCGCCGGACCAACGGAGATCGCGCTCCGCCGTTCGGAGTCCTTTGAGCTCTTTCGCGACCTGGGATTTCGTAAGCATGAGACCTCGCTGAACGTCGCGACCGCGCGGTGGCGCTGGCTCTCGGTGGGGGGGCGCCTCCGGGTCGGGACGGGAATCAATTTCTATCCGGCTCCGGGATTGGCCCCATTTTCGGCCGCCGCGACAAATGGGGAGATGGAGCTCACCCTACGCCCCACGTCGCAGCTTCGGATGACTCAGATGTACCTCTACAGCCGCCTGGCAACGCATCGCCGATCCGGGCCGGCGGTGAGTTCCGCAGCGTCGCTCTCACACGACTCTGTCAGTATCTTCAACAATCATCTGCTGCGCATGAGGGTGACCTATCAGCTCACTCGCGCGCTCTCGTTCCGAGCGATTCTCGATTACGCGGCTGTGCTCCCGAATCCCTCACTGGTGAAGGCAGAGCGGGAGAAGAGAATCGGCGTGGACCTGTTGTTCACGTATCTGGTCAATCCTTGGACGGCGCTCTATGTCGGATACACGGACCGGCTGGAGAACATCGGGCTCGATCCGGCCTCTCCAACCGGGCTCGGGCGTTTGGGCGCTCCCACACGATCCACCGCGCGACAGGTCTTCGTGAAGTTCAGCTACCTGTTTCGATTTTGAAATCTGCGAAACTGCGATATGCTGAACAGCGATGTTCGCTCGGCGGACCGACTGGCCAACGGCAGAGAATGAACTGGCGCGCCGCGTGCGCATGCGCCGCGAGCGCGGATTGCCCCTTCTGGATCTGACCGAGTCCAATCCCACGCGGTGCGCGTTCGCGTATCCGCGCGAGGCGATTCTCGCGCCTTTCCTCTCGCCGGAGAATATGCTCTACGAGCCATCGCCGCAGGGAGTGCGATCGGCTCGCGAAGCGATCGCGCGATATTATGAGGAGCGGGGCGCAGCCGTGGATCCCGATCGCCTCATCCTGACGGCGAGCACGAGCGAAGCGTACGCCTTCCTCTTCCGGCTGCTGGCTGATCCGGGAGATCACCTTCTCGTCCCGCGGCCGAGCTATCCGCTCTTCGGATTCCTCGCCGATGTGAACGACGTGGAGTTGGATGCGTACCGGTTGGTGTATGACGGTCAGTGGCGGATTGATGTCGAGAGCGTATACGCCGCCATAGGACCGCGGACACGCGCGCTCATCGTGGTGAATCCGAACAATCCGACCGGATCCTTCGTGAAGCGGGATGAGTGGGAACGACTTCTCGCCTGTTGCGCCGCATACGGTCTCGCGGTGATCAGCGACGAGGTCTTCTTGGATTATGCCTATGGGGAAGATGCCCAGAGAGTCGGCACCCTCCTTCGCGGAGGGGAGACGGGGGTCCTGACGTTCGCCCTCGGCGGGATCTCGAAGCTGCTGGGCCTTCCGCAGATGAAGCTCGCGTGGATCGGCGTCGCCGGTCCCGAGCCGCTGGTGCGGGAGGCGCTCCTTCGGTTGGAGATCATCGGCGATACCTATCTCTCCGTGAGCACACCGGTTGGGCATGCCCTGCCGCAGTGGATGAGCGAAGGGGCGTACATCCGCGAGCAGATTCGGGAGCGCGTGCAAACGAATCGCGCGTATCTTCGCGAGAGTGTCGCGCCGTCACGCGGATGCCAGTGCCTGGAGGCCGAAGGGGGATGGTATGCGATCCTCCGCCTTTCGTGTGGACGCGATGATGAGGCGTTCGCCATTGGAGTGCTGGAGCAGGAGGGCGTCCTGGTGCATCCCGGATATCTCTTCGACTTCGAGGAGGAGGGGTACATCGTCCTCAGCCTCCTCCCACCCCCTGAGGTGTTCCAAGAGGGCGTTCGACGGATCGTCCGTCACATCGAGAAGGGATGAGAACCGATGGGGTCTCCACGCACGTGCGCTTTCACATCATCGAACGGAGGAGATTGATGAACAGATCGTTTGAGCCGAGAGATCGCCTGATCCTCGCCCTCGATGTTCCCACGGCAGAACAGGCTCTGCGCCTTGTTGAGGAGACGCGGGGATTGATCGGCATGTACAAAGTGGGGAGCCAACTTTTCACCGCTGTCGGGCCTGAGTTTGTCCGCGAACTCGTCCGACGGGGAGAGCGCGTGTTCCTGGACCTCAAGTTCCACGACATCCCGACGACGGTCGCTCGCGCAGGAGTGGAAGCGGCACGCTTAGGCGTGAGCATGTTCACCGTTCATGCCTTCGGAGGTGAGGGGATGTTGCGGTCGGTCGTGGAAGCCGTCGGGGACTTTTGCGCGCGCCAAGGGATTGCCCGGCCGCGGATCCTCGCCGTGACGGTCTTGACGAGTTTAGGGGCTGACGACATGGCCATGTTGGGCTTGCGAACAGGACCGGAAGAGATCGCCATGGATTTGGCGCGCCTGGCCTATCGGTGCGGCGTGGGAGGGGTTGTCGCTTCCGCGCGAGAGAGCGCGCGAATTCGCAGCCTCATTCCCGATCGCGAGTTTGTGATCGTGGTCCCGGGGATTCGCCCCCCGGGTGCCTCCGCCCACGATCAGCAGCGCTCGGCAACGCCGCAGGAGGCCGTGCAGGCCGGAGCCGATTATCTCGTGCTTGGCCGTCCTCTCGTGGAGAGCGATCGCCCGCGCGAGATCTTGGTGGATCTGCTCCGTCAGTTGTCGGCGTGAGTCGTGAGTCAGGCGAAAGACAGGATACTCCCTCGGAGTCCCCACGCGGTTTATCTGGGTCTCCACGTGATCCTCCCCCACGCGATCTCCGGATCGCATCGGGGCTTGAGTGGCGTGCGAAGAAGAGGTCTGGTAAGCTATGGCATGATGTGGGGGAAAGGTACGGCATGTCTTCGAGTGAGCGTGGTGTTTGCACTTTTGAGCCTGGGGCTCGGTGACTCTGCGCGCGGTCAGGAGTTTCCATCTCCTCGGGGCTACGTGAATGACTTCGCGGGCGTCGTCGAGGCGGAGAGCCAGGCACGCATGGACGCGCTCATTCGCCAGGTGCGCTCCAAAATGGGCGTAGAGATCGCCGTCGTGACCGTCCCTTCGCTCGGCGATCGGCCGATCGAGGACTACTCGATCGAGCTGGCGCGCCGGTGGGGCATCGGTCGCAAAGGTGAGGACACGGGCTTACTCATCCTCGTGGCTCCGAATGAGCGCAAGTGGCGCATTGAAGTTGGATATGGATTGGAAGGGGAGCTGCCCGACGGCTTGGTCGGGGAAGTGGGGCGGCGTATGGTCCCCTATTTTCGAGAAGGGAAGTATGGCGAGGGGCTCGAGTTCGGGCTTCGCACCATCGTCGCCACGCTCGCCCAAAAGCGCGGAGTGACGATCGAGGGCGTGGATGCTTCGCTCGCTTATTCTCCGGAGCGGCGGCCCGTTCGGACGGCGGGGATCGGTCTCGTGCTTCTGCTCCTGATCCTTTTCGCCCTCGCGTTCGTTTTGGCGGCGACGACGGGCACGGGCTGGAGGAAGAGAGGACGCACCATGCGCTCGCGAGCTTATCGGGATTCGGAGTGGTTGTGGTATCCCATCATTTTCAGTGGCGGAGGATCGGGAGGCTTCGGCGGTCACATCGGAGGTGGGACACACCGGTGGGGAGGATTCGGAGGGGGAGGCTTCGACGGCTTTGGCGGAGGATCATTTGGAGGGGGGGGCGCAAGCGGCAGTTGGTGAACCCGGAAGGCGATGCGCGAGCACCTGGCCACATGAGGCGTGATGAGCGAGGAGCTGACCAAACTCGTCGAGGGGTTGAAGCAAACGCACGGGTCGCGGCTCGTCTCCATTGTGCTCTATGGCTCGGCCATCACGGGCGATTTCGATCCGGAGCGATCGAACTACAACGTTCTGGTCGTCTTAGAAGCAGTCACGCCGGCGGATCTCCGAGCCGCTCGCCCTCTGATTGAAGAATGGCAAGGACACGGCCATCCGTTGCCGCTCTATTTCACACGAGAGGAGATAGCCGATGCCTTGGATGTCTTCCCCATGGAGTTCCTCGACATGAGCGCCGCGCATCGTGTCCTCTATGGGGAGGATCCCCTGGCGGGGCTGGAGGTGCCCCTTCTCCATCTGCGCCATCAGCTCGAATATGAGTTGCGGGGCAAGCTCATTCGATTGCGAGAATTGTACATTCCGGCGAGCGGGAGCGCCGAGCGGGTGACCGCGCTCATGACCGATTCGATCGTGAGCTTCACCGTCCTCTTCCGACATGCCCTCCGGTTCTTCGGGCTCTCCGAGCTTCCGATGAGACGGCGGGAGGTCGTCGAGCGGCTGGGCGAGGTGCTCTCGCTCGATGTGACGCCGTTTCGCGCGATCTTGGACCTCAGGGAGGCGAAGCGCTCGCTCCCCGTGGAGGAAGCGGAGCGACTCTTCGCTGCGTATTTGGAAGCCCTTCAGGAAGTCATCGAGCGGATAGATCAATTGGAGGTGCGGCCATGAGCGAGTGGCTCGAGCCAGGATCGGGAACACGGGAGGAGTTTCGCCAGGTCTACCTGCGTGAGCAGGAGCAACTGGCGCGAGCGCGTGCCGAGAGGCGTCGTCGGGCGTGGCGTGCCGGCGCTCTCCTCGGTGCCTTCATTCTGATCTTCGGCGGATATTCCGTCCTGACCTATAACAGCTTGGTCGCGAAGCGAGAGGCCGTGCGCAGCCGATGGTCGCAGGTGGAGAATCAGATGCAGCGGCGCGCGGATCTGATCCCGAACCTTGTGAACACGGTTCGTGGGATCACAAAGCAGGAGCTGGAGGTCTTCACGCGGATCGCGGAGGCACGGGCGCGGCTGCTCGCGCCGGGAGCGACGCCGGAGGAACGGGTACAGGCGAATGCCCAGATCGAAACGCTCTTGCCTCAATTGCGCGTGCAAGTGCTCTCGCTCGCTGAGCAATATCCCGAGCTGCGCTCGAACGAGACGTTTCAACGGTTGATGGACGAGTTGGCAGGAAGCGAGAATCGGATCGCCGTCGCGCGTCGGGATTATATCCAGGCTGTTCAAGACTACAACATTGCGACGTCTCGATTCCCTGCGGTCCTGGTCGCTCGCCTCTTGGGTTTCCAGCGAGCGGAGGATTATTTTAAGGCGGCGCCCGAAGCGACGCGCGTCCCTCAGGTGCAGTTTTAACGCTCCCGAGAGGAACGTCGCCCATGGCTCGCTCTCACTCCTCGTCCACAGGCACTCGTGAGATCCTGCTCACCGCGCGGCGGATGTCGTCATACTCGAAGCCGAGTCGGGCCAGATGGTCGAAGAGTCGCTTCAGGTCAGCTCTTGTGCGAGGCGCGCCCTTGGTCCGAAGCCACTTCTCAATGGCGCGCGCGATCAAGGCAGTTTCGCCCACCTGCTCGTAGGCTTTATCGAGAGCCGCTTCAATCGCATCTTCCGGTACGAGCTTGCGGCGCAGCTCTTCCCGAAGTCGCCGTCGGCCTATGGGCTTGAGTTGCAGACGTGCGGTGGCATAGTCGCTCGCCAATTGCCGATCGTTCACATAGCCGAGTTCATGCAACCGCGCGAGGACGCGTTCGACGACCGCATCCGCTCCCGGCGCCTTCTCCAGAAGCTTCGCGCGCAGCTCGGCTTCGCTCCGCGCCTTGCGCGAGAGGAGTCGAAAGGCTCGCTCTATGAGCCGTTGATAGAGCGAGACATCCATGGCGGAGAGATTATCGTCCTCTTTCGCGGGCCCCGTCAATAGGACGCCGGCCGGACATTCGACCTTCGAGGAGACGACAGATCCGCAAAACCGCGCAGTGAATCCGGAGGAGCTTCGCGACCCGACCTCTTAGGTCCTGTTCTCGGTTTTCATGTTGTGGTAAACTGCACTCCGGTTTTTGAGACCTTCATAGGGAGGTCTCGCTCGGTGGGAGATCGCTGAAGAGTTGGGAGGACCCCAATGAAGGGCGGTCTCAAAGAGGAGTTCGAGAGTGAGAGCGAGCGATGGGCCCGATGGGATCATGTGCATGAAGAGATCCTGCGGCTTGCTCGCCGGCTTATGGAGGTGCGTGAGGATTCGGCAGAAACGCCGTTTTTAGTCTCCCGCTTGGAGCAGCTTCTGGAAGAAGTAGAGCAGTTGAGGCGGTATCCGGCCCGGCGTTTTTGATCCCTCAGCATGGGCTCATCCCGCGAGTCCCATGGCGGTGCCGAAGTAGCGGCGCCACAGGCCGATGGCATGAGGGAGAGGCCATTATGGCGAGGATATTGCTTGTGGATGATGAGCCCAGTATTCGCCTCTTTTATTCCGCCGTTTTGTCCGACGCCGGACACGACACCATCGAGGCCCCTTCGGGGCCCGAGGCTCTGAAGCTTCTGGACACCGATCCGCCCGACTTGGTCGTCCTCGACATTCGATTGAGGTCCGAGAGCGGGCTCGACGTCCTGCAACAGATCGCGAGCCATCCCTCGCGGGTCCCCGTCATCATCCTTACGGCCTACGCGTCCTTTCAGGACGACTACACGACGTGGTTGGCGGAGAGCTACGTCCTCAAATCGAGCGATCCGACGGAGTTCCTCATGGAGGTTCAACGCGTTCTCGATCGCCGACAGGGACAGTTCCTGAACGTCCCCTACCGATCGCGAAGTACTTTCTCGAATTCCTCATGGCGCGGTCGGGCGTGACCGCTGTCGCCTTTCCGACATCTCGGTCAGAGCGTCTCGCACGCGTGCAAAGAGTGCAAGGGCGGCGATAGGGGAGAATGTGTGCGACAGGAACTCCCCTCCCCGTTGGGAAGGCGTCGCTTCTTTCGCCTGCGCCTTCCGACGTCAGGCATCAAGTGTGATCGTCCAACTCGTATCGCGTTTCTTGATGGTGACTCCGAGTGCCCGTCCGAGCCGTTCCAAGACGCTCCAGGAGGGTGGAGATTTGGGTAGTCCGCGCTCGATGCGGCTGAGGTATTCAACGGAGATCTCCGCACGTTCGCTCAAGGCCTCTTGGGTGAGCCGGCGCGCCTGACGCAGTTGACGCAGAGCGTGGCCGAACTCTTTCGCGAGGTTCCGCCCCATAGGCCTCCTCCCTCTCACAGTATAGCTACCCTCGAGGGGAGGCCTCAAATTCGGAAGAAGAGGTTGCGCCGAATAGGGATCCCCGTGGGCGACCGCTCTTGCTCCGGGTGCATGCGCCGAACGTTCATCCCACCAGCTCACGGACACGGTGGACGATCCGGCGAGCGCTGATCCCATAGCGATCGAGAAGCTCCTCCGGCTTGCCCGAGCGTGGGAGATCGTTCACGGCGAGCTTCACAACGCGCACGCCTTCCTCGGAGAGAGCTGAGGCGATGGCATCGCCGAGTCCCCCCTCCGGGTAGTGATCCTCCACGGTGAGAAGAGTCCCTCCGGTCTCGCGCGCTGCCCGACGCAATGTCTCACGATCCAGCGGCTTGACCGAGAAGAGATCAACGACGCGGACAAAGAGCCCCTGGCCTTTCAGCTCCTCATAGGCGCGCAGCGCTTCATGGAGCGTGATCCCAGCGGCCACAATCGTGAGCCGATCCCGCGCATCCTGCCGCAGGATCTTACATCGGCCGATGGTGAACTCTTCATCGTTCGGATAGAGGACGGGCGTCTTGGGGCGCGTGGTGCGAATGTAGACGATACCCGGATGCGTCGCGGCCAGCTCTACGGCTCTCTCAGTCGAGACGGCATCGGAGGGATAGAGGACGACGGATCCCGGAACGGCGCGCATCATGGCCAGGTCCTCGAGCCCCATTTGCGAGGGACCATCCTCGCCAATGGAGACGCCTGCATGCGAACCGCAGAGTTTGATGTTCGCGCGGGAGATGCCTGCCATTCGGATCTGGTCGAAGGCGCGCGTGAGGAAGCAGGCGAATGTCGAGGCAAAGGGGACGTAGCCGCGTGCCGCCAGCCCGATGGCTGCGCCGACCATATTCTGCTCGGCAATGAACTTTTCGAAGAAGCGGTGAGGATAGGCCTGCTGGAACTTCTCCGAGAAGGTGGAGTTCTTCGTATCTCCATCGAGAGCGACAATACGCGGGTTCATCCGACCAGCGCGCACAAGTCCCGTCCCGTATGCTTCGCGCGTGGCCACCAGATCGCCGATGCGATAGGTGGGAAGCGGCCAGGGCTCACGCGAAGTGACAGCTTCGACCGTGTACCTTCCGTCAGGAAGGGGAGGCGGGGAGAGCAGCTCGAATCCCACCGGGGGCTCGATCTTGTCCAGTGGCCATCCCTCCGGAATGCCGAGATCTCTCAATGCTCGCTCCGTCTCTTCGCCCCGTTTCAAGGGCTTCCCGTGCCACCCCTCTCGGTCTTCGAGGAAAGAGACGCCCTTTCCCTTCACGGTCTGAGCGAGGATGGCCACCGGCTGCGTCTCGCTCTGGCGCGCCTGGTCCAAAGCGTGGATGATCGCTTCCAGGTCATGCCCATCAACGACGATAGTATGCCACCCGAAGGCGCGGAAGCGTCGCTCGTATGAGGCCAGGTCATGGCCATACATAGTCGCTTGGCTTTGGCCGAGGCGATTCACATCCACCAGGGCGATGAGATTATTGAGCCGGTAGTAAGCCGCCAGGGCGACGGCCTCCCAGACAGCGCCTTCTGCGGTCTCGCCGTCTCCCAGCAGGACGTAGACGCGATAGTCGAGCTGATCCAGATACTTCCCTGCCAGGGCCATGCCCACGCCGATCGAGAGGCCTTGCCCGAGCGATCCGGTGGCGACCTCCGCCCAAGGGAAGCGCGGTGTCGGATGCCCCTCCAGCTCGCTCTCCACACGCCGCAACGTCATGAGCTTCTCAGCCGGAATAGCCCCGGCTTCAGCCCAGACGGCGTACAGCAGCGGGGCAGCGTGGCCTTTCGAGAGAATGAACCGATCGTTCGTGGGATGGTGAAGCATATGCACATCATAGCGAAGCGCATGGAAGAAGACGGCAGCAATCAGTTCGGCGGCCGAGAGGCAGGACGTTGGATGCCCTGATCCCGCTTCGGTTGTCATGCGAATGCAATTCCGTCGGAGGCGTTGGGCCAATTCGCGCAGTTCGCTGAGCGATGCTCTCATAGGATTCTCCTCACGAGTGGGTCAGAAGGATCGAGCGGAGCGCGCTCACCGGAGGCTCCCCGTGCCCGAGGAGACGATCATGGAAGTCCTTGAGCGAGAAGGCGTCACCGCGAGCGCGCCGATACTCCTCGCGCAAGGCTTGAATCTGCCATTTCCCCCAAGAGTACACGAGCACGAGCGGATCCCGCGTATAGCGCCATACTTCACGCCGGGCGTTCTCCGGATCCTGATAACACTCTCGCACGAGGAACTCGATCGCCTGCGAGAGCGAGATCTGTCCCAGGTGCATTCGCGTGGCGACGATCAACCGGCCGATGCGCCAGAGGGCTTCATGGAGTTGGAAGAGACGGAGCGTGGGAGCGTCGTTTCCGAACCCTTCGTCGAGAACCATTTGCTCGCAGTAATGGGCCCATCCTTCGACGAACGTCCCCGCCGCGAATACGCGTCTCACCAGCGATGGGCAGCGCCTCACATGCAGGGATTGCACGTGATGGCCGGGATAGGCTTCGTGGATGATCGTCGAGGTTTGAGCATAGACGTTGTGAGCGCGCAGGTAAGCGTTTTGGCTTTCGACAGGCTGCGTGGCGTCTACCGGAGTGACATAAAAGAACGTCGGCTGTTCCTCGGATTCGAAAGGCCCCGGGGGATCGAGCGCTGCGAAGATGAGGCTGCGAGAAAAGGGCGGTGTCTCGGTGATCTCCAGCCGATCCCCCTCGGGGATTGTGACCAGATCGCGCTCTTGGACGAAGCGCTTCACCTCCCCGCAGCGCCGGCGATAGGAAGGGATGAGGTCTTCCGCTGTCGGATGGTCTTCGGAGAGGTGGTGCAACAGGTCGGGAAGAGAACGGCCCGGTGCGAGCCGACGGGCGATCTCCTGCATCTGGTGCTGCGTGGCGCGCAGCTCATGCCAGCCTCGCTCCAAGATCTGCTCAAGCGGCGTGGTCACCTGTTCCTCCGCGGCGAGCAGGCGGACGAAGATCTCCGGACCCAGAGCGAACGTTCCCTGCGCGTGTTCCAGAAGCTCCTCGGCGAGGAATCGGCACATATCCTCGCAGGCGTGAAGAGCGCCGGCATGAGCCTGCTCGAGGGCGCGGGCCTTCTCCGGGTCCGTCACTGCGGCGAGGAACGTCGGGACGGCCGTGGCGAAGAACTCGCGCGCTCCCTCGAACTCCTGTCGCGCGATCTCGACGAAGATTCTGGGAAGACCGGTGCATGGTGCTTCACTCACTTCCTCCCGAGCGCGGGCGAGATGCTCCTGCGCGTGGGAGAAGAGCCGAGGAATGGCGCGAAGGCGCTGCTCGAGGGCCTCCCAGAGTTTCAGTAGTGGCGTCGTCGGCCTCACCAACAGGCTGTAGATAGACCACGACGCCACATCGCTGAAGTAGCTCGGATCGCGCGCCCACCACCGAATCTCACGCAGATGCAGGAGCTGAGCCTCGATCCTGGAACGGAGAAGTGCGAGATCCAAGCGGGCTTCGGCCGGAAGCGCTTCCGGGGCGACTTCCCGATCCATGCGCTCGCGGAAACTCTCCAGGCGGCGAATCTCCTCGGCAACGGCCTGGGCCGACCGGTCTTCCAAACGGTCATCGTACTCGTGTCGGCCCAAGGCCGTCGCGTGCGTCGGATTGAAGGCGAAATACCCGTCGAGGAATTCCTCGACCAACCGTTCGAACGTCTGCGTCCCGCCAGCGGGCATAGCTGGATGACGTTTCACGATAGCACGGAAAGAGGCTCTCGGACAAGGCGGCTCCTTCCCCATCCGATAGGGGCTCCCCTATAATTGCCTGTTAGCAGTGAGACGGAGGAGAGGAGGAGCACCTATGGCCGTGCGGGTTGGAATCAACGGGTTCGGGCGCATTGGGCGCAATGTCTTGCGCGCTTCTTTGGGCACTGCTGAGATCGAGGTCGTTGCCGTCAATGACATCACGGATGCGAAGACGCTGGCGCATCTGCTGAAATACGACTCGATCCTCGGCCCCTTGGAAGCGACAGTGACGCATACCGAGGATACGATCGCGGTGGATGGACGGGCGTTTGCCGTCTTCAAGGAACGAGATCCGGCGCGAATCCCCTGGGAATCGGTGGGCGCGGAGATCGTCGTGGAATCCACGGGGCTCTTCACCAACCGCGCGGATGCGGAAAAGCACCTGCGGGGATCGGTCAAGAAGGTCATCATCACCGCCCCCGCCAAGGAGGAGGACATCACCATCGTCCTCGGCGTGAACGAGCGGATGTACGATCCGAAGCAGCATCACATCATCTCGAACGCCTCGTGCACGACGAACTGCTTGGCCCCGGTCGTCAAAGTGTTGCATGAGCGGTTCGGCATCGTGCACGGCTATATGACGACTGTACATGCCTACACGAACGATCAGCGCATTCTCGACCTCCCGCATAAGGATTTGCGTCGGGCGCGAGCGGCGGCCGTCTCGATGATCCCGACGACGACGGGCGCGGCGAAGGCCATCGGCCTGGTGATCCCGGAGTTGAAAGGGAAGCTCGATGGGATCGCTATCCGCGTTCCGGTGCCCAATGTCTCAGTCGTGGATCTCGTCGCCGAAGTGAAGCGTTCGGTGACGACCGAAGAAGTGCGCGCGGCGCTCAAGGAGGCGGCCGAAGGGGAATTGCGAGGGATCCTCGCCTATTGCGAGGAGGAGTTGGTCTCGGTGGACTTTCTGCGGAACTCGCACTCTTCGATCGTGGATGCCGGCTTCACGCGTGCCTTGGATGGGAATCTCGTGAAGGTTCTCGCGTGGTACGATAACGAGTGGGGATATAGCTGTCGCGTGCGCGATCTGATTGTGTTCCTTGCCCAAAAGGGATGGTGAGGAGGGGTATGGCTAAGCTCTCGATCCGCGATCTGGAGCTTCACGGGAAGCGGGTCTTTCTTCGCGTGGATTTCAATGTCCCGATCGAGAAGGGGGAGGTCGTCGAGGCCTGGAGGATCGAAGCCGCCCTTCCCACGATCCGATATGCTTTGGAACACGGAGCGCGGGTGATTGTGGCCTCCCATCTTGGGCGTCCGAAGGGCCGGCGAGATCCGAAATATTCCCTACAGCCGGTGGCTCGGAAGCTCTCCGAGCTCCTGGGGCAGGAGGTCCCTCTGGCTCCCGATTGCATCGGCGCTGAGGTCGTCGCACGTGTCGATCGGTTAACGGACGGAAGCGCGCTTTTGCTGGAGAACCTGCGGTTTCATCCGGGCGAGGAGAAGAACGATCCGGAGTTCGCGCGTCAGCTCGCCCTTTTAGCCGATCTCTACGTGAACGATGCCTTCGGCGCGGCGCATCGCGCCCATGCCTCGACGGAGGGGATCACCCGTTTTGTGCGCGTGGCCGCTGCGGGATTCCTCATGGAGCGCGAGTTGGAGTATCTGGGACGGTTGCTCGCGCAGCCGGAGCACCCTTTTGTCGTCGTCCTTGGGGGAGCGAAAGTCGCGGATAAGATCTTGGTCATCGAGAATCTCCTGACGCGGGCTGATGCCGTGCTCATCGGTGGAGCGATGGCCTACACTTTCCTGCGGGCGCGGGGAGAAGACGTGGGCGCTTCCCGCGTGGAGAGCGATCAACTGGAGCTGGCGCGGAAGCTCATGACGGAAGCGGAGGCGCGATCGGTCGATTTCCTGTTGCCGGTGGATCATGTCGTCCTCGAACGGAGTGAAGGGGAGACCACGACGCGTGTTGTGCGAACCGAGGAGTTTCCGGACAAGGCTATCGGTATGGACATCGGGCCGGAGACCATGCGCCTCTTCGCTTCGTGGATCAGCAGGGCGCGAACTGTTTTCTGGAACGGCCCTGTGGGCGTTTTCGAGCAGCCTCCGTTCGATCAGGGGACGCTTGCTATCGCCCAGGCTCTGGCCGCATGCCCGGGGGTGACGATTGTAGGCGGAGGCGACTCGCTCGCGGCGATTCGAAGGTCCGGTGTGGCTGAGCGCATCACGCACCTCTCGACCGGAGGAGGAGCTACGCTCGAATTCCTGGCGGGGATTGAGCTGCCGGGGGTGAGGGCTCTGACCAACAAGGCATGAAGTCGTCCTTCGCGATGGTGCTGAGATTCTGGAAGGAGAGAGCACATGCGCAGGCCGGTGATCGCAGGGAACTGGAAGATGCATAAGCTCGTGGCTGAAGCCGTTCACATGGTCGGGGAGTTGAAGCCTCTGGTCGCCCATGTGACCCATTGCGAAATCGTCGTCGCTCCGCCTTTCACGGCGCTCTGGGCCGTCGCATCGCGACTTGAGGGGAGTAACATCAAGGTCGCGGCTCAGGATGTGTGCGAGGTCAACGGATTCGGAGCGCGCACGGGGGAGGTCAGCGCCCTTATGCTCCGGGACGTCGGCTGCGAATATGTGATCATCGGCCATTCCGAACGGCGCCAGTTCTACGGGGAGACGGATGCCCTGGTGCGCCGCAAGATCGGTGCGGCCCTTGAGGGGGGATTGACGCCTATTGTCTGCGTTGGGGAGACTCTGGAAGAGCGAGATGCGGGCATGGCCGAAGTGGTCGTGAAACGGCAAGTGGAGGCGGCGGTGAGCGGTTTGGGTCCTCAGGACGTCACGGCTCTCCTGATCGCCTATGAACCGGTGTGGGCCATTGGGACAGGACGCACGGCTTCTCCTGAGCAGGCCCAGGCCATGCATGCCTATATTCGACAGCGCGTATCGGAACTCGTTGGCCGAGAAGTGGCCGACAGCGTGAGGATTCTCTATGGGGGGAGCGTTCGGCCCGATAATATTCGCTCCCTTATGGCTGAGCCGGATATTGATGGGGCTCTGGTTGGAGGAGCGAGCCTGGATCCCCAGAGCTTTTCGCAGATCGTGCAATATGTGTGAGGAGAAACGAGTATGTGGTGGGTAGATCTTTTGGTCGCCTTGTATGTTCTGGATTGCCTGCTCCTTATTGCTGCCGTCTTACTCCAGCCGGGGAAAGCGGATGCGGCCGCTCTCTTCGGCGGCGGTGGGAGTCAAACGGCTTTCGGCCCCCGTGGAGCGCAGCATTTCCTGGGATGGGTGACGATCGTGACGGCAGCCCTTTTCATGGGCCTCGGGCTCATCTTCAGCCTCCCCAACGTGTTCGGTCCATCCTCTGTTGTACGAGAGGTGAAGGAGCCGGCACCGGTGCAGCAGCCGGCTGGTGGAACGCCACCTGCCCCCTCGGCTCCGCAAAAGTGAATGTCGGGTCTTGAAAATGGACCGGAGTTGGTGTAAGTTTGTACCGGATTTCGCGGAAGCGCTAACGAGAAGGTGCCGAAGTGGTGGAATTGGTAGACACGCACGTTTGAGGGGCGTGTGGGGCAACCCGTGGGGGTTCGAGTCCCCCCTTCGGCACCATGTTTCCTCTTCTCCTCACCCTAAGAGGTGGTCCTTTCTGTGGGAGCTTCGAGCATGATCTTCCGAACCGTAGGGCGTAAGGTCTGCCGGACATTGGAGACGCTGGGCGTCCCCCGATCGACTTTGGAGCACCTGGTGAATGCGCAAAAAGAGACCCTCTTAGCCATTCGTTCACTTCTGGACGCGGCGATTGAGGATGTCGAGAGCTGGCTGAAGCCTGAGTCGGAGAAGGGCGTCGAGAAGGTGGAGATTCAGTAAAAGGGGCTCGCCCAGAGGGGCGTACAGATGTCCGCCATGAGGAAGGCTTCATCTTGACGAGACGGAGGCTCTTTTGGTAACTTTACACGTGGTTTGAACTTAGTGCGTCACGGGGAGAAGGCGGGATTCGGTGGCCAAGGCTATTCGGAGAGCGAAAAAATCAACTTCCCGTGTGAAGCGAGTCCCTGCCTCAACATCCACGGCGTCCCGAAAGAAGGTCACCTCCTTGGGGAAGGCGGCATCAGCCGGGGGTCGACTCAAGACCAAGAGGGAAGCCCAGGCGGCACACCAGCGGGCCTCTCAGGGCGTTTCCTCTACGAGGAAGGTCGCGCGGACGGGTCAGCCCCCCGCACCCAGTGTCGAGCGAGTGCCGGCTCCTCCTGTGGTGAAGGCTTTTGAACAGGCCGTCCGACTCTTCAACCGCCAGGACTTCGAACGGGCGCGCGAGGCGTTTCAAGCCCTGATCGAACGGTTCCCGGCAGAAGCTGAAGTGCTGGCGCGTGCCCGTGCTTATTTGGCGATTTGCGAACAGAAGCTCAGGGCGCCTCGCCCTGTGCCGCGCACAGCCGAGGCTCTGTATGATCGGGGGGTCATCGAGTTGAATCGGGGGCAGATCGCTTTGGCCATCTCTTATTTCGAAAAGGCGCTCAGGCTCGACCCTCGCGCCGATCACGCCGTGTATGCTCTGGCGGCTGCCTATGCCCGAGGCGGGCAGGTCGAGAGAGCCCTCGCCATGCTCCGCCAGGCGATCGCTATGCGCGAGGCTCACCGCTGGCACGCCCGTCGAGATCCTGACTTCCACTCTCTTTACGCGAATCCGGAGTTCCAAAAGCTCGTCGGGATTGAGATCATCGAATGAGCTGTTCCATAGTGCCCGCTCATCCATCCGACACGCATGAGCCCACTCGGAGAGTACCCCCGCTCATGAAGGCGGCAGCTGCGGACGACCCTCGGTCGTGACCCTCGCGCGAGAGAGCCGCCGGGGTCGGAGCACAATGCCGCCCCGTTTCTTCGGGCTCATTCCTCCACAGAGGTGCCTATCGAGGAAGAGCCCATTTCCGATGGGGGCAGGTCCTTGTACAGATACTTGATCGCATGTTTGAAGATGAGCAGATTGGGCTCTCCATTCCGATGCAGCTTGATGCAGTTTTTGTCATACCATTCGATCGTGCCCCGAACGACCTCACCGTCGGTGAGTACGACGACCATCGGCGTCTTCGCCTCCATCTGCTTCCGATAGTAATAGTTCTCGGCATGGGTCTGCTCAGGAGGCACGCGCTTCTTCGGTTGTGGCTGCACGGTCTGCGTGCGCGTCAGGTTATTCGGATCATAGAGACCACGCGTGTTGACATCGGCGTATGTCGTCCGCACTGTCTTTTTGGTCACAAATGCACCCTCCGAATCACATGTTCTTTTGTCCCGAACCTTGCCGGGGAGAGCATGCTGGGCAAATATTACAGGAAAAGGTGGCATTTGGCAAGATGAGGCGGACATGTGCTCCTTAAAGAGGGAGCGAAGGGGGCCGTGGCGAACCCCGTGTTTGACGAGGTCTTCGGCGAGGTGCTAGAGTGCATACGTTGACCACATGCCCGAGAGATGGAGGCCTATGTTGGAGCGAGTGCGAGAGCGTCTTGCGCACGCTCTTCGACAGCGGGTTCAGGAGAGATTCGATTTCGCTCTGGAGGACGTTGTCCTTGAGGTCCCGCCGCAGGTGGAGTTTGGAGACTTGGCGTCTCCTCTCGCCTTTCAGCTTGCGCGGGAGATGCATCGGCAGTCTGGAAAGCGACAGAATCCCCGCGCCTTGGCAGAGGCTATTGTGGCGGACTTTCCGGCTCTTGAAGGGATCGCTCGCATCGAGGTCGCCGGGGCCGGGTACATCAACGTCTTTCTCGATCGCGCCCAGCTTCTGCTGGGCCTCTTATCACCCGGGGAGACGCCAAAACCCTCCGGGGAGAAGATCATCGTCGAGCATACGAGTATCAATCCGAACAAAGCGGCACATATCGGCCACCTCCGAAACGCCGTCCTCGGTGACGCTCTCGTCCGCCTGCTGCGGCATCGTGGCGTGCGCGTCGAGGTTCACAACTACATTGACAACACGGGCGTTCAGGTCGCTGATGTCGTCGTCGGATTCAAGTATTTGGAGAAGAAGGATCGAGCGGAGATCGAGGCCATTCCGGGGAAGTTCGACCATTACTGCTGGGACCTGTATGCACGGGTGACGGCCTGGTACGAGGAGAATCCCGCAGCGCTGGAGCTCCGCCGTCGGACGCTCAGCGAGATCGAAGAGGGTGGGAATCCGACCGCGGAGTTGGCCGAGTACATCTCCATGCGCGTGCTCAATGAGCAACTGAACACGGTCGAGCGGTTGGGCATCTATTACGATCTGCTTCCCCGCGAGAGCGAGATTCTCCATCTGAGGTTTTGGGATCGAGCCTTCGAGTTGTTGAAGGCGGCGGGGCTTGTCACCTATGAGACGGAGGGGAAGAATCGGGGCTGTTGGGTGATGCGTCTGCCTTCGGGTGGGGAATCGGGAGCGCGGGATGAGGAGGGGAAAGTGCTTGTGCGCTCCGATGGAACGGTTGTCTACACGGGGAAGGATATCGCCTATCATCTCTGGAAGCTCGGGCAGCTCGGCGTAGATTTCAGCTATCGGCCTTTCCGCCGGTATCCGAACGGCCATACGACGTGGATCACGACGAGCGATCCGACGGCGCAGGACGCGCATCCGGAGTTCGGGCACGGGTCGGCCTATCTGAGCGTGATCGGATCGGAGCAAACATACCTGCAGCAGTTCGTGAAGGAGGCCGTCCGCGCCCTGGTCAAGGATCCGCGCGTCGAGCGAAGTGCGCATATCGCGTATGAGAAGGTGGCGCTGACGCCGCGCGCGTGTCTGGAGTTGGGAATCGAGTTATCCCCGGAGGAGCTGGAGCGCCAGCAGATCCGTATGTCCGGGCGGCGCGGTCTCGGAGTGAAAGCCGATGATCTCATCGACAAGCTCGAGGAGAAGGCCATGCTGGAGGTTCGGGCCCGACATCCTGAGCTGCCGGAGGTCGAGGCGCGCCGTCTGGCACAGCAGATTGCCGTTGGCGCTCTCCGGTACTTCTTGCTCAAATATGCACGGACGACGGCCATTGCGTTCGACTTCGCGGAGGCCCTCTCCTTCGAGGGAGAGACCGGTCCGTATGTGCAATACGCCGTTGTGCGCGCGCGCAGCATCTTTCGAAAGCTCGAGGAGGTCGGGTGGCACCGTTCTCCGCTTGGGCCGGAGCACATTCCGGAGATCAATCGCTTCCTGAACGCGCATGACGATGTGTGGACGCTACTCTATATGGCGGCCCGGTTCGACGAATTCGTTCGGCAGGCGTGCGAGAGCTACGAGCCGGCGATTCTCGCCAAGTATGCCTTTCAGTTGGCTCAGCGTTTCAACAACTTCTATCACGGCTATCACATCTTGAGCGAGGATGATCCGCTTGCGCGCGAGGTCTACATTGCCCTCACCGACATCGTGTGCGAGCGCCTCGCGCAGGCGCTGGAGCTGCTGGGCATCGAGGTCCCTGAACGGATGTGAGGACATGTGGGTAAGGGGGCTTTCAAGAAGCCGGGGCGGCGGTTCGTCGTCGCCACCTGTGAGCGTACCATCCCCAGTTGGCCAGGGCTAACAGAGAGGTCACCAGGAGCGCGATCATATCCCCGCGCCCCATGCGCGTCGTTAAAATGAGCGAGAACGCGAGCGCGAGAACGGCCCAGACCGGACCGTGAGGGAGTCGGAACGCCGGCTCCTCCGTTCCCTTTTTCCTCAGGACAATCAGCGCCAGACACGTCGCGGCATACGTGAACAGGCGTGCGACTGCCGAGAGCATGACGTTCCAGGCGAAGGTTCCTGCAATGGCCACCCCCCATGTCAGGAGGGCGAAGGTTGCAATCGAGATATGGGGGGTACGAAATCGGGGGTGGACGGCGGCGAAGACGCGCGGGAAGTCGCCGCGTTCCGCCAGAGCAAAGGTCAGGCGGGGTGCGTTCACCATCATCGAGCTGAGATAGCCGTAGACCGAAATGAGCGCGCCCGCGCTGATCACCCCTGCTCCGAATGCTCCCGAAAACACACGGGCGGCTTCAGCCAGCGGACGGTCTGTGTGCACCGCTTCCGGGAGCGTCCCCACGACGACCACCTGAATGAGGGTGAAGATCGTCGTGACGACCACCAAGGCGACTCCCAGCGCAAAGGGGGCGTCACGCCGAGGATTCTTGGCCTCTGCCATGGGGAGAAGAGCGGCTTCGAATCCTCCGTAGGCATAGACGAGCACGAGCACGGCGTGCAGCCAGGCATCGGCTGACGCCGAGGGAGAGCGCAGCTCGATCGGCTTCAGGGAGAAGACGCCGACAGCGATGAAGAGAAGGAGCGGAGCGAGTTTCAGGAGGGCGAAGACGTTGCTCACCTGGGCGCCGGCACGCACGCCTCGATAATTCACAGCTGCGAGCCCGCCGATGAGGAGCGTCAGCAGAAGCGCGCGCGGCATTGGTTCATGAGCCGAAGGCCAGAATTCGGCCAGGTAGAGGACGAAGAGGTTCGCATTCGCGGCGGCTGCCGTGATTCGGACCAACCAGGTGAGCCATCCGATCTGCAGGCCGATCAACGGTCCGAATGCCTCTCGCGCATAGAGATAAGGTCCACCGGCTGCCGTGAAGCGCGAGGCGACTTCGGCGAAACATGCCATGATCAGGCCCATTCCGGCCGCGGCGATGAGATAGGCCAAGGGGCTGAGCGCTCCCACGTATCCGGCGACGATCGAGGGGAGGCCGAAGATCCCGCTGCCGATGATCGCATTGATGACCAATGCGGTGAGGCTCCATCGGCCGAGGGCCCGAACAAGGGTGGCCTCCGCGCGCTCGGTGCTCATACTCGCCGCCATCGCCAATCGCACACGGCGGCGCGCGCCGCATTGTATCCGGGAATGCCCATGACCCCGCCCCCCGGGTGCGCCCCTGCTCCGCACAGGTAGAGTCCGCGAATGGGCGTGCGATAGCGCGCCCATCCGGGTACCGGACGAAGTGCGAAGAGTTGATCCGGGCTCATGTCTCCGTGAAAGATGTTGCCCCCGGTGAGGGCGAATTCTTCCTCGAGATCGTGCGGCGACAGGACATGCCGATCTCGGACGAGGTTCTTGAATCCTGGCGCATACTCCTCGATGAGATCCATCACCCGGTCGGCGTAGGCCTCCTTCTGCGCGCGCCACTCGCCTTCCCGAAGCCGATAGGGGGCGTATTGAAGGAAGATGCCCATGATGTGTTTCCCAGGCGGCGCGAGCGAGTCATCGTATGTCGTGGGGATGGTGATCTCCAGCATCGGGAAGGAGGACGGGCGGCCGTGCTTGGCGTCCTCCCACGCGCGCTCGATGTAGTCGAGGTCGGGACAGATGTGAATCGTCGTCCGATGATGGGGCATCAGATGCGTTCCGGGGAGCGCTGTGAAATTGGGCAGGCCCTCGAGCGCTAGGTTGATCTTCATCGCATATCCGTTCATGCGAATCGCCTTCACGTGGCGCGCGAACTCGGGATCCAGCTCGGATTCGCCCACAAGCTCGAGGAACGTGCGCTTGGGATCAGCATTGGAGAGGATGAGACGGGCGCGAATCTCCTCGCCGGTCGCGAGCACGGCGCCCACGGCGCGTCCGTCTTTCACCAGGAGGCGGTGCACTTCAGCTTCCGTCCGAATGGTTGCTCCGGCCGCTCGCGCAGCAGCGGCGATGGCTTCCGAGAGCGCTCCCATTCCTCCGCGCACGAATCCCCAGAGGCCTCGGTGGCCATTGACCTTTCCCATGACGTGATGCAAGAGCACATAGGCCGTTCCGGGCGTTCGCGGGCCTCCGGCTGTGCCAATGACACCATCGGTGGCCAACGTGACCTTCACCGCCTCGGACTCAAACCAGGCGTCGAGGAAATCGGCGGCGCTCTGTGTGAGGAGCTTCAGCAGGCGGATGCGGGCGGCCTCCTCCAGGCGAAGCACCTGCCAGCCGAGCATTCCCCAGCCCCAGAGATCGCGGGGCTTCATCCGCGCCAGGTTCGGCGGAGCCTGCCATAAGATCTGCTCCATCCACTGAGCGAGCTGCTCCAGATGCGCCTCGTACTCGGGATAGGCCTCGGCATCCCGGCGGGAAAACTTCGCAATCTCTTCGCAGGTGCGTTTCTGATCCTGCCAAAAGAGAAGGAAGCGTCCATCGGGGAAGGGGGTGAAAAACGCCGGATCCTTCGCGTAGACGTGATATCCGTAGCGCGGGAGATCGAGATCGCGAATGAGGCGCTCCGGAAAGAGGCTGCACAAATAGGCCGCCGTGGAGACACGAAAGCCTGGAAAGATGCTCTCTGTCGTGCAGGCTCCGCCGACGTGCGATCGGCGCTCAAGGACGAGAACGCGTAATCCCGCGCGCGCCAAATAGGCGGCCGCGACGAGGCCATTGTGGCCGGCTCCGATGATGAGGGCGTCCCAGCGGTCAGGCATAGGAAGGCCTCGTCACGTCTTCGGGATGCGCCATGGCGAGCTTCCGGTGCTCCTTCAACATGCACCGGTTCATGATGACGAGAATGCCTGCGTCCCCCGCACGACGGGCTGCTTCTTCGTGGACGACGCCTTCCTGCATCCACACCGCCCACGCACCGATGCGAATGGCTTCCTCTACGATCGGAAGGACAGCATCCGAGCGGCGGAAGATGGTCACGACGTCAACGCGCTCGGGAATATCAGAGAGCCGGGCATATGCGCGCTCACCGAGCACCTCCACCTCGTTCGGGTTGATGGGAATGATTCGGTACCCGTGCGCTTGGAGATACTGAGCGACGCCATAGCTCGGACGTGTGGGCTTCGACGAGAGGCCGACGATGGCGATCGTTCGCGCCTGCTGCAGAATTCGCCGGATCGCTTCCGGATCGTTCACCCGCATATCCCCCTCCCGATCATGCGCCGTATATGAGTAGCACAGCCGACAGCAGCGTGCAACGCCCGCGTGCGATTCCAGGGGGAGCTTCGGAAGGGGATCCCGGAGGTGAGCGCGACGGAGTCAGGCGACGTCGCGCGCATAGGGAGCGAAGCGCGTGACCGCTTGTTCGCTCGAGGTTAACGAGTCTCATCCCCAGGACGTCGGGGATTGGAGACGCGACGATCGCCACGTCCACTTTGACCGGTCGAGACCATCGGGCTACGATACACTCTCTCACGTCGGTTCCCCCTCTGACGACTCCGTGCGGAGCCGAGTGAGTACGGAGGGGAGCATCGGATGACGCTGTGGGATTGGAGCATCGTCGGCGGATATCTGCTCGGACTTTTGGCGCTCGGGCGATTCCTGGGGCGGCAGCAGGTGAGTGTCGAGGACTATTATCTGAGCGGACGACGCCTCCGCTGGTGGAGCGCGGGAATCTCGACGATGGCGACGCAACTCGGGGCGGTGAGCTTCATCTCGGCGCCCGCGTTCGTCGCGCTACGGCCCGGAGGGGGATTGGTCTGGCTGGGATACGAATTCGCTGTTCCCTTGGCGCTCGTGTTCCTGATGATCGTCGTCCTGCCGGTATATCACCGAAATCGCGTCTTCAGTATTTACGAATATCTGGAGCGTCGCTTCGATGCGAGCACGCGTACGGTGGTGAGCCTCGTGTTCCAGGTGAGCCGCTCCATGGCATCCGGAGTGACGATCTTCGCCTTGGCCATCGTGCTTTCGGCGACACTCGGTATCCCGCTCTGGGCGACCATCCTCATGACCGGCCTCGTCACCGTGCTCTATGATGCATGGGGCGGGATGAAGGCTGTCGTCTACACCGATATCCTCCAGATGGCGATCCTGGGGTTTGGCATTATCATCTGTGGGCTTGAGGCCTATCGCTTCATCGGCGGATGGGATGACCTGTGGAGCGCGCTTCCGCGAGAGCGTTTGGAGGCGATCCGATGGACAGCGCACGGATGGGGCGATGGGGAGGATTTTGGATTCTGGCCGCTCGTCATTGGAGGCTTCTTCCTCTACGCCTCCTACTACGGGTGCGACCAGAGCCAGATGCAGCGGGAGATCTCCGTCGGACATCTGGATGAGGGAAGGCGCTCGCTGTTACTGAATGGAATCGCGAGGTTCCCGCTCGTTCTCGCTTATTGCCTCATGGGTCTGCTGATCGGCGTGTACGCGAGCCAGCATGCCGAATTCGCCGCGCGCATCCCCCGGGATCGTGTGGATTACTTAGTTCCGCTCTTCATCGTGCATGCCCTGCCCCCTGGAGTGACGGGGCTCATTCTCATCGCTATTTTAGCGGCGGCCATGTCCTCGCTCGATTCGGCGTTGAACTCCCTGAGCGCGGCGACGCTGCGGGACGTCTATCAGCGCTACGTGAATCCCAGAGCGACCGACCGAGAGTTGCTCCGGTGGTCGAAGCGATTCACGGTCATGTGGGGGATCGCCTGCATCGGGTTCGCCTTCTTGGCGGGACGTCTTTCGGGAACGGTCATCGAGGCGATCAACAAGATCGGATCGGTCTTTTACGGGCCGATCTTGGCGGCTTTTCTTCTCGGCATGTTGACGCGTCGGACAAGTGGCGTCGGGGCGAAGCTCGGAGTCCTCGCGGGCGTCGCGACCAATCTCGGGCTCTGGTTGGGTTATCCTCGCGTCTCGTGGCTATGGTGGAATGCTCTCGGATGTCTGGTCGCTGTCGTCGTGGGCTATGGGGTCAGCCTGTGGCATCCGGCGAAGAGCGTGCCTCCGGAGACGCTCTGGCGGCCAGATTTCGATCTCGGGCAGAAGGTGGGAGGCGCGTCCCCGGTTGAGAGGGGGAACCGAATATCCTCGACGAATTGGCGACTTCGCTATCTCGGGCTTGTCTTCTATACCCTGTTCATGATCGGCATCGCCGTAGGACTCGCATCCCTCGCGTGAAAAAAGACGGCCGGCAGCCTTGCGCGGGAGCGCACGCTGCCGGCCGAACCACCTCACGGGCTCAGAATTCGTACCGCAACGCGAACTGCATGATGCGCGGCCGCGTGAGCGTACCTTCGTATCGCCCGAATGTGGCCGAGATGTCCGGGTACGCCAGCAGACTACCCGTATCGAAGCGCACGGAGTTGGTCAGGTTGAAGACCTCCCATCGGAACTGCAACCGGTGGGTCTCGGTGATGGGGAAAGCCTTCATCAACCCGAAGTCGATCGAGAAGTACCCATCCCCGCGGATTCGATTGCGGAAGCCGGCTTCTCCCGGACGCTGGAACCGGAGCATCTTCAGCACATCCGCCGGATTGCGGAAGGCTGCCGGCCGAACCTTACCATCGGGGAATTTGTAGCTGCGGTTCGTCTCTCCGGTGGGATACCGGGTCACGCCCTCCTTCAGCTCTGCGTTCCCCTGCAGGTTCCAGTTTGTCGCCCAGCAGGAGCGGCAGTTGATGATGTTGAGCGGGAATCCGCTCGTCCACCGGAGCAAGCCCGTCGTCTGCCAGCCGCCGATGATCTGGTTCGCCCAGCCCGGGACGTTTCCGCCTAGAGGCTTGCCGCGACCAAACGGCAGCTCGACGATCCAATTGGCGTTCACCTGATGCCGCACGTCGAAGTCGGAGAAGGAGTACTGCAGGCGCGGACTCCAGGAGTTGATGATGAAATCGGTGTACCCGCCCGAGAAGAAGCTCCCGAAGGACCCGCCGCGCTCCGTTCCCGATGTGAGGTCGAGCGATTTCGAGAGCGTGTAGTTGAAGTCGAACTGCGTGCCGGCACTGAAGCGCTTGCGCACAAGGAGCTGGAGGGCGTGATACTCAGAGAATCCGATCGTGCTCTGACCGGCGAGCGAGGAATACTGGTCGTTCCAAAAAGCGAAGGGCTTGCCTGCGGGATTATCAGGCGTTGCTCCGAAGCAGGCCGGGTTGCAGAAGAGGTCAATCAGATAGAGCGCCGTTTGGTAATCGGGAGCGTTCTCGCGGAAGACCTGATAGATGGCCTGGGTGCTCGTCAAACCGCCGCCCGCACGAGCTCCGGCCGTGGGGAAGAGGTTCTCCCAGTAAGGGATCCGCGGCACAGCGCTCACGGGCGTGTTGGCCTCGATCAATCGGACCAACATCTGTGCTGCCGTGAAGTAGTCCATCCCAGATTTCGGGTCCACGAGGTTCATGGGCATGGCGAGATCGCGCCGGGTCAGCAGCTTTCGCCCGCGACGTCCGACATAGCCCACCTCGACGCTGAAGTTCTTCGGCAGCTCGCGCCCGATGAAGAGGTTGAACATGTGGGCGTACGGTGTCCTGAGCGTGTCATCAATGCTCGTCGTGATGGCGAACAACCCGAAAGGTGGAGTCTGTGGGAAGCCGCCCGGAGGTGCCGGTCTCTGGAACTCCGATCCATCGCGCGCGACGCGCGGGACATCAAAGACGCCCGTGAAGCGCGGCGCATTGGCTTCGGTGATCGTCCCCCAGACGGTCGTCAAGCTCGTCGTCAGGCCGAACGAACCGGCTTGGTCGAAGGTCGTTGCCAGAGCATGCCCGATGCGGTCGTAGACCAGGCCGTACCCGAACCGGAAGACCGTGCGTCCGTCACCGAAGAGCGGTCGCAGGAACCGGCGCGGAGACCAGGCGACGGAGACCCGCGGCGACCAGTTGTTGAAATCCTTGGCGAAGAAGCCCGGCTTCCCGTTGGCTGGACCGGCCAGATCGAAGCTGATGCGCGGCAGATCGTACGAAGGGATGCCCTTGAGCATGCTCGCGCGCCGCAGCTCGAACCATTCCCCGAAGCTCGGTGTCGGTCGGACCTGCAAGCCGTTGGTCTCCCACGGGGGCGAGTAGAGGTAGTACCGCACGCCCGCTGTGATCGTGAGGTTGGGCTTCACCCGCCATTGATCTTGCACATACCCCTCGTATTCGTTCGTGGCGTAGCGGCGGCGGATAAGCGCGCCTTCCGGCAGAACGTTCCCCTGCTTATCGTAGTTGTACCGCGCCGTGAACTGCGTGATCGTTCCCAAGACCAGGATGGGGAAGCCATCAGCCCAGGCCGCATAGAATCCCGAGGCCACAGCCGGAAGCGTTCGGCATCCCGGTTGTGTGCAGCGCGGGTGCCCAGGAGCCGTATACCGCCCCACGCCCAAGAGCCAAGACCCATTGCCGACGACAGTGTGGAAGGATGTCTCATTGGTGAAGCGCGGAATGCGCGTGAAGCGAACGTTCACACCTGCCTGGACGGTGTGTGCGCCACGAATCCAGGAGATATCGTCCACCAGATTATGCGTGCTCGCGATGCGTCCGAAGGAATTGGTCGGCGCCGGAATGTTGTTGAGGAAGCGAAGCGTCACCTGCGTGCGCTGCTGCAAGCCCGCCGTCGTCGAACCCAACCGCGTCAGACCGTAACGGAACGTGTTCACCAGGTTCGGCTTCAGTGTCGCATCGTAGCCGAGCGCGAACCCTTTGGAGTTGACGAGCGTCTTCTGGTTGGGCGGCAGACCGGGATATTGAGGCTCACTGTTAATGACGTCATCCTGCAGGTTGCCACGCCAGAAGAGCGTGTGCCGACCAGCCCGGTCAATTTTGAAATCGCTGCGAAGGATATAGGTGTTGAAGTCGTTCTTAATCGGAGCCACGAAGCGGAAGCCCATGATGTTCAGGCCATCTCGACCAGGATCGTTCGGCTCGGGGAACTGTTGCAGATAGCGCATGAGCGCCGGATTGGCACCGATGTCCAAGGGATCGAGCGTGGCGGCTTCCGAAGGAGTGAGAACGCGGATGCCAGCCGGGATGTTGAACGTGCGTCCGGCTACAGTGATCGTCGTCGCCGGGCATTCAGCCGGGTTCGCGCACCGATACTGGAAATAGCCGTGGCGAACCAGGAAGGAGGGAACGTAGCGGAGGACGGGCTCCTCGCGCTTCTCCCGCAACCCCTCGTAGTTGCCGAAGATGAACCACCGATCTTTGAGGATCGGCCCGCCGGCTGAGGCGCCGAAGATGTGGTAGTTCAAAACGGGCGGCTCATTCGGTCGCCCTGATTCAATCTGAGCGAGCTTGTTGAAGAACTCATTGGCCGACGTCGCCGTGTTCCGATGGTACCAGTAGAGGGACCCATGCAGCTCGTTGGTCCCGCGCTTGGTCACCAAGCTCACTTGGGCGGAGCTGGAACGCCCCTGATTGGCATTGTAGTTGGTCGTCGTCACGCGGAATTCTTGAGTCGAGTCGAGGGTCATCCGCAGGACCGAGGTGTAGGCGAAGCCAAATTGCGGGTCGTTGACATCCACGCCGTCCAGCGTCACGTTCTGCTGATCACTCCGGCTGCCGCTGATGCTCCCGCTGCGAATGTCTCCGGTCGGCAAGAACACCGCTCCCGGCTGCAGGCTGAGCAGCTCCACCACATTGCGGGCGAGCAAGGGAAGCTGCCGAATCTGCACTTCGCCGAAGGGGTTGCCGATCGAGGCGTCGGCCTTGTTGATGAGCGCCTCGCCGACGACTTCGATGGTCTCCACCACCTCCCCCACTTCCGTGAACTGGAGATCGAGAACCGTTGGCATGTTCACCAGCAATTGCAGATTCGAACGGACGATGCTCTTGAAGCCGGTCATCTCCGCCCGCAGGTTATATGTCCCTGGGGGGAGGCTCGGGAAAGCGTAATACCCTCGTTCGTTCGTCGTCGTCGTCCGGGTGACTCCCGTAGCCACGTTGGTGAGCGTCACGGTGGCGCCGACGACGACGGCACCCGTCGGATCGGTCACCGTACCCGAGAGCGAGGTCGTCGCCTGCGCCCAGGCCCGACCGCTCAGCACCAGCAGGAACAGGAGTCCCCCCACCACGTTCCATGCCACGTATTTCCGAATCATAGGTGTCCTCCTCGTCTGAATTCGGGCCATGCGGCGAGTATTATATGCAAAAGGTACGCGCATTTCAACGATGAAGTGCTCCTTGCCGGTAGTGGTCTCGCGGATGGAGGGCTTCTATCCCCCCTTGCCGCACACGGGGCGGTTCCCTCGGGGGTCCAAGGACTCGCTCGTATTGAGTTTTCCTGGCAGGTGTGGTAAAACGAGGTTCCCAGGCGAGGGGGAGCCTGCGGAGAGGAGAGGGAGCTTATGGCCATCCGATATACAGTGACGACCATCAGTCCGAAGTACCATCAGGCCCTTCTGGAGTGGCAGAGGAAGAACTTCCCCGAACTCGACCTCCTGCTCACGTATTGGGAGAAATATTTCCCGGGTTTGCCGCGACTTCAACTTGTGGCCAAGGTGGGGGAGCTGCCGTCCGGAGTGATCGAAGTCGGAAAGTACGCGGGCCAGCCGAAGATCGAACGGGCCGCCGAGATGGCGGGGAATATGTTCTACACGGCCCGTCGGATCATTCGGGCACAGTGCTCGACCGAATTCGGTTCGATCGAGCAGCATCGGATGAGCTTGGATTCGGCTCCCGATGACGAGACTCGATTTGAGATCCTCCGGATCATGGCCGAGGAGCTGCGGCATGCCTACCAGATGTTCTGGGTCCTTGATCACGATCCGACGTGGAAGCGCCCGGGGCATGGAGATGTCGCGGCCGAGACGATCGAGGAATTGCTCTCGATGCGAACGGGGACGCATGTGCTGGATGCGTTCAATATCGAGTTCCGGGACTTCTTGGACAACGCTGTTTACACGGCCATTATTGATCTGGTGGGGAAGTACCAGCTCGAGATGATGCAGATCTTCAGCTATGCGCCCATGGCGCGCAGCATGCCGCCGATGCTCGGCGAAGAAGGCTTCCATATGGGCTTTGGCCGTCGAGCGCTGAAGGAGCTGGCTGTCGCGGCCACGCGGGGACAAGGGGCGTATAGCGTGTCGGACATTCAGCGGGCGATCAACAAGTGGTATCCGCGCGGGCTGGAGATGTTCGGGAACGAACGGTCTGGTGAGACGGCTGTCGCCTTCGGCTTCAAGCCGAAGACCAACGGTCAGGCGCAGGCTGAGTATATTGCTGAAGTTGAGGGGATCATCGAGGGAACGAATATCGCCATTGTGCGCGTGCATCATCCGAACCTCTCCCCGGATGAGGCCCGGAACCTGATCCGCGAGGTGCAGCGTTCGGGAGAATCGCGCCGAGGCATCCGGCCGGAAGATCTGCTCGTCCTTCCGGATCGTCGGTTCTTCCGCAGGCGCGGACCCGAGGAGTACGTCTTCCAACCGTATGATCTGCAGGGGAACCTGATCACTGAAAGGGGACAGCCGATCGCTCCGGAGAAGTATCTCGAGTATCTGGCGCGCGTTTTGCCCGAATCCTACCTCGCGAGTGAGGACTTCCGACGATATGCGGAACAATTGAAGGCGCATCACGAGCGGGGAGCACGCGATGCCTCTCCGTTCTGGCTCGCGTGAGAGTCCTGAACGGTCGCCGCTCACCTGCAACGATCCGAGCGAATTCAGCGGTGACAGAGTTCCGACCGTCCTCCTTCCGAGGGAGCGATACCCACGCGTCGGCCTGCCCACGCAAAGCTTCCAGGGCCTCCGCCCCCCCGACCCATAGTGTTGACCCGCGCGGGGCCTTTGTAAAAAAAATCGTCGACAGATCGGCCGAAATGCGATACATGTAGAGCTGGCCGCCCACAGTCTAAACTAAGGAGGAAGGGGCTATGAACATCGCGCGAATTGTGCTCGGTGGTGTGGTCGCCGGGGTGATTATTGACGTCCTGGAGACGGTGATTCACGGTGTCTTCTTCCGAGCGAGATGGGAGGACGTGTTGCGGGATCTCGATCGAGAGCTTCCGAGAATGCCAGGGGTCATCCTCATCTGGATCGTCGGGTTAGTGTTCGGCATCATGGTGGCATGGTTGTATGCGGCGATTCGGCCTCGATATGGAGCGGGGCCGAAGACGGCGGTTGTGGCAGGACTCTATCTCTGGGTCGTCGCCGGGCTCCTGATCTGGGTCGGTTTCTCACCCCTGCATCTGTGGCCCACCAGTTTGATGCTCATCGGAATTGTGGCGAATCTCATCGAGTACGTGATCGCGGGAGTAGTCGCCGGATACCTCTACAAAGAGGCAGCGGCTGCGTGATCTTCCGAGCGCGGGAACGAGAAGACCTTCGGTGATTGCCGGTGGGGGAGGACGTGCGGTGAGTCTTCCCCGCCGGCTGGACATACTCAGCGGGTTCGTGCCAGAGTTAATGCTCGATATGGCGAAGGTCTATCCGTTTCGGGCCCTGCGGTACAATCGGGAGAAGATTGGGGATCTGGCGGCCGTCCTGACGCAGCCGTACGACAAGATCACGCCGGAGATGCAGGAGCGGTACTATGCCCGAAGCCCATATAACTTCGTGCGGGTGATTCTCGGGAAGAAGTTCCCTGAAGACACGGAGACGGACAACGTTTATACACGGGCGCGCGAGGAGCTGCAGAGGTGGGTGCGCGAAGGTGTCCTCGTCGCGGATCGTGCGCCGGCGATCTATGCCTACTTCCAGACGTATCGCGTTCCGCCCGATGGGCCGGTGAAGATGCGGAAGGGATTTTTGGCGCTCGGGCAGCTTGAGGATTTCGAGCGAGGGGTCATCTTCCCCCATGAGCGTACCCTGAGGGGGCCGAAGGAGGACCGCCTGCAACTGCTTCGCGCCACACGCGCGCAGTTGGAACCGATCTTCATGCTCTATGACGATCCGGAGTTTGAGATCCACGCCCTCTTGGATCGGTGTACGAGCGGACCGCCGGAGGTGGACGTCACAGATGAGTACGGAGTGGAGCACCGGTTGTGGCCCTTGTATGCGCCGGATGTCATCGAGGAGATTCAGCGGCTGATGGCTCCGCGACAGTTGGTGATCGCCGATGGACACCACCGCTATGAAACGGCGCTGATCTATCGCGACGAGCGGCGAGCCCAAGCCGGGCGAGGGGATGACCAAGCGCCTTATGAGCGTATGCTCATGGCCTTCTTCAATTGGCGAGACGAGGGGATGACGATCCTCCCAACGCATCGGCTGATCGTGGGTCTGAAAGCATGGGATCCGAAACGGTTCTTCGACTTCATCGCGCATCATTTCGAAGTGACGCGTCTCCCCTTTGGAGATCCCTCGGCCGAAGCCCTTGCGTCCTTGCGCGCACGCCTGGCGGAAGAGGGGCAGCGACGGATGACCTTCGGCGTGATGCTTGCCGGGAGTCCGGCCTTTCATCTTCTGGCGTTACGTCCGACGGCAGCGACGGAGCGGGCACTCGAAGTGCTGACACCGCAGGAACGAACGCTCGAGACGGCTGTGCTCCACCGCCTGCTCATCGAGGGCGGGCTTGGTATGAGCGAAGAGGACATTCAGGCCGGACGGCATATCGTCTACGTCCGAGAGTTCGAGGAAGGCGCGCGGGCTGTTTGGCAGGGACGCGCACAACTGGGTTTCTTCTTGAATCCCACGCGCGTGGAGCGGGTGTACACTCTGGCCCTTAGCGGACGTCTCATGCCGCAGAAGTCCACAGATTTCTATCCGAAACTTCTCTCCGGACTCGTCCTCTACCCGTTGGAGGAGTTGGGATCCGGCGGAGAAGCGAATCCTCTCCCGATGAAGGATCGGAGCGCCATCACCGATCTAAAGCGACGGGCGTGAGCGGCACATCCCAATGGGCTTCCAGCAGCTCGAAGCGCCGTCGCTCTTCGGCGTGGAATCGCTCCTGATCGGGGAAGAGGCGACGCAGCAGCTCTTCGCGCCCCGATGGGTCAATAACGGCGTTCCAGTTCTTGTAGACGATGACGGTCATAAAGTGCCAATCGGCGCGCCCCTCGCCATGGAAGGTCGGTTGATAGGCTTCCACGCGGAGGATGCGCCCCTGTTCCTGTTCCGCCTTGAGAAGAGGCCAGTGGTTCTTCTTGAAGAGATGCAGGAACTCGTCATCGTGTCCCCACTTGATCTTGTAGTAGTAAGCGACGACGTAGGGCTGGTCCGTCGGTCTCTGCGGCGTAGCGCGGGGGGAAACAAGGGCGCCAAGGACCGCGAGGAAACCGAGGAGGAATATTCGTGATAACTTCGGGCCGAATGCGGGGATCCGAGATCGAGTCATCGGCACCTCCGGAGTTCAAAAGGTATACTGATAGCGGAGGAAAAGGCTGCGTCCGGGAGCATCCATTCCCCAACTGATGCCGCGATAATTTCGATCGGTTAGGTTCTCGGCCTCGAGGATCACCTGGTGATTTTCGCCCAGGCGGAATCCCGAGCGGACGTTGACGACAACGTAGCCGGGGATGGCCCGATACAGTGGGGCGCTGTCAACGCCGGGGCCGAGCACGCGATCCTGCACCTGTGCCAGGGTCTCTCCCGTGGGGATCAAGACATCATCGTCTGTGCCCAGATGGCCATCGGGCCCGGGAGCGACGAGTCCGCGCACTGTGGCGCCGTTGCGGAAGAAGCTCGCAATGCTCGCGCGCGAGCGCATGGCTCCCGTGCGTCGGTCCTCTAAGGCAAGTGTCGAGAGCCGCGTCTGGCGGGCGGCCATGTGAAGGTAAGGTTCGATCCAAAACCGACGCGTGGGCGCATATCGCAAGCGGATCCAGGCATCCGGCGCCGGGAGGCTCGCTTCGATATCGGGCGGCTGACCCGTGCGCCGATCCTTCCCCGAAAGGTATGTACCGAGGATATCGAGACTCCACCGCGTGGAGAGTTCGAGAGTCCCCCTGGGCTCAATCCCCCAAAATCGCGCATCCCCAAAGTTCGCGCGTACCAGCACAGGGGTCGAGGAAGCAGCGACGAAGACCGTTCCATTGGGCGTTTGCGCGATAATCGGTTCACCTCCCAGAGAGAGTCCGACCGCTCCCGGGGGGAGGATCAGAGCCTGCTTAGTCATCATGCGCGTGATGTCGTTCACAAAGACGGTGAGTTCTCCTCGGAAGCGGGCGCGCCGGTAGCGCACACTGAGATCATAGCTCTGGCTGAGTTCGGGCTTGAGCGGGGCGACCGGACGTCCTGCCGAGACGGCCGTGCGGTCCGCCGTAGAGCCGATGAACCCACCAAGAGGCGCAACATCTCGAGCGGAGACTTCAAAGCCGGAGCCTGTGAGTCCGAGCGTGCCGAGATCCGTCATGTTCGGCGCGCGGAAGCCCCGACCGATGTGGAGAGAGAAGCTGAGCGAGTTTCCCAGCGGGATGAGGATGCCGGCGTGGCCGCTCACATCCCACACGCGGAGTACGTCGCTTGGCCAGAGCGGACGTCCGCTCACAAGCGGCGCATCTTCGGCTCGGGCGCGATAGTGCGCTCCGCTCACGCGAAGGCCACCGATCAGCTTCACCGATCCTCGTCGCGGTTCAAAGACATCCAGGATGTAGACACCTCCGTGCGCGTAGCGAGCGCGGTCGGGCACACGCGGACGGCGCACCGTGATCCCGAGGGTAGCGGGATTGAGGGCGAAGGCCGGAGCGCGCATCCGTTCGTGATACATCTCCCCGCCCAGACGAAGGAAATGTCTGCGCCAGAACGTCTCAGCGCGCGCCTGAAACCCGTGAACGTGCATCCTCTCATACTCATGGACGATGGCTGCCCGCGGATTCCCGTTGCCGCCTTGATTCACCCGCTCCTCGCGCTGCGCAGTGAAGGAATATGAGAGCGCCAGGTGATCCATGCCGGCGAACGCCTGGCGAGTATATCGCACGTAGAAGAAGTCGAGCATCAGATTCCGCAGATCGGCGATGAGATTCCCGTCCCCGCCGAGCAGTTGATCGAAGCGCTTTCCACCATCTTGCTGCGCCCGTTGATAGTGGATCCGAACGGAGGAGGCTGGCGTGGGGGCCCACATCAGATCCATGCTCCCTCCGTATTGCGTGAAGCCGGTATCCGGCAGACGCGGACCGTAGAGCACGCTCGAAGGAAGGCCTAGGAATCGCGTTACTGCTGAGTGGGAGTCCACACCGCGCCCGGGTCGGAGTGTGTTCACACGTCGCCCCACGGTGTTGAAAAGGACTCCGAAGGTTCGCACTCCCATCCCGGCGCGAAGGTTCGATCCCATACTCCCGTCTGCCGTATTCATCGTCATCGCCCAACTCCCGTGCCAGCTCCTGCGGTCCGCGGCCAAAGGTGGAGCCTGCGTCAGGAGTTGAAAACTTCCGCCCAGGGCATCACTCCCGTAATCAGCGCTGCGCGGACCCCGCAGGATTTCAATGGCTTCGACGTGCGTAGGATCGAGCAAGCTGAGGAATGTGTGGATGCCGGAGCGCATCGCCGAAGTCGAATATCGAACGCCGTCCACATAGACGTTGACCTTATTGCCACCGAGCCCGCGGATGAAAACGCCCGCGATTGTTGGGCTCGTCCGCTGCAGGTGGACGCCTACCTCCTCGCTCACGGCTTGCGCGAGGACGGCCTTCGCGCGAACGACCACCTGATCCGCCGTGATCACGCTCACCGATTGCACCGTTCGAGCTGTCTCCTCGATGAACCCTCCTTCCCCTGTGACGGTCAAGGCCTCGGTGAGCGGTTCGACTTCTAGCGTCACGTGCAGGCGAACCTCTTCGGCCGTCGCAATCCGGATGGGGAGACGCCGTTCCGCGAAGCCTCGGGCGTGAACGATCAGCTCGTAGACCCCACGCGGGACATCATGGAATGCGAATTCTCCGACCTCGTTTGAGAATGTGCTGGCGACCGTTCGCTGGTGGTGTCGCAGGAAGACCTGTGCGCCGGGGATGCGCGCCCCCTTCGCATCGAGAACAACACCGCGAATCCCTGCATGAGAGTGAGCGCGTGTTCCCCCAAAGACGAGGTCCGTCAGAGGTAGGCCGAGCAGAAGAAGTCCGATTCCCACGCGGTGGACGTAGGTTGTCATGAGAAATCCCTCTCCCGTGACATAGGGCTTCTCATTCTACCGACTTTTCGCCGGACCTGCCAAGTATCCGCGCGGGTGCGGACATGCGCACAGAAGGCCTTTCCTCCGGAGAGGTCTCGCGCGTCTTCACTTTTTTGAAGAAACCCGCAAGTTTTGGTGGCTCGATCTCGGGGACCCTCTCGCTCAGTGTGCGATCTCTGTAACCGACGCCTTGGTTGGAAAGGTACTATAGCGGGGGAGGTTCGATGCGAATGAGCGAAGGCAAGAGGTGGTTGAAGTCATGAGGCGTTCCAAACTTTTTTCCCGGCCGTGCCGTCTTAATGGGCGGTGTGGTTCAAGGTCCTTGTTGAGGGAGAAGGGCGGACTATGAGCAGTGGGCTCTTTCTTCGGGGGAGAGCATTGGCCGGTCTGAAGAGGTGAGCCCAACGGAGGTCACAGACCGGCCAAGGGTGAGGCGCAGATATTATAGCGGCTTCGGAAGGGAAACCGCTATGGCATCGGGACGCGGACCTCAGCTCATCCCCCGGTCTTTCGGTCTTTTCGCTTCCGAGGATGAGCATTTCGGTTTGTGTGCCGCCGGTGATCCTGATGGGGATGCATCGGTCGGGAACGACCCTTCTGGCCCGTTTGCTGGATCGGTGTGGCCTCTTTCTCGGGCAGCGATTGGAGAGTCATCATGAATCGGTCTTCTTCCTGCATTTGAACGAATGCATCTTGAGGCAAGCGCGAGCGTCCTGGGACCGCCCCGATCCGATCCGCGAGTTCCTGCAGAACCCGGAGATCGTTCAGATGACACTTCGATGCCTGGAGAGAGATCTGCTCTCCTGGCGTGCTCGAGAGTACTTGGGATGGCGGAATTGGTTTCGGTATCGTTCCCTGGCACGATTGGATCGGCCATGGGGGTGGAAGGATCCGCGCACTGTACTCACGCTTCCCCTCTGGGTAGAGCTCTTTCCCGATGCGAAGATTGTGTTCATCGTGCGCCATGGTGTTGATGTGGCGCAGAGTCTGGTCGTTCGGGAGCGCCAATACCTCCGGTGGCAGCAGGACCGGTTCCACAGGGCGTTCCACAGGCCCAGTCGTCGGACGCATCTGGAGCGCGTGGGTTTTCGCGGTTCTGTTCGGTGCTTGACGCTTGAGGGAGCGTTCGCCTTGTGGGAGTCTTATCTTGCTCATGCGGAGTACTGGCTCGCGCGGATCGCCAATGAGCGTATGGTCGTGAGATACGAAGACCTCGTGCGCGCGCCGGGTCCCTATCTTCGCGCGCTCGCCGAGTTTTGTGGCCTTCGGAATGTACTCCGGTCGGAGGTGGAGGAGGCTGTGAAAGAGGTGGACGCACGCCGAGCGTACGCCTTCCTCACCGATCCGGTGCTCGTAGACTTCTCCGATCGTGTGCGCGCAAGTGCGTGGATGGGGCGGTACGGATATTCGGACGTCGGGCGACGGATCGGTGTGAGGGAGGGGATCCGGATGTGAGAAGACGCCTTCACGGCAGCACGAGGAAGTGCTGCGAACGCAGGGCTTCCCTTGCTCGAGCGTGAACTTCTGGATGAAAATAGGAGACGCGCGAATTGTGCCGGGGAGGAGGATGAAAGCCGGAGGAGAGGGAGTGGTGAAGCGGATCTTCTTCCGAGCGGTGGGGCTCGTGGTGCTCTTCGTTTTCCTCGGGATGTCGGTGGAGGGCCTCCGGCGTCCGCAGCGACCGGTCGGCATTGGCATCGAGGAGCCTAGGCGCGCGGAAGCGGTTCGAGAGCACGAGGTTCCTGAGGTATATCGGCGCACATTTGAGATCGTCTGGAGCCGGGTGAAGGAGACATATTACGATCCGACCTTCGGGGGGCTCGATTGGGATGCTGTCCGACGGCGATATGAAGTGCGGCTTGAGGCCGTTCGAACGGAGCCGGAGTTATACGCCGTGTTGAACCAGATGTTGGGAGAGCTGCAGCGCTCCCACTTTTACATTTTCCCGCCGGGGACGTTCCTCGAGGGGGAGGCGGAGGCCGCGGAGAAGCGAGGCACTGTGGGCCTGGACGTCCGCGTCCTCGGTCCTCATGTGGTCATTACCCGTGTGTGGGCAGGGTCCTCGGCAGAGCGCGCTGGTTTGCGACCGGGGTTTATCCTCCGGCGGGTTGGCGATCACGAGGTGAGCGAGCTTCTCCGGCGATTCTCCCTGAGCCGGGAGCCCGACGTGCGACGTCGGATGCGGGGGGCTCAGGCCGTGCTCGCGCTTCTGGAAGGGGAGACGGGGACATGGGTTCGCCTGCAGTATGTGGATGGCCGCTCCCGTCTTCGTGAGGTGCAGCTTCGGCGGGAGCGCGCCCCGTGGGAATGGTCTGAGCGTTTTGGGAATCTCCCTCCGATGCCGATGATCTTTGAAGCACGGCGCATAGGGGATGTGGGGTACATCCGCTTCTCCCCCTTCGTCGTCGGCTTAATGGAGCGCATTCGGGCAGCGATTCGGGGATTCGCGTCTGCTCCCGCCTTGATCTTCGACCTGCGCGGCAATCCCGGTGGAATAGGAGCGATGGCGGCGGGCATCGCTGGAATGCTCTGTGAAACGCCGACGACATTGGGGACGATGACGCTTCGTTCGGGCCACGTGAATCTCGCCGTCTTCCCGCAACCGAATCCGTACCGGGGGATCGTCGTCATTATGATTGATGGGCACACGGGCTCGACAGCGGAGATCTTCGCTGCCGGGTTGCAGGAGATGGGGCGCGCCGTTGTCGTCGGCGAGCGGAGCGTGGGGGCGGCGCTTCCCTCGCTTCTGGAACGATTGCCGACGGGCGCGCTCTTTCAATATGCTGTTGCGGACTTTCAAACACCGAAGGGGGTTTTGATTGAAGGGCACGGCGTGCTCCCAGACATTGACGTTCCGCTCACGCGGCGGGCTTTGCTGAGCGGGCGAGACCCGCAGCTTGAGGTCGCCCTTCGCGTCGTCGCTCGTCGCCGTGTGGCTGCTGAGGGGGGCGAGCGAGGTTTCACCACTTTTCGGAGAGGAGGGGGAGATGAGATATCGAATGATCGGAGTCGTGATGCTCTGCGGAATTGTGGTTTCGTATGTGGGAGCAGGGCAGGAGAAGGAAGCGTCGCAGGCGGTCGAGGTGACGGTGGATCAAGTTCTCGAGCGATACATTCGCGCCTGCGGGGGGAAAGAGGCTTTGGAGAAAGTGACCAGCCGTGTCTCGCGCGGGACGGTAGAGATCCCGGCAGCCGGATTGCGCGGGACATTTGAATCCTATGCGCAAGCGCCGAATCGGGTCCGGGTCGTTGTGGAATTGCCGGGATTTGGCGCCATCCACGAGGGTTTTGATGGGGCTATCGCGTGGGTGAAGGATCCAATCACGGGGATTCGAGAAAAGAGCGGTCGGGAGTTATGGGCGACGCGGCTCGATGCCGATTTCTACAAACCGCTTCGGTTGAAGGAGCTCTATCCGAAGATCGAGATGAAAGGGAAGGGGGCCGTCGGAGAGAGTGAGGTCTACGTTCTGGAAGCCACGCCTGCTGAGGGGAGCGCCGAGCGATGGTATTTCAACGTCTCGACGGGACTGCTCGTGCGCATGGATGTAGAACGCGAAGGGCCGCAGGGGAAGATCCCGATGGAGATCTACTTCGAGGACTATCGCGACATAGATGGTCTTCGACTTCCGTTCACGGTGCGGCAGGTCACGCCGATTCTCTCTCTGATCTTCAGGATCGAAGAGGTGAAGCACAATGTTCCGATTGAGAGTGGGAAATTCGCGAAGCCGACGTCGTAGCGGCCGGCTCTTCCTGCGCAGGGGGGCGAACGTCCTGCGCGCGACTTTTGAGGGAAGGAGAGGGGGCAGGACGGAAACGCTCGTTGTCCTCGGCCTGGTGCTCAGTGGGCTGAGTGCGCTTGTCTCTGCGCAGGTGCATCAGGGGCGGCGGATTGTGACGCCGCGTCTTGTCGCGGATGTGGAAGCCGTTCAGCCGGGGCGCCCGTTCACTGTCGGCGTGCATTTCCAGATTGAGCCGGGGTGGCACATCTACTGGGAGAATTCGGGAGATGCGGGCTTGCCCATTCGGGTCACCTGGAGTTTGCCCGAGGGCTTTCGCATCTCGCCGCTTCGGTGGCCGACGCCTCGGCGGTATACGGAATCCGGAGGGATGACAGCCTTCGGCTATCAGGACGAGGCGATGGTGGTGGCGACGGTCACGCCTCCGGTCTCTCTGTCGAGCGAGAGCGTGACGCTCGAAGCGACGGCCCAGTGGCTCGTGTGCAAAGACGTATGCATCCCGGGTATGGCAAAGCTGCATCTCACGGTGCCCGTCGGGCGAGCGGCGCCGAGCGCTGAGGCGGAGATGATCGCGCGCTTTGAGCAGGCTGTCCCACAGCCGGCGAGCCGAAGCCCGGTTCAAGTCGCGAGGGTGGAGTGGACGCCTCAGGGAACACGGCGGGGAATTCTGCGCGTGGAGCTCTCCGGACGCGCGGCGGTGCAGGATTTCTTCCCGCGGCGCCTGGAAGGCGCGACGATCCAGCATGGCGGGGTGAAAGTCTCCGGACGTTCGATTCTCATTCCTCTGGAGCGAAAATCGGGAGACGAGATCGGAGACGTGCTGAGCGGCGTCGTCCTGACGGATCGAGGAGCGTATGAACTGCGCGTGAGGCTCGATTCCGTGCTCGTGCGCGCAGAGTCTCCGCCTCCGCCTGAGAAGGGCGAGGGGGACACGGAGAGAGTCGAAAAGACGACGCCGCTGGATGTGAGTCCGGATGGAGGGGCGGTCGTCGGGGCGGAATGGCTGAATCTGCCGTTTCGCGTGAGGGGACAACACGAGCAGCCGCGTTCGCTCGGCGTGATCCTGCTGCTCGCGCTCCTGGGGGGACTGATCCTCAACGTCACCCCTTGCGTGTTACCCGTCCTCTCGATCAAGATCCTGAGCTTCGTGCATCAAGCGGGTGAGGATCGTCGGCGCGTGCGCCTGATGGGGCTGAGCTTCGCCGCAGGTGTGCTCGTGTCGCTCTGGGCGCTGGCAGGGGTCGTCATAGGCGTGCGGGCCACAGGCGAGCAGATCGGATGGGGATTTCAGTTTCAATCCCCGGCGTTCATCGTCGTCATCGGCACGGTGATCTTCATCTTCGCCCTCAATCTGTTCGGCGTCTTTGAGTTTCGGAGTCCGAACGTGCGCGCGCGCTGGCTGGAGACGCCGGGCTTGGTCGGGGCCTTCTTCAACGGTGTTCTCGCGACAACGCTGGCGACTCCGTGTACGGCGCCGTTTCTGGGAACTGCCGTCGGATTCGCCTTCGCTCAACCCGGGCGCATCATCGGGCTCGTCTTCACGGCGATCGCCCTGGGGCTCGCTCTCCCCTATGTCGTGCTTTCGTGGAAGCCGCAGTGGTTGCGGTTCGTTCCGCGGCCCGGGATGTGGATGGTGCGATTCAAGCAAGCGATGGGATTTTTGCTCCTGGGCGCCCTGTTGTGGTTGCTCGACGTCTTGGGGAATCAGATGGGACTCGAGGCCGTCATTTGGACGGGGGTCTTTCTCCTCTTTGTGGCGGCGGCCGCGTGGGTGATCGGCCAGAGTGAGCCGCAGGCCTCGCGGGTGCGGCGATGGGGGAGCTGGGGACTCGCGGCGGCGCTCGTCATCGGAGGATACGTGTGGGCCTTTGAAAAGGAGCTGCGGTGGCGAGAAGCGCGTGCCCTTGCTGCCGAACCGCACGCGACGCCGACATCGGAGGGGGAGATCGAGTGGAAGCCGTTCTCCCTGGCGGACATCGAGCGGCGCGTTCGACGTGGGGAGACGGTCTTCATTGATTTCACAGCCGAGTGGTGTTGGAATTGCAAGGTGAATGAGCGGACTGTCCTTCACTCCGAGGCTGTCCGCCGGAAGATGCGCGAGCTGCGCGTGACGGCCGTTCGTGCCGACTGGACGAATCGTCATCCTGAAATCACACGGATGCTCGCGAAGTTCGGTCGGTCGGGCGTCCCGTTTTACGTGATCTTCCCAGCCGGTCGGTTGACGGAGCCCATTGTGTTGCCGGAGCTCTTGACACCCGGTCTGGTCATTCGGGCCTTGGAGGAAGCCGGACCGAGTCGGATTTCTCAAGAGTCGCTCGGTGCGGCTCCATGACGCATGCTGCCTCGAGGAGCCGCTCAGGGCGAATCCTCGAGGTTGGAGATCACACGGAGGAGACGTATGCGACTCGCTGCGCGCATGGCACGATTGGGAACGGAGACTGCTTTCGACGTCCTGGTTCGGGCTCGCGAATTGGAGCAGCAGGGGCGAGAGATTATTCATCTCGAGCTGGGTGAGCCGGATTTCCTCACGCCGGCGCCTATCGTCGAAGCGGCCTATCGCGCATTGAAGGAGGGATGGACGAAGTACGGCCCGTCGGCGGGGTTGTGGCCCTTGCGCGAGGCCATCGCAGAAGAGGTCTCGCGTCGGCGAGGTATCTCGGTCTCCCCGGATCAGGTTGTCGTCACGCCGGGAGCGAAGCCGATCATCTTTTTCTCCATCCTCGCGCTCATTGAGGAAGGCGACGAGGTGATCTATCCGAATCCCGGATTTCCGATCTATGAGTCCATGATCCGCTATGTCGGAGGCGTGCCTGTGCCGGTCCCTCTGCGCGAGGACCGCGATTTCGCTCTCGATGTGGAAGAGGTGATCGGGAAGATCACACCCCGCACGCGGATGCTCATCGTGAATTCCCCACACAATCCGACCGGTGGTGTTCTCGGGTACGAAGAGGTGAAGGCGCTCGCCGAAGCCGTTGTGGATCGAGACCTCGTGGTTCTCTCCGATGAGATCTACAGCCGTATCATTTTCGAGGGGGAGCACGTGAGCATCGCGCAGTTTCCGGGCATGCTGGAGAAGACGATCATCCTCGATGGGTTTTCCAAGACGTATGCGATGACCGGATGGCGGTTGGGCTATGGCGTCATGCGGGCGGATCTCGCCGCGCAGATCGCGAAGCTGCAGACGAATTCGACCTCCTGCACGGCCTCGTTTGTGCAGATCGCTGGGATCGAGGCTTTACGGGGAGACCAAACGCCCGTCGCGGAGATGGTCGCGGAATTCCGTCGCCGTCGGGATCGGATCGTCGCGGGCCTGAATGCGATCGAAGGGTTCCGGTGTCGCGTTCCGAAGGGAGCCTTCTATGTCTTCCCCAACATCACGGGGACGGGATGGACGTCGAAGGCGCTTGCCGATTATTTGCTCGAGGAAGCGGGCGTCGCCTGTTTGGCGGGCACGGCCTTCGGTCATTATGGGGAGGGGTACCTTCGCTTCTCCTACGCGAATTCTCTGGAGAATATCGAGCGGGCGCTCGAGCGCATCGCCCGCGCCATGGCGAAGGCTCGAGCCGCTGCCTGAAGCGAAGCACAGAAGGGGAGCCCCACGCGGATCGCGTGGGGTCCTGTGGAGGTGGTGTCCCATGAAGCAGGTTCTGGCCGAGCATATCGGGAAGACGATCGAGGTTCACTATGGGGGGCCTTCCGCCGTTCGGGGGAAGCTTGAGGACATCGTGGATGGCGTCGCGCGTCTGAAGGACGAGGAGGGGACAATCGTCTACGTCGCGCTCGATAAGATTCACGCCTTTTGGGAAGTCCAGGAGAAAGAAAAACCGCTCGGCTTCGTCGTGAAGTAAGGGTGGGATCAGCGCTCCGGACATTCGATCCGGAAGCGGTTATGGGCCGACGCCGTGATCTCCCGGCCGGCGGCCTGTTGGCTTCGGATGAAGGCGATCAAGGCCTCGCGGACAGTCATCCCGGTGGGGATGACTCGCCGAGCTGCGGCGAGCATGGTGTATCCGCTCCCCCCTTGGTGCAGGTAATCAGAAGTGGCCAACCGGTAGCTCGCTTGAAGATCGATCGGTCGGCCATCCAGCAGAGCCGTTCTCAGCTCACCCCGACAGGCGACGATCTCGACACCTGAGAGGGCATCGGTGACCCGGTCCGTGCTGCGCGCGACCAGGTGGCGAATGAGCTGAAGGAGCGTCTCACCGGAGATCTCCAGAACGACGATCTCGTTCTCGAAGGGCATGACCTCGTAGATCGTTCCCAGCGTGATCTTTCCTCGCGCGATGGAGCGGCGCAGGCCGCCCGAGTTTTGCAATGCCGCGTGGACAGGCTCTTTGGTGAGCTGCTCAGCCGTATGCCGGATGACGTCGGCGACGAAGGCTCCGAGCGATCCTCCGCCGAGGCCCTTGACCAGGTCGTGACCGGCTCGGCCGATGACCGTGCGCATCTCGGCTCGAAGCCGTTCTCTGTAGTGAGCGACAAGCTCTTTGACCGCTCGATCCTCACCGGCGCTCGCATCCACGCGAATCGGTGCTGACCGGGCGCGAATGTCCGTGGTCGGCGGCGCGTGAGGTGTTTGAGCCGGAAGCCGTTCGCTTCCCAGAACGAGAAGCGCCGCAAGCCCCCATGCCCTTCGGTTCTCCTTCCGCCCGATGAGCATCCGAAGCTTCCCCGGTCGTCCGATAGTATAGCATGCGGTTCCCTGTCGGGGGGAGGGTATGCTATAGTGCCGAAGCAAGACCATGGTTCAGCCGATGAGGATCATCGCTTCGGTTGTGGAGCCGACGCCGGAGCGCGTTATGGCGCGCGTGGCCTCGGTGAGCGAGGTCGCCGATGGGATTGAGATCCGTCTGGATGCCCTCGGGCTGAGTCCGGCCGGGGATCCGACATCCCTGCTCACCCGCATCCTGGAAGCGACGGCGAAGCCGATCATCCTGACCTACCGACCGCGCGAGGAAGGGGGGTATGCGGAGGCGTCACTCACGGACCGTTGGCGGCTTTGGTCGAAGGTGATCGCGTGGGCGGAGCGTCGAGAGCAGGTGTGCGCGCGTCTCCTCTATGACCTAGAGGTGGATATAGCCGAGATGATCCGCGACACGGCCCCCTCTGAACTCGCGCGCTCCTTTCCCTGGGAGCGGGTGATCGCCTCGCATCATCGGTATGATGCGCGACCCGAAGAGGTCGCGGCCATGTATGAGCGCGTGAGCGCTCTCCCGGCTCGGATTGTGAAGCTCGCCATCTTCGCTCACGACATCGGAGATTCGCTCGCTATCTTTCGCCTTCTCGAACGCGCTCGGCGAGAGAAGCGAGACCTGGTGGGCGTGGCGATGGGAACGGCGGGACTCCTCACGCGCATTCTCGGGGTGGCGTATGGCAGCGCGTTCACCTACGGAGCTGCGGCGGCGGGGCGCGAAGCCGCCCCGGGGCAAATACCGGTCTCGGATTTGCGAAGGCTGTATCGGGTCGGGGAGTTGGGGCCGCAGACGGTGGTCGTGGGTGTGATCGGTCATCCCGTCGGACATTCTCTTTCGCCGCTCGTGCATAATACGGGCTTCCGAATCCTCGGATTGGATTTTGTGTATATCCCCTTCGAGGTCGCCCGGCTCGATCGCTTCCTGCGCGATTTCGTGCATCCTGAGACGCGCCAGATCCCCTGGCGGCTTCGCGGCTTGAGCGTCACGATTCCGCACAAGGTCGCCGTCCTGAGCTTTCTGGACGAGGTCGATCCGCTCGCGCAGCGGGTCGGAGCTGTGAATACGATCGTGATCGAGGGCGAACGGCTTCTGGGGTATAACACGGATGTCGCGGGGGGAACGGAACCATTGGCCGAGCGCTTCGCTCTCCATGGTGCGCGCGTGGCGATTGTGGGAGCCGGAGGAGCGGCTCGCGCCTTGGCCTACGGCGTGCGCGAGCGCGGCGCTCGCGTCTTGCTTTTCGGACGACGTCCGGAGCGCGTGCGTGAGCTCGCGGACGCGATAGGGGCTGAGGCGCATACGCTCGAGGATTTGGTCGCGCACACATTCGATGTCGTGGTCAACGCCACGCCTGTCGGCATGACGGGATATCCGGTGTCGGAAGTGATCCCCGAAGAGGCCTTGCGCCATCGGCCTTTGGTGTATGACCTCGTCTATACCCCTCTTGAGACACCGCTCCTTCGTCGGGCGAAGCAAATGGGATGCCCGGTGCTCTCCGGAATCGAGATGTTTCTTCGGCAGGCGGCGGCGCAGTTCCGGTTGTGGACGGGCCAGCACCCGCCGCTTGATGCCATGAGAGCGAGCGTGTACACTACCCTGAGTTGAATCCTCGGGAGACGTGAGGAGTAGAAGCGGCGATGATTGAGATCCGAGTGCCGGGTTCGACATCCAATCTCGGGGCTGGGTTCGATACGTTGGGATTGGCGTTGCGCGTCTATCTGAAGGTTCGCGTGGAGAAGCGGGATGCGAGCGCGACGACGCACGAGGTGATGGTAGACGGTGTCGATGCGGCGCTCATTCCCACAGATGAGCACAACCTGATCGTGCGCGCGATGCACTTCGCCGGGGAGCGGGAGGGGATTGCTGTGCCCAAGGTCCGCCTCTGGATCGAGAATCACATTCCGGTCGCGCGCGGGCTTGGCGGAAGCGGGGCGGCCATCGTCGCCGGATTGACGGCCTTTGAAGCGATGACCGGGCGCGTGCTCGGTGAGGAGAAGGTGCTCGCCTATGCTTACGAACTGGAGGGGCATGCCGACAACGTGACGCCCTCGGTCGTCGGATCTCTGGTCCTCACGTGTCATACTGAGGAGGGACGGGTGAGGTATATCCAGGCCGAGTGGCCTCCCGAATTGAAGATCGTCGCCGTCGTCCCGGATGTTCCTCTCGCCACGGAGACGGCGCGTCGTGTCTTGCCCGAGCAGATTCCGTTGAGAGATGTCATCTTCAATCTCCAACGTGCGGCGCTCTTTTGGCCTGCCCTGATCCATCGCCGATTCGAGCTGGTGCGCGAGGCCATGCGCGATCGCGTGCACCAGCCATATCGGCAAAGCCTCGTTCCCGGTCTCTCCGAAGTCCTGCAGGTCCGCGATCTGGATGGGTTGATCGGCGTGGCCTTGAGCGGTGCCGGACCGACGGTCATCGCCATCGCGTCGAGTAATTTCCGCAGGATTGGCGAGGAGCTGGTCGCCATCTTCGAACGGAATGGCGTATCGGCCACGGCGTTGATTCTCGATGTCGATGCGACCGGACGCGCCGTCTCCCGGTCGGAGGTCGAGGAGGAGGTGTGAGGGAAACGCTCACGTTTGGGAGAGGGCTTGGTCACGTTTCTCGAGGGGAGCAGCTTCCGCCGACTCCTGCAGAACGGCGCTGTCCGGAGGGGCCTCGACGACCTGGTCTCCGCCCGCCATGGGGAGTGTGAAGGAGAACGTGCTGCCGACACCCGGCGTGGATTCGACCCAGATGCGTCCGCCGTGCGCCTCAATGATCCGCTTGCACAGGGCGAGCCCCATGCCGCGTCCGGGGAAGGCCTCCTCTGTGTGAAGCCTCTGGAAGGCGTGGAAGATGCGCTCCCAATGCTTCGGTTCGATGCCGATCCCGTTATCGCGCACGTAGAAGAGATGTGCGCCGTCAGACGAAGGGAGGCCGCCGACTTCGATGAGCGGACGGGGCTTGTCGTTGAACGTGAGAGCGTTCTCGATGAGGTGGAAGAAGACGAGGCGAAGAGAGGCGGGATCGGCGAAAACGGTGGGGAGATGACCGGCGAGAGTCACAACGGCGTTGCGCTGTTCCAGAACTGGGGCCACAGCGTGGAGGAGGTCCTCGAGGAGGCGTCTCACATCGGTCGGCTCGCGACGCAGCGTGTCGGCCCTGATGCCGAGGAGCTGCACGAGGTCGCCGATCATGTCGCGCAAGCGAAGGGTCGCGCTCTTGATCGCCGAAAGATAATCGCGCAGCGGCTCGCCGAGCGTCCCGCCGGCCTCTTCCTCGAGAAGTTGCGCTGCATTCAGGATGATTTGCAGCGGCTGCCGCAGGTCGTGGGAAATGATGTGAAGGAGCGTCTCCTGGTCCTGTTCGGCGCGTCGCAGCGCTTCGCGCAAGCGGTCGCATTCCCGCTCCAGGAGGCGCACATGTTCCTGCGGCTGTGTCTCCTCGACGAACCATTCGGCCTGGTGCTGGGACAGAACGCAGTTCCCCTGCCTGTCGAACAGAGCGTGTGAGAGGAGCGCGACCGGCAGGAGCGTTCCGTCTTTCCGTCGCAGTGCGAGCGTCCCTCGTGCTTCCCCCTGTGTCTGCACCTCGCGAAGGAGCGTCCGAAGCGTTGCGTGCGCGGATTCGGGCACGAGCGCAGTCATGGGCACGCCCATAAGCGCTGCCTTCTCGTAACCCAATGCCTGCGCCATCCCCTCATCGAGGTTGTGCACTCGTCCCTCCGCGTCGAGAAAGAAGGTGAAGCTCCGAGGGGCTTCGGCAGAGGAACAGCTCTCGGCGAAGGGCGCGGTTTTCACCCCGCCCGGAAGAGCATCCGCCGGGAGCGAAGGCCGCTGTTCCGTGACATCGGCGAGCAAGCGTTTGAACGCGCGGGTCAGCTCATCCAGCTCGCGCAATCCGTAGAGGCGCGTCTGGGCGACTTTCGCCGTGACGAGCAGGAGTTCGGAAGCAAATGCCCTGAAGGCTTCGATCACGTCAGCCGTCGAGGCGCTGCGCACGCGGTGGAGATCAAAGAGCGCCGTTCCCGAAGCTCCGTGGTCCGAATGCGCCAACAGCGGCGATCGTTCGGCTGCCCGTTGCAGGGCGCGCTCCACGAGGAGGAACGTCGGGTGGACGCCGAAGAGCTGATTCAGGCACGGTCGCACGTGGCGGTGAAAAGCTTCTTCCAAGAGGCGAGCGATCGGTTCGGCCTCCGGATACGCCCGTGCCTCATCAAGCGAGGAGAGGTCAAGAGGGGGGATCTGGCATCGAGACGGGTTGTGCACAACCCGCTGCAGGCGCGCGAGTATCTCTTCCCGCTTCGTCCCCTTGGGGATGAAGTCTTCGGCGCCGACTTCGAGTCCGCGGAGCACATCCGCGAATTGGTCGCGGACGCTGTAGAGGATGACCGGAATGGTGCGTGTCGTTTCGTCCTCTTTCAGCTTCCGGCAGACCTCGTAGCCATCCATCTCTGGCATGTTGAGATCCAGGAGCACCACATCCGGCCGACTCTCACGGGCGAGGGCGAGCGCCTGCGGGCCATTCGTCGCGGTGAGGACGTCATAGCCCGCTTGGGCGAGCATCCGCGCCGTGAGCTTCAATTCGATTGCCGAATCGTCAACGACGAGAATACGCGTGACCGTCATCGGTCTCCCTCCCTTCTCCCTCCGTCGCGTCCGGTGCGCGAGGGAGGGAGTCGCCGCTCAAGAGAAAGCCCAAACCCCGAGTCATACCGGAAGCTTCTCTTCCCGCGATCCGGCCAGGATGTTCTCAATGGCCTCCACAAGCTGTCGCGGGGTATACGGCTTTTGTAAGACACGGACATTCTCCACGCGAATCTCTTTCAGACCGCTCTCCTCCGGATTGTATCCGGTGGTCAGAAGGATTCGCGCTCTCGTATCCTGTGCCCGAATGCGGCGCGCTGCTTCGATCCCCGTGAGCTCCGGCATCAGGGCATCGAGGACGAGGAGCGCGATCTCCTGTCGGTGCGCTTCATACAGCATCAGGGCTTCTCGCCCATTGCGCGCCTTCAGGACGCGATAGCCATGCATGCGGAGCACTCTCTCTTCTAAATCGAGCACGACCGGCTCGTCGTCGGCGAGCAGAATCAGCTCGTTCGAACCTTGAATCGGGCGGGTCGGTGTCGCCTCCTCTTGTGCACTCGCTGTGCGTTCGGTGAGGGGCAGGTACAGGTCGAATCGGCTCCCCTGACCGGGCGCGCTCTCAACCGTGAGGAATCCCCCATGAGCGCGCACGATCCCGTAGACGACGGAGAGGCCAAGGCCCGATCCCTTTCCGACCTCTTTCGTCGTGAAGAAAGGCTCGAAGATGCGCGCCTGCACCTCTGGCGTCATTCCAATCCCCGTATCGGCGACCGAGAGGCGCAGATATCGGCCCGGCGGAGCGTCCGGGGGCAGCGGGGGCACGCCCATCTGGGTGAGGGCGATCGGGGCGCAGGCGATCGTGAGCGTGCCGCCATCGGGCATGGCATCGCGGGCGTTCACGGCGAGGTTCATGATGACCTGTTGCAACCCGACGGGGTCCGCCTCGAGCTCATTCACGGTTTCCGCAACCTCCAGGCGGATAGCGATCGTCTCCGGCACAATGCGTCGCAGAAGACCGACCATCTCCTTCAGGAATTCTCGCACGTTGAAGACCGTGCGATGTGCTTCAACGCGGCGGCTGAAGCTCAGAAGCTGGCGGACGAGATGTGCTCCTCGCTGACCCAGGGTGAGCACATTCTGCAGCAGCTCGCTTCGTGGATCCCGTGACCCCAGTTCCCGAAGGGCCAGTTCGGTGAAGCCGAGCATGCCCGTCAGCAGGTTGTTGAAATCGTGGGCGATCCCTCCGGCCAGCGCGCCGATGGCCTCGAGCTTCTGGGCTTGCAAGAGTTGCTTCTCGAGACTCTTCTGCTCGGTGATATCCCGCACCGTCGCGCGATAGCACAGGATGTCTCCCTCCCCGTTGAATTCCGCCACGACGTTCATGCGCACGGGGAAGCGCGTCCCATCGTGTCGGATCATCTCCAGCTCTAGCTCGCGGATCTCTCTTCCCTCCCGGAGGAGAGAGCACGCGTGTTCGAAGGCGCGCCGACCGTGTTCATCGGTCACATCGTCGAAGGTGAGCCGTCCGATGACGTCCTCTCTCTGATAACCGAGCCACCGAAGCTCCGTCTCGTTGATCTCCAGGAACGTGCCGTCGGGGGCGAGCGTATGGTACCCATCGGGCGCGCGATTGTAGAGATCGCTGTAGCGTTTCTCCGACTGGCGAAGCGCTTCCTCCTTCTGCTTCAGCTCGGTGATATCGGAGGTCACAGCCAGCGCGCCCGCGAACGCCCCGTGTTCGTCCTCAAGGGGGGCAACGGCGATGAGGAAGGTCCTCACCTCGCCCTCCTTCGTCCGCATCCGCACCTCGTAGCGAGAGCTCTCGCCGCGGCGGCGCTTCTCCGTCTCGGCGGCCACTCGAGGATGGTCCTCTTCGAGAATCAGGGTCAAAAGGGAGCGTCCGATCAGCTCCTCTTCGGCATACCCCAGCGAGCGCGCGAAGGCGGGATTCACGTAGCGGATGATCTCGCCAGCATCCGCGATGAGGATCCCTTCCTGGGCCAACTCCACCAGTTGTCGGTATTGTTCCTTCATGCGCTCGGCGGTGTGATGCAGCTCTTCCAGCTCTCGGTGTCGGCGCTGGAGCGCCTCGTAGTACGTGCGGAGCCGAGCCACCATCTCATTGAAAGCGCGGGCCAGCTCGCCCAGTTCGCTCAAGCGCGGGATGCGAGCGCATGCGCTCAGGTCTCCCCGTCGGACCTTATGGAGGGCCTTCGCCAAATGACGAATCGGATCGGCCACGGTCTGTTCCAGGATCAGGAAGATCAAGAGCGCGAAGATAGCGCCGTTGATGGCATGGGTGAGGAGGCTCAGGCTGAGGTGGGTCTTCAAGCGCGCGTCCAGGGTCGTCGTCTCGAGAGCGAGCGCGAGGACGGCCACAGCGTCCCTCCCGAGGTACTGGTCAACTGTCGCCGAAATCGGTGCGAGCGCCAGATAGAGGGGCTCACCCGCGAGCGGTTGGCAGAGAACGCCCTGCTTCTTCAGAGCCTGCTCCACCAGTGAGGAAGCCTCGGGAAGGACGGCGCGCGCGTCTCGCCCGACCAGGTCGGAGCGATAGGCCGCGACAATGCGGTGCGCGCGATCAATGAGCAGAACATATCGTACGCGGCGGTCGCTCGCCACGCTCTGAAGGATCGAGCTGAGCGCTCCGTGGTCCCGCCGGATGAGCAATGCTTGAACGGGATGCTGAAGGCTGTTCGCCAGATTATAGGCATCCCTGCGGACCTCTTCTCGCCCGGCGATCTTCTGCGTGTGATACTCGACCAGAAGCAGCATCCCGGCCAACAAGAAGACGCCGGCGAAAGCCGTCGCGGCGAGAACCGCCGACAGAGAGGGCGCGAATCGGTGTTCGGACTCGCGGCTCATGGGACCTCCTGAATCACTGCGAGATCGAAGAGGTGGGTGAGGTCCACCATCTCGCGGATCATGCCCACTCGGCGGTGGTGTTCGATAATGCGTTCGAGCGCCGCGCGTCCCTCCGGTGTCCCGAGCGCACGCCGGTTCTCCTCCCGATCGAGGAATCGAATATGTTCGAGCATCGCCGTGGCTTCCTCAATTGAGCTGTGCGCGCGTTCGGCGAAGAAGCGCGTCGTCTCTTCCGGATGTGCTCGCCCGTAGGCCACCGCGCGGAAATAGGCGCGGAGCACTCGCCGAACGTCCTCGCGGCGTTGGCGGAGTACGCGCTCCTGGACCGAGAAGACATCGGCGATCTCTCCGGGGAGCTCTCGACTCGTGAAGAGAAGGTTCGCGCGCGTTTGGCGGAGGGTCAGCGTCAGCCAGGGCTCGAACGTCAGCCAGGCATCAATCTCACGGCGAAGGAACGCGCGCTGACCATCTTGGGGGGAGAGGTTCAGGAGGACGAGGTCTTCGTCTCTCAGGCCCGAGCGTTCGCGGAGGCGCGCCCAAAGGTAACCCCCGACGCCCCAGAGGCTGAGGCCGATCCGTTTTCCCCGCAGCGCCTGCAGCGTTGTGATCTCCGGTTGCGCGATGAGCCCCTCGGCGCCTTCGGAGTACGCAAGCAGAGCAATGCCTCGCACCGTCCTCATCCTCTGCGCGATTTGCAAAAGGCCGCTCACGCTGCTCGCGAGCGCATCGAGCCGATCGGCCTCATAGGCGTGAACGGCCGCTGAGAAGGAGCTGAATTCTCGCAGCTCCACGGCCACCCCCTCCTCCCGAAAGAACCCTTTTTGCTCGGCGAGGCTGAGGAACCCGTGCCCGGGAAATGGGCTATATCCGATGCGGAGCGGTCCGGGCGACGGCTCTCCGCAGCTCAGGCCGAGGATGAGAAAGGCGAGCGCTCCCACGCTCATCCTGCGCCGAGAGCGCGCGAAGGAAGCCTGCTGAAGGATGAGTCGCATCTGCCACCCGCTTTTGTTGCGCACCAAGCATCCACCTGTCGGAAGTCATACGTTGCCCTCCCCCCGTGTGAGGGCTTAACGAACCCTTACCATTTTCGGGAAGGGAGCGGGATCGGACAATACGCCGTTTGCCGGATTTTCCGAGGATGAAGGTCGGAGATGTGAGGACGGGCCGGTTCAAGCCCGCCCTCAGCCGCTCTTTCAGAAGGCGAATGCCCGGAGTCGAGAAGGGAGGTGGCGAGCTCTCATCTCGTGCCGGGTCCGTAGAGAATCCGTCCCGGTCGGGCCCCGGTATGCTGCCCTTCGTGAATGACGAGGATGCCATTGACGAGGACGTGGCGGATTCCCTCGGCATACTGGTGGGGATTCTCGAACGTGGCACGATCTCGGACGCGCTCCGGATCGAAAAGGACCACATCGGCGGCCATTCCGGGACGAATCACGCCGCGATCCCAGAAGCCGAAGACCTGTGCCGGCAGGCTCGTCATTTTCCGAATGGCATCCTCCCACGACAGCAGAGCCTTTTCGCGCACGTATCGGCCGAGGACGCGCGCATTGTTCCCGTAGCCTCGGGGGTGCGGCACACCTTGTCCCGGTTCCAGGACGCCCGCATCCGAAGCGATCATGGTGAAGGGCTGTCGCAGAATGTGCTCGATGTCGCGTTCGCTCATCTTGTGGTAGACCATGGACACGCGCGCCTCGCTGGTGAGGAACATCTCGATGATCTGTTCGGCCTGCTCCTCAACGCTCGCTTTTCGCCGGATGAGCCGTGTGATCTCGGCGATGTTTTTTCCATTGAGACTGGGGTCGGGGCGGTACTGGGCCACGTAGGCATAGGAGTAATCCTTGAAACCCTGATCGCGAAGAGTGCGGATCATCTCGCGCTTGATGCGCTCCCGGAGCGTGGTGTCCCGGAGTCGTTCGACCGCTTTCGCTCGACCTCCGTCATGGACCCAACTGGGCAGGAGCGTCTCCAAACCTGTGCTGGAAGCCGGATACACGTACTGGTCTACGGTCACCGGAAAACCGCGCGCGCGTGCTTCCTCAATGAGCTGGACAGTGCGGCGGCTCTCGCCCCAGAGCTTCTTGCTCGACACCTTGAAGTGGGAGATATGTACGGGCAAGCCCGCACGCTCACCGATTGTGAGGGCCTCTTGGATCGCCCCCAGGACGCCGTTGCCTTCATCCCGGATATGGCTGACGTAGATGCCTCCGTACCGCGCGGCGACGCGGGCCAGCTCGATGATCTCTTCGGTCTGGGCATACGTCCCCGGGATGTAGATGAGTCCGGTCGAAAGGCCGACGGCGCCTTCCCGCATCGCCTGCTCGACGAGCTGCTTCATCCGCTCCATCTCTTCCGGGGTCGGTCGGCGTGCCTCCTCGCCCATCACGGCCCGGCGGATCGTGTTGTGCCCCACGAGCGTCGCCACATTGATCGAGGGCCCCTGCTCGCGCAGTCGGTTGAGCGCTTCTCCGATCGGGAGCCAGGAGCCTCCGCAGTTGCCCGTCACGACAGTGGTCACGCCCATGCGCAGGAAGTTCTCGGCCGTCGGTCGGCGCAAGATCCCGCTTTCGATGTGCGTGTGGACATCAATGAAGCCGGGAGCGACAATCAGGCCTCGCGCATCGAGCACGCGGGCTGCTTCCTCCGGTCGGATCTGACCAATCGCTACGATTCGTCCCTCCCGAATCCCAATATCGGCGATGAACCAGGGATTCCCCGTTCCGTCCACAATGCGTCCCCCCTGAATCACCAGGTCATAGGCGGGGGCCGTCGCCCACGCCATGGGCCAAAGGAGAATCGCGATCAAAATCGCAGATATCCAACTCCGTCGTCGCATCGCTTCCCTCCTCACACTGAAGTCATGCTTCAGGCACAGGAATATACGCATTCTCTGGGCTTCCCGCTACGGTGAGAGCATGGTGTCGCCGGCTTGGAGACGGGCGGTCCTCAGGAGTATCGCGTGCCGCTCGCTCATCGTCACTGTTCAACGTCCACTGTCTGACCTTCCGCGGAGCGTTCGTTCGGAGAGGGGCGAGGCCTCTCTCGCTTGCTGCGCGAGGATTTCGCGGCGTACTATTTTCTTATGCGGTGGCCGCGTTCCAGTGGGATTCTCTTGCACATCACCTCGCTTCCGAGCCGGTGCGGGATCGGAGATCTCGGGCCGGAAGCGTATCGGTTCGTGGAGTTTTTGGCCGAGACCGGACAGCGTATCTGGGCCATCCTGCCTCTAGGGCCGGCGGGATATGGCGATTCTCCGTATCAAGGCTTCTCGGCCTTCGCCGGCAATCCTCTGCTGATTAGTTTGGAGAGACTCGTTGAGGAGGGATTCCTCTCGCCCGCCGATCTGGAGGGCGCGGATTTCCCGGAGGGGGTGGTGGACTACGAGCGCGTGGCCCCGTTCAAGCTGGCGCGCGTGCGGACGTCCTTCGAGCTTTTCCGAGCGCGGGCGTCGCGTCGAGAGCGGGAGGAGTTCGACGCTTTCTGTCAGGAGAATGCGTGGTGGCTCGAGGACTATGCGCTCTTTATGGCTGTCAAGGCGGCTCACGGCGGAGCCGCGTGGACGCAGTGGGACCCGCGGATCGCGCATCGAGAGCCGGACGCGCTCCTGTGGTGGCGGCGGGAATTGGCTGAAGAGATCGCGATGCACATGTACGGGCAATTTCAATTCTTCCGGCAATGGGAGGCGCTTCGCGCGTATTGTCGTCAGCGCGGCATCTGGATCATGGGCGATCTTCCGATCTATGTCGCTCACGACAGCGCGGATGTGTGGGTCCATCGCGATCTCTTCCATCTGGATGCGGAAGGGAGGCCTACGGTTGTTGCCGGAGTTCCGCCGGATTATTTCAGTGAGACGGGGCAGTTGTGGGGGAATCCCCTCTATCGCTGGGAGGTCATGGCGCGCACCGGATACGCGTGGTGGATTGAGCGCGTGCGGTGGATGCGGCGTCTGGTGGACATCATCCGGCTCGATCATTTCCGCGGGTTCGAAGCGTATTGGGAGGTTCCGGCGACGGAATCCACGGCCGTTCGCGGCCGCTGGGTGAAAGGGCCCGGCGAAGCGTTCTTCGAAGCATTGGAGCGGGCTTTGGGCGAGTTGCCCATCGTCGCTGAGAACCTGGGGGTGATCACTCCCGAAGTCGAAGCCTTGCGCAAACGCTTCGGATTCCCCGGCATGGCCGTTCTTCAGTTCGCGTTCGGCGGGGATCCGCGCACTTCGCCTTTCCTTCCCCACAATCACGAGCGCGATCTGGTCGTGTACACGGGCACGCACGACACCAACACGATCGTCGGATGGTGGAACGGGGAAGAGAGCACTCTGACTCCGGAGCAGGCGCGCCGCGAACGAGAGCTGGCGCGAAAATACCTCGATCTCGATGATCGGCCGGTGCATTGGGCATTCATCCGCGCGGCGCTCGGATCGGTCGCCGACTTGGCCATCATCCCCCTTCAGGACGTGCTCGGGTTGGGAAGCGAGGCGCGGATGAATCGTCCGGGACACCCGATGGGGAACTGGCGGTGGCGCTTCCGTCGCGAGGAGCTGACGCCGGATCTTCGCGCGCAGCTTCGAGAGGTGACATGGCTCTATGGCCGATTCCCGTCGTGTTCGCCTCAGGGCATCGGCCTGCCATGCTGAGCTGGAGGGGAGGGATCGAAGGGGCGGAAGGCGTCGGACTCTCTGCGCGCGGCGGTCTCTGTTTCCGAGCATGTTTTGCAGAGCGCTTTGCCCGAAGCGATCGCGTGGGCGAATAGGGCTCCGGTCAGGATCGGGCGGCCGATCATCCTGAGAGGCATCGGGCGGATCTCAGCGAAGTCCTTCAGAGCCCAGGACTCGCTCATTCTCCCTTGGCCTCCATCCAATTCCGTCCCAGGCCGACCTCCACCAGCAGGGGAACGCTCAAGCGGTAGACGTTCTCCATCTCCGTCTTGACGAGCGCGGGAACGATCTCTCGCTCTTCTTCCGGAACCTCCAGGAGCAGCTCATCGTGCACTTGCAGAAGGAGGCGGCTCTTCAGTGCGTTCTTGCGCAGCGCGCGGTGGACGCCAATCATGGCCAGCTTCACCAGATCGGCGGCTGTTCCCTGAACGGGCGCATTGATGGCTTCGCGTTCGGCGCGGGCGCGCAGGCTCGGATTCTTGTTCGCGATATCCGGGATGGGGCGGATGCGTCCGAAGAGCGTCCGCACGTATCCGGTACGTCGCGCCTGTTGGGGGATCTCCTCCATGAATCGGCGCACGCCCCGATACGTGCGATAGTAGTTCTCGATCACGCGCTGCGCCTCCCGGCGCGAGAGTCCCGTGCGCTGCGCCAGGCCGAAAGCGCCGATGCTGTAGGCGATGCCGAAGTTGACGATCTTCGCCAAGCGTCGCAGTTGTTGCTCCTGCTCGGGGGTTTGTGCGCCGAAGACCGTTCGGGCGACATGCGCGTGAATGTCGAGGCCACGCCGAAAGGCCTCGGTCATCTCCGGATCACCTGTGAGATGGGCCAGGATGCGGAGTTCGATCTGCGAATAGTCGGCCGAGAGCAAGAGCCATCCCGGTTCCGCGACGAAGGCTCGGCGAATGCGACGACCCAGTGGAGTGCGCACCGGAATGTTCTGCAGATTCGGGGAGGCGGAGGACAGACGTCCCGTCGCTGTCCCCGTTTGATGGAAAGTCGTGTGCACGCGTCCGGTCGCAGGGTTCACGAGTCGAGGGAGGGCATCGAGGTACGTGCCCTTCAGCTTCACCAGTTCGCGATAGTCGAGGATCAAGCGAGGCAGCTCATGCTCTCCGGCCAGTTCTTCCAGCACATCGGCGCTCGTCGAGATGCGCCCTGTCTTCTTCGTGCGCCGCGTGACTATCAGGCCGTGCTCCTCGAGGACCTCCCCGACCTGTTGCGGAGAGTTGATGTTGAACTCACGCCCGGCCCTCTCATGAATGCGCCGAGTGAGCGCTTCGATCTCTCGCTCCATCTCCTCCGAGGCCTCCTGCAGCGCTTCCACATCCACGCGGATGCCGATCCGCTCCATCTCGGCGAGGATTCCGATCAGCGGAAGCTCGATCTCGCGGTAGACGCGCTCCAGCTCCATCTCGGCGAGACGTCGGGCGAGCACGCCATGGACCCGCAGGATGACATCCGCCGCGCGGGCGCTCGCGCGCCAAGAGGCCGGTTCCTCCTCCCATTCGATGCGCAAATATTCGCGGGCGAGCATGCGCAGGTCGTACTTGCCGCGATTGGGATCCAAAAGCCATGCCGCGATGAGAGGATCCTCGAACATCCCTGCCGGTTCGATCCCTCGTGAGGCGAAGACCTGCAGGGCCGATTTCGCATCGTGCGTGCATTTGATGATCAATCCGTTTTCGAGAATCTCGCGCACGATCTCCCACGCGGTCGGCACCGTCGCGAGGTCCACATATATGGCCGCGCGCGGTTCGAGAGCCAGTGCGATGCCGCGGATGCTTCTCTCGGACATCGCGAGGGAGAACGCGACGCGATCCGCTGCCCACACCCGTTCCATCCAGTCCCGGAGCTCCCGCTCGTCAGAGACGAGCCGATACTCTCCCATCTCCTCCTTGGTCACGACCGCCCTCGGCCGCTCGACCGCCATCTTCTCCACCTCCACGATATCCTTGAGCAGGGAGGTGAATTCCAGCTCCGTGAACAGCGCGTACGCCCGATGCGGATCCGGCCCGCGATATCGGAGCTGTTCCAGCTCGATCTCCACGGGGAGATCCGTTCGAATCGTCACAAGCTCCCGCGAGGTGAGAATGAGATCGCGATGATCGCGCAGGGATTCCCGATAGGACTTCTTCGCGACCTGCTCCCAATGGGCGAGCGCCTCCTCGAGCGTGCCGAACTGACGGAGAATCTGAACGGCTCCCTTCTCCCCGATGCCCGGAGCCCCGGGGATATTGTCCGTTGAATCCCCTCGCAGGGCGAGCAAGTCCACGACCTGATCCGGCCTCACGCCCAGCCACTCTTCGACTCCCTTCTCGTCGTAATAGACGTAGGTGTGACGATCCGCCTTGAGGAGGCGAATACGCGCGCTCACGAGCTGGCAGAGATCTTTATCGTTGGAGACGATGACGACGTCCATCCCGGCGTCGGCGGCGCGGCGCGCGAGCGTGCCGATGACGTCATCGGCCTCGTAGCCCGGGATCGCCAGCGTGGGGACGCCCAGCGCTTCACACACCTTGTGGATATAGGGGATCTGCAGAGCAAGATCATCAGGCATCTCCGCGCGATTGGCCTTGTACGAGGGAAAGAGCTTGTGTCGGAATGTCGGCTCTCCCGTGTCGAAGACGACAGCCAGGTACTCCGGCTTCTCCTCCAGGATGAGCTTGCGCAGCATGGTCGTGAAGCCGTAGATGGCGTTCGTGGGGAAGCCGCGCGACGTCGCCAGACCTCGGATGGCATAATAGGCGCGGAAGATGGTGGACATTCCATCGACGAGGAAGACGCGCCGCGTCATAGGCCTTTATTTTACCCCTGCGCCCTCTTTCCTCACAATATGCGGGCGCGAGCTCCCTGCGCTCTGACGTCTCACATTGACGACGCGCATCACACCCCTTAAGCTACGATCGCTCGCGCGAAGAGAGAACGGTGGGAGGGAAAGATATGCGAAAGCGTGGCGTCGTGTGCAGTGTCATGCTCGCATTCGTTGTGGTTGTAGCGACTCTCGGAGATCGAGAGGGGGCAGCGCGAACGTCCTCGCAGCTTCGGCCGATCATCACGGGTCGGAGCCTCGCGTTCTCGCCCGACGGTCAGCTCATCGCCACGACAGGGGAATACGGATGGGTGTTGCTCTTTCGCGTCGCCGATGGGAGTTTCGTGCGAGCTCTCGGGGGACATATCGGACCGACTGTCTTCGTCGTCTTCTCCCCGTCGGGACGCCTGCTGGCGTCCGGGAGTCTCGATGAGAACTTTCACCTCCATCGTGTCGCCGATGGCCAGCTTGTCATGACGCAGGTCGGACATCAGATGGGCATTAATGCGATCGTCTTCACGTCCGATGAGACGCTGATGGCATCGGCGAGTACCGATCGTGACATCCGCATCTGGCGCGTCGGCGAGAATCCGGCGCTTCGGCTCCTGCGCGGACATCGCCAGCGAGTGGAGGCGCTCGTCCTGACTCCGGATGAACGCGAGCTCATCTCGGCCGGGTTCGATGGCACGATCCGCTTTTGGAGCTTCCCCGAGGGGCGCGCCCTCGACGTGCTCTCGGCCCATGAGGGGCGTGTTCTCGCGCTCGCTCTGTCTCCGGATGGGGAGTGGTTAGCCTCAGCGGGGGATGAGCGGACGATTCAGATATGGAATCGGCGGGATCGGATGCTCGCGCGGATTCTCGACGGACATACGAGGGCAGTGACAGCGCTCGCTTTCTCTCCGGACGGGACGCTTTTGGCCTCAGCGAGCGAGGATCGAACAGTTCGGATCTGGCGCTTATCCGATGGAGAGCTCGTCCGAACGATCGCCGCTCACGCGGGCAGCGTCTTCGACATTGCCTTCTCTCCCGATGGGACGCTGGTGGCCTCGAGCGGGTCGGACCGAGCGATCCGCTTCTGGGCCGTGAGCGACGGGAGCCTGCTGCGGACGATCACATCGCCGTAACGCCGTGGATCCTCGCCGGTCCCTGGCCCCGCACTCCCTCGCGAGGAAGAGACCGATGGAGGGGGGCACGAGGCGGCACGTGCGGATCAGGAGAAGAAGGGACGCCACTTCTCTTCAGGGGGAGGAGGAGTGAGCAGGCTCCCTCCGATCAGGCCGATCAGGGAAACGGCCAGAGCCGGGTAAATCGTCTCGATTCCCGTCTTCTCGGCCAAGGAGGCGAAGTGCCACGTGAGCGTCGTGAGCATCCCGCCGAGAATGGAGGCGATGCCGCCGGCTGTCGTCACGCGCTTCCACAAAAAGCACGCCAAGAGCGCGGGCGTGACCCCCACGCCGTACATCGTGTAGGAGAACAAGGCGGCGCGCAACACGGTCTCGAAAAATTGGATGAGGATGTAGCCCAGGACGCCGAGAGCCACGACGGCCACGCGCGAGGCGAGGATGAGTTGCCGCTCGGTCGCCTGAGGGTTGACGAATCGGTGATAGATGTCTCGGACGAGGCTCGTCGCCGGAACGAGGAGAAAGCTATCGCCTGTCGAAGCGATGATGGCGACGGCTGCCGCCAGCAAGACGCATCCGGCTACTACGGGTAGCCCCTCGCGCGCCGCATAGAGAAGCACTTGCTCGCTCCGCCCCGACGCGAGTTCGGGGAAGAGGCTCGATCCGATGACAGCCAAGACGACGATCATCGTCTCGATGGCGACGGTTCCGAGGATCCATCCGACGACGGCGCGGCGAGCCGTGCGCTCATCGCGGGCGGAGAAGAAGCGTTGGTACATATTGGCCAAGCCGAGCATCAGCAAGAGCGTCGGCAGTGCGTAGGAGAGAGCCTCCGTCAGCGTGAACCGTCCCATCAGGCTCAACCGTTCGGCAGCACCGATCTCTCCAAAATGCAGAACCAACCGTTCTCGAACACCCTCCCATCCGCCCGCTCGGGCGATGAGGAAGGGATAGGCGAAGAAGATGCCGCCGAGCATGAGAAGACCATTGAAGATGTCCGTGTAGGCGATCGAAAGCAGTCCAGCCGTCGCCGTGAACGTTGTCACAAAGAGAAAAGTGATCAGCGTACCCACTGCTGGATTCAATCCCGTGACGATGTTCAGGACCAACCCGCCAGCGCGGAATTGATATGAGGCGATCACCGTGTAGGCGATGATCGTCACGAGCGTGCCCAGCACGCGCGCCCACGGGTTGTACCGCAGCTCGAGCACATCGGGGACGGTCAACTGCTCGAGCCGGCGCGCTCGCCCGGCGATGAAGTAGATCACCCCGAGGGCGACCCACACGCCGGCATCGAACCACAGCGCGGCGAAGCCCTCGCGATACGCGAGACCCGCCCCGGCGATGATCGAGCCCGAACCGATCCATGTCGCCAGGAGCGTACCGACGAGCACAGGCGCGCTCAGCTTGCGCCCCGCGACCAGGAAGTCGGCCGACGTCGTGGCGACGCGCGAGGCATAGATGCTGACGCCGGTCAAAAAGACCAGATATGTGAGAACGACGCCAAGATATATGCTCATGAAGCATCCAGCGTATGGGAGAGCGAATGGCCGTGTCAATGGGGACGTTGGATCCTCGGCGCCGGCGACGGAGGATGCGCATCACCCGGCGCTCTGGCCCGGATGGCGTCCGGTGCGCCCACGTCCTGCTTTCCCCGAGGACAACGGCGGGCGCGTGGAGTGCCCCGGCGAATCGCCGTGCGCCGGACATACTCGACGTGCGAACCCGCTCGGTCCCCTGTCTCCGATTCCCTGTCGGAGCTCTCATTCCCTGGCACGCGTTCTCAGGGGGCTTCCGACGTTGTCGCGAGTCGGGTGATGGCCGCGTGGACGATATCCCGGCAGGAGACGCAGAAAGCGTTCGACTTCAGATCCACGTGCTCGACGGAGTTCGAGAAGTGCATGACGCATTCGACGTCCATGCAGTGGATGAGACCAAACGTATGGCCCAGCTCGTGGAGCGCTTCCTTCTCGCACCGTTCGAGCAGGAGTCGGCGGTCCTCGGGCATCCCGTAGAAGCGTTGATCGAGGCGGTGGATCGAGATCACGGCCGCCGTGCCTCCCAATTGCGCTTCCCCGAAAACGAACGTGAGGATGGGAATGAACAAATCCACCTCGGTCACGCCGAGCACCTTCGCGGCCGGATTCCGATGCCCTCGAACCAATTGTGCGAGAAGCGCGGTCGAAGAGTATTGCCGACGCAGCGGGTGATAAGCGGCGTCCAGCTCGATGGGATGATTGCGAATCCGACAGACTACGGGCAGTGTCTCCGGCAGGACGAGCGCGAGGAAGTCAAGGACTTCTGCGTCGAGATTCCCGATCGGGACCAGCTCGATGAGCGCGCGCGACACGGTCGCTCTCCATGGGCACCCCACGTGGGGACCCCAACATCACGGCGACTCGGGTGTGAGGTGGTACTTCTTGATTTTGTTGTACAGCGTCACGCGATCGATGCCGAGCCAACGAGCCGCTCGCGAGATATTCCAGTTCGTCTCTCGAAGGACCTGCGCGATGTGCTGTCGCTCCACGTCGGCGAGCGTCTTGGCGGGAGCTGGCCCCCGCGCTTCGTTCACCAGCAAGGGCAGGTCTTCGGGGCGAATCTCCTGACCGCGGCAGACGAGTACGGCGCGCTCGATGGCGTTCTGTAATTCGCGGACATTTCCCGGCCAATCGTACTGCTGCAGCAGAGCCATCGCCGCGGACGAGAAGCCGAGGACCGGCTTGTTCATGCTCTGTGCGAACTTCTTGAGGAAGTGCTCAGCCAACAGGGGAATATCCTCCCGACGCTCCCGCAGCGGCGGGAGGGTGATGGAGAAGACGTTGATCCGATAGTAGAGATCTTCGCGGAACTTCCCCTCGGCGACCATCGCCTCGAGGTCCTTATTCGTCGCGACGATCAGACGGAAGTCCACAGGGATGGCAGTGTTCCCTCCCACCCGATAGATCGTCTTCTCTTCCAGAACGCGCAGCAGGTCCACTTGCGTTTTCACGCTGATATCGCCGATCTCATCCAGGAAGAGCGTTCCGCCATCGGCGAGCTCGAATTTCCCCTTGCGCCGGTAATGGGCGCCCGTGAACGCGCCCTTCTCGTGTCCGAACAGCTCGCTCTCGATGACCCCTTCGGCGAGGGCGCCACAGTTGACGATCACAATGGGCATGTACCGGCGGGGACTATTGGCATGGATGGCGCGCGCGACCAATTCCTTGCCCGTGCCGCTCTCGCCGCGGATGAGAACCGTCGTCTCCGAGGGGGCCACCAGCCGAATCTGCTCGAGCACGCGCTGGATCGCCGGACTTCGCCCGATGATCTCATGTACGAGCGTCATCTCATGAATTCGCTCGCGCAGCCGAACATTTTCGGCCACCAACTGCTTCCGCTCGACGGCATTGCGGATGATATGTTCCAACTGATCGGGATCGAAGGGCTTCACGATATAATCGTAGGCGCCTTGCTTCATCGCCTCCACCGCCGTCTCCACCGAGGCGTAGGCTGTCATGATGATGAGAGCGGCCTCGGGCGCGATCTCCCGAATGCGCCGTTGTAGTTGGAGGCCATCCATGCCGGGCATTTTGATATCCACGAGGAAGATGTCGTAGGTCGCTTCCGCGAGCTTCTGAAGCGCTTCCCTCCCCGACGCCGCGACGTCCACGGTATATCCCGATTCGCGGAACCAATTTCCCAAGGACTCTCGCACGATGGCTTCATCATCTACGATCAAGATCCGAATGGTCTTGGGCGATGGTGTCATGGCAAGCCCTCGTGCAGTGCTCCGGATTCTCGACCTCCTCTTTACCGCAACGGGGACCCTACGTGGGGACCCCGAGAGGAGAGGATTCAGCCTGTTCCTCCGCATCCGTGGGAGGGGAGAGGGGCAGATACACGGTGAAGGTCGTCCCCTGCCCGAGAGCGGATTGGACGTGAATCTCCCCCCCATGTCGGTGGAGGATGCTGAGCACGACCGAGAGGCCTAAGCCGAGGCTTCCTTCCCGCTCTTTCGTCGTGAAGAAAGGCTCGAAGATGCGGCGTTGCGTCTCCTCGTCCATGCCGATCCCATTGTCGCGGATCGTGATCTCGGCCTGTTGCCTCTCGGGGAGGAATCGCGAGACGATTTCGAGTCTCCCTTCCTCCGGCCGCACGGCTTCGCAGGCGTTGATGAGAAGCGCGATCAGAGCCTGCCGGATCTGCGCTCCATCGCAGACGATGGGAGGAAGGGAGGGATCGAGTCGGACATCCGCCTGAAGACCCATCAGCTCGATCTTATGCTGAATCAGGCGGAGAGATTGCCGAATGAGTTCGTTCACATCGTGCGGTTGGAGAGGTGCGCGAGAAGGGCGGACGACCTGCAGGAGGTTCTTCACGATCTCTCCGCAACGGGCCGATTCGCCGGCGATGAGCTCCAGGTATTGGCGGAGCGTCGCACGCTCCTCGGCGGAGAGTTCCTGATCGTCGAGCTTCTTTCGCACCAGCTTCGCCGTCGTGAGGATCCCGGCCAAGGGGTTATTGATCTCGTGAGCGACAATAGCGGCGAGTTTCCCGAGGGAGGCCATTCGCTCGGCGTGCATCATCTGCTCGTGCGCGCGCTGCAGCTCCGCTGTCTTTTGAGCGACGCGCTCCTCCAGCGTGCGCGCCCAGCGCGTCAGCTCCTCGTGGGCGCGCCGTAACTCCTCGGTCATGGCGTTGAAGGAAGCGGCCACCTCGCCCAGCTCGTCCCGCGAGATGAGCGGGATCTTATACGTGAGGTCCCCGGCGGCGACACGCCGAATCCCTCGCATCAGATGGGTGATGGGGGTGTGGATCATCATCAAGGTGGCGAGCATGACGACGAGGGTGACAAAGAAGAGGCTGGCGAGGAAGAGGAGCAGAAGCTGACGCCGTCCTTTCGCGATCGCCGCATCCACGGGAGCGAGCGAGAGCGTCACATCCAGGACACCCAGCACCGATTGGGTCGGCGAATGAGCGTGACAGGAGGCCTGAGAGCAACTGGGCTCGTTCTCAATCGGATTGATGAGCCCGAGGATGCGCTCCCCCTGAGGACCCACGTAGATGCGAACGCGATCCGGACGATCCAGCCGAGCAAGCGGCTGCTCCTGGGCATGACAGGCATAGCACGCCTCGGCCCGTTTATCCACGAATGTGTTCATCTCGCGCGTATGTGTGGAGAAGCTGATCCGACCCTCTTTGTCGAAGATGCGGACCTTGTGGATGCCGGGCTGCGCGCCGATGGTTTGAAGCGTATGGTAGATCTCGTCGCGGTGGTTCCGGAGCATGCTGTAGCGGAGCCCTCGCTTGATGAGGTCGCTCGTCCGATCGGCGCTGGCGAGGGTCATCTGTTCCAGATCGCGTTGGTGCAGGTGCAGGGTCTGATAGCCGAGAAGGGAGAAGACCATCGCCGAGCTGACCAGGAGCCAGAAGGCCAGCTTCGCGCTCACACTCGATCGCCATTTCTGCATGCGCCTCGCGTATCGTCCCCTTGTCATGGCCGATGGCAGGCTGTGCACTCCTCGCTCACACTGAACGCCTTCTGTCCATCGTGGCACTGTCTGCAGGAGTGCGGATCATGCCAATTCCGGGGCGGGGAAGCGAGCTCCTGAGATTTCAGGATCCGAAACAGCTCGCGATGGCAAATGGTGCAGTCCGGTCGTTCCCAGTTCAGATGCGAGGCATGTCGGAACGTGACCGGTCCGGGACTCGCTGCGCCCTGCGGGAACACGATGTCTGGCGGGATCGCCAGGCGCTCCCGCCCTTCCGCGATGTCCGGCTCTTTCTCCTCTTGGAGAGAAGCGCTCGGGCTCGCAGCGCGCTCCCGCACGCCCCATGCCGCCAGTCCGATAGCGCTCGCCAAGATGGTCCCCCCCAGGATCAGCACAAGCGGTGTCGTGCCGATCCACGGCCTTCGGAGAACGACAACAGCCGGTGGTTCCGCCTCCGGCATGAGCGCGCGCTCTCGCTCCGGAAAGACAGGAAGATATTTCACCGCTAATCCAAAGAGGGCGAATCCCACGGCGACGATCATGAACGTCACCGAGAGCTCGGTCCAACTCGGGAAGTACGAGGTCCCGGAAGAAGCCTCCATCCCCGTGATACTCACGTTCAAGCGATTCATGATGAAACCGAGGACGACCCATGTCGCCGAGACGAAGAGGCCGAAATGGTCCGTCCGAATACGATGAATGCTCAGCAACAGAAGGGGGCCGATCACGCCCAGGAGCATTTCGGCCAGAAACATTCGCCCTTCATAGGTCGGTTCGAAAACGCGGCTCATGACGCCCCGCCCCACCAGGTCTTGAATCTTCAACGCCAGGTACACCGCTAGGACGACGACGATCACTTTCCCCAGATCGGCGAGCAGATCCAGCTCCAATCGCTTTCGGAAAGCTCGATAGCTGAGGAAGGATTCGAAGATGGTCATCGCGCATCCGAGCGCGATCGCTGAGATGAAGAAGAAGACGGGCAGCAGGGGAGAGTACCACAACGGATGCAGCTTCTCCGGGACGATCAGATAAAGCGATCCGAGCGAGGATTGATGGAGCGTCGAGAGAATGACGCCGAGGATGACCAGGGGAACAGTCAGCGCATGAAGCACTCGAAGGGGTCTCTCCAAGCGCAGCCGCTCGAAGATCACGGGGCTGAACTCCAGCGCGAGCACTGTCGTGTAGAGCATGACGCACCATGCGACTTCGAACATCACCGAGTGCGGGTTCCACATGACCAGAGGGTGCCAGATGCGGTAGGGACGCCCCAAGTCGAAGAGCAGCGCCACGATGACGAGCACATATCCGAGGAAGGCGGTGAGGATCGTCGGCCGAATGATCGGTCGGAATCGCTCGATGTTGAAGATGTAGACGACGGCGCTGAGGGTAAACCCTCCCGCAGCCAGAGCGACACCGCAGAGCACATCGAATCCGACCCAAAGGCCCCAGGGGAAGGCATCGCTCAACGCCGTGCTGGCCCCCAGACCTCGGCTGAAGCGAATGACCGTGCTATAGAGACCGAGTCCCAGGAAGATTACAAAGACGATTTGCCAAAAACTCGGTCGGCTCCATCGCCGTCCCATGATCTCTGCTCCGGCCTCCTCTCTCACAAGGACTCGCCGCAAGTGAACACATTTCGCTCACGGCGCATCGGGGGACCGAGACTCCGGGGGTGAGGCCCTGTGATAGGGAAGATCGTGCGCGGATGCCTCGCTGATGGTGCGCTCCTCTCGTTCCCGGAGTTGGACCTCCCGGCGTCGGTTGGTGATCCACCATATCCCTCCCAGGAGAATGCTGCCGACAAGGACAAAACTGGGGATCTTCTGCAGAACCTGCCACGTGAGCAACGGCAGCGGTTCCCGGAGCAGGTCTGTTCGATAACCCAGACGCTCGAAGGGGACATCCGAGAGCAGCAGCACGGATGTTCCCCCCACCTCTTCCAGGCCGTAGATCTTCGGCACGTATTTCTGCGGATGCGCGCGGATTCGCGCGCGCGCCTCTTCGATGAGCTCCTGACGATCCCCGAACGTTGTCGCCCCTGTCGGACAGACCTCCGCACAGGCCGTTGGTTTCCCTGCCGCGATGCGATCCGCGCAGAGGTCGCACTTCCGAACGCGGGGGAGGGGCTTCGTCCATTCGTACTTCGGGATGCCGAATGGGCAGGCGAGCATACAGTACCGGCATCCGATGCACCGCTCCTCGTGGTAGATCACCGGACCGGCCGCCGTCTTTTCCAGAGCGGCCACCGGACAGACGGAAACGCACGTCGGCACCTCGCAGTGCATGCAGAGCTGGCGGACGAAACGCCCGCCGCGCTTCTTCACAACCGTATAGGTTCGATCTGAGAGGTGATCGTCCAGAAAGTGCGCCGCTGTTTGGGGAAGCCGCTGGCGCTCCTTGCACGCGGAGTAGCACGCGCCGCATCCGATGCACAAAGCCACGTCCACGAGCAGACCCTTCCGACGGCCCATACACATCTTCCTCCGCCCCTCAGGGGATGCAAATTCCATTCCGCGCGCGCCATCCTCTCCCCTCTTCCTGTGGATGTGCTGGATCTCTTCTGCCTTAAGGACTTACCTGCGCCGGGTTTCATAGGCCTCCCTTCGCGCGTGGTCAGGAAGTGGGGTAAATCCCCCACCGCAGTCCCCTCCCGCTGTCGCGCAGAGCAGGCATCCCACATGGGGACCCCGATCACTCCCCCACCGGACGCGGACTCCGCAAGAATGTTCGAGCGAATTCCGTCCAACTCTCTTCGTCCACCAGCTCCAGGACGCCTTCTGTCCACCGCCCTCCGTCCGGCACGACGTGCCCCAACGCTGTTTGAGAGAGTGGTCTCAGGCTCAGAAACTCTTTGAAGCGCTCGATCTCTGCGCGCAGCCACGCCTCTGCGTCTTCTGCTACGAACAAGCGCCGCACGTGCGCCGCCAGATTTTTCGGCCTCACGATGCAGACCCATCCTTCTTCATAGGGATCGCTTCTTCCCGTCTCGGGATAACGGGCGAGCTGAGTATTGACGGCTTCGACGACTCCATCCACGGGAGCGCGGATGACAGCGTGCCGACCATCCTGGAAGAGGACACAGAGGGGATCGCCGCGCCGGACGAAGGTGCCGATGTCCGGCAGTTGGACAGCACTGATGCGGCCGATCGCGCGGCGCACGAACTCATCCATGCCAATGACGGTACGCCCGCTGGGCTCCAGCCGAACCCATGTGTGCCCCTCGTCCAAGAAGAGACCGGCTGGGATAGATGCGGTCTCAACGGCCGGCATTGAGAAAAGGCCGAGAGGCCGCAGAGTTCGTCCCAGAGGCCGCTCGTGTCGGGCCTCAGCCCATTGCACGAGAGAATCCATCAGAATGAACCCGACAATCGTAAGAATCACAAAGAGTGCGACCATGGCTCACCTCCGTGTTGAGAGCGCTCGCGAAGACGCCCGTGGGGTGCGTCTCCGCGGCCACATGAGGAACGAAGCGAGAAGGTTCGCCCACAGCGCGGGACCCAGGACCTCAATCAATGCTCCCGGCAGCGGACGAGCCATGGCGCCGCGTTCCTCCGAAATATCGAGGGAATCCATCAGGGGCATACCCCCATCTTGAAGCGTGAGATCAGTGGACTTCTCCGAAGGAGCATGCACGGGACCAAGGGCAGCGTGAATCTCCTCGTGCAGACGTTGGATCTCTTGCTCGTACCATCGAATCGCGCGCTCCCCGAACAGAAGATGCTTCGACGGCTCCGGCCACCGCTCCGGACGGAGAATCAACACCCATCCCTCTCCGTATGGATCCTGATTGAGGAGAGAAGGCTGCACACGAAGCTTCTCGTTGAGGCATTGGACGACTCCCGTCATAGGAGCGAACAGGGGTGTTTCTCCCATTTGATGTACCACGATGACGCAGGGACGTCCCGCTCTCACTCGCGTTCCCACGTTCGGAAGGCGAACCAGATAGATCCTCCCCAAGAGCTTTTGTCCGAAGTCGTCCAACCCGATTCGGGCACTCTCCGGTCGTTCGATTCGCACCCACATGTGGGCCGGGTGATAGAAGGCAGCATTCGCCAGGCGAAAGGTCTCCCAACTCGTCGGAGAATCGGCGAGCTCTTCTCTCGCACACAGAGGACAGAACCTGAGCCCTTGCAGCTTCGATCCTCTCTTGAACATCGGCCTCGTGCCGGAGAGGACGTGGATCCCTCGGGATGCTGGATCTTCCTCACCGGTATGTCCTCGGATCGCTCGATCGAAGGGGCAAGCTTCGCACTGATAGTGGCGATCGCAGAGCTTGTAGTCCACAACTCCGGCCCACATCCATACGCATGGGAGTGGGGAAAGACTCGACGCCTTCTCCGGAGACTCACCGGAGGTCACGGTGGAGAGGGTTCGTTCCCTGATGTCACAGTGCTCGACTCTCATGGCACCCCTCGACCGTCGAATTTATAGGCAACTGGCGTACCCTGAGGCGCCAGTTGAGGAAGCGTTTGTTCAAGAAGGAGATGCGAAGCAGAGGATGCGCCACGGGATATTCGGCGGGGGGGAGTTGTTGAATTCTTCACCACGAGGACATGCCAATCTGTGATAACCGGTGGGATCATGCGAAGTTAAGAGTGTTGAGAAGGTCAACAAGGCTGTTGAGATCTTCAACAGGCGAAGTCGTTCCGCTTGCTTTAACCCATTGGAAATCAGGCCAGTATCCTTTGGCATTCTGCTTGCAAGGGAGCAAAAGCGGAGCGTGCGAATTCTTGAAAAGGAGGAGAGCCATGGCCGAGAAGCTCACGCGAAAAGAATTCCTCATCCTGACGACCAAGTGTGCCGCATGCGCGACGGTGGGGGTGGCTGGGGTGAGCCTTATTGGAAGGGAGGGGGAGGCTCGCGATGATCTCCCCCCTTGGCCCTGGCCATATAAGAAGCTCGATCCGGAGTACGTGCGCAAGCTCGGGCACGAGGGGTATTGGGAGAAGGGATATGGGTGCTCCTACGGAGCCTTTCGCGCGATCATCCTTCCGTTGCGCGAGGCGGTCGGATATCCGTACACCTTGATCCCGCCCGAGATGATGATCTGGGGGCATGGGGGCGTCGTCGGGTGGGGGGGAACGTGTGGAGCGCTCTTGGGCGCGTGCGCGGCCATCCATCTGGTATGCGACAAGCCGACGGCGGACAAACTCATTCACGAATTGCAGGGATGGTATACGCAGACACTCTTGCCGACGGACATCAGCAACCACTATGCCGAGACCGGACAATTCTTCGTCCAGAAGTACACGAAGCCCCTTCCGCAGAACAAGGCGGGCTCACCGTTGTGCCACATCTCGGTGACGTTGTGGTGCGAGCACTCGGGCTTTGGCGCGTCCTCGCTGGAGCGCAAAGAGCGGTGTGGGAGACTGACGGGCGACGTGGCCGCTCGCGCGGTTGAGCTCCTCAACCAATGGGCCGATGGCCAGTTCCAGGGGATTTATATCCCGCCGGAATCTGTGACGACGTGCCTCCGCTGTCACGGGGACAAAATGATGGACGATGTGAAGGCGAAGATGGACTGCGCACAGTGCCACAAGTTGGGATGGTCGCATCCGTGATTTTCCGAAGAGTGGGAATCGGGCGTGCCATCGGCAGTGAGAGCGACATCCCATGATGTCTATCCTCTCACCGAGGCGAAGCGTGTCCGAGACGTTTCGTCGGGGACCCGTCCGCGAAGGCTCACGAAGCGTCGCGGGCTGAAGGGGCTCCCTCGGTGAGAGGGACGTCCTCGAGGAATTCGAGACGCATCTCTTTGATGCGTCGAAGCAGAAGGTCGCGCACCTGAGCACCGCACGAGGCCACAAGGGCTTGGTGGGCGATCTCGCAGAGGGGAGTCAGCTCGCACTGTCGGACGAGGTCCTTGATGAGAGGGATCGCGCGGGGACGCATGCTCAGGATGCGCGCTCCCAGACCAAGGAGCAGAAGCGCGTGAAGGGGATGCGCCGCCATCTCCCCACAGACTTCGAGGGCGAGGCCCGCGCGTTCGGCCGCGCGAATCGCGCTGTGGAGGGCGCGCAAGACTGCCGGATGTAGAGGATCGTAGAGGTGCGCGACGCGATCGTTGTCCCGATCCACCGCCAGGATATACTGGATGAGGTCATTGGTCCCCAGGCTGAGGAAATCCGCGACGGAGGCTAACTCCTCGGCGAGCCACACGGCGGCAGGCGTCTCAATCATGACGCCCACGGGGATGCGATCGGGAATCGGGAATCCCTCCTCGCGCAGTTCGCGGCAGATGGCGTCGAGGTGCCGTCGGACGTCGTGCACTTGCTCGAGACTTGTGATCATGGGCAGCACGATGCGGAGATTCCCGAAGGCCGCGGCTCGCGCGATGGCGCGCAGTTGCGTTCTGAGCACTTCCGGCACACGAAGCGAGAAGCGAATGGCTCGAAGTCCGAGCGCCGGATTGCGTTCGGGGATCCAAGGTTCCGCCGCATCCTCGCTTCGCACCGTCAGACGCTGATCCCGAAATGTGGGGAGGGCACCGAGAGCGGCCATCTGGTTCTCATCCCAGTCCACGGTGCGGATGACCGCTCCTTCACTGCCGGCCGCTTCCGCGATCTGACGGTACGCGTCCACCTGGACCTCTTCTGACGGCAGATCCGGCGCCGATTGCAAGAAGAGGAACTCCGTGCGGAAGAGGCCGATGCCGCAGGCACCGAACCGCCGGACGTCTTCCAACTCCGAGAGCCGTTCGACATTGGCGCGGAGAGTGATCGAGACGCCGTCGCGAGTGATCGCCGGGAGGGGGGCGCGCTCTTGCCAGAGGCTCCATCGGCGTTCGCGCGCCTTCTGTCGCTCCTCGTACTCCCGAATCAGCTCCGGCGAGGGGTGGACGAAGACGGATCCGTGGGTTCCGTCCACGAGGACCAGCGCGTGATCCTCGATGTGGGAGAGCACGCCGTGGATACCGGATACAGCCGGAATTCCCAAACCGCGCGCGAGAATGGCCACGTGCGACGTCCATCCTCCGGTGCCGATGACCAGACCCGCGATACGCTGCGGATCGAGTTCCCCGAGAAGGCTCGGCGGTAGCGTTTCGCCCACCAGGACAGCTCTTTCCGGGAGCATCCGCATGGGGCGGTCTCCGGAAAGGATCATCAGCAGCCGATGAGCCACGTCTTCAATATCGCTGCCGCGCTCGCGCAGGTAGGCGTCGGTGATCTCCGCATAGATGGCCAAGATGCGATCGGTGACCAGCTTCACCGCCCATTCGGCGTTGACCCCGGAGGTGCGGATGAGGGTCTCGATCTCGCTGAGGATCCCGGCGTCCTCCAGCATGAGTCGGTGGGCCTCCAAAATATACGCATGCTCCTTGCCCAGGGCGTGTTCCATGCGCTCTCGCAGGACGCGGAGCTGCTCGCGCGCGATGCGCACAGCGTTCCGAAAGCGCCCGATCTCGGATTCGATCTCCTGAGGGGCGAGCTGTCTTCGGAAGACCACCTGCCCGCGCCGCGGCACAAGCACCGCCGGCCCCCACCCGATTCCCGGAGAGATACCGAATCCGCGAAACATGAGCGCTGCGCTCATCCCCCTCCTCACCTCGGACACCCCCGTGGGGATCCCGGGTCACGGTGTCGCTCCTTCTCCATCCTCTTCGCCGAATTTCGATTCGATCACTCGGCAGACCGCTTCGATCGCTTCCCTCTCGTCATCCCCCGACGCCGTGACATCCAAGTACGTCCCGGCCGACGCTGCCAAGAGCAGGACGCCGAGGATGCTTTTGGCATCGGCCGTCTGCCCATTATCGGAGCGGGAGAGTGTGATGCGGCTTTGGAAGCGAGCGGCGACCTGCACAAGCTGAGCGGCCGCCCGCGCATGCAACCCCAGGCGATTGGTCACCTGCACGATCCGTCGTTGCATCGTCGGCTATCGCTTCGCCGGCGTGAGAATCTCGCTGGCCAGATAGATGTCCTTCTGTCCTTGCTCTTTGACCTTCCGCGCGACCGTGAGCAGATCATCGTTCGGATCGTGGTTGGCGAGTTTGAGGATCATAGGGAGATTGACGCCGGTGACGATCTCCACCGGAGCGGCGCCCAGGAAGGTCGCGGCGATATTGGTGGGCGTCCCTCCGAACATATCCGTCAGCAGCAGCACGCCGTGGCCCGCGTTGACCCGTTCGATTGCCTGACGGACCATCTCGCGGGCAACCTCCACATCATCGTGCCAACCGATGGAGACGGCCGTGATGTGGCTGATCTCGCCGACGATCATCTCGGCGGCGTTCACCAACTCCGTGGCCAATTGCCCATGCGTGATGACGACTCCGCCAATCCGTCCCATCCCTGCCCCCTTTCCCGCGTCGGAGAGGCAACACGCCGTCCGCTGCCCTCGACGGTCGCGCTCTCCGCCTGTGGTGACGCACGCGCTCTTCGCGCTCTCTTATTGTACACCAGGACGTCGGTCCTCGTCTGCACCGAAGGGCGCACACCTCTCAGACCTTCTCGACGTCGCGGTGAGTGACGCGAAGCGTATATCCGTCGCGCCGAAGGGTACGCGCCAGCTCTTCGGCGATCATCACCGAACGATGTCTTCCCCCCGTGCACCCGATCCCAATCGTCACATAACTGCGCCCTTCGCGCCGATAGCGCGGCAGGAGAAACCGGAGGAGATTCTCCAAATGGGCGATCGTCTCCATCGTGTCCGGTTGCGCGCGCAGAAACTCGATGACCTGAGGATCGCGACCGGTCCTGTCGCGCAGCTCAGGTACGAAATGCGGATTCGGCAGGAAACGGACATCGAAGAGGAGATCCACCCCCGGAGGGACGCCGTGCTTGAATCCGAAGCTGAGGAGCGTGACCGTCATGTCTACGAGGGCGTCGTCCGCCCCGAAGCGTTCGATCACGTAGCGGCGGAGCGTGTGCACCGTGTGCTCGGACGTGTCAATGATGAGATCGGCGCGGGCGCGGATCTCCCCAAGCAGCTCCCGCTCGCGAGCGATGGCCGTCGGGAGGTCCGTCTCGGCATCGGCCAGGGGATGGGGGCGACGCGTCTCGGAGAAGCGGCGAAGCAGGACCTCGGAGCTCGCCTCGAAAAAAACGATCTTCACGTTCGTTCCTCGCCGCCGCAACTCGTCGTAGAGGCCGGGGAAATCCGGCAGGAACTGACGCTCGCGGATATCGATGACGATAACGGCGCGCTTGAGTGTCTCCAACGATCGCTCGCACAGCTCGACGAAGGGAGGGATCAGGTGGATCGGCAAATTGTCCACGCAGAAATAGCCGAGGTCCTCGAAGGCCTTGACGGCCGAGGTCTTCCCCGAGCCGCTCAGGCCCGTGAGGATGAGGATTTGAGGAGATGGAGAAGCCATACTCGGATTCGACTCGCTCTCCTCGGGGTTCGGTCGCGTCTCACGCGCTCCCCCTCTGCTCGACGATCCGCATACGTCCCGTTCGCACATACGACGCGAATCCCGCGCGCGCCAGCTCGAGCGTCGGAATGCGCGGCGAACGGATCGCTCACGTCATCCCTCCGGCTCCCACGAGCACCCGGAGGGCGAGACCCGACCGGGGCGATGGTGCTCTTCGGCGCGAGGGTCGAGGTCGTCTCGCGCTCACGGTTCGATCAATCCCAGGTGGCCGTCGTTCCGCTTGTACAGGACGGCCACGCGCTCAGTCTCCGAATTCCGGAAGACGAGGAAATGGTCGCTCGATTTCAGGAGAAGGTCAGCCGCCTCGTCCGGCGTCAGGGGCTTCACCGAATATCGCGGCGTTCGAATGATACGCACCTCGGGCGCCGGGGACTCCGCGGGCAACGTCTTCACCAGCTTGCGCGTCATCCGCCGGCGTGCCGCAAATTTCTCCTTCTGCTTGAGCGTCTGCCGAAGGAGGCGATCTATGGCTTCGGTGACGGAGCTGTAGAGGTCGTCCGCCTCAGCTGTCCCCGTGAACTGGCGATCTCGCCATATGACCAGAACTTCTGTCAGGAAGCGATGCTTCTCCGCCCCGAGGATGACGTGCACCTTGGCGGCGTCGTCGAGGACGCGGCTGAGTTTCTCCAGCGCCCGCCGAAGGCGCTTCTCGATCGTGGGCGTCAGCTCCACATTTCGCGTCGTGAGTTCCAGGTTCATCTCTTCCTCCCGGTTAAGAGCAGCGAGCGATCTCGCGAGCTGGGGATCCCCAGTTGCTTTCGATACTTCGTCACCGTGCGGCGCGAGAGCCGGATCCCTTCGCGTTCCAAGAGGCGCACCACATCATCGTCGGTCAGCGGCGCTCGGGGATCTTCCTGCTCGATGAGTTTTTGAAGACGCAGCTTGAGGACGCGCGTGGAGATCTGCTCACCGTTTTCCTTCCTCACACCTTCGGTGAAGAAGCGACGCAGCTCGATGAGACCTTGGGGAGTATCAATGTACTTGTTGCTCACGATGCGACTGACGGTCGAGAGCGACAGACCGAGCTCGGCCGCGATGTCCTTCAGCAGCATGGGCTTCAGGTGCTCGGGCCCGTAGTCGAGGAAGTCGCGCTGTCGTCGGATGATGGCCTCGCAGACGCGATAGATCGCCCGGCGCCGATGCTCGATGTTCCTCAACAGTTCGACGGCCGAACGGAATCGCTCGCGCACGAAATCCCGCACTTCTTTCGAGAGAGTCGTGTTCTGGAGCAAGCGCCGATAGTACGGGGCGATCCGAAGCGACGGCATATCCTCATCATGGAAGACGATGACGTAGCGATTCTCGACCTTCACAATGCTCGCCTCGGGCAGGATGTACGCCGGAGGCGCGGCGCCGAGATTCCGCCCCGGACGCGGATCCAGCTGTCGGATCAGCTCCAGTTCTTCCCGCACCGTCTCCAGAGGGAGGCCGAGACGCTCGGCCAACTCCGGGAGCCGATGCGGATGGAGCTCCCACAGGTGATCGCGCACAAGCCGTGCCGCCAGCCGATCCTCCCACCCCCGAGCGCGGAGTTGCAGCAGCAAGCATTCCCGGAGGTCGCGGGCGCCAATGCCCGGAGGATCCAAGCTCTGCACCAGCGCGAGCGCTCGCTCGACGACATCGTCGGACCATCCCCCCAAAGCTTGAATCTCCTCAAGCGTCGCCTCCAAATATCCATCACTGTTGAGGCACCCAATGATCGCTTCCGCCGCCTGCCGCACTTCCTCTTCGTGCGGGGGCATCAGACGGAGTTGTTCCATCAGGGCCTCGTAGAGTGAGGGACGGCTCGGTGTCAGCTTCTCCAACAGCGACGCCTCTTCCTCAGGAGGAGGCTCGGCCCACGTCGTGCGGGGTGCCGGATCGAGATAGTTCTGGAAGAAATCCTCGAAGTCCACTTCCTCGAAGGGATCTTTGGGCGTCGGCGTGACCTCGGCCGATTCAGAGGGCGATCTCCGAACCTCGCGGTATTCCTCGCGCTCCGTCGTAAGCAGCGCGGCCTCCACCGAAGGGCTCTCCTCAACGACCTCCTCCAACACTGGGTTCTCGCGCAACTCTTGCCGGATGACGGTGAGGAGCTCCAGCTTGGTCATGGCCAGAAGGTCAATGCGCTGCTTCAATTGTGGCGTCAGCGCCAGACGTTGCGTCAATCCCGGTGCGACCTTAAGCGCTGGCATAGCTCAGAGCCTGAAGTGCTCGCCCAGATAGATGCGTCGGACCTCCGGATCCTCCAGGAGAGCTTCCGGTGTGCCCGCGCGAAAGATGCGCCCCTCGCTGAGAATGTAGGCTCGATCCGTGATCCGCAGCATCTCCCGCACGTTGTGGTCGGTGATGAGAATCCCGATCCCGCGCTCTCGCAACCGCAGGATAATGCGCTGCATGTCGAAGACGGCGATCGGATCAATGCCCGTCAGGGGCTCATCCAGGAGCAGGAATCGGGGATCCATGACGAGAGCGCGCGCGATCTCCGTCCGTCGGCGTTCTCCGCCTGAGAGAGCGTAGCCCTGAAGGTGACGGACCGCTGTCAATCCCAATTCCTCGAGGACCGCTTCGAGCCGGCGCCGGCACTCGGCGCGGCTCACCTTCTGCCGTTCCAGAACGGCGAGGATGTTCTCCTCCACGGTCAGGCGACGGAAGATCGAAGGCTCTTGCGGCAGATAGACCAAGCCCCGTCGAGCTCGGAGGTACATCGGCACGGACGTGATCTCGCATCCGTCCAGGAAAACGGCCCCGCGATCAGGCCTCTCAATCCCGACGATCAGGTGGAAGGTCGTCGTCTTTCCGGCTCCGTTGGGACCGAGCAATCCCACGATCTCGCCGGGATGGACGTCCACGGAGACATCCCTGAGGACGCAGCGTCCTCGATAGTACTTCGTCAGTCCGAGGGCACGTAAGAGCGTCCTCTCCGCAGGTGGCTGAGTCGAGGGCGCCACCGTTTCTTGATCGAGTGCCGTCGCCTTCGCGTCTGTGACCAGAGCACTCACGGTTTTCCTCTCGGAATGAGTCTCACGGTTCTCACCCGGCGCGCCCCTTCACCATCCTCGATCAAGACTTTATCACCCCCGCCGAGGAAAGTCAATCGAGCTCCCTGTTGGAGTATGCGGTGCCGATCATCCTCCACGCGCGCAGGAGTTCCTTCCAGGACAAGGGTCTCCCCGCGAGCTTCGTACATCGCGCGCTCGGCGTACGCGCGGCGCTCAGCCTCGGTGAGGACGACATGCCGCTCGGCGAGGGCCCGCTCGATCTCCGCGGTATCCGGTTTCATGACGACCGCGAGCGACTCCGCCGTGAGGCGCTGCGAGCCCCGGTGAAGGCTCACTCCTCCCTCGTAGAGGAGCGTTCGCTCCGTCTCGCGGTATGTCAGACGCGCAGCGGAGACGAGAACGGGGATGGGGTCGTCCGACGTCATCTCGGCGCGGCGCGCGCGGAAGAGAGCCGAGTGCACGTGTCCGCGAGCGATGAGCAGGCGCTCCCCTTCGCGCAGTTCCAGTTCCTCAGCCGTGAGGTACATCTCCTGCTGCCACGCGCGCACCGCACCCGTGTAGCGCGCCCATCGCGCGCGATGATCGACCTCCAGGCGGTCGGCGGCGATGAAAATGGGAGCGTCGCGCTCTGAAAATGGGAGAGGACGAGCGTTCTCCGGGTGCGGGATGTACATCGTCACCACTCGCCCGCGCGCCGAGCTCCGTTCCTCCCGAGGATTCACATCCAGCTCCGTGGCGCGCGTTCGTCCGCGCGCATCCCACACAGTGGGATCCCCCCCCCGCAAGCGAATCCATCCGGATTCTGCCTCGTAGATCGCGTGCTCACTCTGCGCGCGCCGATCCCCTTCCCAATAGCGGACCTGGCCCGAGTGGATGAGGTGGGTGATCTTCTGCGTTTCGGGATCGAACCGGACAAGGAGCGCAGCGCTCTGCAGGACGCGCTTCGTTCCCTCCCGCGGTTCGATCTCCACGCGGACATCGCCCTCGGCGCGGCCCCGCGTCACTCGAGAGCGCTCGGCTTCCAGTTCCAGCTCAGCCTCTCGGGCGGAGATCGTCTTTTTCTCCGCCGGTGGTGTCGAGCGAGTGGGGAGCAGCTCCAGGTGGACATCGCCCGAGGCGCGAACCCGATGGGGCGCTCCCGTCTCCTCTCGGAAGAGCACCTCCACGCGGTGCGCCTGCACGCGCGTCTCGTCGGAAGCGGAATCGCTCGATCTTCGCAGGGCGACGCTCACGCGTTCCCCATCGGCCCATGCGGATCGCGGGACGATCTCTCCGCCGCGCGCGGAGAAGGTGAGCTCCACGCGAGGGCTGTGCAGGTGCTGTTCTCCCGTTCGAGAGTGCCATCGCGCGAAGACCGATCCGAGCGCGAGAGCGCGGGCCGGATCCTGTCGCTCGGTGAGAAAGAGCAAGAGGCGCTCGCTTGTGATCTCACCTGTGGTCATCGCGGTGCGGGAGTGGAGGCGAACGCCGCCCTCGGCCACGAGCTCTCGGATGCGGTGCGCGCGATCGAGGCGACCCTCGAGCCGATCAGCGCGCAGATCTTCGGCGCCCCGCCGAATCCTCACATCCCCGACAAGCTGAACCGCGAGCATCGCCCTCTCAAAAAAGGCCGCCTCCGCGTGAGCCGTCCACGGGAGCCTCGGCTCGGTGGCGGACTCCTTCGGAGCGAATCTCAGACGGACAGTGCGCAGAAGAACAAACGGGTGCTGCTCCCCTTGAAATCGAACCTCGGCGCTTTGGCTCTCCCCCCACGCGTTCGGATGTTCGAAAGCCACCGGACGCTCCGTGCGCACGACCTCCGTCGCGCGATCGTAGTGCAGCTCGTCGGTCCGGAGGCGAACGCCTTCGCGCGTCCAGGCGACGACATCTCGTGCGAAGATGACGAGACCGGAGGCGGGATAGGAGACCGCGTGGCGAGCCGTGATCCGAGCGCGCTCGGTCCCATCCGGCGCGTAAAGCGTCAGGCTCACGCCGCTCAGTTGGTGGTGCCCGTCATCATAGACCTCATCGCGGGCCGCCGTGAGAAGGAACACTGGGCGATTCCCCTGCGTGTGAAGATGGTGAATGTTCTCGCTCACTGACACCAGACGTGCGTCCAGACGCGCTCCCGTCGCCTCGCGGGTCCGATGGCGAAGGAGGCTGGAGTGCTGGCGGTAGGAGACGGCCATCAAGGCGCCCATGGCGACAAAGAGCACGGCGGCCAGGGTGCGCAGCAGCGGGAGCCATCGGGGCTCACGTCCTTTCATGGCGCCCTCCGCCACGGGGTCTCCCCAGGCTCCTCGATCAGGTCTTCGATCACAAGGTGAATCTGGAGCAGTCCGTTGTCGAACGATTCCCCGATGCTCGCGGCGAGGTGAAGACGAGGCCCACGAGCGCGCGCCGCGAACTCGGGCGCGCCGTTCCACCAAAAGGCGTCCAGTCTTTTCTCCCCGTGCCGAAGACGCAGCTTGAGATGGCGTTCCTTCAGCACGCGAGGCTCGCCCTCCACGCAGACATCGGTGAAGAGGAAGATCGGGCGCGGGTTTCCGATGCCGCAGGGTTCAAGACGCTGAAGCTGTTGCCACAGCTCAAAGGTCACATCCGAGATCGCGAGGTGGTCATCGAAGGCCGAGGTGGGGACGAGGTCTTCCGGAGCGAGCGCGCGGTCGGCTTCGGCTGCGATCCGCCGCCGGAACTCCTCGAGGCGATCGCGTCGGAGGACAAGCCCGGCGGCCTGCGCATGGCCGCCATAGCGCTCGAAGAGATCCGCGCATGTCTCCAAGCTGCGCAGCAGATGGAAGGCCGGGATGCTCCGTCCCGATCCATACGCCCATTCTCCGTCGAGGGCGAGAACGATCGCCGGGCGCGCATACCGCTCCACGATCTTGGACGCCACCAGGCCGATGACGCCGCGATGCCATCCCTCGCGAGCGAGCACCAAGAGTTTCTGCTCGCGCCAGGAGGGATCTTCGGCGAGCATCCTCTCGATCTGAGCGAGTATCGTGTGCTCCTCGCGTTGGCGGTGGGCATTCTGCTCCGTGAGCTGAGCGGCCAACTGACGCGCGCGCGTGGCGTCCTCGGTCTCCAAGAGTTCAATCGCGGGTCGAGCTGTGCTCAGCCGACCAGCAGCGTTTAAGCGGGGCGCGAGACGAAAGGCGACATCCCGACCCGTCACCGGACGATCGGGAGCGAGGCCGGCAACCTCGGCGAGCGCGCGAAGGCCAATGTGTTCGGGGGCCCACAGGCGCTCCAATCCCAAGCGCGCGATCACGCGATTCTCTCCCGTCAGAGGCGCCAGGTCCGCGATCGTTCCGAGGGCCGCCAGTGGAAGGAGCGAGGCGAGTTCCGAGCGGCGACCGCGGCGCAGGAGCAAGGCCTGCGCGAGCTTCAGCGCGACGCCCACGCCCGCGAGATTCTTCTCGGGATAGGCACAATCGGGACGCTTCGGATTCACCACGGCGAGAGCAGGGGGAAGCTCGGCTTCGGGAAGATGGTGATCGGTCACAATCGTCTCCATTCCGAGCGCCTTCGCGCGCTCGACGACCTCATGGGCGCGGATCCCACAGTCCACGCTGATGAGCACGCGCCCGCCCTCGGCGGCTAAGGCCTCAATGGCTTCGACGTGCATCCCATAGCCGTCGCGCAGGCGCTCGGGGACATAGAACGAGACGGAAGCGCCAAGCTGCCGAAGCACCTTCCGAAGCAGGACGAGGCTGGTCACCCCATCTACGTCATAATCGCCGTAGAGGACGATCGGTTCCCGTCGCGCGATGGCGCGTTCGATGCGCTCCACCGCTTCGGGCATTCCCGCCAGGCGATACGGGTCGTGTAAGTCCTCAAGGCGTGGGGTGAGAAACCGACGCGCCTCATCCGGTGTGGTCACACCGCGCGCGCTGAGCAGGCGCGCCATCGTTCGGGAGAGGCCGAGTTCCCGCTGCAAGACATCCACCACATCCTCAGCGGATGTTCGCCTGACCCACCGGTAGCCCATCGCTCGCCTCACCGTCGGCACATCACCGGACACACGGAGTCATTGTACAGCACCTCTTCGCCTCAGGAGAAGATGAACTGAAGAGAGGAACGCGCAGCCGTGGCCTCATCGGCTGGCGCGGGCGCGCGTCGGGACGTACGGTTGGTTCCGGTAATGGCGCGCCATCTCCTGAGCTCCGTTGTAGTCGTCCTTGGTCTCCATCGCTTTCTCGTATTCCGCGATGGCGCGCTCGCGCTCGCCGAGCGCATCATAGCAGTTCCCGCGGTAGATGTAGCTCCAGACGACCACCCATGACGGCTGCTTGTCGCCGTTGAGGGCGTCGGTGAAGGCATCCAGGGCCCGCTGGAAGTTCCGCTGCTCGAAGTAGAGCAGGCCCAAGTTGTAATGCGCCCACGAGCTGAGCGCATCCAGTTCCAAGGCGGCTCGAAACTGCTGCTCAGCTTCCGGATACTCGCGATTCTTGAGGTGTTCGATCCCGCGTCGAACAATGACGGCGATGCGGATCTGATCCGTGAGGTGAAGGATGTGGAAGTCCGGATCCACGAGGACGTCGCGCGGGAGCGTCTCCAGAAGGATCTCGAAGCTCGCCTCCGTTCCCCTCATCGCCAGGGTGATCCGCTCGGTTCGGTCGCCCTCGGCGCGCACGAGCACGTCCACAGGCATATCGAACAGTTCGAGCGTTTGCTTGATGGTCCCCCGCACCTTGAATTTCCCCTCGCGCGTGCGCATAATCATGTACTCAACACGGAATTCCGGCACGCCGGTCGAATCCACCCAGAGGCCGAAGAAACCCCGCAAGCTGCGTCCGGCCGTTCGATTCGCCACCTCCTCGAAATCCGCGATGCCCGCGTTCTTGCCGGCATACGTGTGGTAGAAAGTCTTCAGCAGGGCGAAGAACTTCTCGTCGCCGAGCACGGATCGAAGCATGCGGAAGACGAAGGCGCCTTTATCATAGACGATGGCGCGATAGCTGGGCGAGAGATCATACAGTTCGCGCGGGGCGCGGGCGATGGAGGTCGCCGATTCGAAGGCGAGGGCGCGCTCGAGCACTCCGCGGACGGCCTGCTCATATTCGGCGCGCGAGCAGGTGAGCTCGCAAAACAGGAGGGCGCTGTAGTGGGCCAGCCCTTGCGAGATCCAGGCATCGTCGAAGTTTCGGAGGGCGACGGCTTGTCCCCACCACTGGAACGCGACCTCGCGCGCCAGCCTCTCCACGTCGGGCGGGCGCTCTCCAGGAAGCATCCGCGGGGCGATGAAGAGCACTCCCGGACCGACATAATACTCCAACGACTCGTCATCAATCTCCACCACGCGCAGCCGATCGCCGAATGCATAGGGGCCGAACCGAGCCTGGTACAGGTCGAGCATGCGCCCGATGGGATCAGCGAGCGCCTCCATGCGCCCCTCATCGCCCGGCTTCATGAAGAGTTCGATGGTGAATCCGCCCGGCGTGCGCACTTCTTTGGTGATATATCGGGAGAAGGCGAGCGAGCCGGCGAGAACCGGTTGTGTCGAGATGAGCGTATAGGTGACCCGAGGCGTCCGCGGTGGCGGGGGTTCTGCCGAAGGTGGTGTCCGACGCTGTCCTCGCGCGGGTGCCGGCCGCTCCATGACCGGTTGAGCGCTCACGGGGCGCTCGCTGTATCCGGCGAGCACCAGGTCATGCGGCATGCGCAGCGTGATCTCATAGCTCGCGCGATCCGCGGCATAGTCGTGGAAGGGAAGCCATCGCGCGGCGTAGAAGAGGTAACCGCCCTCCGGACCGATGTAGGCGAGTCGCCGGTCAGGAATCGGTCCCCCTTCCGGCCCGCGCACCGTGCCCGCATATTCGAAGAGAAGGGTGAGCTGTGTTCCCGCCTCCACGACCTTCCCGAGATCCACGCGCACGTTGAGCTGATCGAACCGATCCTGAAGGAAGGTGAGCGCCTCGCCCGTCTCGACATTGTGCACGCGCGAGACAACGAGCGAGCCGTTCAGCTCGAGAACGACGGAGCGCGTGGCCGATCCCACGCGCAGCGTCACCATCGAACGCGCCGTCAGCGCGGATTCGACCGGATCCACATCCGCCTCGACCTTGTAGTGGAGCACGTCCAGGTCTGAGGAAGCGGAAAGCACGTGCGCCATTCCCTCCGAAGGTCGGAGCGCTTCACCCAGGGGACCGATGAGCACAGAGAGCGTGATGCCGATCGTCGAAACGATTCGCCACCGCCCGCTCTCCGCGCTGCGAGGGCGCGATCGCGCTCTGTCTCCTCTTCGCATCTCCGGTGATTGTACCACTGCCGTTGCGTCCGTGCTATGGAGAGAACGGCGGTCACTGCAGGGTCAACCGTCCGAGCAACCCGCGCTCGCGGGCCAGGTCGAACATGCGCACAAGCAGCCCGATGCCGAAAGCCAGATAGAGAGCGTTCAATCCGAGCGCCCAGCCGAAGTGATCCCACCGGAACGTCCCCGTGCGCAAGACCTCGCGCATGCCCTCGAAGACGTAGGTGCAGGGGATCGCGCGCGCGAGCGCCTGCATGACGGGCGGCAGAACACTCACCGGATAGAAGACGGCGGCGAACGGTTGGATGAGAAAAGGCACGGCCCACGCGAGAGCTTCCGCCGCCTGCCCGAAACGCAGAATGATCGCGGTCGTGATGATTCCCAAGGCCAGACCCAGAATCAGCAAATTCGCCATGAAGGGGATGAGCGCATATCCGAGCTCGAAGAGATCGAAACGATAGAGGACCCACGCGAGCACCGCGAGCGAGAGGAGTGTCACGCCGACGCGCGCGAGGCCGAAGAGGAAGGTCGCCGCAATGTATTCGCTCAAGCGCACCGGCGCGCAGAAGATGTTCAAAAGGTTGCGCACCCAGACGTCCTCGAGAAACGAGAGCGTGATGCCTTGCTGCGCGCGGTAGAGGACGTCCCAGAGGATCATCGCCCCGATCAGAAACGTGACCAGACGGGGCACGGCTCCTTCTCCCACGCGCTGAAGGAAGAGAGTGACGTAGCCCCACAGCAGCAGCTCCATCGTCGGCCAGAACCAGATCTCCACCAGTCGGATGGCGCTTCGCCGATAGACGAAGGCGTATCGGAGCACGAGAATGCCCACGCGTCGGAGATTCATCGCTCTTTGTGACCGACGAGGATCTCTCCGCTTCGAGCGATGCGGATGAAGACCTCCTCCAGCGTTCGCGTGCGAAAGTGCTCCAGGATCTCCTGCGGGGATCCCTCGGCGATGATCCGTCCATGATGGAGGAAGAGGATGCGATCGCACACCTCTTCGATGTCGCGCATGTTGTGCGACGTGTAGAGCATGGCGATCTGCCGCTCGCGTTGGATCCGGCGCAGAAGGCGGCGCACCTTGTCGGCGATGTTCGGATCGAGACTGGCTGTCGGCTCATCCAGCAGCAGAAGTTCCGGATCATTGAGCAACGCTTTGCAGAGATTGACGCGGGTCATCTCTCCGCTGGAGAGCCGTCCTGTTCGGGCATCGCGCAGGTGAGCAATCTCCAGCAGCTCGAGCACGTCGGCGACGCGCTCCTCCGCTCTCGGGACGGCGTAAAGATGGGCGAAGAGCCAGAGATTCTCCCACACCGTGAGATTCGGCGGCAGATTCACGCCGACCGAGGAGAAGTTCATGCGACTGAGGATCTCGATACGGTGGCGCTCGATGTCCTTGCCGAAGATCTCAATGCGTCCCGACGTCGGGCGGATGAGGCCGAGGATGAGCTGCAAGGTCGTCGTCTTTCCGGCGCCATTCGCTCCCAGCAACCCCACGATCTCCCCCCGCGAGATCGAGAAGCTCACGCGATCTACGGCTACGATCCCATCGAAGACCTTCGTCAGCTCGTGCACGCGCAGGACGACATCCTCGCATCGGCGCATAGAGGGGCAAAGATACCAGTGAGATTCTCCCGCGAGCAAGAGGGGAGATCGCGGGGGCCGGGCGACGGTGGGAACGGGCGAGGGCGCTTTGCCGCCGCGCGAGGGAGCCGGTTATAATCGCTTCCTCTGAAGCGGAGGAGTGCCGATGGAGACCTCCGAGCGCGCGAGAGCGCTTCTCGATCATGTCGAGCGCCTGCTGGCCGAGGATCCGGAAGTCCTCGTGCCCGTGCGCAAACTCTGGCTGCGACTCCACCGGGAGTATGCGTGGAGGCCGCTTCCGGCGTTCTCGGAATTTCTGGCCCTCCTTCGTGCGGACGAACGATTCGAGTATTGGTCGCTCGGGGAGCGCGCCGACGAGGAGCCGCAGATCGCTCCGGCGCGCGAGCCCCTCTCCCTGCGAGATCTCGCGGCCTGCGAGCGCGGGCCGCGCGTCAAGCTCCGGCGCATCCCGGTGACGGAGGCGCTTCTGTTGCGCATCCTCCGCCATCACATCCAGGGATTGCTGGAGATCTTGCGCTGAGCGCCGTCACTCGACGGTCACCGATTTCGCGAGATGGCGCGGTTGATCCACATCGCACCCTTTGAGGACGGCGACGTGATAGGCGAGAAGTTGTAAGGGGACAATGGCGAGAATGGGCGAGAGCCAATAGCTCGCCGCCGGGATCTCCAAAAGACGATCGGCCACGTGACGGACCTCCTGATCCCCCTCGGTCACGATTCCCAATACGCGCCCCTCGCGCGCTTTCACTTCGACGATGTTGGCGAGCGTCTTCTCGTACAGGAGTTGCGAGGTGGGAGATGCCGGATCCCGCGTGTTGATGGCGATGAGAGGAAGCTCATCGTCAATGAGGGCGTTCGGCCCGTGCTTCATCTCCCCGGCCGGGTATCCCTCGGCATACATGTAGGCGAGCTCTTTCAAGAGCAGCGCCCCTTCCAACGCCATGGGGTAATGGAGGCCGCGTCCGAGCAAGAAAGCCGCCGGCGCGCGTGCCAGCTCGCGGGCGAGATCGCGAATCTCATCGTCTCGGGCGAGAATGCGCTCCAGCTTCTCCGGGAGAGCAGAGGCGTCGCGCAGGAGCATCTCCCTCTGCGCGTCGTCGAGCGTCCCGCGATGCTCGGCCAGGTACACGGCCAGGAGAAAGAGAGCCATGAGTTCGGCGGTGAAGGTCTTGGTCGCGGCGACGCCAATCTCCGGGCCCGCCTGCAGGTAGATCGTGCCCTGCACCTCGCGCGTGAGTGTGGCACCCCGCACATTGCAGATGGCGAGTACCGGCGCGCCGCGGCGTCGCGCCTCGCGAGCGGCTGCCAACGTATCGGCCGTCTCGCCCGATTGACTGAGAGCGACGACGAGCGTCCCCGCATCGAGGAGCGGATCGCGGTACCGGAATTCGCTCGAATAATCCACCTCCGTCGGGAGGCGCGCTATGTGTTCGAGCAGGAACTCCCCGGCCAAGGCCGCATGCCAGCTCCCGCCGCAGCCCACAAGTTGAAGACGGCGAATCTGCCGGAGCTGCTCCTCGCTCATCTCGATCTCCTCGAAGCGGACGTGCCGGCCATCGGACGACACATGCGCCGCCATCAGTTCGCGAAGCGCGCGCGGTTGTTCGTATATCTCTTTGAGCATGAAGTGCGGAAAGCCCCCCTTCTCGACCAAGATGGGCTCCCACCCGATCCGCTCCACGCGAGGCGTCACCGGGTTCCCCACAAGGTCGCTGACCCGCACGCCCCGCCGGGTGAGGACCGCCATCTGCCCCTCCTCCAGGAAGAGGACATCGCGCGTGTAGTAGAGGAAAGCGAGGGCATCCGAAGCGACGAAGTATTCATCGCGTCCGATGCCGATGACCACCGGAGGTCCGCAGCGGACGGCGATGATCGTCTCCGGCACGTCTGCCGAGAGGATAGCGAGGGCAAAGACTCCGGACATCTCCCCGAGCGCCGCCCGCACCGCGCGCTCCAGTCGAAGCTCCGGATCGCTCCCCTCGGCCATCTGCTCCGCGAGCTGCTTCTCGATCAGATGGGCGATGACCTCCGTATCGGTCTCCGTCCGAAATGTGTGTCCTTCTTCGAGGAGCCGATGCTTCAGGGTCAGGTAATTCTCCACGATGCCATTGTGGACGACGGCCAAACGGCCCGAGCAATCGCAGTGGGGATGCGCGTTCTCCACCGTCGGGCGACCGTGCGTCGCCCAGCGGGTGTGCCCGATCCCGTATGTGCCATCGAGCGGATGCAGGCGGATCACCTCCTCGAGCTGTCGGAGCTTACCCGCCGCGCGGCGCACGTGCACGCGCCCCTCGTCCGCGACAGCGAGACCGGCCGAGTCATACCCGCGATATTCGAGGCGGCGCAGACCATGAAGCAGGACAGGGACGATCTGCCGCGGACCAATGTATCCGATGATCCCCGACATGGTTCAACTCGGTGCAGCAGATGTTGTCGACGAGGACTCCTCTTCGAGCTTCTTCTTCTCGACGGCGGGGACGCCGACGACGAGCGTGCGCTCCGGCACATCTCGGATGACGACGGCCCCTGCTCCCGTCATCGCTCCGCGACCCACGCGCACGGGAGCAACGAGCAACGTGTCGCTGCCGAGCTTGACGTCATCTTCGATGATCGTGGGATGCTTCCGCTTCCCATCATAATTGCACGTGATTGTCCCCGCGCCCACGTTCACCCGTTCGCCCACGGTCGCATCCCCGAGATAGGCCAGGTGCATGGCTTTGCTCCGCCGCCCGATCCGGGACTTCTTCACTTCGACGAAGTTGCCGATGGCCGCCTCATCAGCCACCTCCACGTCCCCCCGCAGATGCGCGAACGGTCCGATGCGCACATCGTTGCCGATCCGGCTTCCCTGGATCACCGTGAAGTTTCGCACGATCACCCGATCCCCAAGCTCCGCATCCACGATTCGCGTCCACGCATGAATCTCGCACGCTTCTCCCACGCGCGTCTCTCCTTCCAGATGCACATGCGGATGCACAATGGTGTCTCTTCCGATCACGACGTCCGCATCAATCCGGGTCGTGTTCGGATCGAGGATCGTGACCCCCTCCTGCATCCAGCGTTCGCAGATCGTGCGGCGAAGATGAGCGTCGAGCCGCGCCAGATCGTGGCGGGTGTTGACGCCGAGCAATTCCTCGGGATGCTCGCTCTCCAGAGCTCGGACGCGATAACCGAGACTCGTGAGCACGCCCACGACGTCCGTCAGATAGTATTCCCCCTGCCGATTCTCCGGCGTGAGCCGTGCGAGCGCTCCCCACAGGGGTTTCGGATCGAATCCGTACAGCCCGGCATTCACTTCGGTGAGCGCGCGCTCTTCCGGGCTCGCATCGGCCTCCTCCACAATGCGAACGACCTCGCCCTGAGCGTCGCGCACGATCCGGCCGTATCCCGTCGAATCCTCCAACCGCATCGTCACGAGCGTGGCGACCGCATCGCCGCGCGCTTGCGCTTCGGCGAGCCGAGCAATGGTCTCCGAGCGCACAAGGGGCAGGTCGCCGTAGAGGATCAGAAGAGGCTCGTGCCACACCGAGGGCTCCCGCCACTGCTCCCAGGTCGAGAGCGCTTCCTCTTGGCCCGCCTCCGGGAGATCGGGCGAGCCTTCCTCGGCTCGGAGCGCTTCCAAAGCGACGCGGACGGCGTGTCCGGTCCCTCGCGCTTCGGTTTGATGGGCGAAGAGCAGGCGCGGCGGCTCATTCACGGCGCTCGCGGCGCGCGCCACCTCGCGTTCGACGACACGGCGCACCTCTTCCGCTTGAGGCCCGACGACGACAATCACCCGGGCCGGATGCACGCCGAGGGCCGCGCGCACAACATGCGCAATGAGAGGACGTCCGGCCAGTTCGTGCAACACTTTCGCCCGATGCGAGCGCATTCGCGTCCCCAGGCCTGCAGCCAAAATCACAATATTCGGCCTCATCGCTGCCCTCCTCCAGGGGCTTAAAGTACCACACCCCCGCGCGTCAGGCAAAGGACGCTTTCCTTCAGGGCTTCGCGAGGGGAATTCCAGGTACTGCCTGATACCATCGCGGTGGATGCTCCGCGCATCGGTTCCGACCTCAGGGTGAAGAAGGGGAGACGCGAGCCTGAGCCTGGCGGTACAGGAGAACGTTGGCGCGATGCTCAGCCAGCGTTCGAGCGAAGCGGTGCGCGCCATCGCTCCGCGTGCCGTCCACGACAAAATACAGGTAATCCGTGGAGGCCGGATACAAAGCTGCGTGTAAGGACGCGCGCCCCGGAGACGCAATAGGACCCGGCGGCAAGCCCGGAGAGAGATAGGTGTTGTAGGGCGATGGGCGCGCCAGATCCGAGCGGCGAATCGTCCTCTCCGTGTCGCCCTCCAGAAGCGCCGCATACAGGACCGTGGGATCGCATTCGAGCCGCATCCCGCGCCGCAACCGATTGTGAAAGACCGAGGAGATGAGGGGGCGTTCTTCCGGCCGCTTCGCCTCTTTCTCGATCAGAGAGGCCAAGGTGACGACCTCTCGAACGGTGAACCCCAGGGCGCGGGCGCGCGCGCGATCCGCCTCGGTGAAGGCCTCGCGGAACCGATGGACCATGCGCGCGATCAGGTCACGCGCCGACAGCGAGGGGGTATAGGTGTACGTATCGGGGAAGAGATAGCCTTCGAGCGAATCCGCCTGCGGATCGAGATCGCGGATGAGGCTCACGTCCTCGGTGAACTCCAGAGCACGATCGGCGTCGCGCAGGGGAAGTTGGCGCAGCAGTTCGGCGATCTCGAAGCGGTTGAGCCCCTCGGGGATCGTGATCCTCTCGGTGATGACCTCGCCGCGAATGAGCTTCCGGATGACCTCAAGGGTCGAGATGGGAGAAGGGAAGCGATAATCTCCGGCCTTCAATCGTGACCCCTGATGCGTGAGAGCGAGATACACGAATGCGGGGAGGGGGTGAGCAATGATCCCTTCCGCCGCGAGCTGGCGGAGGATGTGGCGCGCCGGGGCTCCCGGAGCGATGGTAATCACCCGTGAGGCTGCCGCATGCTCCCGCGGCGTGACAAGCGCCAGGATCGCAAGACCGAGTCCCACAAGCGCGAGAAGGAGCACGAGACCAAGGGCGCGCCACCATCGGCCGAGGGCGCGAAAGCCCTGACGCTGCCGTCGCGATCCCGCGATTCGAAAAGGAGCCGAGAAGCCCATCGCCTCACCTGAGCGGAAGCGAGGGAGTCACTCGACGATGGTTCCTGCGTCGCGCACACTGTTGGCGTGATGCGATCATTCCTGACATACTCCGAAAGCGCTGCGCGCGATCGCTCATGGTGCGGTCTTCGGCGAGGGCCATTCCCCCTCGCGGAACTCCCCCGTGCCGGCGCGTGCCGCGTGCGAGCGGCGGAAGGTGAGGAAGTCTTGGAGGATCACGCACGCCGCCACTTGATCAATTCGTTCCGGCGTCGGACGCTCGCCGCGTTCGCGAAGGAGCGTTTCGGCCTCGACCGATGTCAGGCGTTCATCCCACAAGACAACCGGAAGACCTGTGAGCGCGTGAAGACGACGAGCCAGTCTTCGCGCGCGCTCTGCCGAGGGGCTGATCGTCCCATCCATGTGAAGCGGCCATCCGATGACGATTCCCTCGGCGCCGTGCGCGCGCGCCAGCTCCGCAATAGCGCGCGCATCGTGCTCCCCGCCGCGCGAGGCGAGAACCGGCAGCGGGCGCACAGCGATCTCCAGCTCGTCGCAGAGCGCCACGCCGATCCGCTTCGTCCCCGGATCTACAGCGAGAATTCGCATCGTCATCCAATATAGAGCGAGGGCGCGGGCTCGTCAAATCCCCTCTCGGGGAGAACCGGTTCGGAGAGTCATACCCCCCGATGACGAGAGGGCGAAAAAAGGCCACCGGCAGCTTGACGCGATGGAATTGCCGGTGCTACGCTTAGTATCGCCCATCATGAAGGAAGCGCACCGTGAAGGTATGAAAGAGGCGGAAGGGCGATATCGAGTTTTTCATACCGCGATGGGTTCCTCTGTGGTCTCGCCACCAATCTTTTGGCCGTCAAGGAGGTAGTCGTGGATTTCAAGGTCGGACAAAAGGTCGTCTATCCGAATCACGGATTAGGTGTCATCGAGGCTATTTGCGTGCGGGAAGTCTGTACGGGACAAACCTGCGAGTTTTATCAGCTCCGACTGATAGCGACGAACTCCATCGTCATGGTGCCGACGGCTACAGCGCGCGAGGTGGGAGTGCGTCCTCCCATCACGCCCGATGGGTGCCATCGTCTGTTCCAAGTCCTGGCCGAGGATTTCGAAGATCCGCCCATGGATTGGAAGGGGCGATATAAAGATTTCACCGAGCGCATGCGGACGGGGGACATCTTCGAGATCGCCTATGTGCTGAAGACGCTCGTGTATCTGAACACGATCAAGCCGCTCTCGTTTCGGGAGAGGCGGCTTTTGGAGAAGGCGCGGTATCTGATCGTCTCGGAGGTGGCGGAAGCATTGCGGCGCTCGGTGGGACAGGTGGATTCGTTGATTGACCAGGCCCTGGAACAGGCGTGTCTGAGGCATCGCAATGGGCGGGCTCCGCGCGCCTTCGCAGCGGGCACATGATCCCCGGCATGGGGTTTCCGATGAGGAAAAGGAATGTCGGTGATGACATGAGATGATGGACGATTCAAGTACGCTCGAAAGCCTCGTTCGTCTCGGGCTCATTCTTCTGCTCGTCCTCGCCAACGGGTTTTTTGTCGCATCGGAATTCGCCTTGGTGGCTGTGCGTCGGACGTGGGTGGAGACGCAGGCGGCCAAAGGCGACCGACGCGCGCGCGCCCTGCTGCCGCTTCTGGATCACTTGGATGATTACATCGCGGCGACGCAGTTGGGGATCACGATCTCTAGTTTGGCGCTCGGATGGTTGGGAGAACCCGCACTCGCCCGGGTGATTGCCGCTGCTCTTGACCGAGCGCGAGCTCTGCTTCCGCACGATCTCGTCGCGCAGATCGGTGCGCTCTCGGCGTGGCTCAGTCCGGTGGCTGTGCATTCGGTGGCCATCGCGGTGGCGTTCGCTCTCATCACGTTCCTGCATGTCGTCGCCGGAGAGTTAGCTCCGAAGGCATTGGCGTTGGAGCGGACGCCGCAGGTCGCGCTCGGCATCGCCCGTCCGATGGCGATCTTCTATCGCGTCTTCTCGCCCTTCGTCCGCGTGCTCAATCGCTCGGGCTTGGGATTGGTTCGTGTGCTTCGCATTCCTCCCTCGCGCGCCCATGGAGGAATGTACGCCGAGGAGATTCAGCATCTCATCAACGTGAGTCGCGAACAAGGGCTTTTGGAAGCGGAGGAACATCAGCTCATCAGCAACGTCTTCGCCTTCACGACGACGACGGCGCGCGAAGCCATGCGGCCACGTGCCGATATGGTGACCGTCGAGGCATCCACGCCTTTCGAGCAGTTGCTCCGTGTCTTCGAGGAAACGGGCTATTCGCGCATCCCCGTCTATCGAGGGGAACCGGAGAATATCATCGGGATTTTACATGGGAAAGACCTGCTCCGCTATCTCCGCCAGCCCGAGCGATTCCGCATTGACGCCATTCTCCATCGGCCGCTTTTCGTCCCCGATACCGCCCCGCTGGACGAAGTCCTGCGGCAGATGCGGCAACACAAAAGCCACCTCGCTCTTGTCGTGGATGAGTACGGCGCTCTCGAGGGGCTGATCACGTTAGAGGATGTGCTCGAAGAACTGGTCGGAGAGATCGCCGATGAGCACGATTGGGAGGAGGAGCGCATCTCTGTGAAGCCGGATGGAACGATCCTGCTGGACGGTCGGGTGACGGTTCGCGAGGTGAATCGGCGACTGAACTTGGGCATACCCGAATCGGAGGAGTATACGACGATAGCGGGGTTCATCATGGCCCGGCTAGGAAAGCTCCCCTTGCCGGGAGACCGGGTGGTGCATCATGGCGTGGTGTTTATCGTCGAGAAGGTCGAAGGGCGACGCCTCACGCAACTGCGAGTCGAGTCAGCCGCGCGCGCGTCACAGGGAACGTCGGCCGGGTGCTCGTGACCGTACGGTGACGCGTCGCATCCCGGCGTACACCGCGCGCCGTCATCGTGCTCTGAGGGATGGCGCGGGCCGCGGAGCGTCCACAGTTCTGCCGAGCTCCGCGCCCTCACGCGGCTCTTCTGTTCGCGGAGGGACGGTCATCCGGGATGCGACATCCTTCGCGGACCTTCGCGCGGTTCGGGAGAGCCTCCTTGGGCCATTCGTGCAGAGCATATCCTCGTGACGAGACCTCACGGGCCGCGCTCTGGCGCGCGGCCGCGCCGAACCGCTACACTTGGAGCGGTATGACAGAGATCATCAATGAGTTCACGTGGTCTCTCTCGCGCCATCGGGAGTTTCACGAGTGTCTGCGCTTGTACTATCTGGCGCGGTATGCCTTCTGGGGGGGATGGGAGTGGGGAGCGAGCGAGCTGGCCAGGAAGTGCTATCGGTTCACGAAGATGAAGAACCTCGACATGTGGGCGGGCGAAGTCGTTCACGAGGCCATCGAATGGACCTTGCGGCGACTGTGGGAGGGCAAGCCCGTGGCCCTCGAGCACGTCCGGGAGCACGCCCTCGCGCAATTGCGTCGAGGATGGCAGGAATCGAAACAGCGGCGGTGGGAGCAGGATCCGAAGCGATACGTGAATCTCTTCGAGCATTACTACGGGATCGAGGTCCCGAAGGAGCGAACTGAGGAGATCAAAACCCGCGTGCTGCAGTGCGTGGAGAATTTTTGGACGTCGGACGTCTTCGCCTTCATTCGCTCCGTGGATCGCGCGGCCTGGAAGGCGCTGGAGAAGACGGACGTGTTCTGCCTGAGCGAGGTGAAGATCTGGGTCAAGATTGACTTCGCGCTCGCGCACGAGGGTATGCTCTACATCTACGATTGGAAATCGGGGCGAGAGGACACGGAGGATCTCCGCCAGCTCACGTGCTACGCCCTCTATGCCATGGAGCGGTGGGCGTTCCCCTACGATCGCATTCGGATCATCCCCGTCTACCTGCGGGAGGGTGTCTTCCAGGAGCGGACGCTAGAGCCGGAGCACATCCTGGAGGCGAAGGAAGAGATTCTGCAGAGCATCGCGCGTATGCGCGCGCGGCTCGAAGATCCGGAGAGAAACCTCGCTCGCATGGAAGACTTCCCGATGACGAGCGAGACCTGGCGCTGCGGCCGCTGTTTTTTCCAAGAGATCTGCTACGGTGGACGGTTCGACAGAGGATGACTTCACTCCCTGGCGCTCTCGGACGCTCCGCGCGGAGGAGAGCGGACGACTATCGGCGGAGGAGAGAAGGCGATGAGGAAGACGCACGCGCGACGGGGACGAGCGATCAATCCCCATCCCATCACCGCATCCACGACGATCGTGGAGTTGGTGGAGGAGCATTTCCTGGCCTACAATGCCGGTCGGCTGCATGACGCCTGTCGTCTCTTCGTCGAGAAGATGCTCGAGGAGAACGTGACTGTGGGGATGAGTGTGACGGGAGCGCTCACGCCGGCCGGGCTCGGCATGTCGGCCATTGTGCCGCTCATCGAGCACGGATTCGTGGATTGGATCGTCTCCACGGGAGCCAATCTCTATCACGATACGCATTTCGCCCTGGGATTCACGATGCACCGGGGGACGCCGCATGCCGATGATGTCGAGCTGCGGCGGCAGGGCATCGTTCGCATCTACGACATCTTCTTCGACTACGACGTCCTGCTCTCGACGGATCGGTTCTATTACGAGGTCATCTCACAGCCGGAGTTCCAGCGCGAGATGGGAACGGCCGAGTTCCATTACCTCATGGGCAAGTATGTGCGCGAGCGGGAGCGGCTTTTGGGGAGCGGGACGAAGTCCATTCTCTCGGCAGCCTATCACTATGGTGTGCCCATCTACACTCCCGCGCCGGGCGATAGCTCCATCGGCATGAACGTCGCGGCGAAGGCGCTTCTGGGGAATCATCTGAAGTTCGACGTCGCGCGCGATGTGAATGAGACGGCCGCTATTGTCCTCGGCGCCAAGCGCGATTACCCGGAGGGCAAAAGCGCCGTCCTCATTCTCGGCGGGGGATCGCCGAAGAATTTCCTCTTGCAGACGGAGCCGCAGCTCCAGGAGGTGTTGGGGATTCAGGAGCGGGGGCATGACTATTTCCTGCAGATCACCGATGCGCGTCCGGATACCGGCGGACTTTCGGGCGCGACGCCTTCGGAGGCCGTGAGTTGGGGGAAGGTGGATCCCGAGCGCTTGCCCGATGCCGTCACCGTCTACCTCGATGTGACGGTCGCGCTGCCCATTCTCACGGCCTACGCGCTGGCGAAGCGTCCGCCGCGGCGGCACAAACGCCTCTACGATCGCCGCGAGGAGTTGCTCGCGCGGCTTCGACGCGAATATGAGAAGGCGCGGGAGCGCGGCGATTTCTGAGGAGCTGGTCTCACGGGGCGAGTTCGGATTCCCAGAGGTCGAGGTATTTCAGTCCCGATCCCGTGTTGAAGAGGACGATGCACTCGTCGGGATGGATATCTCCTCGTGCGAGGAGTCGTGTGAGAGCGGGGAGGCAGGCCGCTCCTTCCGGACAGGCGAAGAGGCCCTCCCGATGAGCCAGCTCGCGCATGGCCTCCCGGATCTCGTGGTCCTCGACGGCGATGGCCCCTCCACGGCTGCGACGAAGGATGTCGAGGATGAGGAAATCGCCGAGCGGTCGAGGGACGCGCAATCCGGCAGCGATCGTGTGGGCATAGGGGACGGCTTCCGCTTCCCTCTTTCCCTCGTGAAAAGCGCGCACAATGGGCGCGCATCCGCTGGCTTGAACGGCGAAGAGGCGCGGGCGCTCCCGACCGATCCATCCCATCACTTCCATCTCCTCGAACGCTTTCCACAAACCGATCAATCCTGTTCCCCCTCCGGTGGGGTAGAGAATGACATCGGGCACGCGCCCGCCCAGTTGCTCCACCAGCTCGTACCCCATCGTCTTCTTTCCCTCGACGCGGTACGGCTCTTTCAGGGTCGAGACGTCGAAATATCCCCACTCGGCTTGTTCCTCCGCGAGGCGTCGAGCGCAGTCCGTGATGAGGCCGTCCACGAGCACAACGCGCGCGCCATAGAGCTCGGCTTCACGACGGTTGGCTCGGGGGGCATCCCGAGGCATGAAGACATAGGCCTCCAAGCCGGCGCGAGCCGCATATGCGGCGAGGGCGCCTCCGGCGTTTCCCGCGCTCGGGACGGCCACGCGCTTCAGGCCGAGTTGTCGCGCCATGGAGACGGCGACGGCCATCCCGCGCGCTTTGAAGGTGCCGGTCGGATTCGCCGATTCGTCCTTGATATACAGCGCGCGAACGCCCAGATGCTCGGCCAAGCGTCGGCAGTGCAGTAGCGGTGTGAAGCCTTCGCCGAGAGAGACGATCGCCTCCGCATCCTCGACGGGGAGAACTTCTCGATAGCGCCAGAGCGTCGGCTCTCGACGACCGAGCTCTGAAAGCGTGAGCGTGCGCGCGGCCCGCTCCAGATCGTAGCGCACAAGGAGCGGCTTGCCACAAGCGCAGAGCTGAGCGACGCGTCCCGGCGGATACGTGCGCGGGCAGCGAGAGCAGGCCAGAGTGGTCACGTTCATAGGACGATGACCGTAGCATAAATCCCGCGTCGGGGAAAGAGGCGCCGGCCCTGTTCCCGCTCCATCGGGACACGTGCGCGCCGATCCTTGACGGATCATTCCCGATGCCGGTACGGTCTCCACGGAGAGGCGTCCCGTGGTGAAGCTCGTCGCTGTGGATATGGATGGAACGCTGCTCACGTCGGCGCATGTGATCTCACCGGCGACGCGAGCGGCGATCCGCGAAGTCCTCGATCGCGGGGTGCGCGTGGTCTTGGTCACCGGTCGGAGTTTCCCTCAGGCGCGTCCCTATGCGGAAGAGTTGGGCGTGACGACACCTCTCATTCTGCACAACGGCGCACTCATCAAGGATGTCACGGGGCGCGTCTTCGGGGCGTATCGGCTTCGACGTGAGACGGCGCGCGAGGTCATCCTCCACGCCCGCGCGCATCGCGTGGATCTCATCTGCTTCGACGATCGGGACGGGGAAGATCACGCGGTGGTCGAGCCGATCGCGCTGGAGAACGATCGGCTTCTTCGCTACCTGAGCCGGTGGCGACGGCCGGCCGAGCTCGTACCCGATCTGCTTCAGTACGCCGACCACGCGGTGATCGCCCTGACCACAGTCGCTTCTGTGGCCACAGCCCGTCGCTTCGCGGACGTGGTCGAAGGGGCACTCCGCGGACGCGTGCGCGTGTTCCGAACCGAGTATCGGCAGCGGGATGTGGCGCTGCTGGATGTCGTCTCGCCGGAATGCTCGAAAGCCACGGCGCTCGATCATCTGGCGCGCGACTGGGGGATCGCGCCCGCGGAGATCATGGTCGTCGGGGATAACTGGAACGACCTGGAGATGCTCGCCTATGCGGGACTCGGCGTCGTCATGGGCAATGCGGACGAGGGGATGAAGGCTCTCGGCTATCCGGTGACGGGAACGAATGACGAGGATGGACTCGCTCATGCCCTTCGACGCTTCGTCCTTCGGAGAGAGGCCGAATGGCCTCAGAAGGCAGATCCCTCACACGGGTGATTCGCTCTCGGAGGACGTGCACAAGCGATACACGAGGAGCTCCAACTGAACATCCGGTGGTCCGATCGAGTTCTTGAGCGCTTCATCGGTCTTGGCGATCTGTTGCAGACCGGCGAGGATCTCCTCGTTCGAGATGCGCCGCACCTGCTCGTTGAATTTCCCGGCGGCCGGAAGCGGCACCCCGGCGGCGCGAGCGACGTCGGCGCTCGGCGCACCGCGCGCCATCAGTTCTTTGGCGAGGAGCATGCGCCGGTAGAGACTGGCGATCGCGCCCAGGATCTTCACCGGCTCTTCGCCCGCTTCCAATTGGCGGCGGAGGACGCGCCAAGCAGCCACCGGTCGGCGCGCGAGAATCCAGTTCGTCAGTTCGAAATTCGAATGCTCGCGATGGCGAACGGCCAGAGCCTCGACATCCGCGCGGGAGATGAGACCGCGTTCTCCGGCGAAGAGGAGGAGCTTGTCCAGTTCCGCCGCGAGTCGCATCAGGTCCGGGCCGACCATGCCGACGAGTGCTGCGGCCGCGGCTTCCTCAATGACGCCTTGATGACGGCGCACGTATCCCTTCACCCAGTCGAGGGCCTCCCGATCCGAGAGCTTCCGACATTCAACGATTGTGCACGCCTTCACGAGCGCCGTGATGGCCGTCAGGCGCCGATCCACCTGCTCGAGGATAAAGACAAGTGTCGTCGTGGGAACCGGATGCTTCAGGTACTCGATGAGCAGGGCCACCTCACCCGAGGGCGCTTGTGTCTCCTCAGACCCCTCCCGGCTCTTCAGCTTCTTCTCAAGATCGCGCACGATGACCACGCGTCGCGGCGAAAAGACGGGAAGCTCGCGCGCCGTCGCCACGATGTCCGCAAGCGGCGTCTCCAGGACGGAGAAGGAGGAGAGGTTGAACGCGCGGTATGTCGGATCGAGCACCGAGGCAATGAGCGCGCGGAGGGCCTCGCGCACGAGATATTCTTCCGGGACGGAAAGCTCCTCATCGCCGGAGCGCCGCGCGCCTTCCGGGAGCCGACCCGTGAACAGATAGAGCGGTTCGATCTCCCCGCGCTCGAGGGCCTTCCGGAAGGCGTCGGGCGTGAGCCGTTTCGGCGTCATAGTCCGAAGAGGATGAGGGAGACTAAGCTCCGAGCGAACTCCCGAGCGATGCGTTCCAGGGCCGGTCCTTCTTCGGCGAAGAGGCTCTCCGGGCTTTCTGGGATCTCGTATTCGCCGCGGAAGACAAAGCGCGGGTGTTCGAAAAGGATCGTCTGACGCGTGAGGTCGCGCAGAGTGATACCGACCGTGATGGCGATTTCGTATACGCGAACGCGCCCCGCTTCATCCAGGAGGACGCCACGAGAGGTGAGCGCGCGGATGTCTCCCAGGAGTACGGCATCCGCCTGTTGGGGATCGGAGACAATACGCACGTGTCGGGCACGGCGCAGGAACTCCTCCATGACAGCCTGCGTGAGCCGATGCTCCAGGCGATAATATCGGCTCGTGTTCTGAAAGACAGGGATCGCCAGCGTGTGAATGTGGTGGGGGAGCGACGGACGCGCCCGCCGATACCCGCACGGCCCCGTCAGCAGAAGGAGTGAGAGAAGACCGCAGGCGAGCGCGCCGGAGCCCCTCGTCATGTCGTCCTCTCGCGGATAGCGGGGATGACGTGTTCCGCAAATCGGCGCAGCGAGGGATGGTGAAAGGGAGGCCGAGCGATGCAGATGAAATGCGTGACGCCGACCTCGAGATACCGGTGGAGGCGCTCGACGATTTCCGCGACCGAGCCCACGAGCACCGTCGGCGCGACGGCGTCCACCGGGCGACCGTAGGTCTCGGCGAGCGCACCAAGGAGCGCCTCTTTCTCGCTCGCGGAATCGGTCACGTGCATGACACCCGCCCAGGAGACCTCAATCGTCTCCGTATTGCGTCCCACCGCCTGACCGTGCTCGCGCAAGATGGCGATCTTTCGCCGGAAATCCTCGGGCGAGCCGAACGTATTCCATTGGTCCGCGTGCTCCGCGACAACCCGCAGCGTCAGACGTTCCCCCCCGCCGCCGATCAGGATGGGAGGATGCGGCCGTTGTACCGGCTTCGGCTCGCAATAGGCCTCTTGCAGACGATAGAACCGCCCCTCGAAGGTCACCTGCGGTTCCGTCCAGAGACGTTTGATGAGGTGTGCCGCTTCGCCAAGGCGCCGAATGCGCTCGGCCATCGTGTAGAAAGGAATGCCATAGGCGGCATGTTCTCGCTCGAACCAAGCGGCGCCTAGGCCGAGGATCATACGGCCGTGGCTGATATGGTCGAGCGTCGCTCCCATCTTCGCCAGCACAGCCGGATGCCGGTACGTGTTCCCGGTGACGAGCACACCCGCGCGCACGCGCGAGGTCTCCACCATGAGCGCTGTCAGCGCGATCCATCCCTCTAGGCACGGTCCGGAGGGATCGCCGAAGATGGGGAAGAAATGATCGAACGTCCACGCCGTATCGTATCCCAGTTCGTCCAGCAAGTGCCACGTCCGGCGCAATTCTTCCCAGCTTGTGTGATGCGTCTGCGTCAGAACGCCAAACCGCACAGGGTGTCGCATCGGTGCCCCTCCTGCATACGCGCAAAGGTCTGCTCCTCGGGCCGGAAGAGCGGTCATTGCACGACAACGTTCACCAACCGGTCCGGGACGACGATGACCCTGAGGACCTTCCGCCCGTTGATGAAAGCTTGAACCTTCGGATCCGCCAAGGCTGCGCGCTCGTACTCTTCCGGTGGTGTTCCCGGAGGCATGAAGATTCGGCTGCGCAGCTTCCCATTGACCTGGACGGGAATCTCCAACGTCTCGGCTCGAACCCAACGCTCGTCGGCCTTCGGCCAACGGGCTTTCACCACGCTCTCGGTGTGGCCCAGGGCTTCCCACATCTCCTCAGCGAAATGGGGGGCGAAGGGCACGAGCATGAGGACGAGCGCCTGGATCGCCTCGCCGAGGACGTAGAGGTCCGCATCGGCCGCGTCCTCCACCGTGCGAAAGCGCGCCTCGAAGTCACCGATGGCGTTCAGCAGCTCCATGAGCTTCGCGATCGCCGTGTTGAACTGGAAGTGCGCCTCGATGTCCTCGGTGACCCCCTGAATCGTCTGATGGGTCTTCCGCAGCACCGCGCGCTGCTCGGGCGTGAGCTGATCCGGCTCGGGTCGCGGAAGCGTGGGGAAGCGGCGGGCGAGGGCCTCATGCCACTTCCACAGGAGCGCATGAATGCGCCGGAGGAAGCGGAAGGCACCTTCGACGCCCTCCTCCTTCCACTGCAGCTCGTTCTCGGGCGGAGCGGCGAAGAGGATGAAGATGCGGAGCGTGTCGGCGCCATACTTCTGGATCATGTCATCAGGGTCCACGCCGTTGCCGAGCGATTTCGACATGGCCATCCATCGGCCGGCGTATGGACCTTCGGTGACGATGTTGAGCACCATGCCTTGCGTGAGCAGCCGCGTGACGGGTTCGGAGAACTCGATCAGTCCCAAATCACGCATGACCTTGCACCAGAAGCGCGTGTAGAGCAGGTGCATGATGGCGTGCTCGATCCCGCCGATGTACTGATCCACCGGCAGCCAATAGCGCACGATCTCCGGATCGAAGGGAGCGGTGTCGTTCTTCGGGTCGCAGTATCGGAAATAGTACCAGGAGGAATCCACGAAGGTATCCATCGTATCCGTGTCGCGGCGCGCCGGTCCCTGGCACTTCGGACACGTCGTGTGGACGAACTCCGGGACGTGATCCAGCGGAGATCCCCGCTCGCCGGTGAAAGGGGCGTCCGGCGGCAGGACAACAGGAAGCTGATCCTCCGGCACCGGGACGATGCCGCACCGCTCGCAGTGAATCATCGGAATGGGCGTGCCCCAATAGCGCTGGCGCGAGATGCCCCAATCGCGCAAGCGGTAGTGGACGGCAGCGCGCCCGAACCCCTGATGCTCGGCATATTCCGTCATGCGACGTCGCGCATCCTCCGAGGTGAGCCCATCAAAAGGCCCTGAGTTGATGAGCACACCTTCGCCCTCGTAGGCTTCCGTCATCTCGGCGAAGCGGATCGGACGTCCCTCCTCATCCACAGGAGCGATCACCTGCCGAATAGGCAGACCGTATTTGCGCGAGAACTCGAAATCGCGCTGATCGTGCGCCGGCACGGACATGATCGCTCCCGTCCCGTATTCCATCAGGATGAAGTTCGCGATCCAGATGGGGAGCCGTTCGCCGGTGAAAGGATTGCGGGCGAAGAAGCCCGTCTCCTGTCCCTCCTTCTCGGCGTCTTCCGCGGAGCGGGCGCGCCGATCCATCTTCTCCAAGCGGGCGATGAACTCAAGCACGCGGTCTCGATAAGGGGAGGCTTCGGCGAGCTGTCGCGCCATAGGGTGCTCGGGCGCCAAGAGCACGGCATTCGCTCCGTAGATCGTATCAATGCGCGTCGTGAAGATCGAGATGGTCTCCTCGCGCCCTTCGAGAGGGAACGCGATCGTCGCGCCGACGCTCTTGCCGATCCAATTCCGCTGCATCGTGCGCACGCGCTCGGGCCAGCCCTCGCCCAGCTCCTCCAAGCCGCGCAGCAACTCTTCGGCGTAGTCGGTGATCTTCACGAACCATTGTTCGAGATGGCGCTGCTCGACAGCCGAGCCGCAGCGCCAGCAGCCGCCTTGCGCCTGTTCGTTCGACAAGACCGTTTGACACTGCGGACACCAGTTCACAGGCGAGCGCTTCCGATAGACGAGCCCGCGCTCGTACATTTTGAGGAAGAACCACTGGTTCCATCGGTAGTACTCCGGCGTGTGACTGGCGATCTCGCGCCGCCAGTCGTAGCTGATGCCGAGCCGGCGCAGTTGGTGCCGCATGTAGGCGATGTTCTCCTCGGTCCAGACCGCCGGATGGATCCCGCGCTTGATCGCCGCTTGCTCCGCAGGTTGTCCGAACGAGTCCCACCCCATCGGGTGGAGGACATTGTACCCCTGCAGGCGCTTGTACCAGGAGAGGGCATCGCCGATCGTATAGTTTCGAACATGCCCCATGTGGAGGCGGCCCGAAGGATAGGGCAGCATCTCCAGGCAGTAGAATTTGGGGCGCGTCGGATCCACTTCGACTTCGAACGCCCGCTCCTGTTCCCAGCAGGCTTGCCACTTCGCTTCGACCTCATGCGGATAGTACTTCGGTTTCATCGTCGGTCGCCTCGCGCGCGGTTTTCACGCTCCGAACCCTCATTATAAAATTCCCGCGGCGAGAGAGCAACGAAGCGGCGCGCGAGGGGTTTATCCCTTCCCGAAGAGCATAGCCAGGCCGATGAGGATGAACAGGACGGCAGCGATTCGCCGCACGTACTCTTCAGGGATGTACCGGAGAAGAAGCGCTCCCCCCAGAACCCCCAGCAGGGTCACGATGCTCATGGCCAGGGAGGCGCCCAAGAAGACAGCCAGTGGAGACTTCGTGCGCGCGACCATACTAATGGCCGCCAGTTGCGTCTTATCGCCCATTTCGGCGAGCACGATGAGGGCGAACGTCGCCAGAAACGCGTGCCAGTTCATGATCCTCTCTCTCCTCTTTCGTCCGTCCGATCGCCGGTCGCTCTCAGGAAACCTCCGCGCGCGTCATCGGTGCTCCCGCTGCATCTGACGGGCGACTTCTTCGGCGCGGGCGAAAACGCGCAGGAAGTTCTCGCCGAGGATCTTCTTGATGTCCCGCTCGCTGTAGCCGCGTTTGAGCAGCTCGTAGGTGATGAGCGGCAGTTTCGAGCAATCGTCCAATCCCTCGGGCAGGCTGTCCACGCCATCGAAATCCGAGCCGAGGCCCACATGGTCAATGCCCGCTACTTTGACGATGTGGTCAATGTGATCAATCAGACGGCTGAGCGGCGGGCGGGGAATGGGGTGCTCGCGAAGGAGCCGTTCGGTCTCCTCGCGGAGTCGAAGGGGATCATTCGCATAGCGCGCCCGCAGGGCGTCAAGCTGGGGGCCGAGGCGTTCGCGGCGTTGGGCAACGGCATCCGCGTAGTTCTGATCCACGAACCAGGAACCGAAGTTGACCATCACCACACCGCCATTTCGGGCGAGCGCGCGCAGCATCTCATCGCTCATGTTGCGCGGGATGTTCGTCAGCGCGCGCGCCGAGGAGTGCGAAGCGATCACCGGAGCGCGCGTCGTCTCCAACACGTCGGAGAACGTCTTGTCCGAGACGTGGGAGATGTCCACGAGCATGCCGAGCCGATTCATCTCTCGCACGACCTGGCGACCGAACTCCGTGAGCCCATTGTGCCGAGGAGCGTCGCCGGAGGAGTCGGCCCAGTTGTTCGTGTTCGTGTGCGTGAGCGTCATGTAGCGGACACCCAGCCGATAGAACATGCGCAGGGCGCCGAGGCTGTCTTCAATGGCATGCCCGCCCTCGATGCCCATGAGGACGGCGATCTTCCCCGCGCGAGCGATGCGACGGATGTCATCGGCCGAGAGCGCCAGCTCCAGATCGTTCGGATACCGCTCCAAGGCGCGGTAGACGACGTCAATCATGTCAAGGGCGCGGCGAGCCGCCCCACCTTCGCGCGCATAGCGCGCGGCGACGTAGATGGCGAAGAACTGCGCGTCAATCCCCCCCTCCTTCATGCGCGGGATGTCCATGTGTCCGTCGGTCGCTCGCCGACCGATGTCGAAGCCTTCGTCGAGCATGCGCGAGGTCACGTCCGAATGGGTGTCCACGACGATCGCCTCTCGATGAAGACGTACCGCCTCCGCCCAGAGCCGCTCTTCCGATGGCGGTCTCTGAGGCGGGACCGCTGAAGGACTCGTGCTCCCCAGCAGGAAAAGAGCAATAAGTGTCCGTCGGATGGTCGTCGTCATGGTCGTCTCCTCCTCAACCGAAGGATCACGCGGGCGTGGGATCTTTCACCTCCCGGCCGCGGACGCGCAGGAATCGGCGTTTGCCCACCTGCAGGAGGAATTCCGGCGTCACCACAATGTGGGCGCGCGGATCCGTCACCCGCTCCCCATCGACCTGCACGCCACCCTGTTCGATGAGGCGACGCGCTTCGCGCATAGATGGGGCCAGGCCCGACTGCACGAGCACTCGGGCCAGCTCCACGCGTTCCCCCACGGAGGCCGAGAGGGGAAAGATCGGGATCTCGCTCGGCAGACCACGCTCTCGAAAAATGCGCGTGAACTCCTCTTCGGCGCGACGCGCCGCCGCTTCAGAATGGAACTCTGCCACCAGACGGCGCGCCAATTGCGCCTTCACATCGCGCGGATTGAGGCGCCCGGCCTCGGCCTCAGCGCGCCAGCGGGTCAGCTCCTCCGGAGGAACGTCCGTCAGCAGTTCATAGTACGTCCACATCACCTCATCCGAGATGGACATGATCTTGCCGTAGATCTGTTCGGGCGGCTCAGTGATGCCGATGTAGTTCCCGTAAGACTTCGACATCTTTTGGACGCCATCGGTTCCTACGAGCAACGGCACCGTCATGACGACCTGCGGCTCCTGCCCGAATTCGCGCTGCAGGTCCCGCCCGACAAGGAGATTGAACTTCTGATCCGTCCCCCCAAGCTCGACATCCGCGCCCAGCACGACCGAATCGTACGCCTGCGCGACGGGGTAGAGAAGCTCATGCAAGCTGATGGGCGAGCCTTCGCGCAAGCGCTTCTGGAAATCTTCGCGTTCGAGAATCTGCGCGACCGTCACCTTCGCCGTCAAGCGGATCCACTCTTCGCTGCGCAGCGCGCCGAGCCATCGGGAGTTGAACTCGATGACCGTTCGCTCGGGATCGAGGATTTTGAAGACCTGCTGCTTGTAGGTCTCGGCATTGGCCTCGATCTCCTCGCGCGAAAGCGGCGGGCGCGTGGCCGAACGCCCTGTCGGATCGCCGATCATGCCCGTGAAGTCGCCGATGAGGAAGATGACCGTGTGCCCGAGTTCTTGAAACTGTCGGAGCTTGCGGAGCACCACCGTGTGTCCGAGATGCAGATCCGGAGCCGTCGGATCGGCTCCGAGTTTCACCCGCAGCGGATGCCCTGTCTCCACCGACCGCTCAAGCTTCCGCCGCAGGTCATCCTCGCGGATCAGGTCCACAACGCCGCGCTTCAGATATTCAATCTGCTCTTCGATGCTCCTTCTCGTTGGCATCGTCCGTGATGCTCCTCCTTGGCGAAGAGGAGCTAGTTTAACACCGACGGCGAGATTTCTCCACCAAGAGAGCGGACCGACCATGAGACGGAGCGCGGGATCCAATCCCCCGTCCATCCCTCGAGCCCACACCGCGCGCAGCTCGATGTTACCTTCAGGCGGGTACGAGCGAGTCCTCGCCGTTGAATCCCACCCCCATTCCACCAGCCGAGCTCGCGCGCAGGTGGCTCGACGGTCCCCTCGGGCGAGCGATAGCGAGCCCTAGGAGACTGAGTGGTTGGGGGTAACTCGATGTCGTTAGGTTCGCGTGCGCTCACCCGAGACGACATTCGGACGCATCCTTCGCAGGCTCATCTGCGGTGAAGTGGCAATGTCAGAAACGCAGACGAGGATTGATCCCCAATGGCGTTCCGCCCGTTGAGCCCGCGAATGCGGGCGGCTCGACGGTCGCCTCAGACGAACGAGAGCGAGCCCCCGTGAGTAAATTCAAACTCCATTGCGCGTGTTGAGCCCCCGAAGGGGGCGATCCGTTATTAGCCTAGGGCGAGCGGGAGCGAGCCCTAGGGGAACCGGGTCCGAAAAAATTTCCTCAAGCCCGCGAACGCGGGCGGCCCACACGATGCGAGCGAATACCGTCGGCCTCACGATGTTCGAGCGTGTGGAATTGATATTGATCCCTCTGGGTGTGAACGGATCGAGTATCTCTCGACCGAGAGGGTCGCCCCCTTCGGGGGCTTGGGTGGGGTTTTGTGGCCCGTCGTTTTGATTGTTTTTGGAAACCTCAGTCTTATTCCCTCTCCCGCACCGCGTCGCGCGGGGCAACCCTTTCCTTGCTCCTCTAGCCTCGTGTAGGGGAAGGGGGGAAGGGGGTCAGCCTCCCCCCTTCGGCTTCTTTGTCAAGTTTACTCCAGACGACCGCCGCTGCGTAACATCACTTTCTATATGCCGGGGCAACTGTGCGGCGTGTCGGCCAGGTTCCTATCCCCAATGGAGAAGATGCGCCGCAGCGATAGCACGCTCAGCACTGCCGCGCCCTGCCCCGGCGGGACCGTCAGGACCGTTCCGTTCAGCGGGTTCCCGCCGATGTTCCGGATCTGGATCCTCGCTCCGAGCACGCGCAGTTGCACCGCTCCAAACAGAACCCCCGGCGGCGTCGTGGCCGTGTCGAAGGCGTAGGTCTGGGTGACCACTTCCACTTCCACGCATCGCGCCGATCTGTCATCCTTGAGCGTCACCAGCTGCGCCTCGTAGGCCCCTGCGTCGCACAGCCCTTCAGTGATGCGCGAGCTTCCCCGCTGGTCGGTCGTCACGCTGGCACCACTAAGATCTGTACAGACCATCACGGCGTCAATCGCGGCGCTGCCGGCTTGAAGCGCATGGGTGGCCGTTGTCCCCGGCGCGTTGACCTGGAGCGCTCCGAGGTTCAACCCTCCCGGCCCGGTCGAGGGCACGTAGGTGAAATTCGTCGCTCCACAGCTCGTTACAGTATCCGTCGCAAAGTTCGCGCCGGTAGCAGTGACACCGCCCGAGCAATTCGGCCCCGTCGAGGCCGTGTTATTCCCCACGATCGAGTTCTTGATGTTGACCGTCCCCCCGCCACGGTTGATGCCGCCGCCAGTGCTGGCCGAGTTCGAGGCAATCGTCACGAAGCTGAGGTTGGACGTGCCGCCGGCGTTACGGATGCCGCCGCCGGAGCCGCTGGCGCTATTTCCCGAGATCGTGCTGTTGGTGACGCTCAGCGTGCTGCCGTTCCAGATGCCGCCGCCGGAGCTGGCGCTATTTCCCGAGATCGTGCTGTTGGTGACGGTCAGCGTGCTGCCGTTCCAGATGCCGCCGCCGTTTCCGCTGGTGCTATTTCCCGAGATCGTGCTGTTTGTGACGGTCACCGTGCCGCCGCCGGCGTTACGGATGCCGCCGCCGGCGCCCTGGGCGTTATTTCCCGAGATCGTGCTGCCCGTGACGGTCACCGTTCCGCCGCTGTTGAGGATGCCGCCGCCGACGGTGTCGGGGGAGGCGCTGCCGTCCGCGCAGCCGTTTCGCACCGTCACATTCTGCAACGTGAGATTGCCCGTGCCCGCTACCTCGAAGATGCGGAATTCGCCGGTATCGGCCGTGCCGTTAAGATTACATGTGGGCGTGGAGGCTCGCCGGATCGTCGCGCCGTTGCCTTGAATGGTGATCGCGCTCGTGATGTCCAGATCGTCGTTGTCCGCCCCGGAGTCTGTCGCATGCCCTCCGCCATCGGTGTCCTTCGACAGCGTGTACGTCTGCCCCGATTGCAGCACGATCGTGTCTGGGCCTGGGAGTGCATTAGCCTCCATTATCGCCGCCCGCAGCGAACAGTTGCCTGAGCTATCGGCGCACACCCCATCGCCTGGATTGGCATCCTCAGTGTCCGCCGTCGTATTGACGGTAAATGTGGCTGCCATGACCGGGGAGACGGGCCAGGGCAGGGGAGCCAGCGTCAAGAGCCAGGCCAAGGCCATCACCCCTAGCGCCCGAGCCCAGGGCCGCCACGCCCTCACCCGCCGCTTGACCGCCCCGCTTCGCACGGTCATGAGAATGGCACTTCCTCGAATTCCTCCCACTGACGAACCTCTTCGATTCCCTTGCGTCATAGTCTCCTCCTTATCGAAATTTTTAACGGCCACCGATGAACCCAGCGTCACGCCGACGTGGATTCACCGAGGGCAGCAGTTGCCTCCACGACCTCTGCGGCCAAGGAGGTCCCCGCCGTCTTCGGGAGGCTTCCCTTCCGCTGGCCTCCCTGCTGCCAGGAAGAGAAGCCGCCTTTCTCCGAAGCTCCGATCTCCCCCGACGCAGGGACGAAAAACGAGTGTTCTGACCCTTGCCCCTCGTCCCCCCAGGCGTGCTCAGGACGAAGAGGAATGAAGGAGGATTCTGCCGGTCGCTTTGGTCCGAGAAGCACGAGTCTCCCACCACCTCCTATGCTTCGTTCGCTTCACGGCTAGTACGGCCCGTGAAGCCCTTGCCCCGACGGCCCACATTCTAGACGATTTTTTTTCGCTGTCAACAAAAATTTTCCCTCCGGGCGATCGGAGGGCTTGAGCATCGGGTCGGCACGCCTTGGGGGGCACAGCGCACGCCTTCTCGCAGTCAAGGGAGATTTCCTGTTCTCCCTTTCGATGCTCGGAATTGCGTCTTCGCCCTGGAGAGATTGTGAGCCGAGGGAGGGATCTTTTCGTCTTACTCGTCTTACTCTCGATGCGAACCCTGCCGGGGTCTTGGGGAGGCGCGGGCGCACGGCGTATAATTCGCATCAGCGGGAAGAGGGCCATGCGGCGGCGTGTGGTATTCGGCGGTGTTGGGCTGATCCTCGCGATCGGGATCGGAGGGTATTGGGCGATTTCTCGCGCGGTGTGGGAGCGGGCACCGCTCTGTTCCGTCTGCCGTCGCCTGATCCATCCCGGGCACGAGTTCGTGCTGCGACTGAGCACGGGGGAGCACGAGCGCACGTGCTGTCCGCGCTGTGGTCTCCATTTCCGGGAGCGCGCTCCGGAGCGTGTCGTTGCGGCTTGGGCGACGGATTTTGTGTCCGGGCGGAGGATTGAGGCCGAGCGCGCCGTTTATGTGGAGGGGAGCGACGTGATGTTGTGCTGTCGCCCCACGCCGCTGCGCGAGCTGGGCGTTGTCTACGAGAGGTTATGGGATCGGTGTCTGCCGAGCCTGATCGCCTTCGCGCGAGACGATGAAGCGCGAGCGTTTCAAGCCCGGCATGGAGGCCGCGTGCTCACCTACGCCGAAAGCCGAGCGAGCGTTCGGGAATGGTAGGAGGGGGCCATGCGACTGTATCTCGTTCAGCATGCTGAGGCGAAGCGGGAGGAAGAAGACCCGGCGCGCCCTTTGAGCGAGCGGGGATGGGCCGATATCCGCAAGGTCGCGGCTTTCTTGCAGGCGCATCCGCTGCCGCCTCTTCGTGCGATCTATCATAGCGGCAAGACGCGCGCGGCGCAGACAGCCGAAGTTCTGGCCGGTGTGCTGGAGTCCCGCGAAGGCTGTCATGCGACCGATGGGCTGGACCCTCTGGCGGATCCGGGTCTCTGGATCGAGCGACTGCGCGAGATGTCCGAGGATATCATGCTCGTCGGTCATCTGCCGCATCTGGATCGGCTGAGCGCCCGCTTGCTGTCGGCCGGAGCCATTGCCGAAGGCCTCATCGCGTTTCGTATGGGCGGAATTGTATGCCTGCATCGAGAGGAGACGATCTGGCGTCTCCGCTGGATGCTCATCCCGGAGATTCTGTGAGGGCGTATATGTGGAAGCGGTGGACGGTCGTTCCTCGCGAGCTGCATGGGGACGGGCGCTTCTTGCTCTCGCGTCGGGAGTTCGTGCCTGCCTATTTGCGCACCTATGAGGAAGGGCGCCTGAAGGAGAAGGTGGAGCAGGCGCGCGAGCTGTTACGCGCCTGCACGGTCTGTCCGCGCGAGTGCCGAGTGAACCGGCTGGAGAACGCCTTCGCGGTCTGTCGGAGTGGTCGGTGGGCGCGGGTCTCCAGTGCTTTCCCGCATTTCGGCGAGGAGGATTGTTTGCGAGGATGGAGCGGGTCAGGGACGATCTTCTTCGCCTTTTGCAACCTGCGCTGCGTCTTCTGTCAGAACTGGGAGACGAGCCAGCAGGGGGAAGGGGAAGAAGTCACGCCCGCGGAGCTGGCAGCCCTGATGCTGCGGCTTCAGGAGCAAGGGTGTCACAACATCAACTTCGTGACGCCGGAGCATGTGGTCCCGCAGATCCTGGAAGCACTCCCTCTGGCTATTGAGCGAGGTCTGCGCCTTCCGCTGGTGTACAACACGAGCGCCTATGACAGCCTCGACAGCATTCGCCTGATGGCTGGAGTCGTGGACATCTACATGCCCGACTTCAAGCTCTGGAATCCGGAGCACGCGCGCAAGTATCTTTTGGCGCGGGATTATCCGGAGGTCGCGCGCCGTGTGATTCGAGCGATGCACGAGCAGGTGGGCGAGTTGCGTGTGGATGAAGATGGGATCGCGCGGCGCGGCGTCTTGGTGCGGCACCTGGTCATGCCGGGGCTTTTGGACGACACCCGCGAAATCCTTCGCTACCTCGCCGAGGACGTGTCGCGCGACACGTACGTCAACATCATGGATCAATACCATCCGGCCTGGAAGGTGCGCACGGACGATCGCTTCCGAGAGATCAATCGTCGGATCACCTCGTGGGAGTTCGAGCACGCACTCGCCTGTGCGCGCGAGGTTGGCCTTTGGCGCTTCGATTTCCGCTGGCGGTGGGCCACGGTGCGCGTGGACGTGATGTAGGGAGGATGCGCGCCCTCTGCCCGATTCGGCGAAGAGGGAGGCGCATCGGTGGGATCCCCATGCGATCGCGTCGTGTGCTTACCCCTGTTCGGGCGGCTTCATAGGTTCGCCGGTTTCTCGGTCAGCCTCACCGAGAGGGTCATCCGCTGCCGTCCCCGATAGATGGTGACCGTGATAGTGTCGCCGGGGCGAAAGCGCGTCAGGAGGCGCGAGATATCGTCCACGGAATTGATCCGCTCGCCATTGATCTCGTAGATGATGTCGCCGCCCAGGTAGAAGAGGCGACCGCGGATGCGCACCGGTTGGTTTCCTCCGCGAATCCCCGCTCGATCCGCCGATTCCCCGGAGATGACCTGCGAGACCAAGACGCCGGAGCGCACGGGCAGTCCGAGTTCGTCGGCCAGCGCCGAGACGGGGATGGGGAAGACATCAATGCCGAGCCACGGTCGGCGCACGCGCCCATAGGCGATGAGATCAGGGACGATGCGTCGCGCCAGGTTGATGGGGATGGCGAATCCGATGCCCACGCTCCCCCGCGAGGGGGAGAGAATAGCCGTGTTCACGCCAATCATCTCCCCGCGCGAGTTCAGAAGCGGTCCGCCCGAATTCCCCGGGTTGATGGACGCATCGGTTTGAATCGCCCCTTCGATGAGGCGTCCGTTCTCGGCGCGCAGCGGGCGTCCGAGCGCGCTGATGATCCCTCGTGTGAGCGTCTGACCGATGCCAAATGGGTTCCCGATAGCGAGGACCTTCTGCCCGACGGCCAGTGTATCCGAATCGCCCATGCGGACGACGGTCAGCTTCTCGCGCGGGGCGTTGATCTTGAGGACCGCGAGGTCCGTATCCGGATCGCCGCCCACGAGCGTCGCACGATATTCGCTGCCATCGGCCAGTGTGACGAACAATTGCCGAGCCCCTTCGACGACGTGGTAGTTGGTCAGAATGTGCCCCTGTTCGTCAATGATCGAACCGGAGCCGCTGCCCTCCTCGGGGTAGACGGCGAAGAAGTCCTGGACGAGCGTGACGGTGCGGATGTTGACGACGCCGGGGGAGACGGCCTTGTAGATCTCGATGTTATTGCGCTCGTCCTCGGTGAGTGCCGTCGGGCCGGATGCGGATTGAGGGAGATCGAAGCTCGGTGGGGAGCCGAAGAGGCTCGCCGGTCGGTCCACCCATCTCTGATAGCCGATGAACAGGCCGACAGCGATCAGTCCCGAGAGGACGCCGATAAACAAGAGATGTCGGATCGGAAGGTGAGTCATTGTCGCGCCTCCTCACAGCATTTTGCGAAGTGCTAATTATCCGCGTGGGGCAGGCAGCTCGGCAACCTTTCGCGCCGCGAGATTGCGCAGGGTATCGGGGGACGGCTAGACTACGGCGTAATCCGGCGGATGTATGGGGTCAGGAGGGAGGAGATGAAGCGAGAACTCTTGCGAAGGCAATCGGCCGAGTGGTTTCGTCGAGCGGTTGAAGTGATCCCCGGAGGGGTCAATAGTCCCGTGCGCGCCTTTCGCGCTGTGGGGGGAGAGCCGCTCTTCATCCGTTCGGCCCGCGGCGCATATCTGGAGGACGTGGATGGAAACCGGTTCATTGACTACGTGGGCTCGTGGGGGCCGATGATCCTCGGACATGCGCATCCGGAGGTCGTGCGCGCGCTCCGCGAGGCGGTGCGACGCGGGACATCCTATGGCGCGCCGACGGCTCTGGAGGTCGAGATGGCCGAGGAGATTTGCCACGCGCTCCCTTCGATCGAGAAGGTTCGGATGACCAGCTCGGGCACCGAGGCGACGATGAGCGCTCTTCGGCTGGCGCGTGCTGTCACCGGGCGTCGCAAAGTGGTGAAGTTCGAGGGATGTTATCATGGTCACACTGATGCCCTCCTTGTGCGCGCGGGTTCGGGAGTGGCGACCTTCGGCTTGCCCGACAGCCCTGGGGTATTGCCCGAATTGGCGGCGCACACGCTGGTCCTCCCGTTCAATGACGAAGCGGCGGTGGAGCAGGTCTTCGCGGCGCACGGGGAGGAGATCGCAGGCGTCATCCTCGAACCTATTGCGGGGAATATGGGATGCGTCCTGCCGAAGCCCGAATTTTTGTCACGGGTCCGCGAGCTGACCGAACGTCACGGGGCGCTCCTCATCTTCGATGAGGTGATCACCGGGTTTCGCGTGGGATATCACGGCGCGCAAGGACTCTACGGCATTCGTCCGGATCTGACCTGTTTGGGGAAGATCATCGGCGGGGGCTTGCCCGTCGGTGCCTTTGGCGGACGAGCGGAGATCATGCAGTGGCTCGCTCCGGAAGGGCCGGTGTATCAGGCGGGCACGTTGTCGGGGAATCCTCTGGCGATGACCGCCGGGCTCACGACGCTGCGCATTCTGAAGCGCGAGAAGGAGACGCTCTATCCCCGTCTGGAGCAACTGACGGCCCGCTTGGCCGAGGGGATCGCCCGTGAGGCTGAGCGCTGCGGCGTGCCGGTTCGCGTCACGCATATCGCTTCGATGCTGACGGTCTTCTTCACCGAGGGTGAGGTCACCGATTGGGCGTCGGCCGCGAGGACGGATCGCGAGCGATTTCGGCGATTCTTTCACGCGCTGCTGGAGCGTGGCGTCTACTGGCCGCCATCACCGTTTGAGACAGCCTTCGTGAGTGCGGCGCATACGGAGGTGGAGATCGAACGGACGCTGGAGGCCGTGCGTGATGCGATGCGCCTGTCCGCCTGATCTCGGGCGGGGCGAATCGTTGCCGTCGTGGAGTCTGGCTTCGACGATGCGCGTCTCTTCCCCCCTCGAGCGCTCGATCCCTTCTGCGAGACAGCTCTCCCGGCGCTTCGGCTGATCGCCGGGGGGCCGTGCGGGGTGGTATACTTGGTGCTGCGGAGTGGGAGATTCGGATGGTGGGGAGGGAGGAGCTATGACGTCGCGTCTCATTCGCGCCCCACGCGGCCGTGAGCTCACCTGTAAGGGATGGCATCAGGAAGCTGCCCTCCGCATGCTCATGAATAATCTCGATCCCGAAGTGGCCGAGAGACCCGACGAGCTCATCGTCTATGGCGGGGCGGGGAAAGCGGCGCGCAACTGGGAATGCTTCGACGCGCTTGTGCGATCCCTGCGCGAGTTGGAGAATGACGAGACGCTGCTCGTGCAATCGGGAAAGCCCGTGGGCATCTTTCGGACGCATGAATGGGCGCCGCGCGTGCTCATCGCCAATGCGAATCTGGTGCCGCACTGGGCGACGCTCGAGGAGTTCCTGCGGCTGGAGGCCTTGGGGCTCATCATGTACGGGCAGATGACGGCGGGAAGCTGGATCTACATCGGGACGCAGGGGATCGTGCAAGGCACATTCGAGACGTTCGCGGCGGTTGCCGAGCGCCATTTCGGGGGGGATTTGCGCGGGCGGCTTGTCGTCTCCGGTGGAATGGGAGGGATGGGCGGCGCACAGCCGCTGGCGGCGACGATGAACGGCGCCGCTTACCTGGGGATTGACGTAGATCCGGCGCGTATTGAGCGGCGTATCCGGACGGGCTATTGCGATCGCATGACCTTCGATCTGGATGAGGCGTTGCGCTGGGTCTTGGACGCCAAGGCGCGCGGTGACGCGCTCTCGGTGGGGCTGGTGGGCAATTGCGCCGATGTCTTGCCCGAGCTTGTGCGGCGCGGCATCGTGCCCGATGTTCTCACGGATCAAACGAGCGCCCACGATCCGTTGAACGGCTACATCCCAGCGGGATTGAGCGTGGAACAGGCTGAGGCCTTGCGGCGCGCCCATCCACAGGACTACATCAAGCGGGCCTATGACTCCATCGCCCGACATGTCGAAGCGATGCTCGCGCTCAAGCGTCAGGGAGCGGTCACCTTCGAGTACGGGAACAATATTCGAAAGCAAGCGGAGCTGGCAGGCGTCACGGACGCCTTCGAGTTTCCCGGATTCGTCGTCGCTTATATTCGGCCGCTCTTTTGCCAAGGGCGAGGGCCGTTTCGGTGGGTCGCGCTCTCGGGCGATCCCGAGGACATTCGGAAGACGGATGAGCTGGTGTTGGAATTGTTCCCCGAGGATCGCATTCTGCGCCGGTGGATCACGCTCGCGCGGGAGAAGGTGAGGTTCCAAGGCTTACCGGCGCGCATCTGCTGGCTCGGCTACGGCGAGCGTGCCGAGTTCGGCCTGGCGATCAACGAGTGGGTGCGCGAGGGCAAGCTGGCGGCTCCGATCGTCATCGGTCGTGACCATCTGGACTGCGGATCGGTGGCCTCCCCGTATCGCGAAACCGAGGGAATGAAGGACGGAAGCGATGCGATCGCCGACTGGCCGATTCTCAACGCCTTGCTCAATACGGCTTCGGGAGCCTCTTGGGTGGCGTTCCATCATGGGGGCGGTGTCGGTATCGGCTACAGTCTGCATGCCGGACAGGTGATCGTCGCCGATGGGACGCACGAGGGCGCTGTGCGATTGGAGCGCGTGCTCACCAATGATCCGGGGATCGGCATCGCGCGGCATGCTGATGCCGGGTACGAGGAGGCGAAGGCGACGGCGCGAGCCAAGGGCGTGAAGATTCCGATGCTGACCTGAGGCGAGCAGGTGACGGAACGACGGCGTGCTTGCAGCTCCGGGGGGAATCCGGTATTTTCGCTCGTCTTGTGTGAGTGAACCATGCTGGGGACCCCACGCGGGGATCCCTGTGAGGAAGCGATCATGGAGCGGAGGAGTTCGACGGATCTGGTGGTCGTAGGGAGCGGGCCGGGAGGCTATGGGGCAGCCTTTCGCGCTGCGGATCTCGGATGGTCGGTGACGCTGATCGGCCAGGAGGCCGCGCCCGGCGGCATCTGTTTGCACGTGGGGTGTATTCCTTCGAAGGCGCTCCTTCATCTGGCGCGCGTCGTGGCCGAGGCGCAGGAGGCCGAGCGCTGGGGCGTTACGTTCTCCCCCCCGCGCATAGATCTCGACCGCGTGCGAGCGTGGAAGCAGAGCGTCGTGGAACGATTGACCGGCGGCTTGCGGCTTCTGGCCGAGCAGCGGGGCGTTCGGTATCTGCGGGGACGCGCCCGTCTGCTGGATGCGCAGACGCTGCTTGTGGAGACCGAGTCCGGAGATGCCGAACGCGTGAGCTTCCGGCACGCCATCCTAGCGACGGGATCGCGACCGGCGGAACTGCCGGGCATCTCTCTGACGAGCCCGCGCGTGATGGATTCCACGCGGGCTCTGGAGCTGGAAGACGTTCCCCGCACACTGCTTGTGATCGGCGGAGGGTATATTGGGCTTGAGCTCGGCACGGTCTATGCTCGACTCGGCGCGCGCGTGACCCTGGTGGAGATGATGCCGGGGATTCTGCCGGGCGTGGATCGAGACCTCGCGACGATCCTGGCGCGACGGATCGAAGCGCTCTTCGACGCTGTGCTTGTCAATACCACGGTGGTCGAGATGCGAGAAGATGCCGAGGGGGTGCGCGTGCGCTTCGAGGGAGTCGGTGGGCATGCCGTTCCGCCTCCGGCGGAACGAGTGTTCGATAAGGTCCTCGTGTGCGTCGGTCGGAAACCGAACGCTCAGGACATGGGACTGGAGCGCACGCGCGTGGAGCGCGATCCGCGCGGCTTCATTCGTGTGAATGCCGAACGACGCACCGACGAGCCGACGATCTTCGCTATTGGTGATGTCGCGGGGGAGCCGATGCTCGCCCATAAGGCCATGCACGAAGCCCGCGTAGCCGTCGAAGCGATTGCCGGGCGGGCGACGGCGTTCAAGCCCCGCGCGATCCCGGCTGTCGTCTTCACCGATCCGGAGATCGCATGGTGCGGACTGACGGAGACGCAAGCGCGGCAGGAGAATCGTCCCATCAAGGTGGCGCGCTTCCCTTGGGCAGCTTCCGGACGGGCCGTGACGTTGGACCGTCCGGAAGGAGTGACCAAGCTCATTCTCGATCCGGAGACGGAACGCATCCTCGGCGTCGGCATCGCAGGCGTGGGCGCTGGGGAGTTGATCGCCGAGGGTGTTCTGGCTGTCGAGATGGGCGCGCGGGCTTCGGATGTGGAGCGGGTGATTCATCCGCACCCGACGCTCTCGGAGACGGTGCTGGAGGCTGCGGAGGCTTTCCTCGGGGTGAGTCCGCATCTCTACCGGCGTCGGACATGAAGCGCTGTGGGAGCGATCGCTCGACTCCTCTTGAAAGCGCCTGTCGCCCGCATCGTCACAGCCATCGCCATGGAGGGGGGAACATGAGGGCATGCGCACGATGGACGGTGGGCTTTCTGATGAGTGCTCTTCTCTCGGTGCCCGGCGCGGCGTCGCAGCAGGCGAGCGCTCCCGCGCTGCGTGCCAACGGCGCGCGAATGCAGGAGCGCATTCTGAAGTTGGCGGAATTTGGTCGGGACCCGCGCGGCGGCGTCAGCCGCGTGGCCTTCACTGAAGCCGATCGTCAGGGGCGGGCCTACATTATCTCGCTCATGCGCGAATTGGGCCTTGCCGTGCGCATAGATCCGGCGGGTAACATCATCGGGCGCCGCGAGGGCCTCGACCCGCACGTGCCTCCGATCGTCTTCGGCTCGCACATTGACTCGGTCCCTAACGGGGGGCGGTATGATGGCGTTGTCGGTGTCATCGGAGCGCTCGAATGCCTTCAGGTGCTCGCCGAGCACGGAGTCACCACGCGGCATCCGCTGGAGGTCATCGTCTTCGCGGCGGAAGAGGGCGGGTTGGTTGGGAGTCGTGCCATGATTGGTGCTTTGACTCCGGAAGCCTTGGACGTTGTCAGCCCGAGCGGAATGACCATGCGCGAAGGGATTCGGGCGATCGGGGGCGACCCGGAGCGCCTCGCTGAAGCCGTGCGTCGTCCCGGTGAGATCACGGCCTTTCTCGAGCTCCATATCGAGCAGGGGGGGACGCTCGACGCCGAAGGCGTGCCGATCGGCGTGGTCGAAGGGATCGTGGGCATCAATCGGTGGGATGTGGTGATTGAGGGCTTCGCCAATCACGCCGGGACGACGCCCATGAATCAGCGACGCGACGCCTTGGTGGCCGCGGCCGAACTGATCCTCGCGGTGAATCGTGTGGTGACGAGCACGCCTGGACGCCAGGTGGGGACGGTCGGGCGCATCGAGGCGGAGCCCGGAGCGGTCAACGTCATCCCGGGACGCGTGCGCATGAGCGTGGAGCTGCGCGATCTCTCGGCCGAGAAGATTCAGCATCTCTTCGAGCGCATTCGCGAGGAAGCGCGCGCCATCGAGCAGCGGCGTGGCGTCACCATCACCTTCACGCCCATTGACGCCACGGCTGTCCCTGCTCTCACGGACCCGCGCATACGTCGTCTGATCGCCGAAACGGCTCAGGAGCTCGGCCTCCGCTCTCTGTTCTTGCCGAGCGGCGCCGGACATGATGCGCAGAATATGGCGCGCATCGCCCCGACGGGTATGATCTTCGTGCCGAGCGTTGGCGGCATCAGTCATTCGCCGCAGGAGTACACGCGCCCGGAGGATCTGGCCAACGGCGCCACAGTGCTCGTGCACACGATCCTGAAGATTGATCGAGGGGCGTTGGGGGTCCCCACGCGATCTGAGAATCGCAGGGAGCGCCCATTGTAGGAGCGATGTTCGGCCCGCGCGCGATCAGAAGCTGTGGCGTGAGTCTCGTGCTCGCCTGCCTCGGCGGGCTTCTGCTCGGGGTCCCCACGCGATCCGAGGATCGTGTGGGAAGCCCGTCCGCGCCCGTCGCGCGGCGCGACGAACGGCTCGAGCGATATGTGAACGAGAAGCATCGGTGCTCGCTCTACTATTCCCCCGAGAGATGGCGCCTTCAGGTTCAGTCCGGTTCCGGAAGTGACGCCGCGATCTTTACGGCCATTGAAGATTCCGACGTCATGGCCGTGCTCAACATGTTCGATCCCGTACCCGATCTCTCCCTTCATCCCCGGCAGCTCTTCGATATGGATCGCGGCGCATTGGCGACGATCTTCGGAGGATTGGCGATCCAGGAGGAGCAGGTGCTCACGCTCTCGGGAGCGATGGCCCATCGGGTGACGTTCGAGGGACGGGAGAAACGCGTGACGCGCTACACGATCGCGCACCAGGGATTCGTCTACCTGCTCGTGTACGTCGCTCCGAAGCCGAAATACGAGGCGTATCTTCCGGCCTTCCGCCTCATGGTCGAGACGTTTCGCATCTTTGGAACGGGTGTGCCCGAGGCCGATCCCCGCGCGCTCTCCGTGGAAGTCGTCGCCGAACCGGCGGGCGAGCGCGCTTTGCGCGTGCACACGCGGCCGGATCCCGTATTCGTGGAGGTTCGGGAGGGGGATCAGAATTGGCATTATCACCTCGTTCTCACGAATCCGCATGAGAGCGACGTGGAGCTTCGCGAAGTCCGCGTGCGCTATGTGAGTCACGGGCGTGTGCTCGAGGAGACGCGGCTTGATTCTTCGGCGCTCGCGCGCGTTCTCGAAGGGGGGATGACGCGCCTTCCTCCGAAAGGGTCTGTAGAGTGGCGCGATCATGCCGGACATCGCGCCGAGGGCGCGCCCGAGCGCATCGAGTACGTGCTCTTCTTCCGCATGGGGGAGCGATTTCTCCAGCAGACGTATCGCGTCCGGTTGGTGCGGTACGAGCCGAAGACGCGGTTCACGCTTCCTTTCACCGGCATGTGGCGCGTATGGCGCGGGCATGATGTTTTCGAAGGGCATCGCCAGCAGGCCGATGCGCAGGCCTTCGCTTACGATTTCATCTATGAGCGCGGGGGGCGAGATCGCCGCGCACCTGACGCGACAGCGCGGAGAGCATTGGTGCGTCGCCCACAGTCGAAGGAGCGATCTCCGGCGGCGTCGCAGCTCGCTGGTTTCTCTGCCTTCGGTCGAAAGGTCTTGGCCCCGGCCGATGGAGTCGTCGTGCGCGCTGTGGATGGGGAGCCGGATCGCCCTCCGGCAGCGACGCGTCCGCGGCTCGTGCATCCGAAAGTCACGAATCCCCGTCAGCTCTTCGGGAACTACATTGTCCTCGATCACGGCCAGGGGGAATTCAGCCTGCTCGCGCATCTCAAGCGGGGATCGGTTCGCGTGCGACGGGGCGATCGCGTGACGCGGGGTCAGGTGATCGCCGAGTGCGGGAATTCCGGGGTGAGCGCGCAGCCGCATCTCCATTTTCACGTCATGGATGGGCCGGATCCGCTCCGAAGCCGGGGCCTGCCCATTCGCTTCGAGATGTATCGTCTCTGGCGCGACGGGCGCGCTGTGCTCATTCGTTCTGGCGTTCCGCGCGCGGGCGAGCATGTGGAGCGCATCGTCGAGCCGGCTCGCCGCGTGCGCACTCGCTCGTCACAACACCGGGCGTCAGCAGCGCGCCGGTCGCCCACTCGTTCGGGAGGGCGACGGCCAACCGGCGCTCGACGCTAGACATGGGACCGCGACGGGCGCGCGACAACGGAGGAAGCGGCGTCTATTGCGTGATCGTGCGCCTTGAGCGCGAGGCGCGTATCCGGGTCGGAAAGCTCGGCGTTCGCACCTTCGCTCCCGGTATCTACGTCTACACCGGACGAGCAGCGCGCGGTCTCGCCGCCCGCGTCGTTCGACATTTTCGGCGTCAAAAGCCGAAGCGATGGCACATTGATCACGTGATTGCTCACCGATGGGCGCGCGTCGTGGGCGCTCTCGTGATCCCTGGCGAGGCCGCGCACGAATGCGTCGTGAATCAGTGGGTGATGGCGTTGGCCGATGACCGCGTGCCCGCGTTCGGCGCAAGAGATTGCCGAAGCGGATGTCGGTCTCATCTGGCCTACTTCGCGGTGCGACGAGAACAGCGTCGCCTGCATGTTCGCATTGAGGAGGAACAGCGATGAACTGGAAGGATCCGCAGGTGATCTGGCTCGCTCTTCTCACGATCGCCTTGATCGCGCACATGATCAAGGATGCGACGGAGTTTCGAAAGATTCGACGACTGGAACAGGATGTCGCAGCCTTGAAGAAATAGCGCTCGCGCGGTCGCAGCGGACAAGCTCCCGCAGGGCACACGGCGGGGAGCCAGAGGAAGAGTTTTTTGTGCCCGCTCACGGGAGCGAACACAAGGAGCGCGCTTGAGAAGGCGCGGGCGTATGGTCAAGAGGGGACGCCTCCGGTAGAATTACCGGCGTTGGGCGAAGGCTATGGGAACGGCTTTTTTGGATCGGCTCAATCGAGAGGTCCTGCTGGCCGATGGGGCGATGGGGACACTGCTGTTGGCGCGCGGCGTTGAGCCCAAAGCGCTCATGGAGCAGAATCTCACGCGCCCCGATCTCATTCGGGAGATTCATCTCGAATACATTCGAGCGGGAGCGCAACTGATCGAGACGAATACATTCTTGGCGAATCGACTGCGTCTGGCCGAATACGGGTTGGACTCGGAGCTGGAGGCGATCAATCGCGCGGCCGTTCGCATCGCGCGCGAGGCCGTTCGGATGAGTGGGGAAGAGGTCTTCATCGCGGGGTCGGTCGGGCCGTTGGGCGCTTTGGTCAAGCCGTATGGGCATCTCACCCTGGCCGATCTCTCGGCAGCTTATGTGGAGCAAATCTCCATCCTCGTGGATGAGGGGGTGGACGTCATCCTCATCGAGACGCATCCCAGTTTGCTGGAAGCGCTCGAAGCCGTGCGCGCGGCCAAGACCGTCGCGCCGACGACGCCGATCATCGCGCAGATGACGTTCTTGGAGGACGGGAAGTCGAAGTTCGGGGACGATCTGCGCCGTTCCTTGGAGGCGCTGGCGGCCGCCGATGCCGATGTCGTGGGCGTTAATTGCAGCGGACCGCAGATGACCTATGACATCATCTATGAGTTCCTGACGACGACCGAGTTGCCCATCTCCATCATGCCGAACGCCGGGTTGCCGCAGTTCCTCGGGGGACGGACGATCTATCTCTCTTCGCCCGAATATCTGCGGGAGTACGCGCGCCGCTTTGTCGAGGCGGGCGCCAATATTCTCGGCGGATGTTGCGGGACGACGCCCGAGCATATTCGCGCGATGAGCACCGTGGTTCGCGGCCATGTTCCTCGCCGCGTGCGGGAGCGCGCTCGCGTTTCGATTCATGTGGAGGCACCTGTTGCGGCTGAGCCTTCGACTGTCGAGACCCCGACGCGGTTCCGCGAGCGGCTCGGACGCGCGTTTGTCGTCGCCGTGGAGATGCATCCCCCTCGAGGCGTGGAGTATCGCGCAGAGATCGAGACGATCCGTCACCTCGCCCGGTATGGCGTGGATGCTGTGAGCATTCACGATCCGCCGGGCGCGCGCGTGAGTCTCTCGAGCCTGGTCTTCGCTCACCTTGTGCGCGCGCAGGCCGGCGTGGAGCCGATTTGGCATCTCCCGTGCCGAGGGCGCACGCTGGCGATGGTCTACTCGGAGTTGTTGGGAGCGGCTGTGCTCGGCATCCGCACGGTCTTAGTCCTCCCGGGTGAGGCGGCGAGCGTCGGGGAGCTGCCGCGCCCTCCCTCGGCACAGGATGTGAGCGCAACGGGGTTGGTGAAGATCATCGAGGGCTTGAATCGCGGACGCACGCTGACGGGGAACGACATCGGAGCGCCGACAGATTTCTGCATCGGCGTGCTCGTCCACATCGGGGCGGATGATCTTGAGGCTGAAGTGCGACGGCTCGAAGAGCGCGTGCACGCCGGCGCCCATTTCATTGTCACGACGCCGGTCTTTGATCTGGAGCGGTTCGAGGCCTTTTGGAAGCGCAGCGCCGAGTTCCGCCTGCCGATCCTCGTCGGCATCTTGCCCTTGAAGAGCGCGCGGCATGCGGAGTTCCTGCATCACGAGGTTCCCGGGATCACGATCCCGGACGCCCTTCGCCAGCGCTTGCGTCGCGCTCAGGAGGACGAAGCCGCCGAAGGGGTGCGCATCGCTCGGGAGCTGATCGCGCAGCTCCGTCCGCATGTTGCCGGCCTTCACCTGATCCCGCCCTCGGAGCGATGGGAGGCTGTGCCGGATGTGCTCGCGGCGTGCCTGTCGCCGGAGGACGCGGCCGAATCCTTCGGAGCGTGAGCGCGCATCCGGCATCGAAGGCACACGGCGGTGGCCGCGGCTCCGTCACCTCGCTTTCCCCTCTTCCTCGAATGGGCTAAACTATCTCTCTCTATGCGGCGAGAGGTCTACCTGGACAACAACGCGACGACGCCGGTGGCTCCGGAAGTCGTGGAGGCGATGGCTCCTTACTGGAGCGAGCGTTTCGGCAATCCCTCGAGCGTGCATCGAAAGGGCGTGGAGGCTGAACGCGCCATGCGCGCCGCTCGAGCGACGATCGCGCGCGTGCTCGGGGTGAAGGAGAGCGAGGTCGTGTTCACCTCCGGAGGGACGGAGGGGGATAACTTGGCCCTCAAAGGTGTGGCGCGCGCCTTGCGCCGTCGCGGCACCCACATCCTCACGACGGCTATCGAGCATCCGGCTGTTCTGGAGAGTTGCCGCGATTTGGAAGCGGAAGGCTTTCGCGTCACGTATCTGGACGTGGACGCGCGCGGTCTTGTGACGCCCGAGATGGTGGAAGCAGCGCTCACCCCGGAGACGATTCTGGTCTCGATCATGCACGTCAATAATGAGCTCGGGACGATCCTCCCCATCGCCGAAATCGCCGAGCGGGTGAAACGCCGCAATCCGGAGATCGTCGTCCATTCTGATGGTGTGCAAGCAGTCGGGAAGGTGCCTGTGAACCTGCGGGGCGTGGATCTCTACACGATCAGCGGGCACAAGATCCATGCGCCCAAAGGAACGGGAGCGCTCATCGTGCGCGAGGGGGTGAAACTTCAGCCTCTGCTCTCGGGGGGCGGGCAGGAGCGCGGGCTGCGCTCGGGAACCGAGAATGTGGCGGGAATCGTCGGCTTGGCGCGCGCTCTGGAGCTGATGGTCGAGAATCTGGAGGAGAAGCTCGCGCACTTTCACCGCTTGCGCGAGCGCTTTCTCGCGGGCGTGCGGCACATTCCCGGAGCGCGCATCAATTCTCCGGAGCCGAGTGTGCCGACGACGGTGAACGTGTCGTTCCCGGGCATCCCAGCCGAAGTCTTATTGCATGCGTTGGAAGAAGAGGGGGTGTTCGTCTCCACCGGAGCGGCCTGCTCGAGTCGAAAGAACCGGCGCAGCCATGTCTTGGAGGCCATGCGCCTGCCGCCCGACATCATTGCGTCGAGCCTGCGCTTCAGCTTCTCTCGCTATACGACCGTGGAGGATATTGACTGGGCGATTGAGGCCCTTCATCGTGCTCGGGAACGGCTCGCTGCACGATCTCCCGCTCGGTCGGGACGCGTCCAATGACGATGGCGCACACGATCCTCGTTCGATACGATGAGATCGGCCTCAAGGGAAAGAATCGTCCGGAGTTCGTGCGCCGCTTGGTCGAGAACATCCGGCGGGTGACCGATCTCTCCCCGGATCAGGTGCGGATCGAATGGGGGCGGATCTACCTCTATCCCTCGGGCGATCCGGACCGTGTGTGTCAACGCCTCTCGAAAGTCTTCGGGGTGAAGAGCGTCAGCGTCGCGCAGGCTCTCCCGCATGATCTCGAGCAGATGCGGGAGGCGGCCGTCGCGATGGCCCGTCAGGCCGTGGCTCGGGGCATTCAAACGTTCAAGATCGAAGCGCGCCGGAGCTTCAAGGCGTTCCCCTGGAATTCGATGGAGATCAATCGCGAGCTGGGACGTGCTGTCCTGCGGGCGCTCCCCGAATTGCGCGTGAACGTCCATTCTCCGGATCTCACGCTGGAAGTCGAAGTGCGTCAGGAAGGCGTCTTCCTCTTCTCCGAACGCATCGCCGGGCCGGGAGGGCTTCCCGTCGGTGTCACCGGACGCGCGCTTCTGTTGCTCTCCGGGGGGATTGATAGCCCTGTCGCCGGATGGATGATGATGAAGCGCGGCGTCGCTGTGGATGCCGTGTACTTCCACAGTCCGCCCTACATCGGCGAGAAGGCCAAGGAGAAAGTGCTCGAGCTCGGACGCGTGCTCTCCCATTGGCGCGGTGAAGCGCTCACCGTCTACGTGCCGTACTTCACGGAGATTCAGAGCGAGGTCTCCCGCTGTGCGCCTCCTCCGCTGTGGACGATCCTCTTTCGTCGCTTCATGCATCGCGTGGCCGAGCGCATCGCCGAAGCGCGCGGCTATGGCGCTCTGGTCACCGGCGAGAGTCTCGGCCAGGTCGCCAGCCAGACGATGGAAAATCTCGCCTGCGTGAATGCTGTGACTCGACGGCTCATCCTGAGACCCCTCATCGGCCTGGATAAAGCGGAGATCGTGCGACTGGCCCGCGAGATCGGAACGTATGAGACCTCCATCCTCCCCTACGAAGATTGCTGCGTGCTCTTCGCCCCGCGCCATCCGGAGACGCACGCCCGCCTCGATCGCATAGAGGCTCTCGAAGCGCGCTTGGATATCCCCCGATTGGTCGAGGGCGCGCTCGACCGCATGGAAATCTTCTCCGTGACGGAGGTGGAGATCGCGGCACGTCCTGCTTCCTCCTTGTGACCGTCGGCTTCAGCCGCTGGGGTTCCCTCTGCCGGCTCCGAGGTTGAAATTGAAAACCCTTTTCGATTGTGCTATAGTCCTTCCTCAGTTCCCGTCATGGGAGCAGAGGGCGAGGGAAGGAGGAAGGAGAGATGACGCAGGCCTTTGTCATCGTCTTGCGCGAGGGGTTCGAAGCGTTTCTGATCGTCGCCATTACGCTCGCCTATTTGCAGAAGACGGGGCGAGCGCGATTGGTCCCGGCGGTGTACGCGGGGGTGGCGTTCTCTGTCTTGACGAGCGGGATTCTCGGATATCAGCTCTTGCAAGGAGTGAACCAGGCGCTCTGGGAAGGTCTCTTCGGCATAGTCGCGGCTGTGCTCGTGACGACGCTCGTCGTGCACATGTGGCGGACGGCGCCGCGGTTGAAACAGATCATGCATCACCGGATTGAGGAGATTGCCGCGGGGCGGACGCCACGGGCGGCCTGGCTGGGGATATTCGCGTTCACCACGGTGATGATCACCCGTGAAGGGATGGAGACGGCGCTCATGCTCATGCAGGTCCGAGGGGAGTATTTCTGGGGGGCCATCCTCGGGTTAGGAGCGGCGATCCTCATGGCGGTGCTCTGGGCGCGATTTGGACATCTCATCAATCTGAAGCTCTTCTTCCAGGTCACCAGCGTCTTCCTCCTTCTCTTCGTCGGGCAAATTCTCATCTATGCCTTCCACGAGCTGGCCGAGGCTGGGCTGTGGCCGAACAGCGAATACCTCCATGAGATCACCGAGCCGTATTCCCCGACAGGCCTCTATGGGCAGTGGTTCTCATTCGGGATCGTGCTCGTCTGCGCCGGGTGGCTCGTCGTCGCCTGGAGCGCACATCGCCTTCGACAGTGGGGCCTCAACGGACGTCTGCTCAAACGCAGCTCGCTTCAAGATGCGAGTTGAGTAGCTCGAGGACTTCCGTTCCCCGTCGCGAGAGTTCCGAGGTGATCGGCCGGTGTGCGGTATAATTCCGAGCCGGTGGAGATGGGCGCGCGTTCAGGTGTCGGACGGCTCCTGATATGGGGACTCGCCGTCGGTGCGGTGAGTGGGTGTGTTCCCCCGGAGCCCGAGCGCTCGCGTCCTGTGGAGCGCGCGGTGTGGATCGAGCGAATCGGCGAAGCGGTAGACCACGATCAGGAGCACGCACTGCGCAGGATCGGCCCCCAATATGTCTTCTTGAAAATCGGGGACCTCGATGTCGCTGGCGACCGCCTCACGTGGGCGTCAGAACCGGCGTTTCCCATCTCGCCTCCGCCGAGCAAGTGCGTACTTGTAATCGGAGGGACAGAGCGTTTGGTCGAGAGTTTCGATCGGTTCGCGGACGTCTCGCTCGCCGAGCAGATGGCGACCTTTGTGCGAGACGCCTTAGATCGAGCGAAGCGACGAGGGCTTTCGTGCTCGGGCGTTCATCTGGATATTCTCCCCAGGGGATTGCTCTGGCACTACGGGCGTGTGCTCCGTCGCCTTCGCGCGCGAATGCCGGGTCCGGTGACGCTCTCGGCGACGATTCCCGCGGCCTGGGAGCGGGATCCCTCTGTGTCGGATCTCGTCCGACAGCTCGATTTCTCCCTCGTGCGCATGGTTTCGGAAGAGGAGCCGCAGGATCTCACCGCGATTCGCGCGAGTGTGGATGTTCGAGAAATCGAGCCGTGCATCCGTCGCTTTGAGCGCTTCGGCATACCGTTCTACATCGAAGGGCGAGCCGAGGGGCGGTGCGTCCTTCTCGATGCGAGTTCCCGAGTCGTCTCCGCGCTTGGCGATATCACTCCGTGGCAGCTCATTCGCGGGTTGGGCTTTCGCTGTGTCGAGAGCTATCCGTTGGGGATCGCCGAAGCGCGTATGCGCGTCCCGACGGATTTCTCAGGGGAGTATGTCGTTGTGCTCGCCGCTCGACGGACATCTCGCGTGGGAGGGTACATCGTGCAGCCGGGAGAGCGGATTGCGTGTCGCCTTCCGACAGCGCGGGTATTGCGCCGTCAGATTGAGGCCATTGAGGTCGCGGCGAGTCCCTGGCGGCGGGGGTATAGTCTCTGGCTCTCCGGCATCAGGGAGGGGCAGGATCTCCCGGTGACGCAGATCGCCTTGCTGGTGCGGGGCGGGAGCTTAGAGCCGAGAATCACCGTGAAGGGGGAGATCACGGGTTCGTCCCTTCTGGTGCGCGTGGAAAACGTGGGGATGCAGGAGAGCGCGCTTCAGCCGCGCGCGGTCGAAGTTCGCCTGCGCGTGCAGGGCGCCCGGATACACGGTGTTGATCCGGGAGATTTCGTCGAAGTCGTTCGCGAGCCCTCCGGAAAGGGCGCATCCTCATCGGTTCACCTCACGCTCTACGCGGATGGAATAAGGCAGGGGGAGACGCTGCGCGCCGCGGTGAGGATTGCGCGTCGCATCGGGAGCGTCCGCGTCTTCGCGTCGTCCCGCGTGCGCGATCCGGACGACTTCGTCACACTCTCAGGTCCGGAAGTGGGGATCGCGGCGATCCCGCAGTGAACCATCGGCGCCCGAGATGGTACAATACTCCCGATGCGGCGAGCGGCACGACTGCTGGGTGGGCTTGTAGGTCTCCTCTTCGGAGCCGGCGTGGGATGGGCCGTTCAGCAGCCGGCGTGGCCGTCGGATCCCCTCTCGCGCGAAGTGCAGGTGGAGCCGAGGGTCGAGGACTATGAGCGGCGGTTGCGCACGCTCTATCGGACGGCGGAGAGCTTGGCCGAGCTCGGGGATTTCGAGGAAGCGCTCCGCTATTATGACGAAGCGCTGCAGCTCCAGCGCCGGCATCGGGATCGCCGGGGAATGAGCATCACTCTGATGGCCATGGGCGATACATATCTCTTTCGCATGGGAAGGCCCGAGCCGGCTCTTGACGCATACGCGCAGGCGCTGGCGCTCAAGCGCGAGGTCCGAGATCGGAAGGGAGAGCCCGAAGTGCTCCATCAGATGGCCTACGCCCGGTATGTGCAGGGACGCATAGAAGAAGCCGAGCGCCTCTACGAGCAGGTCCTCGATCTCTCCCGGAAGGTGAAGAATCGGAGAGCTGAGGGCAATGCCCTGAACGGCCTAGGGAATTGTCGGCTGGCGCAGGGGCGGCCGCAGGACGCGCTCGCTTTGTACGAGCAGGCCCTCTCGGTGCGGAAGAAGGCAAAGGACGAGCGCGGCGTCGCCAATACGACCTATAATCTCGGGCGGGCGCACCTGGTCCTGGGGCAGGTGGAGCGAGCGATCGAATACTTCACCCGCGCCCTCGCGCTGCGTCGCCAGATGCTCGATATACGGGCGGAAGCGGAGACGCACTTCGATTTGGCGCGCGCTTCGGCGCAGGTGAAGCGCTTCGATGACGCCGTCCACCATTTCCGGGAAGCGGCGCACTTGGCCCGGAGAGTGCGGCGGCCGCGCCTGGAAGTGATGGCGTTGTACGGAGCGGGGGTGATCGAGCTGAACCGCGAGCGCTCGGCAGAGGCCATTGCGCTCTTGCGGCAGGCGCTCGAACGTCTTCGAGGACACGAGGAACTGCGCCGGGAACGACGTCTGGTCCTGGTGAGTCTCGGATCCGCCTATGTGCTGGCCGGGAGGTACGGTGAGGCTATGGAGGCCTATAGCGAGGGGATGCGGGCGGCTCGTACGGAGGGCGATCATTTCTTGCTCGCCGAATCGTTGGTCGGAATCGGTCATGTTCAGGAAGCGCAGGAGAGATATCGCCATGCCCTGGCCTGTTATTTTCAGGCGCAGCGCATGCTGAGCGAGGCAGATTCTCCCCTCGCCCGAGCGATCGAGCATCGCCTGCACGCGCTGCGCGAGCGTTTGGGGCCGGAGCGGTTTGACGCCCTTGCCGTCGAAGCTCGAGCTCGTCGGAGCGATCTGCTCCGCGAGCTGACCGGCCTGGAGCCGTGGTGATCGTCAGCGCGCGGGGAGCCCTCATCGTCCCAGAGGCTTCACAACGACTCCTCCCTTCATGACAAAGGCGACCCGCTCCAAGCGGGTGATATCCTCCAGCGGATTCCCCTCCACGGCAATGAGGTCGGCGAACATCCCGGGCTCGAGGGCCCCGACGCGATCCGACCATCCGAGCAATTCCGCCGCCCAGATCGTCGCCGCACGGATGGCATCGAGGGGCGTCATGCCGTACTTGACCATATAGGCGAACTGCTTCGCATTCTCACCATGCGGATAGACTCCGGCATCCGTGCCGAAAGCAATTCGGACGCCCGCGCGCACGGCGCGCGCGAAATTCTCCCGCTGGATCTGTCCGATCTGTCGCTCCTTCTCTAACGCCTCGGGCAACATGCCCACGCGCTCTCCGTGCTGAAGGATGAAGTCGTCGTTGTAGATGTCCATGACGAGAAACGTCCCTCGCTCCTTCGCCAATCGCAAGCCCTCGTCGTCTATGAGACTCGCATGCTCGATCGAATCCGCGCCGGCACGAATGGCCGCTTTGATCCCCTCAGCTCCATGAGCGTGGGCCGCGACCTTCCGACCCAGCTTGTGAGCTTCCTCTACGATGGCGTGAATCTCCTCGAACGTATACTGTTGCGTCCCCGGCTGATCTCCTTTGGAGAGAACACCTCCGGTGGCGCAGATTTTGATGAGATCCGCTCCGTATTTGATGACCTCACGCACCTTCGCGCGAGCGGCCCAGGGGCCATCGGCGACAGCCTCCGCTTTATGCCGGAATTCCGGAGCGAGCAGATTGTTATCGCAATGGCCACCGGTGATGCCCAGGGCCGGGCCGGAAACGAGCATGCGGGGTCCCGGCACATCGCCGTCGGCAATAGCCTCGCGCAGCGCGACGTCCGCATAGCCGGAAGCGCCGAGATTTCGCACGGTCGTGAATCCCGCTTGAAGCGTCCGCCATGCATTGGCGGCCCCGTGAAGCGCTTCTCTCGGCACGGAGATGCTCAGAGCGCGATAGCCGGCATGCTCAGGGTTCGCCGTCAGGTGCACATGCACATCAATGAGTCCCGGAAGGACCGTCAGGCGGCGGAGATCGAGCACAGGCGTCTCCGTGGGAACGCGCGCGAGCACACGAGCAGTCGGACCCACGTCCTTGATGCGATCTCCCTCGATGAGAAGCGCATGATCCGTGAGCATAAGTCCGCGTCGAACGTCGAGCACGGCACCCGCTGTGATGATGAAGGACGCCGGGCCGGAGCCCGTCGCGGATTGCGCCCGCCCGCTGGCAGCGGCCGAAGCGAGGAGAAGCAGAAGCAGGATCGAGAGCATCGTTCGTCCCATATTCGCCTCCTTGTTCTCTGAGCACACGCCGAAGAATTACCACATCATCGAAGGGAGGGACAAGCTCACGCGGACAGCGTGGGTGCGACGGACGTCGAAGCGGCGTGGGGATTGACATCCTGGGGCAGGCATATTAGTCTAAATTGCCTATTCGGATGGCACGGCGTGATGTCCGGAGAGCAAGGCGTGGCGGGAAGAGGGTCAGTGTGCCGGCTTCAGCAGAAGAGCTGCACTCGGATCGTGGGAGTCGCCGTCGCGCACTCGTTCGATCCTGTACCGAACCAATGAACACATGTGCTGAGCTCAACGCGCGGGGAGTCGAGCCGAGAGATGTTTCACAAGCGACATCCTCTGTGTCCCCTGCGGGTTCCGAGGCGATGTTCGGTCGCGGATTCTCCGGCGATGGCTTCCCCGCGATGAGGATCACCGAATTTGGCGTTCAGAGGGAGGGGGTATGAAGACACCGCCACCTTCGGCTGTCGAACAAGAGACGCCGGTCGCTGAGAAGGCGGCCGAGGGTCAGTCGCTCGTGGAGACGGTCAATAAGATGCGGCGCCGCTTGGTGTGGACCTCCGTCTGGGGGTTTCTGGCTACCAACTTCCTCATGTTCCTGCGCTTCTTCTTCCCCCGGGCGCTCTTTGAGCCGAGTCCCGTCTTTCGGATCGGGTATCCGTCGGACTTCAGTCTCGGTGTGGATACTCGGTTTCAGGACCAGTATCGCATCTGGGTGGTACGCACAACGGACCGGCTCTTTGTGATCTATGCCCGCTGTACGCATTTGGGATGCACGCCCCTCTGGAGCCCGAGCGAGAACAAGTTCAAGTGCCCGTGTCACGGTAGCGGATACGACATGGAAGGGATCAACTTCGAAGGACCGGCGCCCCGCCCCATGGATCGGGCGAAGGTCGAGTTGGATGCCGAGGGGCAGATCGTCGTGGATGTCAGCCGGCTCTACACCTACAAGGAGTTCAACGAGCCCGGCGCATATATCCCCGTATGAGCGCGTGATCTCTGTGAGGAGGGGGGCTATGGAGCGGGAGAAGGAGGCTCGAGGAGGCGTCGGAGTTCTGGAGCGGGTTCGGGAGGAGACCGAGCATTTGAAGGTGCGGCTTCGGGAGGAGTGGGAGGATTTGAAGCAAGACCTCCGGGAGCCGCAGCGCACGCAGATTTGGAAGTCTATCTTTCGCGTCCCGCATGAGAGGACAACGCCGCGCACTCGCGCCATTGCTGTTTTAGCCAATGTCTTTTTGCACCTGCATCCGGCGCGCATCAATCGGGATGCCGTCCGCTACAGCTACACGTGGGGCATGGGAGGGATCTCTTTCTACCTCTTCATCGTGCTCACCTTCACCGGGGTCCTGCTCATGTTCTACTACCATCCGACCAAGGTGCAGGCGTTTCGCGATATCCTCTATCTGGAGCACGATGTCCCCTTTGGGCGGCTGTTGCGCAACATGCACCGATGGGCAGCCCATCTGATGGTCATCACGGTGTGGCTGCACATGTTTCGCGTCGTGCTCACGGGATCCTATAAGCGGCCGCGGGAGTTCAATTGGTGCGTGGGGGTGATCCTGCTCGTTCTGACCCTGCTTTTGAGCTTCACGGGGTATCTCCTGCCCGACGATCAACTGGGATTCTGGGCGGTGACGGTCGGGACGAATATGGCGCGCGCGACGCCGCTGCTCGGCCATGAAGGGCCGTTTGGACCGCAACTCGGGATGACGCCCTACAACGATGTGCGGTTTGCGTTGCTCGGAGGCTCCATCGTGGATTCGAATGCGCTGCTGCGGGCGTACATTTGGCATTGCATCGCGCTCCCGCTTTTGGCCGCTATCTTCATGGGGGTGCACTTCTGGCGCGTTCGGAAGGATGGAGGGATCTCTGGCCCCGCCCCCGTGATGCTCGAGTCGGAGATGCGGCCGGTGCGGAAGATCTGATGCCGACCGAGAGAGGGGGGAGCTTATGGATTGGTACCAAGTGTGGGAGATCATTTCGGCGCCGGATAATGTTCCGATTGTCGGGTTGCTGGTCATCGTCCCGTTCTACACCTGGTACGGATTGCGGCAGGCTCGGGCGAACGATCGGCTCATTCACGAGCTGGAGGCGAACCCGGAGCTTGCTCGGACGCATCATCGCAAGACCTTCCCCTATCGGCCCGGATGGCCGACAGAGGTCCATGTGTGGCCCTATCTCCTGCGCATCGAGTTCCTGGCGGCGATCATCGTGACGGCGCTCTTGATGGTCTGGTCGCTCACGCTGGATGCCCCGCTTGAGGAGCCGGCCAATCCAAATCTGACGCCGAATCCTTCGAAGGCGCCGTGGTATTTCGTCGGCTTGCAGGAGATGCTCGTGTACTTCGATCCTTGGTTTGCGGGGGTCGTCCTCCCGACGCTCATCATCCTCGGGCTCATGGCCTTCCCCTATGTAGATGCGAATCCCTTGGGGAACGGCTATTACACGTGGCGCCAGCGGACCGTGGCCATCGGCTCGTTCCTGATCGGCTTTTATCTCTGGATCGCCCTGATCATCGTGGGCACGTTGATGCGAGGGCCGGGATGGATGCTCTTTTGGCCGGGACAGACGTGGGATCACACGCGACTGGTCTACGAGGTGAATCGCAATCTGCCGGACATCTTCGGGATCACCAGCGAATGGGGGAAGGGAATCTTCGGATTCTTCGCTGTCCTGCTCTTCTACCTGATCTCGGGATTCGGCATTCACAAGCTCGTGACGCGATCGCCGCTCAATCGCAAGATCTATGAGCGGACGAGCCTCATTCAATATCTCGTCTTTCAGTTTTTCGCCATCACGATCCTGGTCGGCCTACCGGCGAAGATCCTGTTGCGGCTTTTGTTCCGCATCAAGTATGTCTGGATCACGCCCTGGTTTAACATTTGAGGGAGAGGGTGCGGCATGGAACGGGAGGTTGTCGAGCGGGAGCCTTACGCGCATGTTGAGGAGCCTGATCCGATTACGAGCCGCTCCATGAGCGGTCCGCTCCTCATCGCTTCGCTCGTTCTGATGGGGACGCTCATTTGGGCGCTCTATGATGAGGTGTATGGGCGGCGTCCGTGGAAGGCCATGCAGCGGGAATTCGTCGAGCGGTATACGGCTTATCTGAAGCGGATTAAGCCGCGACAGGCGGAGACCGAGGCCGCGCTCAAGCAATCGCCCGAGTACCAGAAGCTCGAAAGGGAATGGGCGGCTGCTCGACAGGCTGTCGCTCCGCGCGTGCGAGAGATCGATCAGGAGCTGGTGGAGATCGAACGGCAGCTCGAGGCCATTCGCCCGGTCTTTCAAGATGCGCGGGCGAAGATCGGCGCCCTGACCTACGAATGGGAGGTGGCCACAAGCGAGCGCGCCAAGGCCCGCAAGATGCGCGAGATTGAGGAGGCCAAGCGCGGGCCCTTCCGCGTGCGCGTGATCGCGGCCAATGGGGATCGCACGGAGTGGCGTCTGAATTTCGAGGAATTGCAGCGCCGGTTCCTCGAGCTCCAAGACCGCAAGGCGCGGCTTGTCTCCGAACGCGCGCGATTGCTGGAGCCCGTCGTGGAGCTCGAGAAGAAGATGGCTCAGTACATGCAGGACAACCTGGTGGGACTCGACCAGAAGCAGATTGATGGCCTCTTGCGCAAGATGGAGACGTTCAAAATCGAGCTCAAGCAGATCCACATCCCGGATGGGGATCTTGTGGACCGCTGCATCTCCTGCCATGTGGGAATCTTGGAGCCGTTGCCCCTTACGGAGCAGATCATGGGGCGGAAGGCGTTTGTCAGCCATCCCAATCCTCGGCTGCTGCGGATTCACAGCCCCGAGCGTTTTGGCTGTTCTCCGTGCCACGGCGGAAATGGACGCGCGACGACGAGCGTCGTCAAGGCGCACGGATGGAACAAGCACTGGCTCTGGCCGCTCTACAAGCCGGAGAACTATGAGGCCGGTTGCGTGCAATGCCATTTCCGAGATCGGGTCCTCGAGGGAGCCGAGGTCTTCAATCTCGGCCGCGATCTCTATGAGCTGAAAGGATGCGTGGGCTGTCATCGCTACGAGGGGTACGATCGAGAGACGGACGCGTTGGCCGAAGTCCGAAAGACGATCCGGCAATTGAACCTGGAGCGCGCGGAGAACGAGCGGGAGATTCGGCGCACGCTGCGCGCCGCCGATCAAGCGACCGATGATCGCGAGGCGCGGCGATTGTACGCCCTGGCTGAGAGCTTGCGGGTCAAAAACAGCCAGATCGCCGATCGGTTGGAGCAATTGGAGATGCAGGCCAAGTTCCTCATGCAGGATCAGAAGAAGGTGGGGCCGAATCTGAAGGAGATTCGGATGAAGCTGCGCAAAGAGTGGATCCCCGTCTGGATCGAGAATCCGCATGCTTTCCGGCCGACGACGAAGATGCCGCGCTTTCGATTGACGAAGGAGGAGGTGCAGGCGATCTCGGCGTATCTCTGGCAGACGGCGTTGCGTGATCCTGTGCCCGCGCAGCCGCCTGGGGACCCTCTCCGAGGGCGCGAGCTCTTTGAGACGCGGGGCTGCCTGGCCTGTCATGCTATCGGCGAGGGGGCGCAGGCGGTGGGCGGAACGTTCGCCGCGAATCTCTCGCGCGTCGGCGAGAAGGTCCACTATGACTATCTCGTGCGGTGGATCCACAATCCGCGCGAGCGCGCGCGTCCGTATTGTCCCAATGAGCGTCGGGATATCGGGCCCGAAGAGTACGCGAAGAAGGGACTGCCTTTCCGCTTCGATCTCGAGCATTCGAAATGCCCGAGCTGCGGCTCCGAGATGCAAGTTCAGCAGATGACGGTCATGCCGAGCCTTCGCCTTTCCTGGCAGGAAGCGCGGGATATTGCCAGCTTCCTGATGACGCAGCGGCGTCCGGGCGTCTCCTATCCGCCGGCTCCCTTCATGGATGATCCGAAGTTGAAGGCGCGGGGGGCGCAGCTCATCCGCCGCTATGGCTGCGCCGGCTGTCATGAGATCAGCGGGTTCGAGGAGGAGCCGAAGATCGGGACGGAGCTGACGCGAGAGGGGAGCAAGCCGCTCGAACAGCTTGACTTCGGGCTTCTGGCTCGCGAGGCGAAGCGGCAAGGATGGTACACGCACAAGGGATTCATCGAGAACAAGCTGCGACAGCCCGACATCTATGATCGCGGGCGGCTGAAGGCGCCTGAGGATCGGTTGCGCATGCCGAATCCCAACCTCACCGAGGAGGAGATCCGGGCGCTGACGACGTTCCTGATCGGGAGCGTGAACGCCACGTTGCCGCCCCGTTATTACTACACGCCCGAGGATCAGCGACGGGACATTCAAGAGGGGTGGTGGATCATCAAGAAGTACAACTGCATGGGGTGCCATACGATCCTGCCGGGACAGCGCTCGGTCCTCAGCACACTCCCTCGATACCAGGATCCGGACTGGAAGGATCAGTTGCCCCCGAGTTTGATCGGGGAGGGCGCGCGCGTGCGCCCCGATTGGTTGGCGCGCTTCTTGGAGAATCCGGCCCTCAGCGCAACGAACCTGGAGCGCAATGGCGTGCGCGAGTACTTGAAGGTGCGCATGCCCACGTTCTTCCTCTCGCCGAATGAGATTCGCATCCTCGTGCGCTTCTTCGAAGCTCTGTCGGCACAGGCGCAGCCCTACATCGAGCCGAAGCTGGAGCCGCTGACGGAGACCGAGCGGATGCTGGCGCGACAGCTCTTCACCTCGCCTGCGGCTCCTTGCCTGCGATGCCATATGACCGGAGACCCTGCGCACGATCAAAAGGCGACAGCGCCGAACTTCCTGATCGCGCGGGAGCGGTTGAAACCCGGATGGACGGCGCGGTGGATGATTGATCCTCAGGCCATCAGTCCGGGTACGGCCATGCCGTCAGGACTCTTCCGTCGAGAGGGGAATCGGTGGATCTTCGCCGGACCTTTGCCCCAGGCGTTCCAGGCCTACCCGGGAGATCATGTGGATCTGTTGGTGCGGTACATGTTCCAACTGACGGCGGAAGAGCAACGCCGCTTGTTGGCCGGCACGCGGTTGACGGCGCGAGCTCGTTCGCCCGGAGCGCGCAGGGCATCCGAGCGCCCGCGGGAATGGCGAGCGGGGACGTGATCCCCGTACATCACTCTCTGGAGGAGGTCACATGAATATCGGGAGATACTCATCGCTTGCGATGATTCTCATTCTCGCCGCACTGAGTCTTCAGTGCGGGAAGAAAGAAGAAGTCAGTGAAGCCCCGAAAGAGGAAGCAGCGCCGACGGCCACCTATCAGCCGACGGGTGACGAGGGCACCATCGTCGGCGTTGTGAACTTCACGGGTCAGCCGCCACAACGGCGCCGCATCCAAATGGATGCCGATCCGGTCTGCGCTCAAAGGAACCCGAACGCCTTGTCCGAAGAGGTCATCGTCAATAATGGGAAGCTCCAGAACGTGTTCGTGTACGTCAAGAGCGGGCTGGAGAAGTATGCGTTCTCCATGCCTTCGGAGGAGGTCGTGCTCGATCAGAACGGATGTATGTATCGTCCGCGCGTGCTGGGCGTCATGGCCGGGCAGAATGTGAAGATCATCACGAGCGATCCGACGAATCACAACATTCATCCGACGCCGAAGAACAATCCGGAGTGGAACGTCAATCAGCCGCCGGGATCGGACCCGATCATCCGCTCCTTCCCGCGTCCGGAGGTCATGATCCCAGTCAAGTGCAATCAGCATCCGTGGATGCGCGCTTATATTGGTGTTCTCCGTCATCCCTTCCATGCCGTGAGTAAGGAAGACGGGAGCTTCGAGATCAAAGGTCTGCCGCCGGGTGAGTATGAGATCGAGGCGTGGCATGAGCGCTACGGCGCACAGGTGGCGAAAGTGACGGTGGGTGCGAAGGAGACGAAGTCGGTGGAATTCACATACGCGGCCGGACAGGCCTATCGTCCGGGATCACTGCGCCTGATGCCCGCGTTGACCCTGCCTTGCTGCGGAGGGGAGAGCGCGCGCACGGATATTTCGAAGCGGTGACGTCGGGGGAGATCGGCGAAGAAGGAGATCGCTGATCTCCCCATGCATTGTTTTTTGTTTTTTCTTCACGGAGCTGTGGCATGCGAGGGAAGGTGCACAGGCTCGCTCTGGCGACGGTGGGGGCGACCTTTCTTCTCATCCTCCTCGGCGCTCTGGTGACGAGTAACGAGGCGGGGGATTCCGTCCCGGATTGGCCGACGGCCTTCGGACGCTGGCTCCCCTTGGAGCAGATCGTCGGGAATGTCATCTACGAATACACGCATCGCGTCGTCGCGGCGACGGTCGCCCTTCTGACGCTCCTGTTGAACGCAGCGCTGTGGCGGTGGGAAGAGCGAACGTGGGTTCGACGATTAGGGCTTGTGGCCATGCTCGCCGTCTTGGGACAGGCCACACTCGGCGGCGCGCGCGTGCTCTTTCTGGAGCACCGGTTTGCTCTGGCTGTGACGCATGCGTTCATGGCGCAGTTGTTCTTCAGCCTCCTGGTGAGCCTGGCCGTGGTCACATCGCCGGGATGGCGGGAGAATGCACCCTCTGAGCGTCCTCTCCACATGCCGGGATATCTGCCTCAACTGTGCGGTGCGGCTCTCATCGGACTCTTCATTCAGCTTCTGCTTGGGGCGGGATTTCGGCACCGCGGGATGGGGATTCTTCCGCATATCCTGGGAGCTTTCGCAGTGAGCGGGATGATCATCGGAATCTTCGTGAGCATGCGGCGCATGGTGCGAGCGCAGGAGCGCGGCTTTGAACAGCGCGCGCTCATGCGACCGGCGATCTGGGCCCTAGGACTTCTTCTGGCGCAGCTCGCTTTGGGAATCGCAGCCTATATCGCGCGCCGGGCCGCACGGTTCGATCCTCAGCCGCTAGAACCGATGATCTCACTCACGGTGGCGCACGTCGCTTGTGGGGCGTTACTCCTTGCGGCGATGCTTGTGCTCACATGGCGGGTGTATGGATGGAGCGCGGCCCGTGTACCGCGTGCACCCTATCCGACGGGAGAGCGGGCGTTCCCATGAGCAGACGAGAGCTTCGGACGGTTCTCGCACGGTTGAGGCAACAGCGCGCTCTGGCTACGGCAGGGGCCTATCTGGAGCTGACCAAGCCGGATATCACGGTCCTTGTCGTCATCACGGCGGCTGCCGCCTTCTGGCTCGGATCAGGTTCTCCTGTGGATCGCGCGGGGCTGCGGCACGTGCTCATTGGGATCACAGCTCTCTCGGCGGGGATTGCGGCGATGAATCACTATCTGGAGCGGGAGATAGACGGACGGATGCGTCGGACGAGTCGGCGGCCTCTGCCGAGCGGTCGGCTGCGACCGCGGCATGCGCTGATCTTCGGTCTCAGCCTCTCGATCTTCGCCGAGGCCTATCTCTTCTTCTTCCTCAACTCGGTGACGGCCCTTCTGGGAGCGGTGGCTTTCGGGAGCTATCTCTTCGTGTATACTCCCCTGAAGACGCGGACAACACTCTGCACGGCGATTGGTGCTGTCCCGGGAGCACTGCCGGCTTTGATGGGATGGACGGCCGCACGCGGAGAGATCTCACCGGGCGGATGGGTGTTGTTTGCGATCCTCTTCCTCTGGCAGTTTCCTCACTTCTTCGCCATTGCGTGGATGTATCGCGAGGACTATGCGCGCGCGGGGATTCGCATGCTCCCGGTTGTGGACCCAGAGGGGCGGCGTACGGGGAGGCAGATCGTTCTCTATACGCTCCTGCTCGTGGGGGTGAGTTTTCTTCCTCCGCTCTTCGGTCTCTCCGGAGCGCTGTATCTTGTAGGAGCGGTTCTTCTCGGTGGATACTTCCTCTGGCACAGCGTTCGCGCTGCGCGCACCCGCGCCCGGGGGCATGCCCGTCATGTCCTGAAGGCTTCTATCGTCTATCTGCCCCTGCTCTTGGGGCTCATGTGCGCTGATATCCCGACTCTCCCGTGAGTCTCAGCTCGCGCGAAGGCTCAGCGCTCTCGGGATTCTCCTGCTCGTCGTTTCGACGATTCCAGATCGTGAGGGCGAGCCAGAAGACGAGGCCGAGAACGGCAAGCGGAGGAATGAGCAAGGCGAGAATCGCCGTGTTCAGGATCTTTGCGATCTCATCCGCTTGAGAGGATCCGGCAACGGCCGTTCGGCACATGGCGCATTGAGCGAGGACAGGAACGACTTCCACCGCGAGCCCAAGCCCGCATCCCACGAGCAGACTTCTGTACAGCTGTCTCAGCATCTTATCGAACCGCCAGACGAAGGGCGCGCACGCCATCCGGGAAGAAGACGGCGAGCAGAGCAATACAGAGCACAAGGGCTGGGATCAGTGTGACGACGAGATTCAACCGCTCAAACCGCAGATGCATGAAGTGAGCCATAATGAGCGCCGCTTTGACGATCGAGAGACCCATCAAGAGGAAGAGCATCACTTCCACCGGCAGGTGGAAATACGCGAGCGTGACTTCGAGAGCCGTGAGCACGAGCAGCCATACCCACGTCAGGTAGTAGAGTTTCGATCCCGTCTCCACATGTCCGACATGTGTCGTCTCCATGGCGCGTCCTCCTCTCACGGCATTTTCACCGAGAGCAGATACACCAGGGGGAAGATGAACATCCAGACGAGATCAACGAAGTGCCAGTAGAGGCCGCTGATCTCGACGTCCTCATGCGTGAAACGCCCGCGCGAGACCCCGAGAGCGATGACGCCCAGATAGATCACACCGCTGATGACGTGGAGCATGTGCAGCCCCGTGAGCGTAAAGAACGAGGCTCCAAAGAGCGGAACACCCCACGGGTTCTCCCACATGCGAACGCCCTCGGCAAGAAGCCCCGCCCATTCTTTCGCGTGCAGGAGCACAAAGAGAAGGCCACCGAGCATCGTCAAGAGAATGAACCGCACGACGCGAGGACGATCGCCGAGGCTTGAGGCCCGCACGGCCAGCGCCATCGTCAGACTGCTCGAGAGCAGGCAGAACGTCATCAACGTCGCCATGACAATCGTGGGCCAGAACTCGAAGGGCATGGGCCAACGCTCGCTGGCGATCCGCACGTAGCTGTAGCCGACCAACAGTCCGGAGAAGGTCAAGGAGTCCGAGACGATGAACAGCCACATGCCGAGTTTCTTCGATCCCACGGCGAAGGGAGAGACGCCTCCTCCCCATTCGGCGAATCGGGCGCGTTCAACGTTTTCCACCATGGGACATCACCTCCAGAGGAAGAGCAGGATGAAGAGATACACCCAGAGTCCATCCATGAAGTGCCAGTAGAGCGCCGTCGCTCCCATCAAGGCGCCGTAACGGCACATGCGATCGGGTGCCCCCATCAAGATCAATCGCCGACGCCATCCGAGCAGCGCGAGATATCCGAGTGCCAGCAAGCCGCCGAGCACATGGATGCCGTGCGCCGCCGTCAGGAGGTAGAAGAACGAGCTGTGCGGATTCGTGTGCAGATATATGCCGCGAGCTGCCAACTCTCGCCACGCGCTATATTGGCCGAGCAGGAAGAGCAGACCCAGGAGCCCCGTGATCGCGAGCCACCGCAGGGACTCTCGAATCGCTTCGCGCCGAAGAAGCGCGCGTGCGCGAGTGAAGGTCGCACTGCTGATGAGCAACACGGCTGTGTTCGCCCACAGGATCGCGGGAGGATCCAGCGGGCGCCAATCCCCCCCAAGCCCCTGACGCACAATATACGCGCTCGTGAACCCGAGAAAGAGCATACTGATCGAAGCGAGGGCGAAGAGTACGGCCAGGCGGTAGCTTCCCTCGGGCACGCTCGGCTGTGGCTCCCTCCCTCCGCCTCGTCCCCCATCGTCGGGACGACCCGGCGGTTGCGATCCGAGGGCGATCGTCTCGATATCTCTGAGAGAAGTGACGGTCTTTGCCATCGTGACTATGACTTCGCGGGCGTCGGCGGAGCCGTCTGCAGAATGTAGTCCTCGGCCGCTCCCGGCACGCTGTACTCGTATGGGCCGTGATGAACGACCGGAGTCTGTGGCCCGAAATTCTCGTGGGGCGGTGGCGAGGGAATCGTCCATTCCAACGTCGTCGCTCGCCAGGGGTTCACCTCCGCCCGCCGACCCTTCCAGATGGACCAGAAGAAGTTGAAGAAGAAGAGCAGTTGCGCTCCTGCCGTGATCACAGCCGCGACCGTGATGAAGACATGAATGGGTTGAAGCGGCGCTAGGAAGTCAAAACCGGCCGTCTCCGCATATCGCCGCGGATGCCCGGCGATCCCCAGAATGTGCATCGGGATGAAGATGGCATAGATGCCGATGAACGTGAGCCAGAAGTGGAGCTTCCCCAACGTCTCGTTCATCATGCGGCCGAACATCTTGGGGAACCAGTAGTACGTCCCCGCGAAGATGCCGAAAATGGCCGCCACACCCATGATCAGGTGGAAGTGAGCAACGACGAAATAGGTATCATGCATCGGGATGTCGAGCGATGTCTGACCCAGGATGATGCCCGAGAGGCCACCGCTGACGAAGATCGAGACGAAGCCGAGGGCGAAGAGCATAGGGACGGTGAAGCGAATCTGCGCCTTGTAGAGCGTCGCCAACCAGTTGAACGTCTTGATCGCCGAGGGAACACCGATCGAAAGGGTCAACAGCGAGAAGGCGATGGCCGAATAGGGACTCATCCCACTGACGAACATGTGATGTCCCCAGACCAGGAAGCCGAGCAGGCCGATGGCGAAGATCGCCGCCACCATCGCGCGATAGCCGAAGATCGGCTTGCGGGCGAAGGTTGAGAGCACATGCGACGTGATCCCCATGCCCGGGAGGATGGCGATGTACACCTCGGGATGTCCGAAGAACCAAAAGAGATGTTGCCACAGCAGGGGCGAGCCCCCTTTATGCGGAAGGATCTGATCGCTGACGATGAGTCCCCCGGGGACGAAGAAGCTCGTTCCCGCTACGCGATCCAGAAGGAGCAGGATGCCACCGGCTAACAGCACGGGGAAGGCCAGAAGCGCCAGAACGGCCGTGGTGAACCACGCCCACACCGTCAGGGGAAGCCGCGTCATCGCCATGCCTTTCGTGCGCAGGTTGAGCGTGGTCGTGATGAAGTTCAGCGCTCCCAGCAACGAGGCGATGCAGAACAGCGCGATGCTCAGGATCCACAGGTTCTGTCCCATCCCGAGTCCGGGTCCGGCGATTTCCCCAATAGCACTCAGCGGCGCATAGGCTGTCCAGCCGGAGATCGGTGCTCCGCCCGAGACGAAGAAGGCGGCCATCAAGACCAGAAATCCCGCCAGCGTGACCCAAAACGAGAGCATGTTCAGAACGGGAAAGGCCATGTCGCGCGCTCCGACTTGAATGGGGAGGAAATAGTTGCCGAAGCCTCCAAGGGGCGCCGTCGTCAACACGAAGAAGACCATGATGGTCCCGTGCATGGTCACGAGCGAGAGATAGAACTCGGGACTGATGGTCCCTCCCGCCATGGCCTGCGGGAAGAGCTTCGCCAGAAGCGGCCATTTCTCGGTCGGCCATGCCAATCGCAGGCGCATGTAGAGGGAGAGGACGATCCCGACGGTGACAGCCACCATGGCCAGGAAGAGGTATTGCAGGCCAATCACTTTGTGATCGGTGCTGAAGATGTAGCGTCGGAGGAAGCTCTTCGGAGCTTCATGGGTCACCACGGCGTGTGTCATCGCCTGTCCTCCTCAGAAGATTTCCTCTCCGTCCCTCGCGGGCGTGTGCGCATTATTGACTCGCCCGCTGTTGCAGCCAGGCTTCAAACTCCGGCTCGGAGAGGACCGACAAAAATCCTCGCATCCGGTGATGACTGAGTCCGCACAGCTCCGCACAGGCGATCTCAAATTGGCCAGTCTTCACCGCCTTGAAGTGGACGTTGATGGCCAATCCGGGAACGGCATCCTGCTTCATCCGCAGCGGAGGGACCCAGAAGCTGTGAATCACATCCTTGGAGCGCAAGATGACATGGATGTCCCGGTTGACAGGGATGGCCATCTGATTCACCGTCACGATATCGTCCCGAGCCGCCGGGTCGGTGAAGTCCAAACCCACAGGATTGTCGACGTCGTTGATGAGCTCCGTTCGCGTCCGACCGAATTTCCCATCGGGGCCGGGATACCGGATGTTCCACACGAACTGTTGAGCCGTGACTTCGACTTGGAGCGCTCCCGGAGGCGGAGCATTCAGATGCAATTTCGCCCAAACGCGCTGCCCGAGAACAGCGAGCGAGAGGAATACGACGGCTGTGACCGTCGTCCAGAGCGCTTCCAATCGGGGACTGTCATGCCAGTAACTGGCTCGTCCCTCCCTGCGCTGCCGATACCGGACGATGAAGACACCGAGAGTCGTTTGAGCCAGAACGAAGGCGATCCCAATGATCGTGAGCGTCAGCAGGAACTGCCGGTCAATGCTCGGACCGTGTTCGGAGATCGCTTCGGGGAACCACCAGAACCGGCCGACAAAGAGAATAACCGTACCGAGGGTGATCACCCAAATCATCAGCGCCAAGGCAAATGCCATCGTGTGACCTCACCACCCCGTGTTCTCGCCCTGCAGAAGCTTCCCTTATAGCATGGGCCGGATTGGCCTGTCAACCCAGGTGGGCTTCCGAGAAGGTCTTCGGGTCGTCCTCATGGGTGTGGTAAACTCTCGGAACGCGACGCGCCGTGAAGACGTATTCGCGGTTGAGGAGGCTGACGTGATGAGAGACGCGCAGGGGATCGAAGCTGTGAAGCGAGCTCTCTCGCGGAAGATGCGCGAATGGGATGAGCGCTACCGCCTTCGAGAGCGGATCGCAGAGGCGGCGGCGGAGGTGACCGCAGCCGCACAAAAAGGGGTGGATCTTCTCGCCGAGGGGCTTGAGGCGGCCCGCGAGCGTATCGAGGCGTCGGAGACGGGAGCGGGCGTTCGAGAGGAAGTGAAGCGAACCGTGGACGAGATCCGAGAGGGCGTCGAATCGGCGGCGCAGGCGGCGCGGGAGAAAGCAGAGGCATTCGCGCGTCGCATCGAGGCCGAATATCGCCGCGTCGAGACAGTGACGCATCCCTTCGATCGTGTGGCCCGCGCCGAGGAGCATGTGCGTTCGGAATGGGAGCGCGTGCGCGCGTGGATCATGCGGAATCCGGGGAAGACAGCAGCCCTCACCTTCTCCGTCATCGCAGGCGTGCGCGCCGGGAGCGCTTTCCCTCACTGGGGAGCGACGCTGCTGGGCGTCGGCAACGCGGAGCATTGGTTCTTTCACAGCGCCCTCGTTCCTTACGGACTGCGTCGGTTGACCGAACGGTACATGGTCTATCTGCGGGAGCAAGAACGCCTGCTGGCCGAAGGGCGAATGAGCGATGCCGAGCGCGCCCGGCTCGAATTTCAGCGGACTCTCGCGCGCTATGTGGGAGCGCCGGTATTGGGCGTCTTCAGCGTCACCGTAGGCGGAACGCTCATCGCCGAGAGCCTCTCCCCCACACGCCTTGTCGGTGCTCCCATTGAGCTGATCCTGGGTGGGAATCCGATCTTGAACAGCCTCTGGCTCTTCTCCAACGGGCTCATCTGTGTGCACAATGGTGTGCGATTCTTCCTGATCGCGTTCGCGGAGGCAGAAGTCGTGCAGCGAGCAGCCCAAGAGATTCGCGGCCTGCTCCCGAAGGCGGAAGGGAACGCGTGAGGGCTTCAGGAGAGCGTCGCGCGAACCTGCGCGACGGCCTCCACGATGACCCGTAGCTTCGCGATCGCCTCTTCGACCGTGCGCGTCTTCAGTCCGCAGTCCGGATCAATCCAGAGGGCCTCAGCCGGAACCACGCTCAATCCCTGCCGGATGCGCGCCGTGACCGTCTCTACGTCTTCAATCACGTGGGAGTGCACATCCACGACGCCGAAGCTGAGATCCTTCGTGAAGGGGAAGCGCAGGAAGTGCTCCAGGAGATCGAGATTGCTGTTGGACATCTCCAGATCGAAGTTGTCCACCGGGAGTGTGAGCATCTCCGGGTAGATCTTTTCAAACGCGCCATAGCAGGCATGGGTGATGAAGTAGGCCGGAAGTCCTTCGGTCACGATCTGCATCGCTTCGCGGGCCAGAGGGAATTCCGTGGGGCGGACCGAGAGCGCCGGTTCGTCAATTTGAATGATCCGGGCGCCGGCCTCGATCAGGGCTTCGACCTCCTTCCGAATCTCGCGCGCAAGGGCCAGACAGGTGGCGCGGCGGTCCGGATAGTATTCGTTGAAGGACCAATCCATCACCGTGTAGGGACCGGTGAGCATGCCCTTGACCGGTCGCGCGGTGAGGCTTTGCGCAAAGCGCCACCAGGAGACGGTGATCGGGCGCTCCCACCGCACCTCAGATGTGATGATCGGCTTCCGGTAGTATCGGTTCCCGTAGGAGCGCACGAGGCCGCCGATTTCGAACCCGCGCATATTCTCCGCGAAGTAGGTGACCATGTCCCCGCGATACTGCTCTCCATCGACGAGGACATCCATGCCCAGCTCCTCTTGCGTGCGGATCCAGAATTCGGTGGCGTGGCGTTCGAGGCGCTCCAGCTCCTCTCGCGAGATGAGGCCGCGCGCCCACTGAGTGCGCGCCCGTTGCACCTCCTCAGGCTTGGGAAAGCTGCCGACGGAAGTCGTCGGCAGTAGCGGCAGGTCGATGCCCAAAGCACGCAGTTTCTCTCGACTCATGACTTGAACCTCATGCCAATGGCGACCAGATGTCGGAGTTTCCGAAACGCGCGATCCCGCGGCAGGAACTCGAGTCCGGTCGAGGGATTCAGATACGCCACGTCGCTGCGAATAGCCGGCAGCAGCCGTTCCAGTGCCGCGGCGACCTCAGCCTCGGGCTCCAGCTTCGTGTTGCGTCCGTCAATGAGGCCGAGGCCGAGAGCCTTCGCCGACCCTTCGACGGCGATGCGCTCCACAAGGTGCGGGCTGTAGGTGAAATCCACCCCCACCACGTCCACGGGGAGTTCCTGAAGCCGTGCGTACAGGGGCGTGACATCCCCGAAGGAGACGTAAAGAGCCAAGCGAGCCGCGCCCTTGGCGTGAGCGAGTCTCTGAACTCCGGCCGCGAAGAGATCAAACACAGCATCCTCCAGAACAATCGCCGGTTCGTCCACCTGGATGAGCTCGGCTCCGGCCGCTGCCAGATCGGCGATCTCTTCGGCCAAGACGGCAGCGTAATCCTCAACGCGCCGCCCCAGGTCGCGATACTCCTGCCGCTCGACCAGCGAGAAGACCGCCAGCGTGTAGGGACCTGTGAGAACGGGCTTCACCGGCCGCGCGGAGACCGAGCGCGCATAGAGATACTCCTCGCGCAGGATCGGGCGCTCGCGCTCGAGGCGATCCACAAGGACCGGTTGGCGGAAGTAAAAGTTCGTGTCGAAGTACCGGAGCAGACCGTTGATCTTCGTCCCCCGAAGCTTCCCAGCCACGTGGGAGATGGGATCGTACCATCGGATCTGTCCATCGGTGACCAGGTCCAATCCGGCTTCGATCTGTTCGGCGATAGCTCGACGCACCATCTCGTCCTCGGCGCGCCGAATGTCGGCGTCGGTCGCTTCCCCGCGGTCGAAGCGCGCGAGCGTCTGCCGAAGGATCTGAAGGTCGGGGGAATCGCCGATGCGCGGATAGCTTCCCGCATGAGTGAGGATCAGGTTCATCGTCGGAGCACCTCACGGGTCTCTTCTTCGATGATCTCGCGGAGGCGCGAGACGGCCTCCTCGAGAGCGACGTCCTCGATAGCCCGCGTTCGACGGCGGCGAATCTCGACCTGGCCGCGAGCGAGCTTTTGTGGGCCGATGGTCACACGCAGGGGGATGCCGATGAGATCCGCATCTTTGAACTTCACCCCTGCGCGCTCATCGCGGTCATCATAGAGGACTTCGATGTTCGCCGCGGTCAACTCCGCGTACAGTCGCTCGGCGGCCGCGCGTTGCGCTTCGTCGGCCATGTTCACCGGGACGAGGATGACCTGAAAGGGCGCGATGGTGATCGGCCAAATGATCCCCTCCTCGTCGTGGTAGAGCTCGACGGCAGCGGCCATGATCCTCTCGACGCCAATGCCGTAGCTGCCCATGACCAGCGGCACGGCTTTCCCTTCGGGGGTGAGGACATAGGCGCCCATGGACTCGCTGTACCGCGTGCCGAGCTTGAAGATGTGACCAATCTCCAACCCCCTCTGAATGAGGAGCGTACCTTCGCACTGCGGGCATCCATCGCCGGTCCGTACCAGGCGCAGGTCCGCCCACTTCGTCACGCGGATGTCCCGTTCGACGTCCACACCTCGCAGGTGAAAATCATCGCGATTGGCACCAGTGACCATATTGCGGCGCCCTCGCAGGGCGACATCGGCGAGGATCGGATACGCTGTGACGCCCACTGCGCCGATGCTCCCCGGATAGGCTCCGAGCGCCGCCCGAATCTCCTCCGGCTGAGCCGGACGAATGCGCGCCGCTCCCGTCACATCACTCAGCTTCGCTTCGTTCAACTCATGGTCGCCACGCAACAGCAGAAGCGTAAACTGATCGTCCACAAAATAGGCGAGCGTTTTGATCTGCCGATCCGCCGGAGCTCCGCCCGGGAACAGTTCAAGGTCTCGAATCGTGCGAACGCCCGGGGTTGGAAACATCTCCGGAGCCGGGAGCCCATCGGCATCCATGACCTCCGGCACACGAGAGGTCGCCTTCTCAGTGTTAGCCGCATAGCCGCACGCCGAACAGAGGGCGATGCGATCTTCCCCGGCTTCGGTGAGGACCATGAATTCGGCCGATTCTTGCCCTCCCATCGCGCCGGAAGAAGCTTGAACGACGAGATATTTCAGCCCGCAGCGATCGAAGATGCGACAGTACGCCTGATATTGATCCCGATAAGCGCGGTCGAGCCCCTGCTCGTCGAGATCGAACGTATAGGCGTCCTTCATGATGAACTCGCGGACGCGCAAGATGCCGGAGCGCGGGCGCGGCTCATCGCGAAACTTCGTCTGAATCTGATACCACACCTGGGGCAGTTGCTTATAGGAGCGGATCTCGCTCCGCGCGATCGCTGTGAAGACCTCTTCGTGCGTCATCCCTAAGCAGAGGTCGCTTCCCCGCCGATCGCGCAAACGGAACATGTTCTCTCCCATGATCTCCCACCGCCCCGATTCCCGCCAGATCTCCGCCGGATGCAACGCCGGCAGGTGGAACTCTTGCCCTCCGATGCGGTTCATCTCCTCGCGGATGATCACCATGATCTTCTGCATGACGCGCCAAGCCAGGGGCAGGAAGCTGTAGATGCCCGAGGCGAGTGGCCGGATCATCCCGGCACGAAGCAGGAGCTGATGGCTGACGACTTCGGCGTCCGCCGGAGTCTCCCGCAGGGTCGGAATGAACGATTTCGACCACCGCATAGAATCCCCCTTTTCGCCTTCCACAATGAGTCGAAATATTTTACGCGAAGCGCGGTCCTTTGCCCAGAGCAAAGCGAGCCTTCACGCCTCCGTGAGCAAGAGCACATCAAGCGCCAATTGCCGATTGAGGTTTCGCCAGAGATCTCGTCTCACGACCGCAAGCCTTTCCATGAGGCGCGCAATGCGCGGCGGCGGGAAAGCCGTTGCGAGCGCCATCAGACGCGGGACGATGTCCGCGTTCACCGTCTCTTCGATTCCCAGATGCACGCGCAGCAGGTCGGCGAGCAGGTGCTCAAGAACATCCAGCCGACGCTCACAGTCTTCCCGATCCAAGCGCCGCCCCCAATATTCCGCCGCCTTGACGAGCCGCACGCGATCTCCGGCGGCCAGTACAGCCAGAAGTTCCAGGGCCTCGCGGCGCATCTCCCGATAGACCGAGAGGTCAATGGCCAGCGCTTTCCCAATCCGACCCGACGCCAGACGAGCCAACAGGCGGATCTCTTCCTCCGGACGCGTGAAGCGCTCGCGCAAGAAGCGCTCGATCTCGGCCGTCCGAAGGGGAACGAAGTGATAGATCTGACACCGCGACCGGATCGTCGGCAGGAGCCGTTCAAGATGAGAGGTCACAAGAATGAGCACGGATTCGGGCGGAGGCTCTTCGAGTGTCCTCAGCAGGGCATTGGCCGCGGACTCGGTCATCGCTTCAGCCCCGTCGATGAGGAAGACGCGCCGGTGCGCCTGGAACGGTTTTCGATGCACCTGTTCGCAGAGCGAGCGAATCTGCTCGACCTTGAGAAAGCTCGTCTCCGGACGAACGAGATAAAAGTCCATGTGCTCGCCGCGATCGAATTTCCGACAGCTCGGACAGGCGTCGCAGCTATCGGGGAGGGGCATCGTCGCCGCCTCCGGGCAGTTGAGTGTCTTCGCCACGGTCAGCGCGAACTGGCGCTTGCCCACACCCTCCGGTCCGGAGAACAGAAGCGCGTGGCCGAGGCGTCCCTCGCGCACGGCCATCTGAAGCGCTCGCTTCACCGGCTCGTTCCCCACGAGATCACGAAAGGCCATACGCTATCGCCGTTCTCCCCGTGGAGTGCTGTCACCTTCGAGCACCGAGCGGACCGCGGCCCACACGCGACGCGCCGTGTCGTCCTCCGGTCCTGAGGAAGAGATGACGCGAACGCGCTCGGGTTCCTCGCGCGCGATCTTCAGATACCCTTCGCGCACACGCGCCAAAAACGCCTCGTCCTCAAACCGATCCCCACGTCGAGCGCGCCGCCGTCGGGCTTCGGCGATCTCGCAATCCAACACGATCGTCAGATCGGGTGTCACACCGGCCGTCGCCCACGTGCTCACGTCGCGCACTACTGTGAGCGGCAACCCACGCCCATATCCTTGATAGGCGAGCGTCGCATCCGCATACCGATCGCAGAGGACGACAAGCCCTTTCTCCAGGGCCGGTCGAATGACCCGCGCCACATGCTCCGCACGGTCCGCCACATAAAGGAAGAGCTCCGCGAGCGGCTCCATCTCTCGGCGAAGCACAATCGCGCGAATCTCAGCGCCGAGTTCCGTTCCTCCGGGCTCTCGCGTCACAAGATGCGGGACGCCGAGAAGCTGCAACCTGCGGGCGACGTGCGCGACCATCGTCGTCTTGCCACTTCCGTCAATGCCCTCGAAGGTGATCAGCTTTCCGCGCATGAAATCTCCTCATGGGCTCTTCGCGACCCCACGCCATAACCCTATCACCGTGTCACCCGATTTTCAATCTCCGCCCACACACCCTTCCTCACCGGAAGGGACCATCGGGCGTGCACCGCGCGAATCACATCCCGCTGCACGCGAGGATCATCGCCAAACCCCTGGAACCAGATGGCGTGGGGTTCACGGCGGAACCACGTGAGTTGTCGTTTCGCGTAATGGCGCACGTCGCGCTGCGTCAATTCGAGGGCCTGTGCGAGCGAGATCTCTCCGCGCAGGTACTGCACGATTCGCCGATACCCGTGGGCGTGGAGCGCCTTGGCCGTCTCCGGGACGCCCGAGCGAAGGAGCGCCTCCACCTCCTCGACCCAGCCACGGGCGAACATCTCTTCTGTGCGCCGATTGATCCGACGATACAGTTCCTCTCGCGGAGGGTTCAAGGCGATCAGATACAACCGGTGCGCGAGCGGCGGGGGATCAGGGCGTTCGCGCTGGGCATCGGAGATGCGTCGCCCCGTCTGAAAGAAGTACTCCAGTGCCCGCGTGGTGCGAGCCCAATCGCGAGGCGGAAGGCGCGCGGCAGCCTCCGGATCTATGCGCATGAGCATCCGATGCAGATGCTGTGGTCCATGCCGCTGCAAGATGCGCTTGAGCCGCTCCCGCAGCGTGAGGTCCGTCGGCGGAGAAGGGAAAAGCGGTTGGCGCAGAGCGCGGATGTAGAAACCCGTCCCCCCAACGAGGAGGGCGAGCTTGCCCCGCGCTTCGATCTCCGCGATGACCGAGAGCGCGCGACGCGCGTATTCACCTGCCGTGAAGTGCTCCGTCGGATCTAACACGTCGATGAGATGATGCGGGATACCGCGCCGCTGCTCCACGGGGACCTTCGCCGTGCCCACGAAGAGGCGGCGATAGAGCTGCACGGAGTCGCAATTGACGATCTCCCCGTCGAACGCTTCGGCGAGGACGATGCCCAGCTCGCTCTTGCCTGAAGCCGTCGGCCCCACGACGGCCAAGATCGGGCGCTCGGGCATCATCGTCACAGCCTCAGGAGACCGAGAAGCAGAAGCGCCGTCAGGAGCAACCACGCCCCCCATCGCTGTCGGTGCGTCATGAGTCGTGTCCTCGGGATCCCCACCTGGGGTGCCCGTCTCCTTGGAATCTCAATGCCCGCACGGGGACACCTCACAGGTGCGATTCGGCAACGCAGCCGAAGAAGCGGCAGTGGGATCAGCGACCACTGCCCTATCGCGGCGGATAGTAGATGAACCTGTCCGTGAACCACTGACTCTGGAACGTGTACACACTCGGCAACGGGCGAAACGGAGCAGCAAGGCGCACAGCATTGACGGCCGCTCGGTCAAGCGCCGGAATGCCGGAGGATTGTCGAAGTCGCAGTTGCAGAAGCCGCCCATCTCGCGCGACCTCGAAGACCACGATCACCGTCGCCGGAGCCTGCAGGAGATTCGCCTCCGGGGGAATGAACCATCGCTGCTGGATCGCGCGCTCCAGATACGCGCGATATTCCTCCATCGCCGCAACAGCGTGAGCGTCCACCGAGGGGGGGCCTTCAAGCGTCACACCCGATTGCGGATTGCTGAATGCTTCCGAAGAAGCGGGAGCACTGCCACTGCGAATCGCTGCGAGAACAGATTCCGGAATGGACTCGCGACGACGATCGGGAGTCTCTCCACGAGGCCCCGGGTCCGGAAGGGTCGGAGCCAGACGAGAATCCGTCACCGCGTCTCTGGCGGATGAGCCCGCCGCGGGGCGAAGGGCGGAAGGGCGGTCCTCGATCAGATCAGGCAATGCTCGTCCTCGACCGCTCACCTTCGGCAAAGAAGAAGAGCTCGCGGGGTTGGGGTTCGGCTCTCCGCGCGCGACCGTCGTGCGCTCGGAGAGGAATTCGGGACGTCGGGGAGGACGCGCGGCCTCCAGGCCAGCGAGCTGCCGAATGACCTCGGGAGGAGGAGCATAAAAAGGCCGGTCCAGCTCGATGATCTCCGCGCGAGAATGTCCCGCACCGACCACTGCCACAGCCTCTCCGTCCGAAACCGAGGGTGCCGGAGCCGCCACAAGGAGGGAGATCCCCAGGAGCAGACCGAGATGGAGCGCCAACGATGCCGCTGCCCCCAGACGCGCTTCCCGCGTTAGGCGAGAGGCCTGTTCGAGAGCGAGGGTCGTTTGGAAGGAGAAACGTTCCATCGTTGCCCTCTCTCAGTTCCTTCGACCTCGGATGAGGCCCGATCGCCTAATGCCCGCGGCGATGCATCGCTTCCGGCTCTTCTCCATCGAACGCTTCATCTCGTTGGCGAGACCCACACAATGATAGCCCGAGACGTATCGCGAGATCAATCCATTTCCACCGGAGGCTCATGCTCTCCCAGTGCGGAGAGGATTCGAAGCGCGAGGGCCAGCGCCCTTCTCCCGTCCTCGCCACTCACCAGAGGGGGGCTCCCTTCGCGCGCGCAGCTCAGGAAGGATTCCAGTTGCGCGCGCAGGGGTTCGTCTCTCACCACCGGGATGCGCTCGCTCATGATGCGGGGGCGCTCGCCGGGAGCGAGGGAACCCACCAGACGATAAACGTCCAGCTCTTGGCGCGTGTAGTCCAGAGAAATATACGCATTCGGTTGAAAGACGCGAAGTTTCCGGACCTTCTCCCGCGAGATGCGGCTCGCCGTCACATTGGCGATGCAGCCGTTTGCGAATTCCAATCGCGCGTTGGCAATGTCTACGCGATCGGTCAGGATAGGGACACCGACAGCATGAATCGCTCGGATCTCGGAGGGAACGAGAGAGAGCACGATGTCCAGGTCGTGAATCATCAGGTCAAGGACAACATCAATGTCGAGACTGCGCTCGGTGAACTCACCGAGGCGATGGACCTCGAAGAACTTCGGCTCGGAGACGAGCTTCATCAGTGCGCGGACCGCCGGATTGAAGCGTTCCAAGTGCCCGACTTGCAAGAGCGCTCCCGTCTGTCGCGCCCACCGGATCATGCGCTCGGCCTCCTCCAGCGTGCGCGCCATCGGCTTCTCCACAAGCACCGCCACCCCCCGACTCAGGAATTCACACGCAATCTCACAGTGACTCTCCGTCGGGACAGCAATACTCACGGCATCCACCCGATCCAGAAGCTCGCGGTAATCGGAATAATAGCGGACACCATATTGAGCCGCAATCTGCTCGCCTCGCGCGCGATCGGTATCGCACACGCCGACGAGTACGGTCTCAGGAAGCGAGGCGTAAATCCGCGCATGCTCCTTCCCAATGCGCCCCACGCCGACGACGGCGACCCGCACCATGGCGTGCTCAAGTGTACTGAAGCCCAGTGGAGCGGGCAAGCGGAGGGCTCTGCTCGGGATGTCGGTCGCATGGGGTGCCCAGGCGCATCTGATCCATCGGGGATGCAATCTTGCTCGCTCGTCGCCGTCCCTGTCATAATCTCCCCGGTGCTTACGCGCCGACCGAAGGGGGAGCAGATGTTCGTGCCTCTGCTCGCTGGGCTGTGTGGGCTCTTCTTCTTTTATCGCTTGGGAGCGATGGCCCTCATCGGCCCCGACGAACCGCGCTATGCCCAAGTCGCTCGAGAGATGCTCGCGCGCCAAGACCCCATCACCCCCACCATCGGAGGTTACCCTTGGCTGGAGAAGCCTGTTCTCACCTATTGGCTGATGGCCCTCAGCATGCGCGCCTTCGGTGTGAACGAATTCGCCGCTCGATTCCCCTCGGCGCTTCTCGCAACGGGCGTGGCCTTCCTCCTCTACGGTGTGGGGAAGCGGATACACTCTCCTCTCTACGGGCTTTTCGCCGCCTGTAGTTTCATCGCCAACCCCATGGCCTTCGGCTTCGCGCGCGGGGCGACAACGGATATGCCACTCTCGGCCACCCTGACCGCCGGTCTCTGTTTCTTGTTCCTCGCCTCGGAAGAAGACAGGTCCCGAAGACGGTCTCAACTTTTCGCGGCTGCTGGCTTGTGCCTCGGACTCGCCGTCTTGGCCAAGGGGCTGATCGGTCTCTTCCTCCCTCTGCTGATTATGGGGAGCTATCTCTGTGTGCGTCGCTCGATGACGCGCCAGTGGGGATCCGAATTCGCCCGAGGAGGACTCGTGTGTCTGCTCGTGTGCGCCAGTTGGTACGGGCCGATGATGGCCCAGCACGGATGGCGGTTTGTGCAAGAGTTCTTTGTCGAGCATCACTTCCTCCGCTACACGACCGGACGATTCCAGCATCCTGGCCCTTTCTTCTATTATCTTCCCGTTCTCCTCGTCGGCACATTCCCGTGGACACCGCTCCTTCTGGCTGCCGTAGCGCGGCTCCTCCGACGACGTCGTGATTCGAGAGAAGGCGGATCGTTCTCCGAACGCCCACTTGATCGCCTCTTGGCGTTCGCAGCTCTTTGGATCGCTTGGCCCTTTCTCTTCTTCTCCTTCTCTCACTCGAAGCTTCCGGGCTATTTGTTGCCTGTCCTCCCCGCTGCAGCGTTCTTGGCAGCTTCTGAAGGGCTTCGTGTGTGGAAAGCAGACGGGAACGGTCCGGCGAGGTTCGCCTTGCGCGTACTTCCCCTTTTCTTCCTGGCGATCGCCGTGTCGGCTCTCGTGTACGCAGGAGAGGAGTTCGAGACGTTCAACCCTTGGACATCCCCCTTGTTCTGGGTAACCTTTGGAAGCGCCACTCTCGGAATCGGACTCGCAGTCGCCGCTCGGTATCGGACACTCATCGTCCTGGCACTCTTAACATGTGTAGCCCTCGTGCCCACTGTGCTCACGACTTTCCAACCTCTGATCGAGAAGAAGGAATCTTTCCGAGATCTGGCCGAGATCGCGCTTAAGGAGCTTCGACCAGGAGAGAAGCTGATTGGGTATGGTTGGTTTCATCATACTCTGACCTTCTACACGAACGCACGCTCCCTCTATGATGAGCACGGCAGAGTCCGCATCCTCTTCTCACAAGAGGAGTTGAGGAAAATCGTGCGCGATCGTGGCTCTGTGCTCGTTGTAGCCAAACACCGCCATCTCAATGAACTCCGCAATTCTCGATGGTGTGAGGTGGAGCTCATTGGGTCTAAAGGCGGGGTTGTCCTTTTAAGAGTTAAGCATTTGAATTAGTGTAACTTAAGATTTGATCGGCAGCCTTCGTGGCGATCTCACCAATGTGCTCTTGACAAAGTAAGAAAACTTGACTATACCATTATCATGGAAGTTTAGCATAAATGACTAAACTTTGGAGGAGGTGGAGCGATGTTAGCGAGATGGCGACCTTTCGATGAGTTCTTCAATCTCTATCGGGACATTGACAATATGTTCCGCCGGGTCTTCTATGACCTGACCCGGGACTTGGAAGAGTGGTTTGCGCCTCGGTCTGAGGGAGAGCGGCTTCCTCGATTGTCCAACGCATGGGTTCCGGTTGAGGCCTTTGTGGATCAAGGGAAGCTGCATCTTCGGGTGGAGGTGCCGGGCGTTGATCCAAAGGATCTGGACATCAGCGTCACAGGGGATCAGCTTGTGATTCGCGGTCGTAAGACCTTTGATCGGAAGGTCGAGGAAGCCAACTTCATCCGTCGTGAGATCGCCTATGGCAGCTTTGAGCGGGTGATTCGACTGCCAGAGGGTGCTCAGACGGATCAGATCGAGGCGACCTATCGCAATGGGATCCTGGAGCTGGTCATGCCGGCTCCGGCGATGTTGGAAGTGAAGAAGGTCCCGGTGAAGGTCTTGGAAGCTCCCAAGGCAGCTGAGGCTACGGCCAAGTGATCCAGAGAATTGCGCCCCTCTCCGATGAAGGGGAGAGGGGCGTTTTCTAGCCTTTGCTCACCTCCCGAGCAGGAGCGGGAACTCTGAAGTGGAAGCTGGTCCCATGCAGGCTTTTTGAGAGGACGGTGCGATGATGTCCCTACGCGACCATCTGATGCGGAAGTTCGGGGGTTGGGACGCTGGGGTGGAAGACGAGGGCCCCGACGGGGGTCTCTGGGGAGGTTTCCCCGTGGGGCTGCTGTATCCTGTCGCAAGGTCCCTCTTGCTGACCTGATGCCCTATTCGAACCGAGCGCGAGGTACTTGACTGAGAGACTTATTCGCTGTATACTTTAAGGGTTCTGTGAGGGAGGGGGTGGGAAATTACGGCACCCGTCGGATTGTCGCAAAGCAATGTGTGAGGGCCGACGCGTGTCGCCACCGGGGTGCTGAAGGCCCTCCGGAACGGAACAGAGCTTCGGTCGCTTCGTCAAGGGAGCAACGTACGGAGACGACCTGACATCCAGTAAGCGTGGGAAAGACCGAGAGGCTTCCGGAGAAGGTGACAACGCGTATGGAGACCTTGCTGGAATCCATTGATGATGACCTCCTCATGGACGAAGAGCCCTCATCGCTAGAGGAGGGACTGGTCCGTGAGGACCTTTTGGACTTCGCCTATCCTGAGGAGGAGTTCGAAGAAGGGTTGGAGGGCTTCTCCGAGGGGGAGACGTTAGAGGAGGAGATCGCGGGGGAAGGCGAAGTCGAGGAAGTCGAAGCGGTTGATGCGATTCGGACGTACTTCCGAGAGATCGCCTCGACGCCTTTGTTGACGCAAGAGGGAGAGGTCATGCTGGCCAAGCGTATCGAACGCGGCCAGCGCTTGGTGCGAAAGGCGCTTTCTCGGTCGCCGATTGCCATCGCGGAGCTTGTGGCGCTGGGCGAGCGGCTTCGGAAGGGGGAGCTTGAGCTCGGGGAGTTCGTGGATGTAGAGGCTGAAGCCTCGTCGGAGGAGCGACTGCGCCAGTTGCAGGCGCAGGTCTTGCATCTGGTGGATGAGGTGAAGAAGCTCTATCGGCGGTGTCGCGCGCAGGCTGAGCGTCTTCGGACGCTGCGCAAGGATGATGCGCGTCGGCGTCGGCTTCTTCGTCAGTTCCGGGAGACGCGGGTTCAGCTCTCGCGCAAGATTCGGGAGTTGGATGTGGTACCTTCGGTCCGCGAGAGACTGATTGCGAAGATCCGTCAGGCGGTCGAGGAACTGCGGCAGGCGCGCGCGGAGCTGGAGCAAGCCGAAGCCGCCTATCGGCGGAGTCGGCGGAAGTCGGGCGAGCTGCTCTCCCGTGTACGTGCCGCTCGGCGGCGCGTGCGTGAGCTGGAGGAGCGGTATGGCGTGGAGCTCCAGGATCCGGCTCGCACGTTGGAGCGGATTATGCGCGGCGAGCAACAATCGGAGCAGGCGAAGCGGGAGCTGACGGAGGCCAACTTGCGCCTGGTGATCGCCTTCGCCAAGAGGTATGCCCATTTGGGATTGCCGCTTCTTGACCTCATCCAGGAAGGGAACATTGGGCTCATGAAGGCGGTCGAGAAGTTCGACTATCGTCGAGGGTACAAGTTCTCGACTTATGCTGTCTGGTGGATTCGGCAGGCGATTCGGCGGGCGATCTCAGACAAAGCGCGGACGATCCGACTCCCGGTGCACGTGACGGACACATTGGAGCGCATTCGTCAGGTGACGCGGGAGCTGAGCGAGAAGCTGGGGCGCGAGCCGACGCCGGCCGAGATCGCGCGGAAAGTGGGGATCACCACCGAGAAGCTCCGCCAACTGATGGAGGCGGCGCAGGGTCCGGTGTCGTTGGAGACGCCGATGTTCGAGAATGAAGAGGTTCGGCTTGGTCATCTCATTCCGGACAAGAGTTCCAACAACCCGATTGAGCTGGCGATTCAGAACAACCTCAAGCGCGTGACGGAGGAGTCGTTGCAGGTCCTCACGCCGCGCGAGCAGACGATTATTCGCATGCGGTTTGGCCTCAATCCCCAAGGGGAGGAATATACGCTGGAGGAGATCGGCAAGCACCTGGGGGTTACGCGCGAGCGCGTTCGTCAGATTGAGGCCCGAGCGTTGGCGAAACTTCGACATCCGGCGATCAGTTCCAAGCTCAAGTCCTTCCTGGGTTGACGGCTATGGGAGAGAGGATGGAGGAGTTCCACACCGCACAGGAGGCTTCGTCCCATTCGACTATGACGAAAAATGATCTCATTCTGATCGAGGGCGTGCTGGAGGTCTTGCCCGAGGGGCATGGCTTTTTGCTGTCGCCCGAAAACGGCTACATTCCGAGCCCGGATGACATCTACGTCGCGCAGTCGCAGATTCGTCGGTTCAAGATGCGCACGGGCGATGTCGTCTGTGGGCTCTGTCGCCCTCCGCACGATGACGAGCGGTACTTCGCGCTCGTGCGCGTGGAGACGATCAACGGGGAGCCTCCGGATAAGCGGCGCGAGACGCCTCCCTTTGAGACGCTGGTCCCGCTCTTTCCGGAGGAGCGCTTCCGCCTGGAGACGATGCCGGACAACCTCTCGGCGCGGGTGATGGATCTGCTGACCCCGATCGGGAAGGGACAGCGCGGCTTGATCGTCGCTCCGCCGCGGACGGGAAAGACGATGCTCCTTCAGACGATCGCCAATTCGATCACGCGCAACCATCCGGAGGTGAAGTTGATCGTCCTCTTGATTGATGAGCGTCCCGAGGAAGTCACCGATTGGGAGCGAAAGGTGCATGGCGAGATCGTCGCCTCCACCTTCGACCAACCGGCCGAACGGCACGCCCGCGTGGCGGAGATCGTTCTGGAGAAGGCCAAGCGGCTCGTCGAGTACGGCAACGATGTGGTGATTCTGCTGGATTCGATCACCCGCCTGGCGCGCGCGCACAACTCCATTGTGGAGAGGAGCGGTCGGACGCTCACCGGTGGGATTGACGCCAGCGCCATGGAGAAGCCCAAGCGCTTCTTCGGCGCGGCGCGCAACCTCGAGGACGCCGGCAGCCTCACCATCATCGCCACCGCGCTCATTGATACGGGATCGCGGATGGACCAGGTCATCTTCGAGGAGTTCAAGGGGACGGGCAACATGGAGATCCACCTGGACCGCGCGCTGGCGGACAAGCGCGTCTTCCCGGCCATTGACATTCATCGCTCGGGGACGCGGCGAGAGGAATTACTCATCCCGCCCCAGGATCTGAATCGCATCATCGTCCTGCGCCGCGTCCTGGCCACGCTCTCACCGGTCGAGGCCATGCAGCTGATGCTGGAACGTTTGGCGAAGACGAGGACGAACGCGGAGTTTCTGAATTCGCTTCAAGTCGAATCGGAGCGAGCAGCCTCGTCGCGGCGCTGACGCCGAGCGCCTTTTCCGAGAATCGGCTCCACGTTTCTGAGAGCGCGTGATCCCCGCCGTCACGTGAAGGCGTGTTCCTTTTCCCGCGGCGGGCATCCTTGACACGCAACCCTTTTGCGGTATAATGAAAAACCGCCGTTTCTGAAATCGTTGGAATGAGGAGGGATGGAGCCATGAGGCGAGCGACCACGTGGGCTGTTGTGATCTCTCTCGCCCTGTCCCTTTCTGATCTCCTCGCACAAGAGCAAAAGACGGGGCAAGCTCAAGCTCCGAAAGCCGCCGCACGTCCGGCATTGAGGACGCACTCGGGGGAGGTCGTCTCCGTGGATACGACAAACAATCGGATCGTGATCAAGCAACGGACGGGCAAGGAGATGACGTGTGACGTCGCTTCTGATGCCCGAATCACGAAGGCGCGTCAGGCGATCACCCTGGGTGATGTGAAGCCGGGCGATCGAGTGACCACGCGCTGCGACGAATCCGGCGGCAAGTGCCTGCTCAAATCCATTCGCGTTCAGGTCGCGCGAGCGGCGGCTCGGACGTCCTGAGACTCTCGCAGGGCGGTTCTCACCGGCTCGGAAAAGAGCGCGTGGTGAGAACCGTCCTGAATTTTCTTTCTCAGCATCAGCGATCTCGGTGATCAGCATCCGCTGAGGACACGCCCTCATGCTCTTTAAAGTCGTCAGCGCAGCGACGCTCGGTATTGACGCGTATCTGGTGGATGTCGAAGTGGACCTCTCCCCCCGAGCAGGAGATCAGGCGGGGGCAGCCTTCATCATGGTGGGATTGCCCGACGCCGCCGTGCGGGAGAGTCGGGAGCGCATTCGCGCGGCGATTCAGAATTGCGGATTCTTCTTCCCCGCTCATCGGGTCACGGTGAACCTCGCGCCGGCGGATATCAAGAAGGAGGGCTCGAGTTTCGATCTGCCGATCGCTGTAGGCATTCTGGGCGCGAGCGGGTATTTGGGAGGGATGACCCTCGAGGATGCCCTCTTTGTCGGAGAGTTATCCTTGGATGGGAGGATTCGACCGGTTCGCGGCGCGTTGCCGATCGCTGTGGCTGCGCGAGCGCACGGGCTGCGGCGGATGTTTGTGCCGGAGGAGAATGCTCGCGAGGCGGCTCTTGTTGAAGGGATTGACGTCTATTCGGTGAGCACGCTCCCCGATGTCGTGCAGCTCCTTACGGGGCAGCGGGCGGCCGTTCCCGTGCGCGTCTCTCCGGAGGAGTTCTCGGAGGACATCAACCGGTATCCGATCGATTTCAGCGAGGTGAAGGGGCAATTGGCGGCCAAGCGCGCCATTGAGGTCGCGTGTGCCGGCGGACATAACATCTTGATGATCGGTCCTCCTGGAAGCGGCAAGACGATGCTCGCCAAGCGCATCCCGACGATCCTCCCTCCGCTCACCTTCGACGAGGCTATCGAAGTCACCAAGATTCACAGTGTCGCGGGATTAACGTCAGAACGCGGCCTTGTGGTGACGCGCCCCTTTCGCGCTCCGCACCATACGATCAGCGACGCGGGACTGATCGGTGGGGGAGCTGTACCCCGTCCCGGAGAGGTCAGCCTCGCCCATAATGGTGTCCTTTTCTTGGACGAACTGCCGGAATTTGATCGAAATGTGCTCGAGGTCCTGCGCCAACCCCTTGAAGACGGACGCGTGACGATCTCCCGCGCGGCGATGTCGCTGACCTTCCCGGCGCGATTCATGTTGGCGGCGGCGATGAATCCGTGTCCCTGCGGCTATTGGGGATCGAGCCTTCGACACTGCACGTGCACGCCCGCCATGATCCAACGCTATGTCTCGAAGATCTCCGGGCCACTCCTGGATCGCATAGATATCCACATCGAGGTCCCCTCGGTGCGATTCCGCGAGCTGATCGAGGAAGCGCCGGCCGAGAGCTCTCGGACGATTCGGGAACGGGTGATTCGCGCTCGCGCTCTCCAGCTACAGCGGTATGCCGGTGAGAGAATCTATTGTAATGCGCAGATGACGCCCCGGCTGATTCGCGCCCATTGTCATCTCGACGAAGCGGCGCACCGACTCCTGGAGCAGGCCGTCGCGCGCCTGGGGCTATCGGCGCGCGCGTACGATCGCATCCTGAAGGTGAGCCGCACGATCGCCGATCTCGAAGAGAGCGAGATCATCCGGTCGCACCACGTCTCCGAGGCGATTCAGTATCGGAGTCTCGATCGCGCGTATTGGATGTGAGGCTCATTGGGCCGGACGCGGAGACGCTGCCCGGGAGTGAAGGAGAGAAGCGCGCTCCTCGGGGATCCCCAGCGCCAGCAGAGACGTCGCGAAAGGAAGGACTGTCATCAGAGCGAGAACGTTCTCGAAACCGAGCGTTCGGGTGAGCGGTTCTAAAAGCGCCGGAGACATCGAACCGATCCCCCAGGCGAAGCCCATCATCAGAGCGGAGACGGTGGAGGTCTCTCCGGGAGCCAGCTCTTGAGCTGTCGCGACGTTCACCGGGAAAACGGACATAAGGGCGAAGCCGCCGGCGATAAGGGCCGCGACGCTCACCGAACCCTGCGTGAGCACAGCCACAGTCAGAAAGACGGGAACGAGTATCCCCGTTCCGAGCGTGAGCCATCGGCCGCCGAACCGCTCGGCGAAGGCGCCTCCGAAAAAACTCCCACAGGCACCGGCCAGCAGATACGCCGTCAGCGCTCCACCGGTTTCGCGCAAGCTGTAGCCTCGCTGCGTCAGGATGAAGGGCATGTAGCTGTTGATCGTCACATACAGGGCCGAGCGCGAGACGGTGATCACGTAGAGGGAGAGCATCGGGCGCCAGACCTCTCGCAGCGTCGCTAGCAGATTCGCGAGCGCCCCTCGCTCGCTCGGGGAGGGATCCTGCGGATTTTCCTTCGGGCTGTATCGAAAGAGGAGAAGAGCCGCCGTCCACCCGAGGGGCATCAGCAGATATGTTCGGGTCAGGTCCGTCGCCGCCACGATCGCTGTGATGATCAAGGGGCCGAGGGCGAAGCCGAGCGTCCCCGACGACGAGAACAGCGAGAGAGCGAGCCGACGCCGATGCTCGGTGACGCGGGAGGCCAGGGCTGCGCCCTGCGGGTGAAAGGCGCCGTTGCCGATTCCCCCTAGGATCAGAAAGAGCAGGAGCATCTTGTATGATGTGGCCACGCCGATCAGCGAGATGAACGATCCCGCGATGGCCGGACCGGCGATGGCAAAAGCGCGGCGCGTATACCGATCAGCGAGAAATCCATACACGGGTTGCATGAGCGAAGACGTGACGTTCAAGATCGGCGCGAGCCAGAAGATCTCGGCTTCGCTCAGGTTCAGCCTTCGTGCGATCAGCGGCAGTAACGGATAGAGCGTGCTCGTGTGCAGATCATTGACGAAATGGCCGAACCCGAGGACCAACAGCGCGCGCTTCCCATCTCGCGACATCGTCGCCTCCCTATTCACGCACGCGATCGGAGCCCGGCAGCCTGCTGCAGGAAGTGCTCGAAGATCGCTCGGGAAAAGGCGTCCGCGGCGAACATGAGCTCCGGATGCCATTGGACGCCGAGAATGAACGGCTCCGGTCGCACGTTGAGGAGCGCTTCGATGATCCCATCCTCGCTCCACGCGATGGGCTGCAAGTCGCGTCCCACGAACCTCACGGCCTGGTGATGGAAGCTATTGACCTCGGCGGTGGTGCCCCTCGCCAGGTGAGCGAGGATCGTCCCTTCCGCGATACGGATGCGATGTGTTGGACGATCCTCCGGCTCCTCCTGGTCATGTCGAAGAGCGTTCTCCCGCTCCGAGGCGATGTCCTGATAGAGCGTGCCGCCGCGAAAGACGTTGAGCAGTTGCATTCCGTAGCAGATGGCGAGAACGGGCACACGACGCGCTTCGGCAGCTTCCAGAAGCAGCCAATCCGTCTCATCGCGCTCTCGCATCACCGGCCCGCATCGCGCGTGCGGAGCCTGCCCATACCGGCGGGGATCCACATCGCTTCGGCTCCCACCGAGCAGCAGGCCATCGCAGCGCTCCATCACCTCGAAGAGGACGTCGCGATCCGGCAGCGGGGGGACGAGGATCGGAGCGCCACCGGCTGCGCGCACAGCCTCCGCATACGAACGCTCCAAGCAAAAGTGCGACCTCTTCGGATGATCCTGCGCCGAAATCGCAATCAGTGGCCTCGCCATCTTCACGCTCCTCTGTGCGAGCGCCTGCGCGAAAAACACTCAGTTTAACCACGGTTCGGGTCCCTGTCAAAGTGCCGGCTTCGTAAGGAGAGATCCCCTCGGGATGGGAGACGCTGCCCCCTGTGCTAAGATAGGGACGCAGCGATGAAGATCGCGGTGATCGTTCATCGGTTCGTGAGAAGGTGGGGCGTGTGGCGGGATGCCCTCGTCGTCTTCACACGGCGTTGCGCGCTCCGAAAGCACGAGGGTGAGGCCGATCGGCGCGAGCTCCTCGAGCGAGGGCTCAAAGGCATCAGTGCGCTCGTTCTTCTTGCCGTTCTCGGGCGCGCTTTTTCACACGTTCGTGCGTGGCGGACCGAGCGGGAAATTCGAGCGTACGCACCTCCTGTGGCGGTCGAACGATCGTGTCGGTCTGAGACAGTGGACCTGAATCGGGCGACCAGAGAAGAGCTGGAATCCATCTCGGGCATCGGTCCCGCTTTGGCGTGGGAGATCGTGCAGTATCGCCAGCGGCATGGCCCCTTCCTCCGCATGGAGGAGATGTTGATCCTGCGCGGGGTAGGCCTGCGAAAACTGAAGGCCTTCTCGGCCTCTCTCTGTCTTGACCCCACAGGTGCTCCGAGCAGCGGAGGGATTGACGGAACGGCGCACGGACAATAGCATGGAGGCCCTATGCCGGCGCGACACTATCATCTGATTGGGATCGGTGGGACAGCGATGGCCGGCTTGGCGGGACTCTTGCTCGCCAAGGGCTACCGCGTCACGGGATCGGATCAGAACGTGTATCCTCCAATGTCGGAGGTGCTCGAACGCTTGGGGATTCCGATCTTCCGAGAATATCGCGCTGAGAATCTGCAGCCGCATCCGGATCACGTTGTCATCGGGAATGCTCTCTCGCGGGGGAATCCGGAGGTCGAATATGCGCTCGATGCCAAGCTGCACTACGTCTCCCTGCCGGAAGTCCTCAAGGAAGAGTTCATTCGCGGTCGGCATTCGATCGTGGTTGCTGGAACGCACGGCAAGACGACGACGACTTCGCTCATGGCGTGGGCGCTCGAGCAGGGCGGGCAGCACCCGAGCTTTCTGATCGGCGGCATCGCGGAGAATTTCGGGACGAACTTTCGTTGGACCGAGAGCGTCTACTTCGTCATCGAAGGGGATGAGTACGACAGCGCCTTCTTCGATAAGGGGCCGAAGTTCATGCACTATCTGCCCGACACCGTGATCCTCAATGCCATCGAGTTCGATCACGCGGATATTTATGCGGATCTCGAAGCCGTGAAGACGGCCTTTCGGCGTTTGGTGAACATCATCCCGCGGCGCGGGCGCGTGATCGCCGATTTCGATTCACCCGTCGTGCGCGAGGTGGTGACCGGGGCGTGGTGTCCGGTCTCCTCGTTCGGCGTGACGGCGGAAGCCGAGTGGCGGGCGCGAAACATCCGTTTGGATGAGCGTGGGACGAGCTTCGAAGTGTGGCACCGGGGGAATATCGTGGGAGAGTTCTTCACGCCGCTGATCGGCGAGTTCAACGTGCGCAATTGCCTGGGCGTCATCGCGGCGGCTACCGCGTTGGGCATCGGGCAGGAGGCGCTCGTGCGCGCGCTGGCCAGTTTCCGGAGCGTTCGGCGTCGCATGGAGGTGAAAGCGGAGATCGCTGGCATCACCCTCGTGGACGATTTCGCGCATCATCCGACGGCGGTGCGCGTCACGCTGCACGCCCTCCGGCAAAAGTATCCCGGCCGGAGGCTCATCGCCCTCTTCGAGCCGAGATCGCGGACGTCGCGCCTTCGAATCATGCAGTCGGCTTTTGCGGAGGCGCTCCTTTTGGCCGATGTCGCCCTCATCGGTCCGGTGTTTCGACCCGAGGTCGTTCCGGAGGACGCGCGGCTCTCCCCGCCGGAACTGGCCCGCGCGCTTCGGGAGCGCGGGCGCCTGGCCCTCGCTTTCTCCTCCGCAGAGGAGATCGTGGATCATCTTGGACGCATGCTCGCGCCCGGGGACGTCGTCGTCATCCTCTCCAACGGGGACTTCGGCGGCATTCACGAGAAGCTCATGCAGGAGTTGCGCCGTCGCGGGTGAGAGAGACCGTGGGGTCTTCTCGGCGACGAGCAGCGAGCTGTCCGCAGGCGGCAGCGATCTCGCGGCCACGGGGATGGCGAATGAAGGTCGGAATTCCGGCCGCGCGCAGGATCTGCTGAAAGCGCACGATACGCGCCTCCGGCGATGAGGTGAAGGGGAGCTCGGGAGCAGGATTGTGCGGGATCAGGTTCACCTTCGCGCGGATCCCGCGCACCCAGCGGACGAGACGTCGCGCATCGGCGTCGCTATCGTTGAGACCGTCCAGCATCACGTACTCGAACGTCAGCCATTCGTTCCTTCGGAGAGGGTATTCGCGACATGCGGCGCGCAACTCCTCGAGCGGCCATCGCCGATTGATCGGCATCAGCTGATCGCGCAGAGCATTCGTCGTCGCAGCGAGAGAGACGGCCAACTCCGGACGGACGGGCTCCTGCGCGAGCCGTCGAATTCCGGGGACGACACCCGCCGTCGAGAGAGTGATGCGCCGTTGAGAAATGTTCATTCCCCTGGGGTCGCAGAAGAGGCGGATTGCTCTCAGGACATTCTCGTAGTTGAGAAGCGGCTCGCCCATCCCCATGAGGACGAGATTGATGCCTCGCTCTGGCTTCACTCCCGGACCGTAGATGTCATTGAGGATGAGCCACACCTGAGCGACGATCTCTCCGACATCCAGATTTCGCTTCACTCCCAACCGCGCCGTCATGCAGAAGGCGCATGCCAAGGGACATCCGGCTTGCGTGGAGAGGCAGATCGTATCGGCGTAGGGCTCGGGGATCCAGACCGATTCGACCGCCACACCATCTCGCAGATGCAGCAGATAACGCCGCGTTCCATCGCTCGCCTGAAAAACGTCAGCGATCTCGACATCGGTGATGGCGAACTCCCGATCGAGCGTCTTTCGAAGCGAGGCCGGGAGATCGGTCGCCGCGTCCACATCGGGGATGCGCCGCCGATAGAGCGCATCGAAGAGTTGGTGCGCTCGATACGGTCTCGGATCACGCTCTCTCAAAAGCTCTCGCAACTCGCCTCGCGTTCGCCCAAGGAGCACCGCCTTCATCGCTTCGGTATTATAACGGTTGCTGCAGGGACTCCCCAAGGGCAACCACACCTGCGGGGGCATCCTCGGCCTCCCGGACGGCATCGCTCGCCGGGAGAACAGGAGAGCGTGAATTTTTTTCTTGACAGTGCCAAGGACTATCTGTATACTCTAAGCCGATGTTGAAACTCAATCTTGCAAAGGAGAAGTGACATGGACACAACGACGCTCATTCTGATCATGGCGTTCCTTTTCGTGTTCCTGCTCCTGTTCTTGCTCTTGGGAGGAGGCGGAGGCGGGTAAACGTCTCCTCGTGAGAATCCCCTGTGGCATCGCCTTGGCGGAACACAGGGGGTTTTGGCCTTATTCATTATTATTCAGCAGCCTTGGGTTGCTGGAGTGGTGATGGGCAGGTAACGTTAGTGGCCTGCCTTCCGACTCCGGGCGAAAGTTTGGATACGCAGCCAACGGCATAAGTCCTACCAGAATTTGCTGGGAGGTGAGAATTATGCGCGAGAGAGGACAACTCGATCAGACGGCGCTCGTCCTGATCATGGTGTTTGTGCTTGTGTTCCTGCTTCTGCTCCTACTGTTAGGCATGCCGGCAGCGTAAGCTCCGGAGTTTCCCTGGAGAGCCCCCTGGGAATTTCCCGTGAAGGGAGACAGGGGGCTTTTTCTTCCCGCATTGCCTCTTCGCCTGGAGCGCGATAAGATGATTTCGTGCGCGTGATCGCAGGGGTATATAAGGGGCGGCGACTGAAGGGGCTTTCCGGATGGGACGTTCGCCCGACTCCCGACCGTTTGAAGGAGTCTTTGTTCAGCATCCTGCAGCCGCGGCTCGTGGGCGCGCGCTTTCTGGATTTGTGTGCGGGGACGGGATCGGTAGGAATTGAAGCGCTCAGTCGGGGAGCGGGATGGGTTACCTTCGTCGAGCGTTCGCGCACGGTTGTCGAGAAGCTTCGAGAGAACCTGGCGGTCTGTGGCATTCGCGAGGGCGTTGAGGTTCTCCAACAGGATGCTGTACGCGCGCTCGAGCGCTTCGAGGGGCGATCGGAGACATTCGATGTGATCTTCTTTGATCCCCCGTATGCCTCGGCGCTCTATGAAGCTGTCCTGGAGCGGCTTGCGCGTGCGTCCCAGGTGCTCGCGCCCGAAGGGGTGCTCATCGTCATGCATCATCTCAAACGGGCCTTGAGGCCGCGCTACGGAGAACTCGAATGTGTGCGGCAGCTTCGGCAAGGGGAGAACGTCTTGAGCTTCTATGCGCGTCGCCCCGTCGAGAAAACCTGTCTTGTGAAAGGGTGAGGAAGAGATGCCGGGGAGATGGAGACTTATCCTTCTCGGTCTTGTGCTCTGTGGAGCGGAACAGGGGTGGGCTCAAGAGGTTCCGCGAGTTGAAGTCTTCGGCGGTTATTCGTATGTTCGGGTGGCGGAAGCCATCAACGCCCATGGATGGAACGCCTCGATCGCGGGAAATGTGAACTCCTGGTTTGGAGTCGCGGCTGATGTGAGCGGACACTATCGGTCGGGGCTTTCGCTTCACTCCTACACCGTTGGTCCACGATTCGCTTTGCGGAATACGGTCACGGCCTTCACTCACATCCTCTTTGGAGGAGCGCGGTTAGGAAATGGAGGGACGGTGTCCGCTTTCAGCATGATCTTCGGGGGGGGCGTGGACATTCCCGTGGGCGAACGCTTCGCGCTCCGGTTGGTGCAAGCGGACTATCTCTTCACCCGCTTCGGCGGCGAGACTCAGAATAACGCGCGGTTCTCGGTCGGTGCTGTGTTCACTTTCGGACGATGAGAACCCCTGTGACGAAAGCATGACGTGCTCTCTCGCGGTGAACCCCTGCTTTCCCCATTTCTTGCCAGGCGGAGAATTCGTGTGGTAGTTTTGTGAGTTCCGAGATGAGGGGAAAGCTACGCGCAGGGGGTGCGTGATGATCCGACCGTTTCGCGGAGTATGGCCTCGAATCGCCGAGACGGCTTTTGTGGAGGAGAGCGCGGCGGTCATCGGGGATGTCGAGATCGGAGAGCACTCTTCGATCTGGTTCCATGCGGTGGTTCGCGGGGACGTGCATGTCATCCGCATCGGAAGCTACACGAACATTCAGGACGGGGTGGTGGTGCATGTGACAGGCGGTCGGTTTCCAGCTCTCATCGGCGATCGCGTGACCATTGGGCATCGGGCGATCGTTCACGGGTGCACAGTGGGGAACGACTGCTTGATCGGAATGGGGGCCATTCTCCTGGATGGAGTGGTCGTCGGTGAGCGCTCCCTCATCGCGGCGGGTGCGGTTGTCCGCGAGGGGACACAGGTGCCGCCGGGATCGCTCGTGGCGGGCGTTCCGGCGCGGATTGTGCGGGCGCTGACCGAGGAAGAGTGGCGTCGAATTGAAGAGGGCTGGCGGGGCTACAGAGAGTTGAAAGATCAGTATCTGGCCGAGCGCGTGGGATCGAGGCGATGATTCAAACGGTCCGGGGGACTTTCGATATCTTGCCCGATGAAGTGCCGCGCTGGCGATTCCTGGAAGAGACGGCGCGCGCCGTCTTCCGATGCTATGGGTATCGCGAGATCCGGACACCGATCTTCGAGCGCACGGAGCTCTTTGCCCGCAGCGTGGGCGAGGAGACGGACATCGTCGCCAAGGAGATGTACACCTTCATGGATCGGAGCGGCGAGAGTTTGAGCCTGCGTCCGGAGAGCACGGCTTCGGTCGTTCGGGCCTACATTCAGCACAAGATGTGGACGTGGGGGAGCCTGGTGAAGCTCTTCTATCTCGGACCGCACTTCCGGTATGAGCGGCCGCAGAAGGGACGCTTTCGACAATTCCATCAGATCGGTGCGGAGGCCATTGGTCAGAGTGATGATCCGGCCATAGACGCGGAGCTCATCGAGATGATCGAGGAGTATCTGGAGCGCGTGGGCGTGTCGGAGCGGGCGCTCTTCATTAATTCTGTCGGATGTTCGCAGTGTCGTCCGGCGTATGTGCGGCGATTGAGGGAGGCGCTTGCCGATGCGATCGCCCACATGTGTGAGAACTGTCGGCGGCGATACGAGACCAATCCGCTGCGGATTTTGGACTGCAAGGTGGAAGCGGACCAGCCGATCATCGAGCGGGCGCCGGCACTTGTGGATCATCTCTGCCCTGCGTGCGCGGCGCATTTCGAGGCGGTGCGTCGGCATCTGGAGGCGCGGGGGATCGCCTATCGGATCGCGCCTCGGCTCGTGCGTGGGCTCGACTATTACACGCGCACGGCTTTCGAGATCACCGGCGCGCGTTTGGGAGCGCAGAATGCCCTCGTCGGTGGGGGACGCTACGATGGTCTCTCGGAGATACTCGGTGGGCCGCCGGCCAAGGGGATCGGCTTCGCTCTGGGGATGGAGCGATTGCTTCTGGCGTTGCCGGACGATGTGGCCATTGCCGATGAGACACCGGATCTCTACATCGCCTATCTGGGAGATGCGGCGCGCCGGGAGGCTTTTCGCTTAGCGCGGCGGCTGAGACGAGAGGGCTTAGTCGTGCTCTACGATTTCGAGGAGCGGAAACTGCGGCGGCTCATGGCACAGGCCGACCGGGTGAAGGCTTCCTACGCGGTGCTGATCGGGGAGGAGGAGCTGGCGGCCGGACGATATACGCTTCGCGACATGCGAACCGGTGAACAGGAGGCACTCTCGGAAGAGGCCCTTGTGCACAAGCTCGTGGCCGCGCGGGCCGTATCGGCGAACGCGCGGCGGTGAAGCGCGGGGCGTCTGCGCGCGTCTCGATGGCGCTCTCTCGAGAGGCGAGCTCACCCTATGGCGCGTTCAGGGGAGACAGAAGCGATGAGCGGCGAGTGGGAAGGCCCATTGGAGCGGACGCACACCTGCGGCGAATTGCGTCCGGAGCATGCTGGGGCGCGCGTCGTCCTGATGGGGTGGGTGCATCGGCGACGCGATCTCGGTCCCCTGACGTTCCTCGATCTGCGCGACCGCTACGGGATCACGCAGATCGTGTGTGACGAGCATCGGTCTCCGCAGGCGCACGCCGTGGCCAAGCACGTGCGCAACGAATACGTCCTCGCGGTCGTGGGGACGGTCGTGCGCCGAGCGCCGGAGACGGTCAATCCGAAAATCGCCACGGGGGAGGTCGAAGTCGTCGCTGAGCAGGTGATCGTCCTCAATCCGGCGAAGACGCCGCCTTTTCCCATCGAGGAGGAGCGGGGCCGTCTTCCTTCGGAAGAGGTGCGCCTGAAGTATCGCTATCTCGACCTGCGGCGCCCGCGCCTGCAGCGAAATCTCATCTTGCGCCATCGCGCCGCGCTCGCGGTGCGCCAGTACTTCGATCGGCACGGATTTCTGGAGATCGAGACGCCGATGCTGATCAAATCCACGCCCGAGGGGGCGCGCGACTTCATCGTTCCGAGCCGCCTGCATCCGGGGAAGTTTTATGCTCTGCCCCAGTCGCCGCAGCTCTTCAAGCAGCTTCTGATGGTCGCGGGATTCGATCGGTATTTTCAGATCGTGCGCTGCTTTCGCGATGAAGACTTGCGGGCGGATCGTCAGCCGGAGTTCACGCAGATTGACGTGGAGATGGCGTTCGCCACGCCGGAGGCGATCTTCGCCCTCATCGAGCCGCTCATGGAGGAGCTGTGTCGGCTCGTGGGGAAGGAGATCGTCCGGCCCTTCCCTCGTCTCTCTTTCGCCGAGGCGGTCGAGCGCTATGGGACGGACAAGCCCGACCTGCGCTTCGGGATGGAGCTTGTGGATGTGAGCCCCTGGTTTCAGGACGTTGCGGTCGCGCCCTATCGGCGGGCTCTTGAGGATGGGGGGGTGATCAAAGGGATCACCATCCGCGGAGGGGTGAAGTATTCGCGAAAGCGCTTGGAGGAATGGGCGGATATCGTTCGGCGGTCGGGCCTCTCCGGCCTGGCGTGGATCAAGTTGGGGGAAGAAGGAACGGCGTCTCCGCTCGCGACCGCGCTGGGAGCGGATCGGATGGAAGCGCTGGCGCGCGCAGCCGGAGCGGCGCGAGGCGATCTTGTGCTTCTCGCGGCGGGACCGCGCGTCGCGGTGAACGAAGCGCTGGGCCTGCTGCGCGTGGAGATCGCGCGGCGCGAGGGCTGGGCGGATGGGACGCGCTTCCAGTTCGTCTGGATCACCGATTTCCCAATGTTCGAATGGGATGCGGAGGCGCACCGTTGGAGCGCTGTGCATCATCCCTTCACCTCGCCCCGGGATGAGGACCTGGAACGTCTGGAGACGGATCCGGCTTCGGTGCGCGCCAAGGCATACGATCTCGTCCTGAACGGGGTGGAGATCGGCGGGGGGTCTATCCGCATTCACCGGCGGGACATTCAGGAGCGCGTCTTTCGCGTCATCGGGCTTGACGCGGAGGAAGCCCGGCGAAAGTTCGGCTTCCTCCTGGACGCCTTCGAGTACGGAGCCCCGCCGCACGGCGGCATCGCCTTGGGCTTCGACCGCTTGATCATGCTCCTGGCCGGGGAGACATCCATCCGCGAAGTGATCGCGTTCCCGAAGACGGCCAGCGCCACAGATCTCATGCTCGATTCCCCGAGCGATGTCTCTCCCGAACAGTTGGCCGAGTTAGGCCTCATCGTTCGGTCGAAGGAGAGCGTGTGAGGAGATACGGGCGCTATGGGAAAGATTCGCATTCTCCCGGATCTGCTGGCCAGCAAGATCGCCGCGGGCGAGGTCGTCGAACGTCCGGCTTCGGTCGTCAAGGAACTCGTCGAGAACGCCCTCGATGCCGGGGGCCGACGGATTCATGTCGAGGTGGAGCTCGGGGGGAAGAAGCTCGTGCGCGTCACCGATGACGGCGAAGGGATGACGCGCGACGATGCGCTCTTGGCCTTCGAGCGTCACGCGACGAGCAAGATCGCATCGGTCGAGGACCTGGAGAGGATCACGACGCTCGGCTTTCGCGGCGAGGCGCTCCCCTCGATTGCCTCCGTCGCTCGCATCCTTTTGCGGACGAAGGCAGCAGACGATCTGATCGGGACGGAGGTGGAGATCGAAGGAGGGAAGATCAAGGACGTGCGCGACTGTGCCTGGGCCGGGGGAACCGAAGTGTGCGTGCGCGATCTCTTCTACAACGTCCCGGCGCGGCGCAAATTCCTGAGGAGCGATGCGACCGAGTTGTTTCACATCACGAATCTCGTCACGCATTACGCGCTGTGCTATCCCTCGGTGGCCTTTCGCCTGCAGCATGGAGGGCGGACGCTTCTGGAGGTCACTCCCGTTCAGACGGCGCGGGAGCGCGCCTATCAGGTCTTCGGCGAGGAGTTTCTCTCCGGCGTGGTCGAGCTCGACCACGCGCACGAGGGGATTCGGGTCTTCGGTTTCGCCTCCAAGCCGAATTGGGGGCGGACGACGCGCGAGGCGCAATACTTCTTCGTGAACGGTCGGTACGTGCGGGATCGTGTCCTCTCGCAAGCGCTCAGCGAGAGCTATCGCACGCTGGTGTCCTCGAGCACGCATCCGGTGGCGATTCTCTTTGTCGAACTGTCCCCCTCGGACGTGGATGTGAATGTGCATCCGACGAAGATCGAGGTCCGGTTCCGACGGCCCGCTTCTGTTCACGCGGCAATTGTTGAAGCGGTGCGGCGAGCGCTGGAGCGGGCGCGACCAATTGTAGAGGTGAGGCCTGCGGCGAGACGTGCGGGAGAGGGCCTGCGGCGCCAGGGGGCTGAGCCGGCGCTCCGACGTGAAGCCTTTCGTCTGCAGGCGCCTCTTGCTCCTCTGGCATCGCGTCAGCCCTCGCTCAAGCTGACGTTCTCGCCGGCATCGGCATCGGGCGCGCCGCTTGGGCGCTCTACCCCACCGGAGTCCCCCCGCGGAGGGACTCCATCCGCAGATCGGGTGGGGATCCCGATCGAGCCGGAAGCTCCGGTGATCAGCCCGCAGTGTCTGGCGCGCCCTTCGCTCGAGGCGGTGGCCGGAGAGGAAGCGGTCGAGCGTATTCGCGTCATCGGTCAGTTTCGCCAGAGCTTTATCATTGCGGCGACTGATCACGAGCTGCTTCTCATCGATCAGCATGCCGCGCACGAGCGCATCCTCTTCGAGCGCTTCCGCGAGCGCCTCGCCCGCGAAGCGCTGCCCGGACAGCCGCTGTTGGTGCCGGAGATCGTCGAGGTGACCCCCGCGCAACACGCTGTGTTCGAGAGCGTGCGGGACGAGCTGATGCGCATGGGGATGGATGTCGAAGTGTTTTCCGGCCGCGCGCTCGCGCTGACGACACTGCCCGCCGACGTACCTGTCGCTGAAGCCCGCGCGCTCCTTCTGGAGCTTTTGGAGATCGCGGGACAGGAGAAGCGGGCGTCCTCGTCTCTGGAGCGCTTGCGCGACCGCCTGGCGGCTAGCCTCGCCTGTCGCGCCGCCGTGAAGATCCATACTCCGCTGACCGAGGCGATGATGCACTGGCTCGTCGAGGAACTGTTCCGCGCATCCTTCCTCTCGAGTTGCCCTCACGGGCGGCCTGTCGTTGTGCGGTTCACGCTTCGGGAGATCGAGCGGCTCTTTCACCGGTGAGCGTGCTGTGACGTGCGCTCTAAAATCCCCGAGGGGATATCGGTGACTCTTCCCCTTCCTCTCCGATCTCCGCCACGAGCGCTTCCGTCGTGATGAGGAGCGAGGCGATGGAAGAGGCGTTTTGCAAGGCGACGCGGCTGACTTTGGCGGGGTCAATGATGCCGGCTGCGATGAGATCCTCGAACTGCTCCGTCTCCGCATTGAAGCCGATCCGGTCATTACGCTCGGCCTTCACCCGTTCGACGACGAGGGCGCCTTCGACGCCAGCATTGGAGGCGATCTGACGCAGCGGCTCCTCGAGAGCGCGCTTGATGATTGTGACGCCCGTTTGTTCATCCGGGTCATCGAGCTGCAGCGCCTCCACGGCCTTGAGAGCGCGAATGAACGCGACGCCACCGCCGGGAACGATCCCCTCTTCGATTGCCGCGCGCGTCGCATGCACAGCGTCCTCGACGCGCGCCTTCTTCTCCTTCAGCTCCGTCTCCGTCGCCGCGCCGACCTTAATCACCGCAACGCCGCCCACGAGCTTCGCCAAGCGCTCCTGCAGCTTCTCCCGATCGTAATCGGAAGTCGTCTCCTCGATCTGAGCCCGAATCTGACGGACGCGCGCCTCAATGTCGCCTTTCTTCCCGAGCCCCTCGACGATCGTCGTCGCATCTTTGTCCACGACCACTTTCTTGGCGCGGCCAAGGTCTGTGAGCGTCACGTTCTCCAGTCGCACTCCCAATTCTTCAGCGATGACGCGTCCGCCGGTCACGATGGCGATATCTTCGAGCATCGCTTTTCGTCGCTCGCCGAACCCCGGAGCGCGCACCGCGCACACCTGCAGCGTGCCCCGCAAACGATTGACGACGAGCGTCGCCAGCACTTCCGTATCCACATCCTCGGCGATGATGAGCAGCGGGCGCCCCGCTCGCGCGATCTGTTCCAGAAGAGGCAGCACATCCTTCACCGAGCTGATCCGCTTCTCGTGAATGAGGATCGCGACGTCCGTCAGGACGCACTCCATGCGCTCCGGGTCCGTGATGAAATAGGGGGAGAGGAAGCCGCGATCGAACTGCAGGCCTTCGACGACGTCGAGCGTCGTCTCGATCGTCCGCGATTCTTCCACGGTGATGACACCATCTCTGCCCACGCGCTCCATCGCCTGAGCGATGAGGCGGCCGATCGTCTCATCTCCATTGGCCGAGATCGTTCCCACAGCGGCGATCGCTTCGCCTTTGACGGGGCGGGCCAGGCGTTGAATCTCTTCGACGGCACGCGCGACGGCTTTTTCGATCCCGCGCTTCACGGCCATGGGGTTCGCGCCGGCCGCTATGTTCTTGACACCTTCGCGAAAGATCGCGTGGGCCAGGATCGTCGCCGTCGTCGTTCCATCTCCGGCGACCTCCGACGTCTTCGCCGCCACTTCGCGCACCATCTGGGCCCCTACGTTCTCCAAGGGATCTCCAAGCTCGATCTCCTTGGCGACAGTCACGCCGTCTTTGGTGATTATCGGCGAACCATACCGCTTCTCCAGAATGACATTTCGACCGCGTGGGCCGAGCGTCATCCTCACCGCTTCGGCCAGCGCGGTGATCCCGCGCAGGAGCGCCTGCCGCGAGTGTTCCCCGTGAATGATCTGTTTTGCCATTGTCCCCCCTTTCTCGATCTCACCATCAGCGGTGATTCCATCTCTCGTCGGACAACATGCCCGGAATACCGGAACAAAAACACTTAATGCTAAAGCCCACCCTTTCGCCTGTCAATGAAACGGCGACCGATTTCCCGATCGGGATGGCCCCGGTGGGATGCTCGAACACTATTCCGTGCTCGGGACATGTACCGTGTCGGAGTCGAGACGCGGGGTGAGATTTTCAAGAGAGATTTTCACGAGCCATCGTCCTCTGTCCGGCGACTGCGACGGCCCGGTTGTCAGCGACACTCGCTTCCGAAAGAACGTTCAGCATTCAGTGATGCCGGAATGCGGCCCGCCGTCCTGCCACCGCCTGTCGAGATTTGGCGGAGATTTTACAGAGACTTAACCCACACACAACACGACGTTGATCCCCATCGGCTACACTTCCCCCTTGAATGAGATCTCGGACTCAAGCGAGGAGGAACGGAACGATGAAACATCGGCTGCTCGCGCCTTGGGTGAGCGTAATGATGCTTGTCATCTGGACGACGCCTCGTGTGCTCGCGTCCTCGGGCTATTTCGGACAACAGCCCGCCGGGACGATCTCAGGCGTCGTTCTCGATCTCGCGACGAACCGGCCGATTCCGGGGGCGACCGTCGTCGTCGAGGGCACGCCCGTCGCGACCGTGACGGATGCCGAAGGGAACTTTCACCTCTCGGTTCCCCCGGGAAGGTACACTCTGCGCATCACACAGGTCGGGTATCGGGAGGAGATCGTCTCCGGCATTGAGGTGAGGGACCAAGCGGTGACGCCGGTTGACATCGCGCTGAGCCCTCAGGACCTCAAGCTGGGCGAGGTCGAGGTGCGCGCCGAGGCCGCTGATGATCGCGTGGCGTTTCTGGAAGAACGGAAGGCGGCGAACGTCATAGGTGAAATTCTCACGACTCAGGAGATGAAGCGCGACGTGCGATCGGATGCGGCTTCCGTACTTTCGCGAGTCGTCGGGCTTTCGGTCGTTCAGAACAAGTACGTCTATGTGCGAGGATTGGGGGAACGCTACAGTCAAACGATGCTCGGGGATGCCCTCTTGCCCACGACGGAGCCGGATCGTCGGGTCGTCCCCCTGGATCTGATCCCGGCCAATCTGCTGCAGGACGTTCGTGTGGTGAAGTCGTACGCTCCGGATCAACCGGGCGAGTTCTCTGGAGGCATCGTAAAGCTCAGGACCATGGATTTCCCCTCGTCATGGACGCTCAAGGTCATGGCCTCGGTCGGATTCAACTCTCAAACGACGGCGAGGCCGTTTTTGAGCTATCCCGGAGGGCGCTTTCGGTGGCTTGGCTTCGATCGGGGCGCTCATAGATTGCCGGCGATGATTCCCGATCAGGCGGTTGTTCCGGGGCCGTTCTCCCCGCTGGAGTTGCAAACCTTCGGTCGGGCGTTTCGGAATGTCTGGGAACCGCGCCGTTCTCGGGCCGGCCCCAATCAGGGCTTTGGTATGTCGGGAGGCGGGAGCAAGGGACGGTGGGGAATCGTCGGCGCAGTCCAGTTCTCCCGAACGGCTCATACTCAGCGCGAAGATCGTCTCTTTTACATTCTCGGCGCTGGCGGGCGTGCGGTCCCGCGGAGCATCTTCGCGACCCCCGAATTCCTGCAGCAACAAGGGATTCTCTCCCGCGCGCGCGAGGTGATTCCCGAAGGAACCGACCTGAATCTGCTCAAGGGCTACACGTCCGGCACTCAAACAGCGCGTCTGGGAGGGCTCGCATCCGTTTCGTACCAACTCTCTTCTCAGCACAAACTCACTGCGAGGTCGTTCTACGCTCACGATGGAACGCATCAGACGCGCACGTACCAGGGGTGGTATGAAAGCCGATTCACCGTCCTTCGCAACGCGCGGCTCCGTTTCACCGACGAGGAGATCGCCTCCGGGCAGATCGGGGGAGAGCATCTGTTCCCTGGTCTCGCCCAGAGCGTGGTGACATGGCGATGGACATACTCGCGCGCTCGCTTGGACGAGCCCGACACGCGCGAGACCCTTTACGAATTCGATCCCGTGCGGCAGCAGTTCCGGTTCTTCAGCCAACTGCAGAGCGGACTGCGCCTGTTCAATGTCATGCGGGAGAACCTGCGCGAACCCGCGCTCGACTGGAGCGCCTACGTTTTCCGGCCGGCGGTGACGCTCTCGCTCAAAGCCGGAGTCTCTTACAGCAACCGTGATCGAGGATTCCTCTCCCGCCGGTTTCGGTTCATCGCGCGGCGCTCGCGGGGGATCAACTTCTTCCTGTCTCCGGAGCAACTGTTCGCGCCCGAGAACATTCGCCCCGATGGCTTCGAGCTTTTCGAGGAGACGCGGCCGACGGATGCCTATCGAGCGACTCACGACATCCTGGCCGGATACGGAATGGCCGATGTGATGGGAAAGAGATGGCGCATCATCGCGGGTATGCGCGTGGAGGATTCTGATCAGCAGGTGCGCACTTTCAACCCCTTCAATCGCGCGTTGAACCCGGTGGACGCTGGACAAAGAGTGCGAGATCTCTTTCCCAGCGTGGGTCTCGTGCTCGCGCTCACTCCCGCAATGAATCTGCGTCTTGGGTGGAGTGAGACGGTGGCTCGTCCCCACTTTCGTGAGCTGAGCCCCTACGAGTATACGGACGTGACGGGTGGGCCTTCCGCTCGTGGGAACCCTGATCTTCGCCGAACGCGCATTCGAAATGTCGACGTGCGATGGGAGTGGATTCGTCCTCCCCATCTGCTCGCTGTGAGCGTCTTTCTCAAGCAGATGCGCGATCCGATCGAGTCGGTCGTCGAGCCTTCGAACGAGACGACCATCGTCTCATTTCGCAATACGCAGGGGGCCCGCAATGCGGGCGTGGAAGTGGAGCTTCGTCAAGACTTCGGATTCTTGGGACCGGCGGGGAAGAGACTGCAGATCTCGGGCAATTACGCGTATGTCCGCTCCCGCGTGACCATCGGACCTCAGTCCTTGAATGTCCTCACATCGCTCGAACGACCGTTGATCGGACAGTCGAAGCATCTCATCAACACAGCGCTCGACTACGAGATCCCTCGTTGGAGCGCTTCCGTGCGCATGCTCGCCCAGTATGTCGGGCGGCGCCTCATGGAGGTGGGCGCTTATGGCCTGGCTGATATCGCTCAGGAGGGGATTCCCGCTGTGGATCTCGTCTTCTCGAAGCAGTTTCTCACCGAAGCCAAACGGATGGAAGTGAAACTCTCGATGGAGAATCTGCTCGATCGTCCGATTCGGTTCTTTCAGGGACCGGATCCCTATTGGTTCTACCGCCGAGGCCGAACGGTTTCCATCGGCCTCTCCTATCAAATCCGTTGAAACTCTTCAAGGAGGTTGCGTATGAAACACCGAACGTCTCTCTGGAAAGGAATGGTTGCGGGAGCTCTCGCCGCTCTTTGTGTGAGCTCCGCCTCTTTTGTCTCCGCTCAATCGAAAGAACAGGTGATCGTGCAAGGGGACATCACGTCCGATCGCACGTGGACACCGGATAAGGAGTACATTCTCAGCGGAGCCGTGTTCGTGCGAGCCGGAGCGACGTTGACGATCCTTCCGGGCACGACCATCAAGGGGTTAGAGCGTAGCTTCCTCGTCATTGATCGGGGTGCGCGGATCATGGCCGAGGGAACGCCCTCGAATCCGATCGTCTTCACGAGCGCGCAGCCGGCAGGGCAGCGCAGCCCTCGGGATTGGGGCGGCGTGTGGATCAACGGCCGAGCTCCTATTAACGCGCCTGGCGGCGAGGAGCAGGGAGAAGCGGGATTGACGGGCATTTACGGCGGCAACGATCCCAATGACAGCAGCGGCGTGATTCGATACGTTCGTATCGAGTTCGCGGGTTTCCCGGTCGCCCCCGATCGTGAACTGAATAACTTCACGCTCGCCGGAGTCGGAGCCGGTACCATCGTGGATCACATTCACGTCAATCGAGGGGCCGATGACGGGATCGAGTTTTTTGGTGGTACGGTGAACGTCAAGTACATCCTCGTCACCGGACCGGGCGATGATGGGTTCGATTGGCAAACGGGGTGGACGGGAAAGGCCCAGTTTGTCGTCGTCCAACAAGACGGAGAGGTAGACCCATCGGCCGATCGCGGTATCGAGGCCGACAACAACGAGAACGATAACAATCTGCTTCCTCGCTCGAATCCTGTGCTCTACAACTTCACCCTGGTGGGGGATCCTCGACCCGGGACAGGTGGCGGCGCGGGCATCGTGCTTCGGCGGGGAACGGCGGGGACGCTTCGGAACTTCATCGTCATCGGGTTCAAGCGCGCGGGACTCGACATTCAGGGGGCCATTAGCCAAACGCTCGCTCAGACGGGAGAGCTCGTCGTCTCTCATTCGATCTTTTTCGACAACGGTCCGAATTTCGCTTCTGGGGTGACGAGCAACCTCGTGCAGCGCTTCGCACAGATAGCGACTGTTGATCCTCGCCTCCGCGATCCGTATAACCTTGACGATCCCGATTTCCGGCCCGCGGATGATTCTCCCGCGGTCGAAGCTGGACGCGTGGCATCGCCTCCGGCGGATGGCTTCTTCGAGCCCGTGACTTTCCTGGGGGGCGTCAATCCTCAAAACGATTGGACGAAGGCCAAGTGGGTGCAGATCGCTCGGGAGTGATTCGAGCATACCGAGGAGCGCACGCGCCCGAGAAGGCCGTGCGCTCCAACCGGGTTCGCTCTGTGGCGCGCACGCACATCTTCGGCGGCAGAACGGCATGGGTCATGGGACTTGTTTTGAGTGGATTGCTCGTGTTCATCGGTTCGCGTCTCCGATCTTCGATCAGCGACCGAGCGGACACCTTGCCGCGCGCTCCTGCTGAAGTTCTGTCTCCGGCGTCTCCGAAAGTACCCGCAGCCGTTCGCGCTCTCGTCGAAGAGGTGCTGCGCGCGCTTCGGGCGAGCGACCGCGCGGCGCTTGAACGGCTCGTCCTCAGCCGGGAGGAATTTTGCGCCGCGCTCTGGCCGCATGTGCCCCCTACGCCCAATCTGACGTGCGAATGGGTATGGGCGGCTTATGCTCCTCAAAACAGTGAGGGGCTTCGTCGAATTCTCCGAGAGCACGGCGGGCGCGATTACACGCTCCTCCGCATCGAGCCGCGACGGATCGTTTCCTCCGGCCCAGTACGCGTCTACGAAGAGGTGCGCATCATCGTGATGGATGAAGCCGGTCGTCAGCGCCCGCTGCGACTCTTCGGTTCGATATGCGACCTCGGTAGAATCGTTCGGCTGTGCAGTTTCATCGTGGATTAGTCGCGCGCTAGGGCTGTAATGGAAGTCTCCCCCTATTTAGGGCGAGCGGCAGCAAGCCCTCGTGAGGAGATCCACCCCCGTTCTGCGAGTCGAGTCCCCGGAGCGGACGGCTCGACGTTAGCCGAAGGCGAGCGGAAGCGAGCCTTAGGACCGGGTCCTTGACCTCGTGATATCGAACGCGGGGAACTCATCGTGAGCGGATCGGAACGAGATTCGCGAGGACTCGCTCGCGCTCGCTCGGGATGGGGACACCCGGATCACGTGCAGAGAAAGGCTCGCTCTCGATGACTAGACAATAGAGGGGAGCGCGTGGTATCTTCACAACGGCTTGAAGAGAGCGGCGTGGGCCGTTAGCTCAGTTGGTAGAGCATCGGGCTTTTAACCCGAGGGTCGCAGGTTCGATTCCTGCACGGCTCACCATTTGTCTTTTATGAGCGAGAAAACAAAACCGAGCATCAAAGCGCGAAGCGCGAGGCGGAAGCGGCGCGGTTTCGGGATCGCTGTTGTACTCCTGGTCATAGGAACGGCGGCCATCGCGCGCGAGCGCATAGAGGGACCGGCAGGCCGACAGCGCGCGATGCCTATTTTAGTCTTGCCCTTCGAGAACAAGACCCGCGAGACGGAGTACCATTGGATCGGGGAGGCGTGCGCGCTTCTTCTCTCGGAGCTGCTGGCGCGCATGGGGGAGCTGGTCATCTCTCCGGACGATCGGAGGGCGCTCTATGAGCAGCTTCGGCTGCCTGAGGGCTTGGTCGTGACGCGCGCTTCGGCGTTGCTTGTTGCCGAGCGCTTGGGGGCCGAACGATTGCTTGTGGGGACGTATCACGTGAGCGGTCCGAAGGGGCAGGAGCGCGTCACCCTGACGGCGCGCGTGATTCATGTCTCGGAAGCGCGGATGTTGAGCAATGAGCTGACGGCGGGAGCACCGCTCGGAGACCTGGTGTCGCTGATCGTGACGCTCGCTGGAGAAGTTGCCGGAGTGTCTCCCTCGGCATCCGCGCGTGCGGCGATCTCGCTTCCGATAAGCGCGGTGGAGTACTATGTGAAGGCGCGGATGGCGACCGATCCGCAGGTGGCGATCCCATTGCTCCGTCGTGCGGAGCATGCGGCGCGGCAGAGAGCCGTGGAGTATGCGCCGCTTCTGCTGGAGCTGGGGCGCGCGCATGCGCAACAGGGACAGTGCGCCGAGGCTCTCCCCTACTTGCGTCGTCTGGGGCCAGAATCGTCGGGGTATTTGGAGGCGCAGTTTTACGTGGGGATATGTGCCGTTCACCAAGGGGAGTGGGAACGAGCGTGGGAGATCTATCGCGCGCTGGTGCGTGCCTGGCCTCTGGCGGAGGTCTTCAACAATCTGGCCGTCGTTGAGCTACGGCTTGGGCACGTGGCCCAGGCGGCGAGCGACTTCTCGCAGGCTCTGGAGCGGGCCGATGCGGATTCGGATCTGCGGTTCAACTACGGCTATGCTCTGTGGAAGCTCGGGGACTTCGAGAAGGCGGCGGAGCAATTCCGACATGTGGTGCGGCGGCGGGTGACGGATGGGGAGGCGCATTATCTCTTAGGGAAGAGCATACAGAGGTTGGGTCGAGAAGAGGAGGCCCGGAGTGTCTTAACGATCGCTCGCCGCTATCTCCCTGCGTTCGCGGAATGGGAGAAGCTGGCGGATCCGCCCATTGTTCCTCGGCTCAAGCGGCGCATTGCGTTCCGGATCGAAGGCCGCAAGGAGGGGGCCACGCGTGCTCGTGTGGCATCGCCTCTGGAGGCGGTGCGCGAAGCGGAAGCGCTCGTGGCGGCCGGTCGAGAGCAAGAGGCGCTCGCGCTCTTGGAAGATGTGGTCAAGATGGCTCCGGATATGGCCGAAGCGCATCTGCTGAGGGCGCGCCTCTATCTCCAGCGAGGGAAGTGGCAGGAGGCCGCGGATGCCGCGCATGCGGCCGCGTTTTGGAATCCTCGATGGGCGCCCGCTCATCTGATGCTCGCGCGCATTTATCTGGCTGTCGGCGAGCGCGAGCGCGCGCGTGTGAGTGTGGAACGCGCGTTGGCCCTCGATCCGAACAATGCGGAGGCGCGCGAACTGGCGCGCTCGTTGGAGGGGCCTCCCCGCAAACCGTAATGGAGGCATCGGCCGATTCACGCTCTGCCGAGCTTCTCCTCCCGAGCGAGGAGGGGGAGGCTTCGATCCTGAGGTGAGAGAAGAGCTATGGCGGAGGGGCGAGCGACAGTTGCGGAGCTTCGGCGGGATGTGACCGTTTGGGGATCGTACATGTGGGGATTTGCCGATGTCGGCGCCGATACGTTTGTCGCGCTCGGATTGGTCTTCGCGTTCTCGGAAGGGGCGGCTCCGTTGGCGTTCTTGCTCGCCGGAACGGTCTATATCTTGGTCGGTTTGGCATACACGGAGCTGGCGTCGGCATATCCGGTGGCCGGAGGGGGACAATATTTCGCCCTGCGGGGTCTGGGGGATTTCTGGAGCCTGGTCGCGGGCAGCGCGCTTGTGCTCGACTACACGCTCTGCACGGCGCTCTTCGCGTATTTCGCCACGACCTATTTCTCGCACTTCGTGCCCGAGCTGGCCGAAGCCACGGTGGCTCTCGGCCCGTTCCGACACGTGCGGATCGGACTGGCTGTGGCGACGCTGGCGCTCATCGCTTTCCTCGCGTGGCTGAATGTGCGGGGGATGCGTCAGGCCAGTTTGCTCAACGAGGTGATTGGCGTCTTGATCATTCTGGTGGAGACGCTCATCATCGCCATGGGGTTGGTCTTCGCCTGGCGGCCGGAGCTGCTTCTGACCCAGTGGCGGGAGACGTTTGCGAACTTCCACCTCCGTCAGTTCCTCTACGGGGCGTCCCTGGCGATCATTTCCTTCGTGGGATTGGAATCCATCTCGCAAGCGGCACAGGAGACGCGTCGTCCGGCGACGATCGTCCCGCGGACTTCGATCGCCCTGGTCTTCACGGTCTTTCTCTTTGCCGTTTCCCTCTCGGTGCTCACGCTCGGCACGGTGCGGTGGGAGGTCTTCCTCGACGAACGCAACGTCGGACGCTCCGTCGCGATTGTGGCGGGGCATCTGCCCTGGATCGGGCGCGTGGCTGAAGACGTGACGGCGGCGCTGGCCGTCCTCGTTCTCATGCTCTCGTCGAATTCTGGGGTGATGAGCGTCTCGCGCGTGGCGTTCTCGATGAGCCGATACGATTCCATCTCCTCGTGGTTCGAGCACGTCCATCCGCGCTATCGCACGCCGGCGCGCACCGTCGTGGTCTTCTCGGGGATCGCAGCGCTGCAAGTCGCCTTGGCGTCCCTGACCGAGAGTGCTATAGATACGTTGGCCAACATGTACGCTTTCGGCGCGACGTTGGGATACACGCTCGTCATGGTCTCGCTCATCCGACTGCGTTTCATCGATCCCTATACGCCGCGTCCGTATCGCATGCCTGTGAACATCGCGATTCGATGGCGGGGGAGGACGGTCTCTGTTCCTCTTTTGGGGATCCTCGGGCTTGTGGGGATCGCCGTCGTTCTGGTGATCGTGCTCTTCACGCATGAGATCGCCGCCGTGGCAGGGCCATCCTGGGTCCTCCTCTGCTTCCTCTACTATGCGGGGTATCGTCGGCGACGGGGGCTTCCGATCTTTCGGAGCGTGCCTCGGGCGTGGGAACGCGAGCAGATGGAGGTCCTGGAAGCGGCCGAGGAGTACGATCTTCTCGAGCAGTACCGGATCGCGCTCGCGGAGCGCGACCGAGGGAGGAAGCGGCTCGAGCATGAAACGGGCGTCACCCTGGACTGAGCCGCGCGATCTCAGGCGGCGTTTTCTGTCGCTGTGGGACATCGTGCAGATCGTGTACGCTCTTCTCTTTCTGATCCTCGGACTGATCATCCTCTTTCGTGTATTCCGCCTGGGGGGAAGTCCTCTGGGGTTCGGTGTGGGCGGGGGATTCGTTGTCGTGGGCATCTTCCGATTGCGCTTCGTTCTCCGGTATCTTCTCCTTCGGAGGAAGGAGGGGCGCTCAGATGTCGGGCGGTGAGGTGCACATTTCTCTCCTGGGAGTGATCCTGGCTGGGATCTTCGCGGTCTCTTTGGGGGGAATGCTCTGGTGGATGCTCCATCCGCCGGCGCCGATCGGACCGGCGGTGGCGCGCGCCTATCGGGGGGTGAGCGCGCTCAAGCGCATCCTCGTCCCTGTGAAGGGGACGGGCTATAGCGATCGCGCGGTCGAGTTGGCGTGTCGATTGGGCCAGGAGCAGCAAGCCGAAGTGATCCTGACGTATGTGATCGAGGTTCCTCTCTCATTGCCGCTCAATACGCCGCTCGATCAAGAGGAGCACCGGGCGCGCGAGGCCTTGGAGCGCGCCGTCGAATTGGTGCGCCTTCACGCGCTCACGCCGATCCCGGTCATCCGGCGCGATCGCGATGTCGGTCGCGGGATTGTGAGCGTCGTCACCGATTACGACGTGGATCTCGTTGTGATCGGATTGAATCCTCGGCGCATCGCGGCCGGAGACTCCATCGGCCGAGGAATCGAGACGATCTTGCGTCGGGCGGGCGTCGAGGTGATCATTGACATGGTGCCCGAAAGCTGAAGGCTGAGAGGCGTACGGGAGGGGAAGCGATGCGAGTCGTCGTCGTGGGATACGGACGTGTCGGTCGTCGCGCGGTCGCGCACCTGTTGGAGCGCGGCCACGAGGTGACGTTGATTGATAAAGAAGCCGTCCGGTTGCGGGGGGCCGTGGACTTTCCCAATGTGAGGCTGGTGCAGGGAGATGGAACCGATGTGGACGTGCAGCGACAGGCGGGCGTCGCTCACGCCGATCTCTTTCTCGCGCTCACGCGGGAGGATAATGTGAACCTGATGGCGGCGCAGGTCGCGCGCGCGATCTTTCACGTGCCGCGCGCGATCGCTCGCGTCTATGAGCCGAGTCATCGAGAGGTCACCGATGACGAACAGTTGATGACCGTGTGCCCCACGCTGTACACCGTCGACGCCATCATGCAGCGTGTGGATGAAGCGGCGGCGCATCCGCTGCCTCGCCCGGAGGTGTTGCTGGCGCGCGAGTCGCGTCCGATGCGTCCGCGCACCGATGAATCGAAGTTCATCCTCGTCGTGGGCGCGGGGAAAGTCGGGATCAATCTCGTCCGCTCGCTGCTCAGCAGCGGGCATGAGGTCGCTCTCATCGAGCGCGACGTCGCCTATGCCACACGCCTGCGGACGGAGCTGGAATGCCCGGTCATCATCGGTGACGGGACCTTGGGACCGGTCCTCGACGAAGCGGGAGCTCGTCGCGCGCGCGTCTTCGTCGCCGTCACCGGCAACGACGAGAACAATCTCATCGCCTGTCAGCTCGCCAAGCGGATGTTCCATGTGCCCAAGACGATCGCGCGCGTGAGCAATCCGAAGAATGAGCCCGTGATGCGTCGGCTCGGTGTGGATGCCACCGTCAGCTCGACGGCCATCATCGAGCAGGTCATTGAGCGCGAGTTACCGACGATCTCCATTCGCACACTCCTCAATCTCCATGGGGAGCGCGCGCAGATCATCGAGTATGTACTTGGCGAGACCTGTCCGGTGGCTGGGAAGGCCTTGCGGGATATCGCTTTCCCCCCCGAGTGCAACATCGTGGCCATTGAACGTGGAGGGACGACGCTGATCCCGCGCGGCGAGACGCGGCTGGAGGTCGGCGATATGGTGGTCGCGCTGGTCACCCGGGAGCGCGAGCCCGAATTGCGCCGTCTCCTGATGGGATGAGCGGCGCGCGATGTGGGGCGATGTCGGAGTTCTGGGAAGTCGGCATACGGCTTCGAGAGGATCTGAGCGAGGTGCTCGTCCCTGCGCTCTCGCGCGCTGGAACGCGTGGGCTCACCTTCTCGGAGCGCGCCGATGGCGTCGAGATGCTCGCGTATTTCGACGCGCCCCAAGACGCTGGGCAGTGGGCGCGCGAGGTGAGCCGCGCTGTGCGCGAGGCCGGATTCTCCGACGATCACGTGGTCGACGTGCGTGTTCGGCCCATCCCGACCCAGGATTGGGCGAGTCGGTGGAAAGAGGGGTATAAGCCCTTCCCCGTCGGACGGCGGTTTCTCATTGCGCCTTCGTGGGACTGCCCGCCGGAGACGGGAGGACGCCTCCTTCTGATCATCGATCCGGGGATGGCGTTCGGCACGGGCACGCACGAGACGACGCAACAGTGTCTGAGGGCGCTGGAGGACTATTGGCGAGGGCGCTCGCTGCTCGATGTGGGGACGGGGACCGGCATTCTCGCCATCGCCGCTGCTCGATTGAATCCGCGGGCGCGCATTGTGGCGCTCGATATTGATCCGGAGGCGTGCGCCGTGGCGCGCGAGAACGTGGAGCGAAACGGCGTGGCCGAGAGCATTGCCGTACTCTGTGGAACGCTCGAGGAGGCGCCCGCGGAGCGCTTCGAGATGGTGATCGCCAATCTCACGTCCGATGTTTTGGCCGCTCTTCTTCCGCTGTTCCCGCCGCGGCTCGAACCGGGCGGCGTTCTCGTTCTCTCTGGCCTCCTCGAAGGGGACGAGGAGGTGTTTCTGGAGGCCCTCCGAACGTCGGCCCTTCGCCCGCTGGAAGTCCGGCACGGAGGCGAATGGCGGACGATCATCGCGCGCTATGAGCCCACCTCGGTTTTATGCTCCTCCGGAAGCCATCCGCGGAGACGTCATTCGGCTCGATGAGCGAGAGTCGCATCATCTGCGACACGTGCTGCGCTTGAAGCCGGGGGCGCTCGTCGCTGTCTTCGATGGCACGGGCGTCGAATACGAAGGCATTGTGGCGGAGACGCACGGGCGATGTGTGACCGTGCGCGTTCGTGCGCGGACTGTGCCCGCTGTGGAATCCCCGCTTCGACTCACGCTCGCACAAGCTCTGGTGAAGGGCGAGAAGTTCGATCTTGTCGTCCAGAAGGCCACGGAGCTCGGGGTCGCACGGATCGTCCCTCTGGTGACGCATCGAACGATCGTCGGAGCGTATTCGCCGCAGCGTCTGGAGCGCTGGCGGCGCATCGCGCTCGAAGCGGCGAAGCAATCTCGCCGCACACGGCTCGTTCAGATCGAGGAGCCACAGCCGGTGCGGTCTCTGCTGGAGCCGCTTCACGAGCCGGCGCTCTTTTGTGCGGAGCGAGAGGGAGCGCCCTTGCGCGAGATCGCGACGCAGTGGGCCGGGGCGCCCCCCCGCCGGCTCCTCATCTTCATCGGTCCGGAGGGAGGATGGACCGATGAGGAGATCGCCGCCGCGCGGCGCGCGGGAGCTCTCTTGCTCTCCCTTGGTCCCCGTATTCTCCGCACGGAGACCGCGGGGCTTGTCGTGCTCAGCATGGTCCAATTCCTGTGGGGAGATTTGTGATCGAGAGTGAGGCGTTCGACGACGCAGCGAGAGGAGGGAATCCCGAAATCGCCGCGGGGGAAGGACGCGGTTGCGCCGCCTGTGGCCTTCCGCTAAGATGTCACGTTGCCGAGGGAGGTCGTGCGGATGATCAAGACGGTCGAGTGGACGGAAGAGGGTATTCGCGTGATTGATCAGCGGAAGTTGCCGCATGAAGAGGTCTATCGGCTCTTGCGCACGCCCGAGGATGTGGTGGAGGCCATTCGTCAGATGGTCGTGCGCGGCGCTCCGGCTATTGGCGTGACAGCGGCTTTTGGTCTCGCGCTCGGCGTCCGGCGCTCGTGTGCGCGCACGGTGGAGGAGTTGGACGCCGAATTCGAGGAGTTATGTCGCCGCATGGCGAGTGCGCGTCCGACGGCGGTGAATCTCTTCTGGGCGATCGCGCGCATGCGGCGCGCGTTCGTCCGCGCGCGAGAGCGCCATCTGCCGCTTCCGCTTGTCCGCGAGTGGATCATTCAAGAGGCGCACGCCATCTATCGGGAAGATATCGAGACGAATTGGCGTATGGCGCGGAACGGGGCGACGCTGCTTCCGGATCCCGCGCGCGTTCTCACCCACTGCAACACGGGTGCTCTGGCGACGGCCGGCGGTGTGGGAACGGCTCTCGGCGTCGTCCGCGCGGCGGTGTTCATGGGCAAGCGCGTGCACGTGTACGTGGATGAGACGCGCCCTGTCCTTCAAGGCGCACGCTTGACGGCGTGGGAGCTGCTCAAGGAGCAGATCCCGGCCACGCTCATCACCGACGCGATGGCCGGCTACGTGATGTATCGGGGGCTCGTGGACTGCGTGCTCGTGGGCGCTGACCGCATCGCCGCCAACGGCGACGTCGCCAACAAGATTGGCACCTACACGCTCGCCGTCTTGGCGAAGGAGCATGGAATCCCCTTCTACGTCGTCGCGCCGATCTCGACACTCGACCTCTCGATCGAGTCCGGCGAGGCCATCCCTATCGAGGAGCGACCGGCGCGCGAGGTGACGCACATTCACGGGCAGCCTATCGCGCCCGAGGGGATCGCCGTCGCTAATCCGGCATTCGACATCACCCCCCATCGCTATGTGACGGCGATCGTGACCGAGCGGGGAATCGCGCGCCCGCCGTATCAGGAGAGCTTGAGCGCGCTCGCCGCGCAACCGGATGTCGCACAGGCTCCGGCGGAAGAGCGCGCGCGCTCCTCGGAGCATCCGTGAGGGCGAAACGACGATGCTGATCCTCGGGATCGAAACGTCGTGCGACGAGACAGCGGCCGCCGTCGTCGAGGAGGGGCGGATCGTTCGCTCGAACATCGTGGCCACGCAATATGCGATCCATCGGCCTTATGGGGGGGTCGTGCCCGAATTGGCCTCGCGCGAGCATTTGCGGAACATCGTCCCCATCGTTCGGGAAGCGCTCGACCGGGCGCGCGTGACCTTTCGGGAGATTGACGCCCTCGCCGTGACGCGAGGGCCGGGATTGATCGGCTCGCTGCTTGTCGGCATCTGCTATGCGAAGTCGGTCGCGTACGCCCTCTCGCGACCGCTGCTGGGCGTGAACCATCATGAGGGGCACATTTTCTCGGTCGTCTTCGACAATCCACCTCTCCGCTATCCCGCGCTGGCGCTCCTCGTCTCCGGAGGGGATACGAGTCTCTTTTGGATGCCGGAGCCGGAGCAGTACCATCGGCTCGGACACACGCGCGATGATGCGGCGGGCGAAGCCTTCGACAAGGTGGCGAAGCTCTTGGGACTCGGCTATCCGGGGGGGCCGATCATTGATCGCTTGGCCGAGAAGGGGAATCCTCGCGCGGTTCGGTTCACTATCCCGAGGATGGAGGGGAACGATTTCGATTTCAGCTTCAGCGGGCTCAAGACGGCCGTCGTTCGTTACGTGCGGGAACGCGGGATTCGTCCGGTGCGCGAGGGAGAAGAGGTGCCCGGCATCATCCTCGATCTCGTCGCGAGCTTTCAGGACACGGTCGTGCGGACGCTCCTGGATCGCCTCCGGCGCGCTCTGGAGCGCTACGACGCGCGCACGCTCATTCTGACCGGTGGCGTGGCGTGCAACCGCCGGCTGCGAGAGGAAGTGTGTCGCATGGGGCAGGAGTTCGGCATTCCCGTTTATGTCCCGAGCCCGCCGCTCACCACCGACAATGCCGCGATGATCGCCGCCGCGGCGTATCCCAAGCTGAAGCGCGGCGAACGCTCGGGATGGGATTTGACGGCCGAACCCAATCTCCGCTTGTCCACCGTGGACGCGCGGCGCACAACCGACCGCGCCCTTCGCAGGACGAGTTGAGGTCATGGCCGAACGCATCTATCGCGATCCCGTGCACAACATCATCTCTCTGGACGAGACCGATCCGGATGATCAGCTCCTCATCCGGCTCATTGATACGCCCGAGTTCCAACGTCTGCGCCGGATCAAGCAATTGGGGCTGGCGCTCTTCACCTATCAAGGAGCTGAGCACAGCCGCTTCTCGCATTCGCTGGGCGTGATGCATCTGATGCGGCGCGCCCTCGCCCATCTCGGGCAGCGATACCCGATGGATCGCGAGACGCGCTTGGTGGCCATGTGCGCGGCGCTGCTTCATGATATCGGGCATGGTCCGTTCTCTCACGTCGTGGAGGCCGTGTTCGGGTACCGACACGAGGACTGGGGAGCGCGCATTGTCCTCGATGAGGAGACGACGATCCATCGCATTCTCGCGGAACGGGATCGCGATCTGCCGATGCGCATCGTCGCCGTGTGGCAGCACACCTATCGGCCGCGCTTCATCTCGCAGCTCATCTCCAGCCAGATGGATGTGGATCGGTTCGATTACCTCTTGCGCGATAGCCTGATGACCGGCGCCAAATACGGCTTCTACGATCTGGAGTGGATCCTCCATACGCTGGAGATCGCTCCCGAGCAGGAATGCCTCTACGTCGCGGCCAAAGGGATGTATGCCGTCGAGGAATACCTGCAGGCGCGCTACTACATGTTCCGTCAGGTCTATTTCCATCGCAATCTGCGCGCCGCGGAGGCAATGCTCCGTTCCATCTTCCGCCGTGCGAGTGATCTCGCCGCGAGCGGGGAGATGCCGCCTGTCGTCGCCGATTCGGTGATGCCGAAGGTCTTGCGCCGGGAGCCGCTCTCGACGGCGGAATATCTGGCCCTCGACGATCACGACGTCATGTTTCACATCAAGTGGTGGACGAAAGCGTCCGATCCGATTCTTAGCGATCTGGCGGCCGGGTTCTTGCATCGGCGCCTCTTCAAGTCCGTGGACCTGCGGATCAACGCCGAACGTCGGCGGCGGTTTGTCGAGCACGCGCGCCATATCGTTGAGGCGGCAGGATTCGATCCCCGATATTACGTGATCGAGGATCGAGCGAGCGATATCCCGTATCTCGGCCCGTACTCCCCAGAGACATCGGGGCCGGAGAATCGCATCTACGTCGAGGTGGAAGGAGGGCATCGGGCTCTGCGCGAGATCACCGAGATCTCCCCAGCGATCCGCCGATTGCGCCGGTTTCACATTGATCGGCTCTGCTTCCCCGAAGCCGTGAGCGAAGCCGTTCGAGCCCTTTTGGAGAGCGAGGAGGGAGCGGAGACATGAGAGTTTCACGTCGAGAGTTTCTCGCCGACAGCCTTCGAGCCGGAGTCGCGGCGCTCTGTGGGACTCGCGCTTCGGAGATGGCGCGCGGCTCCTTCGTCCGCGATGCGGAGACGCAGATCACGCTCCTGCACACGAACGACGTGCATTCGCGGCTGGAACCTTTCCCGGACGATGATCCCCACTATGCCGGGTTGGGAGGGGCCGCCCGTCGCGCCGCACTCGTCCGGCGCATCCGCCGGGAGAATCCGAACACCCTGCTCCTGGATGCGGGTGATGCGCTTCAGGGAACGCCCTATTACACCGTCTATCGCGGCGAGGCGGATTATCGTGTGATGTCGGCCATCGGCTACGACGTTGTGACCCTGGGGAATCACGAGTTCGACAGCGGGGTGGAAGCGCTGGCGCGCGCTCTGAATTTCGCGAAGTTCGATGTCGTCTCGGCGAACTATGATTTCCAGGAGACCGTGCTTCGGGATCGGATCAAGCCCTATGTCGTGCGAGAACTGAGCGGCATTCGCATCGGCATCTTCGGGCTTGGGATCGCCCTGGAGGAGTTGGTACCGGAGCGACATCGCGCGGGAGTGCGGTATCGCGATCCTATCGCGACAGCGCGCGCGATGGTCCGAACGCTCCGGGAGCGCGAGGATGCGCAGCTCGTCGTATGCCTCTCGCACTTGGGGCTCTATACGGAGTCCGAACGGGCAAGGAGGACGCCGCCGCCGATCGGAGACCGCGAGGTCGCCCACGCGGTCGAAGGCATTGACGTGATCATCGGAGGACATACGCATACGTTCATGGAGGCGCCGGAGCTGGTGCGCCGTCCGAGTGGTGGCGCGACGCTTATCTTTCAAGTCGGATTCGGCGGTATCGTCCTCGGACGCCTCGATCTCTTCCTTCGGAAGCGGCAGCTCGTCGGATTCGTGGGAAGCGCTCTGCCGATCTCCGAGCGCGCCCTCGCCTGAGCGAGAAGGAGACGTGGCGCGACCGGGCGTCATCACAGTCAGCGTTCGGACCACAGAGGCCCGCATCCCGACGCTCGACGCTCGCGCGCTCGATGAAGCGGCCGAGACCGTCTGGGGTGCAGCTCATGCCTCGTCTGACCGACGGACAGCATCGGTGTCGCGCAGAGAAGACTCGCGACGTCGGAGACCAGCGTCATAAAAGCGCCGAGGTGACGTCGGCTCGGCATGCATCGTCCCCTATGGCACCTGTGCTCTGCGATCTCTGTGGCGCCACTGAGGCGCGGCTCGTGATGACGTGCGAGCGTTTGGACGGGCCGCTCGTGCAGTGCCGGCGGTGCGGCCTCATCTACGTGGGGGAGCGCCGCGAGGATTTCACATTGGCGCACTTCGATCCCGAGCGTTCGCGCCGTCTGGCTGAGCGGGTGAGAGCACTCGGGCTCGTGGATGAAGCCGTCGAAGCGGGCGAAGCCCCCGTTCGGGAACGGGTGATGGCCGAACGCCTCCACTGGGTGCAACGCTTCATCGCATCGGGGCGATTACTGGACGTCGGATGCGCGGATGGCGCGTTTCTGGAGCTGGCAGCTCGCGCCGGTTTCCAGGCGCACGGCGTCGAGCCCGATCCGACGACAAGCGCAGAGGCGCAGAAGCGCACCGGTGTCCGCGTCTTCTCCGGCACGCTCGCCGACGCTCGGTATCCGGCAGCCTCGTTCGACGTTGTCGTCCTCTTCCATGTTCTGGAGCACCTGGATTCACCTCGGCGAACGCTTCAGGAGATCCACCGCCTCTTGAGGCCCGACGGCCTCATCGTCATCGAGACGCCGAATATCGCGTCCTTTTGGTTTCACCTTCTGGGCCGGCGATGGCGTCAGTTCATCCCCGACCATTACTATTTCTTCTCGCCCGCTACGCTGACCCGGCTCCTTGAGGAGAACGGATTTCGCGTGCTCGCGCTCACGCATCCAAGACGGGTCGTGAGCATGCGGCTCCTGGCCGATCGCGCCAGGCGCGTGTGTGCTCCGGTGGGACGCATCTTGAGGTGGGGGATCGCCCGCTTGGGGTGGGAGGAGAAGACGCTCGCGCTCCGCCTCGACGATGTGATGCGTGTCGCCGCCAGAAAGACGTGAGCGACCGAGCAGCGCAAGCTCTTGCCGTATCGCCATGGGGGTGTCCGCGTGATCATGAGATCATGTGGAGTCCCTGTCGGCTTCGCGGATCTCTATGATTCAGGAGAAAGCGCATTCTCGGCATAGGGAGGCGATGACCCATGAGCATCTACATCGTGTGCGTCGTGCTGCTTTTCGCATCACAAGAGGTCGCCGCAGCGGATGAGATCGTGCTCTCCGATGGCACGCGCCTTGTCGGGACACTCCTTTCATGGACTCGCGAGGGGATCGTCTTTCGCGCGACGGACGGGGCGGTGCGCACTCTCGTGCCGCGCGAGATCGTCCGACTGAGTATGGGGTCGAAGAGCATCGAAGCCGTGACCGCTCGACTGTCCGCCCCTGACGAACGCACTCGACCTGCTGACGTTCCTCCCGCGACGAGCACCTCGCACCGGGAGGTGTGGCGCGGAGCCTTTGATGTGAGCTACGCCGGACATCGCGGCACGGCTGATTCGGATAGCCTCGTCCTGGATCTGCGAGCTGAGCGCCATCGCGAGCCGTGGCGCCTTCGGCTCCGCTCGCGATATTTTCGCGCCCTCAAGAATCGCGCGCTCGCCGGAAATGAATGGCTGTGGGGCGGACGTTTGGATCGGTTCTTCTCGCCTCGCCTCTTCATCTTCGCTTCCGGAGATTTTGAGTTCGATGAGATCGAGAAGGTGGATTTGCGAAGCGTCTATGCGGTGGGCTTCGGTAGCGACCTCCTCGTCTCGGAGGCGCACACCCTCTCGATTAGCGGTGGGACCGGTTACACTCGCGAGGACTTTCGCGAGGGGAGGCGCCGTGAGTTCCTCTCGGGCGTTTTCCGCCAGGAGTTCCGCCGTAGGCTCTCCTCACGAAGTCACTGGGAGCAGCAGTTCCACTTCTTGCAGGATCTGCGCGACGCTCCCCGTTTCAAGCTCCGCATCGAGAGCGCTATCCGCGTTCGCGTGAGTGAGCTGCTCACCATCCGATTCGGGATCAGCGATGCGTATGACCATCGCCCGCAGCCGGGCGTGCAGCGAAACGAGGTGACGTTCACGACGGGATTGGGACTCGTCTTTTGATGTGCGGCCCGCCGAGATAGCCGCGCCGCGGATCGGCAGGGATCCTCCCTCCTTCACGGAAAGGAGAACGGCTTTCAGCAGAGAAGAAGTGGCCAAAGACCAGTGTTGAGATGACAGGTCGGCTATGATATGCTGACCCCGAGTCGAGCGGAAAGGTTCGGTGTCCTCCGATGGGATCCGGAGGGAGGGCCGGGTCCTCCGTGGCTCGCGCAGTGGAGGTGGAAAAACACGAGAGGGATGCGGCGTTCGATCGCTCGACCGAGGAAGATCTTCGGAGAGAAGGGGCACGATGCGGATTGGCATCGAATTCTTCGCACCGGAGGAATTTTTGATGCCCTGGGATTATCTCGATTGGCTGCGCGGACTCTTCTATCGCGCATTGGAACGAGGCCAGCCGAAATTAGCGCGCGAGGTTCATGAATCCGGCTTCTCCGGTGGCGGCAAGCGATATAAGCTCGTGACTTTCTCGCTCCTGTACCCGGAGAATTCTGAGAAGACGCCGCAGGGGTTGCGCGTGCGCGGCCATCTCCGGTGGTGGATCTCTTCGCCGCTGGAATCGCTCCTTGAGGCGCTCGCGCTTGGCCTGCTCACCCAACCGGAAGTTCGATTCGGCACCCACATGCTCCTGCTTCAGCAGATCGGCGTCTTGCTCCCGCCGACGTTCGCCGAGACGATGACATTCGCGACGCTCTCGCCGATCGTTGTCTCCACGGGTTATCGCGACGCCGAGGGGAGATTCCGCAAACGGTTCCTCTCGCCCGAGGAGCCTGAGTTCACGCGTGTGCTTATCGAAAATCTGAGGCGAAAGTTCACCGCTGTCTACGGTGAAGCGTCCGATGGCGAGCTTCGGTTCGAGTGGCTGAATGCGCCGAGATCGAAATTGTTCCGCGTGAATAAGACCAGCGTGCGAGGATGGATGTTGCGCTTCCGCGTGAGCGGATCGCTCGACCTGATCCGACTCGGATATGATGCCGGTTTCGGCGAGCGCAATGCTCAGGGCTTCGGAATGGTGTGCGCGGCCGAGGAGCATCCCATAGCAGGGCGGGAGTAAGCGTGAGGCGCGTGCGCCTGAGGGGATGCACCGCCCGCCCGATGACCGGTACTCCGTGCGCATAGGGTTTCGAATGACGCCGTGAGGATCGTTGCAGGACCGGGCAGAGCCATGAGTGCGAAGATGTCGTATGTCCTCCCCGCGTGATGAAAGGTCTCCGAGGACTTGATAGGATACTCTCAGCATGCCGCTCTCTGTCGTTTGGAACGATGTGAGGCAGATCCCTTAGGAACCGCTGAACGAACTCACGATGCCGAGCGCATCCTTCGCCTTCGGATGCGGCGATGCGGCGTTCAAGAAGGTCATTGACAGTGAGATACGGTTCTGCAAAAATACCGCCGAGGTTGGAACGGATTATGGCGTCATCCTCATCCACAGTCAGGCTCTTCTGGAATCGCCCCACCGGCAACTTCTGGGTAGACACGGGGCTCGTCGTACTCCTCGGGCAGTTCGGAGAGGGGGAGCACGCTGTTGCGGTCGTTTTGCATTGGCTTCAGAGTCGCCTCCTCCAACCGAGTGGCAATAGGGGCGAGTACTATGATGACCAGGCAGGAGAGATTCGATCGTACGACAAGGTCAACTGGGTCTACCCGACGAACCTCTTCATCAAGGTCTCGGGTCTAGCTCGTAAAATCAAAACCGCGCAAGCGCGCGACCAGCTCCGACGGAAGCTGGAGGAATTGGAGCGCAATGGAGAGGGCGAAACTACGCTTCAGACGCTGCGGGCAGACCTTGCCTATTTGGAAAATCGCCTGGCGAAGAAGCCGGACGATGCTATTTTCCTGGAGCCACCTACGTTTGAGCTGAGCCTCAAGCTCAGCAGAAAACCGGATGTGTGCGACCTGTGCGGGGAGAGGGCGCTTCTGACGGACGCCACAATGTGGATGTACCCCTTCGTGGTCGATCCACAGAAGTTCGGTACCTTCTATCCCGGCACGAAGCGCGGCTTGCGGCTGTGCGCCCGATGCGCGCTCGCGGGGCTGGCGGGCTATCTCGGCTGGCTCTGGAAGGCACAGGGACGCGACGCGCTCCACTTCTTCATCTTCCACTCCGACCTTCGGGAGATGGAGCGGTTGCACCGGGAGGTCCTGGAGCCGTTGCGCGTGGTAGGTGAGAGAGGCGGCA